>Ga0070731_10000048_pt1 | contig 222627 bp, 184 predicted proteins | sample Coa_R1_2_FD_66448 | JGI IMG/M metagenome (GOLD analysis project Ga0070731, IMG submission 66448) | Surface soil microbial communities from Centralia Pennsylvania, which are recovering from an underground coalmine fire - Coalmine... | ecosystem: Environmental > Terrestrial > Soil >... | reverse complement strand
GGGCATCGGAACGGATGGCCACCGGCTGACGCCGCCACAAGAACTGCACGCCTTCCTGCTTGGAGTGCTCGTATTCAAAGTCGAAGGCAGCCATCTCACTCTCGCTGCGGCGATAAAGAAGGTAGACAGGATCCGCCCCGAGACGGCGAGCGGCGTTGGCCGCATCGATCGCGGTATTCCCTGCCCCGACCACTACCACGGTTCCGTTCAGTTCGCGCAGACGGCCGGTCTTATATTCGGCGATCAACTCGAGGGCATTCATCACGCCCTCCTGATTTTCACCGGGAACGTTGAGTTGCTGCATGGCGCCGAGACCGATGCCGAGAAAGACAAAGTCGAATTCGGATTCCAGGGATTCGATTGCGGAGACGGATTCGATGCTCACGCCGAAGCGAAAGTCCACGCCCATGCGGCGGATCATCTCGATTTCGCGAAGGCTTGCCGAAGCGGGGAGCTTGTATTCTGCCACGCCATAGGTATTCAGGCCGCCGGGCAGAGCGCGGCGTTCGATGATGGTGGCATGCGCACCCTGGCGGCACAATTCCGCAGCGCAGGCCAGCGATGCGGGCCCGGCTCCGATACATGCAACCCGCAGGTTGCGCCAGCCGCGTTGGGCTTTGATCAATTCTTCACCGGAATCCTGAAAGGCGTCCATCGCATGGCGCTGCAAGCGCCCGATCTGGATGGGATCGCGGCCGTGCCGATGCATGACGCATGCGCCTTCGCAGAGAATGTCGACCGGGCACGCACGCGCGCAGCTTCCGCCAAGGATGTTGGCGTCGAGAATGCGAAGCGCGGAGCCGCGCAGATTGCCGCTGGCGATGCGCTTGATGAATCCCGGGACATCGATGTGCGTGGGGCAGGCTCCCGTGCAGGGAGCGTCGAAGCAGTAAAGGCAGCGGTTGGCTTCAATGACAGCAGCCTGGGGCGTGAGCGGCGGCTTGATTTCGGTGAAGCGCTCGCGAAGTTGCGGATCGTCAGGCAGGGTTGCGGTGCTCATCAAGACCTCGGGGATTCCAGTTCGTGACTTTTCCCAACATCGCGATCACGCGCTCAAACCTTCCGCACATCGTTCAAGAAGCGGTCAGCGGTCCATAGAGATCGGGCCGGCGGTCGCGGAAAAACTGCCAGGTGCGGCGGACGTCGGCGATCTCGTCAAGATTCAAATCGGCGGTCAGCACTTCATCCTTGTCGCGCGATGCCTGGGCAATGATCTGGCCGCGCGGATTGGCGAAATAGCTGGAGCCGTAGAATTCGCCGATGTTCCACGGCGGCTCGGTTCCGACTCGATTGATGGCCGCGATGAAATAGCCGTTGGCGGCCGCGTGCGCAGGTTGCTCGAGTTTCCAGAGATACTCGCTGAGGCCCGCAACGGTTGCCGAGGGATTGAAAACAATCTCGGCCCCATTGAGGCCAAGGCACCGCGCGCCCTCGGGAAAATGCCGGTCATAACAGATGTATACGCCGATTTTGGCAAAGCCGAGATCGAATACCGGGTAGCCGAGGTTGCCCGGACGGAAGTAGAACTTCTCCCAGAATCCTGGAGCGACATGGGGGATGTGCGTCTTGCGATATTTGCCGAGATAGGCGCCATCGCTGCCGATCACCGCGGCGGTGTTATAGAAGATGCCCTCCTGCTCCACTTCATACACGGGCACGATCATGGCAATGCGAAGTTCGCGCGCCAGGGACTGCATGAGGTTGACGGTCATGCCATCGGGAACCCGCTCGGTGGCCTCGTACCATTTGACGGATTGCTCGGCACAGAAATAGGGGCCATTGAAGATTTCCTGGAGGCAGACGACCTGGGCGTCATCGGAAGCGGCCTGCCGGATGAGGCCGAGGTGCTTCTCGATCATGGCTTTCTTTTGCTGCGCGAGCGGCTCAGTGGCCGGCACGGCATTGGAGGCCTGGATGATGGAGCATCGAACAACGCGGGGCATCCTGCGTTCTCCCGTCGCAAATTCTTTGGTGTTTTGACGGTAAAGCATCGCCGGAACAGTCGGCAATGGATTTGTTTTGGCGGCTACACGTTCGTTGGGTCACACGAAACTACGAAGCAAACAACCGTAGCGGCCTAGTATTCGATTTTGTCAGGCGAGGCGATCCAGGCGGCGAAACTCGCCCATGCTTCGTCGGCAAGCAGTTGAGTGGAAGGGATGGTGCGGTCGGTCTTTTGCTTGCGCATTTCACTGTAGAGGAATGCATCGTCAAAGCCGGCCCGCGCAGCGTCGGCCGCAGCGCATCCATAATAGATTGCCTCGAGACGAGCCCAGTAAGAAGCCGCGAGGCACATGGGACAAGGCTCGCAACTGGTGTAGAGCTGGCATCCGGCGAGGGTAAACGCGCCAAGCGCCTTGCATGCCGCGCGAATCGCATTGACTTCGCCATGGGCGGTGGGGTCGTTGGTCGCTGTGACGGTGTTGACGCCCTCGCCAACGATGCGTCCGTCGCGGACAATGACGGCTGCAAATGGTCCGCCACGGCCAGATTGCACGTTCTCGGTGGCAAGCGCGATGGCCCGGCGCAAAAAGTCAGGATTTGGCTGAACCGGCACCATCACTTGCTCGAAGGCTCCCCAAGCGGCGAAATTAAACACAGTATGTCACAGGCATTCCGATCGACCCGCGTGCTGACCGGGAAAGGCTTTGCGCCCGCGACTCTCATGGTGGAGGGCGAGCGGATCGCGGCGGTCGAAGATTGGAGTGATGCTCCGGGTGATGTCCGCGATTATGGCGACCTCGTCCTGCTGCCCGGCCTGGTGGACACGCACGTGCACATCAACGAGCCGGGACGGACGGAGTGGGAGGGTTTTTGGACCGCGACGCGGGCTGCGGCGGCGGGTGGGGTGACGACATTGGTTGACATGCCGCTGAATTGCGTGCCGGAGACGATTGATGTGGCGGCTCTGGAGGCGAAGCGCGCTGCGGCACGAGGGAAGGCGTGGGTGGACTGGGCTGCATGGGGCGGAGTGGTTCGGGGCAATGCTGCCGAGCTGAGGCCATTGGCTGCGGCGGGTGTGATGGGCTTCAAGTGCTTCCTGGTCGACTCCGGCGTGGAGGGGTTTGCGTGGGTGGATGAGGACGAGTTGCGCGAGGCTCTGGGTGAGTTGCGGCGGACGGGATTGCCGCTGCTGGTACATGCGGAGCTAGGCGGGCCGGTTGAGAATGCGACACGCGCACTCAAGGAGGCAAGCAAAGACTGGCGCCAATACCCGACTTATCTGGCATCGCGGCCCGACGAAGCGGAGATTGATGCAATTCGACTGATGATCGGGCTGGCTGAGGAGTTTCGAACGCCGGTCCACATCGTGCACCTGGCCAGTGCACAGGCGCTGCCGATGATCGGCGCGGCGCGCGCACGTGGCGTGCAGTTGACGGTAGAGACCTGCACTCATTATTTGTCGTTCAAAGCCCACCAGGTCGCCGACGGCAACACGCAATTCAAATGCGCGCCGCCGATTCGAAGAACCGAGAACCGCGAGAAGCTGTGGAAGGCGCTGGAGGAAGGCCTGATTGACATGGTGGTGACCGACCACTCGCCGTGCCCTCCGGAGATGAAAGACCGCGACACGGGACGGTTTGACGAGGCATGGGGCGGCATCGCGAGCCTGGGATTGGCGCTGCCGGCGTTGTGGACAGGAATGCAACAGCGGGGATTGGCGCTGGAGCAAATTGGCGAGTGGATGGCCGCGGCGCCTGCGCGGCTTGCAGGATTGCAGGGAAGGAAAGGCGCGCTCGCGATGGGGGCTGACGCGGACTTCGCAGTCTTTGATCCGGATGAGGAATGGACGGTGACGGAGGACGATCTGCATTTTCGGCATAAACTTTCGCCGTATCTCGGGGCACGCCTTCGGGGACGTGTGAAGGCAACCTGGCTGCGCGGAAATCGGGTGTTTGGGCAGGATGGATTTGCCGGCGAACCTCGCGGCGGAGAGTTGGTGCGCACATGAGAGAACGTGCCAGGCGCGCGCTCGGGATGTGCGATGCGATCGCCGCGATGACCGAGGAGCCGGGGCGCATCACGCGGCGTTTTCTCACCCCGCCGGTGCGCGATGTGCATGCGCTGGTGAGCGCGAGGATGGAAGAGCTCGGAATGCATGTCCGGGCGGATGCCATGGGAAATCTGCGCGGGCTTTGGCAGCCTGACGGCGCATCGGGCCGGCGCTTCGTGCTTGGCTCGCATATCGACTCGGTGCCAGACGCCGGCACTTACGATGGCGTGCTCGGGGTCGCGGTGGCGCTGGAGTTGGCGGCGATGGCGCAGGAAGATGAGCTGCCGCTCGCGCTCGAGGTCATCGCGTTCTCAGAAGAAGAGGGGGTGCGATTCGGCGTGCCGTTCCTCGGCAGCCGCGCCGTGGCGGGGCGATTCGAGCCGGCACAGCTGGCGCTGAAGGACGCGGAAGGCGCCACGCTCGAACAGGCGATCCGCACATTCGGACTGGATCCAGATCGGATCACCGAGGCTGTCGTCGATGACGGCGCCATCGGATTTTTCGAAATGCACATCGAGCAGGGCCCGGTGCTGGAGGCAGAGGGGCTCGGCATTGCAGCGGTAACGGGAATCGTAGGGCAAACGAGGGTGCAGGTGGAGTTCGTGGGACAGGCGAATCACGCTGGGACCACTCCCATGCATTTGCGACGCGATGCGCTGGCCGGGGCGGCGGAGTGGATCGTCGCAGTGGAGGCGGAAGCGCGGCGTGCCGAGTCCCTGGTTGCCACCGTGGGAAAAATTGTGGCAGCGCCGAATGCGGGCAATGTGATTGCCGGTAGTGCGCGGCTGTCGTTGGATGTACGGCACACAAATGACGCCACGAGGCTGGCTGCCGTCGAATCTTTGCTTGGGAAGGCAAACACAATCGCGGAGCGCAGAGGGCTGGCGCTGCAGTCCGATACGAAGATGGATCAGCCGGCCGTAAATATGGATGAACGGCTGACTGCGTATCTTGGCGATGCGCTCGAGTCCGAGGGAATTCCGCGCAAGGAGATGCCGAGCGGCGCGGGGCACGATGCGATGATCATGGCGAGCCGTGTTCCGGCCGCGATGCTCTTTTTGCGTAGTCCAGGCGGCGTCAGCCACAATCCTGCCGAGAGCGTGCGGGAAGAAGATGTGGAGTCTGCGTTGCGCGTGGGGCGCACGTTTCTGGCGCGCATTGCGTCGGAGGTTCGCTAGAATCAAGCAGCACATCCCGATAGGGGCACGAGGTCAACCTTGCATCATCTGGGAGGAACGCGAAGCAGCCGCAAGACGGATCACTTGCTGCAAACGCCGGACACATTTGTCCGCACGCCGTTGCCGGGCGCTGAGAGCGTGGAATTCATCGTCCATGTTGCGCCGCAGATGGGCGCGCGCTTCACGCAGATGACGGCGGAGTTTTCCAAGGGCGGCACGCTGGGGCCAGCGCCGGCGCAGCGGTTCGTGTATGTGCTCGAAGGCAAGCTGGAGTTGAGCGCGGGCGGAAAACGATATGCGCTTGCGGCCGGAGGGTACGCTTATTTGCCGGAGGGAGTCGCACACAGGATTCAATCTCATGGAGCGGCGCGGGCCGCGGTGATCGAGAAACCTTATCAGGGTCTGGCAGGAGAGACAGCGCCGGAGATTGTGGTGGGAGATGAAAGCAGCGTGACGGCAACCCCGCTGATGGGCGATAAAACGCTTCGGGTGCGATCGCTCATGCCGGATGCAGAGGCCTACGATTTCGCGGTGAACACGATGACCTACGATCCCGGCGCCGCGCTGAGCATGGTTGAGATTCACGTGATGGAGCACGGTTTGCTGATGCTCGAGGGCGGCGGCATCTACCGGCTTGGCGATTCATGGTACCCGGTGGAAGCGGAGGATTTTATCTGGATGGCGCCGTACTGCCCGCAATGGTTTGGCGCTATCGGAAAAAAGCCCGCGAAATATCTCATCTACAAAGACTGGCGCCGGCACCCGCTGGAGGCGTAGAGGATGACAACGACGCGTCCCGAATTGAGCATCGACCGTCTGCTGGCCGAATTGATGACGCTGGCGAAGATCTCAGAAGCCGAGCCACCCGTGGTGACCCGCGTGGTCTTCAGCGAAGCCGATCTGCGGGCGCGGACGTATGTGAAGGGGCTGTGCGCGGAGGCAGGGTTGATGGTCCATGAAGATGCCGTGGGCAATACCTTTGCGCGATGGCACGGCAGCGAGCCGAATCTTGCGCCGGTCGGGACCGGCTCGCACATTGACGCGATTCCGAATGCGGGGCTGTATGACGGATGCGTGGGCGTGCTGGGAGGACTGGAAGCGATTCGCGTACTTCAAGAGCTTGGATTCGAGCCGCGCCGCTCGATTGAACTGGTCGTTTTCACGGCGGAGGAGCCGACGAGATTCGGGATCGGCTGTCTGGGCAGCCGCATGATGGGCGGTGTGCTCGCGCCGGAAAAAGCGATTGCACTTCGCGATAAAGAAGGACGGGGGTTGGAGGAACTGCGCGGGGCTGCGGGATTCAAGGGGGCGCTGGACTCAGTGCGCGTGCATGCCGGCCGGTTTCACCAGTTCGTGGAGCTGCACATCGAACAGGGTCCGCTTCTCGAAGAGGAAGGGATTGATGTGGGGCTGGTCACGCACATCGCAGCGCCTGCCAGCGTGCAGGTGAATATCGAGGGTGAAGGCGGTCATGCGGGCGGCAAGCTGATGCCGGGCCGAAAAGATGCGCTCGCCGCGGCGGCGGAACTGATCCTCGCGCTCGAAGCAGCCGCCAAATCAAGCGGCGCGATTGACACGGTGGCGACGGTGGGGGTGTGCGAAGTGTTTCCCGGCGCAGTCAACAGCATTCCGTCGCGCGTGCGCCTCGAGACCGATGTGCGCGACATCGACGCGACGCGCCGGGATGGAGTGCTGGAAATCCTGCAGAAGAAGTGCGCTGAACTCGAAGTGAGCCGTGGCGTGCGCATCACGACCCACATGGTGAATGCCGACCCGCCGGCAACTTGCGATGCGGAGATCCTGGCGGCGATGGAAAAAGCCGCGATCGAAGCGGGAAAGAGCTACAAGAGGATGGTGAGCCGGGCCTATCACGATTCGCTTTTCATGGCGCGGATCGCGCCGGTTGCAATGCTCTTCATTCCGTGCCGCGGCGGAGTGAGTCATCGTCCGGACGAATACGCGTCGCCAGAGTGGATTGGCGCGGGTGTGCACGTGCTGGCGCGCACGCTGGCCACCCTAGCGAGTTAGGTTCCGTCGCTTTCCAAGAGCAGCTCTTCGTTGTATGCTATGCGACAACCCGCACGTTGATTTGCGGCTTCCCAGCATGCAGGCGCAGCCCAAAAATCGCATCATTGGCGCCTCTGTTCCGCGCAAGGAAGGGGTGGACAAGCTGCTGGGCCGGGCGCGTTACGTGGACGACATCGAATTTGAAGGCATGTGGCACGGCGTGACCGTGCGCAGCACGATTCCGCGCGGCTTGATTCGCGAGATTCGCTTCGATCGACGGATCAGGTGGGATGAATTTGCCGTTGTCAGCGCAGCCGATGTTCCCGGGAACAATGCGATCCAGCTCATCTTTGCCGATCAGCCCTGCCTGGCCGATGGTGAGGTGAATCATTGCGACGAGGCAATCCTGCTGATCGCACATCCTGACAAGCGCAAGGCACGTGAAGCAGCGGGAGCCGTTCAGATTGAGTACGAGCCGCTGCCGCCGATTTTCTCGATCGAAGAGAGCGAGCGGCAGGACGTGATTGTCTGGGGCGCTGACAACATCCTGAAAAGTTTTCTGCTCGAAAAGGGCGACGTGGATTCGGCGTGGGCCGACGCCGCGCACATTGTGGAAGGCGAATATCGCACAGGCGCGCAGGAACATCTTTACATCGAGAACAACGGATGCATCGCGCAATACAGCGAGGCCGAGGGCGTGACTGTCTGGGGCTCGCTGCAATGCCCTTACTACGTGCACAAATCGCTGATGGCGGTTTTCGATCTGCCTGAAGACAAGGTGCGCGTGATCCAGACGGAGACGGGTGGAGCCTTTGGCGGCAAGGAGGATTATCCGTCGGTGATCGGATCGCACGCCGCGCTGCTGGCGATGAAATGCGGACATCCGGTGAAGCTGGTGTACGACCGCATGGAGGACCTGGCAGCCACCACAAAGCGGCATCCTTCGCGAGTGAGGCATCGGACTGCGCTGGACAAGAATGGCAAGCTGCTGGCGATGGAGATTGATCTCGCGACCGACGGCGGCGCGTATTCGACGCTTTCTTCGACGGTACTGTCGCGGGCGACGCTGCATTCACCAGGGCCTTACGTGTGCCCCAACGTGCGAGTGCGGTCGCGATCCTGGGCCACCAATACGGTTCCTTACGGCGCGTTTCGGGGATTCGGCGCACCTCAAGCGATCTTCGCCGTCGAGCGCCACATGGACGAGATTGCGGCAGCGATCGGCATGGATCCGGTGGAACTGCGGCGCAGGAATTTTCTGCATGACGGCGACACCACGGCAACCGAACAGGTGATGCGGGAGCCGGTGATCCTGGACAAGCTGCTGGATCGCGCGCTGGCCGAGAGCGACTACTACGCAAAGCGCGCCCGATTTAGCGAAGAGAACAAGCACAACCCGGTGAAGCGCGGGTTGGGGATGGCGGCGTTCTATCACGGCTCGGGATTCACAGGGTCAGGCGAGCGCACTTTGAATTCGCTGGCCGGCGTGGACGTGACAGGCAAAGTACGTGTCCGGGTTTCGAGCACTGAGTTTGGCCAGGGGACCAACACGGTTCTCACGCAGATTGCGGCGGAGACGATCGGCCTCGATTATGACGACGTGACGATGGCACCGCCGGATACGCGCATCGTTCCCAATAGCGGGCCCACGGTGGCGTCGCGCACGGTGATGGTGGTCGGGAAGCTGATTGAACGCGCTTGCCGGCAGCTGATCGCGATGTTGCGCGAACAGGCGCAATTGCCTGAGACGTTCACACCGGACGAGTTTTTCGCGGCGTGCGAGCGGTATCGAGCAGCAAAGGGAGAAGTGGTTTCATTGTGCCGCTATGAACCCCCGCCAGGCATCTATTGGGACGATCAGACCTATCATGGCGAAGCTTACCCAGCCTATGCATGGTCGGTCCAAGTGGCGCAGGTTGCAGTCGACACCGTCACGTATTCCGCCGAAGTGGAGGAATTCTGGGCGGTGCAGGAGGCCGGCCGGATCATTAACCCGGTACTGGCCGGCGGTCAGGTCGAAGGCGGCATCGCGCAGGGCATCGGCTACGCGCTCTATGAAAAGGTGATTCTCCAAAACGGTCGGATGGCAAACAACCAGATGACCAACTACATCATGCCGACTGCCCAGGACGTTCCGCCTATTCAAGTCTACTTTGAGGAGATCCCGTTCGGCCACGGCGGCCACGGCGCCAAAGGCATTGGCGAATTGCCGCATGATGGGCCCGCGCCCGCGATACTGAACGCGATCCGCGATGCTACCGGCGTGAGCTGCCGGGCGATCCCCCTGCTGCCCGAAGATCTTCATCAGAAGCTGGCGTGCGCTCCGGCGTTGGAAGAGGCGGCGATCACATGAGCGCTTTGCGGCCGGCGATCCAGCTCATCGTCAACGGTGAGGAAAGCGTGGTCCATGTGCCGCCGATGAAGCGGCTGCTCGATGTGCTGCGCGAAGACCTGCATTTGACCGGGACCAAAGAAGGATGCGGCGAAGGCGAGTGCGGCTCCTGTTCGGTGCGCATGAACGGCGATCTGGTGAACAGCTGTCTCATTCCCGTATTGCAGGCTGATGGCGCGGAGATTGAAACGGTGGAAGGCCTTGCGCGCGACGGAAAGATGAGCCGGCTGCAGGAGGCATTTCTTCAGTGCGGGGGAGCGCAGTGCGGCATTTGCACGCCGGGAATGCTGATGGCGGCGACCCACCTGCTGGCCAATCATCCGACGCCGAGCATGGCGCAAATTCGCGAAGGACTCGCGGGGAATCTCTGCCGCTGCACGGGATTCATTCGCATCTTCGAATCGGTTGTCGCGGCGCACGCGGGGACTGCTGACGATCGCGGGGCTGCCGATGCGCGGTGACGCGGAGGCGCACCACCTGGTTGCGCCCGGAAACCTGGCGCAGGCGCTGGAGACTCTTTCTTCCGCTCCCGGCGAGTGGACGCCGATCGCGGGCGGAACCGAACTGATGGTGGCGCACGCCGCAGGGAAGCTCACGGCTGCGAAGCTCATCAGCTTATGGGGCATTCCGGAGCTGCGATTCATCGAGAGCTCGACCGATTCGATTGCTATTGGCGCAGGATCGACGTTTCGGGATCTGCGGCTGCAAAGGGACATCACCAGCGAGTTCCCGCTGCTCGCCGAAGCGTCGAGCTGGATTGGTTCGATCGCGAACCAGAGCAGGGCGACGCTGGGGGGAAACCTGGTGAACGGATCTCCGGCCGCTGACTCGTCCCCGGCGCTGCTGGTTTATGACGCTGACCTGGAGCTTATGTCGGTGCGCGGGAAGCGGCGGATTGCCTACTCCGCGTTTCATACGGGCTACAAGCGCAATGTTCTTGCTCCGGATGAGTTGCTCTATGCCATTCACCTGCCGCGCCGGTTTGGCAAGCACCGGCAGTACATTCGCAAAGTGGGCACACGGCGGGCCATGGCGATTGCCAAGGTGGCGCTGGCGGCGACTGCGCTCGTGGAAGATGAAACGGTGCGCGAGATCCGGGTGGCGGCAGCCAGCCTGGCACCGTTCCCGACGCGGCTGGCGCAGGTGGAAGGCGAACTGCTTGGGCGGGCGGTAACTCCAGAACGAATTCAGGCGGCGCGGCGCGCGCTGCTCGTAGAGGCCAAGCCGATCGATGACATTCGATCGACGGCAGAGTACCGGCGGAGGGTCGGGGCTAATCTGATCGAGGAATTTCTGCGCCAGTTGATCCCGAAGGATACGGCAGCATGAACCCGGTTCTGGCGGCGTGGAACGAGGCGAAAGAGAAAGAAGCGATGGAAATCATGATCTCCTGTTGCGGCGCGCGGCGATGGGCGGAAGAGATGACGGCCTTGCGTCCGATTGAATCGATCGCAGCATTGAGCGAAGCAGCAGATCGCGTTTGGAGCACCATGCAGGAACCGGATTGGCTGGAAGCGTTTGCGTGCCATCCTCGGATTGGGGAACGCGAACCAAAACACGCGACGAACCAATCGACGCAGTGGTCGCAGGAGGAGCAAGCGGGATCGGCCGGCGCGGCAAGCGGGATTTTGGCCGAGTTGGCTGAGTTGAATGCGCTTTATGAGCAGCGATTCGGCTTCACCTATATCGTGTGCGCCACCGGCAAGAGCGGTGGTGAGATGCTGGAGATCCTGAAACGGCGAATCCATTCAGACCGCGAGAGCGAGTTGCGCGAAGCAGCCGAACAGCAGCGCAAGATCATGCAGATCCGGCTGGGAAAGTGGCTGGCGTCATGAGCAGAATCACCACACACGTGCTGGACACGGCGCTGGGCAAGCCGGCCGCGGGGATCGCGGTGCGTCTGGAGAAGGAAGAGAGCGGAGGCTGGAGCGAAGTGACGACGCATCGCACGGGCAAGAGCGAACCGCGAACGGTTCGCACAGAAGATCGTGGCACGTGGGTGGAGGTGAACAGGAGCGTGACCGATGGGGATGGGAGATGCCGCGATCTGATCGAGAACGCAGCGGCGGGAAGATATCGCCTGATCTTCGAAGTCGGCCCGTATTTCGAGCGCTTGCGCCGTACAAGTCTTTATTCGGAGATCGCGATCGTCTTTACGTGCAGCGGGCATGAGCATTACCACCTGCCGCTGTTGCTGAGCGACAACGGCTACACAACGTATCGGGGAAGTTAGGCGATGGCAAAACTGGGCGAGAATCGCTACGGAAAGTCGAGGGTGCGCCTGTCGCGCATCACGCGGCATGGAGACCGTCACGAGTTCAATGAATGGACGGTGCAGGTGCTGCTGCGCGGCGACTTCGACGCGAGTTTCACCGCGGCCGACAACAGCAGGATTCTGCCGACCGACACGATGAAGAACACGGTCTACTTTGTGGCGCGCGGATCGAAGGCGACGGCCATCGAAGAGTTTGCCAAGGAACTTGGCGATTATCTGCTGGGCAATCACACGCAGGTGACCGGCGCGACGATCGATGTCGCGGAAAAGGCGTGGCATCGGATGGAAGTAGACGGTGCGGAGGAGCCGACAACGTTTCAGCTTGGCGGGTCAGAATTGCAGACCGCACGGGCGACGCGCGAGCAGAGCGGCAATTGGAGCATCGCATCCGGCATCGAGGGATTGACGATTCTGAAAACGACGAAATCAGCATTCACCGGATATATCCAGGACAAGCTCACGACGCTGAAGCCGGCCACGGACCGCATCCTCGGCACGCGCCTGACAGCACGGTGGGACTACGCGGCGAACGATGCGGATTATGCGGGAGCGCGCGCTCGCATTCTGGACGCGCTGCTGCGAACATTTGCCGCGCACAACAGCGTGAGCGTGCAACACACGTTGTTCGACATGGGAAAAGCCGCGCTCGAGGCAGCACCGGAGATTCAGCGCATCACGCTGACCATGCCCAATCTGCATCATTTGTTGGCCGATCTCAGCCCGTTCGGGCTGGACAATCCCAACCACATCTTTGTGCCTATCGATGAGCCGCACGGGGCGATCGAAGCCACGGTCGAGCGCTAGATTATTTCAGCCGCTCGAGGTCAGAGGGGGTGTCGATGTCGACCTCGCCGCCAGAGAAGGGCAGCGTGATCACGGGGCAGGACGGTTCCGACAGAAGCATGCGCGCGCCTTTGTCGCCTCTGAGAGCGTAGAGATCATCGAAGACGCTGCGGGGGAAGACCGCCGGGATGCCGCGCGTTCCGGCATAGGCAGACGCGACGATGGAAGGCGAAGCCTGGGCAGAAAACGATTTGAGCAACGCACGCAGGTGATGGCTGGTGAGGCGCGGCTGATCGCACGTCATCAGGAGTGCCCCGGATGTCTGGGGCGCGCGAACGTCGATTTCGCGCAATCCGGCCTGGATGGAGCTCGACATGCCCTGCTCCCAAAGATCGTTGAGAACGGGAATTGCGTCGTTGAAGGCGACGCCTGCGCAGATGGGCGCGAACTGCGCACCGAGCACAGCCAGCACGGGCGCAGCGCCCGCTTCCCTCGCCGTAGAGATCGCGAGTTCGAGCAGCGTCTTTCCGCCGTATTCGATGAGCTGCTTGGGATGGCCGAGCCGGCGGCTGGCACCGGCTGCAAGGATGATCGCAGCGACCGTCATCGCTTTCAGTGTACCGCGCAGTCTTGACTGCAAGGTGAATGGCGCGCCAGACTAGGACCACTGACGACAACGAGTGAGAAAGGCGGACCGTTGACGCAGCCGACGAGCACGACAGGACCGGTGTATGCCGATCGGCCTGCCGCCGAGAACTATGGTTTGCACGCGGGCGTGCTGGGTCCGATTGAGACGCTGGCACAATCCATATCCGCCATTGCTCCGTCGACATCGCCCTCGCTGACCATTCCGCTGGTGTTCGCGCTGGCGGGGAATGCGACATGGTTTGTCTACCTTCTGGCCACCTGCGCGGCCCTGCTGGTTGGCTTCTGCGTGAGCCGGTTTGCGCGGCTGTCCGCTTCTCCCGGATCGCTCTACACCTACACAGCGAACACGCTGCCGCCTGCGTTTGGCGTGGCCGCGGCCCTGGGGCTTCTGCTGGCATACCTCGCCACCGGGGCCTCGGTTGCCGGAGGCGCGTTGTACTACATCAATCTCGTCTCGCTGGAGTTTCTGCACTGGTCGCCGCCCGGCATCCCGGTTCTGGCCGTGGTGTGCGCGGCTGCCGCATGGGTTGCGTATCGTGACATCAAGCTCTCGGCCGAGCTGATGCTCTGGATCGAGGTCGCATCGGTAAGCCTGATCATCGTGGTTATCGCAGTGATGCCGGTGCGATTTGGCTTTCACTTCGACATGGACCAGATCCGCTTGCAGGGCGTGAGCTTCTCGTCTCTCGGACCTGCCCTGGTGCTTTCGATGTTCAGTTTCGTGGGATTTGAGAGCGCGACGACGCTGGGCGCCGAAGCGCGCGATCCGCTGCGGACGATTCCGCGGGCGGTTGTGCAGAGCGCATTGCTGGTTGGCGCGTTTTTCATGATCTGCTCCTATTCCGAGGTGCTCGGATTCCGCGGTGAAACGGGCAAACTGAGCGATACGACCAGCCCTCTCCATTTGTTGGCGACGAGAGCCGGGATTGCGCCGCTCGGGATCGCCATCGATTTCGGCGCGCTGATCAGTATGGTCGCGTGCGTCCTGGCATGCACCACGGCGGCGGCGCGCGTTCTGCTGCGGATGTCGCACGGCGGTTTGATCCCGGCGGCATTCGAACGCACCAACCCGAAGCACGGCACGCCGGCAGCGGCAATCGTCTTATCGGCGGGGTTGATGTTCGCGGGTACCGCTGCGATGCAGCTGCGCGGATTCACCGGCTCGGAGATGTATGACCTGATGGGTTCGCTGTCGGTTTTCGGATTTTTGACAGCTTACGCGCTTGTCGCCGTTGCTCTTCCGTTTGCGCGGCGCGTTGTGGGACAGCATTCCCCTGTTGTGGCGGGGGTGAGCGGGCTGACGGTGATTGTCCTGATCCTGATTACAGTTTTTGATCTGCGCTCGACTTCGGACGCTGTGCATGCCCGCATTCCGTATCTCTATGTCGGCTACCTCGTGGCCGGATTCGCCTGGTACGCGGCACGGCGCAGACGTGTGCGAACAATCGCTGGTTGAGCGCTAGGGCTGAGCATCGGTTTCGGGCTGCATGAGGATGAGCAGGACCAGCCCGACGACCACAAACATGCGGAATGCCGCTTCCTGGCCATTCCACGTGCGCGACTGCCACATGAGGAACCACTCGCCGCCAACCACAAGAAACGCCACAAGCCACATGAGCAATGACAGCGTGAGCGCCGTGATCGCCATGCGCTTTGCGGCATTGAACGATACCGGCGGACGCCGCATGGCACCAACGAGCACGATGACCGACCAACCCAGAAGAATGGCCGTGGTGCATTCCCACAAGATGATGGAGAAATAGAAGGCAAGATGAATTCGCGGCGATGGCAATGCGCGCCACATGCCGTGGTTCCCCGGAATTGTCGAATCCATGGAAAGCACGTGGCTGACGAATTGATAGTTCGAGTTGAAATCTGTGAGGTTGTTGAAAACAACGAGCACGTAGAACAAGGCAATTCCAGCAAGCAGAAGAATTTTCGCCGTACGAGTAATCATGAAAGACGGCCTCGGGGCTGAGATGGGAGAAGCTGTGTCGATGGGCATTGCCAGCAACAGGGCCATCCTAATCAAACCATCCGGCGGAGCGGCAGGCGCGGCACGCGCACTGCATGACGGGATCTGTGCAAAACGATGTGGAAAAGCTGTTGGAAATTCTTCGGCTAGCCCACCAAGCCGGAATCTTTAGATCAACTTTATTTCCAAATCGTTATTCTATTAAGACACCGTAGCTCTGATTTTGAGCCGAGCAGGAAGGCGGCACTTCCTGTTGCGGTTTGTCAGTTTCCACTCAACTTTCAGGGACCAGCAACAACCGAAGCATCGGCAGCTCAGAGAGTTTTTGAAGACAGAAAACCTCCGCGGAAATCCCTATTTTTCGAGGCCGTCCTTTGAAGAAATCCATGCGCGCGTCCATCTCCCTGCTTGTTCAGCTATTGGCTCTTCTCACCATCGTCCTCTGTGGGCCGCTCGCCCTAGCACAGCAAACTCTCGGTGGCGTTACGGGCGAGATCACCGATCCGCAAGGCAGCGTCATTCCCAACGCAACTGTGACCCTGGTGGATGAGGCGACGTCGTATTCGCGCGCTGCGACGAGTAATGGAGCCGGCACCTACGTGTTTGTGGACCTGCCCATCGGCACTTATACGGTGACGATTGCGGCAAATGGTTTCGAGACGCAGAAGACGCCGCACATCACGGTCCAGGGAAACCGCACGGCGACATTGAATGTCCAGCTGAAGCTGGCAGCAGTGGCAGGCCAGACGATTGAAGTGGATGCGACGCCGATGATGAACGCCGTGGATACGACCAACGGCTACGTGATGGATAAGGCGCAGATCGATGATGTGCCGCTGGCGACGGGAAGCTTCACCGGCCTGGCGACGGAATCGGCCGGGGTGAATGCCGAACTCCCGAGCGGCACAGGCGCCGACTCCGGCCTCGGCAACGCACCGATCTGGTCGAACGGGCAGCGCGACACATCGAACAGCTTTCTGCTGAATGGCGTGGATGCGAGCAACCTGTTCAACGGGAAGAGCACCAGCCAGGTATCTTCGGCCCGCGTGATCAACAGCACCGGCATTCAAACGAGTCCGGGCGGCGGCGGGGGCGTGATTCCTTCGGCGGGATCGGTCTATCTCTCAATCGGCAACGCGATTCCCACTCCCGCGCCGGAAACCATCACTGAAGTGCGGGTCAACGCCTCGATGTACGACGCATCGCAGGGGTCGACTTCGGGCGCGCACATCGACCTGAGCACGGCGTCGGGAACCAATGCCTATCACGGAACCGCGTACGTGCACCGTGGAACGAGCTGGCTGAACGCGGCTCCTTTCTTCTTCAACCAGGACCCGGACGTTCCGGACAATGACAAGGTGCCCCAGCTTCACCGCTATACCGCAGGGGGCGCGTTTGGCGGTCCCATCATCAAGAACAAGCTGTTCGGCTTCCTGAGCTATCAGCACCTTGCGGTTTCGGACCAGGAAATCGGCGACTCGTTTCTCGATGTACCGGTGGGATTGAGCGACGACAGGTCGGCAGATGCGCTGGCGAATCTTGCCAACAACGCATTCGGAACAAGCCTGACCAGCGCCAACATCGATCGCCTGGCGTTAATCCTGTTCAATTCGCCGGCGCTTCCCGGAGAGCCCGGCAAGTGGCTGGTCCCCAATGACGACGGAATCCTGCCCACCTATTCGCACATCGACAACGCCTTCATCCCGGGCGCCGGCCGATTCAAAGCCGACCTTGCCGTGGGCGACATCGACTACAACGCCACGTCGAAGGACACTCTTTCGCTGAAGTACTTCTACCAGCACGATCCGACGCTGGCTCCCTACACCTACTCGAGCGTACCGGGATTCGCGGAGCATCTGGATTCGGGCGCCCAGGTTGGATCGATCATCAACACGCTGGTGCTGAAAACAAACCTGAGCACGACGCAGACGCTGGGCTTCATTCGTGAAAAGAACTGGGCCGACAACGAACAGGCCTTCGGTCCCGATTCGATCCCGGGTGGATCGGCGGGGACAGGAACCATCAACATGTTCGGCTCGAGTTATTTTCCGGGTATCTCGATTTACAACGTGCTGGGCGACTATCAGCCGGCCGGAGTAGTGCCGGTTTATATGAACATCGGGCCGGACGCGGAGAGCCAAGCGGCCAACACGGGCGTATTTCAAAATCGCATAGCGCCTTCAGGGAGCGCGATCTGGATTCTCGGCAGGCACACGCTGAGCTTTGGCGCATCGTACACGTACACGCAGCTCAATACAGTCGACAAGCGGACTGGAAAAGGCACGATTGCGACGGACGACTTCAGCCAGATGGTGCAGGGATTTGTAACGCCCGGCAGTTCCGCGACCGGCTTTTACGTGACTTCGTTTCTGCAGGGCGATGCAAACCGCTACTATCGCGCCAACCAGCTCGGCACGTACTTCCAGGACAAGTGGCAGATTACGCCGTCGCTTTCGCTGACGGGCGGCATTCGCTACGACTGGGACGGCGGGTTGACGGAAAAATACGGCCGGATTTTCAATTTTGATCCATCGCTCTACAGCTACGACGTGGGATCGGACACGATTGAGAATACCGGACTGATTATTGCCGGCAACAACGCGAACGGCACGAAGGGCGTGAGCTCGACGACGCTGACCGGACGCCAGTGGGGCATTGCGCCGCGCATCGGCGCGGCATGGCAGCCCGCGATGTTCCACAACAAGGTCGTGGTTCGGACCGGCGGCGGAATGTACTACGACCGCGGCGAGTTGTTCAGCTACTTCTCGCCGGGCTACGCGATCGGGACAGTGACGGGCGGGCCCTTCGGCGTCAACCAGCAGCTGCCGTTTGTGAATGTGTCGAGTTGCCCAACGGCGGTGAACGGCGTCTATTCGCGATCGCTCTACGAGTACTACATTCCCACTTGCGGCGGATACGGCGGGTTCACGCCACCGACCGGACCTCCGGATGACGTCAGCGGCGATCTCGAAAATCCTTACGGCACGTCGCTGCAATACTCCGCGCCCAGCAACCCGAAGGCGTCGGATCTCGCGAACTATCTGCCCAACGCGTGCAGCATCGTGAATACGGGCTTTGGAGGAGTGCCGGGAATCTGCCCCAACGGTGTGGTGAACAACGGCCAGCCGATTTCACTCGGGGTGTACAACCGGGGAAACAAGCTGCCCTACACGTTCAACTACACGTTCGATATTCAGTGGCAGCCACGCAATGACCTGGCCATCGATCTGGGCTACGTTGGAAATCTCGGACGGCACCAGGTGATTCCGCTGCCGTTCAACCAATCGACCATTGCTTCGCCCTCGAGTCCGACGCTTGCGGGCAGCCCATACCAGCAGAACTACAGCTATGGATACACGGTTCTGGGGCCGGGTGGTTCGTTCAACCAGCTCCCGGATGGAAGCTACTACCAGGCTAACTACGAGGGCGGCAATGTCGATCTGCGCGTTCCCTACATCGGATACGCGGCCGAATCAATTTCGTATGTGGCGGAAGGTGTGGATGCGTACAACGCACTCCAGGCTCACGTGGAGAAGCACATGAGTCATGGGATCCAGCTTGGAGTGTCCTACACCTACTCGCACGCGCTGGACGAGCAAAGCGGCCTCGGTCTCTTCTATAACGGGAACAATCCGCTGAACCTGCGCAGCGGATACGGATCGGCCGACTTTGACCGTACGCATGTGATCAACTTCAACTATGTTTTCAGAGTGCCCAACACAGCACCGGAACACACGCTGGCGGGCAAAGTGCTCGATAACTGGGCGCTGGTTGGACTGACTGTGCTGCAAAGCGGCCAGCCCTACAGCGTGATCGACTTCTCGGGCGCGATTGGAAGCATCTACTACTCGACAGCCGACGGTATCACCAACCCCATCGTGCCTCTTGCTCAAGGCTGTACTGCGAAGAGCGCAACCACAGGCCACTCCGGCGCATGGTATCCGGTGAACGGCACAACGGCGTTGAAACCGGAGTGCTTCGCCCTCCCTTTGCTGCCGGCGGGCGGGCTCGGTGGCGCGATCCCTCCGGATGACACCTTTGAGACCGGCTTCACGAATGGCGAGCGAAACATCTTCCGACAGGCATTTCAGAAGCGCGCGGATGCTTCGCTGGTGAAATCGATGGCATTCAGGGATCGATACAACCTGAAATACACGTTTGACGTGTACAACCTGACGAACACCTCGAGCTTCGACATTCCGGGGAACGAAGTCTCGCAAAACGCGAATTACAACTCATTCCCAACTCAAGGCACGGCGCTCTACAACAGCCCGACGGGGCTTGGAATCGTGACGCATACGATCGGGAGCCCACGCCAGATCCAGATGTCGCTGCGCCTCGACTTCTGATTGGGATCGTGAACCAAAGCGATGGGGCGGCTCCACGGAGTCGCCCTTGTTGCGTTTGGATGAAGGGCGGAAGGCGCGATGCCGGGCGCGGCATCCGTGCAGCGGAGGCATCGAGGGACGGGTGGGAGTCGGCGAGTCTGACATGAAGGCGCACCCTTACAATCGGGACCATGAACCTGCCCGGATGGAGCGTTCGCGGGCTGCGAACCGATCTTGCGCAAGGCCGCGTGGCGCCCACGGAACTGGCTCGCGAGGCGCTGGTTCGCGCCAATGGGAATGCATCCCGCAACACCTATCTGTGGATAGACCCGGAGTGGACGATGGCCGAAGCGAAACGTGCGGAGGCGATGCCGGCTGCGACGGGTGGATGGTTTGGAGACGGGCGGGATGCGCTGTGGGGATTGCCCGTGGCGGTGAAAGACTGCTTTGACCTGGAGGGTGCGCCGACCAGCGTCGGCGTGAGATTTTATCGGGATCACAACGGAAAGGCGGCGCGTGACTCCTGGCTTGTGCAGCGGTTGCGCACGGCGGGCGCGGTGATCATCGGCAAGACACATCTGCATCCGCTGGCATACGGGATCACCGGCGAGAATCCTGAGTTTGGCGACTGCGTGCAACCTGATGATGCCGGCGCGCTGACGGGCGGGTCCTCGAGCGGGGCCGCGGCGAGCATCCAGGAAGGATCGGCGGTTGCGGCGATTGGGACTGATACTGGCGGATCGGTTCGCGGGCCTGCCGCATTGTGCGGATTGGCGGGCTATCGCGCGTCACTCGACCGCGGGAATTGGCAAGGCGGAGCGCACCTGGCGGAGAGCTTCGACACGATGGGCTGGCTGTTTCGCGACCTTGAGGATGCGCCGCTGCTGAGCGGAATCTTTTCTGACGGAAGCGCGGCGCTAAGAATGCCGTTTACGCGGTTTGCGGTGATCGACGAGGGATTTCTGGATGATTGCGAGCCGGAGATTGTGAAATCGCTGCACAGCGTTGCGGACGAACTGGAGTCGCTCGGGCTGCGGCGCGAGCATTTCGACGCGAGTTGGTGGGCGAAGGCGTTTGAGATCTATGCGCCGATCCAGGCGTATGAAGCGGCGCGCATCCACGCGGGGCATTTCGGCGAATTTGATCCCGGCCTGCGCAAAAGGCTGGAGTGGGGCGCAGGAATCAATGAGGCGCAGCTTGGCGTTGCGCGCGGGCTGCACGAGGTATTTCGGGAGCGGATCGATGCATTGTTTGCCGAACATGAATTGCTGCTGATGCCGGCGACGCCGGTGGCGCGGCTCGCGGCGGGCGCCGATCATAGCCAGACCCGCCCGCGCATCCTGCGGTACACCACGCCGTTCAGCCTGGGCGGCGTTCCGGTAGTCACGATTCCCTGCGCTTCCGGCGGCATGCAACTGGCTGCAGCGCGAGGGCACGATGAACATCTTTTGCAGGTCGCGGCCAAGATAGGCGCGCGACGGAGCCGTAACGACGAGGGGCTGATCAGGGCTAGATCTGCGACGAGGCCAGCGGACTGAGAACCAGGTTGGTGATGTTGGTGACAATCGGCTCGTAGGCAAAGCGGGAATCGGCGGAAAGCTTTTTCCAGGCCGGGTCGTTGCGAAAGACCTCCCACTTTGCATCCATCTCGGCACCATCGGCGAAGCTGAGCATATAGGTCAGGTTGGGCATGCGCGGGCCGAAGAGGGTGTCGCCGAAGAACACCATGTGAAAGCCGGCGTTGGCGAAGATGTCGAACTCGCCGGAGTGGAACATCTGCACCTTGACGATGTGGTCCTTGTAGCTGGGGCTCTCGTAGGTGCGGAGCTGAAAGATGCGCTTGCCTTTCGGGGGGGGAGTGATGCGCGGCCAGCCCTCGAATGCGGCGAACAGCGAATACTCCACGCGATTGAACGCGGTTGCATTGGCCGGCGCGCTCCAGAAGGGGTCGGCGGCCTGAAGGAACTCTGTATCCCTGGCGAGGCGAAAATCCAGTTGCGCGAGGGCATCGGGCGAAGAGCCGGGGATGAGGACGTAGTAGACGGGCGTTTCGGGGCCTATGTCGACCTGGAAAGCCCCGACGGGGCTCATGCCGAGACGGCCCAACGCAGGGATGAGCGCTTGCGCCAAGTAGGCCTGGGTGAGAGAGGTCTGGTGGCCGGATTCGAGCGTGTAGCGGCGAAGCTGATAGAACTCGCGAGAACCCGAGGGGGCAGGCTGCGGTTTGGTCTCCTGGGCGAATGCCGCGGCAGATGCGGCGAGCGTGGTGGCAATAAATTCGCGACGTTTCAACGTGACCTCCGAAGGAAAACCCAGTGTAGTGCACGAGACGGCGAGCGGCAGCGGATTCGAGGGCAGACGATTGCTTTCGGAGCCGGCTCTACTCTTCTCCGATGTCTTCATTCCACACTTCGGGGTGCTCGTGAATGAAACGCTCGAGCAGATCGCGGCAGTCGCGGTTGTCGAGGTCGATGACTTCGACCCCGTTTTCGCGGAGCCAGTCGAGTCCGCCGGCGAAGGTGCGGCTTTCGCCGACGACCACGGTTGGGATCTGGAATTGCCGGATGAGCCCGCTGCAATACCAGCAGGGGGCGAGCGTGGTGACCATGACCAGGTCGCGATAGCTCTTCTGGCGACCGGCCCGGCGGAATGCGTCGGTTTCGCCGTGAATGCTGGGATCGCCCTGCTGCACGCGGCGATTGCGGCCGCGGCTGACCAGCGCGCCCGCACGGGTAAAAAGCGCAGCGCCGATGGGGATGCCACCTTCGGCCAAACCCTGACGGGCTTCGTCCAGGGCGACGGCCATCATCTTTTCGCAGAGTTCGCGCGCAAGCGGAGATTGGTGTTTCAAGTTGCCCCCGCAGCGATCATACGAGACGGATCCGCGAGCAGGCGCGCCGCTCCGCAGAAACAATTTATCTTAAGAATTGTTAAGCCTCCCAAACTTGCAGCGTCGGGCTCTTCACGTAAAGCCGCTGATTCAAGGTGAGTTGCTGCGGAAGGTTTTGATTTGGCTTCCTTGTGGCGCATTCGATATCGCTGCAATCTGGCTGCATCTTCCTTGACTTCAAGCGCGCTCAAAGATGTAGGTTGGAGTTGTGAGAGACGCTGGATACACGATTCGAAGCATGGCTGAGCGGTGCGGATTGACCGCGCACACGCTGCGGTACTACGAGCGCGTTGGGCTGATCCAGCCGGTGGGCCGGGCGCGCAACGGTCATCGGCGCTACTCAGAGGCTGATGAGGCGTGGATCAATTTTCTGCACTGCATGCGCGCGACGAACATGACGATCCGGCAGATGCAGCGCTATGCTGAATTGCGCGAAATGGGTGACGCCACGTCGCTGGAGCGGCGGAAGATGCTGGAAGACCACCAGGCGGCCATTGCCGCCCGGATCGCTGAATTGCAGCAGGCTCATGGCCTGTTGACACACAAGATCGCGAACTACCGAAAGATCGAGCAGCGCATTCGCGTCGGGGATCCGGCGCTCGCTGAACCGGAAGTGGACTGCACGCTGGCGCCCGCCAGTTAGGACCGCCAGCAAATTTTTGGGATTCTGGGCCGTTCGGAACGGAGCTGTTCTCCGCCCGGGCACAGAGTCAAATCGTCACGCAGGCAAATCCCCGGCTTGCGTTGAATCGACGGAACCGCCCTGGTTCGCATGGCGGCTGCATACGGGCTCCGGCCCGAGGAGGTCACTGTGGCAGACGTATCGGATCTGCACCTCAACCACCCGCAATCGGAATCGGATAAAGCCGGGACCGCTCTTGATCAGCAGGCGCCGGATCTCGATCCGCAGAGGCCGCATGATGGAAGGTTCAGCCGCAGGACGTTTCTGTCGGGTTTGGGCGCGACCGGGCTGATCGCCGGCGCGGCTCCGCTTGCCATTTCTCCGGCCGATGCGCAGGAAGCCGCGGACAGCGCTGCGGTGGAAGGCACAGCCAACGTGACGCTGCGCGTGAACGGGAAGGAGTACCAGCTGAATGGGCTCGACACACGAGCAACTCTGCTCGACACGCTGCGCGAGCGGATTTTTCTGACTGGAACGAAGAAGGGGTGCGATCACGGGCAGTGCGGCGCATGCACGGTGCACGTCAACGGACGCCGCGTGAATAGCTGCCTGACCTTTGCCGTGATGCACGAAGGCGACGAGATCACGACGATCGAGGGAGTCGGCCAGCCGGAAAACCTGCACCCGGTGCAGGCGGCGTTCGTGGAACACGATGGCTACCAGTGCGGGTATTGCACCAGCGGTCAGATCATGAGCGCCGTGGCTTTGCTGAAGGAGCCTATCGGCGAGTCGGATGAAGACATCAAGAGCGCCATGGCCGGCAACATTTGCCGCTGCGGCGCCTACACCTACATTGTTGGCGCGGTGCGCCAGGCGCGGCAGAATTCGCCGAAAGCCTGAGAGGGAGAGAGCCTATGCAGACCTTCCAGTACGTCAAGGCCTCGAATATCGAAAAGGCGCTAAATGCTCCTGGGCACGCGAAGTTCATTGCCGGGGGCACCACGCTGGTCGACCTGATGAAACTGCAGGTGGAGCAGCCCCGGGTCCTGGTGGATATCAACCTGCTGCCGCTGGAAAAGATTGAGAAGCTGCCCGACGGCGGGCTGCGGATCGGCGCGATGGCGCGCAACTCGGACCTGGCCTGGCATCCGATTGTGAAAGAACATTACGCGGTGCTCTCGCAGGCGCTTCTTTCGGGCGCTTCGCCTCAGTTGCGCAATATGGCGACGACCGGGGGAAATTTGATGCAGCGCACGCGGTGTCCTTATTTTCGCGAGCCGAACGCGGGCACGCCGGGCGGATACGGATGCAACAAGCGCACGCCCGGAACCGGTTGCGCGGCGATGAACGGCTACAATCGCTCGCACGCGATTCTCGGGACCAGCGAACACTGCATCGCGACGCATCCCTCGGACATGTGCGTGGCCATGGCGGCTCTGGAAGCCGTGATCCACGTAGAAGGACCGAAAGGCAAGCGAACGATTCCGTTTGGCGAGTTTCACAAGCTACCCGGCGACACACCGCACATCGAGCACGCTCTCGAACCGGGCGAGCTGATCACCTACGTCGATTTGCCCAAGCCAGTGGAGGGTGCGCGCTCGGTTTACCTGAAGCTGCGCGACCGCGCCAGTTATGAATTTGCGCTGGCGTCGGCTGCCGTGGTGGCCAAGGTGGAAGGCGGGCACATCCGGTATGTACGCGTGGCGATGGGCGGCGTGGGAACGAAGCCGTGGCGATCGCACGAAGCCGAAGCGGCGCTGACCGGAAAAACACCCGATGCAGCGAACTTCCGCAAAGCGGCGGAAGCAGCGGTTGCCGGCGCAAAGACGCGGCCTGATAACGCCTTTAAAGCCGAACTGGCTAAACGGTGCCTGGTGCGCGCTTTCAAGTCCGCAACCGCATAGAAACCCATAAGGAGATTCGCATGGCGACGGACACATTTGCTGATGCCAGCGGCATCATCGGAGCTGCGGTACCCCGCATTGATGGGCCGTTGAAGACGACGGGCACAGCGCGCTACGCCGTCGATCACACCTTTCCCGGGCTGGCTCATGGCGTGCCCGTGCAGAGCACGATCGCAAACGGACGCATCCATTCCCTCGATGTGTCCGCGGCTGAGAAGATGCCTGGGGTTGTGCTGGTTCTGCATCACGGCAATATCCAGAACATCTACCGGTTCATTCCCCACCAGGAGGACGGAACCATCAACGAGGGGCGAGCGCCGTTCGAAGACGAGAAGATTTCGTACTGGGGTCAGTATGTGGCGCTGGTTGTTGCGGAAACCCTGGAGCAGGCAAAGGCCGCAGCCAATGCGGTTCACGTGGAGTATGACGCTGTTACCCCCAACGTGCAGACCGATCTCGCAACGGGGTTCACGGGCAAGCGCGAGAGCAGCTGGAAACGCGGCGATCCCGACAGCGCACTCGGTTCCGCGGCGGTCAGCGTGGACTATACCTACTCGACGCCCGTGGAGACGCACAATCCGATGGAAATGCACGGGACCGTTGCGGTATGGAACGGGGATGAGGTGACTCTTTACGAGGGCACGCAGGGCGTCGTCAACCATCGCATCGTGATGTCGGAAGTGTTGGGCGTTCCCCGCGAGAATGTTCGCGTGATTTCGCGCTTCATCGGGTCCGGTTTCGGAGGAAAGCTTTTTCCCTGGCCGCAATCGACACTGGCTGCCGCGGCAGCGCGGCAGCTGAAGCGGCCGGTGAAGGTCAGCGTCGACCGCCGGATGATGTTTTCGAACGTGGGCCATCGCCCGCGCACCGAGCAGCGCATTCGCCTGGGCGCGACACAGGACGGCAAGCTGACTGCAATTCGCCACGATTTTTTGAGCGAAACGTCGATCAATGACGATTTCATGGAGCATTGCGGCGAGCAGACTCCGTTCCTGTACAGCTGTCCGAATCTCGAAGTGTCTGCAGCGCTGGTGCGCCGGAATGTAGGTGCGCCGGCTCCGATGCGCGGGCCCGGCGCGGTGCCGGGACTCTTTGCGCTCGAGTCGGCAATGAACGAACTCGCCGTGAAGCTGAAGATGGACCCGCTTGAATTGCGGATCAAGAACGATGCCGAACGCGATGAAGGCAAGAATCTGCCGTTCTCTTCGCGTCACCTGAAGGAATGTTTTTTGACGGGCGCGGAGAAGATCGGCTGGAAGCAGCGGACTCCGGAAGTGGGCTCGATGCGCAGGAATGGCAAGATCATCGGATGGGGCATGGGCGGGGCATCCTGGTCGGCTGCGCGCATTCCCTGCAATGCCACCGTGGAACTGTGCCCTAACGGGCGAATCTGCGTTCGCTGCGCCACGCAGGACATTGGAACCGGAACTTATACCGTGTTTGCGCAGGTAATCAGTTCCCGGACCGGAGTGCCGCTGGACCGGATCGATGTGTTTCTGGGCGACTCGAATTTGCCCGACGGGCCGACGTCAGGCGGATCGATGGCGACGAGCGCGGTGCTTCCGGCAACAACGCAGGCCGTCAACGAAGCTGTTTCGCGCCTGCTGCACATTGCCGCGATGACCCCGCAATCGCCGTTCCATGGAATGGATCCAGGTACGCTTGCCATGACGAAGGGGCTTATCCATCCCAAGGACCAGGGGCCGCAGGTGGTGGGCACCGCGTATCATGCAGGCACCGACCTGAAAGTGAACGGCGTGCCGTTTGAGGAAGTCATCAAGCTCGCCAACGTGGGCAGCGTGATCGCCGCCGGAAAGACGTTCCCTTCGTTCGAAGATCCGAAGGCAAAAGAATATTCCTTGCACTCGTTCGGCGCGCACTTTGCCGAGGTGGAATGGGAGCCGGACATCGCGCGCCTGCGTGTAAGCAAGATTTTTTCCATTTTCGATTGCGGGCGGATCATCAACAAGAAGGCCGGCGCGAACCAGATTTTGGGAGCGGCGGTGATGGGAGTGGGGATGTCGCTGCTGGAAGGAACGCATTACGAATCGGAGCGCGGCCAGCCGATCAACGGCAGTTTCGCCGATTACCTGGTAGCAACGTGCGCCGATTTGCCCGATCTGGATGTGACGTTCCTTGATTACCCCGATTACATCGTGAATGAATATGGCGCGCGCGGCATTGGCGAGATCGGCATGGCCGGCGTGGCCCCGGCCATCACAGATGCTGTGTATCACGCGACAGGAGTGCGGGTGCGCGACTTACCAGTGCGCATCGAGGATCTGCTGCAATCGAAGATTCTCGAGGCATGATTTGAGAATTGAGCGAGAATAGGTGTGCATGAACGACCTCGAAGGCATCCTGCAGCTTTGGCGCGAATTGGAATCGGCCGGGGCTGACTACGTGCTCGCGACGATTGTGGGCGTCGAGGGCTCGAGCTATCGGAGGCCCGGGACCCACATGCTGCTGGCGCAGGACGGCCGTCGCGCAGGCACCGTGAGCGGCGGATGTCTCGAGGCTGAAGTAGCACGCAAGGCATGGTGGCTGACCGCGGCAGGGCCTGTCATCGAGTCCTACTCGACCGCAGATGACGATGGCGATCGGCCTTACGGTTCGGGTTGCGGAGGCGTGGTTCATCTGCTGCTGGAGCGGAAACAGACTGCTGGACTGCTGCTAGCCGCTCTGGATCTTGCATTCAACGCCCGCGCTGCACTTGGAGTTGCAACGGTGCTGGAAGGTCCGCACATGGGCAGAAGAGCCTTTGCGGGACTGCCCACCGGTAATCTGCCAGCTTCGACCGGCAGTCTCAACGACGTCGGCGATCTGGAGCTTGGTGATCTTGCGGCATCGGCGTTCAAGAACAGCACCGCAGGCGAAACACGAATCGCGTTGAACGGGACCGAAACGCGAGTGTGGGCCAATTGCTGCGCGGCGCGTACCGGTCTTTGGATCTGCAGCGCCGGAGACGATGCAAAGCCGTTGGCGCGCATGGCGCGCGAGCTTGGCTGGTTTGTTGCTGTTCTCGATGGGCGCTCCAACCTGGCCACACCGGCCCGATTCCCGGAAGCGCATGAAGTGCGCGCTGTCTCCATGGAGAACCTGACGGGCGCCTCGCCCCAACTGAACGCGCTTGCCACCGATGCGGTGGTGGTGATGACGCACAGTTTCGAGCAGGACTCGCACTTCCTCGCCGCCGTGCTTGGATTGAAGACAGCACCAGCGTATGTCGGTGTTCTTGGGCCACAGCGCAGAACACGCGAGTTGCTGATCGAAGCGGCGCGGCTGCTCGGCGTGAAGGCAAGCTCGAATCGAATCGACCGTTGGATGGCTGCCATGCATGCGCCGACGGGCCTGGATCTCGGGGCCGACACGCCGGCTGCGATTGCACTCGCCATTCTTGGCGAGATCCAGAAGATCACCGCAGGAGCCACTGCCCTGCCTTTGCGCGACGTGCGGGGAAGCGCGCAACCTGTCGCGTGCCCTCCAACGCACAACCGCGCTGAATAATCTTCACCTGAATCCGGGCGCGGCCGTCGCGCGATCGATTTGAGAACAGTGCCTGCTGTAGAGACCGCCTAGATCCACGCATGAGGATGATCCGCCATTTTTCTCGAGGGCAGATCGAGACGCGCGATTCTCCGTCCATTTGGCCCTCTGCCCCTCAGGACCATACACTTTGAACGAACCGGTTTGTTGACAGGAGTCCTGCATGAAAGCCTTGGTAAAGGCGCGGGCGGAACGCGGGTTGTGGCTTGAAGACATTCCTGAGCCCGCGATGGGTATCAATGACGTCCTGATTCGAGTCCTCCACACGGGGATCTGCGGCACCGACGTTCATATTTACGAATGGGACGAATGGGCGCAGAAAACCATTCCCGTACCTATGGCGATCGGCCATGAATTTGTCGGGGAGATCGTCGCTGTCGGCTCCAACGTGAATGACTTTTTCCCGGGGGACATCGTCAGCGGCGAAGGGCACGTGGTGTGCGGCCGCTGCCGCAATTGCCTGGCGGGAAGACGGCATCTCTGTAGCTCGACGAAGGGCGTCGGCGTGAATCGCCCCGGAGCGTTCGCCGAGCTGATTTCGCTTCCCATGACCAACATCTGGCGTCATCATGCAGGGGTCAAGCTCGATGTCGCCGCCATCTTTGACCCATTTGGTAACGCCGTGCACACTGCGCTCTCCTTCCCGGTGCTCGGAGAGGACGTGCTCATCACCGGCGCGGGGCCCATCGGGATCATGGCGGTCGCTGTCGTGAAGCATGCCGGGGCGCGGCATGTGGTGATCACGGACTTCAATCCCTTCCGGCTCGACCTGGCCCGCAAGATGGGCGCTACGCTGGCTATCAATCCCAGAGAGCTGCCGCTACCCGAAGTGCAGAAGCAGTTGAAAATGACGGAGGGATTCGATGTGGGCCTGGAAATGTCGGGCAGCCCCCAGGCACTGGGCGACATGATCGCCAACATGAGCCATGGCGGCAAGATTGCGCTGCTCGGCATTCCTGCTAAGGAGTCTCAGATGGACTGGCGGCCCGTGATTTTCAACATGATCACGATCAAGGGCATCTACGGGCGGGAGATGTATGAGACCTGGTACAAGATGTCGGTGATGCTGGAGTCCGGCCTGGACATTTCCACGGTGATCACGCACCGCTTCCGCTATGACGAATTCCAGAAGGGATTCGACGCGATGGTCTCGGGCGAGGCCGGGAAAGTCGTTCTGGACTGGAGCAGTCTGAAGTAGGCAACGTTCGGCGTGAAGATCGATGGCGAATGAGGGTCTGCCCGATTCGAGGGCGTAGAATGAGGCCGCTGCCGAATGCATGTTTCGCGCCGGTGCTACGCCGGTTCGAAATCCGCGTGGCAACTTCACTCCACCTCAGGGATGGACCAAGATGAAGCTTTTGATCCGCAACGTTCCCGTTCTTTCCGTCGCTATTCCAGTCTTGATGGGAAGCCTCTGCGCCATGAACCTCCACGCCCAAGCTGCTACAGAAATCGGCGGTCAGAAGATCGTCACGCTCAAGCGATCTGCAACCAGCACCACGAAGCCCGAATTTACATCGGTCACGCTGGCCCCCGGCCGCGGCATGGAACTCATCCAGATCACGGCGAACTTCCCTGGCAAGGGATCCGTTGACGTTCTGGCATCGCCCAGCCTCGCCGAAGCGAAAGAGATGCTCGACGACAAGGACGATGCAAACGGCGATCTCGGCTACCGGCTCGGCTCGGCGTTCCTTGTTCCCTACCCCAATCGCATTCGCGGCAAGCTCTCAGCTGATGGCAAAACGCTGACCACCCAGTGGAAGGGGCATACGATCACGCTACCGGCCAACAATATTGGCAAGAATCCGGGCGCCGAACGGCACGCGATGCACGGTCTCATCCTGAAGGCGAAGACCGACGATGTGCACGTGCACGATGTCCCCGGCGGCCAGTCAGTCACAGGGGTGATCCACGCGGGCGATTTCGGCGGGCACTGGCTGTCGAAGACGGACCTCGATTTCACCATCACACTGACCGCGGACGCGGTTGATTCGGTCGTGGTGGCGCACAACGTGGGCACCGAGGCGGAGCCGATCTCGATCGGCTGGCATCCCTACTTCAACCTGCCTTCGGGCGACCGCGAACAGGTGAAGCTGCATATTCCCGCCGGCATGCAGACGCTGGTCGACAATTACGACAACGTTTTTCCGACAGGCAAGATCGTGCCCGTGACGGGACAGTACGATCTGCGCGCTGCGGGCGGCGTTGCGCTCGACAAGCATTTCTACGACGACAACTGGAGCCATCTCACGTGGCAGAACGGCGCCGTCACGGTTACGGTGATCGATCCGGCTGCCAAGTACGGCGTGAAGATCGAAGGGCTCTCGCCTGAGATCAAGACCATCCAGGCCTACGCGCCGCCCACTGCGAAGTTCGTAGCCGTCGAAGATCAGTTCAACTTCGCCGATCCGTTTGGCAAGGAGTGGGGCTCGATGGACACGGGCATGGTGACGCTGAAGCCCGGGGCCAGCACCCGGTGGCATGTGCGGCTGAAGGTGTTCGTGCCGTAGGCAGCGTGCCTGCATGGAATGACGTGCGGGCGGCAGTCGACGTTGCAGGACGATTCGTGTAGTCCCCGGTCCCAACCGCGAGGAACCGGGGGCAGCCTGAGTGAGTTGTGGGCCGCCGCCGGAAACTCCTAAGGTGTTTGCTGGCTGGCCGATGCTTCGTTGCCGTCGCGTCGAAACTCGAAGAGCAGAAGCCACACGCTCGGGATCGCATGGCCGTTGGCCTGCGCCGGCTTGAATTTCCAGGAACGCGCCGCTTCCTGTGCCACGCGGGCGAAATACTTGCTGGGGCCGGCCGATTGAAATTCAGTGCCCGACACCTGCCCATTCGTGTCGACTGTCGCGCGCACCACCACCTTCACGGTTCCATGAATGGTCTGGCTCGCGCCTTCCGATACGTCAGGCATCACGCGTTTCACCACGGAACCTTTTGCGCTGGGTCCTGGCTTAGAATCCGCCGCGGGAGGCGCAGGTGCTGGAGTGGGAGCCTGCTGGGAATCCGCGCCCGGCGCCTGCGGTTGCGGTTGCACCTGGGCGGTTTTGGTGGAACCGCAGGATTTCATTTGGATCACTCCGATGATCGCCAGCACCAAAATGAAGATTGCGACCACCGGCATGAGCCAGCGCTTTCGGGGTTCTTCCGGCGGTTGCCATGCCGGCCGGGGCTGGGCCAGCGGCGGAGACTGCGTCGCTGGACGGGCTGCCGGCGGCTGAGCAGGTGGAGCGGGAAGAACCGATTTCCGCGACGCGGGTGAGGCCGGCGGGGTCGCGGCCGCTTGTTGCGCAATCGTCTTGCCTTCCAGAAGCGCCTTCACGTCATCCAGCGTGCATCGCTTCGCCGGATCGGACTCGAGACAGCGCCGGGCGATCTCAGCGAAGGGAGCCGGTATGTTGCCGGGCACAACTGGGCTATCACCTCTTGCCTGATTCCATTCCGGCGGGCGCTGCGTGAGTGCCTCGACCAACGTGATACCCAGCGACCATAGGTCTTCGGCCGCCGAGACTGAGTCGCCGTACTCCGGCGCATCGTAGATCCGCGGTGCCGCGACATGCAGACGCGGCTGACCGGCCACTTCGATCTGATCGGATGAAAGCTTCAGGTTCTCGCGAATGACCAGAATGTGCGCGGGCTTCAGATGGCCGTGCACGAACCCTTTCCCATGCAGGTAGCCGAGCGCATCGAGCACCGGAGCGAGCATCTCCCGCGTTTCATCCGCGCTTAGTGCTCGTTCGGGAAGAATCTGTGAGAGCACTTCTTCGGCGTACTCGGTGACGACGTAGCCGATCTGGCCACCGTCGACCTGCGCCTCACCGGCAGCGAGGACAGCCGCCAGGTGCGGGTGCGACAGATTGGGATTGGCGGCCTCACGCGCCGAACCCTGAAACAATCGGATCACTGCCCTCTGCGATCCGCCCAATCCGGTGACGAACAGACCGGTGCCGTTGGAACCTCCCAGCCACTCGAGCAACGGATATTCTCCGTTGATGACGCGGCCAACCCAGTCGCGACCCACTGCTGTACTCATGCACTGCCTTTTCGAAAGAGCCGGCTTGCTGCCGCGTGCCGGGCCCTAGTCTTCGAGCTTCGTCAAGCGAACCGTCTTGCCCGTTCGCGCCGATTCCCTCGCCGCATCCAGAATCTGCATCACGATCACGTTCGTGTCGAGCGCCGAAAGATCTCCCTTCGGCACAATCTCGCCCTTGAGAACTGCGGCCAGGTAATTGAGCGAATTATCCTCCGGCGCATTCAAGGCAGGAGCGGTCGTCGTCTCTTCTTCCGAATCGTGCTGGTGGCGCACCCGCACTTTGTCTCGTCCTACGGTGATCACGTATCCGTTGGCGCCATAGACTTCCATATCCTTGCGGGAGAAAGGCCAGTTCCAGGAACCCATGATGACCGCCTGGGCATGCGGATAGGTCAGCACAATGGTCGAGTCGTCGTCCACCCTGGGATAGATATCGGGCTTGTCATGGGTCACTTCGGCCGTCACGGTGAGCGGTGTCTCGCCGTGCATCAGCCAGGTCATGAGATCGACGCCGTAGCAGCCGAAATCGTACAGCGCGCCCGCGCCGTTCTGTTCGGGATCGGTGAGCCACTTGAGGAACTCGGGCTGCACGTTGATCTCCTTCGGACCCTCGTGCCCGTCGTGGACCACGACCCGGCGAACCGGGCCCAGCTGCCCGTGTTCGAGCTGGTCGTGGGCCTCCTTATTGCTTGCGTACCAGGTTGTCTCGTAGTTCACCAGCACATGGACGTGGTGCTCGCGAGCGACGCGGCGGATCGCCAGCGCGTCGTCGACAGAAATCGTGAGCGGTTTTTCGACCATCGCGCTCACGCCATACTGGGCGGCGATTTCGATGGCGTGCCGGTGTTCTCCGATGGAGGTGTAGACCAGCACGGCCTGCGGATGCACGCGTTCAATCATGTTCGCTTCGCTCTTGAAGAAAAGCGAGTCCGGCAGCGAATACTTTTTTGCATATTTCTCGACCAGCTCCGGATTGGCATCGGCGATGCCGACGAGTTCGACGTCATGTCGTTTAGGGAACTGGGGCAGAAATCCTTCGATATGGCCATGTTCCAGGCCGACAATCGCGACCCGCAGCGGAGCCGTACCGTTCTGGGCGGAGAGCGTTTCAGGTATTGCGGCAAGAAAAGCAAACAGCAAAAGGACAACCAGGCAGGAACCCACAGGCAATCGGCGCATTGGGTATCAACTTCCTCCTCGCGCCGATTCTACTCTGCCGGGCCATGGAAGCCGGGCGGGAAAACTGGCGGCGATTGCGATCCTATCGCTGACGCGGGTGGCTGCCGGCGAAGAATCAAGGGCACTGCGCACCGCGCCGACTCTGTTGCCGGCGTAGGGCGGGCGAGGTACGACTCGACGGTCTTGGAGTTCTCGTGAAAATCACTCGACGCGCGCACATCGCGGAGCGTATATCTTGCCCACCACGCGGTCCGCACCTTGGACCCGGGTGAAAGAGAGATCGACTGCATGCAATACATGATTACCTGGAACGAACGCTCGCAGGGCTCGCCCATCGAGTACGAGAACGCACAGAAGCGAATCCTGGAAGTCTTCAACCCATGGAAGGCGCCGGCCAATTTCAAGATTCATTCCTTCGTCATCCGCGTGGGAGACTGGGGCGGATACATGTTGATGGAATGCGATGACCCGCTCCAGGTGCACAAGTTCTGTTCGATGCTGCCTGCATTTTCATTTGAGGCTCGGCCGGTTGTTCCCGTGGCCGACGCGATTCGTGTGGAACTCGAAGCCATGGCCTACCGCGATGGACTGAAGAAGTAGCTGGAGTCCAGTCAGGAGTTCCTTTAGACATTCGCGCGAAGGAATTGGGCTCGTGATGGATCGCGGCCGAAGATGACATCTGGCCGCGATCCGTCGACAAAGATCCGCTTGTGGTTCATCCGACCCAGAGATGGTCACCTTCACCGCCTCGCATTCATCCTCCAAATCCCCGGGGTAAACGCGCCTCACTGCTTTTCGTCCACATAACGTGGCATCGTCGCAGACTCTTTACCGCTGTCCCTGCTGTGGCTACAGGACGCTTGAAACTCCCGGGTCGATGGCGCTCTGTCCGGTCTGCTGGTGGGAAGACGACGGGCAGGAAGATGCCGATGCCGCCGAAGTGCACCACACCGTGAATGGAGCGCTCAGCCTCGAGGAAGCCCGCCAGCACTTCGCCCGCTGCGGGGCCTCCCATCCTCGTTTTCTTCCATATGTTCGGAAACCGGAGGCAACCGAGCAGTAACGTATCTTCCGCGGTGCGGCGGCGAAATCCCGTTCGCCCGGTTTGACCGCCCTAGCAAACCCTCTTACCATTGAAATCAGGAATTTCCCCCGCCAGACGGTGCTGTACCGCCCGGATTGTCAGCACGTTATGGCCGCGGATTTGGCGTCTCGCGCGCCACGGAAGGCACAAGTTGAGTTCAACCGACACTCTCGAAAAAACCTCGCAGCCCGGCACGTCCGAGGACGCAGCGGGCCACGAAGGCCACCATCACGACCACGAACACGCACACGGACCCGTTCTCAATCCCGAATGCACCCGGGAGCTGGTTCTTGACGTCCCGGAAGAAGACGTTTCCAAGGCGTTCCGCCGCGTGGTTCGCAATTATCAGAAGTACGCAAAGCTTCCCGGCTTCCGTCCCGGCAAAGTGCCGGAGTCGGTTGTCCGCCGCAAGTTTGCCACCGAGGTGCGCAAGGAAGTGATCGACGCTCTGCTCCCCGAGCGCTTCAATCGCGGTGTTCAGGAGATGGGTATCCGGCCGGTGGGCCAGCCGCAGGTCACTGAACTTACCGTCGAAGAAGGGCAGCCGCTGCACGTCAAGGCGGTGTTTGAGTACCTCCCGAGCTTCTCGATCGATGGCTACCAGGATGTGACGGTCGAGAAGCCGTCTGACGAAGTCACCTCGGACGAATTTGCGAACGAAATGCAGCAGCTGCGCGAGTCGCGCGCCACGATTGAGCCGGTCGAGGAAGATCGGCCGCTGAAGGATGGCGACTGGGCGCAGATTTCCTACTCAGGCAGCATTGAGAACGAGCCCGACGCGACGCCGGTGGCCGGCGAAGATGCGCTGGTCGAGATTGGCGGCAAGGACACGCTGGAGGCGTTCACCACGGTGCTTCGCGGGGCGAAGACCGGCCAGGAGCTGAAGGCCGAAGTCATCTATCCTGCCGACTACAGCGAGCAAAAGCTGGCGGGAAAGACTGTGGCTTACGGAGTCACCGTAAAGGGAATCAAGAAGCGCACCCTGCCCGTGCTGGATGATGACTTTGCCAAGGAGATGGGCAACTACGAGAACCTCGCCGAGCTGGAAAACCGGATCCGCGAGCACATGGCCACCCGCAAGCGCCGGTCAGTTGAGCACGAGACCAAGGATCGGCTTTTTGCGGCACTCAACGAACGGTTCCAGTTCCCGGTTCCGGAATCGCTGGTCCAGGACCAGATTGACACCCGCCTGGAGCGCGGCTTGCGCGCCTTGGCCGCGCAGGGCATGGAACCGGAGCAGATGCGCAAGCTCGACTTTGGCCGTCTTCGGACCGCCCAGCGGGACAGCGCGGTTGCCGAGGTCAAGACGCAGCTGATTCTGGACCGCATTGCCGATGCGGAGAACGTAACCATCAGCGACGAGGAGGTCGACCAGGAAGTGCAGCTGGCGGCCCTCCAGTCGAGGGAACCTGTTGAAACACTGCGCCAGCGTTTGACTCAGGACGGTGGCCTAGCTAGAATCCGGGAACAAATGAAACGCGAAAAAGCGGCTAGTTTGCTGTATCAGAGGTTACCTGCGTAAGTCTCTGAGACAGTGTATTTTGGCGTGCGCCCTCGAAATGCGGGAAACTGAGAGGGCAGCCAAACAGTGGGGTGCATCGGAGCCCCGTCGGAAAACGGAAAAGGACTCAATGGCATTAGTACCGATGGTGGTGGAGCAGACCAGCCGGGGCGAGCGCGCCTACGACATCTACTCCCGTTTGCTGCGCGATAACATCATTTTTCTCGGCACTCCGATCGACGACCAGATAGCCAACCTCATCGTGGCCCAAATGCTGTTCCTTTCCGGCGAAGATCCGGAGAAGGACGTGCAACTTTACATCAATTCGCCGGGCGGATCGATTACGGCAGGGCTGGCCATATACGACACCATGCAGTTCATTAAGAACAATGTGGTGACCTATTGCATCGGGCAGGCTGCCAGCATGGGCGCTTTCCTGCTGCTCGCCGGAACCAAGGGCAAGCGGTTTGCTTTGCCCAACGCGCGCATCCTCATCCATCAGCCTTCCATGGGGGGCCTCAGCGGCCAGGCGACCGATATTGATATCCATGCCCGCGAAATCCTCCGCATTCGCGAGATTACGAACACCTTGATCGCGACACATACGGGCCAGTCCCTCGAGCGGATTGAGCGGGACGTGGAGCGCGACTTTATCATGAATGCGCAGCAGGCCAAGGAATATGGGATAGTTGACGAGATTATCGACAGGCCGCGCACGTAGCGGCCAGACACGCAATAGTGGCACAATAGCGCTTGGTAGATTGCAGGGGGTAGGTCACACATGAAAACGCGCACGGGACCTGAAGAGGCGCTGCGCTGTTCGTTCTGCCACAAGTCGCAGGACGCCGTAGCCAAATTGATCTCGTCGCCCAGCGACTATCCTCGCGCGTACATCTGCGACGAGTGCGTCGCGGTGTGCAACTCGATCCTCGAAGACGATCGCGGCGAAGCCCATCCGGCAACCGCGGCTGGGCATCTTCCCAAGCCGCAGGAAGTGAAAGGCTTCCTCGATGATTTCGTGATCGGCCAGGACCAGACCAAGAAGAAGCTTGCTGTGGCCGTATACAACCACTACAAGCGCATCCAGATGAATCGCATGCGCAACAACGAAGTGGAACTCGCCAAGTCGAATATTCTTCTCATCGGTCCCACCGGCTCAGGCAAAACCCTGCTCGCGCACACGCTGGCCAAGATGCTGGATGTTCCCTTCGCCATTGTGGACGCGACGACACTCACGGAGGCCGGCTACGTCGGCGAAGATGTCGAGAACATTATCCTCAAGCTGCTGCAGGCCGCCGACGGCGATGTGAACCGCGCGCAGCAGGGGATCATTTACATCGACGAAATCGACAAGATCGGCCGCAAGGACGAGAATCCTTCGATCACCCGCGACGTTTCCGGCGAAGGCGTGCAGCAGGCTCTGCTGAAGATTCTTGAGGGGACTGTGGCGAATGTCCCTCCGCAGGGCGGACGCAAGCATCCGCACCAGGAGTTCACCGCTGTCGACACCACCAACATCCTTTTCATTTGCGGCGGCGCGTTCGTCGGACTCGAGCGCGTGGTCGGCCGCAGAATCGGCAAGAAGGCTCTCGGCTTCAAGACCGTCGATGCAGAAGCGGATGAGGCAACAACCCGTTCGCACCGCGATACGGAATTGCTGCGCAGAACCGAGCCGCAGGATCTCATCAAGTATGGCTTGATCCCCGAGTTCGTTGGCCGTCTGCCTGTCATGGGCGTGCTCGACGAGCTCGATGAAGCCGCACTGATCGACATCCTCACCAAGCCTCGCAATGCCATCCTCAAGCAATATCAGCGGCTGCTCGAGTACGAGAATGTTCGCCTGCACTTCTCGCAGGAAGCCACCGGCGCCATCGCCCGCGAAGCGTTGGCCCGGAAAGTGGGCGCGCGCGGTCTGCGCATGATTCTCGAAGAGCTCATGCTCGATCTCATGTATCATTTGCCTTCGAACAAGAAGGTGCGCGATCTCGAGATCACCAAAGACATGGTGGAACGCCGCGATCTTTCGCTTTGCCTGCTTGAAAAAGCCGGTTGATACGACGCACCTGAAATTCGCGTTCTTTACTGTGGGCCTTGTCTGCTGTTGCAGATAGGGCTCATTTCGCTACGTCCAAACCCGGATCGCTGTACAATCCCAACATGGACGGTGGATTCTTTGCGCTTCCGATGGTTCCCCCACGCGTCCAATAAGGTACTGTTATGACTTCGCCTCGCGAAAAATCCGAGCTTCGCAAGCTTCCCATGATGCCCATCCGCGACATGGTCATCTTCCCCTACATGATGACCCCGTTTGTGGTGGGCCGCCTTTCAAGCGTGCGCGCACTCGAAGAAGCGCTCAACGGCGATCGCAAGATTTTTCTCGCCACCCAGCATGACGCCTCGATTGACGAGCCCAAGGCGAAGGAGATTTACCAGGTCGGAGCCATCTGCAACATCGTGCAGAGCGTGAAGATGCCGGACGGCAATATCAAAGTTCTGGTCGAAGGCGTGGAGCGCGCCAAGTCGGTTGAAGTAAACGATCGGGACGGGTTCTTTGTTGCCACGGTGCGCACCGGCAAAACCGATTTCGAGATGACGCCGGCCGCCGAGCAGCTGATGCAGCGCGTGACCAGCCTCTTCGAGCAGTATGTGAAGCTGCAGCAATCGCTCAATTATGAAACGATCATCGCCGCGGTGCGCATGGACGAGGCCGCCAAGCTCTCCGACACGATTGCCGCCAATCTACAGCTAGGCATTGAAGAGAAGCAGGAACTGCTCGCGATCTTCGATCCGGCGGCGCGTCTTGCCCGCATCGCCGATGTGCTCGACGTGGAAATCGAGAAGCTCGATCTGGATCGCAACATCCAGTCCCGCGTGAAGCGGCAGATGGAGCGCGCGCAGAAAGAGTACTACCTCAACGAGAAGATCAAGGCCATCCAGAAGGAACTGGGCCGCGGCGAAAAAAGTGAGTTCGACGAGCTGCGCAAGAAGATTGAATCGGCCGGCATGCCTAAGGAAGTGCTCGAGAAGGCAATCCAGGAGCTCAAAAAGCTTGAGGCAATGCCGCCCATGTCAGCCGAGTCCACGGTGAGCCGCAACTATATCGACTGGCTTCTCGCCGTGCCGTGGAAGAAGAAATCGAAGGAAACGCGTTCCATTGATTACGCCGAGAAGGTGCTGAATGAGGATCACTACGGCTTGGAGAAAATCAAGGAGCGGATTCTCGAGTTTCTCGCCGTACGCCAGCTGGTCAAGAATCCGAAAGGATCGATTCTTTGTTTCGTCGGACCTCCGGGCGTGGGAAAGACTTCGCTGGGCATGTCAATCGCGAAATCAACCGGCCGCAAATTCGTTCGCCTGTCGCTGGGCGGCATTCGCGATGAAGCCGAGATTCGCGGCCATCGCCGCACCTACATCGGCGCGCTGCCGGGCCAGATCATTCAGCACATGAAGCGCGCGGGCACCAAGAATCCCGTGTTCCTGCTGGATGAAGTTGACAAGATGGCTTCGGATTTCCGGGGCGATCCGGCATCAGCGCTTCTTGAGGTGCTGGATCCGGAGCAGAACACGACGTTCCAGGATCACTATCTCGACGTGGACTACGACCTGTCGCAGGTGCTCTTCGTCGCAACCGCCAACGTGCTGCACACGATTCCGGCTGCGCTGCAGGATCGCATGGAGGTTTTGCGACTGCAGGGATACACGGAGCACGAAAAGCTCGAAATCGCCAAGCAATATCTCGTCAAGAAGCAGCGCGAACAGACCGGCCTGAGCGACAAAAACATTTCTTTCAGCGATGATGCGATTCTGGAAATCATCCGGAGCTATACTCGCGAGGCCGGAGTGCGCAACCTCGAGCGCGAAATCGGCAACGTGTGCCGCAAGGTCGCGCGGCGCGTGGTAAAGAAAGGCGCAAAGCACAAGGAAGAGATCTCGGCTGCCAACGTCAGCGAATTTCTGGGCGTGGTCAAATTCCGCGATTCCGAGGTGCACGAGAAGAGCGAGGTCGGCTTGGTGACGGGTCTCGCCTGGACCGAAGTGGGCGGCAGCATTCTGACTACCGAGGTGCAGGTGCTCGACGGCAAGGGCAAGCTGACCATTACCGGCCAACTGGGCGACGTGATGCAGGAGTCGGCGCAGGCGGCGCTGGCCTACATTCGGAGCAAGGCGCAGGCGCTGGGCCTGACACGCGAGTTCTATCGCAATGTCGACCTGCACCTCCACGTTCCTGAAGGCGCCATTCCCAAAGATGGGCCGTCAGCCGGCATCACCATGGCCACGGCGCTGGCCAGCGCGCTTGCCAAGATCCCCGTGCGGCGCGATGTCGCCATGACGGGCGAGATCACGCTGCGGGGCAAAGTACTCGCGATCGGCGGATTGAAGGAGAAGCTGCTCGCCGCGCTGCGCGCCGGCATCTTCGAAGCGATCCTGCCGCGGGCAAACGAGAAGGATGTTGCGGAACTGCCTGACAACATCAAGAACTCGATGAAGCTGCACTTCGTCGACACGATGGACGAGGTTCTGGCGCTGGCTCTGGAAAGCCCGCTGCCCGGACCAGCGCCGGCTGAAGCGGAAGTGCTGGCGCCTGTCGCGCAGCCTGATGTGGCGAGCGGGCAGGTGGCGCGGCAGTAGTCTTCGCTCATCTCAAACGATCAGGGGCGCAATTCCAGCGAGTTGCGCCCCAAGTTTTTGGGCATGCTGCGTTTTCAGTGCGGACGCTACTGCACGGGCGGCAGTTGTGCGGAGATTGCTTTGGCGGCGTCGCTGCACACGGGGTGACCCCAGCCGCTGGCACTGACTCCCATCGCGAGACCCGAAGCGGGCGTAATGTCGAAGACGATGTTGTCGGGCCGGGCCGAGTCGGGACCCACGCCGCCGGGCACGAAGTCGAGATTCAGCGCGTGCCGCGTGCGCCACGCAATGTTGTGGTCGGCGCAGGAAGAATCGCCGCTCACGCCGAGCGCTCCCACGAGCACGCCTTGCGCGCTGTAAAGGGCGAGACCGCCTCCGAAGACGTTGACGCCGCCGATGCGCCCGCCGACCATGGGATCGTTCTCCTGGCCGAAGTTCGCAGCATCGCCGCCATAAGCCACGCCGGTGTTCACAGGATTGCTGTGCTGGAGTCCATAGAGGCTGCCGCCCGGCTGCACTGCGCTGAAAAGCTGCGCGGTTGAAAGGGACAACTTAGGCAGGCTGAAGGCGTTGGCCGTGTTGGCCTTCTGCGCCGAGATGACGCGGCTGCCCGGCCACTGCGATCCGCGGTCCGCGCCGGTGAACGCGACCGAGCAGACGATGCCGTCGCGATTCACGACCGTGGCCCACATATCGAGGTTGAAGCCGCCGTTGTTCTGGTTGCGCGCCGCACTGAGCGCCGCTTTCAACTGGCTCCAGCCCGGCAGATCTTTACACGCATCGCTGGGTTTTGTCATACATGAACCTCATTGGTGGTGAACCCGAACCTAGCACGGCCTGCGTGAGAGAATCAATTGGAAATTCCGGGGAAGCACGGGATTTGGTGGCGCGCCTTCGAGCAGAATTTCGAGATAGCCCGGATCCAAATCCTCCTCAGACTTTTTCTCAATTGCCATCCTTTTCTTCCCACTCTAGAATCTTCCTCGCGCTTCTTCCCGCACTCAATTAACGCGCTCTCGGAGGTTCGCATGAAGGGCATCATGGTTGCCGCGTTACTCCTGTTCGTATCCGCGGCCGACGCGCAGACGCCGGTCGATGCGAAACCCGTGTCGCTCATTGCGGGACTGAGCGACCTGCATCACCCGGTTTCCACCAGGAATGCGGAAGCGCAGCAGTTCTTCGATCAGGGATTGCGGCTCGTCTATGCCTTCAATCACGAAGAGGCGGCGCGGGCATTTCGGCATGCGGCTGAGCTCGATCCGGCGCTTGCCATGGCGTGGTGGGGCGTAGCGTTGGCGGTCGGTCCCAACTATAACCTGCCTGTCGATCCCGAGCGGGAAAAAATGGCAGTCGAGGCCATCGAGAAAGCGAAGTCGCTGAGCGCCGCGGCTCCCCAGGTGGAGAAGGACTACATCGACGCGCTGGCAAAGCGCTTTTCGGCTGACGCGAATCCCAACTTCCACGAGCTCGACATCGCGTACTCGCAGGCGATGCGCGAGTTGACGAGGAAGTATCCGGACGACCTGGACGCCGCGACACTGTTTGCCGACAGCATGATGAACCTGCACCCGTGGAAGCTGTGGCACGCCGACGGCACACCAGAGGAGGGCACAGAGGAGATCGTTGCGACACTTGAGGGCGTTCTCCGCCGCGATCCGAACCACATTGGAGCGATGCATCTTTACATTCATGCTGTAGAAGCCTCGCCGCATCCTGAGCGTGCGCTGCCTTATGCGGATCGCATCGCGACTCTCGCGCCGGCAGCCGGGCACCTGGTTCACATGCCCGCGCACATTTATGAACGCACCGGCCAATACGATGACGCGCGCGAGCACAATGCCGCCGCGGCGAAGGCCGACGAGGAATATGCTGCCGCGACCGGCGCACAGGGGTTCTACATGATGATGTACTACTCGCACAATCTGCACTTTGGCGCCATTGCCGCGGGGATGCAGGGGCACTGCGCGGAAGCACAGAGCTCCGCGGATCGACTTGCGGCGAATCTTGGGCCGGCGACAAAAGAGATGCCGATGCTGGAACCGTTCCTCGGCATTCCTCTGGCGATCGCCGTGCGCTGCGGCCGATGGGATGATTTGCTATCGATGAGCGAGCCTGCGGCGCGGACTTCCACGCTGAAGGCGTTTTGGCTCTATAGCCGTGGGTCGGCACTCGCGGCACGCGGCAAGGCAGCCGAAGCCGAGGCGCTCCAGAAGCAACTTGCTGCGATTGAAGCGGCGACGCCACGAGACGAGCTGTTCATGCCGCCGGTCGAGAACCATTCGTGGCAGGTGCTGCATATCGCGAATGACGTGCTTGCGGCGCGGATCGCGGCTGCAAGGGGCGACAAGCCGAAAGCGATCGATCTGTTGCGCGATGCAGTCAGTGCGCAGGACCAGCTGTTGTATGACGAGCCACCCGACTGGTACTACCCGGTGCGGGAATCGCTTGGCGGACTGCTGATTCAAAGCGGAGACTTCAAGGCTGCCGAACAGGTTTTTCGGGATGATCTGGAGCGGAACCCGCGCAATCCGCGCTCACTTTTCGGATTGGCGGAAGCTTTGACTGCCCAGAATCGGAAGTATGAAGCCGGCTGGGTGAGGCAGCAGTTTGAGGCGGCGTGGCGCGGGGCGGATATCGAACTCAAGACCGACGAGCTCTAGCTGAAGCGGCGGCACGTGCTGGGCACACCGGCTGCTCCTATATCCTGAAGGGAAGAGCCTGCCGACACTGACGCGCGGCAGGCTGAACTGCTCGACTCATGCGCTACACCGCCCAATTCCTGCTCTCCGCGCTTGCGCCGGCGCAGTTCCCTGCTCCATCCGTGCCCGAGATCGCGTTTCTCGGCCGCTCCAATGTGGGCAAATCGAGCTTGCTGAATGCGCTGGTTGGCGACAAGGCCGCGAAGGTCTCGTCGACACCGGGCCGGACGCGCGCCATTAACTTCTTTCTGCTTTCGGACGAGCGCCAAAGACCGGCGATGCGTTTTGCGGACCTGCCCGGCTACGGCTACGCGAAGATTTCCAGGTCCATTTCGGCAGAATGGCCGAAGTTCATCGAACCCTACCTGGCAGAGCGCGAAACCCTCAGCTTGTGCGTTTGTCTTGTTGACTCGAACATTCCGCCGCAGCCGCGCGACCGCCAGCTCATCGACTGGCTGCGCGCAGAACAGCGCGCCTTTGCGGTTGTGGCAACGAAAGTTGATCGCCTCAGCGGGAATGAGCGCACGCGCAATCTGCAGGCTCTGAAGAAGGGCCTCGAACTCGATGCGATCCTGCCTGTTTCTGGAAAGACCAAGCAGGGCGTGCAGGAACTTTGGCGGCGCATCGAAGCGGCGGCGACAGGCGGCGCTCGCAACGAGGCTCAGCCAGCCTGATCTTTGTCCACAGGGCCAAATCCGATCTGATCGGTAGCTCCTCGAAATGCAATTTCGATCTGACCGCGCACCTTGATCTCGCCTCGCTCCGCCCGGTCGCGAATTTGCTCGGCGAGCCTTGCGCCGAACTCGCGCGTGCTGAGCAAAGCGTGGCCATCATGGCCGAGGCGTCCCATAGTACGGCCCGCGAGGCGAATCCAGCGCCGCGCAACGTGATCCTCCGGCTCGAGACAATCGAGGGCGATGGAGTCGAGCCTAGGCAGCCACACCGCTGGAGCGGTATCGACTCTCCAGGTGACCAGCGCTTCCATGGCCATCGGGTCGCGCTCCGGATCTCCCTTTGCGACGCGATCCCTGCTCTTCGCTGCAGCAATCACACCTTCACGAATCAGGTCCGGCCGAACGCCGCGCTCCACCATCTCGCTCTCGATGGCTTCCAATGCGGCACCGACACACACGGCCACGGTTTCTTTTTTGCGGATTTCGTTTTTAAGGATGCGCAGCGCTTCATCGAGAGACGTGACCAGGAAATTTACGACCCCATCGCGAATCGCCTGCTTTTGCTGGATCGGATCGGCTGTCGCGACAAGACTCGCAGCGCCTGCAACGCTGGCCGCCACTGCCAATGCGCGACCCGGGGAATCCAGTTCGCCGCCCCAGAACAACTGCCCACCAAGGCCAGGCTCGGGCACGTCCTCCACAGCGCGCATCATTGCGGCGTAGAACCTGTAGACCTCGAGACCGAACGGGATCGCAGGCGAAGAATGGAAATCAGGCTGCAAGGGAGCAGTTCTTTCCGCGACTCAGCAGCGCGCTACTGCGCCATCTGGTGCGCCCGGTCCTTCCAGGATTCTTTGCGTACGAACAGAACGAGTTCTCCCGGCTTCACGGAGATTTTCAGCTTCTCGAAGTCCTTCTCTTTGATGCACCCGTCGGTGGCAATCACGCCCGAGCTCATGATGTCCGATACCTTGTACCACATCTCCTGCGGCGTATCCATCGCCTTCGGGCTATCGCAGTTCACGTAGTATTCGGTTGCGTCGTCATAAGTAGAGTGAACGAGCAAATCAACGACGCCCGGCGGAGTCACAATCTGCGTGGTGCCGTCCTCGTTGGCCTTCACCCACTCGCCACGAGGAGTGGCATTGTGATTGACCCACAACAGGACGCCGGCTCCGAGGATGATGCGTCCATTCTTTCCATCGAGAAGGCGGAGACGAATATTGGTTGGGCTCTGCGCCTGCGCCGCGGCGCATATCATCCATATGGAAACCAAGCAGAGCAGACCGCAGGTTCGGCACATCCTCATCTCACTTTTCCTTCCCTGGAAGAGGCCTCGGAATGGGGCGCGATCACCAGGTGGAATAAGGCTGGCCGTCTGATCCGGTATCCTGCGCTCCCGAATGGACATCGTTGATTCCCGAATCCGTCTGATCCACTGACGACAGCGTGTCGCTCGTGTCGGTGACCCAGGTTTCGTTGCTCTGGGTCATGGGATCGACTGGAATGCTCCGAAGGTATCCATTCTGGACCAGATCGTCAAGTGACTGCGGGGCCTTCTGTTTATCCATCGTGTACGCGTCGATGGCGGCGCGCATCACGTGCAGGTCTTCCTTGAGCGCCGCCTCGCGCGCCGACTTGATGGCGGCTGCGAAGCGCGGGACCGCGAGAGTGGCGAGGATCGCAATGATTGCCATCACGATCATCAACTCCATCAGCGTGAATCCCGCTTCGTTTTTGCGCATGCCTCGCATTGCTGTTTCCTACCAGTCTGAGTATTTGGTACCGTCCAGTGCGGTACCGTTCGATTTCGAATAGACGTCGAACACGTTTTGCCCGCCGAACGAATCCGAAGTCGGATCGTCCTGCATCGAGCGTAGACCCCAATCCGTGTTGCCGGTCATGGGATCCACCGGGATCCTGCGCAGGAAGCGTACCTTTTTTCCCTGCACGTCGACGCCTTTGACCAGGGTGTCGAGATCGGGAGGATAGTTCTGGCTCTCGATCTTGGTCTGGAACGCTCCGCGGTCGGCCGCATCCTTGTAGTGGTCGATTGCGTCACGCATCTCCCACAGGTCCCGATGCAGTTCCCGCTCCTTATCGCGTTTCACCTTGAAGCGCATGATGGGGACTGCGGCCGTGGCCAGGATGGAGAGAATCGTGACCGTCACGATCAGCTCGACGAGCGTCAGTCCGTGCTCGGTGCGCTTCCTGGTTGGCCTCGTGGTATTCATCCGCACTGGATCCTACTTCACGGTGATCGTCGTCTGCGCAGGCTGTGCCTGGAGCGCCTGTTGCGCGCTGTTCATGGCCGAGGGGTGCGTGATCGTAATCGGACTGTCACCCGCAGCCTTGGCCTGGAAGCTCAATACGCACACCACGCCCGCGCCACTCACGCCAGGCACTCCCGGCGGGCGTGAGGCATTCAGCACGATGTTCCCCGGTCCGTCGTCGCGATGCACGAGTGCTACCGGCTGGTTTTCACGATTCAGGAAGTCTCCGTCGCTCACGTTCACCAGGGACAATTTTGTCGCGTCGTACTGCACCTGCAAAGGAACAGACGCAATATCGGTGGCTCCGGTGATCACGATTGGAACCTGGAACGTAGCCCCTGCGCTCACCGGCGCGGGGGGTGGCACGAGCGAGAAGCTCATTCGTCCGGGTCCCGGAGGCGTTGCCGGGGGTGCGCTCGGCGGAATCTGGTTCGCATTTCCCTGCGCCGCGGCATTCAGTTGCGCAATCGCCGCGGGTCCAGCCGCCTGCGCGCTCTGGCCGGGCACCGTGCCTGCGTTGGGCTCTGTGACCGCACTCGGCTGTTGCACCGGAGGATTGATGGTCTCGCCGTTCAGGGCGATGTGGCGCAGCTCAATCGTCTGTCCGGTACCGGTGTCGACAGGCCGGAGATTGAGCGGCGTCAGTTCCTGGGTACGCATGATGTGGGGCACCACCAGGAAAACGATCTCATCCTCGGTAATGGTGTGGTCCTTCGATCCGAAGAGATATTTCACCAGCGGAATCGCGCTCAGGCCCGGAATACCCGTCCAACTTACCTGGTCCTGCTTTTGGAGGATGCCGCCCAGGATGCTGGCCTCGCCCTCGCGAAGCCGGATCACCTGCTCGGTGTCGTGCTGGGCAAAGATCGGCTCGGTGACGCCGCTGATCGTGGACTGACCCGCAACCGACGAAACATCGATCTTCATCTTCAGCGTCACTTCCGCGTCGTAGTGGATGGTCGGCGTCATCTCGATGTTCACGCCGACTTCCTGGTATTGAAACTGCGTGTTCACGAGAGAGCTGACCAACGCGGTTGCTGCGCCCGTCTGATAAGAGCCGGTAGCGATGGGAATTTTCTGGCCGATCTTCATGACGGCCTTCTGCTGGTCCGTGGCCCGGATGCGCGGATTCTGGAGAATCCTGGTATTGGAGTCGCTCAGCAGCAAGTTCGCAGTCGCAGCGCCCACGGTGACCGCAAAGTCAGATGAATTCAGATGCGCCAGGTTATAGAGCGTGGGATTCGTGGTCGTCGTTCCCGGAGTACAGTTCGTGCTGCCCGTCGGGCAGGTTGTGCTGTTGCTGGAGTTGGGGGCCTGCAGCTGCACGCCGGCGCTGCTGGGCCAGGCAATGCCCAGCGTGCGCTCCCAGTTCTTGCTGACCTCGAGGACCGCAATGTCGACCACCACTTCGGGCCGCGCCTTGTCGAGGTCGTTCACGATCTTCTGGGCGAGCATCAGCTCGTCCGGCGTGGCTCGCATCACGATGGCATTCTGGCTCTGCACGGGGTAGACGTGGGTATTGGGCAGCAGGTTGCGGATGGCGGTTCCAACGTCGTTGAGATCGTTCTGCTGCCAGGCATTGGTGAGATAAAAGGTCTGCACCGCCTGCTCTTCGAGGGCCGTGCGCTTGGTGCGCGTGTCTGCCGCCACGAAAATCGTGTTCGCAGTGACCGGCCGCCAGAATGTGCCGGAAAGGGTTGTGACGATCTGCAGCGCATCCATCAGCGAGACGTTTTTCAGATCGACTTCGATGCGCTTGCCGGTGTAGTCGGGATCGAACAGCACGTTGATGCCGGCGGCTTTGCCGATGGCCTGGTAGACCATCTTGCTGTCGTTCACCATGTAGAGCGTGAGCGGAGCACTCGAAAGCGGCTTGAGCTCGACTGGCGAGCTGATCGTATCCAGCTCGGCGGCTTCCGATTCGGTTTGAGGCACGCCAGCCTTCGGGCCTTCAGTCCGCTGGCCCAGCGCCGTGTGGATCTTCGCGATTTGCTGCTGCGCGGCCTCATTGGTCGGGTCGATTTCGACGGCACGCAGCAGTTCAGTCAGCGCGCCCTGCTGATCGCCAGCCTGAAGGAGTTGGCCACCTTTTTTGACGTGCACCGCGGAGGCCTGTATCTGGACCCGATAGAGCGCCGTACGATACGTCAGGTCGTTGGGCGCCATCGAATTGGCTTGCTGATAATCCTGGTAGGCAGCGTCGTAGTCTTCGTGCGCTTCGGCTGCCTGGCCGCGCTTGTAGAGAGTCTTTGCCGATTCCGCATGGGCCGCGACACAGGCGATGCCAAAACCGGCGAGCACAGCCAAAACCGTCAGCCGGGAAAGCAGCGCGGAGAAAGAGCGAGAGCGCACACTACTGCGGATTGCGGTTCCGCGTGGCGCCGTCGACCCGCTGCTCTTGCTGGAACGCCGCAGGTCATGGATGCCGCATTCCGCGCAAATTTTTGGAATTGCCAGTTCCATTCGACGAAGCCTCATTCTAACAAAACATTGTTGGAACGCGACTTATTCTCCCATTCCTCTTTTTAAGGGGTCAAACCCGCTGCTCCGGGCGGCCCCGGATTCCGGCCGATGCTACGATGAAACACTGAGGTTATTGCGTCCGTGCCCCGCCAATCCAGCCACGTAGTTGCCCAGCCCGATCGCTCCAGCGCGCAGAAGCCGGCCCGGCCGCGCGACCCTGTGGCTTCCGGCGAGCGGGATGCCGCCCAGAACCGGGCAGCCAGCCATAACTACTTTCTGCTGGAACGGTTTGAGGCCGGCGTAGCCCTGCGCGGGACCGAGGTGAAGTCGATCCGGGAGGGCAAGGCCAACCTCAAGGACTCCTACGGCCTGATCAAGGACGGCGAAGCCTTCTTGCTGAATATGCATATCGGGCCTTATTCGCATGGAAATATCGCCAACCACGACGAGACCCGCACACGTAAGCTCTTGATGCACCGGGACGAAGTACGCAGGCTACAGGCTAAGACGCAGATCAAGGGGCACACGCTCATCCCGACGCGGCTTTATTTCCGCAACGGGCGGGTGAAGGCGGAGCTGGCGCTGGCGAAGGGCAAACAGGACTGGGACAAGCGGGAGACCGAGCGCCGGCGCGAAGCCGACCGCGAGGCCCGCGCCGCGATCAACGCCAACAAGCACCGCATGGGGCGGTGAAGGGAGCTGTCAGCTCTTAGCTGTCAGCTCTCAGCTCTCAGCTCTCAGCTGTTTATGAGGCGCGCAATTCGCTGTGACGGGTCTTAAGAGGCGAGAAGGAAGGTAAAGAAATGATCCCACGCGTTTGCGGGGTTGTGCTGCTTTGTGCCGCTATTCCTGAGTTCAGCGGACGCGGTAATCTGATTTGCACCTGGTAACGCGGCCTGGATGTCGATTTACGCGTTTCTATTCGGACCTGAAACGGCATGGCGGAGAGAGACGATTGGTACACGAGTGTTCTGCTGACGGACTCGCGCAGGCGACTCCAGGAGACGAAGCACCGCCTCCAGAGATCGAGGGAGTCAATCTATTCAGCGAAGGAAGCAATCGAAAGGTGCAAGGCGTCTGTTGATCAGTCGGCGCACTGCATGCAGAAAAGCGATTCCACGGTGAAGCCGCAGGCTGCCCATTTACAGAAGGACATCAAGGATGGGCGCTGAGCCCAGTATGGCCACTGCAATCTGTTCGGCAGAACCAATGTAATCGATCATACCGGTGAGGATTGCGCCCTTCGGCATGCTGGGGACCGAGGCATCGTCCTGCGCATAATTGAACCCACCGCTTTGGCGCAACTCGTGAAGAAACGCGCTCCCGTCTTTCGCCATTCCTGACATGATGACGGTCATGGCTCTGCCGCGTGTTGTCTGGGCTACGGAATTCAGGTAGGTATCGAATGTATCCGGCCAACCTCGCACGATCTTGGCAGGGGCAAGGCAAAACGCGCTGCCATCGATGGTAAGGTCCTGGCCCGGCGGGTTGACGTACACTCGATTCGGTTCAAGGATCAGGCCGTCGACGATCTCTTCAACATGCATCGTGGTGACCCGCGAAAGGATCTCGACCAGCCAGCACGGTGTCTCCTTTCTGCGGTGCGTCAGGACGACGAAGGTCATTCCGGAATCGAACGGCATTGACTGCAGGAACTCGATATACGCCGACAAGGCACCGGCGGAGCCGCACAGGCTCACGATTTTGAATCGAGAAGACATGTTCTCCCTCCGTCACTCGGAGGGGGCGAAAGCCGAGGAGGCCGCCAGCGGGGACATTCCTATCATCTCACCATTCACCTAAGGCGCGGCCGTTGCCGAGACGCCTTGAAGACCGCCTCGGCGAAAGAGCACGTTGGCAGCGAAGTCAATCGGATCAGGAGCAGCATGGCTGTCGAGCAACCCCGATGAGGCATCGTTCGGCGACTTCCACACGCTTCCCAAAGCTTTGAGCGCAGGCAAGCTCATCCTCCATCCCTGGGAGCGGCGCGCCAATGACTCCATACGCGTCATACGCTGCGTCCGTCAGCTCCGAATCTTCGCCGCGTGCGGTAAAGGCAGCTGTCAGCTTTCAGCTCTCAGCTTGTCAGCTGTCAGCCTGGGTTTCGCGAGGTTCCCGGGCTTAGAAATTCTTACTTCCGAGTTGCGGGTGATCCAACCGCGAACTCGATTTTCCGTTTGATGCCGGGAGTGTTGGCTACTAAAGGTCTTCTTCCCGTAGCACGGAACGCGTGGGGTCGCGGGGGTCTACGTGGACTTTGACGGTCTCACCCTTGTAGGAATTTGCCCAGACTTGAGCGTCATCCTTGTTGCCAAACCTGCGGCTGTAGTCGCCCATCTGCTGCTCAGGATTGCGATAGAGATAGGTTAGCGTCGCGAGGTAGCTGGGATAGCGAGCGTCGTCGGTCACATCAGCGACACTCACAATGTCAATGTTGGCTGAGACTGTTGGCCACCTACGGCCACGAGTGCGCTTAATCCACGTGCCCAAGATCGCCCGGAAGATCGCCACGAGCATGACAATCCCGATGAACAGCGAGATCAGGATGGCATCGAAACGAGTGAGTGGGCGCCCACCGCGCAAGAAGAGCATGTCAGCGATGACTGTCCCTGTGAGGCATCCAGATGAAGCCATGTCTTCAGCATAACGGGCGTCGTGGTCGGGTCGTGGCCAACCCTTCCTTTTCCGATCGGTTAAGGAAGGGTTGGCGGTGACTGGACCAGAACGGAGAAGTGTACCTCGGCCGCACGAACCTTCCCGGTTCGCGTTTCGATCACAATCTGCGTGTTCGCATCAGATGCCGGATCATAACCACACCCTTCAATTAGGTCCGGTGTCACGGTTGTAAACGTGAAGCCATCAAGAGCGAATCGCACTTGCCACACAATTCCCATGTTCCAAGCGGTTATTCGGGTGAAGTCTGCAAACAGCAGAAACTGATGCTGCGGAACAGGGCGAGCGTACGTTATCGGGAGCATTGGAACGATCTGCCAATCGCTAGGCCGGCGCGAGTTCACAAAATAAGCTTGACCGGCAGAGATCACACACACGCATCGGGTCTGGCGTGCTTAGGATTTTGTTGATCGCTGGCGGAGAACCATATCCTCCGGCGAATACGCCGATCGATTCCTCACTCCGTTGCGGACTGAATCTGATCCAGAGGCCATCTCGTTCCGGCCTTTTTTCAGGGGGCGGAAAGTAATGGATTGGTAGCTCGCCTTCCCCTGACCCTGACATTTCTGGAGGTTCGGCAATTACGTATCCATGCGGGAACTGCAAATCAGACTCGAACATGTCTGAACCAATGCTACCGGACAAGAATGCGTTGGTTCTAGTCGTCGGCAACTCGGAGCCTAACGGCGAAAATCCGGCAAAGTTCCGAGTTGCCGGTGATACTCCCGCGATACGAGTGGAACCCCAGACCGACTGCTAAAATTGGGACGCCTTGGCTACATTACTCGAGCTCAACTATCGACGTTCCCACTTGGTTGCTCGTGGTTTGCTGTTGTTACTTGGACTCTCAACGGTCGGAGCAATATCTTCTTGCGACGGTGCGCAGCACGTCGCAACGCCACAGCCCATGAAAGTCGATGTCGCTCCGGGTGCTGTCATCGTTGACATACTGGGAGCCGGTCGTCCCGAGCACTATTGGCAGTATCAAGTGGAACCCAGCGCCGGGGTAGTACGGACCGTGCTTAAGACTGAATTCAAAGACTACACCGAGGAGAGACTACCGACGACGTATCAACAACCAGCGGGCGCAGGTGCATGCACAGAGCACAAATCGGTACCGTCCCCGAATGGAAGATTTATTGCACAATGCGAGGCAGATGGCCTCCAAATCAATTACCGATTGACATCGACAATCGCCTACACTTGGAAATCCCGGAGAGATATCCGAGGTATCGCCTGGTCTCCGAATTCCCGCTCTCTTGCAGTGCTGAGCACCTCCGAGCGCCTTGGAAAAACACCAATCGAGTTGCTCTCCGCACTGTCCGGGCACCCAGTGCCTCACAACACCGTGTTTTTGAGCTTCATTGATTTTGAAATGTCGAGTGTGACCGAATATCGAATCCAAGAGAATGTCGTGTCTGCGTTCTGCAGAATTCTGGATTGGTCTCAGTAGTACAGACTCCGGCTGGACCCGATCGCGGAAAATCCTATGTACGGGGCTTCGCAGGGGGCACCGAGCTAGAGATTCGGGTCGATCCGAATAACCCCACTCGATCCTGTCCACGCAGCATCTAGCGTTGCTCCCTTTGCCCATTTTTACTTCAACGGAAATCTGGCTCGGTGGTTGAGTGGTCGGCTACTCTTCCCTATGCCGGATCTTCGCCCCCGAATCGCCAATGAAATAATAGCCGTATGCGCACCGCACTTTCTTTTGCTCCACTTGCCGGAATCGATACTGAACTCCTCGTCGTTCTCGCCGCCGATACGCAGACCGCGAAGGGGCGCGATGCCAAGCCGCAGCCCGCGCTGCTGACCGATGACGAAACCGTCCGGGCCGCGGCATCGCAGGTGCTGGCGAGCGGTGAATTCAAGGCGGCATCGAACGAGCCCCTGTTGCTGCACGCTCCGGCAGGGCTCAAGGCCCGGCGGCTGCTGATCGTGGGACTCGGCAAGCAAGCCAAGGCCACGGTGCACAACGTCCGCAACGCCGCGGGAACCGCCGTCCGCTTTGCAAAGCCGCGCGGGATCCGCGAACTGGTTTTTGCGCTTCCAGTCGCGGGAACTCTGCCGGTATCGGCGAGCGTCCGCGCCGCCGTGGAAGGCGCATTCGTCGGCGATTTCGATCCCGACACTTACCGCAGCGACCGCAAGGACCAGAGCATCCAGTCGTTCATCCTGGCAGCGCGCGAGACTTCGGATCAGGAGCGGTGCAACGCCGCGTTCGCGGAAGGCGTGATTGTAGGCGAAAGCCAGAACTTTACCCGCTCGCTGGTCAACGAGCCAGGGAACAAGCTGACGCCGACGATTCTGGGCGAGCGCGCAGCCGCGATGGCGCGCGAAGTCGGCCTGCAATGGGCGGTCTACTCCACCGAGAAGCTGCACGAGCTGAAGATGGGCGCGTTCTGGAGCGTCTCGCAGGGTTCTGCGGAACCACCGGCTCTGATCGTGCTCCGCTACGAGCCGCAGGGCGTTGCGGATGGTCCGACACTGGGCCTGGTGGGCAAAGGCATCACCTTCGATACCGGCGGCATCTCGATCAAACCGGCAGACAAGATGGAACTGATGAAGTACGACATGGCGGGCGGCGCAGCGATGCTGGGTGCCATGCGCGCGATTGCGTTGCTGAAGCCCAGGGTGCGCGTGCTGTGCGTGGTATGCGCGGCGGAAAACATGCCCGACGGCAAGGCGCAGAAGCCCGGCGACCTGCAGACGGCCATGTCGGGCAAGACCATCGAGATCATCAACACGGATGCGGAAGGGCGGCTGGTGCTGGCCGACGGCATCACGTTCGCGCGCCAGCTCGGGGCCACTCACCTGATCGATGCGGCGACGCTGACTGGAGCGATCGGCGTGGCGCTGGGCTACTACAATGGCGGCGCCTTCGCCAACGATGACGCCACGTATGAGAAGTTCAATGCGGCTCTTGCGGTTTCAGGCGAGAAGTTCTGGCGGATGCCTCTCGGCGACGAGTACGCCGACATGATCAAGTCGGACATCGGCGACATCAAGAACACCGGCGGACGCCCGGGCGGAGCGATCACCGCGGCCGAGTTTCTGCACGCATTCGCTGAAGATGCACCGTGGATCCACCTCGACATCGCCAGCCTGGCCTGGATCGAGGACTCGCGCCCCTACATCGCCAAAGGGCCGAGCGGAGTCGCGGTGCGGTCGGTGCTGGAATGGGTGCGGAGCTACCAGTGAGGAAGACGGGTTTCAGCTCTCAGCTATTAGCTATTACCATTCGGCTTTTAGCTGACGGCTGAGGGCTGACAGCTGATAGCTGGCTTTTCACACGCCGACGATGTTGCCCTCGTCGTCCACGTCAATCTCAAGAGCTCGCGGATGGCTGGGCAGGCCCGGCATGAGCATCATGTTGCCGGCGACGGCCACCACGAATCCCGCGCCTGCCGAAAGCGAAACATCGGTGACACGGAGCTTCCAATCTCGCGGCGCGCCCATCTTCTTTGGATCGTCGGTGAGCGAGTACTGGGTCTTGGCAATGCACACGGGGAGCTTCCCGAATCCCCACTCGGAGAACCGTTCCAGCCTGGCACGCGCCGCATCGCTGAAGACAACGCCCTCGGCCCCGTAGACCGTCGTCGCGACGGTGTTGATCTTTTCCTCGAGCGATTTTTCGAGCGAATACAGCGGTTCGATTTCGGCTTCGCCATTCGTCTCGATCGCCGCCATCACGCTATGCGCAAGGGCGATCGATCCCACGCCGCCTTTGGTGAACGCCTCGGTGATTGCGCATGCCACTCCCAATCGATGGCATTCGGCTGCAATCGCATCGAGTTCCGGGCGGGTGTCAGCCGGAAAATGATTGATGGCGACGATGACCGGCACATGATAGCCGCAGAGCGTGCGTACATGGTGCTCGAGATTCGCAAAGCCGGCTTCGAGATTGCCCTCGCCCTGCGCCTTCAGGCTCTGCACGCTGGCTACCAGAACGGCCGCCGCCGGCTGGACGCCGGACGTGCGCATGACGATGTCGAAGTACTTCTCTGCGCCGAGATCGGCAGCGAAGCCGCACTCGTTGACAACGAAGTCTGCGAGGCGAACGCCCATCTTTTGGCAGAGGACGGAGCTTGTTCCGTGCGCGATATTCGCAAACGGGCCGATGTGAACGAGGGCAGGCGTGCCTTCGGTGGTCTGGACAAGGTTGGGCAGAATCGCTTCGTTGAGCAGGGCCATCATGGCGCCGGTTGCGCCGACATCACCCGCCGTTACGGGGCGCCCCTTGCGCGAGACGCCGACGACAATCGCGCTCAGCCTGCGCCTCAGATCCTTGCGGCTGGTCGCCAGGCCGAGGATCGCCATGATTTCTGACGCCGCCGTAATGACGAAGCTCGTCTCGCGATTCGCGCCGTCGCCCTTCGATCCAACTGAGACAGTTACATGGCGCAGCGCCCGGTCATTCATATCCATGGCGCGCGGCCACGTGATCTGCGCGGGATCGAGATCGAGTGCGTTGCCGAAGAAGAGGTGCGAATCCACCATGGCGGCCAGCAGGTTGTGCGCCGCAGTGATGGCATGGAAGTCGCCGTGAAAATGCAGATTGATTTGCCGGCTCGGTTCCACCTGCGACAAGCCGCCGCCGGCCGCGCCGCCTTTCATGCCGAAGACGGGCCCGAGGGAAGGCTCGCGCGAGGTGACGATCGCTTTCTTTCCGATGTGCTCGAGGCCCTGCGCAAGCCCGATGGAAACCACGGTTTTGCCTTCGCCTGAAGTGGTGGGCGTGGTCGCCGTGACCAGGATCAGCTTGCCCCGCACAGGAAACACCGGATTCTTGAGCAGTTCAAGGTTCAGCTTGGCGCCATGGGCGCCGATCGTCTCGTACTCGCCGGGCAACAATCGCAGCTTCTGGGCAATCTCCTGAATGGGCAGGAGTGCAGGAACGGTAAGCGTGGAGTTCGTCATAGGCCTAACCGTGGAGCACTATACGCCCGCACGACATGGCCGAATGTGATGCAGGTTACACTCTGCACCGATCGGATTTTGCGGACTGAAAGCCGGTGAGAGGTTTTTGCTGAAAGCTGCCTTCACATTGCTTCCGGGCTCTCGATGCCGAGCCACCCGAGAACCGTGACCAGTTCGCGCAGAACGACGGCGGCGGTGGCGAGGAGAAACGTTTTCCGCGCCGGGTCTTCCTCGGTGAGGATGTGGTGGTGATGATAGAAGTTGGAGAACTCCTGCGCCAGCTGGAAGGCATGCTTGGCGAGGTGGGCCGGCTCTGAGGTGGCAATGCACTGCTCGAGCATCGCGGTGCGCCGCCCCGCGCGCAGCCACAGCGCCCAGATATCCTCGTTCTCTTCGCCGGAGAGATAGGCGGCGAGAGGGCTTTCCTCAGGGGCAAATGCCCCATTATTCTCCTCCGCCGGCATGGCACGACTGAAGTCGCGCCCCTTCAAATCTCCGGAAAGCTTCGCGAAGTCGGCAAGGACGGCCTCGGACGTAATGTTGCCCTTGCGAAAAATGTTGCGGATGCGCACGGCCGCGTACTGGCAATAGGGCCCGGTCTCGCCCTCGAAGCTGAGCGCATCTTTGAAGTCGAAGGCGATGACCGAATTGCGCGTGTACTTCAGCATGAAGTAGCGCAGGGCGCCGATGGCGATCTGCCCGGCGATCTTCTGCCGTTCTGCTTCGTCACGGCCCGTGTGACGCGCGTCCACTTCAGAGCGGGTCGCGGCAATGAGCTTGTCGATGAGGTCGTCGGCTTTGACGCCGAATCCCTTACGGCCGCTGACTTCGATATAGGGACGCCCTCGATCCTCCTCGGGAACGTCATACCCCAGCTCCTGGGCACAGCGAGGCGTGAGCGCCACCATCTCGTAGCTGAAATGCGTGTAGTGATCTGCCTCTGCCGTATGCCCCATGCCGCGCAACGCCTGGATCACGTTGGCCTGCGGATCGCTCTGCCGGGAGTCAATCACGTTGTAGATCGCCTGCGCGCCGCCGAAGTGCGGATGGGGCTCCTCGCCCTTCTCGGCAGAGATCCAGCACTCGTGGTCGGGATAGCGGAAGAAGCGCTTGTAGCCGAAGTCGCGCCCGAGCAGCCCGAACTTCCAGAGGTGGTAGGCGATGTCTTTGCCGACGTAGGTGACGGTGCCGTTGGAGCGAACGATGACCTTGGCGTCTTCGTCGATCTCGCCTTCGGCGACCGACTCAGCGCCAGGGCGGCGCATGACCCAACAGCCCTTGTTCTTGCCCTCGCTCTCGAAGTAGAGGACGCCGGTCTGCTTCAACTGTTCGAATGCCAGCGCCCAGAAATTGAGGTGCAGGATCTCGCTCTCGCGGGGCAGAAAATCGTATTCGATGCCCAGGCGCAGCATGGTTTCGAGGTGGCGGCGGAGGACAGCGGTCGAAATGAGGTCGGCGATTTCGGCGGTGTCGTTGCCGCCATGCTCGATTTCGTGCAGCGTTTTGTATCTGACCTTCTTGCGCACTACTTTCTCGTCGTCGGACCCTTGGTCGTACCACTGCGAGGTGCGTGCATAGAGATCCCAGCAGAGGTAGTCGATTGCGTCTTCAAACCGACCGCTCTCTTTGAATCGCCGCTCGCAATCGGCAATCAGCGCGCGCACGTCTGCCGGCGACTTTTTTTCGAGATGCAGGAATCCCACCACCACATCGGCCACCTGCACGCCGGTGTTGTCGATGTAGTTCTGGATGGTGACTTGCTGTCCTGCCGCGCGCAGAAGGCGCACAAACGTGTCACCGAGAATGGCATTGCGGAGGTGACCGATGTGCGCTGCCTTGTTGGGATTGATGCTGGTGTGCTCGACGAGCGAGTGGATGCCTGCTGAGAGCGGGCCGCCTTCGGCACGTACGACGAACCCGGTTGCCAATGCACGGTCGAGCCTTGCGTTGATGTAGCCGGCGCCGGCTACCTCGAACCCAGCGAATCCATCGAGCCCTGTCAGCTCCGCCACGATCTCCTGCGCGATGACGCGCGGCGCTTTGCGAAGCGTTTTGGCCAGCTGCAGCGCGATGGGAGTAGCCATCTCGCCGAATTTCAGGTCGGGCGGCGTTTCCACCGGGATCGAATCGGGCGAGAGATCGTATTTGGCTTTCAGCACATCGGCCAGACGCGCTTCCAGCTTGTTTTTCAGTTCCAGGTACACTGAGGAGGGCCTCGAAAATGCTTGATTTTCAAGGTGATTTTAACAGAGCGAGATGCGGCGCCGCGTTTGACGCACACCAGACCGCACCCTAAGATTGGAAGTAGATTGCTGCACGATTTCCCGCCTGCCGTCCTGGGGAAAATGGAAAGCAACGCTCACCGATGAACGAATCCACATCACCCTCCGAGCGCTTTTATCTCACCACGCCCATCTACTACGTGAATGCGCGGCCGCACCTGGGCCATGCCTACTCGACGATCGTGTGCGACGCGATCGCCCGGCGCAAGCGCGCGCTCGGCATCGACACCTGGTTCCTGACCGGCACCGACGAGCACGGGCAGAAGATCGAGCGCAGCGCCAGGCAGGCTGGGCGCACGCCCCAGGAGTTCGCCGATAGCATCGCGGCTGAGTTTCGCGGCCTGTGGGACCGACTCGGCCTTACCTACGACGACTTCATCCGCACCACGGAGCCCCGGCATATTCGCGGCGTGCAAAAGCTGATCACGACTCTTCAGGAGCGCGGATTCATTTACAAGGGCTCCTACACGGGCCAGTACTGCGTCTCGGACGAGGCGTGGGTGGACGTGCCGCCGGGCGCTCCGTGCCCCGACTGCGGCCGCATCACCGAAACGGTGAGCGAAGAGAACTACTTTTTCAAGCTCTCGGCGTTCGAACGCAAGCTGCTCGAGTTCTACGAAGCGAATCCCGGATTCATGCAGCCCGAGTCGACGCGGCGCGAGGTGATCTCGTTTGTGCGCAGCGGGCTCAAGGACCTCTCGATCAGCCGCAGCAGCTTCGCCTGGGGCGTTCCGGTGCCCGGCGATGAGAAGCACGTCGTCTATGTGTGGCTCGATGCGCTGGCGAACTACATCACGGCGCTTGGGTATGGCTCGGACGATCCGGCTGACAAGGCGCGCTTCGAAAAGTTCTGGCCCGCCGATATTCATCTCATCGGCAAAGAGATCAGCCGCTTCCATTGCGTCTACTGGCCTGCGTTTCTGATGGCAGCGGGCATTCCGGTGCCGCGCTCGGTCCGCGCCAATGGGTGGCTGCTCTTCGATCAGGGCAAGATGTCGAAGTCGCGGGGCAACATCGTGCGGGCAGAAACGGTGCAGGAAGTTCTCGGCGCCGATGCGTTGCGCTACTTCCTGCTGCGCGAGATTCCCTTCGGGCAGGATGGCAACTTTTCGTTCGACGCGCTGGTGCAGCGCTACAACGGCGATCTCGCCAACGGCTACGGCAACCTGGTGAGCCGCGTAGTGAACATGGTGCACAAGTATTTCGGCGGGGTGGTGCCCGATCCCGGCTCGGAGACGACAGCCGAGTCGGCCCTGCGCGCGTCGGCGGAAGGAGCTATCGCCGAGTTCGGCGCGAAGTTCGATGAGTTGAATTTCTTTGATGCACTGAAGGGCCTTTGGCTACTGGTCGCGGAGACCGACGGCTATCTCACTGCGAATGCGCCGTGGAAGAAGCCCGCCGATCGCTCCGATGAGGACCATAAGCAGTTGCAAGCGCATGTGCTGGCAACTGCGGCGGAGGCCATCCGCATCATAACCGCTCTGGTTTACCCGATCCTGCCTGACGCATCGGCGAAGGTCTGGCGCCAGCTGGGACAGGGAGATCTCCAGGACGCAGCCCGGCAATCGTTCCTGAAGGATCTCGCGTGGGGTGGATTGAAAGCGGGAACGCAATTCAGCGAGCCGGCGCCATTGTTTCCGCGCGCGGAAAAGGACGCGATCGATCGTATGCAGAATCTTGAAGACGAAAACAACCGCAGTGCTGTCGAGGCCGCCAGCAAGGACGAGCCCGCAAGGCCTGCTCCGCCGACGGTTGCGCCCTCCGTAGCGCCTGTCAGGGAAAAAGACGATGCCGCGGCAAAGGACCAGGAAGCGCTCACTCCGACCACCGTGGTTTCGCATGACACGGAGAAGCCCGTGGAGACCACCAAGGTGAATCATGTTCCGCCCGATTTGACCAGCAGCCGCCTGAGCAGCACACCAAGCGCCGCCCCGACCGCCGCGCCTAGCGGATCGGCCACGGAGGCTCAGCCAAAGTCGGCGGCACCGGCACAGGACGAGCATATTTCGATCGACGACTTTGCGAAGGTTGATCTGCGCGTGGCCCAGGTGCTGGTTGCGGAGCGCATCCCGAAAGCCGACAAGCTGCTGCGTCTTGAAATCGATCTCGGTTACGAGAAGCGCCAGATCCTTGCCGGCATCGCGCAACACTACGAGCCCGAAAAGCTCATCGGGCGCAAAATCGTGATCGTCGCAAACCTCGCTCCGCGGAAGATGCGCGGCCTCGAATCGAACGGCATGCTGCTCGCAGCCTCGCTGCCACCCGACGGCGCGCCCGTGCTGGCGGGATTCCTTGAGGATGTGCCGCTGGGCGCGCGGCTGAAGTAGTCTGGTCGACCTGGCCGGGATCGGAGATGCGCCGGCACCGGCTTGAGCCCATCCAATCACCTCCCGGAGCTCCATAAGCCGAAGGATGCTTGCGCGCGACTGCTCCGCTAGAATGAAGGCAAGTTCGAATCTTAGCGCGCACGCTCGAGACTGCTGCTTTGCTGATCGACTCCCACGCCCATCTTGACAGCGCTCGCTACAACGACGACCGCGGCGAAATGCTCGTCCGCGCCGCCGAGGCGGGCATTGGCGCCGTGCTGTCGATCGGAATCGGCGAAGGACCGGCCGAGATGCACCAGGCACGGGATCTCTGCCGGGCATTCAACGGGTCAAGGAGGCAGGGGGCCGGGATGCCGCGCCTGTTTGCCAGCGCAGGCATTTATCCGCACTCGACGACCGAGGCCGATGACGCCGCTCTCGCGAAGCTCGATCGCCTGCTCGTGGAGCCCGAAGTGATCGCCTGCGGCGAGATCGGGTTGGACTACTATCACGAAGGCGCGCCTCAAGATCTGCAGCGGGAAAAGCTCATTGCTCAGCTTGAAATTGCTGCGGCCCGCAAACGCCCCATTCTGATCCACTGCCGCGGGTCCAACGAATCGGCGGATGCCTGGAACGATCTTTTTCCCATCCTCGAAGAGCATTGGAGGCCGACGGGTCTCGGCGGCATCATGCATTGCTTCGGCGGCGGTTGGGAGCAGGCGCAGCGCTCCCTCGACCTGGGATTCCTGGTCTCGTTCGCGGGCAACCTGACCTATCCCAAGGCGCAGCCGCTGCGCGATGTCGCGGTGCGTGTGCCAATTGAATCGCTGCTGGTCGAGACCGATGCCCCCTGGCTCACTCCCATGCCCGACCGCGGCAAGCGCAACGAGCCTGCCTATGTTGCGCGGACGGCTGCCGTGCTCGCCGAGGTGAAGGGCGTCGACCCGGACATGATTGCCGACGCTACCACCAAGAATTTCGCCCGGCTTTTCCAACTTCCCCTCGGCCAGTAGTGTGAACCGCCCCGAGCATGGGAAACTGGTAGAGTGCACGGGCATGCGGGCGGCCGGCCCGCTCCAACGCAAGTCGAGGAGAACGGAATTCCATGGCCCAGGACAACTCATTCGACATCGTCAGCAAGGTGGACATGCAGGAGGTCCGCAACGCGATCGACCAGGCGCTCAAAGAGATCCGCCAGCGCTTCGATCTCAAGGACTCCCACTCCGAGATCAACCTGACCACCAACACCGAGATTCAGCTTGCCTCTGCCAACGAGTACAAGCTGGAGGCGATCAAGGAGATTCTCGGGCAGAAACTGGTGAAACGCGGCGTGTCGCTGAAGAATCTGACGTATGGCAAAGTCGAGCCGGCGGCGGGGCAGAGCGTGCGCCAGAAGATCTCGCTGCAGCAGGGTATTCCGGCCGAAAAGGCCAAGGAAATCGTGCGCATCGTCAAGGATTCGAAAAAGAAGGTCCAGGCCAGTATCCAGGGCGATACTGTGAGGGTGGCGGGCAAAGACCGGGACGATTTGCAGGCCATCATTGCGACCCTGAGGGGCAGGGATCTGGGGGTTGACTTACAATTTACGAATTACCGGACAAACTAGGGCTACCGCTCGGATTTCGGCGACTCAATGCGCGCTAATCCGCAAAGACACAAAAAAAGCGAGAACCTCGACACCTTGAGCACCTTGGCCATAGCGACGGCGAGAGAAGTTTTTGACCTGCTGAGGGAAGACCTCGTCGCCATTGAGCAGGAACTCGGTCGCGACGCGGCGTCTAGCGTCAGCACCATCACCGAGATCGCCGAATACCTGCGCGAGGGCGGGGGCAAGCGCATCCGGCCGTCCCTGCTGCTGCTGGCAGCCCACCTGCTCGGCTATTCCGGCCCCAGCGCGATCCGGCTGGGCGCCGTGGTGGAGATGGTTCATACCGCAACCCTGGTTCACGACGACATCATCGACGGGGCTGACATGCGCCGCGGCCGCCCCTCCCCCAACACCACCTGGGGCAACGAGAAGTGCGTACTAGCCGGCGACTGGCTTTACATGCAGGCGTTCCGCGTGGCTCTCGAGGAACGGAATCTCAGGGTGCTCGACCTGCTGATCGGGCTTACGCAGCAGATGGTCGAGGGCGAACTGCTGCAGATTCAGAAGCTTGGCAAAGCTGTTTCGGAGGCCGAGTACTACGACCTCATCTTTCGCAAGACGGCGTGCCTGTTTTCTGTCTCGATGCGGCTGGGCGCGGTGCTGGCCGGGGCCACCGAGGCCCAGGAAACGAGTCTCGCCACCTATGGCCGCTCCGTGGGGCTGGCCTTCCAGATTGTCGATGACGTGCTGGATCTGACCGCGACCGAGGAAGTGCTGGGCAAGCCGGTGGCCAGCGATCTGCGCGAAGGCAAAGCGACGCTGGCGGTGATTCACTCGTTCGACCACGGCATCGCCCGCGACCGCCAGACGATCCAGCGGGTGCTCGACGATCGCAGTTTTGAAAATGTGAGCCGCGAGACCATCCGCGAGATTCTCGAGCGCAACGACTCGGTCGATTACGCGATGGCACTCGCGGATCGCTACGCCGAGCAGGCCCGGCAGGCGCTCGCACCGCTGCCCGATTCCGATTTCAAGCGCGCCCTGCTTTGGGTTCCCGACTTCGTGGTCGCCCGCGAAAAATAAACGCGACAAGGGACAGTTTCTTCCCTGCAGCCTTAGCCTCCAGGTCCCTGTTCCCTGCTCTTTACGATCTACTCAGGAGGTTTCCCCGATGCCCAAGGTATGGGCCAAGGTGGATCGCTACTTCAGCGATCAGCTTCTTCCGGCCGATTCCGCGCTCGAAGCCGTGATGGCCGCCAATCGCGAGGCTGATCTGCCCGCCATCGACGTGACGCCGCTCCAGGGCAAATTCCTCGAGCTTCTGGTGCGCGTGAGCGGAGCCCGCAAAGTGCTCGAACTAGGAACCCTGGGCGGCTACAGCACAATCTGGCTCGCCCGCGGGTTGGCGGCCGGCGGCAGGGTGGTGACGCTGGAACTCGAAGCAAAACACGCTGAAGTGGCTCGGGCAAACCTCAAGCGCGCCGGAGTGCTCGATCGGGTCGATCTACGTGTCGGACGCGCGGCCGATTTATTGAAGGACCTGATCGCAAGCGGCACGGAGCCCTTCGATCTCATCTTCATCGACGCCGACAAGGCGAGTTATCCCGAATATCTTGAATTGTCTTTGAGGCTCTCGCGGGCGGGAACGCTGATCATCGCCGATAACGTGGTTCGGGACGGCAAGGTGATCGAACCGGACAATCCCGACGCGAATATTCAGGGCGTGCGGCGCTTCACCGAATTGGTTGCAGCCGAGCCGCGACTCTCCACGACCGTGCTTCAGACCGTGGGCGGCAAGGGGTATGACGGTTTTGCGATCTCGGTCGTCGTGCGCTGACAGAGCCGCGTCTACTCGCGGCCCGGGACCAGCGTTCCGGCATGATCCATTGCGTCGAGCACGGCCCGCCCCCACTGGGAAGGCGTTGTATCGCCGGTTTGCGCAGCGGAATTCGAAGTCACGAGATCCCGAGGGAGACAGACAAAGACACGCACAATTCGTGGATCGAACTGCCGGCCAGTGAATTCGATGATCTCACCAATCGCTTCTTCGTGGGATCTGCCTCTCCGATAGGGGCGCATGGTGGTCATCGCATCGTACGCATCCGCGACATGAATAATCCGCGCGTCAATCGGTGTCTCTTCGCCGGATAGACCATGGGGATAGCCGGTGCCGTCCCAGTTCTCGTGATGCAGTTCCACGGCGGAGAGAAACGGCGCAAATCCTTTGACGCCCTCGAGGATGTTCCGCCCGATCACCGGGTGCTGCTGGACCAGTTCAACCTCCTTGGGCGTAAGACGGCCGCGCTTCTGCAGAAGCTGGTCGGCTATGCCGATCTTCCCGATGTCGTGCAAGAGCGCGCCGATGTGAATTCTCTCGATCTCAGAGGGATCGAGCTTCATTGCCGAGGCAATTGCGGTCGATAGCTGGCTTACCCTCCAGCTATGACCCGCGGTGTATCCATCGCGCGCGTCGAGTGCGTTTGCCAGACTCCCAATGAATTCAAGATATGCGGCCTCAAGACTTGAGGTAGCAGCGCGAACCGAGACCGCGGCCTGATTGTAAAAATCAGACAGCTCCTTCATTTCCGTAATGGAAGACGAGGAACTTTTCAACTCGGAGAGCACTCCCGTGCGTCCTGCAATGCGCAGATGAGATACCACGTCTGCAACCGGCCTGACAATGTTGTTGGAGGTGGCGACGCTGCAGACCAGCGCGAGCAACACCGAAACAATCAACATCGTCACAAACCATTGGTTGAGCCTGGACTGGATCGCGCCGGTGGCGATATCGAGGTTCTCAAGGCTGAGCAGCGCATATCCGCCGCCGAAAGATTCGAGCGGAAGCGAAATCCAATTGGAGCCGTGCAGCTGCAGATCACATTCTGAATGATCGGTGCAATGCGCGAGTGCCCGGGTAAGCTCGTCGCTCGAAACCTGCGCGATATTCGATTCGATGGTCGTTCCCGCGTGCACCAGAACGACCGGAGTTGTGAGATCGGAGACGTTGAATTCCTTTCCCACTGAAAGCGCGGCGATGTTCTCATCATTCTGGTCAATGGGAACGGAAGCGATCTGAAATGTTTGTCCACCAATCACGCGAAAGCCTGAATCGCTGTGATACAGGAGCGCCGTATCCAGGGGCACGAGCGGTCCACGGCTGTCGCTCCCTGCCGCAGGCCGGCGAATCACTCCGGCAAGAGGCGTACCGTCAGGTGCGGACACGAGCATGAAATCGAAGCCTGTCTGCTCGCAAAGTCCGCGCAGCTGCTCTCGAATAGCTACCCGCGCCGTGATGTTTTGAGGGCTGGAGAGAAGCGATTGAATTCGGGTCTTGAGGGCGGCGCTGTCACTGGCGGTCTTGAGGGCGCGGCTGTGCTCAAGGTCGCCCCTGGCATGAATCTTTGCAATGGCTTCCTGGCTCTCGCGCAGGGAGTTGTGCACGCCATCACGCACCGTGGACTGAACGAACTCCTGGACCATCCACAAGCAGCAGGCCCACAATAAGGAGAATGGAACGAAGCAGAGCAGGAACGTGCGCGTTTGAAATCGCGTTGTCACGTATGCTCCAGGTTCACACTGCACGGTGAGGGGTCGGGGGAGTCAGAGGCTGACTTGCAGGCAGCCGCCGGTTTCTGGTTCGCACAGTTTATGGGGCGAAAAACACGACGAGAATACCACGAATTGTGCACTCGGGTTACTTTTAGGGACGAAGGCGGGATATGGAGTGTCATCCGGCTGAAAACAGGCAACATCTGGCGGCTCACGGGCATTTCGCGACCAATTCGCCCGCGCTCGATCGGGAGAAGTTCCGAATTCCTGTGGGACCGCAGTGGAAGTGACCAACGGAACTCGATCGAGTGCCATGCGACCTGGAAAAAGCCTTGGATTCCTGCACAATGAAAGCAGGGTTCCTTTCATCGTGTTCCGGTTGGATTATCTCTCCTGTCTTCTTACGATCCTTTCGACCGTGCTGGTCGGTCGCAAGCTCTGGACCGGGCTTGTCGTTGCCGGTGTGAACAGCGTCCTCATCTGCGTCATCGGCTTGCGCACGGAACAGCTCGGCCTCATTCCGGCGAATCTGTTCTGCATCGCCGTGTACGCGGTGAGCATTCGCTCCTGGATGAGAGAACCGGCCCGGAGGGGTGCGTCGAACACGCCCGGCGAAACAACCCTGAGCACCGCCGAGATTCGCCCGGATTGCAAGGCGTAGAATGCTCAGCAATGAATCAGCGCATCGAGAAGATCCGCCAGCTTCTCACCGAGCTGGAAGCCGAGCCGCAGGCGGCCTCGGACCGCGGCTTCTCGGCGTTTGAGCTTCCGCAGATCATCCAGGAAATTGTCGACGATCTGCAGCCACTGCTCACGCCGTACGACGCGGCGTTCTACTGGTTTCTTTTTCGGCAATCCATCGCAAACGACGGCCGGCCCATCGTGCGCGTCAGCACGCGCTCGCTTCAGCGCGCCGTGGTCCGTTCCTCCTACTCGCAGGCGGAAGAAAACGCGGTCTCACTGGGCAAGGTGCAGGAAACGTTGCGCGCGCTCGAGAGCATAGGAGCGATCCGCAAAGAGGGCGAACCGAACCGGCAAGGCACTCCCTATCGCGTTCTGATTCCCGACGAAATCGAGGCATGCCGCAAATTCCGCGCCGAGCGCGATGCCGCGGAGCCTGCGCTCATGTTTCCGCTCAACGACAAGGCCGGGCAAAAACGCCGCGCAACCCGCCTGCGCGTCTTCGAGCGCGATGAATACAAGTGCCGAGGCTGCGGCAAGCAACTCACCCGCTTCACGGCCACGCTGGACCGGGTGAAGCCCGATGGGGGCGAAAGCGAAGAGAACCTGATGACCGCGTGCGTGGAGTGCAACCGGGACAAATCCTCCTGAGGTCCCGATCCGCTTTCGGTTGTAACCCGCATCTTCGACAAGCTGAGGCCCTTGCGCCGCTGGTTTGCATCCAAATGATCCAATGGAGAAATCACGCTCGCCCCGATTCAGCCGGTTCGGACCCGTCGTTCTGGCCTGCGCCGCGTTCTGGCCGGTCATGCTCGGCAAAGCTTCCGCGGAGCCGGTGCCCGTCCATCATCCTGAAGGCACGGTGCACGGTTTCCTCTCGCTTAGCACGGCAGGCGGCAGAGTGCTCGCCGCCGGAGATCTGCTCCAGGTGGTCGATGGCGACCGCGTGACCTCACACCTTGTCTTTCATTTCAAAGACGGCTCTATCGACGACGAAATCACCATCTTCAGCCAGAAGGACAACTTTCGACTCATCTCGTATCACCGAGTGCAGAAGGGCCCGTTCTTTCCGACGGCGATTGACATGGTGATCGACGCCGCCAGCGGCCGTGTGACGGTGCGCAGCCAGAAAAAGAACGGGAAAGAGGAGCTCAAGTCAGAAGACATGAATCTTCCGGAGGATCTCAGTAATGGCCTCGTCACGGCCATCGCGAAGAATCTCGATCCCGGAGTCTCTCAAACGAAGATGCCGATGATCGTCGCCACGCCAGCTCCCCGACTCATCACGCTGACGTTTTCGCCTAGCGGGACACACGCCTATTCCCTGGCGGGAGAGCGCCGCAAGGCTCTTGGTTACCGCATCAAGGTCGAGTTGGGCGGCTTGGCTGGCGCTCTCGCCCCTCTTCTCGGCAAGGCTCCGCCCGACGTGCATATGTGGGTGATCGGGGGCGAGGTTCCGACCTTCATTCGAGAAGAGGGCCCGATTTACGCGCAGGGGCCCATCCTGACCATTCAGCTCGCCAGCCCGGTTTGGCCTGGCTCGCCGCCATCAAAGCCGCGCAAACACTAGGCGCTAAGGAGAGGAAGTGAACGCCGGAAAAGCCTGCGGGGCAAAAGACGGGTGGATCGCTGGAATGATTTCATTGGAAGCTCTCGAGGAAGACGCGCTGGATTCGAGGCTACTGCGCCATCGCAGCTTTTAACGCCTTCGCATAATGGTCGGGCAGGCGCTTCTTGTTGAGCTGGTCATCGCATACGACGTGTACTGTCTCGCCTTCGGCCAGCAACTTCGGCGCCGCGCCATCATTTCCCTTGCGCAGGATCCGGTAGGCAAACTTGATGACGGAACTGCGCAGAAGCGCCGGGCGCGTCTCAATGAGGATTTCATCGTCGTAGCGGGCGGGCGAGCGATAGCGGCAGCTTGCTTCCACTACCGGGAGAATGCATTCATGCTCTTTTTCAAGCTGGCTGTAGGCGAGACCCAGCGAGCGCAGCAACTCTACGCGGCCCAGCTCAAACCACACCAGGTAGTTGGCGTAGTACACAATGCCCATCTGGTCCGTCTCGGCATAGCGCACACGCACCGTGTGGATTACCGGCATCCTGCGTTCTCTTTCAGTGGCAGATTCACGGCTTGATGTGGGAGAAGATCGAGAGCTTGGTCACATCGTTGAAGATGATAAACACGAAAAACATGACCAGCACCACGAAGGCTGCCTGGTAAATGCGCTCCTTCACCATGGTGCTGATGTCGTGGCGCAGCGCGCTCTCGATGAGCAGAAGGAAGATGAGGCCGCCATCGAGGATCGGGAAGGGCATCAGGTTGAGGATGCCGAGGTTGAGGCTGATTTCTCCGGCGAGATAGAACTTCGAGTACCATCCCTTGGTCTGAGCCGCTTCGCCCGCAATCTGCGCAATCCCCACGGGCCCGGTGAGCTGCTTGGCCGAGACCTGGTGGGTCGCGATGCGCTCGAGCATCTGAAGGATCAGCGTCGATCCATCAGCGCAGAATTGACCTGACTTGGCCACCGCCAACTTGAGCGGCAAGGGCGAAGGACGAATCGGGATCGGCGTGGCCATGAATCCAAGCTTGTAACCCGTGTCGAGCCTCGCGGGCCTGGCGATGACCGGGCCAATGGTCTTCCCGTCGCGCCGGATCATGATGGACATCGGTTTGCCTGCGCCTTCCTGCATGTAGTCCAGCAGGGACGCGACACTATGAAATTCGTGTCCATCGATGGCGAGCAGCCCATCCCCCGGCCGCAACCCCGCATCGGACGCCGGCGTTCCCGGCATCACGTTCTGAATCGTGATCGGTCCTGGAGTGTACTGGGGCAGAATCCCCGCCAGGTCGTCGTTGCTCAACGTTGCGGGGACATGCATCGAGGTGTTCACGGAGCTTCCGCCGCGAGTCACGGTGACCGGCACGGTCTGGTTGGGATCGAGCGTCATCTGCGCGAAGACCTGGTCCCAGGTGGGATTGTTCTGCGTGTCGAACCGGGTAATGGTGTCGCCCGGCTGCAGGCCTGCATTGGCCGCCGAAGATCCCGGTACAACCCAGTCCACGGTGGTGGTCTTCACATCGCGCGCCGGAACTTCATTGATCCATCCGAAATAGAACGCCATGGCAGCGAAGGCCAGAATGAAATTCGCCACGGGCCCGGCAAGTGCGATGAGAATCCGCTGCCAGCGGGGATGAGAGGTAAGCGCTCCCGGATCGGTCTTTTCGGCTTCGATCTTCGCCGGGTTCGCGCTTTCAACCGAGAGGTTTTCACCGGGCAGATTTTCACCGGTCATCTTCACGTAGCCGCCCAGCGGAGTGGCCGAGATGCAGTAATCGGTCTCGCCGATCCTGAATCCGAAGAGGCGCGGCGGGAAGCCGATGGAGAACCGCTCGACCCGGACGCCGCACAGCTTTGCCACGAGGAAATGTCCGAATTCGTGGACCAGAACCATGATCCCGATGAGGACAATGAAGGCGGCAGCGGAGACTAGAAAATCATGCATAGATTGGGAAAATATTCCTTTAAACCTGCACTTTTGCCGGGGCCGCGTTTACCAGCGTACGGGCTGACTCACGGGCCTGCCTGTCTGCCGCGAGTACCTCGGCAATCGTCGCCGGATGGGCCTCGGGGGTAGACGCCAGCACATTTTCAATTGTACGCGGGATTCCGGTAAAGGAAATTCTACGTTCAAGGAACGCTTCGACGGCGACCTCGTCTGCCGCATTGAGGGCTATGGCATGCGCTCCACCCTTTTCTGCCGCCTCGTAAGCCAATCTGAGGCAAGGAAATCGGTCAAAATCCGGTTCCTCGAATTCGAGGTGGCGCAGGGCTGCGAGGTCAAAGGTCAGCGTGGAGGACGGGCGCTCCGGATAGGCCAGAGCGTAAAGGATCGGCAGCCTCATATCCGTGACCGAGATTTGCGCCAGGATCGAGCCGTCGACGTATTCCACCAGGGAGTGCACCGTCGATTGGGGATGAACCGTCACGCGCACCCGGCTTGGCGGCACATCGAAGAGGCGGCAGGCCTCGATGATTTCGAGCCCCTTGTTGAGCATGGTGGCCGAATCGATGGTGATGCGGCGACCCATTACCCAGGTCGGATGCTTCAGCGCCTGCTCCGGCGTAATGCTCTCAAACTGATCGAGCGGCAGGAGGCGGAACGGACCACCCGAGGCGGTCAGCCAGATGGTTTTTACTTCAGAATGCGCACCAACCCGCATGCACTGGTGGACGGCGTTGTGCTCGCTGTCGATGGGCAGAATGGGCACTTTGCGCGCCCTGGCCGCCGCGGTCAGGATCTCGCCCGCCGCCACCATGCATTCCTTGTTGGCCAGGCCAACGGGCTTTCCAGCAAGGATTGCGGCGTGAGTGGCTTCGAGTCCGGCCACACCCACGATGGCGGATACGACGAAGTCTGCTTCCGGCAGCGTCGAGCAGGCGACGGTGCCCGCAGTGCCGTGGACGACCGAGACGCCCGTGATGCCTTCGGCATGGAGACGGTTTTCGAGTTTGAGAGCCAGTTCTTCGGTGGCCATGGAAACAACTTTGGGCCGCCAGCGCTTGCATTGCACAAACGCCTCGTCGACGTTGCGGCCGGCCGCCAATGCGGCGACTTCATAGCGCTCGGGAAACTGCTCAACAATGGAAAGGGTGCTTTGCCCGATGGAGCCTGTAGAACCGAGAATGGCGAGCCGCTTCAACTTGGGACGTCCTAAATTCAATTTTACCAAGCGACTTGTTTCCGGATCGGCACTAGCGGATGACCTGCGCGTACCACAGTACCGGAGCGGCGATGAGCAGCGCGTCAATGCGATCGAGGACGCCGCCGTGGCCTGGCAGCAGCGATCCCGAATCCTTCACGCCCGCGGCGCGCTTCAGCCCCGACTCGGCGAGGTCGCCTACCTGGGCAGCGATGTTGACCGCGAAGGCCATCACCAGCCACCACCACCAGACTTCGTCGGCAAACGAGAGCTTGGCAAAATTCCATTGAGCGAGGAAGGTTGAAAGCCAGAAGAGGCCCCCTGCGACCGCAAGGCTCCCAAAAACAGACCCGACGGCGCCGGCCCACGTCTTGTTGGGGCTTAGGGTGGGCGCCAGCTTCCGCTTTCCGAATGTGCGCCCGACGTAGAGCGCAACGATGTCTCCAGCCCACACCACGCAAAGCAGGAACACAACCAGCGTCGAGCCGTTGGTCTCGGCGCGCAGCGTGGGAATGGCGAGCAAGGTGAATCCGACATAGAAGAGGCAGAAGACCGAGGCCGTCGAATCGATCAGAACCCGCTCGACCCTCGATGCAAAGGTGCAGTAAACCAGGAGCGCGAGACTGAGGCCACCAAGAATGAACAGCGTGAGATCGGGCCACTGGTAATTGCCGGCGAAGAGCAGCGCGATCGCGACCACGACAGCAACGCGCGGAGGCCTGGAGCTGTCCTTCTGCAGGAGGCCGAGAAACTCCCACCCCGCGAGAACCGCAACCAGAGCAATCGCAATCGCAATCAGCCACTTCGGGCCCAGAAACACGAGCGCCAAGACCAGCGGGGCCAGAATCAAAGCGGTGAGGACGCGTTTCATTCAGGGATGAGCATACACTGCCGGATTCGGATCCTCGACGTGCCCGACGTACCTGGCCGCGTTGTCACCGAGCCGGCCACTCCCACTTCGGCCGATTGAATAACGTTGACCCCGCCAGCACTGTTTCGCCGAAGGATTTTTCGAGATGGAGTCGCCGACATTCAGGATTCTCTTCGAGGGCCCGGATCAGCACATCAGAATGCGACACCACCACGAGCTGCGTGCTCCGTGCAGCCAGGCCGATCAGCCGTGACATCGCGGGCAGCAGATCGGGATGCAAGCTCGTCTCGGGCTCGTTGAGCACCATCAGTTCCGGAGGACGCGGGGTCAGCAGCGCTGCCGTCCACAAGAGGAACCGGAGCGTGCCATCGGACAATTCCGCGGCAGACAGGGGCCGCAACAGGCCATGCTGGCGAAGGAGCACTTCAAAGCGCCCTGCCTGCGCCTCAATTTCTACACGGCTGCCAGGGAAGGCGTCGTCGATGGTGCGTTCCAGCGCTTCGTGATCGCCCATCTCCATGATGGTTTCGAGCGCGGCGGGCAGATCGGTTCCTTCGTTGTTCAGAACCGGCGTACGCGTTCCGATCTGCGGAATCCGGACCGGGGAGGCCATGTCGGTGCGAAAGCCTTCATAGAATCGCCAGCCGCGGATCATCTCGCGGACCGCGAGCATCTCGGGAGCGCGCTCGGGATCGGCAATCGTCGCCAGCATGCTGTCAGTGGAGGGCAGATCCTTGGTCAGCATCACCGGCTCGACTTTTTTCGCGGTCTTCGCCGGAGCAAGCTGAACGAGACGGTTGTCGCGATCGACGAGGACAGCGGCGCGGCGATACAAGGAACCGTGCCAGATGCACTCCCGCTTGATGCAGGGGTCGAGATTGAACATGGTTGGCGGCGGCGGTGGCGGCGGGTATCCGAGATCAATGCAGTAGCTGTAGGGATCGCCTGCAAAGCCAAGCTTCAGGCTGACAGATTTCTGCCGCCGAGTGCCTTCGACCTCGTGCTCGCCGAGGCGCACGCTGCGCGCAATCTTCTCCGGCCCGGCCCACAGGGTGGATGGCAAACCGCCTTCGCGCGCCAGCGAGGCGACGACGGTGTTCAATGCGGCGTCGGCCAGCAGCCGCAGCGATCGATAAAGACTCGATTTTCCGGTTCCGTTGGCGCCGGTGACCAGGTTCAGCCGGCCGAGGGGAAGCACAAGGTCGCGCAGCGAGCGATAGCCGGAGACCGCGAGCGTTTCGATCATGCATCGAAGGATAGCGCGATGAACGGGGGCACAACTGGTCAGATTGGTGAAGGCAGGGGTGCGCGACGAGGTCAGCTTGCGGCGATCTTGATCTGATCGGGATCCTCTTCTACTTCGCCGCAGCTCTCGCCGATGCCGCCAAACCGCCGCTCGCGCCGCTGGAAATCGGCGATGGCTTCGAGCAGGTTGATCCCGCGAAAATCGGGCCAGAGGCGGTCGGTGACGTAGATCTCCGTGTACGCGATTTGCCATAGCAGGTAGTTGGAGATTCGCATCTCGCCCGAGGTCCGGATCAGTAGATCGGGATCGGGCATGTGCCTGGTGTAGAGATGGCGGTGAATGTCCTCTTCGCTGATGCGATCGGGGCTGATGTTTTTTTGCTGTACTTCTTTGGCCAGCGCGCGGAATGCGTCGACCATCTCTGACCGCGATCCGTAATTCAAGGCCAGGGTCAGGGTAGTCCCAGTGTTGCGGGAAGTGGTTTCTGCCGCCCAATTCATCTTGTCCTGCACTTCACCGGGCAGTTCGTGAATGCGGCCGATGTAGCGGATGCGGACGTTGTTGTCCATCATGCGCTGCACGTTGTTTTCAAGGTAGGTCTTGAGCAGCCGCATGAGGAATGTGACTTCAGCCTTTGGCCGCCGCAGATTGTTCTCGAGTGAAAAGGCATAGAGCGTGAGCCACGGCAATCCGATGCGGGACGCGGTTTCGGTGACGAGCTGCACACTTTTCGCGCCCTGCTGGTGCCCGAGGAATCGCTTCAGCGAACGACGGCCTGCCCAGCGGCCGTTTCCATCCATGATGATGGCCACGTGCTCGGGAAGCCGCTCCGGGCGCAGTGTCGCATACACGGCACGCTCCTCCTGAGTGAGCTCATGAATACGCAGCGTGCCAGATGAAACCAATCGAAGCCTCTAAAGATGCTGGATGCGTCCAAGCCGGCACAGCTCAAGGCGACCAAGCCAGGAGATCGCGCGTCGCGTCTGGATGGAGAGCCGGCTCGCGCGAGCAACCAAGCCGGGATGCCGCGAATGAGTGTCGGCAACTTCGAACCTAGCACATGCGCCCAATCGCCGCAAAGACTCGCGCGCCCGTCGTCACACGAAAGTGTGATGCGCATCAGCGGCCGCACGCCGCCAGCGGGCACGCTCGATTCCAGATCGTTTGCAGAATCTAGGCGGTGCGCCGACGTCCGCTTGCCATGTCGCGCACCGAGCCGTAAATGAGCGTACGGTGCAGCGAATCGAGATGCGGCAACAACGCAGCAATCTCGGCCAGCAGAGGATCGGACAGGATGGCCGCCACTTCCTCGTCGCGACGGCTCCGCGCATCCCGGACCAGCTGGCTGACTTCCACTTCCAAAGCCGTTGCCAGCCGCTCGAGCGAGCCGAGCGTGGGGATCGCCTTGCCGTTCTCGATCTTGGAAATGTAGGTGCGCGGCACCTGCATCCGTCCAGCCAGCTGCCGCTGGCTCAGGTGGCGCGCCCTGCGAATTTCGCGCACCTGTGCGGCCACCTGCAACCCGGCTTCAGCCGAATTTGGCGCCGGTGGAGTTGTGACTAGTTGAGGGGCCAAGGGTGCGGGCTCCTCGATATCAAGGGGCCTGCGGCACTTTCTGCAGAGCGAGTTACTGGTTCTGTACTGCACCAGGCTGCAGAAGTCACAGCGCACAACTTCACGTGTTTCCACATTCACGACAGTGGTGGCCATTCTTTGGTAGCGGAGCGCCAGAGCTAGACACTCCGCGGTGCTTTTTACACCGCGATACGTGTTACTCTCGGCGGAATGAACCATAATTGTCAAGTAAAAACTTAGGGTCAACCCGAAGTTTTCGGTATGAGACCCGAAGAAACCCGGAGAAACGCGAACCACATGCAGCAACAGGGAGGTAATCTCAAACACATGACTTCCAGCTCACCTTATGGCCGCGAGCAGGCGTGGGCTCTGCTGACCGAGTGGACCCAGAGCGAGAATCTTCGCAAGCATGCAGTGGCCGTGGAGATCTGTGTAACCGCGAGCGGCGAAGCAGAAGCCGATCGCCTTGGCCTCACGGGCGACGAACGGGCCCGCTTCGTTGAGCTCTACACGACCACCGGCCTGCTTCATGACTTCGACTACGAACGTCACCCGACCCAGTTGGAACATCCCTTCGTTGGGGTCCGCGAATTGGAACGGCTCGGTTGGCCCCAAGAAGTGCGCACCGCGATCCTGGGGCATGCCCAGTATTCCGGTGTTCCGCGCGTGACGCACCTCGATAAATCGCTGTTCGCCTGCGACGAGCTAGCCGGGTTCCTGACCGCTTGTGCCCTCGTCAAGCCGGATAAGTCGATTGCCAGCGTGGAGGTCCCGAGCGTGCGGAAAAAGATGAAGGACAAGGCATTCGCCCGCGGCGTGAATCGCGACGACGTCATCCAGGGCGCAGCCGAGCTCGGCGTCGACCTTGACACACATATTGCCTTCTGCCTCAATGCTATGAAAAAGCGGGCCGGAGAGCTGGGGCTGTAAGGATAGCTGTCAGTTGTCAGTTGCCAGCTTTTAGCTCTAGCTGCCCCGTCGATGCTGGCGACGCGCTTTTCAGGCTGGCGCGCGTGGCCATGATCCGCACGTTCGACCGCGAGTTTGCCCTCATTGCAACCTGGCGTATTCGGCCTTCGCCTGCCTCAGGATCGGGTTGTCGGGATCCGCGTTTTTCCAGAGATTGAGAAAATCCTGATAGGCAGCGCGCGCCGTCGCGGAGTTGCCCTGCATGCTGAAGGCGCGGGCGATTTCGAGGTGCGCCAGGGCACCGATGGGCGAATTCAAAACAATGCCGCGATGATCCAAAATCTTTTGGAACTCCGCCGCCGCTTCCCTGCCGCGCCGCGACATCAAGAACGCCTGGCCGCGGAGGAAGACGGGAAGCAATCCATTGTTTCCATCCGGTTCCCCAAGCTCATACTCGGCGGTCGCGTCGAGGTATTCCAAGGCTTTCGGGGCATCCGCGCGGTGCAAGGACAGCAGTGCAAGGGTGCAAGGCACATAGTCCTTCTCCACAAGCGTGCTCTCGTGGAAGCGCTTCATCAAATCATCGGCCAGAGATTGTGCGGTCCTGTCGTCGCGAGCCAATGCAAGAACCAGGGCCGCAATGCTCTCTACGTCCCGCACCTTGGATACCGCAAGCGCCTCTTTTGCCTCCTTCTTCGCGGCCTCGGGATCGCCGACCATCGCCTCCAATTCGGCGCCCAGCGCCTCGTAGTAACCGCCTAGTTGTTCCTGGCGTGATTTGCGAGCGGCCGAAGCGGCGCGCTGCATCAGTTCGTGCGATTCATTCAGCCGCCCATCATATGCAGCGGTTTTGGCCTGCAAGAAAAGGAATTGAATTTGCCATTTGTCGCCCGCATCGTTGACCGCCTGGGCCATCTCTTGTCTGTTGCCGTTCAGGAAAGCCAATGCATACCGGTACGACTGGAAGTGAAGGCATTCGCCATTGGCCTGCTGAGCGCTTTTGATCTCCGCGCGGGCCTCGTCGAAGCGATTCAAGCGCACGAGTGCGCCGACCAGTCCTGCCGAGCTCAGGCAGTCTCCAGGAAGGAGGCGCAAGCTTTCCGCGACCTCCCTGCGCGCATCCTCGTACTGTCCGAAGTGGGAGTAGAGCTCGCTCAAATTCAAGTGCGGAATATCGTCGCGCGGATAGAGCCGGCTCCAGAGCTCGTACGTCTCCCGCGCTTTTTCGAAGTCGCCGGTAACCGCCTCGTGATAGTGGGCCTCGATGTAAAACCGTTCCCGGTCACTGACCCGGTCGCGCATTTCATAGGCCTTGCGGTAGTACCAAACGCTTTGCTCCTGCGAGTAGTCCCCATAGGCAAGACCGAGCGACGCGTAAGCCATGGCGAAGTTGGGATCGAGGCGGATGGCGCGCTCAAAAAGCTGGATGGCTCCCGGCGCGTCCTCGCGGTCGATCAAGGTGGTTCGTCCCAGGCTGTATGCATGAAGCGCCTCAAGCGATGGGGTCGTCACCTGCTCGAGAGGCATGTTGTATTTCTGGACGGTTCCGACCGATTCACCAAGCTTCTTGCGGACAGTCGCGGCGGCCTGGGCGAGGGCCTTCAGCACCTCCTCTTTGCGATCTGCCGTGACTTGCTCCTCGAACAGCGAATCACTCGTCCTGCAATTCGTCACGCGGAGCCCGAGCACGTACTGATTGCCGAGCTTCGCAATCGATCCGTTGAGCACGGCCGCGCTTCCGGTGCGAATGCAGAGCTGTTGCGCCACATCCGGAGTCAGGCGCGTGTCGGGGGGCTTGCCCATCAGCGGCAGTGTCTGTTTCACAGTGGCGTCCGAGATCAGGCGCAGGAACGGCGATTGCTCGAGCTGGACCGCCAGAGCTTGGCGAATGGTGCCGTCAAAGACCGTCTCACCTGTGGTGTTCTCGAAGTCCGCCAGAACCAGCGTGTCTTTATCGGTGAGCATCTTGGACTTGTGCGACCTGATCCACCACCAGGCCGAACCGCCAAGCACGGCTCCCAACATGAAGCCTGCGGCAATCGGCATCCATCGGAACTTCGCCCTTTTTTCGGGCAGCGCCGGCGCAGGGGCAGGGGCAGCGGGATCCGCATCGGTTGTCTCCGGTTTTTCTGGAGGCGGAGTCACCGGGAAAATGAAGCGGTATCCGCGACGGGGCAATGTTTCGACGTACCGAGGCGTCTCGGCTGAATCCGACAAGGCTGCCCGCAGCTTGGCGATCGCTACATTGACGGAGTGGTCGAAGTCTCCATACGGCTCGTCGGGCCAGATACGCCGCTTCAGGTCCTCGCGGGTGACAACCTCTCCCGGCTGTTCCAGCAGAACCATCAGGATTTTGAGGGGCTGCTCCTGAAGCCGGATGCGCGAGCCCGCTTTCCGCAGCTCGCCCGAACGCATGTTCAGTTCGAAGACTCCGAAACGAGTCGAGGAATTCTGAGTTTGCATATTGCACCCGACTGAAGCGAGATGGGGGCCCGGCCACCGGCCGCTGCAACAGAAATACTCAATAGACGAGGAGACAAAGTCAAAGTTTCAATCTGTGACGGAGACATCCCTCTCTAAATTCTTTCCCATCAGGCAGTCTGCTGTTGACCAAGACAAGGCACGGAGGAGAGCCGCCGTGCATTGAGAAGACAAGGCACCTCACGCGAAGCTCGGGCCCAGGCTGAGGTCCGGATCATGCGTTTTCGAATGCTTCTGGCAGCAGGCGGCTGGCTCTCGTTCGCTGCCGCCTTCACTTTCCAGGCAGGCGCCAAGGACCTGGATCGGCCCTGTTCGAATTTGCCCGTGCCGTTCGAGCTTGTTTCCAACTTTGAAATCGTGGTCCATGGAGACGTGGGAGAACTGACTGGTCTTAAGTTCATCCTGGACACCGGATCTTCGTTTAGCGTGATCGATCGCAGGCTTGCAGACAGGATGAAACTGCGCCACCGCTCGGGACGTGTGTTCAATTTTGACCGCAACCTCGAGATCGAATGGGCCGAGGTTCCGGAGTTCCGCGTCGGGACGATGCGGGTCACAGACGTCCGCATGATGGTGACCCGGCTGGCCGATGTGTCGGAGTTCGCTGAACATGCCGACGGCATCCTCGGCATGGACGTGTTGAGCCGGGCCCAAAAGGTCTGCATCGATTACCAGCGCAAGAATGTTTTCTTCACGTTGGATGAGGGCCGAGCCAGTGAGTCTTCCGCCGCCAAAGCATTTGTAGTGCCGGTGACCATCCAGGGAACCTCGATGCATTTCCTCGTGGATACGGGATCGAAATATCTTCTGCTTTACAAAGATCGTCTGCAGAGCGCTCTTCCTAATCTGCACACGGAAGGCGAGCCGCGTGACGCAGCCATCGGACGTCTGCGGGTGGAACAAGTCAATTTACCGGGCATTCAAATTTCGGGCGCACAGGCCCTCACTCCCGTTCTTCTGATTGAAGAACCCGGAAAAGCCGCCCTGGCTGGAGTCGACGGATACCTTGGCCCGGCCGCCCTCCATGCCAAGCGACTGGAATTGGATTTTTCAGCACAGACTCTCCGGTGGCAGTAAGGGGACGGGCAGGGCTGCGAGGCGCAACCGCCGCGCCGTTCAGGAATGAGGAGATCCGATGCTGCATTTCAGGGGCGCTTCACCCGCGAAGTGCCGCGGTCAGGGGCATCGTGAATGAACACATGTGACAATCCCGTGACACGGAACGGCTAAGTGCCCGGTATCATTCCAACAGCGGATCAGCATAGCCATGAGACAGGGACTCTTGAACAGAGCCAATCGGCGGTGTGTCAATTTAGAAAGTGATCGGATCGCAGCGGAAGCCATCGTATTGCAGCGCTACAAAGGCAAGATCACGATGGATGGATGCCAAAGAGTTCGGTCGGCGAGGCAGAATTCCGGAAGAGAGTCTGAAATGAAATTGAGGTTGCTGCTTTTTGCAGCATCGGCGTCGATGCTCGTCTTTGCCGTGGGTTGCGGCGGCGGATCGGGAAGCGGAACCGGTGGCGGTGGAGGCGGAACTCCAACAACGGTGACTTTCACCTTCAACGGTCCGATGCCTATGGCCGTGGCGGCGAAGGTTGGCAACGGAGCCTTCGCCTCGCAGACGCTGAACTCTGGCGTGCTGACCCTGTCGATCCCGACGGGCACGAGCACCTTTGCCCTGGCTTATGTGTGTCAGCCGCTGACGCTGGCGGTGGGAACCTCCACGGCCGAACAAACCGTGCAGGCAGTGCTGGAAGCGACGACCGCCGACGGCACGTCATTCAGCCGGACTTGCCCGGCGACTCCGGCGGCGGCCCAGACAGGGCCTCTCGCGGTGAATGTCGATGCGAGCGGAGTCCCAGGGACAACGACGCTTGTGGTCGATGCGCTGAATGGTAGCTCGCTCGCATCGGGCGTTTTCCAGGGGGCCACGGCAAACTCCAGCTTTATGGCGCCTAGCGGAGATGACCGCGTGGAAGTCTTCGCGTTCAACGAGCAGACCCAGGGGATCGCGGAGAGCCTGAGTCTTGTGGCAGCCAGGAACTTTGACGGCGAGCCGGTTCCGGGATCGCTGAACGGCGGAAGCGCCGTGATTCTGGGCGATGCGGATAGAACCAACTCGGAACCTATCACGTATAGCAGCATTCCTTCTGGTTACACAGCTCCGGCGATGCTGGTCAGATTCGACATGGGGAACGCAGGCGTGGCGGTGATCGCGGACGATGCGTCCAGCCAGTATCCCGCGTTACCGGCAGCGGCGGTTGAATCCGGGGATTTCTACGGATTCTCGGCGAGTGCGCACAACAGTTCGAACATCGGGGAAAGTGTTCTTGTCGACACGACGGCTGCGACTGCAGGTCCGGTGACGATCGCGTTCCCCGCCCCGTGGACGTATGCAGGACCTGCGCCCGCGGCGCTGCCCACCTTTAACTTCAACTACGCTGGATTCTCTGGAAGCGGCGCCATTGAAACAGCCAGCGTGATCTGGTCTGCGAGCGCCTTGCAGCAGAATCTCTACGAAGTGAGCGCCACGACGAACTACCAAGGCGGCTCTACCATGGTGAGCCTTCCCGACCTTTCTGGCCTGGCGGGCTTTTTGGCGCAGCCTGCTTCGGGAACGAACGTTTTCTGGGGCGCGCTGATGGAGCAAAGCAGCTGGCCGCCGTTCCAGGCCATGCCGCTGGGTGCAACCGCGACCGTCGTAACCAATGCCGGCTCGTTCTCAGTCCCATAGCTTCCGATCCGGACGACTTACGCGCCTTTCGAGAGCCGTCTCCGACTTCCCTCCGACGCATCGCGTGTTTATAGTGGTCACCATCTCCCGGTCCCGGTTCACATGAGTCTCGCCCCAGGAGCGCGCGGTGCGACGAACTTTTCGCTTATCGATATTCCTGGCCCTGTGGCCGGCGCTCACCGCGGCCGCACAAACCCCGCCGCAAAACGGCATCTTTGATGCAACAGATCTTAGGACCGGGATCGTGAGCCTGGCCGATGGCTGGCGCGTGCGCACGGGCGACAATCCCGCGTTTGCTTCGCAGGCATTCGACGACAGTAGTTGGCAAACCACATCGCTCGACGCCGACGGCAAGAACATCGAAGCCGGCGTGCGCTGGTATCGGCTCCGTGTGAAGCTGCCGGAGACTCGTCAGCCGCTGGCACTGCTTTTGATTGGACCGGCCGGAGATTTTGAAGCCTACGAGAATGGAACGCGGGTTCCCGGCAAAGAAATCCGCTCGCTGTGGCATGTCTATCGCGATCATGAAAGTGTTGTCCAGCTGGGCGATATCGGCTCTGAGCTTCAACTGGCGATTCGCGTCAACTACGATCCGCTTCTCGTTGATGTGTATGGTTTCTCGGTTGACAAAGTACTGCTGGGATCTCCGCGCGCCATTGAGAGCGAGCGGAGGTTGTCTCAGCAGAAAAGGATTTCGCTCTACTACTCCTCGGCTGCGATTGACCTGGGCGCGATGCTGGTTGGGATTGGAGCGCTCATCCTCTTCTCCCTGCGGCCCTCGTCGCGGGAGTTTCTTTGGCTTGGCCTCTATCTCCTGCTGAACGCCGTCAATTGGGGAATCTTCATCGGCATCATGGAAGGAGTCTTCTCTCCGTTCATGAATATGTTCGCCGACCCGCTCACTTACATCATCCTCATCTTTCAGATCGAGTTCACCTATGCCTTTGCCGGAAAGCGCATCACTCGAGTCTGGAGGATTTTCGAGTGGATGATTCTGCCGCTCGTTCCTGCTTCTGTTTTCTTCATCCTCGGATTCGGCCCGGTCAATCTCTATCTCATCCTTGAAACACTGCTTGTTCTTCCTGTCGCTGTCATCCTTCCCGTGATCCTTCTTCGCTGGTTTCTGGGCGGCAATCGGGAGGCCGGCTGGCTGATCGTCGCAAGCCTGCTGCCATCGCTGGCCATCGCGCTCACCGACACTGGGACGTTCGCCGCCTTCTTCGGATGGAACGGACTTCTCTTTTTCGCTCGTCCCATCTCTGTTGGCGCCATCGGATTCAACTTTGGCGATCTCGCCAATCTCTTCTTCCTGCTTTCCATCGGCATTTTCATGCTGCTGCGCTTCATCCACGTCAGCCGCGAGCAGGCTCGCGGCGCGGCGGAGCTTGACGCCGCCCGCCAGGTCCAGCAGCGCCTGGTTCCACCATCACTGCCCGCGGTTCCCGGCTTTCGGATCCAGACCGCTTACCTGCCGGCCAACGAGGTGGGCGGCGACTTCTACCAGGTCATCACACAGGATGACGGATCAAGCCTCATCGTGATCGGCGACGTGAGCGGCAAGGGACTGAAGGCCGCGATGACCGGAACCCTGGCCATTGGCGCTCTGCGTACGCTCGCTGCCGAGAACCTCAGTCCCGCCGACCTGGTGACCCGCCTCAATCGCCAGGTCGCGTCGGCGCAGGACGGCGGCTTCATTACCTGTCTCTGTATCCGTCTCACTGCCGACGGCCGGGCCACCATGGCCAACGCCGGCCACCTCAGTCCCTACCGGAATGGCGCGGAGATTCCGCTTCAGTCCGGACTTCCGCTGGGCCTCGCCCCGGACGTCGAGTATTCGGAAAGCACGATTAAGCTTGAACCGGACGACCAAATCACCCTTCTCACCGACGGGATTCTGGAAGCCCGCAACTACGCCACCGGCGAACTGTTCGGCTTTGAACGAACTTCAACCATCAGCAGCCGATCCGCGGAAGCCATCGCGCAAGCTGCGCGCGCCTTCGGCCAGGATGACGATATTACCGTTCTGACGCTCACTTTCGCACCCGCAGACGCCATGCGCGACCAAAGACTGGCTGCGGCATCGGAACGGTGAGAACTCGTGCAGGCCTCGCCTGCGATGTGATTGTCACGAACGATTCGTCAACGCGGCAGTTCGTTGAATCCTCGCCCGCTCAGGATCATGGGCACGCACTTTTCCGCACGCGCTGCTCTTGTCTTGGCCTGCTTCGCGCCGGAGATATGGAAGATATACGACTTCCTGCGGCCGGGCGTGAGCGCCTCGAACGCCGCCTTGAGAACCGGGTCGTCATCCAGCCTCGCCTGCAACTCCTCGGGAACGGGGTACTCGGAAACCTTCTTGAGCACGACCTTCCTGCCCGACTCCTCCAATGCGATGGCTTCATAGAGATAGTCACTCAGCGTTGCTTGCAGACCCACGATCTCTTTGAGCGAGGTGAACTTGATCCATCGGCCCGCCTGCGAGTGCTCTCCAGCCTTCTCGAGGAGGTGTTTCGGGTCCTTGAGCAGCGCGCCTTTAAAGAAGGCCAGCGCGCACGATTCCTTCAATGGGATCACGACCGCCACGTTTTTCTTCTCGAAGGTGAAGCAGGGTTTGCTCCATTTCAGTTCTTCGGTGAGATAGCAATCGAGCGCAATTTTGCGCAGCTTGTCCGTTTCCTTCTGCCACTTCTTCGCGTAGGGAACTTTCATGGTGTCAGCCCTGTCCCGATCTGAATACACTTCATTCTGCCACTTCATCCAAGGCGGCGGCGAGGCCGGCGCGGTCTGAACCCACTCCCGCCCTTCTTCGCAGCCTCGCCGAGTGTGACAGCTCAAACAGTGTCACAGTCGCGTGCCCGTTGACCTCGCCTTCTACTTACCATCGCAAACATGCTTGGCACACGAGTATTCCAAACGCGCCGACCCTGGGCCGACTCCATCGCGGATTCCGCCGGTATCGGGTGCGCGCTGCTCTGGGGATTCGCGGAAGGCACGCTCTTCTTCATCGTGCCCGACGTGCTCATCTCTCTGGTCGCGCTGGTCAGGCCGCGCCATGCATGGCGTCACATCGTGATGGCGGTCGCCGGCGCGGCGATTGCCGGCAGCGTCCTCTTCGGCTGGTCGTCGCAACATCCCGAGAATGCTCACAAGGCAGTGGCGCGGGTACCGCTGGTCACTCCGCAAATGTTCGCGCATGTTGATCAAAGCTATCGATCACATGGGCTCGCCGCCGTCTTTCTTGGCCCCCTTTCCGGGACACCCTACAAGATCTACGCGGTCGAGGCGCCGCGCTACCTGCGCGAGGCCGTGTTTCTTTCGGTCACCGTGCCCGCCCGCGCAGAGCGATTCGTGATCATCTGGGCGCTCTTCGCCCTGGGAGGGTTTCTGGTTCGAAAGGGTTTCAAATGCTCCGACTCGCAGTTAGCCGCAGGACATGTGTGTGCATGGCTCCTGATTTATGCCTCCTATGCATGTGTCATGCACTTTCGATAACTCTGTTTTCGATGTTTGTCTCTCTCGAGGCGCAGGAAGACAATGGCGACGATCTATTCTTTGAAACCCGGATTCCAGAAGCTGCTGCGGCCGCTGGTGAAGCGCCTGGAATGGATGGGCGTGTCACCGAATCAGATCACCATCGCGGCCCTCATGCTATCGATTGGCGCCGGGACCTTCGTTGCGCATACGCGCAGTTCACGCGCCTTGCTCCTGTTGCCACCGGTTCTCTTCCTCAGAATGGCGCTCAATGCCATGGATGGAATGCTGGCTCGCGAAGGCAATCAGCAGAGCGCACTCGGGGCCATTCTGAATGAGCTGGGCGACGTCGTCTCCGATATCGCTCTCTACCTGCCGCTTGCGCTGTTGCCTGGATTCGCGCCGCAATCCGTTGTCGCCATCGTCATCCTCTCGGTCCTCACCGAGATGACCGGCGTCATGGGACCCGGGATCGGCGCATCGCGCCGCTACGATGGCCCGCTCGGCAAGAGCGACCGCGCCTTTCTCTTCGGGCTGATCGCATTGCTTCTTGGCGCGGGCCTGCCGATCGCGCCCGCGGTTCCATTGACTCTCTTCACGATCATGGCCCTGCTCGCCATCACCATCACCAATCGAATGGGGAAGATGCTTCAGGAAGTCGCCCGCCGCGGTGTGGTTCGATGAAGGCGAAGCCCCATCCGCTGGCCATCGCGGTCGCGCTTCTGGCGCGAGCAATCAGCGGTGTCGAGGTGCGGTGGGCGGGATGCCGGCCCGACGCCCGCCAGAGAATCTATTTTGCGAATCACGCCAGCCATCTGGATTTCGCCGTGCTTTGGTCGGCGCTTCCACCCGAGCTTCGATCCCGCACTCGGCCCGTCGCCGCAGAAGATTATTGGGACCGGGGCCTGCGCGCTTACTTTGCGCAGACCGTCTTTCACGCGGTGCTCGTCCGCCGGCGCGCCCAGGAGGAACAGGCCGACGAAGAAGCGCTCGCCGAATCCCGCAAGCAGATCGAATGCCTCGCCACAGCGATGGGCCACGCTGATTCGCTCATTCTTTTCCCCGAAGGCACCCGCGGAACCGGGGAGACGATTGCCCCGTTTCGCAGCGGGCTTTACTACCTTGCCCGGCGCAAGCCTGAAGTCGAGCTGGTCCCCGCATACCTGCGGGATCTTTCCCGCATCCTGCCCAAAGGCGAGGTGCTGCCCGTGCCGTTGATGAGTTGCGTCACGTTTGGCGAGCCGTTGCACTTCGACGGCTGCGAAACGAAGGCGGCATTTCTGGATCGCGCGCGAGCTGCCGTGCAGGCGCTCAGTTGCCGAGGCCCGCAATGACCGCCGGCTGGCCCATGCTGAAAGCATCACTCGGCGGCGCAACCACCCGCTTTGCGCGGACGCACGATCCCGTCCTGCTCTTTCTTTTTGGCGGGGTACTCGCCATCCTGATCCTCGCCAGCGCCATTGGATTACTTCTGCAGCGAACCGCGATTGGCGATCGAGCGCGTTCCACGATCGACAACCTGCTTGCCCGCACGCGTTCCTGGTGGAAGATGTGCGCGATCTTCGCTCTCACCATGTTCATGGGCCCGGCGGGCTCGCTCCTGCTGTTCGCACTCCTGTCTCTCCTTGCAATGCGCGAATACATGACGCTCATTCCGACGCGGCCCGGCGATCATCGCACGCTGCTGTGGACGTTCTTCATCATCACGCCGTTCCAGTACTACCTCGTCGCGATCCGCTGGTACGGATTCTTTGTCATCATGATCCCTGCCATCGCGTTTCTGTTCATCCCGTTGCGCATTGCGGTTTCGGGGGAGACGCGGCACTTTCTGGAGCGCGCGGCGAAGATTCAGTTCGGCATCATGATTTGTGTCTATTGCCTCAGTTATGCGCCTGCTCTGCTCATGCTCCGCATCCCGGGATTCGAGAGCCGCAACGCACGGCTCTTGTTTTTTCTCGTCGTGGTCACCCAGATCAGCGACGTGCTGAAATATGTCTTTGGCAAGATCTTCGGCAGGCATCGCATTGTGCCGCGGGTCAGTCCCAGCAAAACGTGGGAAGGATTTATTGGCGGCGTTCTGACCGCGACAGCGGCAGGCGCGGCTCTCTGGCGGATCACACCCTTTAAGCCCCTCGAAGCCGCATGGGTCTCGCTGCTGGTGGCCCTGCTCGGCGCCGCCGGAGGACTGGTGATGAGCGCGATCAAGCGCGATGCCGAGGTGAAAGACTTCGGAGGCATGATCGAAGGACATGGCGGCGTGCTCGACCGCATCGACTCACTCTGCTTTGCCGCGCCCGCATTCTTCCACGTCGCGCGGTATCTTCTGGTTCCGTGAAGGCTGGCGGCTCCGCAGATTACTTCAGGGGATTCTTCGACCGCAGTTCCGCCACGATCTCGGCGGCTGCCTCTCGTGCTTTGTCGGCCTGGTCCGGTGGGAAGCTGATCGCGCCGACGCGGGCGTGTCCGCCGCCGCCATAGCGCTCGCAGATCGCGGCCAGGTTGACCATCTTCGCGGGGTCGGCCTTCGTCCATGGATTTGAGCCCACCGACACCTTGGTCCGGAAGCTCGACTTCGAGAGCCCGATCGAGTAGGTCGCATTCGGATGGAGGTAGTACGGAATGAACTTGTTGTATCCCTCGAGGGGCTGGTCGGTGATGTCAAAGAAAATCGTGCCGTCCTTCTCTTCGCTGCGTCCCTGGATCAGGGCGATCGACTGCTCGTGCCGCTCGAGCAGCGGCGGCAGCAAATTGGCGACGAATGGCTGCGCGAGCACCTCTTCGAGGGGCATCTCGGTCAGGAGGGGGATCAGGCGGGGAATGAAATCCGGATCCTGCGCCGACTCGATGATCAGCGTGAGCTTCATCGCCGGCGCCGCCATCTCGACTGCGGCCTGCGGGCTCTCGTAGAGAGCTCCGTCCACGATGTTTGCCCAGTGGATCATGTCGGCCACGGGCCTGGTGTCGAACCCGAACCGGGTCGACGCTATATGCGCCAGGAAGCTGGTGCACGAGGTGTAATTGGGATCGAAGAACTTGTGCGCTGCGCAGTCCGCATTGCGCTGGCAGGCAAGAAAGTGCTCGTGGTCGGCAGGGGTCAAAAACGCCGAGAGGTGGTGATCGAACCACCAGGTGATCTTCGGCGAGGCCGAATACTTGAAGTCGACGATGGCGTTTTCGTCGCCCGCAAACTCATTTTCGTCGAAGAGCGCGCCCGCCCGGTGCACCAGGCCGTGATACTCGTAGATCGCGCCCTTGACCACGCACTCCCGGTGGAATCGCGTAAAGAGCGAAGCCGAGCATGCCCCGTCGAAACACTTGTCGTGGTAGAACACCCGCACCCGCAAATCGCCACTCCCCGCCGGCCGAAATCGAACAAACCGAAAGTTAAGAATCAAGGGGTTGGCCGGTTGTGTCAAGGCTGCCCGGACTTGTCCTCCCGCCGAACCCGCGGTGCCCCGCGCCTTGATCCTCGCCCCCGTTCAGTAGAATGCTAGTCAGCGGAATCGACCAATACTCGAACGAACCATTCATGGACCCGGGAAACCACCACTCCACGGCGGAGAAGCAGGATGCGGGCGCAAGCGGCCCGCCGTCTGACCCCCTGGCGGCGCCGCAGCCCCCGGCGCACGACCTGTTCTGGCTCTTGCTGGGCAAGAATGGCCTGCGCGCCGGCTGGTCCGCGCTGATCTTTCTCTCGGTGTACTACCTGCTGCTCCCGGTGTTCGGGACCATCCTGGTTACCTTGCTTCCCGACCTGGCGGACCATCCTTTCGCGCCCAGAAACATGCTGATCGGCGAGCTGGACCCCTTGCTGGCGATGGTTGCCGCATTTCTTTGTATCGCCCGCATCGAGCACCGCCGCATCTTCGACTACAACCTCACGGGTACAAACCGTCTGCTGCGATTCTTTGCCGGATTTTTAACGGGATTCGCGGCAATTTCGGTACTGGTGGGAGGGCTCGCGGCCGGCGGATGGGTCACAGTCAGCCCGGCGGCGCTCAGCGGTGCGAGCCTGATGAAATATGCCTGCGTGTGGGGCGGCGCGTTTCTCTTTGTCGCCCTTATTGAAGAGGGCACCTTCCGCTGCTTCCTGCTGTTCACTGTGACGCGGGGAGTGAATTTCTGGTGGGCGCTTGCGGCGGTCTCCATCATTTGCCTGCGGCTCATGTTGAAGCAGCAGGCGCATGGCATCGATGGGGTCTACGTTGCCGCAGCGATCGGCCTGGTTCCATGCTGGTATCTGCATCGGGTGCGAATGCCTTACTCGAATTTCTGGCAGGCGGCATGGGTTACGTCAACGGCATTCGGCTCGTACCACACCGATAATCCGGGCGAGACTGCGATTGGCATCTTTGCAGCAGCGCTGATCGGCTTCGTCTTCTGCGTCGCAGTGCGGGTCACGGGCTCCGCGTGGTGGGGAATCGGTTGCCACGCTGCCTGGGATTGGGCTGAGACGTACTTCTACGGGACGGCGGACAGCGGACTCGTCGCCCAGGGACACTATCTGACGACAACGCCATCGGGAAATCCGCTTTGGAGCGGCGGCTCCGACGGGCCTGAGGGCAGTCTGCTTGTGATCGCGGTTTCGGTGTTGCTGCTCGCTGTGCTCGTGCTCTTCTACGGTCGAAGAAAACCGGGGCTGGCCATACCGGCGGCCCATCAAACGGCAGGTTCGTAGCCCTATGCGGCTCTGGCTGAACCGTTCTGGCGAAGTTTCGCTGCGCGAGCAGTTGAGCACGCAGATCATTCTCGGCATTCTGTGCGACGAGCTGCCACCCGGGCGGCGCCTGCCCAGCACGCGCGAGCTTGCGCGCCGCTTCGGCATCCACGCCAATACCGCGAGCGCAACCTACCGGCAGCTCGAGCAGGACGGCTGGGTTGAGTTCCGGCATGGCAGCGGTGTGTATGTGCGCCGCACCCGGCCGGCTACTCCGCTGAGCCCCGAGGTGGCTGTCGACGAGCTGATCGGCGATCTCGTCGCCAAATCGCGCAAGCTGGGCGCATCCCAATCGCTGGTAGCGGAGCGCCTTCGCCGATGGCTTGCGCTGGCGCCGCCGTCGCGCTGGCTGCTGATCGAGCCCGACCCGGAACTGGGCCGCATCGTCGTGCACGAGATCGCGCAGAGGCTCTCCTGGCCGGTGATCGCGTGCCCGCCGAATGACTGCCAGGAACCCGAGTCGACGCAGGGATCTCTGCCGCTGGTTCTGCCCAGCAAGGCTGACGCGGTGCGCAAGCTGTTGCCGCCCGGCACGGAGCTCACGGTTCTCCAGGTTCATCCGGTGGCGCCCGAGCTGCAGTCGTACCTGCAGCGCTACCTGCCCGAGCACGGAGACGACCTGGTGGGCATCGCATCGCGCTGGCAGGATTTTCAGCGCATCGCCCAAACCATGCTTGTGGCGGCGGGCCTTCGTCCGGAAAGCCTTCTGGTGCGCGACGCGACGCAGCCCGGCTGGGAGCGCGGACTCGAATCCACGAGCGCCGTGGTGTGCGATGCAGCCACAGCGGGGGAATTGCCGCGCGAGTGCTACTCGATCGCCTTCCGGCTGATCGCGGAAAGCTCGCTGACCGAGCTGCGCACGATTGAATCGCGCCATGCAGTTGCGGCGCCGGACGGACTGCCGGTGTGAGCCGGGCAAACTCGGTTAGACCCGCGGTTCCTTTGCTTCACGCCGTGTTGAGCCATGCTGCGCGGGACCGGCGTTATTCTTGAGAGGAACGATGGCGGATCCCGACCTGCAAAGACAATTTCACGAGCCCGCTTCCGCGCGCCGCAAACGCCTGTGGCCGCGCCTGCTCCTTTGGACCGCGGGAGTGCTCGTCGTTCTCGTTATTGTCGCGGCAGCCGCAGCGGTTCTATGGCTGCGCTCCGCCACGAAAGGCGCACTTCCCCAGCTCGACGGTGATATTCATCTGGCCAGCGGACTTTCGGCGCCGGTCACCGTTCGCCGCGACGCGCATGGTGTTCCCCACATCGAGGCCGCCAACCTGACGGATCTGTTCCTTGCGCAGGGCTACGTGACGGCGCAGGACCGTTTGTGGCAAATGGATGCGCTGCGGCGAAGCGCGAACGGCGATCTTGCCGAGGTGATGGGCGCGCACCTCGTCCCGCATGACCGGATGCAGCGAGTGCTTCAACTGCGCAATACCGCGCAGCGGCTGTATGCGAATCTCGATGCGGCGGATCGCGGCTATCTGGATGCTTATGCGCGAGGTGTCAATCTCTTCATCGCCCAGCACCCGGATGCGCTTCCACCCGAGTTCAAGCTGCTGCACTATCGCCCGCAACCGTGGACCGGAGCCGACTCGCTGAGCGTTGGCGTGAGCATGATGTCAGAGACGCTCGACGATCACTGGGACGTAAAGCTCGCGCGCGAAGCGATCGCTGCGCGCCTGCACAACCCAAAGCTGGAGGCAGACCTTTATCCGGTTGGCTCGTGGCGCGATCATCCGCCTACGGGCGAGGTGATCGATTTAACGCAGCCGCACCCCGTTCCGCCGGCACCGAAAGACGAGGACGACGATCAGCCAACGCAGACGCGCGTGACGAGCGGGGAAGATCTGCGCGCACTGCGAGCCCTGCTACATCAGGCAACATGCGAAGGCTGCGCATCCGGCTCGAACGAGTGGGTTATCGCCGGTGGCCACACGAAAAGTGGAAAGCCGCTGCTCTCGAACGACATGCATTTGTCGCTCACCGTGCCGAACATCTGGTACATGGCCGGCCTTAGTGCCCCCGGTTTTCATGCGGCCGGAGTGACCATTCCTGGTGTTCCATTCATCACGGCCGGCCACAACGAGCATGTTGCCTGGGGTTATACAGCGCTCTACGCCGACGTGCAGATCTCTATATCGAGAAACTCGATGGCAGCGGCCACTACCAGGGGGTCGATGGATCGTGGCAGCCACTGACTGTCGATCATGAAGTGATCCACGTGCGCGGCGGCAAAGACATCACCCTCGATGTGCAGCTGACGGCGCACGGGCCCCTGCTGAATCCGATTCTCAAGCACGAAGTCCGGCCCATCGCTCTCAAGTGGGCGATGTACGACACAAGCGCGAGTTCGATGCCCCTCTACAAGCTTGACATCGCATCGAACTGCAACGAAGCGACGGAGGCCCTGCGCTCGTGGACTGCTCCAACGCTGAACGTGGTCTACGACGACGACCAGGGCCACATTGCGTACCACGCAGTGGGAAGAATCCCTATGCGCCCCGCGGGCCTCGCCGGCGAGCCCATCCAAGACAACACACACGAATGGCAGGGCACCATTCCGTTTGATTCCTTGCCCAACTCGGCGGATCCGCCATCGGGCTTTCTGGCCACGGCCAACTCGCGAGTGACGACCGACAAGTCGCCCTATCCGCTCACGCTGGAGTGGGCAGATCCTTATCGTGCGGAGCGCATCTACAAATCGCTGCAAGGCCGCGACCAACTGACGCCGGCCGACATGCTTGCCGTCGAGAACGACATTTACAGCGAAGTGGACCAGGAGCTGGCGCATCGCTTCGCGTATGCAATCGACCATGCTGCGAATAGCGATGCGGGGCTGCGGGCGGCAGCTGACCTGATGCGCAGCTGGGATGGCCGCCTCACGACCGACTCCGCCGCCGCTTCTGTGGTGACGCAGGCAAAGGCGGCGCTTCGGGGCATGTTGCTCGATGCGAAGCTGGGTGATCTGGCTAACGAATACAGCTGGTCGGAGTCGAACTTCGCCGAAGAAGAGATCGTCATGCATGCCAACCCCGACTGGCTTCCGCCCGGCTACAAGAACTGGGACGACGCGCTCGCTGACGCCGTCCGCCGGGGTTTGCAAGACGGTCATGCACCGTCGGACATCAAGCAGTGGAACTATGGGGGTTGGCATGTCATCGATCTCGAGCATCCACTCGGCCGTCTTTTGCCCGTGATCGGACGCATCGCCGGCACGGGCCCGCAACCCCTCAGCGGCGACACCGTGACCGTGAAGCAAGTGGGTCGCGACTTCGGTCCGTCGCAGCGATTCACCATGGATTGGAGCAGCATCGACGGCTCGACGGAAAACATCGTGCTGGGCGAAAGCGGCAACCCGCTGAGCCCCTATTTCCGCGACCAGTGGAGCGACTACTACAACGGCACGACCTTCGCGCTTCCCTTCACGCCTGCGGCTGTAGCGGCGCAATCGCAGCACACACTGCGTCTGCTGCCATGAAAATCAACGATTGACGTCGATGCGATCGGAGCGGCCCGGGAGTCATGAGGACCAATTTGAAGATTCTTTTGATCGGGGAGCGGAACAAAGAACTGGACGAGTTAAGGCTCCATTTTCGCGATTCATCTTCGGTTTCTTTCATCGAGGTCGATCAAGCGCGCTACGTCGATCCACCACCTTCACTAGATGGGATTTTGCTAACCCTGCCCGCTGCGGAACAATGGTCACCTGACTTCAGATTGGCACAAGCCCAGATTCTCAGGAGTTCTGAACGTGATCGACAGCAAGGAATTCCGCCCTTCATAGTTACCGGCATCAACCTCGGGCCAGAAGACCCGAAAGACCTGCCTTCCCAACTGAGGATCTTCATCTCGCGCGCCCTTCAAGCGGTGAAGGATCATAACCAATCGAGCCAACAAAGAATAAACAGACTCGGCATCTGGATCATGGACTTGACCCGCTGTGCGAGTGTCACTCAGGCTTCCGAGATGCTCAAGGAATTGATAGAGATTGAAATGGAGTCTGACTGATGCAGATCGGGGGATTGGCACAGCGCGATTCGAGCCAAATGCGTCGCTTCATCGGCTCCTCGATCATCCTTCTCGCCGCGCTGGTCGCGACGGCGCCTCAGTTCTTTCGAGGGAACACCTGCGGCCACGATTTCGATTTTCATCTTGTCTCCTGGTTCGATTGCCTGCACGCCTGGCGCGAGGGAATTCTCTATCCGCAATGGACACCGAGCCCGAACTTCGGCGCAGGCGAGCCACGCTTCATCTTCTATCCACCGATCACATGGATGCTCGGCGCCGCGCTGGGCATCGTGATGGAGTGGAAGCTCGTTCCGATGGCGCTCACTTTTCTGCTGCTGGCCGGCGCTGGAATTGCCGCCCGCGCTCTCGCTCGCCAAGTGCTGCAGGATGGCCCAGCCACGCTCGCCGGCTGCATCGCCATCTTCTCGGGCTACTCGCTCTTCACTGCATACGAGCGCACCGCCTTCGGCGAACTGACCGGCGGCTTCTGGGTTCCGTTGCTGCTTCTCTTTGTGCTGCGCGATCGCAATCCTGATGATTCGACCTGGCGGCGGGCCTTCGACGGCTCGGCCGCTCCGCTCGCGCTGGTGCTGGCAGGCGCCTGGCTTTCCGATGTTCCGCTGGGTCTGCTGGCCAGTTACCTGCTCGCGGGAATGGCGGTGCTCGCGGCGCTGCTGTGGCGATCGTGGGCGCCTCTACTGCGAGCCGTCACCGCAACGATTCTCGGGCTCGTCCTCACATCCATTTATCTGGCGCCGGCGCTGGCTGACCAGTCGTGGATCGATGTGCACCAGGCGACGAACGTCGGTTACCGCATCCAAGACAGCTGGCTTTTTGCGCGGCACGCAGGTCAGGATTTCCGGCTGCACGATATCGAGCTCTTCAAAGTCTCGACCATCGGCATCACCATGATCGGCGTGGCGCTCGCAGCGATGCTCGTTTGCAGACTTCGCGGCAGAATGCCCGGTTCGTTCCGCTGGTGGTTTCCGCTGGCGTTGATCGTCGCGTGCGTTCTGCTGTTGCAGTTTCCCGTCTCGGCGCCGGTATGGAATCTTCTGCCGAAGCTGCCTCTGCTGCAGTTTCCGTGGCGATGGCTTGTGGCACTGGAAGCGCCCATGGGCGTCTTTGTTGCTTCGGCCGTGTGGGTCACGCGCCGGCGATGGCGGTGGCTTGTGCTCGCCGCATGCGCTGCGTTTTTTCTGGCGACGACTCTCATTGCAGGCTTCAACTTTTTTCAAACCTGTGATGAAGAGGACGCGGTGTGGGCGATGCAGGGCACGTACCGCTCGGGCGCCGGCTTTGAAGGCGAGGATGAATACACGCCTCCCTATGCCGACAATTCTCTCGTGTCGATGGATCTGCCTGCCGCCTGTCTCGCACCGGATCCGACGAGGGCATTGGGCAAGACGAACGAAGACGCAGAACTCGACTGGTCGCCGGATCAGCACAGCTGCGATGCGACCTTCTCCGCCACCCATGTTCCAGGCAAGCCTGCGGACGAGCATCTGCGCATCCAGGCCATCGTCCCGCATGCGGGTTATCTGATTCTGCGCCTGCGAAGCTGTCCTGCGTGGAAGATCAGGCTCAACGGGTCGATTTTTTATCTGACGGCCGAACGCGAAGACGGACTGATCGTCGTGCCCGCGCCGCAAGGCCCAATCGACTTGACCGCTGATTGGACCACGAGCTCGGCAACCGTCGCGGGCCGCTGGATCAGCCTGTTCGCCCTTCTCCTCATCGGTGCGGTTTATTTCATGGAGAGAAAGCCCCTTTCATCTCAGCTAAAATGGGTTTGATGTCGACCGACGTGAAATCTCTGATCCACGGGGGCGCGGAGCTCACCGATCGTGCGCTCGAGGAACTGCTGCCCGCGACGGACGTCATTCCGGGTTCAATTCACGGGGCCATGCGGCACTCAACATTTGCAGGCGGCAAGCGGCTGCGGCCGGTTCTCGCCATGCAGTCGGCAGTAACGATCGCCGGTCATCTACCCAAGGGCATCGAGCGTCTGGGTGCGGCCATCGAGATGATCCACACGTACTCGCTCATTCACGACGATCTGCCCGCGCTTGACAACGACGACCTGCGCCGCGGCAAGCCGACGTGCCACAAGGCATTCAGCGAAGCCATCGCCATCCTAGCCGGTGACGCGCTGCAGACCCGGGCGTTCCAAGTGCTCGCAAGCCTGGATACGGCGGCAGCTTCGTCGGTGCAAATCATCGGCCTGGTTGCCGGCGCGATCGGCACGGTGGATGGCATGATCGGAGGCCAGGTGCTCGATCTGGAAAGCGAACATCTGAGGCCGACACCGGAACTGGTCGAGGCCATTCACCGCGCCAAGACCGGCGCGCTGATCCGGGTGAGCGTGGTGGCAGGTGGCGTCTACGCGGGGGCAACAAGCGAAGACGTTGGGCGCCTCGACCTCTTCGGCCGCAAAGCGGGGCTGGCGTTTCAGATTGTCGACGACGTCCTCGACATGACCGTGGATTCGGAGCATCTGGGCAAAACGGCGGGTAAAGATCAGGCAACCGAAAAAGCCACATGGCCGGCGGTCTTCGGGATCGAGCAGAGCCGCCGCGATGCCACCAGCCTGATCGAGGAAGCCTTCGCTGCGCTCGAGCCGTATGGCAGCCGCGCCGACGGTCTCAAATCCGTTGCGCGTTACCTGGTCGAGCGAAAGAACTAGACCCTTATTCGCGCCGCAGGAATTAAAGGGCTAGCTGCTGAGCCAGCTGGTCGAGGCTTCCCTCATGCTGACCAAGGCCGACATCCTCGATGCGCTCCGGAACTGCTTCGATCCGGAGATGAAACTCAATCTTGTCGACCTGGGTCTCATCTACGGCATCGAGACCGAACCCGATCCGGGCTCCAGGCCCGCATGGCCGCGGCAGAGGGTGAAGGTCACGATGACCCTGACCACTCCACACTGTCCGGCCAGCGGCCTCATCCTGGAGCAAGTGCAGAACCGCCTTGCCGGGATTCCGGATATCAGCAGAGTTGAAGTGAATCTGGTATGGGATCCGCCCTGGACACAGGACCGCATCAGCGAGGCCGGCCGTCTTGAATTGGGGATGATGTAGGACCTATGGCTCGACGGGGCTTGCTACCGGGCTCTCGGCCTTGTGCAACACCTGATGAAGTCTGCGGCGCCGATCGCCGATGTCATCCACGAGGTTTTCCATGTCATCCAGAAGCTGTTGCACCTGGTCCATGTAGCCGGGCAGCTCGCGCCAGAAACGGCGAATCAAATCCTGCTGATCGAGCAAGGCAATCGTCGCGCCAGTCACGGCAGTGGCGAGACCGGCCCGGCGCCGGCCCAGCAAATACAAAAGACCCCCTGCGAGCAGCGAGCCGGATGCTGCAAAGCGCACCCAATCGATGGAATCGGATTCCACTGGGTCGAAGGGGGGAAGAGGCTCGTTCTCAATTCTGGTAGACGCAATGGGCATGGGCTTGTTCCTCTCTCAGAGACTTGGGGTGGTCCTGAGTCCGATCCAATTCTCAGGTTCTTCCCGCACTCGCAGTTAGATGCCGGGCGCCGTCCGTCAGTCCAGATCGAATTCGCGGATCGGTTTGCCGGTGTCAGGCGTGTCCTTGGCCTTGCGCAGCGCCTCGGCGAACTTCTTCTCAAACAAGTCTTCCTTGTTCTTCTCCGCGTCCACGGATTGCCGGAAGATGGATTCCTTCCGTTCGTCGTGCTCCCGCATTGCTTTGGCGGCTGCCTCCAGATCTTCGAACAGGCGCTTCCGCGGGGCCGGCGTATGGCTTACGACCAATCCGCTATCAGCATCGATCTTCAGCATCGCCCCGCAATCGGGACATGCAACTTCAAACGTGGCTTGCTTCGACTTTGCCATAACACCTTGCATTGTAGGCGCATCCGGACCGGGTTGCACAGGGCTCGCAAAATCCCCTGAACTTCTACTCTTGTGGCTGCGTACCCTGTGCAGCCGGAACCCACTTTCTCAATGAGGCTGTGTCCACAGCGGCTGATCACCTGGTCTGCCCGGAAAGGAACCCCGATGCTCAAGAGAATTGCCGGAACCCTGCTGGTTGGTCTTGCCTTTGCTCCCATCGCGCCCGCCCAAAGCCCGATTCTCGGGGACTGGGAGGGAACCCTCGACTCCAACAGCCAAACGTACCGGATCGCGTGGCACGTCACCGCAGCCGCCGACGGAACCCTCACGTCCACCATTGACAACCTGGATGAGCAAATCTTCGGGATTAAGGTGAAATCGACGGTGATCAAGGGCCTCGAGGTCACGCTCACCGTCGACGATACGGTTCAGTCAAACGGCGAGGATATTACGATCCGCGGCATCACGACGGGCACGTTCAACAGCGACATGACGGAACTGAGCGGCACCTGGACAGCTGCCAACCAGCCGCCAGCCAATTTCACGCTCAAACATGTTCCCGCGCAGCCTGCAACACCGCCAGCCTCCTGAGTGGGCGGCTTCATTGTCCCGCCGCGGCGTGCACGTGCAGGATCACGCGGCGGTACGAGGTAAGGCGGGGCGTTCCCTCATCGGTGACCGCCAGGATGATGTGGGCCACGCCATCGCCCTTGCAGGGAACCATCGGCAGCCATCCGGGACGGCAAACGGAGTCCACCTTCACTGTCAGCTGTGCTGAATCCGCTCCGCTCAGCGTCAGCGCGGACAGGTTCCCGTCGGCTTGTCCGGCCTCGAGGTAGTGCAACCAGTGAAAATCGATCTTCTGCCCGTCGGGATCGGAGCTCTGCCGGGCATCGAGCGTCACCGTGTGGCCCGCGTTCACATCGATCTCGATTGGGTCGGTGCCGGCTTTGCCGTTCACCACCGCAACCGGATTGTGATTCGCATGCGCGAAGGCGGCCACCGTCCAGGTCATGCGAGCAGCGAAATCGTTCTGAAAGGCGTCGCGCCAGCGCCAGATGGTCGCCTGATCCGATACGTGAATCTTGCCCTTGTCATCTGCGACCGCATCCTGCGAGGTCGTGCGAAAGAACTCATCGCCGCCCTGGGTCCAGATGGGGTGCGTTTCGCCAAACGGCTGCCGGAAGACATAGCGGCCGCCCCATCCGCCCCAATCGGGCCGGCGAAATGCGTTCAGACCGTTGTCGATGAGTCCGAGAAACGACGGCGTGTCACCCTCCATGATGAACATGAAGCGCGGATAATCATTGCCCAGCGGCCCCTTGCTGCGGATGTTCTTTTCAAGCCATTCGTTCGTGACGACGGTGAAATCCGCGCCCTCGCAATTGCGGTAATAGAGATCGCCGCTGATCCCGGTCCACGTGGCCATGTAATACTCGCCGCTGGTTGGGGTGGACGGGGAAACGATGTAAAGCAAATCCGGGAATTCGCGGCGGATCCAGGGCCCCGCGTCGTCCTGGTCGCTGATGGAATAGATGCGGAGCTTCGCGATGAACCTGGCCAGCTGCTCCGGCGTCCGGGTGGCGCGCGCTTCGATGAGCGCCTGGGCCAGGGTGTTGGCGCCGCCCCAGATACAGATCCACAACGGCCGTGGATCGTCGCGGTCGGCAGCAATCAGAATGGCCTTGGCACCGTCGGAAGTCCTGCCGGGCCCCGTGGCCGCCATGCCGTATGCACTCTGCCCGGCGTAAACGCGGCCGGCGAGCTCTTTCGCTTCAGGCCACCCTTGCGCATTGAGAAGCAGATTGGGGCGCACCTGGCCATAGTCTTCGATCAGCTTCCGCATCGTTTCGGGATGCGTAGCCGTCTTCTGCCAGGTCGAGGTGGTCGCGATCATTGCCTCCAAGTCGAGTTCGTTGGAGTAGAGCAGCAGCCGCACAAACGACATCTGGTCGTCGGGCTCGTTGCCGATGTCGCTGATGATGACGACGCGAGGCTTGCCGCTGAAGTCATCGACGTGCGTGTGCGGAAGTGGCTGGCCCAGTCCGGAATTCGCCGTGACGATCAGACATCCGGCGACAGAGATTCGCAGAAATGACATTGGGGGTTTTCGTTTCGCCATCAAGGGACACATTTTCGTGCATGCGGGCGGCTCTGCGCCAGAGCGAATGCAGTCCGTCACAAATTGCAACAACCTTTCCGGAACTGGTGGGTTTGCTGCTAGTGTGGACCTGCCGCTGCTGCTCCGCCCAAAAACGGCAGCCATCCGGCGATCGACAATGAGAGCTTTCCTCTGCCCCGTACAGGCCGCGATGCTGCTTGCCCTGTCGCCGCCTCTCTTTGCGTTGAACAATACCCCAGCCGCTGACCAACTGCCCTCCCCGGAATCCGTGATGGCGCGGGTTGCCGCCAGCCAGGATCGCGCCGAGGCCGACCGCGCCCACTACGTTTATGCGCAACACGCGCGGATGGTTTCGCGCCGCGGCAACACGGTGATGTGCGAAGAGATGACGGATTACCGATTCACGCCGTCGACGGAAGGGTCGAGCGAGGACTTGCTCAAAGTAGACGGCCGCATGCTGAAAAACCATCAGTATGTCGCCTACACGAAGCTTCTTCCCCGCGATGACGAGAAGCCGAAACAGACCGACCAGGACAAGGACAAGCAGGCTCAAAAATCAAAAGACAAGAAGGACAAGGAAAAAGACAAGGACCCGGTCTTCGATCCGAACAGCGATGAGACGCTCGACCGCGACCTGGTCGAGAACATGCGCTGGAACTTGATCCACGACAAGTCGAAGGACGGCATCAACGCGCACCTGTTCCCTCTCACTTCAAAGGACCAGGCGGGCTACGCATTTCGCATGGTCGGGCGAGAACGGCTCAACGGGCGAGAGGTGTATCACATCACGTTTCGGCCGAAAAAGAAAAATGACTTTGGCTGGAGCGGCGACGCTTTCATCGACACCACGGCATACGAGCCGGTGCTCGTGACCACGGCCATGGCCCGCAAAATCCCATTCGTGGTGCGCACGCTGCTCGGCACCAACGTGCCCGGGCTGGGATTCACCGTGACCTACGCGCCCGAGGCCAATGGCGTCTGGTTCCCGGTCACGTTTTCGACGGAGTTCAAGATTCACGTTCTCTACTTCTTCCATCGCGACGTTTTTCTGAATGCCGAGAACCGGGACTTCGAGGAAACTCACGTTACGGCGCGCATCGTCGGAGATGCCGCACCGGTCGAAGCGAAACAGCCCTGACGCAGAGAAGCCCCGCTCATGCGAGCGAGGCCCCTGATCACGATGTTGGGCTGTGTTTAGTGCGCCGGTTTTGCGCCCGCCGACGCGATCTTCGATTCGGCTTCCTCGATCACGCGGAGCGCCTCATCGTATTTTTCTTCGCTGTCGCCCGCCTCGTTCCACTCCTTCTGCCCTTGTGCAAGCTGCTGCTGCGCACGCTGCACATCGATCTCCTCGGGCTTGAGCGCGTCGTTGGCCAGGATCGTAACCCGGTCCGGCAGCACCTCGACGAAGCCCCAGTTGACGTTGTAGCGCTGCCCGTCCTGCTCGCCGCCGTGCACGATCACGTCTCCCGCGCCCAGCAGCGACAACAGCGGAGCATGCCCGTAGAGCGGCTCGAGGTAGCCCGTTTTTCCCGGCAGATCGACTGAATCCGCCAATGTCTCGAAAAGCACGCGCTCCGGCGTCACCAGCCGCACCCGAAGTTGATCTGAACCTTGTGCCATAGTCTCTCTGTTTTCCACGCGCCTTCAGCTCTCAGCCCACAGCATTCAGCTAAAGGCTGCTCTTACTTCGTTGCCTTCAGCTCCTCGGCCTTCTTCAGCACGTCTTCAATAGCGCCCTGCATGTAGAAGGCCTGCTCGGGCACGTCGTCGTACTTGCCTTCGATAATGCCCTTGAAGCTGCGCACCGTGTCGGCAATCTTGACATACTTGCCGGCCATGCCCGTGAACTGCTCGGCCACGTGGAAGGGCTGCGACAGGAACTTCTGCACCTTGCGGGCCCGGGCCACGGTCAGCTTGTCCTCTTCGGAAAGCTCGTCGATGCCCAGAATCGCGATGATGTCCTGCAGATCCTTGTACCGCTGGAGGATCTTCTTCACGCCCTGCGCCACGTTGTAGTGCTCGTCGCCCACCACGCGCGCCGCAAGAATGCGTGAGGTGGACGCCAGCGGATCGACGGCAGGATAGATGCCCAGTTCCGAAAGCGGCCGGCTCAACACCGTGGTTGCATCGAGGTGCGCAAAGGTTGTGGCCGGCGCCGGATCGGTCAAGTCGTCGGCCGGCACGTAAACGGCCTGCACGCTGGTGACCGAGCCCTTGCTCGTGGAAGTGATGCGCTCCTGCAGTTCGCCCATCTCGGTAGCGAGGTTCGGCTGGTATCCGACGGCGGACGGCATGCGGCCCAGCAGCGTCGAAACCTCAGAGCCCGCCTGGGTGAACCGAAAGATGTTGTCGATGAAGAGCAGCGTGTCGGCGCCTTCCTGATCGCGGAAATATTCTGCGACCGTCAATGCGCTCAAAGCCACGCGCAGGCGAGCTCCGGGCGGCTCGGTCATCTGCCCGTAGACCAGCGCGCACTTAGAATTTGCGAAGTCGCCCGGCTTGATCACGCCCGACTCTGTCATCTCGAGCCAGAGGTCGTTTCCTTCGCGCGTCCGTTCGCCGACGCCCGCGAACACGGAGAAGCCGCCGTGGTTCTTGGCCACATTGTTAATCAGTTCCATGATGACCACGGTCTTGCCCACTCCGGCGCCGCCGAACAGGCCGATCTTGCCGCCCTTCAGGAACGGCTGGATCAGGTCGATGACCTTGATGCCTGTCTCGAACATCTCTTCGTGGGTCGACTGTTCATCAAACAGCGGAGCAGGGCGGTGAATGGGATTGCGGGTTTTTGCGCCGACGGGGCCGAGTTCGTCGACCGGCTCGCCGATGACATTCAGAACGCGTCCCAGCGTCTCCTTGCCCACCGGCATGCTGATGGGACCGCCAAGGTCGATGGCCTTCATGCCGCGGACCATGCCTTCGGTGCCTTCCATGGCCACGGTGCGCACGCGTCCTTCGCCCAGGTGCTGCTGCACCTCGAGCACCACGCTGATAGGGGCCGGCACCGTGAAGCCGTCGCTCGTGACGCGCAATGCCTGGTAGATGGGCGGCATTGTCGCCTCTTCAAACTGCACGTCCACGGCCGGGCCGGAGACCTGAATCACTTTGCCTACGTTCTCTGCCATATTCTGCCTTCTTCAGAACTTGTCGTTAAGCCGTCAGCCCTCAGCTCCCAGCCTTCCGCTTTGGGAACTGCCTTATCTCCGCTACTTCCACCGTTCAACGTGAAAGAACTGAAAGCTGACGGCAGATAGCTGACTTTACACAGCCGCTGCACCGCTCACGATCTCAATAATTTCCTTGGTAATCGCCGCCTGCCGCACGCGATTCATCTGGAGCGTGTAGGCGTCGATCATGTCCGACGCATTGTTGGTGGCCGAATCCATGGCCGTCATGCGAGCCGCCTGCTCGGCTGCCACCGACTCCGCCATGGCGTGAAACAGCATCGCAAAAATGTATTGCGGAATGAGTCCCGCAAAAAGCTCCTCAGCAGGCTGCTCGTAGATGTAATCCACCTCGGCGGTACCGAATTTCTTCGCTTCCTCATCCGCCTCGTGGGTGTCGGCCTCTTCCAGAGGAATGCCCGCGCTCAGTGCCGCCTCGGCGGCGCGCTCACGCTGCTCCACTGTGGGCTCGACGGCGCCGGCAATCTGCTGGCTCCCAATCTTGATCAGCGGCAATACCTGTTCGACCACGACTCGCTGCGAGATGACCGACTTGAACTCGTTGTAGACGATGTAGGCCGCGTCGATCTCGTCGTGCACATAGCGGGCGATGATGTTTTTCGCCAGTTCGAACACACGACCCGGCTCCAGTTTCTCGAGCATTCCCGTGTGATCCCCGGTCATCTCGATCGTGGACTTGCGGTCGCGCGTTCTTTGCTCGTTGCCCTCGGCATCCCTCGTCGTGTTGTACTTTGCAGCGGGATACCGGCGGCGCATCTGGTCGCGTCCTTTGCGGCCGACGGCCTCGACATCTATTTGCTTGTCGTTTTGTGCGGAGATGAATTGGTAAGCCGTCTTCAGGATGTTGGCGTTGAAGGCGCCGGCGAATCCCTTGTCGCCACTGACGATGACCAGCAAAACACGCTTCTCAGGCCGGGTGACAAACAGCGGATGGCGAAGGTTGCCGGTGGATTCGTCGAAGATGTCGACGCGACGCCTCAGCGACTCCAGCACGCTGGTGATCATTTTCGCGTAAGGCCGGGCCGCCAGCGCGCGCTCCTGCGCACGGCGCAGCTTGGCCGCCGCCACCATCTTCATGGCCTTGGTGATCTGGCGCGTGTTCTTCACACTGCGAATGCGCCGTCGTAGATCGAGAACGTTTGCCATAGAACTTCCAAGGGATCAGGGATCAGAAAAACGACCACTGGCTTGATCTAGTCCTTGATCCTTTCCAAAATTCCGAAAATCATCTTTCCCACTTCGTGCCTCTGATCCCTTTTCTTACGCCGTCACCGCCTGCTGCTGGTGCTGCGTCTTGAAGGTTTCCTTGTAGTCCTTGATTGCCGCATGCAGCTTGTTGCGCAAGTCATCATCCAGAGACTTCTTCTTGGTCAGATCGTCCATCAGCGCCGACTGGCCGGACTCAAAGTACTTATGCAGGCCGTCTTCGAACGCGCGAATGTCGCTGACCTGCAAATCATCGAGATACCCCTGCGTACCGGCGAAGAGCACCACGACCTGCTGCTGCCATGTCAACGGATGGAACTGCGGCTGCTTCAGGAGCTCGGTCAAACGCTGGCCGCGATTGAGCTGCTTCTGGGTCAGGGGATCGAGGTCCGAGCCGAACTGCGCGAAGGCCGCCAGTTCGCGGTACTGTGCGAGGTCCAGCTTCAGCGTTGAGCCCACCTGCCTGACGGCCTTGACGGCCGCGGAGAATCCCACGCGGGAAACCGAAAGGCCCACGTTCACCGCGGGGCGCACGCCGGAATTGAACAGGTCGGTCTCCAAAAAAATCTGGCCGTCGGTAATTGAAATCACGTTGGTCGGAATGTAGGCTGAAACGTCGCCCGCCTGGGTCTCGATCACCGGCAGAGCGGTCAGTGAACCGCCGCCCTTCTTGTCGCTGAGCTTGGCGGAGCGCTCGAGCAACCGCGAGTGCAAATAGAACACGTCGCCGGGGTACGCCTCGCGGCCCGGCGGCCTGCGCAGCAAAAGCGAAATTTCTCGATAGGCCATCGCGTGTTTGGAGAGGTCGTCGAAGATCAGCAGTGCGTGCCGCCCGGAGTCGCGGAAATACTCGCCCATCGCGCATGCCGCATAGGGGGCGAGATACAACATGGGGGCCGGCTCCGAGGCCGATGCAGCGACAACGATGGTGTGCCCCATCGCGCCGGCTTCGGTCAGGGTCTGCACGACCTGCGCAATCGAAGAGCGCTTCTGCCCGATGGCGCAATAAATGCAAATCAGGTTGTTTTTGGCGTTGTTGATGATGGTGTCGAGCGCGACGGCGGTCTTGCCGGTCTGGCGGTCGCCGATGATCAGCTCACGCTGGCCGCGGCCGATCGGAATCATGGCGTCAATGGCCTTGAGCCCGGTGGCCATGGGCTCGCGAACCGGTTGCCGGTCGATGATGCCCGGGGCCAGCCGCTCGACTGGGAGCGTATCCTTTGTCGCGATAGGGCCCTTGTCGTCAACGGCAATGCCCAGCGAATTCACCACGCGGCCGATCATGGCGTCGCCCACCGGGACGCTGAGGATCTTGCCCGTGCGCTTCACCTCGTCGCCTTCGTTCAGCTCGGTGTAGTCGCCCAGGATGACGGCGCCGACCTGGTCTTCTTCGAGGCTCAGCGCCAGCCCTGCCACTCCGTGGGGAAAGCTGAGCAGTTCTCCCGCCATGACCTTATCGAGCCCATGCAGGCGGGCAATGCCGTCGCCAAGGGATGTGATCGTTCCGACCTCGTCCACCTGGACCTTGGCGTCATAGTTCGCGATCTGCTCGCGAAGAAGTTGCGTAATCTCGTCTGCTTTGATCTGAGCCATTTACAGTGAACAGTGATCAGTGGTCAGTGAACAGCCTCTATGCGTGCGAGTCCTGCCCGATTCGAACCGCTGAACGCCTGCCTCCCTTTCCAGTCCTTGAACTACAATCCCAACTCTTCGCCAGCTTTGGCGATTCTGCTCACTGGCATTTCACTCGCCGACCAATGCTTCCTTCAATCGCTCCAGCCGGCCGCGCACGGAGCCGTCATACACCGTCGAGCCGATCCGCACCACCGTGCCGCCGAGAATGGATTGATCGAGCGTGAACTTCGCTTCAATTCTTGCGCCCGCCAGTTTGCCGACGCTCTCGAGCAGCGCATTCCGTTCGTCGCTGCTCAACTCGCGCGCTGTCACGATTTCCGCCTGCCGAATGCCCATGCGCTCCTGCAACTGAGTGCGATATGCGGCTGCAACGTCATGCACGTGGGTAATGCGATCGTTGTCGATGAGCACGGCAAGCAGGTTCCGAAGTTCCTTCTGGAGGCCCATCCGGGCGTTCAGCTTGTCGAGGATCGCTACTTTCTGTTTGGCTGCGACCGCGGGATTTGCGAAAAACGTGCGCAGCTCCGCGCTGCCGTCCCAGGTGGCAAGAAAGTCACTCAGCTGGCGGTCGATGGCCGCCGTATCAAGATGCGCGGAAGTCACGACGTCGAGAAACGCGCCGGCGTAGCGGGAGGCGAATGCGGCCATCAGTTCTTCCCCCCGTTGGCGGTTTCTTTCATGAACTCGGCGATCAGCGCCCGATCGGTATCGGGTGTCAGCACCAGTTGCCTGGATGCCTGCTCAATGGCCAGGTCCGCCGCAAAGCTGCGGAGCCCGCGCTGGGCATGGGCAGCAGCAGCCGCAATTTCCTGTTCCGCCGCCGCCACGATGCGGCTGGTTTCCTCTTCGATGGAGGATTTGATTCGCTGCTCGTCGTTCTTGCCGTCCGCTTCCACCTGGGCGCGAATCGCGGCAATCTCCTGGTCGAACTTCGAGAGCTTTTCTTCTACGGCGCTCATGCGCGCCTTTGCTTCTTCGGTCATTTTCCGTGCCGCTTCGATGTCATGCTTCAAAGCCTGGGCGCGTCCGCGCAGCAATTTAGGGAAGAATTTGTAGAGCGGGATGAGGATAGCCAGGATGATGATCGCGAAATTGAGAATCTCGAAGAGCCGCGCGGTGGTCTCGACGTCGAGATGAAAAAGGCGAGCCAGCGACTGCACGATCGGCGCATGCCGGAAAGCGTTCAAGTCCTGGTGCTCCTCCTTCGCGGTGGATTCCTGCGCGGCCGGGGTCGCGTTCGCTGCGGAACCGGCAGTCCCATTTGCGGAAGCAGGCGCGGGCGACTGGGCACGGAGTGTAGACGAAGCCGGAACTCCGGCAGCCACGAATCCCAACAATAAGATTCCCAAAATCGGGCCCGAAAAGCGCGCTCGCAACTTCAAACCTTTCACCGGGATCCCCCGGCCGCTGCGGGCAGGACCGCCCGGACCACTTGATTCGCCAGTTCGGCAACCGACGCCTGGATCGCCTGCCGCGCTTTCGCGGCCTCCGCTTCGAGCGCCGACTTTGCCTGTCCGACCTTCGTGCTCGATGCCTGGCGGGCCGCATCCACAGCAGCATCGCGCTCGGCACTCCACTGTTTTATTCGCTCTTCACGCGCCTTATATATGTCCGCGCGCGCCTGGCGCAGTTTCTCGGCATACTCGGCTGCACGCGCTTCTGCTTGCGCAATCGCCTTGTTTGCCGCCTCAACGGCGCCTTCCGTCCTCGCCCGGCGCTCCTTAAGCGTCGCGGTGAGTGGCCCCTGCACCAGGAACTGGTACATCACCACCAGGAAGAGGAAGAGCACAGCGGTAGGGATCGAGGCGACGAGCAGGCCCCCAAGTTGTTGAAGAACTTCTTGCATTCTGGTACCGGAACTTCAGTGCGGTGAGTGTGAAGACGTGCTTTGGTAGAACACCTTTTTGTATCAGGGCACAACCCGCAAGTCAACGCGATTGAAGCCGTTTCGGGGGACACCTGTGACTGCGATCACGATCCGGATAATTTAGCCAAAAAAGTGCTTGCTTTCCCCTATAACGAGCCTAGACTAAAGATACCACCTAGACCCGGTTCAGGGTCCAGCGGGCGGCCGATTTCGGGACTCATTCCACTCCCGAAACCGGTTCGCCCGCCTCTAATTTTTGGGGGCTATTTTCGTGCTACCCCGCCGACCTCTCTCGGGTCTTAATCACATCAAATTTTCTCCGGTTCTGTAAATCGTGTTGTCAAACTCCCGTCTATCTCCGTGAACGCCCTTCCGGCAGGCACGTTGAGCCGGCAAATTCGGGAGCTGACCGTAGCGATCTCGCGCAACCGCAGTTCCCGCACGATCCCGGAGGATCAAGGTTCGATGAAAAGCAAAGTTCTTACCCTCGCCCTTGGCGGCCTGCTCACGCTCGGCGTGACCGGCACCGCTGTCGCACAGGACAACCCACCCCCGCCACAGGAACAGGGACAGGGGCCCGGTCCCGGACCGCGGCGCATGGACCCCAACCGCCAACTTGAGCACATGACGCGCATGCTCGACCTGACAGCGGATCAACAATCTCAGATCAAACCGATCCTGGTGGACCGCCAGCAGAAGATGGAAGCGATCTTCCAGGATCAGTCGCTCCAGCAAGAAGATCGTCGCGCCAAGATGGAGGCGCTGCGTCAGGATTCGCGAACCCGGATCGAAGCCGTCCTGAACGATCAGCAGAAGCAGAAGTTCGAAGCGATGGAGCAGCGCATGGGCGGCCGCCGCCGGGGTGGCATGGGTGGTCCGCCGCCGGATGCCGGTTCGCCACAACCGCAATAACGCCGCCGTTACAAACGCCGCGCACGGAGGGCACCGTTCCCATAGCAGTGTCTTCCGTGCTGTTCGGCTTATTTCGTCGCCTTGTCGATAAACGCCGCCAAGTCGTCGCGCAGATGGTGCAGCGCGTCCACGTTCAGATAGATCATGTGGCCTGAGGGGTAATAGCCGAACTGCACGTGATCGCGCAGCTCCGGCTCCAGCGCCATGTGATCGAGATCATATTCCGTGGCGAAAAACGGGGTCGCCAGGTCAAAGTACCCGTTGGCTGAAAACACGCGGAGGTGCGGATTCTTGCGCAGGGCGCTGGCCAGGTCGCCGGCCACGTAGGGCTCCTGCTGTTCGCCTCCAGGACCGCGGCCGCCGCTCGTCGGCTTGTGCTTCCAGTCCCATTGCCCGATGCTCTCGGCGCTGGGCCGGTAGGCGTCGGTCGATTCGTATTTCAAATCATGTTCGAGATAGTTGTTCAGCGTGGCCACAAACGCCCCGCTGATGCCTGTGTCTGACGCGTCATAGCTCGGCAGCTCTCCCGCCGCATCCAGATCCTCGCCCTCAAAGCGCATATCATAGCGGCCCAAAGTTTTGCGATCATCGCGCATCACTTCTTTGCGGAATCTTCCCGGCGAGATGCGCAGGTTGGCCTCCTTGATGTAGTCCACGCTTAGCCCGGTGAAATGGCTTACCTGCTTAGCGACCCCATCGAGTTGCGCAGCAGACAGCTTGTCGCCCTGGAAAAGCGCCTCCGCATAAGGGCCGCCAGCAAACTCGCGCGCCTGCTGGACCCAAGTGGCTACGTCCGGGGGCTTGTTTTGAATTTTGTCGTAATACCACGCCGCAGCCGCATAACTTGGCAGGTTGAAAACGTAGACATTGTCGTAGCCGGGATCGCGAATGCCGTAGTTGAGAATCGAAGAGATCAGTACAACGCCATTCAACTGGATCCCATCGTTGAAAAGCGCGTCAGCGAGCGCGGCCGATCGGGTCGTCCCATATGACTCACCGATCAGGAATTTCGGCGAGTTCCACCGCTCATTCACCGTGATGTAGCGCTTGATAAAGCGGTCAAACGCCTGCAGATCCTGGTCGACGCCGGTGAAGTCCTTTGGCTGAGCCTTGCCCACCGCGCGCGAATAACCCGTCAGCGGGGCATCGATAAAGACGAGATCGGTCTTATCGAGCAGCGAATACTGATTCGGCACCAGCCTGAAGGGCGGCCCAGCGGTTGCTTTCGGGCTGTCCGTCTCCACGCGCACCGGCGAAAAGGATCCCATGTGCAACCACAAGGTTGCCGATCCGGGTCCGCCGTTATAAAGAAAACTTACCGGCCGCGATGCGGGATCGGGGCCATCGAGCGTGTAGGCAACATAGAAGATGCTGCCATAGGGCTTATCGTCCTGATCGCGAATGATCAGTGTTCCGGCGGTTGCCGTGTATTTCAAGTTTTTGCCATCAAGCGACAACTCATGGTGAGTTGCCGAGGTCTTCTCGGGCGGGACAGGCGCGTTGTCTTTCTCATTGTCCTTGTGCTGATCGTTTGTTTGTGGGGAAGACGGCGGCTGCGCCTGGTCAGGGGGTTCCTGGTTATGTGACTCCTGGTTGCGGGGTTCCTGGCTGCGCCTTTCCTGCGCTTGACCCAATGGACTCAACAGAGCCAAAACCGCAAGGGCAATGCCGAACGCAACCATCCTTTGCCTGAATTTCATGTGCCAAATGCCTCCGGGAAGCTGCGGCCGGCAAAAAATCACAGCCGCATGTGTGCTTGCATGGTAAAGCATCAGACCTGATCTATCGCGGGGACACCGTTGGGCGTTCCGCGCAATGCATACAACCGAAAGGCGATTTTCGAGCCTCCAACAGAGACATACGGCTCGGCCGGGTAGAGCTCTCAAAAACAGATCCCCTCCGCTGCTTATCCAACTCGCCGATCCAGACAAATCGCTGCTTTCGGTGATTCAGCATGCGTATTCTGCAGATCTCTTCTTCGACTCTTCAATTGGTTCCTCAATGCTTAACCCGCGCGATGCTGCCACTGCTGACAGGCTCTCTTCTCATTTTCGGCTGTGGCGGCGGTTCGCACGCTGGAATGAGCAGTCCATCCGATCCTGCTTCCCCGCCAAGGAGCCAACATATTGTGTTGGTGATGGAAGAGAATCAGAGCTATCAGAGTGTTGTCGGGAATAGCTCGGTGTGGCCTAACTTCAACGATCTGGTCAGCAAGGGCGCTTTGCCAACCAATTACTACGCCAACGGTCACCCCTCCATCCCCAACTATTTCATGCTGACAACCGGGCAGACTCTCACGGATGACGACAACTCGACCCAGGTTTGGAATGTGGACAATATCGCCCGGCACATGCTCGCGGCCAACGTTCCGTTCCGCATTTATGCGGAAGGAATCTCGCGCGGATATCACGGAGGCAACACAGGGCTTTATGTGATTCGGCATAATCCTTTTGCCATGCTTTCCGACATCGCCAACAATGCGCAGGTCGCCAACGACACGTTGTGGCCGTTCTCGCAATTCGGCAAAGACGCGGCGGCCAACTCGCTGCCCTCATTTTCGTATGTTGTCCCTGACATCGACGACGACGCGCACAGTGCGCCGCCCCAAGAAGCTGACGACTGGCTGCAGGCAAACATCGTGGAGCCGCTCTCCAGGTACCCGGCCTTTCAGCCCGGCGGCGACGGCGTGCTGATCGTCGACTTTGATGAATCCGTCGACTCTGACGTTGCGTACGGCGGGGGCCACGTAGCGGTGGTGCTCTGGGGACCTGCTGTGAAATCGGGGTTCAAGCAGCAATCGACCACGGTTTACCAGCACCAGAGCATGCTGGCCACGGTCATGGAGCTGCTCGGATTGCCGAATCCACCGGCCGCTGCCGCGACCGCGCCATTGATGAACGAATTCTTCCAGAAATAGCGCGTTGAGCGCAGGGCTTTATGGATGCGAGCGGGGGGGAATCAGTCCATGCGCCCGAAGCCAGGTCTCCAGCAGTTCCGGCCACTGATCCATCGACGGATCGCCGGTACCCAGGCCCGAGCCGTGGGAGCCACGCTCGAAGACATGTCCCTCGGCCGGCACCCCGGCTTTGATCAGCGCCTCGTAAAACTTTAGTCCCTGCTCCACGGGCACCGTCTCATCGTTCGCGGTGTGATACCAGAATGTTGGCGGCGTCTGGGCGGTCACGAACAAATCCGGCGAATAGGCTTTGCGCAACTCCTCACACCGGTCCATCAGATTGAATTCCTTGCAATAGCTCAGGTGCGATGTGTCGGTCGTGATCGCGCCGATCCATGGATAGCCGAGGACCAGGAAATTCGGCCGGCTCGAAACGCGGTCGATGGTATCCTCCGCATCGAGATTTCCGTCCACCGGTTGCGTTGCGGCCAAGGCCGCCAGATGCCCACCGGCAGAAAAACCGATCAGCACAATGCGATTGGGGTCGATGTGGTAATCCCGCGCCCGCGCACGCACCATCTGGATCGCTCGACGCGCATCGAGCAAGGGCACGGGCAGCACATACCCGTCCGAGGTCAGGCGATAGCGCAAAACGAAGGCACGAAATCCGCGAGCGTTAAACCAATTCGCGAACTGACGCCCTTCGAAGTTGGTTGCGAGGTGCGCATAAGCTCCGCCGGGAAAGATCACGACGGCCGATCCGTTTTCCTGGCCCGGCTGCGGATCAAAGACCGTGAGGGTGGGAATATCCTGGCATGCATTTCCCTTGGCTTCCGGCGCAGGTCCGGGCCACAGCCGAATTGTCTGGACTTCAAGAAACTGGTTGTGTTCGCCTGGCGTGGCGCATGGTGCATTCTGCGCGCGAACCAAGCCGCAGGCGATGAACATGACCGCCAAACCTGCCAAAGTCCTTGTCACGATCGTCCTCCGCGGTTCGGGAGGATTATACGAAACGCATTCACCGGGATGGCGGGAGAAAACCGAGAGTGCTCGTTCGCGCTCGACTGCTCACTGATGAGTGATCCCCCGGGTCCTGTTGTTCAGAGCCAAATCTCTTTGTGTCCCGGACAGATGTCCATAGCTTGCTCGGTGAGGGTCTCGGCGAGCTGGAAGCCATAGCGCCCGAAATAATAGGCCGCGCCATGTACGCGCTCCTGCGGCACGCCATCGGGATAGATGGCCCTGCTAATGGCATCCGCATGCCGCTTGAGCGACTCTTCCTTCTGGAGCTGGAAGTTGGCCGCGATCTGGCGCAGCCGGTTCATCTGATATCGCATTTTGCTGGCCGCGGTGTCGGCGGATTGCCCCAGGCCGTTATCCATTGCCTTCAGCCACTCGACCAGCGCATCGAGTTCCGTGTCCATCGCGTTTCCGGCGGCTGCCAGCTTGCGTTTGCCTTCGATCGGCATGGCGCGGGCCGCCAGCAATTGCGCCAGCTCGTCTGCATTTCCGCTTGAAAAGATTCGCTCGAGCGTGAGCTCATGCTTGCGAAGCAGCTCTCCGATCGGCGGCTCAACCAACGTCGCGCTCAAACGCGGCTCGACGGGTGTCATGCGGCCCAGTATTCGCCCGTAAAGCTCCGCCGACTGTGCGAAGTAGGCGATCTCCGCGGGGCCGCCGATGGTTAACGAACTCGACAACAGGTAATCTTGAAATACCGGGCGCAACAGCGCCGAAGGCGAGATCCGCTCCGGCTCAGCTTCCAGGATTCCAATCAGGTCCGCATTCGAGAATCTATCGCTTCCGGCATGCCATAGACCATCGGGCTCTCCAGCGGTGGGCGCCGTCCGCTTCAATGCCACGCGCGCGCCGGTCTCGGCGTCGATCAGAAACAGAAGGCTTGACTGGTCAGCGACAGCCACCTGAACGTGATATCCCGCTGCTTCGAGCGCCGCATTGCGCTCTTGAAGCGCGGCGTGCAGTTCGTCGGCGCGCTCCAACGCTGCGCGCAAAACCGGCGCTCCCATCCGATGCGCGGCTCGTCCGCCCGCATCCAGAACCAGCAATCCGGATGTGGCAAAAGCTTTCCGATAAAACTCTGCAAACGCTTCGCCGAAAGTGCGTCCGGGCCTGTAAGCCTCTGCCAGCGCCTCGATCGCTTCCGATTGCCCGACCAGCTGCCAAGCTTCTTCAAGAAGACCCGTGATCGAGTCGTCCAGCACAACGCGTCCCACCGGAACCGGCGTTGCAGGCGCGCTCACGTATGCGAGCCTGCGGAGCTCTTTCCGCGAGGGAAATGTCACATGATTGATTTCGTCGAAGTCGTGGTCTTCCGTCGCCACCCAGAAGACGGCCACGTGGGGTTTACCCTGCGCCGTCGCCTGGCGGGCCCGAGCCAGGGCGGTTGCAGCCTTGAACGGCGTAAAAAGCGGACCGCCAAACAGTCCCACCTGCTGACCGGTCACCACGACGCCGGCACCTTGTCTTAAGGATTCCAGCGAAGCCGCGGCCGTCGCCTGGGGGTTTTGTTCCGCGATCAATTCGAGGAGGTCGCTCCCATGCGCGGGAATAGGGGGCCGCGCTTGCCAGAGCCTGTCATCGAACCCATAGAAGTTCCGTGCCTGCGGCGCGCGTGCGCAGAAATCCAGAAACAGTGGATGCAAGCCGGGTAACAGTGTGATCGGATGACAGTCTGCGGTGGACAAAGTGCTCACTTCCATCGGGTCTGAGGCGGTCGTGGATCGGGTGAAACTTGAAAGCCGTTGTTTTAAGGATGCCATGCCGCCCCCGATCGATGCATTACCGCGGACCCGTTTCGACGGAAAGTCCGATTCTTCTGCGTATACTTCTCTTGTCCGAACCATCTGAGGAGAGTGAGCCGCATGCCCAAGAGCGGGAAGGCCTCGAAGTCCAGCCTTGCACGAGCGTCCAAACCGGCCAAGAAAAAGAAAAACAAGGCAACGACAAGCGGCGCAATGCTCATTTCCGAACAGGCCCGCCTGATCAGTTCGAAGATCGTCTATGAGGGCCCTTTGTTCCGGGTTCGCCACGACAAGCTAATCGAACCGGGCGGGAGGCGCAGCGAGCGCGATGTCATACGGCATAACGGCAGCGTCGTGATCCTCGCCATTGACAACTCCACAAGCAAAAAGGATCCGTGGGTCGTCATCGAGCGCCAATACCGCCATGCTGCCAACCAGTATTTGTGGGAACTGCCGGCAGGGAAACTCGACGCCGGAGAAGAACCGCTCGCGGGAGCGCAGCGCGAACTTGAAGAGGAGACCGGTTACCGGGCGAAGAAGTGGCGCCCGCTCATCGAGTATTACGCGAGCCCCGGTTTTCTGGGGGAAACCATGAAAGTCTTTGTTGCTGAAGGCCTCCTTGCCGGCGACGCGCACCCCGAAGAGGATGAGAACATCGATTTCCGGCTGGTTAAGCTTTCTGAAGCAATCGCAATGATCGATAAGGGTTGGATCAAGGACGGCAAAACCCTGACGAGCATCCTGTTTTACGCGCGCCAGACGGAACTTATAAAGAAAAAGTAAAGCTATCGCATTACGAATTCAATCGATTCAATCGTTTTGACCGATTTTTGGCCGCCTCGCGTGGCGAAGATACCACTTTGTGAACATGGGGTCGAAATTCCCAATCAACCTTTCGCGCAGTTCGCTCGTCATAAAAAACATACGGCGTCGCGTTCCCTCATACCTCGCGCGCCGCAATCACATCCAACTGCAAGAAAGGCACAAGCCTGTGGCTCAGTACAAAGGCAAAGTGAAATGGTTCAATAACGCCAAGGGCTACGGATTCATCGGACGTGAAGACGGCCCCGACGTATTCGTGCACTACTCGGCGATTCAACTGGACGGCTACAAAACACTCAAAGAAGGCGATGAGGTCGAGTTCGACATCGTCCAGGGCCAGAAAGGTCCCCAAGCCGATGCAGTCATTCGGCTGAAGGACGCCGCCCACAGCGCAGCTTAGCTCATCCATTTCCGAAGATCCGCGATCTCCGGAAATGTGCCATGTAACGCGTTCGGCCGGGCCCTACATCGTGACCACCCAACGTGGTACGGGATGTGTACGTCCATGGGTCTGGCGCCGTCACCCGATTTAGCGAAAACCTTCCCCGGCTCGCTGTTGTCACCCTACTGAGTCAGCCCGGATTTTGTGTCCCGATCCTCAGGAAAATGCAGCACCGATCGTCGATACTGATCCGGGAGACTTTCGCGTGGACAACGCCACCATGTCTCGGCTCCTCGCCGAGACTGCCGACCTCATGTCGATCGACGGGGCCGACACCTTTCGCATCCTCAGCTATCGCCGCGCGGCTGAAGCCGTCGAGCAGACCACCGTCGACCTGATGGCGGTGGCTGGCGACAAGGATCGCCTGCTCGAGATTCCCGGTATCGGAAAGAGCATGGCCGCCAACATTCAGGCGATCGCTACCACCGGCACGCTACCCTTGCGGGACGAACTGATCGCCAAATATGGTGCCGGCCTTCTGCAGCTTCTCAAGCTTCCGGGCATGGGACCTAAAACCATCGCACTGCTCTGGGACGGGGCAAAAATCGGCAGTATCGACCAACTCGCCCTGGCCATCGACGAGGGCCGCCTGGCCGGGCTGCCGCGGATGGGCGCCAAACAAATCGAAAAGCTGAAGAAAGGCATCGAGGACTACCGGCGCAGCGCCGGACGTTTTCGCATCGACGAGGCGGAAGAAGCGGCTGAGCGCATTTCGGCCTATCTGCTCGCTTTCGAGGGCATTGACCGCGTTACGCCGGCCGGCTCGCTGCGCCGCGGCCGCGAAACCGCCGGCGATCTCGACCTGCTGGTCACCGGCCCGGCTTGCGCGCCAGAGTGCAGCGACGCTGCGGTCGACTATGTGGCAGCGTATCCGGGCATTCACAGCATGATCGCCAAGGGTGAAAACAAGGTCAGCTTCTACCTTGCCAACAGCCTCCAGGTCGACGTGCGCCTGCTGCCTTCAGCTTCCTATGGGGCTGCCCTGCAATACTTTACCGGATCGAAAGCCCATAACGTGACCTTGCGGCAGCGGGCGCTCAAGATGGGCTACACGCTGAGCGAGTGGTCGCTTGCCCGTCTCGACGACAACTCCACTGTCGCCGCCGCGACCGAAGAGGAGATCTATGCCGCGCTTGGCGTGGACTGGATGCCGCCTGAAATGCGGGAGAATCTTGGCGAAATCGAGGCGGCCGCCCGGCACCAGCTTCCTCGTCTGATCGAGCTGGCGGAGATCAAGGGCGATGTCCACATGCATACCCACGAAACCGACGGCAAGTGCTCGATTCGTGAAATGGCCGATGCGGCCCTGGCCAAGGGGTACCAGTACATCGCGATCACGGATCACACCAAAAACCTGGCTATGACGAATGGCCTCGACAACGCGCGAGCCCTCGAACATGTTCGCCGCATCCGCGAAGTGGATGAACAAATGGAAGGCCGTATCCGGGTCTTTTCAGGCATCGAGGTCGACATCCTGGCCGACGGATCGCTCGACCTCGACGACGAAGTCCTGGCCCAGATGGATGTCGTCATCGCCAGCGTTCACACCCGGACCGAGCAGACCCGGGATGAAATGACTGCGCGCGTGCTGCGCGCCATTGAGAACCCGTGCACGCGCATCCTGGGTCATCCCACCGGCCGGCTGCTGCTGCGCCGCGAGCCTTATCCCATCGACATTGGCGCCGTTTTGCGCCGGGCGGCTGAACTGGGTGTCGCCGTGGAGCACAACGCATCTCCTGAACGCCTGGACCTCTCCGACCGCGACTTGCGGCTTGCCAAGGAACTCGGTTGCAGGATCGTCATCAATACCGACTCCCACAACCTGCGCGACCTCGACAAGATGACCTATGGAGTGCGGCAACTGCGCCGCGCCTGGCTTGAACCGGCCGACGTGCTCAATACGCGAGGTCCTGCGGAGTTCCTGGCGGCACTGCGACCCCGGCCCTGATGACGGCCCGAACCACATCCTATAACGCTCACGCTTATCTGCTTGCCATGTCTTAACGGAATGGAGCTAAGATGTTTTCGCGATGAGTCTGCTTGGTCAGGAAAACTCGCAACAGTTTGATGAGGCGGCGCGTGGAGAGTCCTTCACCAAAGGCACCAGTCATGTGGTCTGGGCCAGCATTGCTGCCGCGGTCATCGTCACGGTGGCCATTGTGCTGTATGTGATGGCCGGTCAAAAGAAGCCCGTGGCGACCGGAGATGTGATCGCGGTGTGGGCGCATCCGATGCATACTGTCACGCCGGCGTTCGACGCGGGTGGGGCGCCCGTGCCCCAGGAGGCCTTTGACCAGGTATTGGTTTTCACCACGATCCGGCTGCACAACCAGAGCAAGGGGCCGATCTTCCTGCATCAGATCGTCACGAATGTCACCCTGCCGGACGGCGTTCATTCGAGCTATGCCGCCGAAGCTTCGCAGTATGACCGTGTCTTCCTTGCCTACCCCGACCTGGCGCCATGGCACACGAAATCCCTTTCCCCTGAACTGACCCTGGAAGCGGGTCAATCCGAGGAAGGAACCTTCGTCTCAGCGCTGCGTATTCCGAAGGACCAGTGGGACGCCCGCAAAGGCTTGAACTACTCCTTCGCCTTTCGTTATCAACCCAACGTCACGATTACCCCGGGGGTCGCGGTTACTGAACACTGACAGGCGCGGGAGCATTCTTTGGCGTGGACAAATAACCTGACACATCGTTCTTCGAGTTGATGTTATTGACCACGATCTCGTACAGTTCAGGCTGCTTTCCGCTGTAGAACTGGAGTGGCTCGTCCACGTTCCGGTCCTTCTTTTCGTATTTGCGGTCGTCGGCGTAAACGTCGAGCGTGAACCGGCTCTTTTTCTGATCGGCTTTGCGCAATTCCAGGCTTACCGTGCCCACCGGCTTCCGGTCGCCCTTGTGGAGCGTGAACTCATAGTAATTCCGGTCGCCCTTGTGCTTCAGCACTTCGAGTTCGCTTGCATTGCGAGCAATCAAGCTGGAATGGTCGCTGAGGTCGCCCTTCATGGAGGTTAACTGTGTGATGGCTCCCTGCAGGTCGTTCTGGGTCTTGCCAAGGTCGGTTTTCACCCCGCCCACATCCGTCTTGACGCTCGACACATCGCTCTGGACCGACGTAACCTGCTGCGCGGTTTCCTTTTGCGCGCTCTCAAGGCGGCGATTCTCGGCTTCCTCGCGCGCCACGATCTGCTGGGCGCGCGCATCCATCTGCTTCTGCGTGAGCCCCAAGGAGCGGCCCAGTTCGTCGGTCGCAACTGTCAACCGCGCATTGGTTTCGCGCAATTGAGCTGCGAGCTTCAGGTTCTGCTGATTCGAATCCTGCAAGGCCGCTTCCTCGCGGGCCAAGCGGCCGCTCAGGGTAAACGTCCAGATCAGGCCGCCGACTGCAGCCAGAAAGGTAATCGCGATCACTGCCAGCAACGCGCCGGAAAAACTCCGCGGTGCATCCTCGAGTTCACTCATATCGGATTGTTTCCTCTCTTCCGCTTCGGTTCCACCCATCCAACTTGCCGTTGCGCGAGTCGATGCGCTTCCTGCCCGATCAACTGAACTTCCGGTCGACGCGTGCAAGGTTCATTGATTCGGACGGCCAGAGCAGCCAAGCTTGCTCGATCTGGCATGGCACATCCGCCAACTCTCGGGGACCGTTACAGACTATATTAGAAAACTCTGGCCTCGCCCGCCTCAAAACCTTGCCGGAGATGCGCCACCGGAGTAACCGGCAATCTTTGGTCAGCCCCGGCTTCGGCGCTGCAGTGACAACCGTTCAATGGCTGCGCTATAAAGAAATTTGCTGCATTTCGCGGCGCCGTCGGTTTTCCTGGCGGCCAGCACTGGGGAAATTCAGAAAATACAGATCGTCGAGGGAGCACCGAAGGCTATGTCCACCGCTGTTGCTGGTAAGGGTCTTGAAGGTGTTGTTGCCGCCAATTCCGGCGTCTGCTGGATAGACGGAGAAGCGGGCGTGCTGGCTTATCGCGGAATCGATATCCACGAACTGGCCGAGAACTCCACCTTTGAAGAGACTACCTACCTGCTCTGGAACGGTCATCTTCCCAACCAGTTTGATCTCCGCGAATTCCAGTCCCAGCTTGCCCTCGCCCGGGTCCTCGATCAGCGGATCATCGACTTAATGCGCAGCTTCCCTTCGTCCGCCACCCCGATGGAAGTTTTGCGAACGGCGGTGTCGGCGCTCAGCTTCTATGACGCCGACGAAAAGGACAACTCGCATGATGCGAATGTCCGCAAGGCCTACAATCTGACCGCGCAGATCGCCATGATCGTTGCCATCTACGATCGCCTGCGCAAAGGCCTCGAAATCGTTCCTCCCGACCGCTCCCTCAATCATGCCGCCAACTTTCTGTGGATGCTCAACGGCGTCAAGCCTTCCGAGACGGCTACCCGCACTCTGGACATCGCGCTGATCCTCCACGCGGACCACGAGCTGAACGCCTCCACCTTTGCCGCCCGCGTCATCGCCGCCACACTCTCCGACATTCATTCCGCCATTACGGGGGCCATCGGCGCGCTCAAGGGACCGCTGCACGGCGGGGCCAATGAAGGCGTGATGCGGCTGCTGCTTGCGATCGACAAAGCCGGCGCCGATCCGGTCGAGTACGTGAAGAACATGCTCGCCGCCAAGCAGAAGATCTCCGGCTTCGGCCACCGCGTCTATAAGACGGAGGATCCCCGCGCGACGCACCTGCGGCGCATGAGCGAGCAGCTCGGCAAAGATGCCGGCCAGCCCAAGTGGTTCAACATGTCCCGGGCGATAGAGATCTATATCAAGGACGAAAAGAAGCTGAATGCGAATGTCGATTTCTACTCTGCGTCGACGTACAACACGCTGGGCATCGACATCGACCTCTACACGCCGATCTTCGCCATCAGCCGCATTGCGGGCTGGGCAGCCCACGTGATCGAGCAGCTCGACGACAACCGTCTGATTCGTCCCCGCGCCGACTACATCGGCCCCGAATATCCGTCGGCTTACGTTCCCCTGGCCAAGCGGCCATAACCTTCGAGCGGCCAGACATTCCTCACTGAAACAGGCTGAGGGGGATTGCCTCGCCCATGGCGCGATATCCGGCCGGCGAAGGGTGCAGGTGATCGCCGCAGTCGAAGGCCGGCAGCAAATGGTCGGGCCGCTGGGGATCGCGCACGATTGCATCGAAATCAACGACCGCATCAAAGTGCCCCGTTGCGCGAATCCACGCATTCACCGCCTGGCGATCGGCTTCGCTCAACGGTCCGGGATGGTAGTAATCGGAGCCTGTGTACGGCGTGATGGTCGCCCCGATGACCCGGATTCCGTGCTCGTGCGCCCGCACAAGGATCTGCTGGTAGGCAGCGATCACCCGCTTCACCATGTCAGCGTGGTCCGCCGGTGACACTTCTCCATTGCGGGCAAGGCCGCCGAGGTCGTTCACGCCTTCGAATACAATCACCCAACGCACTGCCGCCGGAGCCAGCACATCGCGGTCAAATCGGGCCAAAACATTCGGCCCCAGTCCGTCGGTGAGCAGATGATTGCCGCCGATGCCCTCATTTACGACGCCGATATTTCTGGTTGTGGCGGAACCCGCGAGGCGCGCGGCCAGCACATCAGTCCAGCGATCATTTCCGTTCGTCGTGGCTCCATGCCCGTCGGTAATGGAATCGCCTAGCGCGACGACCGACCCTGTACCCGCATCACTCAGAACATCGATCTCGGAGATTTGGTACCAATGATCCACCGGCTTCGGCTCGCTGAAGGTTGCCGCCCCGGCAAAATCGCCATGCACCACATAGGAGGTGGCTCTGGATCCCGGGTGCCCGGTCTCGCGTGCCGGCGGACTATCCAGATGAAAAGTGATCGCCACGCTGGATAGAGCTTCCACCGGATACGCGAGGGGATCGGACACGTATTCCGCGCCAGGAGGGATGGTCATGCTCTCTGCATCGTTGAAAGTCAGCGTCCGGTCGCTTCCAGGTTGAATGGCCGAAGAGGAGATCGAGACCGGCTTCGCAATGTGCACGGAGGTGAAATGCAGGCTCTCGGTCCCGAAGGCATTGGAGATGTGTACGCGCACCATTGCTCCGCCCAGCGACAGGTGAAAGATCTGGCGCACGGTTGCATCGCGCAGCTCATCCGCGGGCAGCGCATTCTGCGGTTCGGGTATCTGCTGCGCCGCGGCCCACGACGCCACCCAAACCTGACCTTCCGGCTTGGATTGGCTGAGGCACTGCGGTGCGATCCACGCCGCCGAGAGTACGAGCAGAACGATTTTGAATGCCTGTTTCACGGTCGAAGGTTTAGGATGAGCATCCTGAAGTAAATCGCTTTTGAAAAGCCCCGCAGAAATATTACCCGTGGAGGTCCACGTGCGTCTTTCCCCGACCTTGATTCCTGCGCTCTTCCTCATGGCCGCCTCCGTCACAATTGCGGGACAGACCGCATCATCATCCGGCTGCTCGCCGGTGAGCCTGACGGCCGAGCAGGATCACCAGAACATGATGGATCAGCTTGGGATCAAGGCTCTGCGGCCCGGACCGGCCGGAAACGAGAATGCACCCAATCACGCCAACTACGACGAAGCGCAAGCGAATCCTTATCCCAAAATCCCTGACCCTCTCACGCTGAACGATGGCCAGAAAGTGACAACGGCGCAAACGTGGTGGGACAAGCGGCGGCCCGAGATCGTCGAGATGTTCTCGAAGTATGTTTACGGCCGTGTGCCGAACGATCTTCCCAAGGTGACGTGGACCGTCACTGCAGTGGATCACGAGATGATCGGGTTCACGCCGGTGATCGCCAAGGACGTGGTCGGCGAGGTTGACAACTCAGGTTGTCCTGCTATCACCGTGAAGATCCACATGACGCTCGTGACGCCCGCGATGGCGAAAGGACCTGTGCCGGTGCTGATGATGTTTGGACCTGCAGGTTTTCCGAATCCGCATGAGCCCTCGCCCGATGAATTCGCGCGCCTCAACACAGCGATGAAGAAAATCCTCATTCAGCAGGACCCGTCGCTGGCCGCGGTCTTCGAGCAACACCTGGCGTGGGAGCCGATGAAGGCCACGCCATTCCAGTTTCCGCAACTGAATGCAGACGGAGACCTGCCCAATACCTGGCAACTCATCGCGGCCGGCTGGGGATTCGTGATGTTCGATCCCGCCAGCGTGCAGGCCGACAACGGCGCGGGCATCACCCGGGGCATCATCGGTCTCGTGAACCACGGCCAGCCGCGGCATCCGGAGGATTGGGGCGCATTGCGCGCATGGGCGTGGGGCGCGGGTCGCGGTCTCGACTATCTTGAAACCGATTCTGCCGTGGACGCAAAACATGTCGGCATCGAAGGCGTATCGCGCTACGGCAAAGCTGCGCTCGTGACGATGGCGTTCGATCCGAGGTTCGCCATGGTGCTGGTGGGCTCGTCTGGAAAGGGTGGGGCAACGCTGCTGCGACGCCATTTTGGAGAGGCGGTAGAAAACCTGACCGATGGCGAGTACTACTGGATGGCCGGCAACTTCATCAAGTACGGCGCATCGGAGGCCAGCTTCGGCAGCATGAATCCGGGCGACATTCCCGTCGACTCGAATGAACTGATTGCGCTCTGCGCTCCGCGCCTCACTTTCATCAGCTACGGCGTTCCTGAAAAGGGTGACGCCAAGTGGCTCGATCACGCGGGAAGCTGGATGGCGACGGTGGATGCCAACCGCGTGTTTCAGTTGCTGGGCGCGAAAGGTCTCGATGTGCAGGGCGATGCGTACAGCGCCAAGATGCCACCCATGAACCAGGGTCTGCTTGACGGACAGCTTGCCTGGCGGCAGCACGATGGCGGTCACACGGATGCGCCCAACATGAAGTACTTCATCCAGTGGGCGGACAAGTTCATCGGCCACACGCCGCCGCAATAGTTCCTGACTAGGCTTGCGCGGGCTGCTTTGCTTTCCAGAGCACGTAGAGTCCCCATGCGGCGAGCGTGCAGCTGTCGCGCACCCGGCCTTCGCGCATCATGCGCTCGAACTCCTCTACCGGGACGCTGTGCACCTTCAGATCGTGTTCCTCAGCGTCGCGGTTGGTCTCTGCCATCGACAATCCGCTGGCCAGGAAGACGTGCTGCTTCTGGCGGGTGAATCCGTAGGCGATCCATAGCCATCCCAGGTAGGTCATCTCCGCGGCTTCAAGGCCAGTCTCCTCTTTCAATTCGCCGCGCGCCAGCTCTTCCGGACTCTCGATCACGATCTCCCAGCCGCCCTGCGGCAATTCCAGGGCCTGCTCCTGGATCGTGTACCGAAACTGTTCGACAAGCCAGACGCGCCCCTGATCCATGGGCAGAATGGTCGCGCAATCATCCTTCTCGACGACGCCGTAGATGCCCTTTTTGCCGTTGGAACGAAGAATCTCGTCCTCGCGCAGACGCAGCCACTGATTGCGATAGATTTCGCGACTGGAAAGCGTGGTAATCGACGGATCTTTCTTGTCTAGGGCTGAATGCATGCGCGCTCCTTCTCCAACGTGCATCTGCGTACTTTGAAGATCATGAAAAGTTTAAGAATTTTCAGGCGAGTGTCGGTTTGCGATCTGTCCGTGTCCGGTACTGACGCAGCCTTCCCAGCAGCGAAGCCGGGCCACTGACCGCAAGACGCACCATGTTTCCCTGATACTCGCGCGCGCGGACCACCATTCCCGCGTCAATCGCAGCGAGCACAGCGCCTTCGCTCTGCGGAACCGCGAGCTCGGTCTCGACGATCGGATCGGAGAAGAGCGCCTTGTCGATTGCCGCGCGCAAGTCGTCCATCCCTTCGCCGGTCCGCGCTGACACGATGACCGTGCCTTCGGTGCGGCTTCTCTCCTGCATTCCATCACGTTCGTGCTGATTCAGCAGATCGATTTTATTCATGACTTCGATGCGCGGCTTTCCCAGGGCACCGAGTTCGTCCAGCACTTTCTCGACCTGCGCCTTCTGCTCGTCGCCATAGTTTGAGGCCGCATCGCGCACGTGCAACAGGATCTCGGATTGTTCGACTTCTTCCAGGGTGGCGCGGAAACTGGTCACGAGGGTGTGGGGAAGGTTGCGGATGAACCCTACGGTATCGGTCAGCAGCACCTTGCGCCGGCTGGGCAACTCGATGGCGCGCAGCTTCGGGTCAAGGGTGGCGAACATCCGCGGGGATTGCAGCACCTGCGCACCGGTCAGCCGGTTGAAGAGCGTGCTCTTTCCGGCATTTGTGTAGCCCACCAACGCGACGGTGGGGACGGGCACTGCTTCGCGCCTTTGCCTTTGCTGGCGGCGGACCCGTTTCACCGCGTCGAGATCAAGCTTTAATTGGTCGATCCGCCGCTGAATCTTTCGCCGATCGGTTTCGAGCTGGGTTTCGCCCGGTCCGCGCGTGCCGATGCCGCCGCCGAGCTGGGACATGGATTTACCTCGGCCGGCGAGGCGCGGCAACAGGTACTCCAACTGCGCCAGCTCAACCTGCAACTGCCCTTCGCGGGTTCGGGCGTGCCGCGCAAAGATGTCGAGGATGAGCTGGGTGCGATCGAGCACCCGGCAGGGCAATGCGCTCTCAAGGTTGCGCAACTGGGTTGGGGTCAGGTCGTGATCGAAGAGCACCAGACCGGCTTCGGTAGACGCAGCGACACCCGCAATCTCCTCCACCTTGCCCGCACCCACGAGGGTTGCGGGATCGGGCCTGGGCCGGCGTTGCAACACTTCGGCGGCAACGTCGCCGCCTGCGCTCGTTACCAGCTCTCGAAATTCGGCGAGCGACTCGTCCACGTCCAGTGCGGTCGCGTTCAAGTGAGCGGACTGCCCCGTCTGGGAGGGCATCATCCGCTTCCCCGCCTGAGATTGTTCTTTTCTATCGGAAAGAGGGCGCTCGTCCGATCGCGATCCGCGCGGCCGGAGCGCGAAGTCGACCCCGATGATGACAGCACGTTCGGTGGCGGCTTCGGCGCGCACAGGACTTCCCCCGGACGATTTGCGACCGATGCGACCGCCTTCGTCTCGTACCACTTGAGGGCGCTGCTTCGTACTACCGCTGCTCAGCGGTCACCGCACTCGGCGTTGGCGACGGGACGGCGGACGGCCCAAGTCCCGTAGAAGCGAGGGCCGGCCGATGCTCGCTGTGCAGCACGCTCCGGTTGCTCACCACGGTCGAGATGGCGTGTTTGAAGATCAATTGCTCCTGGCTGTTGTTCTCGAGAAGAACCGAGTACTTGTCAAAGGAGCGGATTTTTCCGGTAAGCTTGACGCCGCTCACCAGATAAATCGTGATCGGAGTCTTATCTTTCCGAACTGTATTCAGAAACGTGTCCTGAATATTCTGTGCCGGCTTGTTCTCCATATGCCGATCTCCTGCTTTCGTTATCATTTTTCGGTGGCTTTCCACCAAATCTCGTTCTTACTTGAGTCAATTTGAAACGGGAACGGAGCCGGAAAGTCCCGGAACCGTCACTTCCCGCAATGTGAGTACAGTATAGAGGTTTTCAACCTTTTTCAACCGCGTGCTTTTATCGTTCAGCTTGCCTTGCCTCACATTGGGATGGCGATTTCTCCCGCGCTGATACCATTGTCAGGTGCAAAAGTCCGCCAACCCACCTGTGAGCCCTGCATTAACCACCCAGCCCGTACCCATGCTCGACCTGAAGCGCCAATACCAGCCACTCCATGAGGAGTTGCTGGCTGCCCTGGAGCATGTTCTGCAGACCCAGCACTTTATCCTTGGTGAGCCGGTAGCTGCCTTTGAGAGCGCCGCCGCCGATCACCTTCACGTCTGCCACGGTGTTGGATGCTCTTCGGGTACAGATGCGTTGTGGCTATCGCTCGCGGCATGCGAAATAGGTCCCGGATCCGCTGTTATCACCACTCCTTTCAGCTTTTTCGCCTCAGTCAGCGCGATTTTTCGTGCCGGGGCCAGTCCGATCCTGGCGGACATTGACCCCGAAACCTTCAATCTGAGTCCCTCGGCGGTCGAATCGGCCCTGCAAACGCCGCGCGCGGCGTCCTCCCGCGCTATTCTCGCCGTCCACCTTTACGGTCAGCCTGCAGATTGCAAAGCGCTTGGCCGGGTCGCAATGAACTGGAACCTTCTTCTGGTCGAGGACGCCGCCCAGGCCTGGGGGGCAGAGCTGGACGGGGTCAGCGCCGGCGGTTTGGGTGATATTGCCGCGTTCAGCTTCTATCCCACCAAGAATCTGAGCGCGGCCGGCGATGCCGGCATGATTACGACCAACTCAGATTCGCTGGCCGAACGGGCGCGGATGCTGCGCCAGCACGGCATGCGCCGCCGCTATTACCATGACGAACTCGGCTGGAACGCGCGGCTCGACGGTTTCCAGGCCGCGATCCTCGAAGTAAAGCTCAAGTACGTCGACCGATGGAACCAGCAGCGGCACGAGTTGGCCGGCCGGTACCACGCGCTCTTCAGCTCCGCAGGGCTTGCCGAGTCGGGGACCCTCCCTCATCACGGCATCATTCTTCCCCGCGAAGTTCCCGGCAGCCGGCACGCCTGGCACCAATATGTGATTCGTTGCGCCCGCCGCGACGAGCTCCGTGAATTTCTGGCCGCTCGTCAGATCGGGTGCGAGATCTTCTATCCTGTTCCGCTGCATCTTCAGAAGGCTCTCGAGCCGCTCGGCTATCGCGAAGGCGATTTCCCGGAGGCTGAGCGCGCGGCACGCGAAGTTCTCGCTCTGCCCATCTTTCCCGAGTTGCGGGAAGACGAACAGCAGGCTGTGGTTCATGCCATCGCCGACTTCCTGAGCTGATCCGGCCTTAGATCAATGGTCCGATCGCTGACAACTGACCACTGATGACTGGATTTAGAATCCACTTAGCATGAAATGCCCTTATTGCGGATTCACCCAGGATCGCGTGGTCGACTCGCGCGAAAGCAAGGAGGCTGATTCCATCCGCCGGCGGCGCGAGTGCGAGAAGTGCAATCGCCGTTTCACGACCTACGAGCGCATCGACGAGATCCCTTACATGGTGGTGAAGAAAGATGGGCGCCGGGAACGCTTCGACCGGCAAAAAGTCCTGAGCGGCCTGCTCCGCGCGTGCGAAAAGCGCCCGGTCTCCTCGGGCCAGCTGGAAAAAATCGTGGACGCCACCGAAAGCTTCCTGATCGACGCTCCGGAGCGCGAGCGCACGACCAGCGAGATCGGCGAGCTGATCATGCAACAGCTCAAGGGTCTGGATACGGTGGCCTATATCCGCTTCGCTTCGGTTTATCGCGACTTCAAGGACGTGCGCGAATTCAAGGAAGAGCTGGAAGGTTTGCTTGAGAGCCATCGCGGCACGAAAGGCAGGAAGTAATGCCGGCCCTCACGCATTCCATCAAGACCTGGACGGCCCACGATGAACAATAGCCCGCGGAATTTGCGCATCGCCGTGGCGGCGGCCATCTTCTCCTCAAGCCTTTTGATGACCATCTCGGCAGTGGGCGCCATGATGTTCATCAGCGACTCAGCGGATCCAAACTTCCTTCACAGGTTCGGGTGGGTGCTGCCGGTCTTTTCGATTCCTCTGTTCCTGCTCTTCTTCTTCTCGCAGAAAGCGTACGCGGGCTCGATGATCGTGCTAGCTGCCTTGAACTACGCTTTTCTGGCCTGGATCGCGTGGACAACTGTCAGCGCTCGGGGAAAGAGCGGTAGCACCAGCTTCATCCACATCACTTTGAGTCCCGTCGCCAGCGGGCAGGTCATTCTGCCGCTGCTTAATGCCGCGCTCGTGTTGTTCCTGGTTCATCGAGAGCGTTCCGCAGCATCCGTGCCCAACAACACCCGCTGAATCCGGAGCGAACATGGCTGAATTGAAAACCCACAAGATCACGCTGATTCCGGGCGACGGCATCGGACCCGAAGTCACGCAGGCTGTTCTTCGCATCCTCGAAGTCACCGGTCTCAAATTCGAGTGGGAGCGCTATGCCGCCGGGGCAGAGGCCTACGAAATCTACGGCGAGTACATTCCCGCAGCGCTCTACGAATCGATCGAGCGGAACAAGGTCGCACTCAAGGGCCCGGTGACGACTCCCATCGGGGGCGGATTCAAAAGCATCAACGTCACGTTGCGCAAGAAATTCGATCTTTACGTCAATTTTCGGCCCATCAAGAATCTTCCCGGCCTCGAAACCAAGTACCCCAATGTCGATCTCATCATCGTCCGCGAAAACACGGAGGGCGAGTACGTGGGCCTGGAGCACGAAGTCATTCCGGGCGTGGTGGAAAGTCTCAAGGTCATCACCGAGAAGGGATCGACGCGCATCGCCAAATTTGCCTTCGAATACGCGCACAAGCACGGCCGCAAGAAGATCCACTCGATCCACAAGGCCAACATCATGAAGCTTTCCGACGGCCTTTTCCTGCGTTGCGCGCGCCGTGTCGCAGAGCAGTTCCCCGACATTCTCTATGGCGAGCACATCATCGACAACACGTGTATGCAGCTGGTGATGAACCCCTACCAGTACGACACGTTACTGCTCGAGAATCTCTACGGCGACATCGTCAGCGATCTCTGTGCGGCTTTTGTCGGAGGCCTGGGGCTGGTTCCGGGAGCGAATCTCGGCGCGGAATGCGCCATCTTCGAAGCCGTGCATGGCTCTGCGCCCGATATTGCGGGGAAAGACCTTGCTAACCCGACCGCGCTTCTGCAATCCGCGATTCTGATGTTGCGTCACCTGGATGAGGAAGCAGCCGCGGACAAGATCCAGTGCGCGCTTGAAAGCGTCTATTCCGAACGGAAGACGCTCACGCGTGATGTAGGTGGCACGGCCGGCACCAGCCAATTTGCCGACGCAGTCATCGCTGCGCTGCACTAAATCAGTTCGTGTTTTTGCGGGCGCTGGGCGTCAGCTTGCGAAGCAGGAATTCCTGCACAAGACCGTTGACCATGCGGCCGCCCGTGGTGATCAAGGCGTTTTCGAACACCAGGCCGGGTCCACGATTGGAATCGGGATAATACGCATTCGAGATTGCTCCCGAAATCACATCGCCGCCGACGCTGGAGTAATTCGGCTGCCATTTGCCATTGTCGCCCTTGCAGATGAAGGGACTCTCAAGAGCATGCATCGCGCGCGACTTCTTCGTGCCGGTCCCTTGATAAAAATAGCGTGGATCCTGGTGCAGCAAGGACGGAAGGATCGCGCCGCCGAACATGATATCGGTGAAACCGTCGGTAAAATTCGCGCCAAAACGCTGCCCGTATCCGATGAGCCCTTCTCTGTAGTCCGGGCTATCGCCGGCCTGTCCAATCCCAGAGAGGAATGCAACGCCCAGCAGAGTGACCGGATCCGTACCGGCCCTGAGTGCAAGCTTGAATTTCAGTCCCGTGGTGAGCGGGGCTGCGTCCTTGTCATAGACAACGTAGAAATTCGGAATGACGCCGAGCACCCGCTGCTCCTCTTCCACCTTGACCTGCTCGGTGGCAATCTCGACCGAAGAGGAAACGACTGTCACGGAAGTGGATGCGCCGACAATCTCGAGCCGGATGTCCTTTAAAAATTCGACCTCACCCGGAGCTATTGTCAGGGGCGGCGAGACCCAGGTTACAAACCCATTTGCCGTGATTGTGACGCGGTAGGGACCGCCCGGCGGGAGCGCGCCGACTTGGAAAGAACCGCTGTCTTCCGAAGTGGCCGTTCGGTGTTGCGTGGAGTTGGGGCCGTCAATTGATACACTCGCTCCGGGAACGACATCATTATTCGTGTCGAACACCGTGCCACTGACACTGCCAGTTTGTGGCTGAGGCGGAGCCGCGGGCTCTTGCGCGCCCGACACGGCAACTGACAGGAACGCGATGAACACACAGAGAAAAGGGGGCTTTCTAATCAAATACCAGGCTCCAAACCGAAGCATCCGCGACAGGGGATGGTGGGGACAAGGCTTTAGCCCCGTATGCCGTGCCGGAAGATTGTCAGGTCAGAATGGGGATGATTTGTCTGAATTCAATCGCTTCTTGCTGCTTTCGCGCTTGGACTGCAATTGCAGCTTTAACCTAGATGTGGCGGATCGCTATCCGGATGCTGAAATAGACGTCGACCAGGGCATTTCGTTGAGGCGAACCTGACCGCCGGGGCTTTGGATCGTCTCTCAAACTGCCGCTGACTCCCGAACCGCCGTCAATCAGGTTTCTATCGCACCAATGCAATCCAGAGACTCTTGCCGGGCATCTCAATTCGAATCTTCGCCTTCTCCATGTCTGCCCTGACTTCGCCGGCGAGCGTGGTGACCTGCGTTGCCCCCGCCAGAGCTGTGCCGTCGATGAGCAACTCCAATGATGCAGGTTCGCTCGCTCGATTTTCAATTACGAGAACCTTCTGCTCGCCAGCACTGCTGCTCTCTGCTGCCGGAACACGCACATAGGCCAGGACGTCCTTGTCTGCCGTCAAGACCTGCATCGCGCCATCTTGAAGGGCAGCATATTGTCTGCGCAACGAAAGCAGTTTCTGCACCCAGTCGTGCATCGCCGCCTGTTCTGGAGTGGGATTCGCGAAGGCGTTCTGTGCCGTACCCGGCCATCCGCCTGGAAAATCGTGGCGGTTGTCAGGATCCTCGCCGCCTGTCATTGCGATTTCGTCGCCTGCATACACCTCGGGCATGCCGCGCATGGTGAGCAGCACAGCAAATGCCAGGCGCATGCTGTCGGGCGACGCGCCCGCGTTCGAAATGAACCGGGAGGTATCGTGATTGCCGAGGAACGGCACCAGCCGCTCGGGATGCGGATAGAGCGCATCGAGCCGCCATACTTCCTGGAGCCGCGACATCGGCGCACCCTTCAGAAACACATCACGCAGGGCGCAATAGCTTGGAAAATCAAAGGGTGTATACAGGCCCGTGTCAACGCCGTTGCGGGACACTCCGCCGGCAAAAGCCGAGGTGATCGTCGCATCGCAGTTGAACACCTCGCCCACATCGGTCAGTTGCGGAAAGACGCTGCTTAATTGCGCATGGAACTGATGCCAGAACTCGCGGCGGACGTAGGGAAACGTGTCGATGCGCAGCCCGTCTGCGCCCGCCTCCTCCGCCCACCACATCGCATTTTCGATCAGGTATTGCGCGGTCGCAGGATTCTCCTGATTCAGATCGGGCAGCACATTCGCGAACCAGCCCTGCAGCACATCCTGCTGATCGCGCCACGGCGCATGCGGGTCGACCAATGACCTGAAATCGCCCACCGCTTCGTGATGATTCTTTTTCGTGCCGTGGAGCCAAGCGGGATCGGGCTCGTCGTCGACCCAAGGGTGCTTCGGCCCTACGTGATTCGGAACCGTATCGAGCACCAGCTTCATGCGCCGGCGATGCAATTCATCGGCGAGAGACTGGAGGTCTTTCAGGGACCCGAAGTGCGGATCGACCGTGTACATGTCGGTCGCGCCGTAGCCGTGATAGCTGTCGGTCTCCTGCTCGTTGGCTGTGACCGGAGTCAGCCATACCGTCGTAAATCCGAGTTGCTGGATGTAATCGAGGTGCTGGAGCACTCCGCGCAGGTCGCCTCCATGCCATCCCCGGGGCTTAGCGCGCGCCGCGGCTGCCTCGGCGCTGTCTTCACGAGCCGTTCCGTCTGTGCCGTCGTTGTTCAGGTCACCGTCGGCGAAACGATCGGTCATGATCACGTACATGGCATCGCGTGATGAGAATCCCGCCACGCCATCTCCTGGCACCCTTTTCCGCTCGAAACGAAACGGCACACTGCTTTCGCCGGAGCTGGTTTGCGCCTTCAAGGCGACGGTTTCGGGCTGCGCAGGCGATGCATTCAACCAAAGCTCCGCCCAATGGCCGTTCGCCGAGATGTGGGCTTTGTCGACATGCAGCCGCGGATCGCTCAGGGTAAACTTTGCCCCCGCCAGGTGCTCGCCGCGCACCAGCAGCATCGGCTTCGGGAATCCCGCCCACCAGTTCGGCGGATTGATTTTGGTAATCGCGGGCGTAAGCTCCTGCGGGGCTGCGAAGGCAACTGCGCCAAGCATCAGCCATCCGATCGCCAGCAATCGGCACCATCGCATCGGTCTCCTCCCGGCCAACGAGGATTCTAACTGGCATCGCTCTGCTGGTCGCTCCCTTAAACTGAAAGGTTCACAGGTTTTGAACCCGGTTTCCGACAGGTTCATCGGAGCAACGGATGCATTACCTCCTCTTCTACGAAGTGGTCGACGACTACGTTGCGCGGCGGGCAGAGTTCCGCAATGCGCATCTCCTCCTCGGCTGGCAGGCGTTCGAACGCGGCGAACTGGTTCTGGGTGGTGCGCTTGCCGACCCCACCGATGGCGCTGTCCTTTTGTTCAAGGGCGATTCGCCCGAGGTAGCGGAGAGGTTCGCGCGCGCCGATCCCTACGTCACCAACGGACTCGTCAAGCGGTGGCATGTTCGCGCGTGGACCACGGTTGTAGGCGACCTGGCTGCAAATCCCAAGCGGCCGTGAGGCGCGGCTCTATGACTCGACAACGTCCAATGCGATCCTGCCGGTGGCTGAACTGGTTGACACATTTCTGAGCTATGGAGAACATGCTGTGATCCTCCCGTTTCAAACGCATCGCGTTCTTCCTTTGATCCTCGCCGGCCTGTTCCTGTCCTCCGCCGCCTGCTGTGCGCAACAACAGGCCGCCGCTGCGCCGGCTGAAGCTGCTCCGCCCGCATCCGGCCTGACCGTGCCGGCCAAGAACGGCGTCGAAATGAGCGGCACCATCAATGGCCAGGGCCCTTTCAAAATCCTCTTCGATACCGGCTCGGGCAATCTCATCTCGGCCCACCTGGCCACGCGGCTCGGCCTCAAACCAGAGAATCAGATCTTCATCAATGCCGGCAGCGGCACACTGCCCGCCCAAACCGCAATCATCGACACGATCAAGATCGGCAGCCTGGCCATGTCGAAGCAATCGTTCGCCATCGTCGAACCGGCCTTCGCGAAGAACCAGGACTTCGCGGTCGTGGGCGACCAGCTGGTGCAAAACCTGGCGATCAAGGTCGATTTCGAACATCAGCAGATCACCTTTTACGACGAAAGCAACTTTGTCTACTCGGGAAAAACCGATCCGATCCCGGTGCACGTGCTCAAGGGCGCGCTGTATGCAGAAGCAACCGTCGACGGCTTCACGGGGCTATTCGGGATCGACACCAGCGATTCGGGTTCGCTGTCTCTCGATGCGCAACTAGTCGCGCGAGGGCAGCTTGTGCAGCGTTACGGAGCCACGATTCACGGCTATGCCAGCGAGAGCTGGGCCGGGCCCGAGAGCGGCTACTACACCCGCGTTGGGACGCTCAAGCTGGGCAATCTCACCATCAATCGCCCGATTACCGTGCTGCTGACGAACGGCCAGGGAGCCGATGTGTCGAATGAGGCTGCCGGGAGCATCGGGCGGAGCATCCTGCGGCAATTCACCATCCTGTTCGACTGCCCCCACGGCGTACTCTATCTCGAACCCAACTCGCGCTTCGGCCAGCCCGACATCTTCAATCGAGCGGGCCTTGTGCTCGAACCTGCTTCGGATCACCCGGAAATCAAGTTGGTTGTTCCCGGCAGTCCGGCGGACGCGGCCAAACTTGCGGCGGGCGATGTGATCACGGAGCTCAATGGCAGCGCCCCGACTGACGAGTCCCTCGAAAACGCATTCGCCCAGGCCGCCGGCACAACGGTTCAGGTGACCGTGATGCGCGATGGCAAGTCCCGGACCGTTTCGCTGGTGCTGAAAGACGTCCTCTGACGCTTTCCGCACCTTGATTTCGCGGCTTCCCGTCGTCACTCCGCCCTCTTCTCCGGCGCAGCACTTCAGTTACACTGGAGTTGTCTACGATCATGCAAAAGAAGCATCCCATCGGCATCCTAGGCGCAACCGGAATGGTTGGCCAGCGGTTCATTCAGCTGCTCGAACACCACCCCTGGTTCGAGATCAAATGGATTGCGGCCAGCGACCGCTCCAGCGGAAAGCCGTATGGCGAAGCGGCGAAGTGGCGCCTCGACACGCCCCTGCCGGAGCACATCGGGAGGATGGTTGTGTCCCCCGCTGTTCCCGAAGGCGCGCCACACATCATCTTCGCCGCTCTCGATGCGGGCATAGCCCGCGAGCTTGAGCCGCTGTTTGCCCATGCCGGGTGCGCTGTCGTCTCTAATTCCAGCGCCTTCCGCATGGCGCCCAATGTGCCGCTGGTGATTCCCGAAATTAACGCCGACCACCTACACCTGATCGAGGAGCAACCGTCGCGACGCGAATCCGGCGGCTACATGGTCACCAATCCCAACTGCTCCACGATCGGCCTAGTTCTCGCGCTGAAGCCGATCGAGCAGCGCTTCGGTATCGAGAAGATACTGGTCACGACCATGCAGGCCGTCAGCGGTGCGGGCTATCCCGGTGTTCCTTCGATGGATATCCTTGGCAACGTCGTTCCGTATATCGGAAGCGAAGAAGAAAAGATGGAAGCCGAAACCCTGAAGCTGCTTGGCCATCTTGAGGGTGGATCGGTGGTTCCGCTCCATGCGATGGTCAGCGCGCATTGCAACCGGGTGGCGGTGGAAGACGGTCACACCGAGAGCGTTTCGATCAAGCTGGGCAACAAGCTGGGCCGCGCCGCGACCCGCGAAGACATTCTCGCCGCATGGGACGAGTTCCGCCCGCTTACCGGCCAGCACCTGCCCACGGCCCCCGTGCAGCCGATCGAATTCGCGCCGCAACAGGACCGACCGCAGCCGCGTCTTGATCGGAACCGCGGCAAAGGCATGGCCGTCACGGTCGGCCGCCTGCGTCCCTGCAACGTGCTGGACTGGAAGTTCACGGTGCTCTCGCACAACACGATTCGGGGCGCGGCAGGCGCCGCGATCCTGAATGCGGAGTTGCTGGCCAGCCTGGGCAAACTGGAGCCGCTCGTGCCGGCGGCCGCGCGCGCATGAGCCTGGTTGTCATGAAATTCGGCGGCACCTCGGTCGAGGATCCGGCCGCCATCAAGCGCACGGCGGGTATTGTCGCCGGCCGGCTCGCGCTCGGGAAAAAGCCTGTGGTGGTGGTCAGCGCGCTGGCAAAGGTTACGGACCAGTTGCTTCGCGCCGCCGCATCGGCATCGGTTGGCGACCGCACCGGCGCCCTGGCAATCAGTTCGCGGCTTCGCTCGCGGCATCGTGACACCGCCACCGCTCTCATCAAGGAGCCCAAGCACTGCACCGAACTCGTCAACTTCGTCGACCAGAAGTTCGATTCGCTCGATGAGATCCTGCGCGGCCTTGCTGCGATCCTGGAGCTCACGCCGCGCATCTCCGACCTGATCGTGAGCTATGGCGAGCGCATTTCGAGCCGCATCGTCACTGCCGCGTTCTGCGAGCACGGCTTGCAAGCTGCCCACGTCGACGCGCGCGAAGTGGTCATCACCGATTCAAGCTTTCAAAAAGCTATCCCTCAGGACGTCATCATCGAGAAACGCGCAGCCGAAAAGGTCCGCCCGCTGATCGATCAGGGCACAGTCCCGGTGATGGGCGGCTTCATCGGTTCCAACGAAGCGGGCATCACCACCACAATTGGCCGGGGGGGTTCCGACTTCACCGGCGCCATTATCGGCGGCGCGCTCTCGGCCTCATCCATCGAGATCTGGACCGACGTCGACGGCATCATGACTTCCGATCCGCGCGTCTGTCCCGAGGCGCTGCGCGTCAAGGTGATCAGTTTTGAAGAAGCTGCCGAGCTGGCCTACTTCGGCGCCAAGGTGCTACATCCGGCCACCATCCTGCCGGCGGTGAAAAAGAACATACCCGTGCTCGTGCTCAACAGCCGCAACCCAACCTGCGAAGGCACGCGCATTATCTCGCTGGCGCCACATTGCAAGAGTCCGTTCAAGTCGATCGCCGTCAAGAAGAAGCTTTCCATCATCGACGTCGTCGCCAGCCGCATGCTGATGACGCACGGCTATCTCAAGGAGATCTTTACCATCTTCGACAAGTATCAGTGTCCTGTCGACATGGTCTCAACCAGCGAGGTTTCGGTTTCGCTTACCGTCGACTCGAATGACAAGCTGCCGCTCATTGCCGCCGAACTCAGCCGCATGGCCGATGTGAAGTATGAAGGGAAGAAGGCGCTGGTGTGCATGGTCGGCGAAGATATCCGGGGCCAGAACGGCATCGCAGCGCAGGTCTTCGGGGCGATCCGTCACATCAACGTGCGGATGATTTCGCAAGGCGCCAGCGAGATCAACATGAGCTTCATGATCGACGAGGACGATGCGGACGAAGCGGTGCGTTCGCTGCACGCGGCGTTCTTCAAGGATCCCGATCCGTCTGTTTTTGACGTTGAAGCAGGCAAGCTGGCCGCCAGTTCCTAAAGTTTTTGAGTTCGCACTCCGGCCGCCTTCAAAATGCCCGACCCCGTCCAATCCGGTTCTATCGAATCATCCGCGTCGCCGCTGGCGCCCGGCCTCTACCTTGTTGCAACGCCCATCGGCAATCTTGGCGACATCACGCTGCGGGCGCTGGATGTTTTGCGTCGCGCCAACCGCATCGCCTGCGAAGACACGCGCCAGACGCAGAAGCTGCTCAACCACTTCGACATCAAAACGCCGACGATCAGCTGCCACGAGCACAACGAGCGCGGGCGTGCCGCAGAAATCATCGCGGCAATCAGGGCCGGCAGCGCCATTGCCATCGTTTCGGATGCCGGCATGCCCGGCATCAGCGATCCCGGTTCCCTTCTGGTGACCGAAGCCATTGCGGCCGGCGTACCGGTGATTCCGATTCCTGGAGCGAACGCGGCGCTCAGCGCGCTGGTCGCCTCAGGGCTGCCCACAGGTGAGTTTCACTTCATCGGTTTCCCACCCGAAAGGGCTGGGGCGCGCCGCTCGCGCCTCGAAGAGCTCGCAGCCATGCCGCGCATTTCCGCGCAAACGCTCATCTTCTATGAAGCGCCTCACCGCATTGTTGCCACGCTGGCCGATCTGGAGTCCGTCTGGAGTCCGGACCTGCGCATCGTGCTGGCGCGCGAGCTTACCAAGCTCCATGAAGAATTTCTCCGCGGCACTGTCGCGGAAATCCGCAAGGAGATTGCCGCGCGAGACCGCGTCCGCGGCGAATTCGTGCTGCTGATCGAGGCGCCGGCGAGCACGGGCGCCCCAGGCCTCGCTTCTGAAACGCGGGAAGGCGCCGCGAAGACCCGAGAATCCATTGCGAACCGCATCGCCGGTCTGCAGTCCGATTGCGGCATCGACGAAAAAGAAGCGCTCAAGCGCCTGGCCCGTGAAGCGGGCGTTTCAAAAAGCGAACTCTATCGCGAACTTCAGCGTGAACGCGCCCGACGAAAATAGGGGCGAGCATCCCATCGGCCACGCTCCATTTCAAATCTCAAGCGCGCAACGCTAGTTGCCCGTTCGCGCAGGACTCTCCTGGCCATGGTCGCCGCTGCGGAAGATTGTCCATGGATTGCCCTTCATGTCTCGCAACTCGGGCTCTTGCCAATTGAAATTGGGGTGCGCCGACAGAAACTCGTGCGCGAGAAAGTCTTCTCCGCACGGCCGCCCGCTGCGCGCAAAGAACGACAGCCGGCGAATCATCTCGCCGTCGGCGGCCTTGGCGTTCACCGCACCGTCGGCGCTGTAAGGCAGCGATCCCCACTCCGGGACGCCGCGCGAAGAAGCATCGGTGTGGCCGCAAAGAGTGCGCTCGTCGGCGTCTTCCTTATTCTCGTATGCGTCGAAGTGGTCGGCGAGAAACTTCTGGGCCAGTGGCGCGTCGATGCTTCCCTTATCCCTGTCCATCAACTGATCCCACCGCTTGTGGCGCGCGTTCATTGAACTCGCCGGATTGTTGGGATTGAAATCCGTCTCTTGCTTGATCAACTCGGGGTCGCTGGGAAAATTGGAGCCCACGAAAAAACCATTCTTGGTGCGCCACAGGTGATGCACCTTGAGGCCCAGTTCAAACCGGGCTACTTCATTTGCCTTGTTGTCGACGATCAGCCAGTCATTGGCATAGCCGCCGTTGTCGCCCTCAAACATGATGCGGGCGAAATCGTCGATGCTGGCGGCGTACTGCATCGCCTTCCGCGCCCGCACAAATTCCGGCACGGCCTTCGGATCGAAGCCGAGAAATCCGGTGATCGTGGTTTCGGTAATGGCGATGCCCGCGGAATTCATGCCAAAGTCGTCGCCGCTGTCAATCTTCCCGGGAAACCCGTCCATGAGGATGCGATAGCCGTGCTCAGGCACAATGTCGAAGACGACGCGCCAGTACTCGCCGGTCATGAAGGGATACCACATGCTGTGGGCGATCACGGGGTGATGATCGCGCGTCCAGTCGCCGGTAGCGACAAAGGCGCTGCAGTTGCCGTGGGCAGGCGGATCGGTCTTCGCGGCTTTCTTCTTTGAGTCGAGCCATGGGACATAGTATTGGGGAGTTTCGAGGAAGGCATTGAGCGCGACTACATCCCATAGGTCGATATCGTGAACGCCGTGTGCCTTCACCCCATTCGCGATGCCCTGCAACTCTTCACGGTATTGGGCCTCGATGCGCGGCCAATAAATATTCTTCGCCGTATCGCGGAAGAATAGCCACGGGCGTCCAGTGCTGTGGGTGTTATCAAGCTGCGCAGCATGGAATGCGTCCTCGATCTCCGGCGCGAGGAGGTAGCCATGTTGGAATCCGATGCGCTCGGGAGTCCCCTCAAGGTGAACGTAGATCCAATGCGCGCGTTCGAAGCGATATGCACCCTTCAGCAGCGCGGTTTTTTCAGCCGGTGCAGCCAGCGCGGGAATCAGGGTGCAGAACAGAACGAACGAAGCTGCAACAGCAGGCAGACCAGAACGCATCAGGACCTCTCGCGTGAAGGCTATCGGCCGAAGCGCGCAAATGCAACCGTTTTGCGCGCATCTAATGTTGGCTCCGGATCACCATTTCCACTGCCTCCGCGGGACCGCCCGCCACCTCGAGCAGCCTCCGATTCTCGGCCTTCAGAAAACCAGCCTTCACCGATGTATCGAGAAACGCGAGCAACCCGTCCCAATAACCTGCGGTATTGATCAGGACGCACGGTTTCCCGTGCAGCCGCAGTTGCTTCCAGGTTACGATTTCCATCATTTCGTCCAGCGTTCCGTAGCCACCCGGCAGCATCAGGAACGCATCGGCGAGTTTCACCATGAGCGCTTTGCGTTCGTGCATTGTGGCTACTACTTCCAGCCTCGTGAGCCCCTTATGCGCGATTTCGCTCCCCGCGAGGATCTCGGGCAGCACTCCGATCACCTCGGCTCCGGCGTCGAGCGCCGCATCGGCCACGGCGCCCATCAGTCCCACGCTCGCCCCCCCGTACACTAGCCCGAGCCCGGCCGCAGCGATTGCATTGCCCAAGGCACGCGCTTCGTTCAGAAATGCCGGATCGCTCCCGTTTGCCGACCCGCAGTACACCGCGACTCTTTGCGCCGCTCGATTCGATAGGTCCATGATGAGTTCAGCATAGCGCCCGCCATCCTTCATTTTGGGCAAACCGATCAGGCAATCCCAAGGTCGTTGATCCCGCATGCTCTGCAGGCAATCCCGGCGGCAGGTAAACTAGACAGAGGAACTCATCTCTCCTGGACCCGCCGTGCAGTCGCTCCTTGACACTCTCAATCCGGAACAGCGTGCTGCCGTCGAAGCCACCGAGGGGCCCCTTCTCATCCTCGCGGGCGCCGGGTCAGGCAAAACCCGCGTCATTACCAGCCGGATCGCTTTCCTGATTCAGGAAAAGGGAGTGTCGCCCGACTCAATCCTCGCCGTCACCTTCACGAATAAGGCTTCTGCCGAAATGGGGGAGCGCGTGGACCGCCTGCTGGGCCACTCGTCGCTGACCAAGCCGCTCATCTCCACGTTCCACTCTCTCTGCGTGCGCATTCTGCGCCGCGATATCGAAGCGCTGAAAATGAATGGCAAGGGTCTCTCGCGTTCTTTCGCCATTTTCGACGAGAACGATCAGCAATCGATCGTGAAGCAAGTGATGCGGCGCATGGGCCTGGATACCAAGCAGCTCACACCGAGAACTGTCCTCGGTCGAATCTCCTGGGCCAAAAATCACATGATTGACCCGCAGGAGTATTTTCTCGATTCGCGCGATCCGAACAGCGAGCGGATCGCCCACATCTTCAAGAGCTACACGGACGAGCTTCGCAAGAATAACGCGCTCGACTTCGATGACCTGCTTCTGGAAACCGTCCGCCTGCTGAAGGCTTCGACGGAAGTGCGCGAACGCTATCAGCGCCGCTACCGCTATCTGCTCGTGGATGAATACCAGGATACAAACCGGCCGCAGTATGAGCTCATGAAGCTTCTCACCGGCGAGCACAAGAACGTTTGCGCGGTCGGCGACGAGGACCAGAGCATCTACTCCTGGCGCGGCGCCGACATCCGCAACATCCTGGAATTCGAACGGGACTTCCCCAACGCGCAGATCATTCGGCTCGAACAAAACTACCGGTCGACACAGATTATTTTGGAAGCGGCCGGGGCGGTGGTCGCCAACAATCTCCGGCGCAAAGGCAAGAAGCTCTGGACCGATCGCCAGGGCGGTTCGCTCATCGGCTACTACGAAGCGCCCGATGGCGAGAACGAAGCGCTCTTCATCGCGGACAAGATCCAGACTTTTCTGCGCGAGTCCTCGAACTCCGGATCCGAGGCGCATTGTGCGGTGTTGTATCGTACCAACTCACAGTCGCGGCTCGTGGAAGAAGCGCTGCGGCGGTACGGTGTGAGCTACACGATGGTCGGGGGATTCAGCTTCTACGAGCGCGCTGAAATCAAGGACCTGCTTAGCTATCTTCGCCTCGTCCGCAATCCGCACGACTCGATGGCGCTGCAACGCGTGATCAACACGCCGGCACGCGGAATCGGCAAGACCTCGCTGGAAACGCTGGAGAGGCTGGCGCTCGAAACCGGCTCATCGACATGGGACGCCATCGGCGCCGCGATCCGGAACAAGCTCATTTCGACGCGCGCTCTCATGGCACTGGAGTCTTTCCGCGAGCTCATCATCGATGCGCAGGCCATGCTCGATCCGGACTTTGCGGGCAAGCTCTCAGCCGACGTGGCGGATGGTGGGAACGAATCAAGCAACACCGATTTCCGTTTTGGCACGGCAGAGCCAACGCCGGAAGAGAACGAGGCTGTCGCCGATGAGCTCGAAACCGCGGCAGACGAGACCACCAGCTTTGACTTCGGCGGCAGTGAGAGCCAGATGGCGCTGCTTGACGCGAGCCATTTCTCGCCGTTTTCAGAAGAACCGATGCGGCCGTTTCTGCGAATACCTAAACCGGCGAGCGATCCGGCTGAGACGCACGTCTCTGCGAACGAATCTGTGAAGAGCAGTGAATCTGCGCGGACGGATGCGCCTTCCGAAGCCTTCCGCAAGCCCGGAGATGCCGCCACGCTTCCTGAGCTGATTCGCTTCATCATCGATCGCACCGGCTACATCAAGGCCCTCGAGGCCGAAGCTTCTCCCGAAGCTTACAGCCGGATTGAGAACCTGAAGGAACTGGCCAACGCGGCCCACGACGCCGAACAGCGCGGTGAAACGCTCGCCGACTTCCTCGACCATGCCGCGCTGGCCTCCGATACCGACCAATACGATCCGGAGGCTCGCGTGACCCTCATGACCCTGCATTCGGCCAAGGGTCTGGAGTTCCCGCTCGTCTTCCTCGCCGGCCTTGAAGAAGGCCTGTTCCCGCACTCGCGCACCCTGCTCAATCCCGAGGAACTCGAAGAGGAGCGGCGCCTTTGCTATGTCGGCATGACGCGCGCGATGAACGCGCTGATCCTTACTCGCGCCAACTATCGCCGGCGCTATGGGAACGACGCGCCCGAGGGCACTGTTCCTTCGAGGTTTCTTGAGGAAGTGCCCAGCCAGCTGATCGAGAATCTTGGCGGCCGCTCTCCCGCCTGGTCCACACCTGCCTACACCTACGGGGGGCGTCGTCCATCGCGCTCGGAATACAGCGAGACGCACTATGCCTACGAAGACGAGAGCCAGGAAGTCCCGTACTCTTCCGGTGGCCAGAATGACCGCAACCGCAAAGCATCCGGCTCTTCGAAGCCGTTTGCCGCTTCGTGGATGAAGCCTCGCACCAACTCCTCATCTTCCATTCGCGAAGGAGGCGCAAAGACCGAGGCCGCGGGCTCGCAATCCATCGACAACATCGCACGCTTCTTCGGCGGCAAGCCGGGCACATTCACCCGCCCTGCCGTGGAGATTCCCGCATCTACGGGAGCAGCGAATCTGCAGAAGGGACAGCGCGTTCGCCACACCAAGTACGGGGAAGGCACAGTGCTATTTCGGGAGGGCGATGGCGATCATGCCAAGGTGACCGTGATGTTCAACCAGCACGGCCTGAAAAAACTGGTGGAGAAATTCGCCAACCTGCAACGGGTGTAGAGGCCCGCGTCGCCCGGGGTTAAGGCCCGCAGTGCCGTGGCGCCGAAAATCATGGGGTCCTGAAAAGCAGCGCTCTTTTAGATCACCATCTTTGGAGCGATCTCCGCGGGCACCTTGCCAGGGCAATGCTTCTGCAATTCCACGATCAGCCGCGTCCGGTCGGGCAGTTGTCTCGTGTGCACGATCTTCGCAGCGCCGCCGACGATCGTCAGCCGGTTGCGCTTGGGGTCGGACTCTATTCTGGAGATCTGCTTCCACTCGATTTTCTTCGTTGGCCGCAACCAGAACTTCTGTTCCATGCCGTCGCCGGTCAGGGCAATCGATGACGGAAACCCGCTCAGGATCATCGCCACGATCACGAGGCAGAAAACCGCCATGACGATCTGCATGGGATTACCTGGCGCCGCGATCACAAAATCCGCCGCGAGAAACACCATCAGCCCAATGAAAATGAGCGCACACCATATCGCCCGCGGATTGGGAGTGAACTCGATTCGTCCGCCGCGTTCTTCCGCAAGCCGGGACTCGTCAGCGTTCCTTACAATCTGGCGCGACAAAATCCACAGCACCAGCAAGGTGCCAAAGATCGGCCCCACAATCGCAATAACGGTAGTCATTGGCCTATGTTAATCCGGTTCAGGTCGAAGCGAATGTACCCCTTTTGGGTACGTCACCATTGCGGATAACTCCACTCTCCGGAATGCGTAGTCCTTGTCCTGCGCCGGACCCGCGCACGTTCGTCAAAAATCCGTTGACAGGATTCCGGAACACTGGCATAGATAAACTATGCCACCAGATGGAGGGCAGGATGGCTGCACTGATTCGACGAAAGTCAGATTCGGAGAATGATCGCGATGAGATCCCGCCCGGCACGCTCTATGTGCTCATCCTCAAGTCGCTTGCGCTCTGTGGGCGCCTTCATGGCTATGAAATAGCCGAGTACATCCAAAGCTGCTCGGATGATGTGCTCCAGGTGGAGGAGGGATCTCTCTACCCTGCCCTGCAGCGGATGCTGATCAAGGGCTGGGTCACGGCGGAGTGGGGCACTACCGCAGGCAACCGGCGAGCACGCTATTACACCCTGACCGCGGCCGGCAAGAAGCAACTCGAAATCGAGGTTTTGCAATTCGACCGGGTCATGGGCGCGATCTCCCGGATCATCCAGATGGCGTGAGGCGCGGAATGAGTTTTGCCGGCGAATGGAAACGACGACTGCATATGCTGCTTCATCGCGGGCAGGTGCGGCGCGATCTCGAAGAGGAGATGCGCCTGCACATCGATCTCCGGCGGCAGCAGCAGATTGCTTTGGGACTCGATCCGGAGGCCGCGCGTCATGCTGCGTCGCGCCGCTTCGGCAACACCACCCGCATCAAGGAGAGAAGCATGACCGCATGGGGCTGGAACTGGCTCGAGACATTTCTGCAGGACGCAGCGTATGGCATCCGCTCGATGCTGCGCACTCCAGCCATTACCATCGTGGCGCTGGTTTCACTTGCGCTCGGCATCGGCGCCAACACCGCGATCTTCAGCTTCATCGATGCCGTCATGTTGCGTTCGCTTCCCGTGGAGCAGCCGCAGCAACTGGTGAAGCTCGGCGTCGAAGACTGGGACGGCATCACCGACAGTTTCGCCTGCACCGAGCTCTATTCCTATCCTTTTTATCGCCGCTTTCAGAAGGAAAACACAGTCTTTTCTTCGACTGCGGCGCTGTTCAGCCTGGTCAATCCAGTCCACGGCTTCATCGACAATCGCGATCAATCCGAACCGATCAATGTGCAGGCGGTTTCAGGCAGCTATTTCGAAACGCTCGGCGTTGGCGCGCAGCTTGGCCGCGTCATCGACGAGAATGACGACTCCGACAAGGGCGATCATCCCGTGATTGTCGTGAGCAACACATTCTGGAAGCACAAGCTGGGCGGCGATCCCTCCGTGCTGAACCACAAGCTCCGTCTCGGCACAGGCGTTTTCAATATCGTGGGCGTTGCGCCGCCGGAGTTCTTTGGAACCAGCGTCGGCAATTCTCCGGATGCCTGGGCGCCGCTCTCGATGGGGGAGTCGATTCCTCCCGGCTGGAAGAGCCATGGAGAGAATTTCTTTGAATCGCTCTGGATCATCGGCCGTCTCAAACCCGGTGTCACAGTGGAGCAGGCAACAGCAAACGTCAACGTGCTATTTCCCGAAATTCTGCGCAGCTTTCCCGATGCCAAGCTCACCCAGCAGAATCTGAACAACCTGGCCCATGCCCACGTTCAGATTAAGTCGATGGCCCGCGGCCTCTCCGATCTCCGTCGCGCCTATTCCCAACCTCTGCGGATTCTGATGGCGATTGTGGCTCTCGTTCTTCTCATCGCGTGCGCCAACATCGCGAACCTGCTGCTGGCCCGCTCTTCCGCGCGCGCCCGCGAACTGGCTGTCCGGCAGGCGCTTGGCGCCGGCCGCGGGCGCATCCTGCGCCAGCTTCTCACGGAAAGCTTGATTCTCGCGCTCGCCGGCGGCGCGCTCGGCATTGGCTTCGCTGCGGTTGCAAATCGCGTCCTGCTCCGCATGATTTCAGAAGGCCCCAACACGATTCCTCTCGATGTCTCGCTGAACCTGCACTTGCTTGCCTTCACGCTCGCGGTTACCGTCGCAACGGCACTGCTGTTCGGCACTCTTCCATCCTTCCGTGCGATTCGCCCGGAACTGACCCGCAGCCTCAAGAGCGGACGAGGCGGTTCTGCCATTGGGGGACGATCACCGCTGGCCAAGGCTCTCGTCATCGGCCAGGTCGCGATCTCGCTGGTCCTAATGATGGCTGCGATCCTGTTTTTGCGCACCTTGAATAACCTGAGCCGCGCCAACCTTGGCTTCAATAAGCAGAACGTGCTCCGTCTGGACATCGACTCGGATTCGAAGTCACTCAAAAGCGACGACCCTCGTCTCAAGGCGCTCTTCCATCAGATTGAAGATCGCGTCCAGGGTCTTCACGGGGTCGAGGCGGCCAGCTTTTCGGCATTCACATTCAATGAAGGCAGCTGGAACAGCAAAATTGTTGTTCCCGGCATGCCCGTCGACCACAGCGTCAACATACAGCACAACATCATCGGCAACGCCTACTTCAAAGTCATGCAAATCCCTCTCGTCGCCGGCCGCTCTTTCGGCGCCGAGGACACCCCAACCTCGCAGCCGGTGGCCATCATCAGTGAAAGTATCGCGCGGCGGCTCTTCCCGGCGGGTTCTCCGATCGGGCGCACGTATGCGATCGGATCGCCGGATGGGATGGGAAAGCAACTCCATGTGCAGGTCATCGGAGTCGCCAAAGATGTGAAGTTCGATGATGTGGCGGAGCCGGAGCACTACATCGACTACCTGCCCTATAGCCAGCGCGACTGGGGATTCGGCGACTTCGAGATTCGCTACACCGGCAGCCTCAGCGCCGTCTCGACGGAAGTGCAGCAGGCAATCCACGAAATTGATCCCACGTTGCCGATCTCACATGTCACCACGCTTGATGACCAGGTGGCGCGCTCGTTCACCGACCAGGCCATCGTCGCCGAACTCTCTGCCTTCTTCGGAATCGTGGCAGTCTTTCTTTCCTGCATTGGACTCTATGGCCTGATGTCGTACCTCGTCAGCCGGCGCACGGGCGAAATTGGAATCCGCATGGCGCTCGGCGCGGGACGATCGGAGGTGGGATGGTATGTCATGCGCGAAATTACGCTCTGGATCTTCGCCGGCATCGCGCTCGGCATTCCGGTGACGCTGGAAGGGGGCAAGCTGATTGAAAAGATGCTCTATGGATTGCGCGCTCACGATGCATCGAGCCTGATCGGGGCTGTCGTTGTCCTCTCGCTCGCGGGCCTGCTTGCGGGCTACATCCCGGCTCGGCGCGCTACGCGCGTCAACCCAGTCGTCGCACTTCGCTGCGAGTAGACGCGGTCGCCGGCAACTTGGTCCGCTCTGGCATGCTCACAATCGGACTTGACACACATACTAAGCTGCCTATATATAGCTAGCTTAGTATGAAGAATGTTGACGCACTGCAGGGCTCCCTTGACCTGCTTGTCCTGAAGATTCTGTCGCGACGCCCCCGCCTGCACGGATACGCGCTGATGACGGCTATCAGCAGCATCTCCGATGACGTGCTGCGCGCAGAAGAGGGTTCGCTCTACCCCGCCCTTCACCGCATGGAAGAGACCGGCTGGATTCGCGCTGAGTGGATCAAGAAAGACAGCGGCCGCCGCGCACGCGTTTACGAGCTCACCACCGCCGGCAAAAAGCAGCTCGGCATCGAGGAATCGCGCTGGGAAGCTGTGAGCGCGGCCATTCACCGCGTTTTGCGGGAGGCTTGATATGTCCTTGTGGTCGCGCATGACCAATGTGTTCCGGCCCGATCGCCTGAATCGCGATATCGACGACGAATTGCAATCGCACATCGAAGAAGCCATCGATGCGGGCCGCGATCCCGCCGAGGCGCGCCGTGCATTCGGCTCGGCATTGCGTGCTCGCGAGGCGAGTCATGCGATACGGGCGTCGGGAAGGCTCGAAGCATTCACGCAGGACGTTCGCTTCGGCGTACGCCTGTTGATCAAAAACCCGGGATTCACGGTGGTGGCCGTGCTGACCCTCGCGCTTGGGATTGGCGGCAATACGGCGATATTCTCGATCGTGAACGGAGTGCTCCTCAATCCGCTTCCATTTCCTCATCCGGAGCAGCTGGTTTCGGTGCATGAGAGCAAGCCCAACTTTGACAAGGGCGCCATTTCGTATCCAAACTTTCTCGATTGGCGGGCGAGCAACCGCAGTTTTGCGGCTCTGGCCGTGGGGCGGGGCTGGTCATTCAGCATGACCGGGCGCGGCGACGCCGTGCAGCTTTCTGCGAACTTCATCTCGTCGGGCTACTTCGCGGTTCTGGGCGTGCGTCCGCTGCTGGGCCGCGAATTCAATCGAGACGAAGACCAACTGGGACGGCCACCGGTGGCGATGATCAGCGAGGGGCTGTGGCGGCGCAAGTTCAATGGCGCGCCAGGCGTGCTGGGCCAGACGATCATGCTCGATGGAAAGAACTTCTCCATCGTGGGCGTGGTTCCCGCCAGGCTGCGCTTGAACATTCCCGGATTCAGTGACCAGGATGTGTACGCGCCGGTTCCCCAGTGGGGCAACAGCATCCTGATGAACCGTGGCGCCGGGCTTGGCTTTCACGGAATCGCCAGGCTCAAGCCCGGCGTGAGCATCGAGCAGGCGCGGGCTGAGATGGACCAGGTAACCAGCAACCTTTCGGTTGCGTATCCGGACTCAGACCGTGGCGTCGGAGCAAGTCTGGTTCCACTGAGAGATCAGGTCGTGGGCAACTCGGGGCAATTCTTGCTGGTTTTGCTGGCGGCGGTGGGGTTTGTGCTGCTGATCGCCTGCGTCAACGTGGCAAGCCTGCTGATGGCGCGGTCAGCGACTCGCGCGCGCGAGTTTGCAGTGCGCACGGCGCTGGGCGCGAGCCGGGGGCGCGTCATACGCCAATTGCTGACGGAAAGCCTGCTGCTGGGGATCGCCGGCGGCGCTCTGGGACTGATTCCGACGATCTGGGGAACCCAGGCCGCGCTGAAATCCCTTCCTACGGCCGTTCCGCGGGCAGCCGAGATCGGCGTGGACTGGCGCGTGCTCGCGTTCACGATGGCGGTTTCGCTGGCTGCCGGCGTGCTGTTTGGGCTGGCGCCGGCATGGAAGTCATCGCAGTCGGACGCGAATGAGGCACTGAAGGACAGCGGGCGAGGCACAAGCGGATCGCACGCCCGCATCCTGGGCGCGCTTGTGGTGGCGGAGATGGCCATTGCGATGGTGTTGCTGATGGGCGCGGCGCTGATGGTTCGCAGCCTGGTGCAGCTCTGGAATGTGGATCCCGGATTCAATGCCCGCAATGTGCTGACGTTCAATGTATCGACTGCGCCGAAGATGGCGACGGCTTCGCTGGATGCGACGCGCGCGATGTATCGCGAGATGAGCGCGAGATTTGCTGCGGTCTCGGGGGTGCAGGCGCTTTCGCAGTCGTGGGGAGCGCTTCCCCTGGGGGGAGAAGACGATCAGTTGTTCTGGGTCGATGGACAGCCCAAACCGGCGAACGATCACGACATGGGCTGGGTGCTCGACTACATCGTCGATCCGGACTATTTGCGCGTGATGCAGATTCCGCTGCTGCGCGGAAGGTTTTTGACGCGGCAGGATGATGAACGTGCTCCGCTGGTCGCCGTGGTCGACGAGGTCTTTGCCCATAAGTACTTTCCGGGTCAGGATCCGGTCGGCAAACGGATCCACCTCGTCAATAACGATGGAAGAGCCGCGGAGATCGTGGGGATGGTGGCGCATGTGAAGCAATGGGGACTCGACTCGGACGATGACCAGTCGCTTCGGGCTGAGTACTACCTGCCTTGCATGCAGGTCTCCAACGACTTCATGGCCGGCATGCGCTCGGGCACCGGCTTCGTGCTTCGTTACGAAGGCCCTCTCGCAGGAATTCTCGAATCGCTTCGGGCCGTGAACAAACAGATGAGCGGCGAGCAGGTTCTCTACGGCGAGCAGACGATGGACAGCATCGTATCGGGCTCGATGGCGGCACGCAGATTTGCGATGATCCTGCTCGGGTCGTTTGCGGCGCTGGCGCTCCTGCTGGCGTGCGTGGGCATTTACGGGGTGATGGCGTACCTGGTGGCGCAGCGGACGCAGGAGGTGGGCATTCGCATCGCTCTCGGCGCCAAACGCCGCGATGTGCTGATGCTCGTGTTCCGACGCGGCGCGTGGCTCGCGTTGATCGGTGTCGCGGCGGGCGTAGCAAGCGCGGTCGCTCTCACGCGCCTGATGCGCGAATTGCTGTTCGATGTGAGCCCCACCGATCCGGTCACCCTTGCGGCCACGGCCGCTCTATTGGTTCTGGTGGCGCTGGCGGCTTGCGTTGTGCCGGCCCGGCGTGCAGCCTCCATCGAGCCTGTTCGGGCGCTGAGGATGGAGTAGAGCCGGCATCGAAGATCCATCGCGTTTTGCGGGAGGCTTGATATGTCTTTGTGGTCGCGGATGGCAAACGTGTTCCGTTCCGATCGGCTGAATCGCGAAATCGACGACGAATTGCAATCGCACATCGAAGAAGCGATCGAGTCGGGCCGTGATCGCGCCGAAGCCCGCCGCGCTTTGGGATCTGCGTTGCGCGCTCGCGAGACAAGCCACGCGGTTCGGGTAGCCGGATGGCTCGAATCTCTTCGAGCAGACTTCGTCTTCGGCTGGCGCCAACTGCGCCGCAGCAAGGTCACATCCATCGCTGCCGTGCTGTCGCTTGCTCTTGGCATGGGCTCCTGTGTCGCTGCTTTCCGGCTGATCGACGCCTTGCTTTGGCGCCCGCTCCCGATCGCCCACGCAGATCGCCTTTATGTCCTCACCCGCCAGGTCGCCGGTTTTGACGGAAGCCTGTCGGAATACGATTACTGGGCTACGCGCAACTTCGACCTGATGCGCGACTCGGTCAAAGATGAGGCCGACCTGATTGCCGCATCCTATGCCGACCGCACCGATATTACCTACGCCACGGACAGCGAGATGGAGAAGGCCCACGTGCAATATGTCTCGGGCTCGATGTTCTCGCTCTTTGGCCTTCAGCCCACGCTTGGCCGGTTGCTCTCTGTCTCAGATGACCGCGCCCCAGGGGCCGGACCATATGCTGTTCTCTCGTGGGACTACTGGAATCGCCGTTTCGGTCGCGATCCCAACGTACTCGGCCAAAGCTTTCACATCGGCGATCAGATCTATGAGATCGTCGGGGTCGGTCCGCACTCCTTTACAGGGACGGAACCGGGCACGATCACCGATATCTTTCTTCCCACATGGATGAGCAGTTACGCCAACCAGCAGAGCGTCCACTGGCAACGGACATTGGTGCTGGTCAAACCCGGCGTCGCCCTCGAGCCGCTCCGCCAGAAACTGACCGCAGTTAGCCACGCTTTCGAAGAGGAGCGCGCGAAGAATTTTCATGGCCCGCCGCAATCGATCCACCGCTTCCTTCATCAGGAAGTCCTCATCCAGTCTGCCTCGGCCGGCGCCTCCAACCTCCAGCAGGAATACCGCCGAACCCTTGGCATCCTGGGAATCCTCGTCGCTCTCGTGCTTCTCATTGCCGCCGTCAACGTAGCCAACCTAATGACCGCTCAGGCTGCTGCCCGCGCGCACGAGATGGCCCTTCGAATATCCATTGGTGCGGGGCGCGCGCGCCTCATTCAGCTCATCCTCGTGCAGAGCGCACTGCTTGCCTTCCTAGCGTCGGCCCTCGGAGCTGTCTTCGCTGCCTGGTCGGCACCCTTCGTCCTCGGTCTTATCAACCCGCCTGACAATCCCGCTCGCCTGGTTCTGTCAGCCGATTGGCGCGTCCTGCTCTTCGCCATGGTGCTTATTGTGGCTGTCGTGCTCCTGCTCGGACTGTTGCCGGCACTACGCGCTTCCGCCATTCGCCCAGTGAGCGCCTTGAAAGGCGGCGACCACCCTCAATCACCGCGCCGATTGATGCGCGGCGCCATCGCTGTGCAGGTGGCCTTCTGTTTTCTTGTGCTCTTTCTCGGGTCGCTCTTCGTTGCTACGTTCGAGCACCTTTCCCGCAAGCCTCTGGGATTCTCCACCGACCGCCTTCTGCTGCTCGACACGGTCGGACAAAAGGGCCAGCCACCCGCCACCTGGAATCAGACAGCAGATGCCATTCGAAGCGTACCGGGCGTTGAATCGACCGCGACCTCGATCTGGCCGCTTTTGCAAGGAGTCATAACCACGAGTTTCATCTCCGTCAATGGCGGGGCTCCCGGGCCCGATCCCGGTTTCTTCCTGAACATCACTCCGGGCTGGCTCGGGACGATGCAGATTCCGATCCTGCGGGGCACAGACTTCCGGTCAGAGGACACGGCACCCGGCGAGGCCATCGTCAGTGAAACATTCGCCCGCACCTTCTTCCCGGGGCAGGATCCGATTGGCAAAACGTTCAGGCGAAGCGCCGAGCAACCTCCTTACCGCATCATTGCGCTGGTGCGCGATACGCCCTACAGCAATCTGCGTGTGCCTATGCTGCCGGTCGCTTATGTGCCCTTCCATGTAATCGATGAGCAAGGGCTCCCGCGCAGCCTCATTTACGGGACGTTTGTCGTCCATACAGCTGCCGCCAACCCACTTGCGCTGGCGGGCACGCTCCGCCAGACAGTTGTCCAGCTTCACAATGGACTGCGAGTGAGCAATGTTCGCACTCAGGCGGAGCTGGTCCGCAACCAGACCATCCGCGAGCGGCTTCTCGCCATGCTTGCCGTTTTCTTCGCCGGCGTCGCGCTTTTGCTCGCCGGAATCGGCCTGTATGGCATGTTGAACTACTCCGTGCTCCAGCGCCGCCGCGAGATCGGGATCCGCATGGCCATCGGGTCGCCTCGCACCGGCATCGTGCGCTTGGTGACCGCCGATGTTTTCATCATGATCGCGCTCGGAGCGTGCGCGGGCCTCGCGCTCGGCCTCGGCACAGCGCGCTATGTTGAATCCCTTTTCTACCAGGTAAAGTCGACCGATGGAGACATGATCGCGCTGCCGGCCTGCGCCCTGCTGCTGACGGCCCTGATTGCGATCTTCCCCGCTGTGCTTCGCGCGCTGCGGACCGACCCGACCGAGATCCTGCGGACCGAATAGACGCGCATTTGGCGATGCGCCGCGTCAGATTCGCTTCGCCTGCTCCTCGCCGTCGAGCACGCGAAACACGCCGTCGGCCAGCGCGCGCAGTTCATCCTCGCCCGGATAGACGGTTACGGGCGCAATCCACTCCACGTATGGCCGCAACCCGGTCAGCACGCGCGCCGAATGCGCCATGCCTCCGGTCAGAATCACAGCATCCACCTTGCCCTGGAGCACCGTGCTCATTGCGCCCATTTCTTTCGCGATCTGGTAGATCATGGCATCAAGCAAGCGCGCGGCGGCTGCATCGCCGGCATCGACCCGCTGTTCCACTTCCTTCAAATCGCGAGTGCCGAGGTAGGCGAACAGTCCACCGTCGCCGAAAACGTGCCGGTCAAGTTGTGCTGGCGTGAATTGACCGCTGAACGCCAGTTTGACCAGCCCGCGCGCCGGCAGCGATCCGGTCCGGTCCGGTCCGAATGGCCCTTCGTCGATCGAATTGCTGTCGATCATTCGCCCTCCGGCATGCGCCGATGCGGTGATGCCGCTTCCCATGTGCGCCACGATCAATCGCAGTTCTTCGTACTTCGTCCCGCGCTCGCGCGCGTATCGCCGCGCCACGGCCTTTGTATTCAGCACGTGCCCGATGCATTCGCGCGCCACCAGCGGCGATCCGGTCAGCCGCGCGCTCGTCTGCCATTCATCCACGGTGACCGGATCCACGATGCAGGCGTTTACTCCGACGGTTTGCGCGAACTTCAGAGCGAGCAATGCGCCAAGGTTTGAAGCATGCTCGCCGCGACGAGCGCGATGCAACTCCTCGACCATGGCATCATCCACAAGGTATGTGCCGCACTCGATTGGCGGCAGCAGGCCGCCCCGTCCTACTGTCGCGGCAAATGGATAGCCCGGTCCAAATCCCGCTTGGCGCAATGCGGCTTCAATCAGGTTGGCGCGATATTCGAGCCGCGCGACCATCGGCTGCCCTTTGAATTTCTCCACCTCTTCATCGGCGTGCGAGATAGTGCGCACGAAGTCCGCTGCGACTCTCCGGTATACGCCGATCTTCGTCGATGTCGATCCGGGATTGATAACAAGAACCCGGCGATCGTCGTTTTCCAAATGTCCTCTCCGCAAACCAGAACGAGTCTACCCGGGGTTTTCGAAATCGCACGTGACCAATGCCGCACATGTTTCGCCGCCGAGCGCGCGGCAAAACCCGCTCCGCGCCTTTCGTCTCGCCTCGATCCCTGTTACCATAAAACTCGCATTCACCCGTCAACGGGATCACAGAAGAGATTCGAGCAAAAGAGGTTAGCATTGGCAGACACGAAGAAAAGCACCGACAAACTGGAACGCAAAAAGCTGAAGCGCGCGGCACGCAAAAAGGCTGCTCCGAAGGCCAAACGGACCACCCCGCGCGGTTCGCAAAAACGCAAAGTCAAAAAGCTGGTTCGTGGTCAGTCCAAGCGCTAGCAGACGGTCCAGATGATTCGAGTAGCCGGACCGGCTTGCCCGGTCCGGTGCGGTACCCAACCCCACAACTCACGCCTCGCCTTCCGCGCGCTCGATTTTCCTCACATTGGGTAGTGGGTCAGTTTGAAGAAACCTCACCTCAGGGGCTGAAGCCCCCCATTTTTCTTTCCAGCCTTTGAGGCCCGGCTGAAGCCGTGCCCTTGTTACAAAACATCGGGCCTCTCAAAAAGAGTCCCTTCAGGGGCTGAAGCCCAGGTTCATTCTTGGCTATGCTTGTGGCCCGGCTAAAGCCGTGCCCTTGTTACAAAACATCGGGCCTCTCAAAAAGCGTCCCTCAGGGGCTAAAGCCCAGGTTCATTTTTGGCTATGCTTGTGGCCCGGCTAAAGCCGTGGCCTTGTTACAAAACATCGGGCCTCTCAAAAAGCGTCCCTTCAGGGGCTAAAGCCCGGGTTCATTCTTGGCTATGCTTGTGGCCCGGCTAAAGCCGTGCCCTTGTTAAAAAACATCGGGCCTCTCAAAAAGCGTCCCTCAGGAGCTGAACCCCGGGTTCATTCTTGGCTATGCTTGTGGCCCGGCTAAAGCCGTGCCCTTGTTACAAAACATCGGGCCTCTCAAAAAGAGTCCCTCAGGGGCTAAAGCCCAGGTTCATTTTTGGCTATACTTGTGGCCCGGCTAAAGCCGTGGCCTTCAAAACAGATTCAAACTGACCCACTACATTCCTCCTCGCATTGCATCATGTACACTGCCGCATAAGGCTTCCCAAACTCCGGGGAAAAGCGTCCCACGTATGGCCTCATCTCAGAAGCCCGCACCGGTATCGACGAGGAGAACTGCGCTGCCGAGCCAACTGCTAGCCTGCAAGTCCATCGACAAGCTGATCCGCGAGTCCGAGGAGCCAGATCACGCACTGAAAAAATCCTTAGGCCCGTGGTCGCTTACTGCTCTCGGCATCGGCGCGGTCATTGGTTCGGGCATTTTCACGGTCATCGGCACGGCGATGGCCGGGCAGAAGTTCGATGAGCCCGAAATCAGCAATACTCCGCTGGTCCACTACCTCCTCACGCACACCGCGATGGCCGGACGTCCGGGCGCCGGCCCTGCTCTCGCGCTCTCCCTCGTCCTGGTTGCCATCGTCTGTGTCTTCACGGGGCTCTGTTATGCCGAGCTCGCGTCCATGATTCCCATCGCGGGTTCGGCCTACACGTACACCTACGCAACGCTTGGCGAGCTGGTCGCCTGGATTATTGGCTGGGACCTGATTCTCGAATACGCCTTTTCGAACATGAGCGTGAGCGTCGGCTTCGCGGCCCACATCGAGGCGCTGCTCGAGTGGTTCGGGATTCATCCGCCGCTCCGATGGATTTCGCCGGCCTACCTGCCCACCGGCCTGCAGGATTTTGCCGGCAAGGATCTCTACGCTCCGGGCTGGCATTTCGGATTCAACATTCCGGCGTTTCTGGTCGTGATGGTCCTGACGGTCATCCTGGTGCGCGGCATTCGCGAGTCGGCCCGCACCAACAACATCCTGGTCCTCGTAAAGATGGTCGCGATTCTCGCGTTCATTTTTGCCGCGGCCAGCTTCATCAAGCCCGTCTACTGGCATCCGTTCATGCCCAACGGCTGGACCGGCATGCTCTCGGGCGGATCGATCATCTTCTTTACCTATATCGGATTCGATTCCGTTTCGACCGCGGCCGAAGAGTGCCGCAACCCGCAACGCGATCTGCCCTTCGGCATCCTGGCCACGCTTGTTGCCTGCACCCTGCTCTATGGGGGAGTCGCGATCGTGCTCAGCGGCATCGTGCCGTGGCAATCGATCATGGGCGACGCCGCTCCGGTGGTCAATGCGCTGCGAAGGCTCTCCACGATGCCCGGCGGCAGCGGACTGCACTGGGTCGAGCTCATCGTCCTGATCGGCGCGATGCTCGGCATGATTTCGTCGATCCTCGTCTTTCAGCTTGGCCAAGCTCGTGTCTGGTTCGCGATGTCGCGTGACAAGCTGCTTCCGGATATTTTTTCGCGCATTCACGCCCAGTTCCGCACGCCCGCTGTTGCAACCTGGGTGGCGGGATTCGTGGTTGGGGTTCCGGCCGGGCTGCTCGACATCGGCACGGTGTCGAATCTGTCCAATATCGGAACGCTCTTCGCGTTTGTCCTCGTCTCGATCGCCGTGCTCATTCTGCGCTACCGCGAACCCGACCGGCATCGTGCTTTCCGCGCACCGTTGGGACCGGTTTTTCCCGTGCTCAGCATCATCTTCTGCATCGTGCTGATGATGGGCCTTGAAGTTCTCACCTGGACAGCGTTCTTCATCTGGCTCTTCACCGGCTTGCTCATCTATTTCTTCTACAGCCGCCACCGGTCCGAATTCGCGCCTGCGCGATAGACAGCTGGATCACCCGCTAAACTCGATCCATGGAAGACATCCGGTCCTTCATTCGCCGTCTCCCCAAGGCCGAGCTGCATCTTCATCTCGAGGGCACGATCACGCCGTCTACGCTGGTGGAGTTGAGCGCCCGCCACGATGCCCGCCCCATCACGCTACCCGAAGCCGAAGCACTCTATGAGTTCGCCGATTTCACCGGCTTCATCGAAGCCTTCAAGGCTGTGACTCACCAGCTGATCCACCCCGACGACTACGAGCTAGCGGCGTGGCGGATGATGCAGCACCTGGCAGAACAGGGCGTGGTCCACGCAGAGGTCTTCATATCGGTGGGTGTGATCTACATGTGGCGGAATCACGACCCTGAATGCTTCGAACCCATTTTCGAGGGCCTGGAACGCGCAAGGGAGCGCGCGCAACGCGAGCTGGGCCTCTCGATCTACTGGATCTTCGACGCGGTGCGCCACTTCACGGTGCCGGAAGCGGAGCGAGTGTTCCGCAAGGCGGCGCAGCTGCGCTCTCGTTACCCCTCGATCATTGGCATCGGCCTGGGAGGTGACGAGCGCCGCACCGGTTCCGAACCGTTTCGAGAACTTTTCGCCGAAGCCCGTGCCGCGGGCCTCCGCCTTACCAACCATGCCGGCGAAACCACCGGTCCCGATGCGATCCGGGAGGCGCTCGCGATTGGCTCCGAGCGGCTAGGCCATGTGCTTTCCGCCATCCGGGATGAGGCGCTTCTGGAAGAGCTCAAATCCCGAAGCATCGGCCTGGAGCTGAACCCCACCTCCAACGTCCGTACCGGCGTCTGCTCCTCGTTTGGCGAGCACCCTCTCCGCCGGTACTTCGATGCAGGCCTGCTGGCGACGATCAACTCCGATGATCCGGCCTTCTTCGGCTCGGATATTGCCAACGAATATTTTCTAGCCCACACCGAGCAGGGGTTCACACGCGAGGAGCTGCGCCGTCTTGCATTGAATTCCATCCATGCGAGCTTCCTCCCGGAGTCGGGAAAGCGCGTCATTCTCGCCAACATTGAGAAGACTTAAAACCGGTGTGAGCGCATCCAACCAAAGTTGTAGGCATCTCACTTCTTATGGGGAATGAGCGTATCTGGAGTTGCGATATGATATCGATAGGAGCCTTACCATTCATGTCTGCGGAACCCATTGCTCTCAGACTCGATGAGCCAACGGGGACGAAGGTCTTCACCGTTCTCGGCTGGTTCTCGGCAGGAATGGCGATTGCAGCCTTGGGCCTTTACCTGGGCAACGAAATCCGCCTGCGCTACCGGTTCAATCACCGCACGCCCTACGACTTCTACGCGAACGCCGGCAGACAAGAGCCTGGCGAATTCGGGGTTGGCATCTAGACAGCTTCGACCAAGGAATCTCGCGAAATGCCGCCACGGGCGGCATTTCGCATTTCAGCCATGTTTTCAACCGCAGCCGCGCAACCCGGCCTGCGATAGGCTAGACCCTTATGGGACGCATTCGAGTTCTTTCAGACCAGGTGGCGAATCAGATCGCCGCCGGCGAAGTGGTCGACCGTCCCGCCTCTGTCGTGAAGGAACTCCTCGAAAACTCCCTCGATGCGGGCGCTTCCCGCATCCGCATCGACGTCGAAGGGGGAGGCCGCAAGCTCATCCGTGTCAGCGACAACGGACACGGCATGAACCGCGACGATGCCCTTCTCGCCTTCGAACGCCACGCAACCTCAAAGCTTCGCTCCGCCGACGACCTGCTCGCCATTGCGACGCTGGGATTCCGAGGCGAAGCGCTACCGTCGATCGCATCCGTCGCGCGCGTCACGCTGGAGACAGCTTCAGACGAGAGTGGCACTGCACCCGGAACACGAATCGAAATTGCGGGTGGAAAAATCCTGCATGTCGACGATGCTGCCCCGCCCCGCGGCACCACCATCTCGGTCGCTGATCTTTTCTTCAACACGCCGGCCCGCCGCAAATTCCTGCGCGCCGAATCGACTGAACTGGCGCATGTCACCGCCCTCGTTACCCACTACGCCCTGGCTCACCCGGAAAAACACTTTGAGCTGACGTCATCGAGCCACACGATCGTCTCCGCGCCGCCTGTCGCGCGCACAGCGGAACGCATTTACCAGATTTTCGGCAAAGACACGCTTGGGCAGCTTCTGCCTGTTGCTGCCGAAACCCCGTTCCAACGCGCCGGCTTGCCGGAACCCCCTCCGTGGAGAAAGAGCGCGGAGGATCCGCCGCGCCAGCCCGGAACGCTGCGCCTCAGCGGCTTCTATTCGAAGCCCGAATTGCAGAAGCTGAATCGCAACTCGATCTATATCTTCGTCAACAAGCGGCTCATTCGCGATCGCCTGCTGCTGCACGCCATCTCGGAGGCATACCGCAATGTCATTCCGCCTACCAGCTTCCCGGTCGTGTTGCTGTTCCTTGAAATGCCGGCCGAAGAAGTCGACGTCAACGTGCACCCCGCAAAGACTGAAGTTCGCTTCCGCCAGCAGACGCTCGTCCATGATTTCGTGCGAGACAGTTTGCGCAATGCGCTGATCAAGGCTCGGCCCGCCGCCGCATTTCTCGCCGCTCTCGAAAGCTCTCCTGCGGCAAGCCCTTCGCTCATGCCGCCAGCCGCATCACCGCTGCCGGGCTCGCCTGAATCCGCCGCGCTCGATCGCGATCCCGACGCTGCTCCGACACAAACGGATGCCGGCTCGTTCCGACTGACGCCACAGGCGCTGCCTTCGGTGGCGGCCAGCTTGCCATTCGCCAGCGAGCTGCTCGGGGCTACCAGTCTCAATCAAGTGGCAACGGCGCTGCTCGATCCCGACGCAACTTCCGCCGCCACCACCGCTCAGGACACAGTGCGCGTCGAAGCAGAGCAGGCTGCCGCCAACCTCAATCATCTTGCCGGGTTGAAAGCGCTTGGCCAGCTTCGCGAGTCCTTCATCCTCGCCACGGGCGAAAACGGTCTTTGGATTATCGATCAACATGTAGCCCATGAGCGGGTTCTCTTCGAAAAGATCCTTCGCGATCGCCGCGTCGAGCACGTACAGCGCCAGAGGCTCCTGATGCCGCTGCTGGTCGAGTTGAAGCCATGGCAGATGGTTGTTTTCGCGCGGATTGCGACCGAACTTGAGCGCAATGGATTTGAAGCGGAGCCGTTTGGTCCACAAACCCTCGCTGTGAAAGCCGCCCCGGTCGGGTTGGAAGGCGCGGAGCTTGAGCGCATGCTCTCCGAAGTGATCGAGCAGTCTGGGGCCGAGTCAGACGAACCGCTGCAAAATCAGGACCTTAGCTCGTTACGCGCGCGCATAGCCGCGTCCATCGCCTGCCATTCGGCCATCAAGATCAACACGCCTCTTGATGCAGCCCGGATGGACTGGCTTCTCCAGGAGCTGGCAAAGACTGAGCATCCCACCAATTGCCCCCACGGACGCCCAATCGCCCTGCTTTATTCCTGGAAAGACATACAGCGGGCCTTCCAAAGGATTTAGTTCGGATTTAGAATGGAAAAAGATCGGCCACCCTCCTCTCAGGAGTAGGACCGGCCAGCGCCAGCACCAGTCTGGAAGCGAGGTTTCTCTTTGACATCGGAACAATTGGAAGCAGCGCGCTCCGAACGGATGCGCCAGAACGGACCTGGGACTCTCACTTTGGAGGAGGCTCGGACGTGGATCGAAGAGACTGGACTTTGTCTCTTTCTCCCCCGGCGTCAGTTTTCATCCTCCGTTGCGCCATCTTTTGTAGAAGCGGTGGCCGGACACAGGGATTCTGCACCTGATCCAAAGCAAATCTCCTTAGCTGAAGAACTGTTAGTGCGCCTCGAAGCCGACGGAATCGCCGTCCGGCTGAATCTTCTCGGGCAGCCCGGCGAACAGCCCGATTTCGTGGTTGCCGCCTGGGTATTGCCCTACGTGTATGCGCTCCGCGGCGATCGTGATTGGCGCCGCAATCCCCAGCTGACCGGCTCGCGGGCGGTTTCGCAGCTTGCTGTCCTGGCCTACAAGCTGCTCGAAGCAGGAGACTTGTCGATTCCGCAGCTGAAGCATGCCCTGGGCCGCGAGGTCAGCGAGGCGGCTGTGCTGCGTGCCATCACCGAGCTCTGGCAGCAACTGCGCATTATCCCCGTGATTGCCGCTCCCGGTCAGACAGCGAAGTGGCAATTGCTCCGCGTCCGGTATCAGAAAGCGATTGCCGAAGGCGCCTCGACCTCGCAAGTGACGGCAATCTCAGTGCTTGCCTCCATTTACCTGCAAGCTGTGATCGCCGCGAGCATGGAGGAAGTGGAGATCTTTCTGGCTCCACTGACCGCCCGCAGCAAAGTGCGCGAGGTGCTCCGCGGACTGCTGGCCACGCGCCAGGTGCATACCATTGCACTTGGCCATGCTCCGCACTTCTATGTCGCGGGTACGCTGCCCGAATTTGCTCCGCCGACGACCATCTATGCGGGGACCTTTACTTCCACGACAAGCTACTTCTCGCCGGTCAGGGAATATCAGCCTGCACCGCCGGCTCCATCGGTTCAGGCGGCGCCTCCTCCGGCTCCAAAACAGGAATCGCTGCCGTCCATCCGGGCTGAAGTGCCCGCTCCCCGGCCTGCCATCCGCAAGCCGGCGCCGAAACCGGCCGCGAGACCGCATTTCAGCCGCGACCGCAAATCCGCATCCGCACGGCACGGGCAGAATGGCCGCAATGCCGAGACACGCAGCCGCAGCAACCGTCCTGGTTCTGGCGCTCGCTGGGCACAGAACGGAGCGAAGCGCGTACAGGGCAAGGGCAATGGCAACCATGCCTCCGCCAGCGGCAATGGGTCGCGCATGAATGGCTCATCCAATGGAAAGGCGAAGCTTCGCAATGGCAGTGGCGGCTGGGGCAAGTCGACGGCGGCCAGGCACAATGGCCATTCGAGTGGTTTGAAGGCTGCGGCGAAATCTGGTTCGGCGAAGCGCGTGATCGGCCGCTCAAGGGCTGACGCCCGACCTGTCCGCAAAGATCGCAAGCCGGCGTTCACAGCAGGCACCGTCGCGCGGAGCAAACAGTACCGGTTCACTGCCCGGACAAAACAGGGGAAAAAGAAGCGCGGATAGATCCGGTGGAAGCTCCTTTGCCCCCGAACGAGTCAAAGCGAAACATCATTGTCGCGATAGATGGCCCCGCCGGTGCCGGGAAGAGTACGATTGCCCGTCACCTGGCGCGCCATTTCGGCCTGCTCAACCTCGAGACCGGCGCGATGTATCGCGCGCTAGCCCTGAAGGCTCTGCGCTCCGACCTCTCGCTTGACTCCTCGTCCGAACTTGAAACCCTCACCGCCGACACGACGATCGGCCTCGAGCCGGGCGAAGATGAGAATCGCGTTCTGCTCGACGGCGAAGATGTCACAGGTCTGATCCGCAATCAAACAGTCACCGACGCTGCGTCGCGGGTGAGCGTCTATCCTGCAATCCGAGCGTGGATGGTGCGCCTTCAACAGCAGATGGGCGCGGATGGCGGAGTCGTCATGGAAGGACGCGACATCGGCACCGTCGTCTTCCCCAACGCGCAGGTCAAAATCTTTCTCGACGCGGCCCCCGAAGTCCGAGGCATGCGCCGCTTCGATCAGCTGGGCCCCGACACCGGTCACCAACCCGAAGCCGTGATTCGCGAACTGCGCGCCCGCGATGAGCGAGATCGCAACCGGGCCGACTCGCCGCTGAAGCCTGCTGCGGACGCAGTCCTGCTCGACTCCACCAACATGACGCTCGACGAAGCCGTCAAAGCCGCCGAAAAAATCGTGACGGAAAAGACGGGCATTTCTCCAACTGAGCCAGCAGACGATTCCACGTTTCGATTCCGCCCACCACAGTGAACTCGGCTCACTGATTGCGAGCCTTCGCCGCGAGTTTCTCAGCTTGGGCCAGTGCGTCCGGCGCGCTCACCTTTACATCCGGCTCAACGCCGGCGCCCTCCCAGTCAAGAGGTCCGTAGGGGCCAGGCTTCCGAACCTCGGGGACCGCCATCCAGAAGTGCTCGTCAATGTGATAGGGCTTCCCCTGGTGACCGCCTCGAGTGGTTTCTCCAACGACGGTCGCGCGCTTCAGCATTTTCAGATTGTAGGCAAAGTGTTCAGCGCCAGAAAACGTGCGAGCAGACGTCAGAATGTAGACCGGTTTCCTGGCGAACCTGCGACCCTTCGCCGGAGGAAGCATACTTGCATTCGGGGTAGCAAGGGGGTTGTACCACACAACCGGATAGTCGAATAGCATCGCAGCCAGCTCGGCCACCATATCCGGTAACCCTCCCGCATTGTCGCGCAAGTCGAAGATGATGGCATCGGATCGACTTAGCTTCTCCAGCGAAGCGTGAAAGGTTGTGCCGCAAGCAGCTGGGTCGGGAAAGAAGTTGAACTTCATGTAGCCCACATTGCCGGGTAGCACCTGCACACGTTCGATGGTGCAGTTCTGCTTCAGCATCGCCAAGCGGTACTGCTCGCGCTGCGCAGCGGATGGTGTGGGCGGTATGCTCGGAATTGCATTCGCGCTGTATTGAACCATGAGGTGCGAATCATGAGTTGAGCCCTGAATATCCTGGGTCAATCGTTCCGCGAGAGTCGGCCCGTCACCGATCGCATCATAGGCTCCGCTCTTTTCGCGCGTAAGAAGCAGCTCCGAAGCCTCATGAGCTTTTTGAGGAGCCGAGTAGTGCGCTCTCACGATGGCAGCTACCGCTTCCACAACCCGGACGCGATCCGAAGGGTCGAGCCTCAGTCCATCGGGAATCGGATCAACAGGAGATTGCCAAGCGCAGAGGACGAGCGGCCTCGCAGACATTGGCGAGTCGGGTCCTAAAACCATTCCAACGCAAATGATCAGGTTGAGCACTGCGAAGGCCGTGATGGAAGTCTTCATGGTTCTGAATTTCTTAGTCGATGATCGATATATCGATGAACGACTGTAGTCCTCCTCCTCGGACGGTGTCAAATTGTCGTTCCGAGCTGCCAGCGGGTAGCAGGAGCCCATCTTGACTTTATGCTTAGATATCTATATAAAGATATCTGAGTATGGCGAAGACTGACGCTCTGCAAGGTTCACTCGATTTGCTTGTCCTCAAAATCCTGTCGCGGCGGCCGCGCCTGCACGGCTACGCCATCATGGCGGCCATCGCCTTCACATCCGGCGAAGTGCTGCGCGCGGAGGAAGGCTCTCTCTACCCTGCGCTCTATCGCATGGAGGAAGCGGGATGGATTCGCGCCGAATGGATCAAGAAGGAAACGGGCCGTCGGGCCCGCGTCTACGAACTGACCGCTGAAGGCAAAAAGCAACTGGGCGCGGAAGAGTCACGCTGGCAGTCCGTCAGCCTGGCGATCAACCGGGTTCTGCGGGAGGCATGACATGTCTGTGTGGTCGCGGATCTCGAATGCCGTGAGGAGCGAGCGCCTGAATCGCGAGATCGAGGAAGAGTTGCAGGCGCATATGGAAGAAGCCATTGCTTCGGGACGTGACCCTGATGAAGCGCGGCGGGCCTTCGGCTCCGCGCTGCGTGCGCGCGAGGCCGGCCACAGCGTTCGCGTGGCCGGATGGCTTGAGTCGCTGCTGGCCGATGTGCGATTCGGCTGGCGACAGCTCTGCCGGAATCGCGTGACCTCAGCAGCCGCGGTGCTCTCTCTCGCGCTGGCCATCGGAGCGTGTACCTCTTCTTTTCGGCTCATCGATGCTCTTGTTTGGCGGCCTCTGCCCATCGCCCATCCCGAACGTCTCTACTTCCTCTCGCGCGCCGGCATGGGATTCGACAATAAGCCTGGCGCCTGGGATTCCTGGGCATATCCGGATTTCGAGCTGCTGCAAGCGGCCGCACGCGGCAAGGCGCAACTCATCGCCGTCTCTTACGCCAACCGCGACGACATCACTTACAAAACCGACCTGGAGATGGAAAAAGCCAGTGTGCAACATGTCTCCGGAAACATGTTCGCCGCATTCGGGCTTCAGCCCGCGGCGGGCCGCCTGTTCTCCGAGTCTGACGACCACGCGCCCGGTGCTGCTCCTTACGCGGTCCTCACCTATGACTACTGGACACGCCGGTTTGCGCGCGACCCAAGTGTCATCGGCCGCACGCTTCACTACGACAATGGCGTGTACCAGATCATTGGAGTCAGCGAAAAGAAATTCACCGGGACGGAGCCCGGCATCGTTGTCGACATCTTCGTGCCGACGATGATGGATCGCGGCGTAACGCGACAGGACCGGACCTGGATCAGAACCCTTGTTCTCGTCGAGCCCGGCGTTTCAATTGAATCGCTGCGCCAGATGTTCGAAGCGATTCACGGCGGCTTCGAACGACAGCGTCTGACAGGGCAGACGGGCCTCTCGCCGGTCACTATTCAGAATGTCCTGAGGAACAATGTCCGGATCGAACCCGCTCCCGCCGGGATATCTCAAATGCAGAAGAACTACGGGCGTGCGCTGGCTGCCATCGCTTTTCTCGTTCTCCTCGTTCTTTTCATCGCCTGCGCGAATGTCGCCAACCTCATGTCCGCCCGTGCGGCTGCGAGGACCCGCGAAATGGCCCTGCGCGTTTCAATCGGCGCCGGAAAAGGGCGGCTCGTCCGGCTCGTGCTAGCCGAAAGCGTCCTCCTGGCGGTTCTGTCTGCCGCTATTGGCGCGCTCTTCTCGTGGTGGTCAGCGCCTCTCGTGGTCGGCATGATCAACCCAAAGGACAATCCGGCGCGGCTCATTCTGCCCGCAGATGTGCGTGTTCTCGCATTCGGGCTTCTGCTCACGATCGTCGTGATGCTGCTTTTCGGTCTTCTGCCTGCGCTGCGCGCTTCTTCGGTCAATCCGGCCGGAGCACTCAAGACAGGCGAGACTCCGGTGGCGCGTCAGCGACTGATGCGCACAATGGTCGGGATTCAGGTTGCGTTCTGTTTCCTCGTCGTCTTCGTTGCCGGGCTCTTTGTGGCCAGTTTTGAGCTTCTTTCCAACAAGCCGACCGGCTTCTCGGCGGATCGCCTGCTGTTGCTCGAAACAACCAGCCGCGCGCCGCAACCGACTGTCTACTGGGATGATGTTGCGGAGCATCTGCGCGAGATGCCAGGGGTCGAACGCGTCTCGCAATCTTCGTGGCCGTTGCTGAAGGGCATCGGGTGGAACGATTCGATTTCAGTAAATGGCGGCCCCCCAAGCATCGACCTTGCTTACTTCCTTAATGTGTCGCCCGGCTGGTTTGAAACGATGAAGATTCCACTGCTCCAAGGAAGAGATTTTCGAGACAGCGACGCCTATCCGCAAGCGGCCGTCGTAAATCAAACCTTCGCGCGCAAATTCCTTCATGACGAGCACCCTGTCGGTCGCTTTTTCGAGAAGGCTTCGGACGACGGCACTCACCAGCGCATGCAGGTCGTCGGCGTGGTGCGCGATGCATACTACAGCAGCATCCTCGTCATGTTGCCGGTCGTGTTTGTGCCCATGCACTCGCAGGAAATCGCTGGCGTGCGCGACGCTACCTTCGTTGTGCGAACGGCATCTTCCAATCCTCTTGCACTCGCCTCCACGCTTCGCCAGGAGGTCACGCATGTCCGGGCCGAGTTTCGCGTGAGCAATGTGCGCAGCCAGGAAGAGCTCAACCAGGGGCAGACGATTCGCGAGCGCTTGCTGGCTATGCTGGCATTCTTCTTCGGCTTTGTCGCGCTCTTGCTCGCGGGGATCGGTCTTTACGGCGTGTTGAATTACTCCGTGCTCCAGCGCCGCCGCGAAATCGGCATCCGTATGGCGATCGGCTCGCCTCGTGCGGGCATCGTGCGCCTTGTCACGATCGATGTTTGCATAATGATTGCGCTGGGAGCTTGCGCGGGCGTGGCGCTGGGCCTGGGGGCGGCGCGATCTGTCGAGTCGCTCTTTTATGAAGTGAACGCGACAGATCCCATCATGATCCTGCTGCCCTTCACTGTGGTTTTATCCACCGCCTGTGCGGCGGCGATCCCGGCGCTGGTCCGCGCGGTCAGAATCGATCCTGCGGAGATCCTGCGTTCGGAATGATCGTCGCATCACCTGGTTCCGGGGAGGTATGAAATGTCGTTGTGGTCGCGGATCTCGAATGCCGTGTGGGGCGAGCGCTTAAATCGCGAGATCGAGGAAGAGTTGCAGGCGCATATGGAAGAAGCCATTGCTTCGGGACGTGACCCCGATGAAGCGCGGCGGGCCTTCGGTTCCACACTGCATGCGCGCGAGGCGGGTCACGGCGTTCGCACTGCCGGATGGCTTGAGTCGCTTGTCGCCGATACAAAATTCGGCTGGCGGCAGCTTTGCCGCAACAAGGTCACATCCGCGGTGGCTGTGCTTTCACTCGCTCTCGGCATCGGCTCCTGTGTCGCCGCCTTTCGTCTTATCGACGCCATGCTCTGGCGCCCGCTCCCGATCTCCGGTTCCAGCAGGCTCTATGTTCTTTCTCGCAAGCTGACCGGACCCGAGGGCAAGCCGATCGAGGATGGTTACTGGTCGACGCCGGACTTCAAGGTAATGCGCGATGCCGTCAAGGAACAAGCCGACCTCATCGCGATCAGCGGGGCGGACCGCACCGACATCACCTGGTCCACTGACGACGACATGGAGAAGGCCCACGTCGTTTATATCTCCGGCAACATGTTCTCGCTGTTTGGCCTTGAGCCCGCGCTCGGACGGCTGATCACGCCCGCCGATGACCGCGGCTCGGGACTCTATCGCTATGCGGACCTGTCGTGGGATTACTGGAATCACCGCTTCGGCCGCGATCCCCACGTGCTCGGCCGCTCGCTCCACATCGGGAACCAGACGTTCGAAATCATCGGCGTCGGCCCTCGCGATTTCACTGGAACCGAAACAGGAACTGTCAGCGACATCTTTCTGCCGCTCAGCATGAACCCGCTTGCCACCGAGGACAGTGTCACGTGGCATCACACCTTTCTGATGTTGAAACCCGGCGTCAATCCTGCGACCTCACTCGAGCCGCTGCGACAACATCTCGCGGCCGTGAGCCGCAGTTTCGAGGCCGAGTGCTCGATATGCTTCCGCGGGGTGCCGCAGGCCACCATCGATCGCCTTCTCAACAAGACGCTCGTCTTCAATCCCGCAGGGGCCGGCATTTCCGATCTCCAGAAGGACTATCGCCGGCTACTCGGCGTGCTCGGTCTGATGGTCGCTCTCGTTCTGCTCATCGCCTGCGTCAACGTCGCGAACATGATGACGGCCCAGGCTGCCTCCCGCGCCCATGAGATGGCTCTCAGGATCTCGATCGGGGCCGGCCGGCGTCGTCTTGTTCAGCTGATCCTTGTCCAGAGCGCGCTTCTCGCCCTCTTCGCTTCTGTCCTCGGCGCAATCTTCGCGGCGTGGGCAGCTCCGTTTGTGCTCAGCCTCGTCAACCCGCGCGACAACCCTGCGCGGCTCGCCCTTGCCGCCGACTGGCGTGTGCTTCTCTTCGGCTTCGGGCTCATGATTCTCGTCGTTCTATTGCTTGGTTTGCTTCCCGCTCTGCGCGCCTCTGCCGTGCGGCCGGTCGCTGCCCTCAAAGGCGGTGAAGATCCGCACGCGCCGCGGCGTCTGATGCGCGGGGCTATCGCTCTTCAAGTCGCCTTCTGTTTCCTCGTCCTCTTTCTTTCTTCGCTGTTCGTGAAATCTTTCCAGCGCCTGCAGAACCGCCCGCTCGGTTTCTCCACCGACCGTCTGCTTCTGCTTGAAACCGTCTCCGGCAAAGGCCAACTTCCGATCGTCTGGAGTCAGACTGCCGAGGGGCTCCGAGCTGCGCCCGGCGTCGACTCCGTCGCCATCTCGGGCTGGCCCATTCTTGGACACATCAGGATTAACAGCGACATTTCCATCAACGGCGCGCCTCCCAGTCCGACTCCTGCTTTTTTCCGCAGCGTCTCCCCAGGTTTTTTCTCGACGATGAAGATCCCCCTGCTTTCAGGTCGCGACTTTCTTCCTCAAGACACCTCGCCGGGGGCCGCCATTGTCAACGAAACCTTTGTCAGGACCTACTTCGCCGGTCAGGATCCGATCGGCCGCACCTTTGAACGCGGGGCCAATCAACCGGTCAACAAGATCGTCGGGGTCACCCCCGACGTCCCCGATCATGACTTGCGCGAGCCCAACGGGCCGATGTTCTACGTCCCTTTTAATGATGTCGACGGCAAATCCGCACCCGGACCCGCCGACTTCGCCACTTTCGTCATTCACACCGACGCCCAGAACCCGCTGGCCCTCGCCAACTCCCTCCGCCAGGTCATCGCGCAGCGCCATAACGGCCTCCGCGTCTCCAACATCACCACGCAGCTGGACCTGGTCCGCGACCAGACCATTCGCGAGCGCCTGATTGCCATGCTTGCCGCATTCTTTGCTGCCGTGGCGCTGCTGCTCGCCGGCATCGGACTCTACGCAGTCCTCAACTACTCGGTCCTCCAGCGCCGCCGCGAGATCGGGATCCGCATGGCCATCGGCTCACCGCGGGTGCAAATCGTGCGTCTTGTCACCTTCGACGTCTTCCAGATGATCGTGCTGGGAGCCTGCGCCGGCTTCGCGTCGGGCATTGGAGCCGCGCGATATGTTGCCTCGCTTTTCTACCAGGTCAAAGCAACTGACGCAGACATGATCGCTTTGCCCGCCTGCGCACTTCTGCTGACGGCGCTGGTTGCCACACTGCCTGCCGTGTTGCGCGCATTGCGCACAGACCCGACGGAGATTCTGCGCGTGGAGTGAGAGCAGATTGACTCGCTACTCCACCCTGAGCGCGGTCAGCGGCTCCACACTGGCGGCCCGGCGCGCAGGCAGAGCACTGGCGATGAGTGCAACTGTCGCCACGCCGATCATGGCGAGCAGATAACTCGCTCCATCGAGCGGCTGCACGCCGTAGAGCGACGACTTCAATGCGCGTCCAACCAGCATCGCAAACGGGACTCCCATCACCACCCCGATAGCAATGAGGGAGAGAGACTCCCTGAGGATCATCCAGACGACCTGCCCGCGGCGAGCGCCCAATGCCATGCGAATCCCAATTTCTGCGGTGCGGTTATTGACGCGATAGGCAAGCGTACCGTAGAGTCCCGTCGCCACCAGCGCAACCGCGAGCAGGCCGAAGAACCCTGCAAGCCGCGCAAAGAGCAACTGGTTCGAGATGGTCAGATCGTATTGCGCCCGTTGAGTCATCGGGCGTATCAGAGGCAAGTCAGGATCGATCTGCTGGACCACCTTGCGCGCCGCCGGCAATATCGCGAGAGGCTCGCCATGCACACGCAGTTCAACGTCCATCTTTCCCACCATCGGAATCTGGGCATATCCATACCACGCCATCGGGATTGGATCCTCATCGATGCTGCGGTATTTATGATCCTTCACCACTCCGACGATGGTCATGGGGAACTCCCCGTTGTCGGGACCTATGATGTGACCCAGCGGGTTCTGTCCAGGCAAAAAGCGTTTCGCAAACTCCTCGTTGATGACGCCGACATGGGGTGACATTGCGGTATCGGAGTCCCTGAAGTCGCGGCCCGCGACTACCGGCACGCCGAGCGTCGCAAAGAAATCCGGGCCGACCACGTTGCTGCGGACTGTGATTGATCCACCGTTCGCAACCTGGGGCAGTTTGCCGTCCACCAGCATGGCGCTGTTGTCGGACCACCAGGATCCAAGCCGCTCTTCCATGACCGTGACCGACTCAACGCCCGGAAGACCGCGCAGATTGCCGATCAGCTCGCGATAAAAAGCTCTTCCCTGTGGAATGGAATCGATGTGCGGGCTCACGCCGAATACGACGAGACCATCGACATTCAGTCCCAAAGGCGTGTTTTCGAGATTGCGAAGCGTACGAATCAGAAGACCTGCGGCGACCAGCAACACAACACACAAGGTAATCTGCAGCACAACAATCATCCTGCCCAGGCGCGATTTTCCGGCATCAGTATTTGCCGAAGCCGCGGAGGTCTTGAGGGCAAGCGTTGGTCCGGCTGAAAGAGCGACACGCAAAGGCGCCAACCCGAAGAGCAGCACTGCAAGCGCCAGCACAGCCACCGTGAATCGCAGCACCGTGCCGTCTGGGGCGAGGCTCGACTCCATCCGCGCCCACGCGCCGAGAGCCCGCGTGGCGAAGACCGCGAACAACCACGCGACAGCGCCTCCAGCCGTTGCCAGTAGCAGACTTTCCGTCAGCAATTGACGCAAAAGGTCGCCGCGTCCCGCACCCAGCGCCAGCTTCATGCTGAACTCCCGCTGCCGGGTCGTATTGCGCGCGAGCAGCAGCATGATGATGTTGGTCAAGGCGATCACCAGGACCAGTCCGACCATACCCATCAAGAGGCGGAGCGGCTTGCCGTACATGTCGGCGTATCCCGGAAAGCCCTTCGCATCGGCAAGACTCAACACCGGCCGTTTCTCGCCCTCCATTGGTTTTCCGAGGCCAATATAGGCAGCCTGCTGGAAAACTGTCTGAAGTTGCGCGGCAGCCTGGGCCTTGGTGACGCCGGGGCTGAGCTTTCCAATCATCTGCAGGCACCACCACGTCGGATTGGCCATATAGACCCTGCCGTCGTCCAGCGGATTGCCCCACGCGTTCAGTTCGGGGCGATTCTGCAAGGGAATCCAGAAGTCCGTCGACCCGCCATCCTCCAATCCCTCGAAACCTTCGGCGGTGATTCCGACAATGGTGAAACCGATTCCGCGGACATAGAGGGTTGTTCCCAGCACGTCCGGATTGCGCGCAAACCGCCGCGTCCAATAATTGTTGCTGATGACGGCGATGGGCGTGTGATCCTTTTCGTCCTGCTCAGAAAATCCGCGGCCGCGCTGCAATCTGACGCCCAGGCCGGAAAAGAAGGTGCCGCTCACCATGTCCCCTTCCGCTTCCTCCGGCTGCGACCCATAGCGGACTGCCACCTTGTTCCCCGATAGCGGAACGAATGCAATCACCGCCGACATGCCTCCAGTCTGCTTGCGCAGCGCGTCGTAGACGGCATAGGAGAAGGTGCGGTTGCTGTCGATCGTACCGGTCCCGCGAGGCGGATTGGAGGTGCGCAGATAGACGACACGATCCGCATCGGCTACAGGCAGCGATCGCAGCATCACCGCATTCATGACGCTGAATACCGCGGTGTTCGCGCCCATGCCCAGCGCAAGGGTCAAAATGGCAGTGATTGTGAATCCGGGGCTCTCTAGAAGGGAACGAATTCCGTACTTCAGATCGCGCAGCAATTTGTCGAGCCATACCCACCGGCTGCGCAAGTAAAACCGCTCCTGCGCGGCGCGCACGTTGCCGAACTTCTGGCGCGCTCTCCACTTCGCCTCGTCGTCGCTCATTCCTTCGAGTCGCATGGCCTCGACTTCAAGTTCGATGTGAGCCTGGATCTCATCCGCGAAATCTTCCGCGCTGCGTTTTCTTCTCGACATGTTATGTCTCCTCAGATTTGCGAATTAGACTCACGTCTCGCGAATAAAATCGTTACGGCTGGTCTACTACGAAAGTTCCTTCCGCCCCTTCCGACGATTGACTGAGCGATTGATCTATTCGGCGCGAAGAGCCTCCGCTGGATTCACTGACGCAGCACGGTGCGCGGGCACAAAACTTGCCGTGACTGACGCCAACGCGAGCAAGACAATCACGGAAACAAGATTCATCGCGTCCCAGAATTTCACTCCGAAGAGCAGGTTGCGGATCAGCACGGATGCCCCGATCGAGCCGGCGACTCCAACCGCAAGGCCGACAGCCGTCAGCCATCCGGCCTGGCGCAGCACCAGCCCGTAAATTGAGCGGCGTTGTGCTCCGAGCGCCATGCGCACACCAATCTCTTTCGCGCGCTGCGCCACGGAATACGCAATCACCCCATACAGACCGACGATGCTGAGCGCCATAGCCAAGGCCGCGAAGCCACCGACCAGCCATGCGGAAATCCGGCGCAGATACGCTGCACTCGAATCCTGAATGACCTCATCCATGGTGGCGGCATTTGAAGTTGCAATTCCCTTGTTCACGTCATGAACGGCATTCACGAGCAAGGGAAGGATTGCGCCGGGCGCCTGCGAACTCCGCACCACCAGCTCAAACGAATGCCACGAATTCTGATTGAAGGGCCGGTAAATGACTGCGCGATTGGGCGTGTCCATTTGTCCCTCTTTGATGTCATCCACTACGCCGATCACCTGCATCGCATCTCCACGGGGCGCATAAGCGATGCGCTTCCCGACAGGGTCTTCACCGGGGAAAAACTCCTTTGCCAGGGTTTCATTGATCACGACGATGTTCGGCTTGGCCGGATCGTCCTCATCTTCGGTGAAGTACCGGCCCCGCACCAGCCTTGCTCCCAGCATGGCGAGATACCCCGAGCTCACATCGCGCTCCGGTACGTCGTGTCTCTTGTCTGGCTGCGCACTGTCAGGAACATGTATGTTGGTGCCCAGATCCCATGCCCGGATGGGCTTTGAGACCGTGAGCCCGACCGATATAGCTCCGGGAATGCTCTGGGCGCGATTCAACAGTGCCTTTTCCAGCGCCATCACCTGCGCGTCGGTGATGTAGGATTTGGGGACTTCGACCACGACCGAAGAGAGATGATCGGGCCGGAATCCGGTTTCGACATGCAGAAGCCTGTACAGGCTCTTGCCCAGCAGCCCGGCGCCCGCCAGCAGCACCACGGCCGTAGCCAATTCGATCACCACCAGCTTCGAGCCGAGCTTCTTCCACGCTTGTCCGGCCGCTGCTCGGCCGCTTTCCGCAAGGTCGTGCCGCACGCTGCTCCGTTTCAATCGCATGATGGGAGCCAGCACGAACAATAGTGTAGCGGCCAGCGTGCTGACGGCAGTAAACACCGCAACATGCTTGTTGATACCCAAGTTGAGCAGGAAAGGCATCGCCTCGATCCGTTGCTGCGGAATCAAATGGGGGATGAGGCCCAAGGCGGCCCAGGCAAATCCCAGGCCCAGGCAGGTTCCGGCTGCCGCAATCAGCACAGCTTCGGCGGTGAACTGCGCAACGAGGCGCAACGCGGTGGCGCCCAGCGCCTTGCGGACTGCGATCTCATGCTGGCGCCCTTCAGAGCGCAGCAACAACAGACCGGTTACATTGACACAGGCGATCAGCAAGAGCAGCGCGGCCGCACTGAACAAGGCGAGGAGTACAGGTCGAAGATCGCCCACCGAGACTTCTGCCAGCGACACAGTCGTTGCGCCGTACCCCCGGTTCGAATCGGGATATTGCGCGGCCAAACGATCGGCGATCGACTCCATCTCTGAGGAAGCAGCCGAGACCGATACGCCGTCTTTCAGGCGCGCGAGCCCAAACAACCCATGACAGCCGCGTCTTTTATCGCATCCAGTTGGATCGTTCAGGGCGGTCCAGAAATCTGCCTCACCGCGCGGCGCAAAGTGGAAGCTGCCCGGCAGAACGCCAATAATGGTGTAAGTCAGATCGTCAAGCTGGATCGTCTTTCCGACCACCTCGGGATCGCGGTTGAATCGCTTCTGCCAGGCTCCGTAACTCAGCAGCACGGTGTGGGCCGCGCCCGGCTTGTCCTCGCCCGCGTGAAAATCGCGCCCCAAAACCGGCTTCAGACCCAGCGTGCGAAAGAAACCATCGCTCACACGGGCTCCGTCCGCCGATTCGGTTCCGCTCGCGCTTTGCACGGTGTAACGCGCATAGCCCCATACATCGATCGAAACGAAGGAGTGCGCCATTCTCTGCCAGTCGCGAAAATTCTGGTACGAGACATTGCAAAGAGGGCAGGATTCGACGGTTTCAAAAACGCTGACCAGGCGCCCCGGATCGCGGTAGGGCAATGGCTTGATCAGTGCCGTATCCACGAGGTCAAAGATCGAGATGCTTGCGCCAAATCCGAGAGCCAGCACAAAGATGGCGGTGGCCGCAAAGCCGGGATTGTGGGTCAACTGTCGAATCGCGAACCTGATGTCGCGCAGCACGTTATCAAGCCACTCGACTCGACCCAGAAGATGGAAGCGTTCACGGGCTGCGAGCACATTTCCAAACGCGACCTTCGCGCGCCGGTGCGCTTCTTCGTCGCTCAAGCCGTCTTGCTTCAACGCATCCGCTTCCAGTTCGAGATGAGCCTGGATCTCGTCGGCAAAATCATCTCTGCTGCGCTTACGCTTCGACATGCTCATGCCTCCTGGTTCGCATCCAGGATCAAACCGACAGCTCGCGTCAACCGTCGCCATTGATCTGTCTTTTCTGACAATTGCTCGCGACCCTTCTCAGTGAGCGAATAGAACCGCGCCTTGCGGTTGTTGTCGCTTACACCCCACTTGGCGCGAATCCAATTCTTGTCCTCCAGCCGCTGCAGGGCGACATAGAGCGATCCGTGTTCAACAAGGAACACGTCCTCCGATTGGGTTTGAATCGCGCGTGCGATGCCCTGGCCGTGGCAAGGGCCGAACACCAGGCTTTTGAGGATCAGCAGGTCGAGTGTTCCCTGCAAGAGGGCGATGCGGTCGTCGTTGCTTTCTCGGGTTGACATTCTACCCAAAGTATCGGACGGTCTCGGGTAGAGTGTCAACCCGAAGGACCGAGATTTCCCTCAAAATGTGACGAATCGCCTTTTTGGTTGCAGAAGCATCTCCAAGACCCGGGGGAGCATCGATGATGAAACCCGCAAACGACGCCCGGAAAGTCGTCCTGGACGATGCGAACCATCACCTCTTGACAATCGAGATGAGGACGGCTTATACCTCTTGTTTATCTAGAGGAGTAGCCCGCCGGCAGCCCGGAAACTTTGGCTTGCGCGAATTGGGCGAATTCTCGAAGCTTGGATGGAGGCAAAACGCATGCCGTTTCGAAGCGTCTTCGGCGGAATCAGGTCTCTCTTTCGCCCGGCAAAACGCAATGCCGAGATCGAAGCCGAGGTGCGCAGCTTCTTTGAATCCGCTGTGGACCACAAGATGCGGCAGGGCATGAGCCGCGAGGACGCCGAACGCACCGCCCGCTCCGAGATCAGCAGCGCTGAAATGGTCAGGCATAAGGTCTGGGCCGCGGGATGGGAATCTCGCGCTGAATCGTGGTGGAAGGATGCGCACTACGGTTTTCGCCAGATTCGGCGCTCTCCAGGCCTGTCCATTGTGGCAATTCTCTCTCTGGCCCTGGGTATCGGCGCCAACACCGCGATCTTCACCGTGATCAACGATCTCCTGCTGAAGCGGTTGCCGGTTCGTGATCCGCAGATGCTGGTTTCGTTCGGCGATGGAAGCGATGACGGCATCATCGCTTCGTCGAGCCCTGGACCATACGACATCTTCCCGTACGACTTCTATCGCCGCATTGCCGGCAACACGAGCGAGCTCGACGGAATCTGCGCATTTTCCAGCTTTCCGACGATGGTCAGCGTACGCAGCGGGTCGGCCGCCGCGGGTCCGGCGACCCAGGCAATGAGCCACCTGGTTTCGGGAACATTCTTCAGCGTGCTCGGTGCGCAGCCGCTCATGGGGCGCGTCTTCCATCCTGACGATACCGCGGTGGAAGGAAGCAATGCGGTTGCCGTGATCAGCTATCGCTACTGGCAGGAAAACCTCTCCGCCGATCCCGCTGTCGTGGGCCGCGCAATCACCATCAACGGCACCTCGTTTGCGGTCGTCGGAGTGATGCCCTCTTCGTTCTACGGCGTGACCTTGAATGAACAGCCACCCGATCTTTGGCTGCCCATCACCATGCAGCAGCAAGTGATGATGCAGCCCTCCCTCCTGAAGCCCGACGGCCTTTTCTGGATCTGGATGATGGCACGCCGCAGGCCCTCGGTCCCGGTCGCGGAGGCGCAAAGCTGGGCAACGGTTGAATTCCAGCGCTTCCTCACGCAGCGCGAAGGAGCCCAAATCTCCCCGCGGAGGCAGAAGCAGATCAGCGGAACGTACATTCCGCTGATGCCGGCCGCCTCCGGTCTGTCTTATGTGCGCAAGGAATACGAGACTCCATTGACCGTGCTGATGATCATGGTTGGGATTGTGCTGCTGATCGCATGCGCCAATCTTGCCAACCTGCTGCTCGCGAAAGCAGCATCGCGCGAACGAGAATTCTGCGCACGGCTGGCGCTCGGATCGACCCGCGGCCGCATCATTCGTCAAATCCTCATCGAGGCGCTCGTCCTGGCACTGACGGGAGGCGCGCTGGGCCTGGGTCTTGCCTTCTGGACCACGCGCGTCATCATCCGCTTTATCGATGACGGCGCTTCGCACACCGCTCTCTCCGCAACGCCTGATGTGCGCGTGCTGCTCTTCACATTTGCCATCTGCATCGTGACTGCCGTCCTGTTCGGCATCGCCCCGGCGCTGCGCGGTTCGCAGGCGGATGTCTCGGGCGCGCTGAATGCAAGCGCGCGCACCGCCGCCGGCACCTCTGCGCGATCGAATCGCCTGCTGCCCAAAGTTCTCATCATCGTCCAGGTCGCTCTTTCGCTCGTTATGCTCACGGTATCAGGGCTGCTGCTGCGAACCCTTCAGAACCTGCGGGGCAAGGACCTTGGCCTCGACCGCACCCATGTACTGCTCGTCAACACGAATCCCAAGTTCGCCGGATACCAGCCTGAACAGCTGAACGCGCTATACGGCCGCATTCTCGACCGCATGGATTCTCTTCCCGGTGTACGTTCGTCGGGTCTTTCCGGATCGCCGCCCCTGCATCAGGGAACCTGGGGATCTCCGATCGACATTGATGGCCGTCACACTCCGCCCAACGAAGACATCAGCACGTTTCTCAACCGCGTTTCCACGGGCTACTTTGAAACCGTGGGTATTCCGCTGCTGCGCGGCCGCACCATCCAACCCATCGACAACGCCGACGCACCCAAGTCCGTCGTGGTCAACAAGACCTTTGCCGATCGCTACTTCGCCAACGGCGATGCAATCGGGCACAGCTTCACCATCGCTGATCCGGGCGCTCCGGGGGTCTGGCACATCGTCGGCATTGTGCGCGATTCAAAGCATGAGAGCCCCGCCGAGAAGCCAATGGCCTTTGCCTACCTCGCCACCACGCAGCTCACGGGCGACGATCAATACGCCTATTGGCTCGAAATCCGGAGCGCCGGTGATCCCGCAAGCCTCGCGGGAGAAGTGCGCGCAGGCCTCGCCGCCATCGACCCCAATTTGCCCGTTCTCAAGACCCTGACCATCGCCGAGCAATTTGAGGAATTGATCGATCAGCAGACATTCGTGTCGAAGCTCGCGGGCTGCTTCGCGCTGCTGGCGCTTACGCTGGCGTGCATCGGGCTCTACGGCGTCATGACCTACCGCGTCGTGCGGCGCACCAGCGAGCTCGGGGTTCGCATGGCGCTGGGAGCTCCGAGGGCGGCCCTGCTCTGGATGGTCTTGAAGGAATCGATCCTGCTTCTGGTCGTCGGCATCGTGATCGGCATTCCCGTGAGTCTCGCGGCCAGTCATGCCATTCGATCCGGCTTGTTCGGCGTCGAGCCCACCGACCCTCTCACGCTGATTGCAGCGGTGCTAGTCATGAGTGCCTGCTTGCTCGCGGGCTCGTACATGCCGGCGCGCCGAGCCGCGAAGATCGATCCCATGACCGCCCTGCGATACGAGTAGAGGACGATTGGAATTTTCGTAGCGTTCGCATTTGCCTGTTTCTTCATCGGAACGCGCAAACCTGAGCCCTAGGATTCGGGGTGCGATTCGAGCGATCTCCCGGCACTCTCCGCGGTGAGGCGACGAATCCCATAGTTGAATTTCACGAAGTTCTCTTCCCAGCGCTTTGCTTCATCGGGAGAGTATTGGTAGAAGCCGCGCCCATTCCTGACTCCGCGCCCACCTCCTTCGACGACGTCGCGCATCAGCTTTGGTATTCCCGGATCGGTTGACAGATCCGGCAACAGGTCTCGCATGACGTGGTAATAGGCCTCCACTCCCATCAAGTCCATGTAGCGAAAGGGCCCGGCAAAGGGCATCCACCAGCCCACATCATTGCGCAGGGCACGATCAACATCCTCCACGGTGCACACACCGGAATCGACCAGGTGACAGGCTTCACGAAACATGGCGTATGAAATGCGATTGGTAATGAAGCCTCGAATTTCCTTTCTCAGCACCGATGGTTCTTTGCCCCATGTTGCCGCGAGAACCGCGATGCGATCCAGGGATTCCTGGGATGTCGCGCTTCCGGGAACGATCTCAAGGAAACGCTTGATGTGAGCCGGTTCATCCCAGTGGACCCCGAGGATACGCTCCGGATTTTGCGCATCCTGCTGAAGAAGAGAAATCGGAATGGCTGAGGTATTGCTCGCGAGAATGCAATTCTTTGAAACCACGCGCTCGATCTGCTGGAACAACTCCTGTTTCAGCTTCAGGTCTTCCGTGACGGATTCGAAGACAATCTCCGCTTCAGCGATGTCATTGAGGTTGCCGGTCATGCGGAACCGGTTCATCACACTTTCCACGGGCCGCGAAAGGAATCCCTCCGCGGACATTTCCGCGAGCAGTTGGCGGATCCGTTCCGGGGCGCTTGCACTGGCCTGAAGGTTCTCAGTCACGCCGATGACGCGGGATCCCGATGACAGCAGGCAGGTAGCGATACTGCGGCCCATCAGCCCAAGCCCAATCACCACGACCGTACGATCGCTTTGTGGGTAAATCATTTCCGTTCCCTCCGGAGGTCTTGATTGTATGGGCGGCCGGTAACACCTCGCGTCAGTGCAGCAGGCCCTCATCGATCCGCTCGCTCAAAACGATGAACCCTGGAAATCCAGTTCTGCTCGGCGCCTGCGCCAGTCGCTCTAAGGAACGTTCGCCGCGTCACAAGCGACGCGAAAGCCGTAGTCCGCGTATTTGAATTCCGGCGGGATGCTGGAACGCGCCGAGCATCGCGCAATCTTGATCTGGTGCCGCCAGGAACCGCCGCGTGAGACCTTTCTTGTGCCTTCCTGAGGTCCCTGCGGATTCCGATCAGGAGAAACCGCATAGTATTCGGCCCCGTACCAGTCGTTGCACCATTCATGCACGTTCTCGCAGATATCGAACAAGCCATACGCATTGGGCTGGGACTGGCCGACCGGCTCGGGGCCCGTCTTCCAGCGAGTCTGGTAGCCCGGACGGGATGCCGGCGAATCATCGCCCCAGGGAAACGACATGCTCTCGGCACCGCCTCGAGCGGCCCGCTCCCACTCGGCTTCTGTGGGAAGCCGATAGTGCGAACCGGTCAACGACGAGAGCCACTCGCAATATGCGAGCGCGTCGAACCACGAAACCGCAACCACAGGTTGCCGGGGATGAGAGAAGTTGGGGTCGTCCCAGAATGGGGGCGGGTCTCTACGGGTGGCATTGAGAAAGCGCCCATATTCCTGAACAGTGACCTGGGTTGCGGCGAGCGCGAAGGAGTCTACCCAGACGCGGTGAACAGGGCTTTCCACACTCTGACCGGTATCAGATCCCATTGAGAACCAGGCGCCGGCGATCTCGACTCGGAACGGATGCGTGATGAGCACGTGAGAAGCCATTAGAGTCATGATGAACCAACAGACCGATCTTTGCCCCGCAGACCCATCATTTAGAGTGGATGTGTATGGAAGCCACCTGCCATCGCTGCCACCAACCCGTCCAGGCGGAGGACTGCTTCTGTCCCTCCTGCGGGCTGCCGCAGCTGGTATACACGGCCGAGACGGAAGGCGGGCAGGTTCAGGCGGAACGCTGGAGGGGCGTGATTCGCGACACGAACGTGGTGGACTGGAAGCCGGCGATGCGCGCCTCTCTTGCCCTTGCCGTACCCGCCGGGATCCTATCGAGCGGCGTTTCGCCGGTAGGCATCTTTGGCATCTTCTGGATTGCAGGCGCGGCGCTCTGGGCTGTCGCCATCTATGTGCGCGCCCAGCGGCCCGCATGGATCACGACGGGCGCGGGCGCTCGCATCGGCCTGGTGACCGGCCTCTTCGCCTGCTGGCTCGCGTTCTCGATCAGCGGCACCAATCTGTTCGTCAACCGCATCGTGCTTCACCACGGCACGCAAATGGACAAGGACTGGAAAAGCCGCGTGAACGAGAGCCAGCAGATGACGCAGAATTGGTCCATGGGGCTGTCGTCTGCCGATACCGCGCAGGCGCAGTCGGCTCGCGCGCAGGTACAGGCCTGGATGCTTTCCCCGTGGGGACACGCCGGCATCGAGGCATTCAGTTTTGCCTGCAATTCAATCTTCCTGTTGTTCTTTGCCGCGGGCGGCGGCGCACTGGGCGCGCGTTTGCTTGCGCGGTCACGTCGCCAGCCCGACGCGTGATTGTGGTCACGCTCGCCTCAACGTTTTTGGTGTTCCCGTTTTTCGAAGCACGCGGTCCGGTTCTCCACAACTTGCTCCACCAAGCCGCACCCTCGTATCATCCCACCTGAGTTCAGCAACTGAGTGAATCCATGAGCGAAGAGCCAACCAAGCCGAGCCTGCGCGTGAAGGGCAGGCTCATGTCCGCATCGGAAATGGAACGTACGATGGTGCGTCTCGCCCACGAAATCGTCGAAAAGAGCAACGGCAGCGACGACCTTGCCCTGATCGGCATCAAGCGCCGCGGCATCCCGCTCGCCGAGCGGCTCGGGAAGCTCATCTCCGGCATCGAGAAACGCCCTGTGGATACGGGAAGCCTCGACATTCAGTTTTATCGCGACGATCTCTCGACTGCCGATGTGCGTCCCATCGTCACCAAGGGCGCCATCGGATTTGACGTGGAAGGCCGCGACGTGGTGCTCTGCGACGACGTTCTTTACACCGGCCGCACCGTCCGCGCGGCTCTGGACGCGCTCTTCGACCATGGCCGTCCGCGCCGGGTTCAGCTGGCGGTTCTCATCGATCGCGGCCATCGCGAACTGCCCATCGAGGCGACCTATGTTGGGAAGCACGTGCCCACCAGCAGCCGGGAGATTATCGAAGTCAAATTCACTGAAGTCGACAACGACGAGCAGGTGTTGCTAGTCGAACGCGTCTGATAAGCAGGCTGCCGTCTTCCGGTTCTGTGCCGAGATGGGCAGAAGTCAAGATCATGAATGTCATCGCAGCAACACCATCAGTTCGCCGGCCCATCCGCCCTCCACAGGTTCCCGCATCGCAATTTCCATACAACCCGGGATCGTTGCTTTCTGCGGGTGATCTCACTCTCGAGGGGGTCAGCCGCATTCTGACGCGCGCCACCGAACTCGACAAGATGGATCCGCTGGTCCGCGATCGCATTCTCTTGAAGAGGCGTATCGCGCTCCTGTTCTACGAGTCTTCGACGCGCACTCGCACCAGCTTTGAGCTCGCCGCCAAGGCGCTTGGCGCCGACACCACCCTGGTTTCGAATCTTTCCTCCAGCATTGAGAAAGGCGAGACCCTCAAGGACACCGGCCTGACGCTGCGCGCGCTCGGGGCCGAAGCCATCATCCTGCGCCACAACTCGTCAGGTGCTCCGTGGCTGCTGGAAGAGGCCGCGCGGTTGCCGGTGCTGAACGCGGGCGACGGCATGCACGAACATCCCACGCAGGCTCTGCTCGATTTGCGCACCATCCTGGCGCATCTGCGCCCCGGAGTGACCGAGGTCGGCGCGGACACGCTGGCCGGGGTCACGGTCACCGTCGTCGGCGATATTCTTCATAGCCGCGTCGCGCGCTCGAACATGTTTCTGCTGCCGCGGCTTGGCGCCGAGGTCATCCTCTGCGGACCGACGCAGCTGCTGCCCGATTCGGCTGCCGGGGCGGGTCCTGGCATTTCGGTCGAGCGCGATTTCGAATCGGCCATGCGCCGTTCGCAGGTTGTCATGATGCTGCGCATCCAGGCCGAGCGGCTTGCCGGCCTGCAACTCGATCTCGAGCAGTACAAGGCCGCCTATCAGCTCAATGGCCAGCGTCTCGCCGCGCACGCACCAGAAGCAATCGTCATGCATCCCGGCCCAATCATCCGCGGACTGGAATTGACAGCAGGAGTTGCCGACGGCGCGCAGTCCGCCATTCTCGAACAAGTCACCAACGGCGTGGTCATTCGCATGGCGGTTGTTGAACGCGCGCTGACTGCCTCTGCCGGGGCCGGAGGCAGCCTATGACATCTTTGTTGATTCGCAACGGCCACCTCATCGATCCGGGCGCCGGCATCGACGGCCCAAGGGACCTTCTTCTCAAAGAAGGCCGCGTCGCTGAGATCGCAGGGCCTGGCAAGCTGAAGTCGTCGAATGGCGCCCAAGTGCTCGATGCTGCCGGGCTGACCGTCGCGCCGGGACTGATCGATATTCACGTTCACCTCCGCGAGCCCGGCCAGGGTTACAAAGAAACCATCGCGACCGGGACGGCAGCGGCGGCAGCCGGAGGATTCACTTCGGTTGCGGCGATGCCCAATACAACGCCGGTGAACGACACGCCGGAGATCACGCGCTGGATGCAATCGCCCGATCGAGGCGCATGTGTTCGCGTCTACCCCATCGCAGCCGCGACACGCGGATCGAACGGCGAAGCGCTGACCGACTTCGCATCTCTCAAATCCGCCGGCGCGGTAGCTGTGACCGATGATGGAAGACCGATCCTCAAGGACAGCATCATGCGCGAAACGCTGGCCGCGGCGGCCCGCGTAGGACTCAGTGTCATCCAGCATGCTGAAGACACGCGGCTCACCCAGGGCGGCTCAATGAACGCCGGGCCTGTTGCGTTCAAACTCGGTTTGCGCGGCATGCCGACGGAGGCTGAATCGGGCTTGGTCGAGCGCGACATCCGCCTGGTGACCGAACTGCGCGACGCACGCGTACATCTGCACGTGGCCCACACTTCGACAGCCGGCGCGATCGCGGCGGTGCGCCAGGCCCGCCGCAACGGACTGCGCGTCACCTGCGAAGTGGCGCCGCACCATTTCCTGCTCACCGAGGAGCATGTTGGGCTGTACTCAACCAATGCCAAGATGAATCCGCCGCTGCGCTCGGCCGCCGACCGCGACGCCATGATCGAGGCCATCCTTGACGGTGTGGTCGACGCGATCGCCACCGACCACGCACCCCACGCCACCCACGAAAAGGAAGTGGAGTTTGAGCACGCGCCCAACGGCATCACGGGCCTTGAAACCGCGCTGGGCCTCTGCCTGCGCTGGCTGCACCGGGAGTGGAAGCTGCCTTTGGGCCGGGTCCTGAGCCTGCTGAGCGCGCAACCGGCCGCGCTGCTCGGCCTCAAGGGCCGTGGCACGCTGGCTGTCGGGAGTTTTGGCGACGTGGTTGTTTTCGACCCCAAGGCCGAATGGACTTATTCGGCCAAGGAGACGCGCTCCCGCTCACACAACACGCCTTTCGACGGCTGGACGATGCAAGGCAAGGTTCGCTGGACCGTCAGCGAGGGGAAAATCGCTTACGCCGCGGGTTGATTCCGCCTTTTCGAAAACAGGCGTGGCCCGAGGTTGCTGATCAGGAATGCGGCGCACCGGACACGGCATGTCGCAGTTGAACAGGCACTCATCGTCGTACCGGTGGCGAGCCGCTTGAATCAACCCAGTTTAGAGAAAGTGCCGGGGGCTGTGCGGTTGCTGATTGTTTGCGCTTCGGAGACACACGTCTCCGCAAGGGAGGCGCAAAATCCCCAAAAATGTTTGGATTGTGATAGTTAGAGGAAGCTGACGATTACGATGCCTTGCCCAAAAGCTGCTGTTCCGCACGTAACCAGTCTTCCGCGTCATGCCCGTGCTGACGGCCGCGTTCGGCCCACAAGCGGTGCGCGAGTCGTGCAATCTCCTCGTGAGAGGCCTGTGGCTTGCCGTTCGTGGACGGTGCATGGGTCTCGTGTGCTGCCACAACTGTAGCCTGCTTCTTGGTAGCGCGGGGTTTTCTGGGGGTTGAGGTCTTCTTCAGTATGTCTGCCATAAGTATCTCCTCCAATCAAACGGCATAAAGAGATGCCGTCTCCTTTAGGATACAAAACCAAAGCTATCCTGGAAAAGCGAAACCCGACTGGTCGCACCCAGGTCGTCAATGTACTTTGGTTTGGTTACCCGATAGGAAGGCAAGCCATGTACATGCAGCGAGTTAGACCGGCGTTGCACGTTTGTAGCCGGGCCCATTGCGGCGGCTCAAAAATGCCCAATCACCCCTGACGGCGTCCACATTTCCACTTGCCCGTGCGTGACCCTGTCTCTATGCTTGTCGGGCGCGGCAAACGATCGGATTTGCAGCCGAACGGCGCGAGCGAGGGCAATCTGGAAAATGGACAAGCGGGAGTTTCTCAAGTCTTCTGGAGCACTGGTAGCAGGCGGCATGGTCTCTCGATTCACCTCAGCCCAGCAGCAATCCGCGCCGCGTGAAAACTGGGCCAGCAACCTGACCTACAGCACCGACCGGCTGCTCGAGCCGGCTTCGGTGGAGGAGGTCCGGGACCTGGTGCGCCGCACCCCGAGGCTCCGCGTTCTAGGAACCCGCCATTCCTTCAGCTCTATCGCAGACAGCAAAGCCGTCCAGATCTCACTCAAGAGCCTCAATCAGATCGAATTCCACGACGAAACGCACACGGTCACGGTGGGCGCCGGTGTCACTTATGGGATCCTCGCCCCCGTCATCGATGCCCGCGGATACGCCCTGCACAATCTGGCCTCTCTGCCCCACATTTCCGTTGCCGGGGCCATCTCGACTGCGACGCATGGCTCTGGTCTGCACAACGGCAGCCTGTCGACTGCGGTTGCGGCGCTTGAATTGGTCACCGCCGATGGCCAGCTTCTCCATCTCTCCCGCGAAAAGGACGGGGAGCGGTTCCCGGGAGCCGTCGTTGGCCTTGGAGCCGTCGGAGCGATCACGCGCGTTACCCTCAATCTGCAACCGACCTATCAGGTCGCCCAATCTGTTTACCAGAATCTCTCGTTCGACCGGCTGGAGCATCACTTTGACGAGATCTTCGGCGCGGGTTACAGCGTGAGTTTATTTACCGACTGGCAGAACCAGCGGGCCACCCAGGTTTGGATCAAGCAGCGCCTCTCGCCCGGCGACAAGAACGACTGGCCGAAGGAGTTCTTTGGGGCGCAGCTGGCCACCGAAAAGCTGCACCCCATCACCGGCCACCCCGCGGAAAGCTGCACCGAACAGCAAGGGATTCCGGGTCCCTGGTATGAGCGCCTGCCGCATTTCAAGCTGCAATTCACGCCTTCGAGCGGACGCGAGTTGCAAACCGAGTACTTCGTCCAGCGGGACCGCGGTTATGAGGCGATCCTCGCGGTCGAAAGGCTGCGCGAGCGCATCACGCCGCACTTGTTTGTGACGGAACTGCGCACCATCGCGCCCGACGATCTCTGGATGAGCATGGCCTACCAGCGCCCGTCGCTCGCCATCCACTTCACGTGGAAGCCGGAGTGGCCCGAAGTGCGCGAAGTCCTGCCGCAGATCGAGGACGCGCTGGCGCCGTTCGGCCCTCGCCCGCATTGGGGCAAGCTGTTTACGCTTGCGCCGGCGCGGCTGCAATCGCAATATGCGAGACTCGCGGACTTCAAACGCTCAGTCGAGCACTACGATCCAACGGCGAAGTTCCGGAACGAGTACTTGGAGACGAACCTGTACAGGAGCTAGCACCCCGGTTCGTGGACCGGCGAAACAAGCGAGCCGACTCACATTTGGGAAGTCGCAGGCCTAAGGTTTGCGGCGATAGAAAATCTGGAATTCGTATCCGGGGTTTGGCGGGAACAGACCGGCCACGTGCCGCAGACGCTCGGCCAGCGCATTGGCAGCCAGAAGCGGATACTCGCGCTCGCGCAGGTCGTGGTAGTCGAAGTCGACGGCCAGCGCGAGCATGTAGATCGCCAACGCGTCAGAGAAGGCCGCCTCGAAGAATCCGTTGCGTGCCCGCTCGTCAATGCCTTTTGAGCTGCGTACGTCCTGAGCCCGGCGGCGTGTTTCCCAAGCATCCTGGCTCGATTCACCACGTACCTGGGCTTCTGCCTGCGACCACGCCAGCGATGAAAAGCTGTCCGGCACTCCGGCGGCCTCGACAAAGTTGTGGGCTACATTGATGAAGAACTCGAAGGCAAGGCCGAAGCGGTCCTCAGCCAGGCGCGCGGAAAGAAACACGGCCTGCGTGGAGCCGAAGTCTGCATTGCGATGGCACACGGCCCGATCGCCGAGGTCGACCGAGTAGACGGGCGCGATCATGGTTTCGCCGGTGTCGGCAATTGCGAGGGGCACGAAGTAATAGGCCCGGTTGGCAAGCGCTGCGCTCATGCTTGCGGGCACGGCGGCGACCAGATGATCGAGTTCCGGTTCAGGAACACGCGTGTCACCCCAGGCGCCGTAGTGGATTCCGTTGGGGCCCTGTCCGACGGTCGTCTGCGTCGCGACCTTTTCAGCATGCCAAAGCTCGATTTGTACATTGCTGGCCATCGAAATGTATTCTAGACGAGAAAGGCTCCCAAGGATGATGCAGTCCGCGCAATCCCCGCGCCGCCCGGTCGAGGGAAGCTTTCTAGGCTTTCCCCTTGCAGGCTTCAGCCTGTTCCAAAGCCTGCTGCTGTCGTTTGCGACGGCGTTCTTTACCTTCTTTTTAACTACTTTCGTGGCCATTATCTCGTTGCTCGTCTGGAATGGCGCGCTGGGCCACACCATCGACTATGCCGACAGCTACCGCTATGTCGGATTCCCTGCCGGAATCATCATGCTGGCCATCACACTGCCCCTGTTTGCGACCCTTTGGGTTCGCGCCAAGATCAACAAGTAAAATCCTACCGATGCCAGTCCACTCCATTTCGCCGGATGCGCTCGAAGATGGCCGTGCGCGGGATGCCGAGCAGAGCAAGAGCTGGTGTGCGGCGCTCGAAGCCGGTGAAATCCTCTACTTCCCGCGGACACCAGTTCCGATTCCTCCGGCCGACCTGGAGTTCCTGCTGAGCCGCCAACAGACGAACAGCGGATTACACAAGAACATTGCCTACAAGCCCGATCGCGATCAACTCAGCGGAGTGGATCGAAAAACCGCCGATCCGGCTCAGTTCGACCAGTTGCAGGGGATCATGCGCCGTTACTCGGCTGCCGTCGAGAGCTTCCTGGCGGTGTTTCTTGCGCCCTACGCGCGCCGGTGGCGGCTGGATTATGCGAGCTATCGCCCGATTGAAGAGCAGGGCCGCGATCTGCCCACGCGCCGCCGCAATGACCTGCTGCACACCGATGCGTTTCCAACGCGTCCGACGCGGGGCTGGCGAATCCTTCGCTTCTTTCACAACATCCATCCCTCGCGTACGCGCGACTGGGTAATCGGCGAACCTTTCGGGCGGGTGGTGGGGTCGTTCGCTCCCGGCAAGCTTGCGCTGCCCCATTCTGACAGCCCGGTTGCGCGCTCGGGAAAGCAGATTGCGCAGGCGACGGGGCTTGCATCGCTCGTGCCGCAATGGAAGCGCACGCCTTACGACGAATTCATGATGCGCCTGCACAACACGATGAAGGAAGATTCCGCGTTTCAGGCAAGCTGCGTGCGCGAGAATGTGCAGTTTGCTCCCGGATCAAGCTGGATGGTCTACACCGAGACCGTGCCGCATGCGGTGCTGGCCGGCCAGTACGCGCTGGAGCAGACGTTCCTGGTCGATCCAGCCGCCATGGTCACGCGCGAGTCGGCGCCGGTCGCGATCCTCGAGAAAATGACCGCTTCACGGCTTGTGTAAGGGGGTTCGTCTTACTCGTAGCGAAGCGCTTCCACGGGATTGACGCGCATGGCGCGCCTGGATGGGATGTAGGATGCGCCGAGCGCGATCCCCAGGAAGAGCAGCGCGACGCCGCCAAACGAGATCGGATCGATAAAGTCGATGCCGTAGAGTATGCGGTGAAGCAGGTAGGAGTCTCCGATGGCGAGCAAAAGTCCGATGGCCAACCCGATCAGGACGGGCCCACCGCTATCGCGCAGGATGAGCGAAAGGATGGCGCGCTTGCGTGCACCCAAGGCAATACGGATGCCGACCTCGCGCGTGCGCAGCACCACCATGTAGCTCACTGTCCCATAGATGCCCATGGCCGCGAGCAAAAGCCCCAGCAGGCCGATGGTGCCGGCAATCAGCGCAGCCAGGCTCGATGCCATGAACGGCGGCGTCTCGCGCAGCATCTCTTCCAATGTGAACGTGGAGCCGACCAGGTTGGGATCCACAGAAGAAAGGATGGTCCCGAGATTGCGAAGCAACTCTCCCGGAGGATTGGATGTGCGGATCAATATCGGGTACTTCTGCAATCGATTCTCGGGAATCGGCAGATAAATCTCAGCGGCATCGCTGTTGTCGATTAACTCGCCCCGCACAGTCCGCGATATGCCGATCACTTCGTACGTACGGCCGTCGGGCAGGAATTCATCTTTCTGGTGGTACTGGCCGTCGGTGTTGAGCTGAATGCTCCGGCCAACGGCTCGCTGGCCCGGCCACAGCAGCTGCGCTGCTGCCTCGCTCAGGACGGCCACCGGCTCCGGCTCGCCGGGCTGCGTTCCAAAACTGTGACCCTGGATCAGCGGGATGCCAAGCGCGTCGAAGAAATTGCCTTGGACGTAGGAGTAGTCGAGGTAGGCCTTCGCACTGCGGGCATCGGCTTTCAGTCCGTCGACCTGGACCGCGGCGCTGCGTATGCCGCCGTCGTCGGGCGCGCGCCCTGCGGTGATGCTGATAACTCCAACGGTCGTGGCGAGACGGCGGCGCAGCTCGCTCACCAGCTCATGTTGGCGGGCATCGTCGTAGAGCGGTCCTTCGGGATATTGCAGATGGAGATCAACGACGTGTTTGGTTTCGTAGCCCGTGTCCATGGTGAGGGCGCGGATCGCGCTACGGACGAGCATGCTGCCTCCGATCAAGAGCACCAACGAGACAGCAACCTGGCCAGCTACGAGGAAATCCCGCAACCTGCGGCTTCGTCTTGGCGACATCATTGCGCTCGCCTTCAACGCGACTGTCAGGGCGGATCGCGTGCTTTCGAGAGCGGGGGCCAGGCCGAAGAGCACACCCGCCATGATGGAAATTCCGAAGACGTACGCGAAAATCTGGAGATCCAGATTCACATGAACGATGTAGGTGCCCACGTCGGCAGGCAGAGCATCTTTGGCCAGTTTGGCCATGATCGACAGGATCGCCCAACTGGAAAAGAGCGCGAGCGATCCTGCGATGAGACCGAGCAAGGCGCTCTCAGTGAGCAACTGGCGGATCAGCCGGCGGCGGCCGGCGCCGAGAGACATCCGCAGGCCGAGTTCGCTCTGGCGCGACGCGGCACGGGCAAGTTGCAGGCTGGCCACATTCGCGCACGCAATCACGAGGACCAGGGCCGTTGCCGCCATGATCAGGGCGATCGCGAAGCGGAGACCAGGCGGAAACTTGCCGGGGAACGGAGAGCCGGGCAAGAGTTGAATCGAAGCCGGCTCATCTGCGGCGTCCTCGGGCTTCTTATGCAGTGCAAACTGCTTCAGTGCCAATGCGGAGAATTCAGCCTGCGCCTGTCCCAGGCTGACGCCGGGTGCGAGGCGCCCATAGATGCGGCAGCAAGGGTCATCTATATCCTGGAGGGACTGATCGCCTGGATGCAGCAGCGGTTCGAGGCTCAGCGGAATCCAGAAGTCGGGCACGCCGATTCCGGTTCCCACAAAATCCTGAGGCGTAATGCCAATCACCGTGAAAGGCGAGCCGTTCAGACGAAGAGCCTTGCCGAGAATCGATGGATCACCGCCGAATCTCTTTTGCCAGTAGTTCTCACTGATCACTACGGCGGGGGCTTTGGCGGGGGCTTTGGCGAGTGCTTCGCGACCCTGCTCGACAAAGAGGCGCCCGCGCAGCGGAGCGACTCCCAGCACCGTGAAGTAGTTCTCGCTCACCATGAAGATGCTGGCGAGCTCAGCAGTACTCGCGGGCGTACTGGATGGCAGGAGTCCCCATTTTCCAAACAGCGAATCGCTTGCCGCCTTTTGCTCGGCCACCGTTCCGCCAGCGCCGCTCAGGATCACTTGCTCGTAGGCATGGGCCTCTGTAATCAGGCCGCTCAAGCCGTGCAGCTGATCTCGGTAGGCCTGATAGTCCCGATAACTGAACTGGGAGCCGACGCCGACGGTGCCGTTCCGGCGAACCAGCAGCACGTTCACGATGCTGTTGGGATCGCGGGCCTCTATACCGCGCAGCAGCAGGACCTTGTAGGCGGTGAAAATTGCCGTATTGATGCCGATGCCCAGCGCGAGCGCAATGACGGCGACGGCGGTGAAGCGCGCGTTCCGCCACAAGGTGCGCCACCCGTACCGAAGGTCTTGGAGCATGGACTGGGGAATCATGGTCCAACCCATTTCGCGGATCCGCTCGCGCCAGACCGACTGATTGCCGAAGCGCAGGCGCGCATCGCGTTTGGCGTCACCTTCTTTCATGCCGCGATCCACGTTCCACTGCTGCCGCATGGCAAGGTGGAAGTCGAGCTCTTCGTCAAGGTCCGCGGAACGACGGTCCCGCCGAAACCACGCGCGCATCCGGGAAAACCATGCCATCACTGGCCTCCTAGGCCGTCGCCGCGCCGCGCAGGACCAATCCGATGGCATGCGCAACCGTTTCCCACTTCTGCTGCTCGGCCTCGAGCTGCCTGCGGCCCAGCGAAGTAATCCGATAGAACCGGGCCCGCCGGTTGTTCTCGCTGAAGCCCCATTCGGCGGAGATCCAACCTTCCCTTTCCATGCGGTGCAGCGCGGGGTAAAGAGAGCCTTCCTCGATCTGGAGCACGTTCTGTGAAACGGCCTGGATATGGAGAGTGATACCCCAGCCGTGCATGGGACCGTTGATCGCCAGGGTTCTCAATACCAGCAGAGCCAGTGCGCCCTGCAGATTGTCATTGCTCGCTCTGATCACTCGCGCTCCGCTCCTATAGATGTCTATAGAAGAATGCGCCGAGAGGAGTTGGCTGTCAAATGGGTTTTGCGGAGATGCTAAGCTCTGGCCCGGTGGCGAGGTTGGAGCTAAATTGGAAACGCCGGCGAACGTCCGCCGGCGCTGATCTCTTCCATCTGGCGTGGTTCTTAGTGACCGGCCGGCTTGGGATCATTCGGGTCAAATTTGGCCACGCGAATCTTCTTGGCCAGCCCGATTTTCGACAGAATCCAGATTCCCCAGAAATTGGGATCGAGTTCGTACCACTTCAAACCATGACGCGCTGACACCGGGTGCGCGTGGTGATTGTTGTGCCAGCCCTCGCCTCCGGTGAGCAGCGCCACCCACCAGTTGTTGCGCGAATCGTCGTGGGTTTCAAAGCGCCGGCTGCCCCACAGGTGTGTCGCTGAGTTCACGAGCCAGGTAGCGTGCAGGCCGAGGGTCACGCGAAGCAGGACGCCCCAGAGGACCATGCCCACGCCGTTCTTCCAGCCGCCCCAAAGCCATCCGCCGCCGAGCAGGAGCAGGCCGCTGACGGTGATGGGGAGCCAGTGATACTTGCTGAGCCAGACGTGGAAGCGATCCTTGGTGAGGTCGGGCGAGTAGCGCGCCAGGACTTCAGTTTGCGCGTGCAGCGACTGGCCGAAGAGGATCCAGCCGGCGTGGGCCCACCAGCCGCCTTCGCGCGGCGTATGCGGATCGCCTTCGTGGTCGCTGAGCTGGTGGTGCACCCGATGCGTAGAGACCCAGAAGATCGGGCCGCCTTCGAGCGACATGGTGGCAAAGACGCTCATCAGGTATTCGACCCATTTAGGGGTCGTGTAGCCGCGATGGGTCAGCAAGCGGTGATAGCACATGCCGATGCCGACATTGATGGCGAGGACGTAAAGGATCGCCATGACCGCCAGGCGTTGCCAGCTGAAGAAGAAGAAGGCAGCCAGAGCGCCGGCATGAAAGAAGATGACGATGACTAGCGTAAGTGCGTTTACGCCATGCGGCGCGGTCGCCGCCTTGCCCATGCGAACCAGATCACGCGCAGCGACGGTGTGGACCGGCTTGGCAGTCGCGTGTTGCCCTGCTTCGATCGGTTCGGTTGAGCCTTCAGGGTTGATTTCAGGGGAAGGTGCAGTAAGCACTGACGCCATTCTTCGGGATTTCCTTAAAGAGGGGCTCAGGTCCCACTCTTGCCTTCTAATTGTATAGGAGGTATGTCACGGGACCAATGAAAGTTTTGCGCACCGGTAACCCGGAGCCCAAGGACAACCGATTCGATGGGGAGAAAGTGCGCATGGTGGCGAGGAGACAGTTGGGTGGCGATGGATCAAAAGGTCTATCGACTCAGTTCATGGCCTGATCACCAAACGTGCCGCCGCTGGTGACAAACAGTCTCTGGGCTGTGCCGCGCAGCACGCGATACAGCGCGAACTGGCGCAGGGACTTGCCGCGCAATTCAAACAGCAACTCACCTCGATTGTCGGCCATGGCATCGACGGCATCGATGAGCCGCATCTCCGGATTGTCATCGAGGTGCGCGCCATCGGTCACGTGCTTGAAAAGTATGAGCAGGCTGCCGTAGAGATCGGGCTGTGCAATCAGGGTCACGAATTTCTGCTGCGCCAGAGGTCCGTCGGTGTGCGCGGTGAGCACCAGAGTTGCGCCGGAGCCGTAAGCCAGCTCGAAAACTCGGAACTGCTCATCCTGAAGCGGAGGAGGTTCCAGCGGCGTTGCAGGCCGCGCCTTCGCTCGCACCGTCCTGGATTTGGGCTTCGACACTGGAGGTGGCGGCGCATTCATGCCAAGGGCGGTCCGCGCAGTGTCTTCGAGCTGGGTCTTCATTTTGTCTTTGTCGTCGGGATTCGCCCAGCTGAAATCCCAGGGATGGTCGGGACGCGTCTGTGCATCGGAAACAGCGACCATCTGCTGCATGTTCTCGGGCAGACCCATCAACGTGGGAGCCACCGCGGGACCGTTGCTGGCCGGCTTGCCGCGCATCAGGCGAGGACGATCGGGATCGCTGACCTCGGGCACCGACTCCACCGGGCTAGCGTCCGCCTCGCTCGCAGCTGTGCGCTTGCCCTTGTCGGCTTGACTATTGCCGGAGTCGCTGCTGCCTGGAGCCTTGTGCAACGTTGGACGATCGGGGTCGGGTGCAGGGCCTGAACTGGTATCCGAGCTGTCGCTGTCGTCGCCGGAAGTTTTCTTGTGCAATGTCGGGCGATCGGGATCGGAGGAACCGCGCGAGCCCGAGTCGGAACCGGACTTGCCGGCGGTCGAATCCCCGGAGTGGTGTTTGCGGTGCAGCACCGGCGTGTCGCTGGCGGTGTCGTCGACGTCGATGGGCGCAGCAATCTTTGGAGGCTTCTTCGGCGCAGGCATTGGCTTCCAGGATCCGAGCCCAACCCAGGAGCCCTGTTCCTGCCCCGAATTGTCGATGTCGAACAGGCCGATCCGCTTGCCGTCCTGTTGGAGTACGTATTCCACGCCACCTTCGACCGCCATGGGCTGTGGGCGGGCGAGGTATTCGCCTCCGTCCTGGAGTTGCTGCCCATCAAAAACCGTGATCGGAACGAGGCGGCTCTTTTTCGGCTTACCCGCCTCGCCCGTCCACTCGAGGACACCCACGGCGCGGAGGGTGGGTGCGTTGTCCTTCTTCTTGATCTCGCCCGGATATTGGGCCAAGGCAACGCCCGCGGCGGACAAACCGAAGGCGATCGTGGTCAGAAATGCGATACGGGGCCATGACATGCCCGGCCGGCTTCGGGAATAATGCAAACTGAAATTCACTTCTTCCATCCTGCGAGGGAGTTTCCCATGGAACTCAACAAAAAAGTTGCCGACTTCACGCTCCAGACCGACGAGGAGAAGAGCGTAAGCCTCTCGGATTTTGCGGGCAAGCCCGTCATTCTCTTTTTCTATCCCAGGGCCGATACGCCCGGCTGCACGATCGAGGCCTGCGGATTCCGCGACACCTTTAAGAAGCTCCAGGCGGCAGGAGCGGTTGTTCTTGGCATTTCGCGCGATACGGCGAAGGCCCAGGCCAAGTTTCGCGCAAAATACGACCTTCCGTACACACTCCTTGCTGATGTAGACGAGAAAGTCTCGAATCAGTTTGGCGTGTTGAAAGAAAAGAACATGTACGGCAAGAAAGTGTGGGGTATCGAGCGGACCACGTTCCTGATCGGGCCCGACGGGACGCTGGTCCACATCTTTCCCAAGGTTACGCCGGAAGGCCACGCCGAAGAAGTGCTTGCCCTGCTGAAGGATTGGAAAAAGGCGCAGAAGTGAAAAAGGCAGGGAACAAGGGAGCGAGCGGACAAGGGACCCAAGTTCCGATCGATCCGGGGAAAGCCGGTTTCGTTCGCCGGAAGAGCTCAGTCGTTCTTGGAAAACTGGTCCCACGCGAGTTCTTCGAGGCACCGCCGGAGCAGGTATCGCCGCGGTTGCTCGGCAAATTGCTGGCACTGAAGACTCCCCGAGGGGTGGTTGCCGGTAGGATCGTCGAAGTGGAAGCCTACCTCGGACCTCATAACTTGCAGCCCGATCCGGCGGCTCATTCGCATCGCGGTCCGACGCCGCGCAACCTGGTCATCTTTGGCCCGGCCGGGCATGCATACGTGTATGCCATTTACGGCCGCTACTATTGCATGAACATCACGTGCGAGCCGGCCGGTCTGGCAGGCTGCATTCTGCTGCGCGCTCTCGATCCTGTCGTCGGCATCCGGCAGATGGCAGCGAACCGCGGGGTTGACCCGAAGGGGTTTTCGGCTCGGGAGCTCTCGCGCCAACTCACCTCCGGCCCGGGCAGGCTATGCCAGGCGATGGGGCTTACGCGGCCGCTCCACAACGGGCTCGACCTCACGCGGGCTGATTCGCCGCTGCAGGTGCGTGATGACGGATTCAGTGTGCCGGAAGCGATCGTGACGGCTCGAATCGGCATCCGCCATGCCGCCGAGTTGCCGCTGCGGTTCGCCGTCCCGGATCATGCCGCGGTTTCGGGCCCGCGAAGTTTAATCGGCAAACGCATCGTTTTTCAGTAGAATTCCCTGCATTGGTTTGTAGCTATCCCAATTTGCGAGGAAATCTCTTGAGACTTTCGTTTGCGCTCTTCCCCACAGCTTCTGTCGGCTTGCTCGGAGCTGCCATCTTCGCCGCGGCTTCCGTCGCACAGGCTCCTCAGGCGCCTCCATCAGGGGGCGCGCCGCCCCATCGCAATTTTCCTACGCCCAAAAACCTCCAAGTGCTGCCGAAGGACATGAGCGGACAACAGGTGATCGAAACCATGGAAGGCTGGGCAGGCGCATTGGGAGTGCATTGCGATTATTGTCACGCCGCGGTGGAGGGCAAGGTCGGTCCAAACGGCCGCCCCCAGCTGGACTTTGCAGCGGACACAAAGGATGCAAAGAAAATGGCTCGGATCATGTACACCATGACCGAGGACATGAAGAAGAACTACATCGCCAAAGTGGCGGCGATCGACAAGATGGAAGAGCCGGCCGCGCCACTCACCTGCGGGACCTGCCATCGCGGCCATGAAGATCCGCTACCCTTTGCTCCTCCCAAGGAAGAGCATCATGGTCCTCCGCCGGCCGCCCATCCCGCGCCGGGACAGTAAGACCCATTCAGGGCTTCCAGACAAACGTGGCCACGGATCCTGCTGGGATCGTCGTGGCCACCACCTTGCCGCGAGCGCTGATCTGAACGGCTTGCGCGTTCGCACCTGTGTTCAGGGTATAGAGCACGATCGCGCCATCGGGATTGCGAAACGCGACGTCCTTGATGGCGCTGCCGGCCGGTTCATCGCTTGCAATTCGGACCGCTCCGGGAACCAGGAACCTACTGGCGTGGCCGAGCACATAGTAGTCGAGTTCGGGTTTCACTGTGGGATGATCGGGCTGGCTAAGGTCGATTGTGACGAGACCGCGGCATGTATCGCAGCCACCCACATAGGGCCCGTGATTCTGATCCGTGGCCAGCGCCCACAGCACATAGGCGCGCGACCAGTTGCGCATCACGTTGATGAGCTCGCCGGATTCTTCGGCCAGCACGTTGCCGGTCTGCCAGTTTCCACCGCTTGATTCGGTCACCCACTCGTCTTTTTGCGGGAACTCTTCGTGGATTTTCGTCATGACAGCTGGGTCGCCGCCGTAGTGATGCCACGCCGTGCCCGCCGCGAGCGCGCCGGCCTTGGGGTCTTTCAGCACCGTCTCTGGATAGTCGGGCCGATCCCAGTTATGGTCGTAGGCCATCACTTTTGGAGTGAGGTGCGCAGCCGCCAGGGCAGGTCCAAGCGCATCGCGAAAAAACTTCGCCTGCTCCGCGGCTTCCATCTTCATGCCGCTGTATGTGGGCGGCGCAAAGAGCGGCTCGTTCTCGACGCTGAGCGCCCAAATGGGAACGCCCGCAGCCTGGTAACCCTGGATGGTCTTGACGAGGTAGTTCGCAAAAGCGTGATAGAACTCCGGACGCAGATGTGATTCCTCTTTCGTCGCGTCGTTCGAGCCGAGCATCGATCCCGTTGTCTTCATCCAGCCCGGCGCGCTCCATGGTGTGAGCATCACATGCATCCCCGGATCGATCGCGAGCGCCTTTTTGAGGAGCGGAAGAATGTAATCCTGGTCGTGCGCAAGCGAAAAATGCGCGAGTTGCGGATCGGAAGCGCCCTGCGGGGTGGTGCAGGCCTTTGCGGATTGTTGGCACAGGTCATCGAAGGAATAGAACGTCACGGCCAGATCGGATGAGCCGACAGGCTGGCGAAGAATGTTGATCGCGATGCCGTCTTTTCGCCCGAACAACATTCTGAATGCAGCGGCGGTCTGCGCGGGCGTCAGTTTTTTGGCAAAGAGCCATGCGGCAGAATCGGTGAGCGACGCGCCGAAACCATCAATCTGCTGAAAGCGCTTCATGTCATCGACGGTGATGATCGGAGAACTCTGCGCTGGAGCACCGTTTGTGAAATGCAAGCTGGGTTGAGGCGAGAGTCCTTTTTTCAGGTCAGGAGTTGTTTGATAAACCGCAACGGATTGCGCATAGGCGAATGTGGAACAAGCGAAGAGAGCGACAGAAAGAATGCGCCGCATGATGAGCTCCTTGCAATGCGAAGGAGAATGCTAGCACGCAGCGCGGGACTTCTCAGGAGCGCGGATCACGGTTGTTGATCCAGCGCTCCCGAACCGGCAACCAGGCTGGTTGGCGTTGCTGAGTACCAAGGCCAAGGGCCGGCCGATCATCGCTGCGTCAGGCGGCTTTAGAATCCCTGGGCGGAACGATGGGGCGAATCGCAGTTGTTTCCAAGCCACCCTGCACGGCGCCGTCGCGTCCGCGCATGAGCTCGATATAGATCGCCTCGATTTCGGCGCGGTCGGCGTCGCTGATGGCAACTTCGAATTTGGGAAAGTTCTTCATGTTGCACCTCGCGACTACTCATACGATTAGAGACACAAATCCGGTTCCGGAGTTGCGTGATGTGACCATCGCTCAGTGGTAACCAACGCCATCTCCGCAGCGCATCAAGACTTGCCGCGTTTGTAATCTCCGCTCTTGCCGCCGGACTTGGCTTCGAGGCGCACCTCGCGGATAACAATCCCCTTATCGAGCGCCTTGGTCATGTCGTAGACAGTGAGCGCAGCCATTGCGGCCGCGGTCATTGCCTCCATTTCGACGCCGGTCTGGCCGACGGTCGCCGCAGTGGCTTGGATCTGCACGCCGCCTTTCGCAAGCTGCACAGTGACATCAACATGGGTCAGCGCGAGAGGATGGCACATCGGAATCAGTTCCGATGTTTTCTTCGCTGCCTGGATGCCGGCGAACCGCGCGACTTCAAGAGGATTGCCCTTGGGGTTCTGCGGCAGCGCAGCCAGCACCGCAGGCTTGAGCTCGACGAATGCCGAAGCGGTTGCGGTGCGTCGCGTCGGTTGTTTTGGGCCCACGTCGACCATGTGTGCCTGGCCGGAATCGTTGTAATGCGACAGCCGCGATTGCCTGGAGCGAGCCATATATCTCCCTACAGAAACAGAATGCGAACCATGGAGCCGGTTTCTAACACGCCCACGTCATCAGGGATCACAACGCAGCAGTTTGATTTTGCGAATGCAGGCAGGTCTCCGCTGCCGTGCCAGGGGACGGTGGCGACGTCGGGGAATCCGTCGTCGCTCAACGTGCATCGCGCAGGCAGAAAGCGTGTCAGGCCGGGCTTGCTTTTGCGGTCGGTTGCCTGCGACAGGCGCGCCATGCCGAAGCGCGGGCCTGTTTCGCGAGCACCCCCGAGCGCACGCAAGACCTGGGATGCAAACAAGAGGAAGGTGACGGCGGATGAAATCGGGTTGCCGGGAAGCCCGAAGAATGGCAGCGCTGTTCCCTTCTCCTTGCGCGGCACCTCGCCAAAAACCAGCGGCTTGCCCGGCTGTATCTGCACGCCGGTGAAATGGAAGATCGCGCCCAACCGCTGCAGTGCGGGCTCTACCAGATCGTATTTGCCCGCCGACACGCCGCCTGAAATGATCAGCATGTCGGAATCCATGGCCACAGCAAGCGCCGTATCGAGTGCCTCCGGGGTATCAGCCGCGCGCAACATCATCGCCACGTCGCCGCCAGCGGCCGTCACGAGCGATTCGAGCATGGGCGCGTTGGAGTTGCGAATCTGTCCCGGACCGGGGGTCTCGTCGACTCGAACCAATTCATCGCCGGTGGTCAGAATGGCCACGCGCGGTCGAGCAAAGATCTCAATTTCGGGATAGCCGCATGCTGCGGCCAGAGCGATCTGGGCCGCGCCAAGCACGGTTCCGGGCGGGAGCAACTCGTCTCCGCGTCGTGATTGAGCACCCTGTGCGACGATGTTGTCGCCGGAAGAGATCGCGCGACCATGGAGCAAACGGATGCGGCTCGCTTCGCGTTCCACGTGCTCGAGCATCACGACTGAGTCGGCGCCGTCGGGAACAGCCGCGCCGGTCATGATCTCCCACACGGCATTCTGCGGCAGCGGGCCGGCAGGCGATTCGCCCGCGTGTGTCGAACCGGCTATGGGCAGCGATTCATGCCGTGAGATTTCGGCCGCGCGGCACGCGAATCCGTCACGTGTCGATCGAGCGAAGGGCGGCTGGTCCATGTCTGCGACGATGGCTTGCGCCAGCACCCTGCCGGAAGCGTACGCCAGTTCGGCCTGCTCCACCTGGTGCGGCGTGTCGCACAGTTTCCGGGCATAGTCGGCCACAATAGCCGCGGCCTGATCGTACCTGGGCAGGGATGAAGCCATCGATTGCATTGTAGAGTCCGGGTCGCCGATTCCGGCGAATTCGAAGATTCGCAGGCTCCTGTGAAAAGGAAAGGGCGCTCCCGCCTTGCGGGAACGCCCGAATTCAAATCACGAGTTTGCTAGCTCTTCTTGCCGGCCTTGTAGTTGGAGCTAACTTTCTGCCCCGCCTGCTGGAGGATGCTCTGCACCTCGGCAGCATAGGGACCGTTTGGCGCCAGATCCAGGTACTTCTGGTAGGCATCTGCGCAACCGTCAGGCAGAACGATTTTCTGGGTCTTCTGATCGAAGGTGGCCTTCGACACGAGCCCCTGGCCCTTCAGGTAATAGAGCAGCGCATCGTTTGGATCGGCCTTGATGCCTTCTTCGGCAGCAGCGACCTGCGCATCGGCGTTCCCCGCCTGGAAGAAGATGACTGCCTCGTTGCGCAGATACATGCCGGACGAGCCAGGATTCGCCTTGGCGGCTGCTTCATATGCCGCGTTCGCCTCAGGAACCTTTCCGCTACGTGCGTAGACCTCGCCGAGGCCAGCATTCGCCATGCCTTCAATTTGCGGATTCGGCTTTTTGGCAGCCTGGTCCACCTCGAGTGCTTTCTTATACGACGTTTCTGCCGCGTCGTATTTCTTGAGGCCATTTTGCGCGAGGCCCAGCTGCGCCCACAAAATGGCGGCGTCTGGCTTAGCAGCTGTGTCCTTCGACATCAGGGTTTCGATGTCAGAATACTTGGCGGTCTTAATCTCGTTTTCCTTCGCTTCGACGTCGGACTTGGATGCGTTCGCTCCGAGCTGCTGCGTTGCCGCGGCACGCGCACCGTCCGCGTCCTTCACGTCCTGGGCCACCACCTTGAGATCGGCATTCAGGTTCTTGATGACCTCATTTGCCTTCACGGCTTCGGTGTTCTTCTTACGAAGGTCTTCCAGCTGCTTTTTCTCTTCGTCGGGCAACTTGTCAATGTAGGCCTGCCGCGACATATCGTCATCCGCCGCAGTATCCTGGCCGGCTGTCACGGTAATGTTCGGAATCGAGTCGACCATCTTATCGGGAGGGGTGTCGGGCTGACGGTAAATCAACGTGTATGTACCAGCGGCGGCTTCACCTGTGTAGTCGCCATTCGCATCGACGGGGAAGGTGTATTTCGAAGAATGCCCATTGTCGGTCGAGAGACTTACCGAGCCGTTCGTCTGGGGTGCGCCGGTGGGGTTCGTAATATGGCCATGAATTTTGCCTGTCGTCGCCGGAGCCGCTGCCGGTGTCTGCGCCAATGCGGGTACCAGGGCAAATGCCAGCAGGCCCAGCCAAAGTGAAAGGTTGCGTATCATGTTCTTCTCTCCTTTGAGCTCAATCGAGCAATGGCCCGCGGGCTCAATCGTAATCGTTCCTAAATCGCCAGCCACAATTCGAAGCGATCCAGCATCCTCAACGCTTAGATGCCATGCGCCACCCGTCGCGACACATTGACCCAGGTGTCGATCACAGGTTCTCGGGATGGCGGATACAAGGGAACCCAGTGCGGTCCCCAGCCCGCGTTTCCCGGCAGCACTCAAATTAAATCCATTGGTCTCCCCAACACAAGACCACGCCCTCGACAGCCGCTTAGACCGTCGTTTTTTCCTGCAGCCGGGGCGGGACCGCGAATTTCCTGGGAAGTCAACTTTCTCAATGCTTTCGGTTCGAATTCACCCGCATTCGTTCGACTCATAGTAGGAGACCTCCCTCCGTGCCCGTTGTGGCCTTCATCACACCCTACAATGTGTGGATGGCCACTGCGATTCGCCCTGCAACCGCCGAGGATGTCCCGCTCATTCTGGAGTTCATCCGGGCCCTTGCCGCCTATGAACGCGCACCCGACGCGGTGACAGCCACCGAAAGCGATCTGCTTCGTGATGGATTTGGACCTAATCCTTTTTATTTCTGCCTGATAGCGGAAGAAGACGGGAGGCCGGCCGGGTTTGCTTTCTATTTCTTCAACTACTCGACCTGGGAAGGCCGTCCGGGGATTTACCTTGAAGATCTCTTCGTTCATCCCGAGTTTCGTGGTTTGGGGATCGGAAAGGCGCTGCTGCAGCGCGTCGCGGCCATCGCAGTCGAGAACCGGTGTCCGCGGCTGCAGTGGGAAGTGCTCGACTGGAATACGCCTGCCATTGATTTCTACGCCGCCATGGGGGCCGAGTTTCTGGACGCGTGGCGCAATGTCCGCGTCAGCGGCGAGGCTTTGATGCGCCTTGCGGCGGGCCAACCGCTCGCGTCGGCGAGTTGAGGCTTGCATGACGGAAGCTTCCACGATTCGCGTGATTGGCGGCGGCCTTGCCGGGCCCGAGGCGGCGCTGACCGCGGCGCGCCTCGGTTGCCGCGTCGATCTCTACGAAATGCGTGCCATGATCGATGGGAAGCCGCGGCTCACTCCTGCGCACGAGACCATCGAATTTGGCGAGTTGGTCTGCTCCAATTCGCTGAAGAGTGAGTCGCCCAACACGGCGCCGTGGCTGTTGAAGCAGGAAATGAGACGGTGCGGGTCGGCGCTTCTACGCATCGCGGACGAAACGGCTGTTCCTGCCGGACACGCGCTTGCGGTCGACCGCATTGAGTTTTCACGGCGTATCGGTGAGGCAATCGCCAATGAATCCAATATTCGCGTCCTTCGCGAAGAGGTCACGCACCTTGATACTTTGGATCCGCTGACAGTAATTGCGACCGGCCCTTTGACGTCGTCAGCGCTGAGCGCAGAAATCCAGCGCATCACGGGTTCAGAGCATCTCGCATTCTACGATTCGATTTCGCCGATTGTTGAGGCTGACTCCATCAAAATGGATCGCGTCTACTTCGCTGCGCGATGGGACAAGGGCACGGCCGATTACATCAACTGCCCGATGGATCGCGAAGAGTACGACCGATTCCTCGATGCCCTGCTCGCCGCGGAACCGGCCGAAAGCAAGGACTGGGAGCAACTCGACTATTTCGAAGGCTGTCTACCGATTGAGATCCTCGCGCGCCGCGGCCGGGACACGCTTCGCTTTGGACCGATGAAGCCTGTCGGCCTCCGCGATCCGCGCACAGGAAAAACGCCCTGGGCCGTGGTGCAGCTTCGCAAAGAAAACCTGCGCGCTGACAGTTACAACCTGGTTGGATTCCAGAATCACCTCAAGTGGGGTGAACAGGCGCGCGTGCTGCGCCTGATCCCTGGCCTTGAGAACGCGCGGTTTCTGCGCTACGGCCAAATCCACCGCAACACCTACATTTGCGCACCGGCTTTATTGAACGAGAATCTTGGCTTGAGGTCGGACGAGCAAAAGCTCTTCGCCGGTCAGATTTCCGGAGTCGAAGGATACACCGAATCGATTGCTACGGGCCTGCTGGCTGGGTTGTACGCGGCTTCACTCGCGCGCGGAGAAGAGCCAACTCCAATTCCGCGGACTACGGCGCTCGGTTCCCTCGTTCACTACATCACCCATGCCAATGTCGGGAACTTCCAACCAGCCAACATCACGTTCGATCTGCTGCCGCCGCTTGAAGAAGAAGTTCGGAGGAAAGTTCGCGATAAAAAAGAGCGGCGCCGAATCCAATGCGAACGAGCGCTGGCGGAATTGGATACCTGGTGGTCACACTCTGGTTACGGGCAGGCAGCACATTCTGCTGTGTGATCGTCGCAAGTTCGTGCGATAGTCCTGGCAAGGCCAAGCCATTGCACATTGCTCGTCAATCGCCACAGGAACTGGTCGTTGTGGACGGCACCAGGTGGGTCTCCGCGATCTGCGCAGCCGTCGCACTCTTTGCTGTCTATCGCGTGATCAGTCAACACGCGGCGAAAGGCCCCACTCTCGTTGGTATCGCCTTGCTTGTGTTCTTCGCCCTTATCGCTGATCTCCGCAAAACCTTCACTTTCGACGGCATGCAGCGCATCATGCGCTGGAGGGGCCGCACAATCCTCAAGACTGAATCGGGCGAGATCCCGTTTGACGACATCACAGACATCGTCATCGAAACTTCAACCACCAGCTCGACGCGGGGCACTACCTCGATGACAACTTATCGACTCACGATCAACACTGCGCGAGGCACGATCCCCATGGCCTACAACTACAGAGGGGCGGCCGACGGTCTCTCTGGTTTGCGCCGGCAGATTCTTGAATTCATCAGGCCGGGGTCGCAAAGCGCGTCCCCACCGCTGGGAAGGGCGGCAGCGGAGTCGTTGGAGTCTTCCCTTCGCGCGCTGCTCCGCCAGGGCCGCAAAATCGATGCCGTTGCGCTGCTGCGTTCGACTGAGGACATCGGGTTGACAGAGGCCATGCATCGCATTGAAGCCATCGAGTGCGGGATACAACAGGAGGAGTAGTTCAGGCCATTCAGGCACACTCTGGTTACGGACAGGGAGCACATTTCGCTGTTTCATCCTGGCGAATCGGTGCCATAGTCGTGCAAGATTCGCATGCACATCCAGCGTCAGACCTCGACCGAGCTCGTTTTGCAGGACGGCAGCATGTGGATGGCCTTCCTCTTTGTTCCCGCTGCCTTCTTCGGCGGCGTGGCCGCCATCGAAAAACATAAGCCCATGGGACTTCTGATCTCGGCCTTTTTTCTGCTTTTCGCTGCCGCCTTCACGCGCCACACCACCTTCACGCTCGATGGCATGCAGCGCGTTGCCCGCTTCAGGCGCCGCACCTTTCTGAAAATCGAAACCGGGTCTATTCCCTTCGACTCCATCTCCGATATCGTCATCGACGCCCAAGCCGGGGATCGCAACAGCGTGTCGTATCGCCTGTCACTGGTCACCGGCGATGGTCCGGTTCCCATGGCGAATGTGTTCAGCGGGGGATCCTACGAGCACGTTCAACATCTTCGCGAAGACATTCTCCAATTCATTGGTCTCGGGTCTGGGCTTCCCGCTCCCGAACCGGGCATCCTTTCCGACGGGATCTCTGCCGATATCGAGGCCTCGGTACGGTCGCTGCTTGCCCGGGGACGCAAGATCGATGCCGTTTCGCTGGTCAGGGCGCAGCAGGACCTCGGTCTGACGGACGCAGTCAGCCGGGTTGATGCGCTTGCGGAGAAGATGAAGTCCAGCGCCTGATCACGGCAAGTCACATCGGCACGCTCAAATTCTGTGGTACGCTTGCCCCTCGAAGGATAGAGCGCCCATGCAAGCTTTCACTGCTGCGCAGGTTATTTCGCCCGCCATCAATCGGACCAAGGAGTTTCTGTTTCGGCCGTTTCGCTGGAGCACGTTCCTTAAACTGTGCGCGGTCGGGGTCATCACAGAAGGGTTTTCAGGGAACTTCAATTTCAACAACGGGCATCACCGCGCATCGGCGCCCGCTACCGGCTTGAACCCTCTTTCGCTGACGCCTCTGAACATTGCCATGGCTGTTTTCGCGCTGCTGCTGGTGATTGTGATCTGCGCGGCGCTGCTCTACCTGATCACCCGTCTTCGCTTCGCGTTGTTTCATTGCCTCATCCATCGAACGCGGGAAATCTCGCCGGGATGGCGTCTTTATCGGGAGCAGTCGTGGCGATTCTTCCTGCTGAATCTTGCTGTCGGATTCGTTTTCGTTCTTGTAGTAGCTGCAATCACAATCCCGTTTGCCATCGGGATCTATCATTTCTTCCGCACGAGGGTGCCTGGCGCCCAGTTCGACGTTGTTGGTTTTCTTGCTCTCGTGCTGCCGCTCATTCCGCTGGTGATCCTGTTCATCCTGGCCGGAATGGCCATCGATGTGATACTCCGCGATTTGATGTTGCCCCACATGGCGCTTGAGAATGCGAGCGCGGGCGCAGCATGGACCGCCGCCCGGGCCCGGATTGCAGCTGAGCAAGGTGGATTTTTTGTCTACGGGCTGCTGCGGATCCTTCTTCCAATTGTGGCTTACGTTGGCATCATCATCGTGCTGGCGATTCCGCTGATCATCGTATTCGGAAGCTGGGGCCTGATCGTGGCAGGTCTGCATTCGCTGACGACCGACGCGACCAGATTGACGGCATTTCTTCTGGTTCCCCTCGAGGCGCTGTTCGTTCTCGCGGGCGCGGCGCTCGCCATCTTTCTCGCGCTCATTATTGGTGGACCGCTGAGCATCTGTGTGCGCTATTACGCGTTGCTTTTCTATGGAGGGCGATATCCGATGCTCGGCAATATTCTTTCGCCGCCACCGCCGCCGGCGCCCGTACCTGCGACCACCTGATCGATGCCAAGCCTGCGATGGAACATCGCGATCTCAGTGCTGTTCACGCTTTTTGGCGGCCCGGCGCTTCTGCTTGCTTACATCCCATGGACAATCACGCGCTTCCGGATTCCGGCGTATGAAACGCAGGCGCAAATTTTCTTCGCGGCTGCGCTGATACTCGTGGGCCTTCTGCCCTTGTTCGGGTCCATTGTGCGATTTGTCGTCGTTGGACACGGAACCCTTGTACCGGCCGCGCCGCCTCAGCACCTGGTCGTGACGGGACTTTACCGCTATGTCCGCAATCCCATGTACGTCGGCGTTCTCACTTCTCTTGCTGGTGAGACGCTTCTATTCAGGAGCCGTGGAATGATCGAGGAATTGGCCATGGCCGCGCTGGCGATGCATCTGTTCGTCCTCCTGTATGAGGAGCCTAAGCTCGCGCGCACATTTCCCGACGATTTTCGCCGTTATAAACGGCATGTGCGGCGATGGATCCCGCGCATCTCGCCCTGGAACCCCCTGGCCTGACCCAGGAACCTTTCCGCCGCAGCAGGTGTCCAATGGAAAAGGCACGCCGCGGGCCTGGGCGAAACGGCAGGCCTCACTGCGCGATTGCGTGTAACCTTGGAATGGGAGATTTTCTTGCCGCGTTTGTTGATCATTCTGTTTTGTGCGGCGCTGGCGTCGCCTGCGGCGTTCGCCCAGGCCAAAGCGCCTGCGCCGGCCCAAAAGGCCCCGGTTACGGTGGAAGTGCCCGTTCCTCCCGCTATCAAGGCAAAGACACTTCTGCCGGACACATTCGACGGATGGGTGGCTACGGGCCCCGCGAAGGTAGTTACGGATCCCGCACAGGCGGACAGCACCAACGGAGCCGCGCTCAAGGAATACGACTTTACGGTTGCGGCGCAGCTGAGCTACAAACGCGACAACGACACATTGAATGTCCACGCCCTTCAATTCAATGATGCAACGGGCGCCTACGGCGCGTACACCTTCTACCGCCAGAACGGCTGGCCGAAGGAGTCGATTGGAACCGGCGCAACCTCAGACAACAACCGGGTGCTGTTTTGGAAGGGCAACACGGTGGTAGATGCCACATTCTCACGGATCGGGCCCATGTCGGCCGGAGAAATGCGAGAGCTGGCCAGTCAGATCCCGGAGCCCGGGGGCAACAAGTCTCTTATTCCGCCAATTCTGTCGAACCTGCCGCAAGGCTCGCTCGACAAACAGACAACGCATTACGCGCTGGGACCTGCCGCTTATACGGGCAGTGGCGGCGTGCTTCCGCCGGACCTGGTCGGGTTCGATCGCGATGCGGAGGCGCTCACGGCAAACTACACGCTGCGATCCGGACCAGCCACGCTGACTGTCATCGAATATCCAACACCGCAGATGGCGGCGGGACAGGAAACAAAAATCCGAGACTACATCAAAGCGGGCAGCCACGCACAGCCTCCCTTTCCAAAGCCGCTCGCGGACTCCGACCAGGCTTCGCTTGAGGTACGCCGCAGCGGGCCGCTGGTCGCGCTGGTCAGCGGCGATGCGATTCCCGAAGAGAGCCATCGGCTGATCGAGACCGTGCACTATGAAGACAACCTCACTTCGATCCCACAGCCCACTGAGTCGGAGGTGGCGAAGACAGGCAAGCTGCTGTTTGGGATCGCAACACTGTGCATTGTCGGGGCCGGCGCGGCCATTCTATTGGGCGGCTTCCTTGGGGGCGGCCGGGTTCTGTATCGCATGGCGCGTGGAAAACCGGCATCGTCCATGTACGAAATCGAGTTCATTCGCCTCAATTTGAGAAAATAGGAGGCCGTTTTTCATCAGCGGTGACCTCCGTCGCATCCGAAGCGTCAACGGGATGAAGCGTGCTTGTGGAAAAAGGCTAAAAACCCTAAGAAACACCCCTAAAAGTCAAGAAAGAAGGAATGCAAAAAGGCGAAGAAACGCCGAACAAATTCGACCCTTAATGCGGGCTAATGGTTTCGTATCTATATGAAATAATGTGAGTTATTTCACTAAGGAATTGTCCTTGACACACCCCTCCCACGCACCTACTATGCAGCCAGAAAGTTCTGATGGTTTTGCCTCCGTTGGAACTATTCTCCCTGAGGAAGGAGCTGCCCTGTTGCCGGGCGGCTCTTTCCGTTTCTGAACGAATCCTTGTTCAGCCGGTGACCTCCGCCGAAGATCGCGCCTCGGCGCCGGTCCCATTGCGTCCATCGGCACGCATCGTCATCGATTTCCAGGCCGCCATGTGGCCGTCGCGGTTCCATCTTTCTCATGGGAGAAACGCGGGCGAGCATGCGCGGACACGCGCCAATTTTTAATGCGAGCGGAAGTCAGTATGTGGACCTCAATGGAGGACTCTCGTTAGCTTTACCGAACGCAGACCCAACGATACAATCGAAAAGTGAGCGCGCCGAAGTAGCTCAGTTGGTAGAGCAGCTGATTCGTAATCAGCAGGTCATCGGTTCAAGTCCGATCTTCGGCTCCATTCTTCTCAGCGTTGGCTGCCAGTCGATGCCGCTGGATCGCAGAGCGATTGAAGCAGTTTTTCGAGCTTCGCGCAAAGCTGATCTCGCAATCCGCGTAATTCTTCCGACCCCGCTCTCGCCGAGCCATCATGCCCGTTGGACTTAAGGGCGATCAGTTCATTGGCGAAGGTATGCACCTGTTGATGGAGTGCATCGATTTCCTTGAAGCCGGGCCGGTTTGCGCGTCGCGCACGCGTCTCTGAGAGCAGCCAGGCTCCAAACCTGCACTCATGATGCTTGAGCAAAGGGACACTCTGCCGTCGCCCTGCGATGTATGCTTCGATGGCGACGATCCAGGCACGTAGCTCTGCGCATGCTGATAGAAGCGGCAAGTCACCGGTTTCGAGGGCCCTGATGTTCGCCCACTCCGGATAAGGACGCCACTTTGCAGCCCACCCGGCCAGCTCGCCGGCCGGCATGGGCCGGGCAATTCCGTATCCCTGGGCCTTCTCGCATCCCATGCGCAGAAGCATGAGTCCGTGCTCAACAGTCTCCACGCCTTCGGCGATAGCATCCCGATGGAATGATCTTGACAGCGCCAGAACACCTTCGAGGATCATGAGGTCGTCGGGGTCGTCGAGCATATCGTGAACGAAGGCCTGATCGATCTTCAGCACATCCACCGGTAGCCTCTTGAGGTAGGAGAGCGACGAGTATCCTGTGCCGAAATCATCCATCGCGAACGAAACGCCCAGTTCGCGGCAATCATGAATCACCTTCGAGACCAGCGAAAGGTCCTCCAGGGCACTACTCTCCAGAACTTCCAATTCGAGGCGTGAGCCCGGCACTCCTGGATGTGCGGCAAGAAGTTCCCTGACGCGGTCAACAAAGCCCGGCTGTTGCAATTGGAGAGGGGGCACGTTCACGCTGACGGGAACATCAAATCCCTCGGCCAGCCAGCCCTCGATGTGTTGGAGGGCTTTGTCGATGACCCATTCACCGATGTCGATGGAAAGAGCGTGGCCCTCGATGACCGGGAGGAATTGCCCCGGCGGCAACAGGCCAGAAAGCGGATGCTGCCATCGGATGAGACCTTCCGCGCCCAGGAACTCGCCGGTCCTCATGTTCACTTTGGGTTGGAAGTACAGCACAAATTCTTCGGCCTTCAGAGCATTGCGAATGCGCTCGATGTCCTCGTGATGCCCTCGCAGGTTTCGATCACCGCTGGGGTCGAAGAGGTGAAAACGACTCTTTCCCTCCAGCTTGGCTTGATACATGGACTGATCCGCCTGGCGAAGCAGTTGATCGGCGTCCACGTCTTCAGACTGGGGGAAAAAAGTGACGCCGATGCTGGCTGACAACTGAAAGACCAGGTCGTCGACCTGCACGGGATCGGAGACCGCATTTTGCAACGCATTCACAATTGCCATGCTGTCATCGACCGCGTCGAGTTCCGGCATGACCGCGACGAATTCGTCGCCGCCCAGGCGTGCCAGCGTATCGTCTTCGTGCAAGGCTGCCCTCATGCGGCGAGCCAGGGCGGTCAGCAGTTTGTCCCCCACTGCGTGCCCATGCTGATCGTTCAACGTCCTGAAGTTATCCAGGTCGAGACAAGCAATCGCAACTGGTTTGCCGTGACGATGCGCCTGTGCCATGGCCACGCGAAGCCGGTCCGCCAAGAGAACCCGGTTCGGCAATCCGGTGAGCAGATCGTGGCGCGCTACCTGCTCGAGTTGCTGTTTCTGCTCCTTGATCGAGGTAATGTCAGAGAACATTGCAACGTATTGTTGCGTTTTGCCTCCCGAGTCCTTGACGGCGCTGATGGTCAGCATTTCGGCGTAGATGTGGCCGTCTTTTGCCCGGTTCCAGATCTCGCCGCTCCAGTGGCCCTTCAACCGCAGTTGGTTCCACAGATTTTCATAGAACTCCCGCGACTGCCGACCGGAATTCAGGATGCGCGGATTCTTCCCTACAATTTCGTCGCGCGCGTAGCCCGTGATGCGGGTGAATGCATCATTGACTTCAAGGATGGTTCCCGCCGCATCGGTGATCATGATGCCCTCCGCGGCGTGCGCGAACACGCTGGCGGCGAGATGCAGGCGTTCCGCTGCGATCTTCTGGCTGGTGATATTTTCCGAAAAGATCATGATGCCGCCGATGGCACCATCGCCGGTCATCCATGGACGTATTTCCCGGCGGAGCCACTTCACGGACCCGTCGGCGCGCGTCCATGGATCTTCGGCAACGCGGATGGTCTCTCCTGCCAATGCCCTTCGATGCTGCTCTTTCCAGAGTTCTGGAATGTCAAGATCAATGAGATAGTGGGGTTCGCCAACGATCGTCCTGCCAGTCAGGCCGTGGTCCTCGATCCAGCGACGGCTGGCCGCCAAGTAGCGCATTTCAGAATCAAACATGGCCAGTGCCGCCGGGGCGTGGTCAATGAAGAGTTGCAGCAGTTCCTTGCTCTCCCGTAAGGCAAGCTCGGCCAGTTTTCTTTGCGTGACATCTTCCGCCAATACGACGATGCCGCCAATGGCTCCGCTGCCGGTCAGCCACGGCCGCATCATCCTGCGCTTCCAATGAGTCACTCCGGTTCTATCGCGGTAACTGTCGTCGGATGCGACAACTGTCTCGCCCGCTAGCGCACGGCGGTGCTCTTCTCGCCAGTGCTCCGGGATCTCAGGCATCAGGTCATATTGCGAGCGGCCGATGACGTTCTCTTCCTTGAGCCCGTTGTCTTCGATCCATCGCCGGCTTGCAGCCAGATAACGCATTTCGCGGTCAAACATGGCCAGCCCAGTCGGCGCATCCTGAATGAAGATTTGAAGCAGTCCGCTGCTCTCCTGGAGGGCTGCTTCGGCCACCTTGCGATCGGTGATGTCCTGGATTGTGCCCTTGACGCGCACGGGTGTTCTATGGCGATCGAATTCGACTTTGCCGCGAATGTGTACCCACCGAAGCGCCTTCGTGGGCTGGAGGAACACCCGGCATTCCCGGCCAAACAGAGCGTCTTCATCATGAGTTGCAGCCGTGAAAGCCGCAGACAAGGCGGCCAGATCGTCCTCATGGATCAGGTGAATCCATCGACTCACGGTTGGCTCGATGTCGCGGTCGAGCCCGAGAATGTCGTAAAGGACATCGGTTCCGGTCCAGACTTGCGTCTGCAGGTCAACTTCGAAGCTACCCAGGCGCGCAATCTTCTGCGCCTCCCGCAGGGACTCTTCGCTCGCCTCAAGAGCCTTCTGGCGCAGCACGCCCTCGGTTATATCGGCGGAAATGTTAAAGACCCCGACGATCTCTGCGTCCGCGTCTTTCACCAGAAAGCAACGCTCGTCTGACCATCCGATTTGCCCGTCCGCAGTGCGAGCCTCCCGTATTTCATGGGCAAACGGTATTCCCGACAGAACTTTCTTATCGATCTCATAGAGATGGTCGGCAATCTCCTCGGGGAACAAGTCATAGTCGGTCAAACCGGAGATTTCGGGGAGCGCACTTTGATCACTCGCGAGAGAACTGCGGAACAGCTGATTGGCCCCGACATAGACATGGTGCCGATCCTTCAGACACACGCGTTCATTCACGCTTTCCATGACTATTTCCATGTAGGAAGTGGGATGGGGGTCGCCGGTAAAGCGGCCGAGGAGTTTCGCATCCTGCAGCCGCAGAACCAGAAGGGATCTTTTCTGTTGAACCTTGTGGGAGGTGTTGCCTACGAGGCAGAGAATCCTTCCATCCGCGTGACGAACACGCAGGTTAAAAACCTGCGAGGCCAGATCCTGGCCCGGGGAGAAGATCCTGTCAACAATGTCCAGATCGCCGGTATGAACCCGGTCTGCGAGCGAGATTGCGCCGGCTAGAAACTGGCTCTGTGAGAATCCGAGCAGTTGTTCCACACCCTCGCTGACCGACACGACCTGCTGTCGCTCGAGCAGGATTTGAAAAACCACTTCTTCCAAGAGCCACCCCTCGTCATTTCGGCCCTATTCAATCGCAGCACTCAATGTCGGGGAATCAAAAGGAAAATAGCATACCGGCGACACTACTTTCGATACAAATTCCTTCGCTTATTGTGTAAGTAGTCACAGGGCAGGACGCGCCGATGTAATTTTCACATCAATCATGTATAGGCGCCCGCCTCCCTGGCCGTCACAGCCAGATCGAATGGAGTGCCGCGTTTGCGCTGTTCTGACTCCGGCGCCCCAAAATCGCCCTGAATGAACCAAATGAAGCACGGTTATCCACTCACTTTTTCTTCCAGCGGTAATTCGGACCCGCTTATCCACGTTTATCCTTGGCATAATCGCAGCATGAGCGGATCCTTCGTCGCTGTTCCAAGGAGAAATGTTCAGGACCGGCATCGGAAGTTCGAGGCGCACATTCGGATTCACGAAGCGGCCCTGACTCACCCACGGGAGCATTGAAGAGTGACCAGCTATAGCCGCCACGATGTTTTGCGGATCCTGCAGATCAGTTCCCGGCAACTGCAGGGATGGGAAAGAGCCGGCATCTTTCCCCAGCAGCAAACTTACACGTTTCAGGATCTGGGGCAGCTTCGCACTTTGCGCTCCCTGCGCGAAGAGGAAGTCTCCGCCGCGTTGATTCGGCATTCCATTGTGGCCATGAAGGCGGTTGCCGGGATGGCAAATCCGCTGCTTGAGGCAAAGCTGGTGCGCGCGGGCACCCGTTTGGCGTTTCGCTGTCACGGCGCTATCGTGGATCCGATTCGCCGACAGTTTCTTTTTGACTTCGAGCGTTCCGATCAGACCAGTTCTCAGCCCTCCCCCTTACGGAACCCGCGTGCAGCGACGATGCCCGGCGTGCAGGATCTGTTCCTGGCCGCGGTGCAGGCCGAGGAAGCGGGAGAGAAACACCGTGCAATCACCCTCTACCAGAACATGATTGCGCGGGATCCGGCGTACGCTCCCGCGTATATCAATCTGGGGACGATTCATTTTCACTTGCGCCAGTTCCACCGTGCCGAAGAGCTCTACCGGCGCGCGACCGAGATCGACCCGGACTACGTGCTGGCTTTTTTCGACCTGGGGAACGTGCTGGACGAACTGGAAAGGCCAGAGGAATCCGTTGACGCTTACCTGCAGGCAGTCTTGCTGGCGCCACAATACGCCGACGCTCATTACAACCTCGCTCTTGCCTATGAGCGCAAGGGCATGTTCCGGGCGGCGCTGCGCCATTGGCGCGCTTACGTCAAGCTCGACAAGAGCGGCCCATGGTCTGACCACGCCCGCAGCCAGATTCGCATGCTGCTCGATAAGGAATCTCTTTCGATCGCCTGGCGCGCCCGTTCCTTTGTGCCTCCGACTGCACAAAAGGCGCCACTCGAGCTCGTTGGACCTTGGACTTCGGCGCTGTAAGTCATTCAATGGGTTGCCGATGAGGCGATCGCGCGCAGAGGGGCCCCCAGCGGCGCCGACCACCTCTCGTATGACCCAAAAATGGGATACGCCTGCCACAACTTTGCTACCAAACTGGAGTCTAAGTGGGCAGACACGAGGGTTTTGTGTACACGGGAGCCGCCCCAGGACAGATAGAGGATGTGCGTCCTTCCCCGTATTCTTTCTTTCTCCCCCATCCGGCCTCAGCACCGCGAGGCTGGCACATGGCGTTTGGGGCAGATGCGGATATGATGGGTCCGCTGAGCCGGTTCTGAACGTTTAAGCTCTTCAATTTACAAGGATGAATATGATCACGATGCTTGCTCTTACCAGGCAATACAGGCTTTGGATTTGTGCATGGATGGCGGCCTTGGCTTCGACGGCTTGCGCGTTTGCCGCGCAGGCGCCTGCTCCCCGCATCCAGTCCGAGATTTCCAGTTCAGAAATGTCGACCTTAAAGGGCTCGCTGCACCCCCAGGCGCAGCTGCAGTTCGACGCCGGCAGGATGTCGTCTGCTACGCAGCTGCATGGAATGACGATCGTCTTCAACCGCTCAGCGGCGCAGGAAGCGGCCTTGCAGTCCCTGCTTGCGGCGCAGCAAGACCCGTCGTCGCCGCTCTATCACAAGTGGCTCACGCCCGAGCAATTCGCGGCGCGGTTTGGCATGTCGCAGGCTGATTTGCAGAACGTGCAGCGGTGGCTCCAGCAGCAGGGCTTCTCAATCGATACAGTGGCGCGCAGCCGCACTTTCATCAAGTTCTCCGGCAACGTCAACCAGGTTGAGAACGCGTTCCAGACGCAGATGCACTACTTCAATGTGCAAGGGGCGAGGCATTTTGCTCCCGCGACTGAACTCTCGGTGCCAACCGCGATCGCGCCCACCGTCGCTGCGATCACGAATCTCAGCGACTTCCGCCCCCATTCACAACATATTCCGCGCAGGTCTTTCACCTCTGGCCAGACCGGCAATAACTTCTTCGCTCCCGGCGATATCAACACGGCCTACGACATGAAGCCGCTGCTGACGGCGGGCAACAACGGAACAGGGCAGACCATTGTGGTCGCCGGGCAGTCCTACATCAGCGTCAGCGACATCGAAAACTTCGAGAGCGCGGCCGGGCTCACGAAGAAAGACCCCAACTTGATCCTTGTTCCGGGATCCGGTGATGGTACGACCACTTCGCCGGGCGATGAGGGCGAATCGGATCTCGACCTCGAGTGGTCGAGCGCCATGGCTCCAGGGGCCACGATTGATTTCGTGTACGCGGGCAGCGACCAGAGCTACAGCGTATTTGATGCGGTCCAGTTTGCGGTCGACACGAAGCTCGGCGAGATCATCTCGATCAGTTATGGAGTTTGCGAAACCGAATTGGGCAGCAACCAGGCGGCGCTCGAAGCCATCGTGCAGCAGGGCGCAACGCAGGGCCAGACGATCATCGCCGCATCAGGCGATGAGGGATCGACGGCGTGCTTTGTGAGCCCCACGACCACCAACCCGACGCTCGCCACACAGGAGGCGCTCGCGGTGAATTACCCGGCCAGCAGCCAGTACGTGACGGGCGTGGGCGGCACAGAGATCAGCTCGGCTGACGAGACGAGCAGTACCTACTGGGATGCCGAGACTCCTGGCACAGACATTATCAGCTCCCTGAAGGGCTATATCCCCGAAATCGCCTGGAACGACGAGGCGTATCTCATCTCCCAAGGATCGGCGGGACTGAGTGCCAGCGGCGGGGGCGCCAGCGCATTGTTTGCCAAACCAAGCTGGCAAACCGGCGTAGCGGGCATTCCCACCGACAGCAAGCGCGACGTGCCCGATGTGTCTTTCTATTCGTCGCCGAGTTTTGCAGGATACCTTTATTGCACGAGCGACCAGAGCGATTGGGCGCAGGGCCAAACCGGAAGCTGCGGCAGCGGTTTTCGCGCCAGCTCCTCTGATACCTCGCTGACGATTGCCGGCGGCACCAGCTTTGCCACTCCGATCTTTGCGGGCATGCTGGCCGACCTCAATCAAAAAGCCGGCGAGACCACCGGCCAGGGCAATATCAACCCCATGTTGTACCAGCTTGCGTCCACGCATGCGTCCGCGTTTCACGATGTGACCAGCGGCAACAATGAGTGTCTCGCCGGAACGACATACTGCAGCAGTTCGAGCGGCGCAGAGACCAAGTATTCGGCGACGACCGGATATGATCTGGTGACCGGTCTCGGGTCTGTCGATCTCGATGCACTGGCCAACGCCTGGACCGCGAGCACCTCGACGGCGGTTGGAACCACAACCACTGTTTCGGCATCGAGCACCTCGCCGGCCCTGAATGCGAGTGACACCTTCACAGTGACCGTAACTCCGGTATCCGGCACGACGCCACCCGCGGGTACCTTGACCGTGATCGTGGACGATGGAACGCCGGTGACCGGCATCGCGCTGACGGCGAGCGGCTCTTCGTCGGTCGGAACCTATCAAACTTCCTTTGCGACCTCTGGCGGGCACTCGGTGGTTGCGGATTTTGTGCCAACGAGCGCTAATGCCTTTGCGGCTTCCTCGGGCGGCATTACTGTGACCGTTCCGGGTTCTAGCTCCGGCAAGGGCAGCATCACGGTCACCGGCACCAACGTGACAGTAAATCAGGGCAGTTCAGGAACATCGACCGTCACGGTCACGCCGGCGGGTGGATACACCGGAACGGTGTATCTCACCATCGACACATCCAATGACTCGGCGCTGCAGAACCTCTGTTACGCATTCACGAACACACTCAACAATGGCGATGGGTCGGTTACAGTAAGCGGCACGGCGGCGGTTACCACGCAACTGACGTTCGACACGAATGCGTCCGATTGCGTAAGCGCAGCAATTGCCAAGGGCGGCAAGGGCGCGATGCATCATCTTGCCCCGATCAAGAGCTCGAAGAACTCACCCCCCGCTGGACCAAGTCCGGCGCCGATGGGGATCGCCCTCGGAGGTCTGCTCCTGGCAGGTTTCCTTGGCCGCTATGCGCGTAAGTTCCGCGCCGTGGCCGGCGTGATTGCGCTGCTGGCAATCGGCTTGGCGATTTCCGCGTGCGGCGGCGGCGGTTCGAGCAACGGCGGCGGCGGTGGCACAGTTTCCGATCCGCCCAAGGGCACCTACACCATCACCCTGAAAGGAACGGATTCTGTCACAACGTCCATTACCAACACCAGCACGTTTTCACTCAAAATTCAGTAAGGCTAAATTTCGACCGGGGCAGGCGCGAGAGCGTCTGCCCTTTTGCTTGTAGCCGGCAAGGACGCGCTGCGGCAGGTGAGACAGGGTGGGTCAAAGTGTGCCCATGCCCATCTCTGGTACACTCCGAAGCCGGAGGCAGAATTTCCGTGATCGATTTAGGCCGGGCCGCCCCTGCGCTCACACACCTCTCAGAAGAAGAGCAGTTGTTCTCTTCTACAGTGCGGCAGTTCGCCGAGCGAACCATCGCTCCGCTGGTGCGCGAGATGGATGACGCGCAGCACCTCGCGCCCGGGCTGGTGGATCAGATTTTTTCAATGGGCCTGATGAACATCGAAATCCCAGAGAAGCACGGCGGAGCCGGCGGCACGTTTTTCGATTCCGTGCTGGCCATTGAAGCCATCTCGACGGTTGATCCTTCCGTTGCAGTTCTCGTCGATGTACACAATACCCTGGTCATCAACGCGCTATGCCGCTGGGCCAGTGAGGCTCAGCAGTCGCGCTGGCTGCCGCGCCTGGCGTCCGACACCGTTGGCGCCTACGCGCTGAGCGAATCCGGATCCGGGTCGGATGCGTTTGCATTGCAGACGCGAGCCCAGAAGGGCGAAGGCGGGTATCGCCTTACCGGGCGAAAAATGTGGATCACCAATTCGCGGGAGGCCGGTCTTTTCATTGTCTTCGCGACCATCGATCCGGCGGCAGGATATCGCGGCATCACCGCATTCATCGTGGAAAAGGGCATGACGGGCTTTACCGTTGGGCGCAAAGAAGACAAGCTGGGCATCCGCGCCTCGAGCACGTGCGAGCTCATCTTCGAGGATTGCTTTGTTCCGGAGGAAAACGTGCTGGGAGAGACGGGCCGCGGTTACAAAGTGGCCATCGAAACTCTAAATGAAGGGCGCATCGGGATTGGCGCTCAGATGCTGGGCCTCGCCGAGGGCGCATGGGGACATGCGGCGCGTTACGCCAAAGAACGGCGGCAATTTGGCAAGCCTATCGGCGAATTCCAGGCGGTGCAGTTTTCGCTAGCACGCATGGCAACCGAGATCGAGGCCGCGCGCCTGCTCGTTTACAACGCAGCGCGACTCAAAGATGCCGGCGCACCGTTCACGCGCGAGGCGGCCATGTCGAAACTGTTTGCGTCCGAGGTGGCTGAGCGGGTCGCAAGCCAATGTGTCGAGATCTTTGGCGGCAACGGCTTTGTTCGCGACTATCCGGCGGAGAAGTACTATCGCGATGCCAAGATCGGCACGATTTATGAGGGCACGTCGAACATGCAACTTGCGACGATCGCGAAGCAGGTTCTGGGATCGCACTAGCCGCTTGAGGAGTTGATTGAGAGGGCGGCTTCGGCGACCTGGCGAATATGCGCAGGCCGGGTCCGGCAGCATCCGCCAATGATCTGGGCACCCGCGGCGAACCACGATGAGGCGAGTTCGCGGTATCCCGCCGGATCGTTCGAGCCGATCCAGCAGCGACGCTCGGCATCCCATCCTTCGCCGGAATTGGGGTAGACCACGATGGGTTTGCCGGTGACGCTACGGGTCTCCGCAATGAGCGCGCGAATCAGCGGAGGCGCGGTGCAGTTGACGCCGATGGCGATTGTCTGGGGCAGAGCGGCAACGAAGGATGCACAGTCGCGCAGCGGTTCGCCATGGGCCACGTGGTTTTCATCTTTGCATGTGAACGAAAACCAGGCCGCAAGGTGAGGCCATGGCGCAAGCGCCTCGCCGATAGCCTGCGCCTCTTCCAGAGAGGGCAGTGTTTCGAATGCGAGCAGATCGGGAGCGGCATACCCGCCCGCATTCGCGAACACATCGATGCGCCGGCGATGAAACTCGACGAGATCGGCGAAGCTGCATTCGTAGTTGCCGTGGTACTCCGCTCCGTTGTGGAGGGCGGCACCGTAGGGCCCAAGGGACGCGGCGACGACGATGCGCCTGCCAGGAAACTCGGCTGCGGCGGTCCGCGCCAGCTGAACCGACCGAAGAATTGCGGAATCGGCTTGTTCCGGCTTCATACCCGCTTCGATGTACCCCATTCGTGACGCCTGGTAGCTGGCGGTCTCGATGCATTGCGCGCCCGCCTCGATGTAGGCGCGATGCACCGCGACGATCTTTTCCGGCGCATCCTGGAGTACATGCGCCGACCAGAGCGGCCCATGGATGTCGGCCCCGAGGTACTCGAGTTCGGAGGCCATGCCGCCATCGAGCACATGTATTCCGCGCAAAATTGCTTCGCGAGACCCGGTACCTTCTGCCATGCATCCATGGTAGCGGTCCCCGCCTCCACGCGATCGCCGGAAGGACCTATACTGTGTGCGCCAACCGGAGCGGTCGTCATCCGGTTTCAAAACAATCCAATGACCTTCATCAATCGACGCACATTCCTTGCCTCCGCAGCCTGCTCATTCGCCGCCATGCGCCTTCGTGCGCAGGTCCCATCGAGCGCTCATGCCACTCTGGTGATTCCTTCCGAAGCGAGCGGGCCGCACGTGCCCGCCGACTTTGTCGGCCTCTCCTACGAAGTGCAGCAACTTGTCGATCCCAGCTTCTTTTCGGCCTCGAATGCCGGCCTGGTGCGGGCGTTCAAGGAGCTTTCGCCCAATGGCGTTCTGCGGCTTGGCGGCAATACCAGCGAGTTCGAATGGTGGAAGCCCACTGCGGCGTCGTCGGAGCCCGAACACCCGAAGACGCGCGAAGTGGTTGGTGAGCCGAAGGCGCAGTATTATCCGGTCACCGCCGAGGCAGTGCGCAACCTTGCAGAGTTTCTGAAGGCGACAGGGTGGACGTGCCTCTACGGCATCGGGATGGGAACGAATGTGCCCGCCCACGCGGCGGAGGAAGCGGAGTTCGTTGCAAAGACGCTGGGCCCGAGCCTGCAGTATTTCCAGATGGGAAACGAAGTTGATTTGTTCACGCATCATCTGCGGGATCCGAACACCTGGAACTCTCATTCTTATCTGGAGGAGTGGCTGGGATTTGCCCGTGCCATCACGGCCGGCGTGCCGGGCGCGAAGTTCGGTATGCCCGATGTGGCATCGCAGGTGTCATGGCTGACCGACGTTGCCGACGCGTGGGCCTCGATCGAGAACCCGCCGCATGTCACCACGCTCACGCATCATTACTACTTTGGCGGCCCAGCGACCAATCCTGAAGTCAACATTCCCAATCTGTTGAAGCCGGCGACGATGGCCAAGGTGCAGCACACGGCCGATATCGCCACAGCGGCCGCCAAGAAGATCGGTGCGCGGGTGCGCATGACCGAAGGCAACACCTGCTATCGAGGCGGCAAGCCGGGCGTGTCGGATGTCTTCGCCGCGGCACTTTGGGCGGCTGACTATTCGCTCCTGCTGGCGAGCAATGACTACTCAGGGATTAATCTGCATGGCGGGACGGGCAAATCGGTTGCGAACTCAGTTGGCGGCTTTTTGCCGGGTGACGTCCTGCTGAAAGACCAGGGCGCGACGCCAGAGCAGATCGCCACGCATCCGCACCCGTTCTATACCCCTATTGCCACGTTTGGCGGGGAGTACAAACCCGAACCGGTCGCGTATGGACTGAAGTTTGCAGGCCGCTTCAGCGGAGCGAAGTTCATCCCGACGAATTTGTCGGACCAGTTGCAGGCGACTGGCGTCGACGCCACCGCGTACGCTGCGCGGCTCGAAACCGGACACGCGTCCGTGATCATTTTGAACAAAGACGCGGACAAGGATCTCGACCTGACGCTGGATTTCGGGAACCAGTCCGGTGAGGTCGAGATCGAGACGCTGCATGCTCCGGCGATCGACAGCCGCGAAGCGCAGATCACGCGCTCGGGAAAACACGGCCGTGCAAAAGATGGCAAATTCAGCATCCAGGTGCCGCACGCGACAGGAATGCGCGTCACCCTGATGTGATCGATCTATCAGGACCATCGAAACGGCGAAGGGCCGTGCCGCTTTTCGCCGCGAGAAAGCTCGACCTGCGATCAGCTGAAAACTTTCCAGAAGAACTCAAGGTAGACGAGGATTCCGCAGACCGCCGCATTGAAGATCCACGCAATCCAGAAAAGCCACGCCCAGTTTGAGCGGAGGGCTGATGTCAGGCTCAGCGCCAGCAGAAAGAAGCTGTAGAGCAGCTGCTTCTGATCGCTCTCGAATGCGGCCTGACCCAACCTCGCCATGCCGCCCGCCAGGTCTTTCAGTAGCAATGCACAAAATAAGGCGGGGAAAAGAACGAGCAGCCAACACGCAACAGTTCGGTTGCGCATTACGCGAAGCGCAACCGCGGCAACGAGCAAGGCGACAAAAAAGGAAACGGCGAATGACGCCATGACGCAAACACTCACACCGTCAGGTCAGGTGCACCTTTCGGGATCCACGCCGGTTCGGAATTCAGCTAGAGCTTTTGTGTCCTCTGCACCTGGCGGACACCCGCGACGCGCCGGATGCCCAGCACCATCCGGTTCAGATGACGCACATCCTCGGCCTCGACGATGAACTCGATGATGGCCTCCCCATCCTCATCGCGGCGAACCTCGACGCCACGGATATTGGTGTCATCGTCGGAGATCACGGCGGTCAACTCCTTGAGCATACCGGTGCGATCATCACAGAAGACCGTGATTTTCACGGGATAGCGCTGGGTATGTCCATTCGAGGCTTCGCCGCTGCGCGACCACTCGACGTTAATCCGGCGATCGCTCTCGTACAGCAGATTCTGGACGTTTGGACAGCTGCGCGCGTGGACTGCCACACCCTTTCCACGGGTTACGTAGCCGACGATCTCCTCGCCGCGGATGGGATTGCAGCATCGCGCGCGATAGACAAGCAGATCATTCTGGCCCTCCACCTGCAATGAATCGGAACCCGAGAGGTGCAGCTTGCGCACCGCATCGGACATCGTTGCTTCGCCGCCCGGTCCGCCCTTCGGCTCGTTGGGAGATTCGCTTTCAGGTTGCGCATCGAAGCCGGGCGCCAATTTGTTTAGAACTTGGTGGGCCGAATGTTTACCTTGTCCCAAGGTGGCCAGCAAATCGGCAGCGGTCGCGACGCCGTATTCGTTGGCGATACGGCCCAGATCCTGGTCCGAGATCTGGCTCATCGGAACTTTGAATTTACGCGCTTCGCGCTCCAGCAGCTTGCGGCCAATCTCGACGGCGCGGCGGCGCTGGTCTTCGTTCAGCCAGTGCTTGATTTTGTTCCGTGCGCGCGGGCTCTTGACGAAGCTGAGCCAGTCACGGCTCGGTCTGTGATCCTTTTGCGTGACGATTTCAACGATGTCTCCGGTGCGCAGCTTGGTCCTCAGTGGAACCATGCGGCCGTTGACCTTTGCGCCAACGCAAGTGTGACCCACTTCGGTGTGAATCGTATACGCGAAGTCGACCGGCGTGCCATCCGCCGGGACCACCACGACCTTCCCCTTCGGCGTGAAGGTATAGACCTCGTCGGGATACAGGTCCATCTTCAGGCTGGAGAGAAATTCGTTGGGATCCGTCATCTCCTTCTGCCAGTCGACCAGCTGGCGTATCCAGTTCAAACGCTCCTCATCGCGCGCGGTCACCGAACCTTCGCCGGCCTTGTATTTCCAGTGCGCGGCAATCCCTTCTTCCGCGATCCGGTGCATCTCTTCGGTACGAATCTGCACTTCGAACTGGTGGCCGCCTTCGCCGATTACCGTGGTATGCAGAGACTGGTAGCGATTCGCGCGAGGGATGGCGATGAAGTCCTTGATGCGGCCGGGCACGGGGCGCCACAAGGTATGGATCAACCCGAAGACGGCGTAACACGAAGCCACATCCTGGGTAATTACGCGCACCGCCAGCAGATCGTACACCTGTTCGAATGAGGCCTTGGTGCGCTGAAGCTTCTGGTAGATCGAGTACGTGCGCTTGATCCGCCATTCCACTCGCGCCTCGACGTGGTTCTCGCGCAACTGCTCAATCAATGTTTCTTCCACACCGCGCAAGAACTGCTCGCCTTCGATGCGGCGCGCTTCGATGGATTCGGAGATCTGCTCGTAGCTGACGGGATCGGTATAGCGGAAGGCCAGATCTTCCAGTTCGCCGCGCACTTTGCCCATGCCGAGCCGGTGCGCGATGGGGGCGTAGATTTC
>Ga0070731_10000046_pt1 | contig 230704 bp, 166 predicted proteins | sample Coa_R1_2_FD_66448 | JGI IMG/M metagenome (GOLD analysis project Ga0070731, IMG submission 66448) | Surface soil microbial communities from Centralia Pennsylvania, which are recovering from an underground coalmine fire - Coalmine... | ecosystem: Environmental > Terrestrial > Soil >... | reverse complement strand
GATCACGTGGTAATTCGTCAGCACGTGCCCGGCGCGATCGAGAATGAAACCCGATCCCTGCCCTTCCTGCGGGACCACCCCGTAGAAGAAGTTGAAGACCACCTCGCGCGACGTGATATTCACCACCGAGGGCAGCACGTGTCGATACACCGAAATGTTGTTCTGTTCCTCGGTGTCATACGACGGCGCTGCCAGTGCCTCGTTCAGCTCGAGCGGAGAATCCGAGGCGGCGCGCGCCCCGAACAACGACATATCGCGCAAATGCGACGGGAGGTGAGTGGTGAGAAACCAGAATCCTCCCACAATCAGGACGACAAGAATCAGTGGACGAAGTTTCATGACCTTCCAAACGTGCCTTTCGATACAAATACGGCTGGCGCGCGACCAGGTTCCCCGGATCGCGGCTCGAGGCAGTCTCCCTCTATTTTAATGACTCATTCTGTGCGGCTTTGTTGCTCTCGGCCTTCAGTCGCTCCCATAGTCGTGCCGTCTGCGCCCTGAGCCCCGCAAGATCGCCCGAATTTTCAAGGACGTAATCGGCTTTCGCGGCTTTGACCTCATCGGGAATCTGATGAGCCAGCCGCAAACGCGCATCGGCCTCTGCTCCGTCACGTCGTGCGCCACCTGCGACGAGCCGGTCCACGTAACGCGCAATCTTCACTTCATCCGGCGCCGACACCACCACAACCCGATCGATACGCCGCCGCCAATCCGCCAGCACCCCTTCCTTTTCGCCCCGCGCCCGCGCATCGCGTTCCACTTCGAAGATCAGCGCCGACACCGCTATCGCTACCGCCGCCGGATCACGTCGGAAAACTTCGTTCATCCATTGCCGCTGCGCCTCAATGACCGCCGGATGCACGATGCCGTTCAGTTCGTCGAGCCTTCCGCCGCGGAACGCCATCTCCGCCAGCCGCGCGCGGTCCAGCTTGCCATCGGCGCGGACCACTTCAGGACCAAACACACGCACGATCTCACGGAACGCCGGCTGCTCCGGCTCCATCATCGCGCGGCCCATCTCGTCGGACTCGCTCACCTCCGCGCCCAGCTCGCGAAGATACGCGGCCACGGTGCTCTTGCCGCTGCCGAGTCCTCCCGTCAATCCGACTCTCAACATGTTTTCTCGCCTCAATGCTGGTGGAATTTTCTGAGTCGACCGAACGGGCTCATAGCAACCCTCGCCGCATCTTCGCGGCGCGCACGGTGTTCGACATCAGCATCGCGATGGTCAGCGGACCCACCCCGCCCGGAACTGGCGTATAGGCGCCCGCCACTTCGAACGCCTTCGGATGCACATCGCCAACAATCGTCGAGCCTCGCTTGGCAAACGTTGCCTCCCGTTTCGCATCGCCGGTAAAGTAGCGCTCAAACTCCTCGCGCGTCGTGATGCGGTTGATCCCCACATCCACAATCGTTGCGCCCGGCTTCACCATCTCCGGCGTAATGAATCCCGGCCGCCCAATCGCCGCCACCAGGATGTCAGCCTCGCGGGTCACCGCGCCCAGGTCACGCGTCTTCGAGTGGCAAATCGTCACCGTCGCATTCTGGTGCAGCAGCAACATCGCCACCGGCTTGCCCACAATGTCGCTGCGTCCCACCACTACCGCGTGCTGTCCGCTGATCGCCACATTGCTTCTCTTCAGAATCTCGATGATCCCCGCAGGCGTGCACGGAGCCAGCGCCGGCCTTCCCGCCTGCAGCTTCCCCGCATTCACCGGGTGAAATCCGTCCACGTCCTTGTCCGGCGAGACCGCATCGAGCAGCGCCTTCGCGTCGACCTGCTTCGGCAGCGGCAACTGGATCAGAATCCCATCAATATCGTCCCGCTCGTTCAGCGCGGTAACCAAATCGAGCATCTCTTCGGTGGTTACCGTGTCGGGCGGAGCGATCAGGTCACTGTAGAGGCCCAGCTCGGCGCAAGTCTGTACTTTGCTCCGCACGTAGATCTCCGAGGCCGGCACATGGCCCACCAGCACAGCGGCAAGCCCCGGCCGAATTCCGCGGGTAACCAGCTCTTTGACCTCTTCAGTAACTTCCTGCTTGATTGTCGCAGCGATTCCCGCGCCATCAAGTATCTTTGGCATGGTTTGCTCCAAACCCCCATCGTAATTGTTGCCGCGAGGTAACTGCCACTAGTCAGGTGCAAATCAGCGATTCCTCTTTACTTCCTACAACTATTAGAGAGTATTCTTGCCGCATGCTTCCCCGTTCTGCGCGAGCACTATGGCTCCTGGCGATAGCTTTGTGTGCGTTCCTCGCATGGCAGTTCTCCGTTCAATCGCGCGCGGAGTCGCATGAGAAACAAGTAGCCATCAGCGTCGCGCCACCGGCCGGCGAGCTCGTCCTCAACGGTCTCGGCAAAGGCGCAGCGCCACTCGATGGTCCGTGGCAATTCCACCTCGGCGACAATTCCCAATGGGCTTCTCCTTACTTCGACGACTACTTCTGGTCTCAACTCACCGCCGACAAGCCATGGGGACTTCAGGGCCACACCAGTTACACCGGGTTCGCCTGGTATCGCCGCCACATCACCATCTCCACTGCGCCAGGCGCATCGCGCGAGATCGCGCTGCTCATTCCGGCCGTCGATGATGTCTACGAGATTTATTGGAACGGCAAGTTCGTTGGCCACTTCGGCAACATGCCTCCCCACTGGGTTTCGTATTCCGCCGTTCCGGCGCAAACCTATGGGCTTGGTCGCGTCGAGGGCGGCGTGCTCGCAATTCGCGTCTGGAAGGGCCCTCTCTTCTCGACCGACGATGGCACTGCCGGCGGATTCGAATCACTGCCCATGATCGGCAGTCCGCAGGCCATCGCCGACGCGAAAGCCAATCTTGATTTCCAGTGGCTGCACAGCCAGCAGTTCCGCTTCGCTCTCACCTCGTTGTGCGCGCTTGTTGCCTTGCTCAGCCTCCTCTCCTGGTTGCGCGACCGCAAGGAATGGGTCCTGTTCTGGATGGCCATGTTCGCGTCGTGCATGGTGAGCGAAATCTTCCTCAATGGGCTGCGCCTTCCAATCTCTTTCGCAACACTCACCTTCCTCGCGCAGGTTGAAATCGCCATACGCGAGATGTCCCTCTGGTTCCTGCTGCTGTGGCTCCTGCAGTTGCAGAGTAATCGCCGGCTCGTGGTGCTCGTGCGCAAAGCGGCCCTCATCAGCATCACCGCGGGCCTGCTCGACGGAATTGTCATCTTTCTCTATCCCGGTCTTCTCGGCGCAGTTCCCGCGCAGATCTTCGATGCCGCACTCACTCCGCTGGTAATCTTCTTCGAAGGCATGCCGCTCATACTCGTCGGTTACGCCTTCTTGCAACGTAAATCGCTCGACTCCGCCCGCTGGACCGTCGCCTTCTTCGCCTTCGCGAACGGGATGGTTTATTTCGTGCAGAACGTTGCCTACCAGGGAATCCGCTTTACGCATTGGACGCTGGCAAACAAGATCGCCGACCCGATTTTCCATGTCTTCGACAGCCCGGTCTCCACGATCCTCTTGCTCCGCACCTTGCTCTTCTTCTCGATCCTCTACGCAGTGCTGCGCTCGGCGCTCGAGCACAGCCGCCACACTGCGGCTCTCGAGCAGGAATATCAGAGCGCGCGCGAATTGCAGCGCGTATTGGTGCCTTCGTCACTGCCCATCATTCCCGGCTTCACGCTGACCAGCGCCTATCGCCCGGCACAGCAGGTTGGCGGCGACTTCTTCCAGATCATTCCGCTCGAAAGCGGCTCCACGTTGGTGGTCCTCGGCGATGTGAGCGGAAAAGGGCTCATGGCAGCCATGGCCGTCTCACTCATCGTGGGCGCTGTGCGCGCACTCGCCGACGATTACCCGGGACCGGGCCAGCTGCTCACGCTGCTCAATCGGCGCCTCTGCGGGCGCCTCCAGGGAGGTTTCGCCACCTGCGTCATCCTTCACATCGATGCCGACTGCGAATGCACCGTCGCCAGCGCCGGGCATCCGGCTCCTTTCATCAACGGCCACGAGCTCAATCTTCCCGGCGCGCTGCCGCTTGGCATTTCTCCCGGCGTCCTTTACGACGAATCGCACTTCGGTGTGCAGGTTGGCGATCACTTCTCGCTTTATACCGATGGCCTGCTCGAAGCCCGCAATCCCTCCGGGGAGCTGTACAGCTTCGCCCGCCTCGAAACACTTTTCTCCCGCCATCCCAGCGCGGCCCAGGCTACCCAGGCAGCGGTGAATTTCGGACAGGACGACGACATCACGGTGCTCACGCTCACCCGTCTTGCCACCGGCGGTGAATCGCTCGCGCTCAACCTCGCCTGATCTCGGCTACCCGCCGCACGCCGCCACGGCAGACTCCTCCGAGTCGTAAACCCCGAAGAGATTCAAGATCCCTACCATTTTGAATGTCTTGGCAACGAAAGAGCTGGGGTTGACCAGCTTCGCGCTGCCGCCCATCTTGGTCGAGAGCCGCAGTGCATTCACAATCGCCCCGATGCCCGACGAATCAATGTAGGGCAACGCTTCCATGTCCAAAACAAGAAAGATATGGCCGCTCCCAAGCGCCGATTGAAGGGCCTGATCGAATTGACTAACTGCCTCCCCGCTGACCAGACGCCCCTTCAGTTTCAGCGTGCAGACGTTCCCGCTTTGCTTGATGTCGAGGTCCACGTTCCCACCAATGCAGCGCAAAATTCCACTTTACTTGAATAAGTCGGACTGCTAATCTCCAAGCTACTTCAGAATCAATAACGCCGCCAATCCCCTTGTCAAGCTTAGATTTACCGGAAACGCAAAGTGGGCGATGATTTCACGCTTAAACGACGCCGCTGTCCAGGTAGGTGCTTTGCTGCTGGCCGCTCCGGACTCGGCGACTCGCGCGTCCCTCATTGCCGCCGCAATCGTTGAACAGATTCCCGATTGCGCGTGCTCCGTGCATCGGTTCGTTGCCGACGTCGAAGAAGCATGGACTGCAATCGGCATCGCCGGCCCCATCACCATCGAAAGATCCTCGTTCCCCGCTGGGAGTTCGCTGACCGAGGCGCTTTTTGCCGATCCTCCGCAGGCCGTCATTCACGCCGGCGCCGACATCCGCCGCGAAGAGATCTCGCATCTGCACGTCGCCCGCACCATCGTTTCGCTCGCCTACGTTCCGCTTCAGCACGAGGGACAGCTGATAGGCGCCATCGAAATAGCTACCTTCTCGGAACCACTGCTCCCGACCGACCTCAAGCAGATTGAACCGACGATCGAACTCGCGTCGCCTGCCATCCTCGCCGCCGAGGACTTCGAGCAGCAGCGCCAGACGCTGCTCGACTCCGTGCATCGCATCTCGCAGCTCTACGATCTCGAAAAATCACTCAACGCCACCCTGGAATTCGATACCGTCACCGCCATGATTCCCGAGAAAGTGGCGGCGATGCTCCCCTGCCAGGCCATCCACTTGTGGCTCTTCGACGGCGATCATCTCCGCCTCTTCGCGAGCCATGGTGAAGACGGCACCGTTGACGCCGGCGTCACCACCCAGGCGCCTGGCGAAGGCTACGTCGCCGAAATGGCAGAAGAAGGCGAGCCGCTGCTCATTGACGATCCCGGCGACGAACGCCTGGCGCAGAGAAATGAAGCGCTTGGGGATGAGTCGGGCATTCCTCCAGTGCGGAACTCCTTGATGGTGCCGCTGATGCAGGACGAAGGCGAGATCGGCGTGCTCGAAGCCATCAACAAAGATGGGGACCCGTTCGATGAGGATGATCAGTTTTTCCTCGTTTCGATCGCCGAGACTGTCAGCAGCGCACTGAAAAACGCAAGCCTCATGCAGGCCGAGCGAAAGCTCGAGATCCTGAAAACGCTGGTCCGCGTTAGTTCCGAGATCACTTCCACCCTGCGGCTCGATCGACTGCTGCAGATCATGGTCAACAGCCCGCAGAACGTGCTTCCTTATCAGCGCTGCGCGATCGCGCTCGATCATCGCGGCCGCCTGCAGTTAAAAGCCATCTCCGGAATGCCGACCATGCCAATGGGCGACGCCCAGGTCGAACGCCTTCGGCAGCTGATGGTCTGGCTCTCGGACCAGGAAGATGCTCTTCATCTTCGCATGCTCGAAGAAGAAGAGGTCGATTCCGATCCGGAGTTGCCGTCCCAGGTCAAGCGCTATTTCGAACAGTCCGGCTGCCGGGCGCTCTACTCGGTGCCCCTCACCGACGACCAGGGTCGCGTAGGGCTTTTGCTCTATGAGAGCGGCGATCCTGATTTTCTCGACCTCCCGCATACCGAAATGATCAAGGTGCTCGCAGGCCAGGCCACCGTCGCCATTCGCAACGCACTGCTCTATCGCGAAGTGCCGCTCATCAGCGTCATCGAGCCGTTGATGATGAAGAAGAAAGCCCTGCTTGGCAACCGCCGGAGCCGATGGATGACGGCGGGCATCGTCTTCGAAAGCGTGATCTTCCTCAGCTTCTGTCCGTTTCCGCTGCGGGTGGCTGGGGATGCCGTGGTCGCGCCCCAGCATCTGGTTACGATTGCCGCCCCCGTCGATGGCAATGTCGACGCGGTGTATGCGCACGAAGGCCAGCACGTTTCCGCGGGCGAAACACTGGGAGCCATGAACGACTGGCAGTGGCGCACCGATCTCGCCGCATCCGAGGCCAAATACCAGGAAGCCATGCTGGTGATGCAGAATGACCTCGCGCATGAGTCCGCGCAGGCTGGCGCCGACCGCACCCAGGCGGAATATCTGCGCGCCGAAGCCGCTCGCGCTCGAACCCGGCTCGACGACGCGCAATTGCGTTCGCCCATCGATGGCGTGGTGGTCACCGCCAATTTGCAGAACGTTGCGGGTAAGCATCTTGATGCGGGCGATACCTTCGCACAGGTGCTCGATCTTTCGAATGCCGTTGTCCAGGTCGCGGTGCCTGAACGCGATGTCACGCTGCTGCGCTCAGGCATGAACACTTCCATCAAGCTTGACAGCTATCCGCAGCGCACCTGGCACAACCCGGTTTCGATCATAAGCCCGGTCGCTCAGCCCGCCAACGGAGAACGCACCTTCATCGTGGAGATCCCTGTGCCGAACTCTGAGGCCGCGCTGCGGGCCGGCATGACGGGCAGGGCAAAAATTCTGGTTGGATGGAAGCCGGTTGGCTATGTGCTGCTGCGCAAACCGGCTCTCTGGGTTTGGCAAACACTGTGGAATTGGATTGGCTGGTAACGCGCATGGTTCTCTCAAATCGAAATGCCGCTTGCATGCTGCTCGCCCTGCCGCTTTTGGTGTGCGGCTCGGGTTGTGATTCTCATCCTGTCGCCCAGGCCGCCAGTACATCGCCAAATGAGGGCGCAAGCACGTCTCCCGAGGCGGCTTCTGCCGTGCCCGCCACGCAGACGGCTCTCGATTCCAAGTCCTTCACCACAACAGGCCCGCTGGTCGCGGAGCAGCAGGCCGACATCGCCGCCGAACGGGATGGACGAGTCGTGCAGATCGGCGTCCAAATCGGCGACCGCGTGCAGAAAGGCCAACTGCTCGCCCAGCTCGACGACCGCGCGCTCAAATCGCAATGTGATGCGCAGAAGGCTCGAATTGCTTCGGCGCAGGAAGAAGTGCGCGAGTGGGAATCCGAACAGAAGGCCGAAGAAGCAGATTTGCACCGTGCCGACCAGATGCGCACCGAGCAGATTATCAGTGAGGAAAACTGGGAGCACGTGAAGTTCAAGCTCGATGAAACCATCGCCGAAGTGGCGCACTATCGCGATGAAGCTGATGCGTCCGAGGCCGCGTTGAGCGCGGCGAATCTGCAGCTCGAGCAGTCGCGCATCGTGGCGCCTTTCTCCGGGGTTGTGGGACGAAGCTCGGTGCGTATGGCCCAGCAAGTCAAGTCCGGCGACGTTCTCTTCTGGATCACGGCCGAAGCGCCATTGCATGTTCTCTTCACGGTTCCCGAAAGCGCCATGGCCGACTTCTCTGTCGGGCGCGCGCTTGACCTTTCCACGGCCGACTATCCAGGCCTGCATCAGCCGGCTCGCATCGCGCGCGTCAGCCCCGTGGTCGATCCAGCCAGCGGAAGCGTGCAGGTGGTCGGCGCCGTGGCGAAACCATCCCATCTTCTCAAGCCTGGCATGTCCATGCAGGTGCGGCTCGCGCCATGAATCTCAGCGAAGCGCTCGACGCCGCTCTACCCGAGATTCCGCAAACAAGGCTGGCGCGCACCCGGCCGCCGCGTCTCGATCCCGACCTCGTGATTCGCGAGGACGTCCTTGACGGAGAGCCAACCGTCGGAATCCTCCAGCGCGAGACGGCAAACTTCTTTCGATTTACCCCCGGGCAATGGACGCTTGCCCAACTGTTCGATGGCAACCGGTCTTACGAAGAGATCGCCGAGCTCTTTACCGCGCAGTCAGGCATTCCTCTTCAGCCCGCCGAGGCCAAAGCCTTTGCCGAGAACATGGACGAATCCAACTTCTGGCACAAGACGGCACAGGAAAAAAACCTCGCTCTGAGCGAAAAGCTGATGGCGCAACGAGGCCGCCGCGGTAGAAGCAAAATCGACTTCGCCCATATCAGCTTTTCCGCATGGGACCCGGATCGCTATTTCGACTGGCTCAACGCCAAAATTGGCGGCTATGTGTACAGCCGCTGGTGCGTGATGGCTGTGGTGCTGCTGTTCGCATTTGAAACCGGCATCTTTATCTCAAAATGGAGCGTACTCGGCCCCGATACCATCATGTATTTCAACTTCACGCGGAAGAGCCTGATGGACATTGCCCAGTTCTGGGTCCTGGTCCTGATCCTGGGGTTCTGTCACGAATCAGCTCACGGCCTCACCTGCAAACACTTCGGCGGGCAGGTACACAGCATGGGTTTCATGCTCATCTACCTTTCGCCTGCGGTTTACGTGGACATTACGGAGGTCTGGGTCGCCGCCAGCAAGGTGCAGCGGCTCGCAGCCATCATCGCTGGCATCTGGATCGAGATGGTCCTCTGCGGCATGGCGATGGTCGTCTGGGTCAATACGCGTACCGGCCAGTGGCTGCACGACTTCTCATACCAGCTCATCCTGCTCACCGGCTTTGCGATCGCGTTGATCAACCTGAATCCTCTGATTAAGCTGGACGGCTACTATTTCTTCACCGAACTCATCGAAATCCCTGATCTCAAAGAACGATCAACCGCATTCTTGTCGGGCTGGGTTCAGAGCCGGATCCTGCGCCTCCCCGTACAAGTCCCGGTCGTTCCGCGTCGACGCGTGCCGTTGCTTGTCGTTTACGCTGCGTTGTCGGGCATCTACAGCTATACCCTCTTGTTCTTCGCCGTGCGATTTGCGTACAACGTAGCCGCGCACTGGATGGCAGAACTCGCCGTTATCCCCGCGGCGGCATTTGCATTCGTCGTCTTCCGTTCGCGGTTGCGGTCGCTTGGCAAAGTGCTCCGGCGAACGTGGGATCACAACTTTGACGAGAGCCATCGATGGCGCCCAATTCACGTCGTCATCTTCGCGGCTGTCGCCTCGCTTCTTTTTCTTCCCATTTGGCGGGACCGCGTCGACGCATACTACGTCGTTGAGCCCTTGCAGTCCCGCACGCTGCATGCATCCGTGCCGGGCCGCATCGACCGGGTGATGGTTCAGGATGGAGAAACTGTACATGCCGGACAGCCTCTCCTTCAGATGAGCAGCCCGGCAGCCGCCTCGATGCAGTCTGTCGCGTTGGCTGAGACGGGTAGCGCACGATTCCAGGCTTACAACGCGCAATTGAAAGGGCAGAGCATCGGCCCCGCCGCCGCACGCCAGGCGGGAGCCGCTCATCTGGCTGCCATTGCCCATGACGCCCGATCTTCGCTCGTCATCGCGGCTCCGGCGGATGGAATCATCGTGACTCGGAATCCCCGCTTGCTCCTCGATGCGAACGTTGGCACAGGCCAGTCGCTTCTCGAACTCGCAGATGCCGGGCCGCGTCTGATTCGCATCTTCATCCCCGTGTCGGCCCTCGACCGTGTGCCGCAAGCCGCTGAAGTGGCGTTCTCCCTGCCCGGCCAGTTCGCCGTTCTGCACCTGCCGCTGGCGTCGCCCGGAGGGAGCGCGCAAAGCCTGCCTGCTGGCCTCTCTGCAAGCCAGGACTACAAGGGCATCGAGCTGGGAACGTTTTATGTGTCGCGCATGACGCTGGCCGCCGCCACGTCCGATCCTCTTTTTGGAGCGTCAGGACCGGCAAAGATCTTTGGCGTCAGGCGCAGCATGGCAGAGAGAATGTTCTTTATCCTGCTGAACGTCGTAAAGGCTCACGTCTGGTAGAAACGGAAACGGCGACCGGATGTCCGATCGCCGTCCACGCTGTAGGCGGGAAATCAAGCTTAGTTCGCTGCACTGGAGGAGAAACTCCCGCCGGCAGCATGTCTTCAAAGCCCTGCGGCCAATTTAGTTGATGATCTTCATCGGAGTCTTCAGGGTCACCATGGGAGCTTTCAGGCTGGCCATGGGAGCCTTGAGTGTGGCCATCGGAGCTTTCAGGCTGGCCATGGGAGCCTTGAGTGTGGCCATCGGAGCCTTCAGGCTCGCCATCGGAGCTTTGAGGCTGGCCATCGGGGCCTTCAGGTTCATGGCAGCAACAACCTTCGAAGCAGTCTGCTTCGTATTCACAAGCTTGTTGGCTGCAGTACGATTCTTGGTCGTTTTGGAGCTGCCGGTAAGTGACTTCTTCGCGATTGCCATGAGTTCCTCCAGTTGAACCTTTGGATTTGTCGGACGCCCGTAGATATTGCACCTTGCATGCCAAACTCCCGGTACGCAGGGAAACAAATGAAATTCCCAAGAATGAACGACATGCGGAGGTTTGAAAACGCGGTATTGCCCGCCTGCGCAGTCAGATGGGGTTAAAAATTCAACTTTCGTGGGTTAATTTTTAACCCTTCAGGTATCACAGCGAATACTTCCGGCTCAGGTACTTCATCCGCTGGATATCGATATTCAGCAGTCTCGCCGCTCCCGTTTTGCTTCCTTGCGCGCGCCGAAGCGCCGTCGTCAGCAAAGCGACTTCGAGCTGCCGCAGCTGGCCATCAAGATCCGTTCCCTCTTCCGGCAGAAGGATCGCCTCCTGTGCCGCGAGGCTCTGGGCCAGCATCCTCGCGGGCAGATCGCCCGGCCCGATTTCCTCATGTCGCACCGTAACCACCAGTCGCTGGATCAGGTTTTCCAGCTCGCGCACGTTCCCCGGCCACGTGTGCTCCTCCAGCGCCGACAGCGCATCCACATTCAGTCGCTTCAGGTCCACGCCATTCGCCGCGCAGTGCATTTCCAGAAAATGTTCGCAGAGCAGCGGTATATCGCCGACCCGTTCGCGCAACGGCGGTAGCTGGATCGGAATGACGTGAATGCGGTAATAGAGATCTTCGCGGAAACGACCGATCCGCGCCATCTCCTCCAGCGGCTCGTTCGTCGCGCAGATCAGGCGGAAGTCGATTTTCCGCCAGGTACGGCCACCCAGCCGCTGCACCTGGTGATCTTCGAGCACCCGCAGAAGCTTGGTCTGCAAGGGGAGTGTCAGGGTGGCGATTTCGTCCAGAAACAGAGTCCCACCGTCCGCCATCTCAATGTGCCCGGGACGGGATTCGGTCGCGCCGGTAAACGCTCCGCGCTCGCTGCCAAAAAGCTCTGACTCGATCAGGTTCTCGGGAAGCGCGGCGCAGTTCAGTCGTATAAACGGCTTTCCGGCGCGACGGCTCAACGCGACGACCGCGCGTGCTGCCAGCTCTTTGCCGGTACCGCTTTCTCCGCGAATCAGCACATTGATGTTGCTCGACGCCACCTGCTGGATCGCGTCATAGACCAGCCGCATCGGTTCACTCGAGCCGATGAAATCCTGAAAACGGCTCTGCTCGCGAACTTGCTGCCGTAACCGCCCCCGCTCAGCTTCCTCGCCGCGTCTGCGCAGCGTCTCGGCGAGGATCATTCGCAGTTCCGCCACCTCGACGGGACTTCGGAAATGCGCTTCAGCCCCTGCACTCAGCGCTTGCTTTTCGACGGATCGGGCGCGCGCGCGACTCAAGGAGATGAGCACGAGTCCTGGATTCAGATTGCGCAGTTCGGTGATCACCGGCAGGCCGCCATACGGGTCGGGGCCCGCCGTATCAATGTCCATCAGGACCGCGGCGATCCCTGCCTCGCGGGTCCATCGCGCGAGATCCTCATAGGTCTGCCGCACCTTGATCTCAAACCAGGGCGCCAACTCCGGGCTCAGTGCGCCTAGAAACTCGTCGTCCACGGTGACGACACAAATCACCGGCAACGCTTCGTGCTGCGCCACGGGGAAGCTGGCGGCCGCGAGGGCCCGTCCGGATTGCATATCGCATTCTAATCGCGAAAAAACGCCCGCCTGCAACAGATTTCCACTTCCCGCGATTTCGTCACAAACTCCATCCGCGCACTTGCCAGCGCCAATCACCTGTAGTAGTAATTATGACATCTGTAGGAGATCGACTTTGCCAGATACCAGGCTTTCCAAGCTCGAGTTCCAGATCATGGAGTCGCTCTGGGCTCGCGGCGAGCTTTCCATCCGCGAGATCCAGGAGACCTTTCCGGCAAAGCGCCTGCCCGCCTACACCACAATTCAAACCATGGTGTATCGCATGGAAACAAAGGGCGTGCTAAGCCGCGTAAGAAAGATCGGCAACTTCCACGTATTTGCCCCGGCCATCACCCGCGAATCGGCGCAGCGCAGCATCATTAACGATCTGCTGGCCTATTTCGGGGGCGACTCGCAGCCGGTCATGGCTCACCTTATCGAATCGGGAAAACTGACGATCGACGACGTCAAACAGGCGGAAAAAGAACTTCGGAAGCTGTCCAAGTAGGGAGAACCAGCGATGATCCCGGCACACTTTCCTTCGCAATTCGCAAACCATCTGTGGCAATCGACCGCGGTAGTCGCGGCCGCCTGGCTATTGGCTTTTGCTCTCCGCAAAAACCATGCCCGCGCGCGTTACTGGATCTGGCTTGCTGCATCCCTGAAGTTCCTCCTGCCGTTTTCACTGCTCGTCGCAATGGGCAGTATGTTGCAATCGTCGATTACCGTCCAGATCCCACAACAAAACTTGTCAGCAGTTGTGGAGCGCGTCTCCCAACCTTTCCCTTCCATCCAGGTGGTCGACATGACTGCTGCCGCTGCCCCCATCCATCATCTTGATTTCCTGCCTGTGGCATTGCTTGTTCTGTGGGCGTCCGGCGCAATTGTGGTTGCATTTGCATGGTGGCGAGGCTGGCGGCAAACCCAGCTGAGCGTCCTGAACGCGAAGCCCTTGGCCATTCCAGCCGAGATTCCGGTTCTTACCGCCTCTTCGCTGCATGAACCGGGCGTCTTCGGGATTGTCCGCCCCGCGCTTCTTTTGCCGGAAGGCATCATCGACCGGCTCACCGGCGAGCAATTAGACGCCATCATCGCCCACGAAATGTGCCACGTGCGTCGGCGCGACAATCTCACGTTCGCCTTGCACATGGTGGTCCAAACCCTCTTCTGGTTCCACCCGCTTGTCTGGTTCATCAAGGCTCGCCTGCTCGAGGAACGCGAGCGCGCCTGCGACGAAGCGGTCCTGCTGGCCGGCAACCAGGCGCATATCTACGCCGAAGGAATTCTCAATGTGTGCAAGTTCTACGTCGAAGGACCGGTAGCCTGCGTTTCCGGCGTAAGCGGGGCCGACCTGAAGAAGCGCATCGTCAGCATCATGACTAGGCAGGTGGCGCGCCGTCTGGACCTGGGGAGAAAGGCGCTGCTCGCAGCAGCTGGGTCGCTGGCAATCGCTTTGCCTGTTGTATTCGGATTCGTCCATGTCGTTCAGACGCACGCCCAGGCGCAAGCCGTTGACGTGCCAGCGAACCTGCCGAAGTTCGAAGTGGCAACCATCAAGCCCAGCAAGGGCGAGAGCGGGTTAATCGGGTTGATGTTGACCCCGGACGGCATGAATATCACAGGCGTTTCTGCGCAAATGATGATCCGCCAGGCATTCGGCGTCGAGGACGACAGGATTATCGGCGCGCCTGGATGGATCAAGTCCGACCGCTGGGATATTCAGGCGAAGGTCGCGCCGGAGGACGTCACGGCCTTTCGTAATGTGCCGCGCGACGACCGGTTCGCGATGCTGCTGCCTCTGCTCGAAGACCGCTACCACCTGAAATATCACCACGAAACCAGAGAACTGCCATTGTATGAACTGGTCGTTGCCAAGGGCGGCCCGAAACTCACCAAGTCGGCAGACGATCCCCGCGACGCGCCGGGGCCACCTGAAAACAAGGCCGGAGCACCTCCCGTGGCTCCAGGTGGCCCAGGGGCTCCAGGCGGTCCCGGGGGTCCGGGTGGGCCTCCCAGAAAAAGAATGATGATGATGCACCCCGGCAGTCTCGAATCCGAGGGCGTTCCGCTCTCATTGCTCGCACATCAGTTGGCGTTCATCCTCGGACATACCGTCCAGGACAAAACGGGCCTGACTGGGAATTACGACTTCAAACTGCACTTCACGCCAGAGGATGGTCCTCCGATGGGTGCGCCGGCAGCCGACGACGGAAAACCTGCCGAGGACGCGCCGCCTCTCTTTACAGCCCTGCAGGAGCAGCTGGGCCTGAAGCTGGAATCCACCAAGGCAAGCATCGACGTGATCGTGATCGACCACATCGATCTGCCGACACCGAATTGAGCGTAAAGCAAATGTGACGAATGGCCTGCGTCCGGGAACAATCCGGGGAAGTGAGGCGTCTATAGGAATGGCCTCCCTCGATTTATTGGTCGCCGGTTCCAGGCGTCCACTCACCGCATCCGGCAGCAGGAAAGGACTCGCATGACCCATGTTCTCCGCCGCTTCTCAAAGTCATTCGTACCTGGCTTCATCGCTGTCATCGCTCTTGCCGCAGTTTGGTGCTTCGGCGTGAAAGCGTCCACCCAGGAGTCTCCAACATCGCCGCAAGACATCGTTGGCACCTGGCAGGGTACGCTGCACACCCCGGGCGGCGACCTGCGCACCGTGCTGAAAATCGCGAAAAACGATAAAGGCGCGCTGACCGTGACCCTGTACAGCATCGACCAGGGAGGCCAGGGGATTGCCGCCACCTCGGCCAGCTTCCAGGACCAGGTCCTCAAATACGGCATTCAATTCATCGACGGCAGCTATGAGGGAAAGATGTCTGCCGACGGCAAATCGATTACCGGCACCTGGAAACAGGGTGATAACTCGAACCCGCTTCTGCTCGAGCGTGCGACCCCCGCAACAGCCTGGGCCATTCCGGAACCACCACCCAGGGTGCCTCCGATGCCGGCCGATGCGCACCCAACCTTTGAAGTCGCGACCATCAAGCCGACCAAGCCCGATGAGCAACGCAAATTCTTCATCGTGCGCGGCGCTGAGTTTCTGACCGTAAACACCTCCCTGAACGATCTGATAGGTTTTGCTTACGACGTGCATTCCAAGCAGGTGATCGGCGGCCCCGCCTGGATGAGTGAGAAGAAGTTCGATATTGAAGCAAAGCCGGATATCGCCGGCGCGCCAAATCGCGAACAGGTTCTCGCCATGGTGCAGAAGCTCTTGGCCGACCGCTTCCAGCTCAAGTTTCACAAGGAGAAGCAGGAGCTTTCAGCCTACGTCCTGACCGTCGGCAAAGCGGGTCCCAAAATGACCAGGGACACCGAGAATCCCAACGGCCTTCCCGGACTGTTCTTCCAGAAACTGGGTGTGCTGACCGTTCGCAACGCGACCATGGCTGATTTCTCCCACCTCATGCAGTCTGCTGTGCTTGACCGCCCGGTGGTCGACCAGACCAGCCTCGACGGCAAGTGGGACTTCGTGCTGAAGTGGACGCCAGACGAATCGCAATTCGGCGGCATGGGCATCAAGGTGCCTCCGCCAACCGATGCTGCCGATGCGCCTCCGCCCCTGGTCACAGCAATCCAGGAGCAGATCGGCCTCAAACTGGATGCAGGTAAAGCTCCGGTCGACGTTCTGGTGCTCGATCATGTCGAGGAGCCTTCGGCGAATTAGCGCATGCGGCTCCCTCCCCCACGTCGTTGCGCCCGTCTCCTCACTCTTCTCGCGCTTTGGTGCGCGGCATGGTCGGCGTGGGCATCGGAGTATCACGGCCAGGTATTCTTCCGCGGCGCGCCGGTTCCCGGAGCGACCGTGACCTTGACTCAGGGCGGTCAGAAGCTCGAAACCGTGACCGATCGGCAGGGCGTCTACGACTTTCCCAACCTCTCCGACGGCACATGGAACATCGAGATCGAGATGAGCGGCTTTGAGCCGCTCGACGCCTCTGTGTCCATAGCGCCCAATACCCCCCAGGGCTCCTTCGAGTTGAAGCTGCTGGATCTCGAAAAGCTTCTGGCACAGTCGCAGGTGTCCGCGCCCGCGGCTGAGCCGAAATCACCACTGCTCGTTGCCCCAAACCTGCCCGCCGCGCCTGCCGCGCAGGAAATTCCAAAGGCGCCGGAAGGCAATGCCGCGCCACCAATGCCGTCGGAGGAAGCTGCTGACAAAACCGCCGACGGCTTCTTGATCAATGGCAGCGAGAACAACGCATCCACCTCGCCATTTAGCCTTGCGGCGGCTTTCGGCAATCGGCGACCCGGCAGCAAGGGTCTCTACAACGGCGGTATCGGCGCCATCATCGATAACTCGGCGTTTGATGCGCGCCCGTTTTCGCTCACCGGCCAGCAGCTTCCAAAAGATGCGTACAGCCGCATCACCGGCCTGTTCACGGTAGGCGGTCCGTTGAGAATTCCCCATCTGCTCAATCGCGGGCCGAACTTCTTTGTCGCCTATCAATGGACGCGGTCAAGCGACGCGTCGACTCTCTCGGGCCTCGTTCCCACGTTCGCAGAACGCAACGGCGATCTTTCCGGATTGTTCGACCCGCAAGGCCAGCCGCTCACCATCTACAACCCCGCAACAGGTTTGCCCTTTACCGGACCCGTCCCCGTAAGCCCGCAGGCCGCGGCTCTGCTGAACCTCTATCCCTTGCCCAACGTCACCGGCAATTCAATCTACAACTACGAGACCGAGGTCCTGAATGCCTCGCACATCGATGCGCTGCAGTCGCGCCTCAATCGTCAAATCGGCCGCAGAGACGATCTCTACGGCACATTTGGATTTCGCAGCTCGCGTGGTGGTGACACCAACCTGTTTGATTTTCTCGATGCCACCGACACCCTCGGCATCGAAACGAGCGTGAACTGGGAACACCGCTACCCTCGCCAGACGTTCGTGCTTCTCGGGTACGAGTTCACGCGCTTCAGGACGCTGCTGCGGCCCCAGTTCGACAATCGCGAAAACATCTCAGCCCAGGCCGGCATCACGGGCAACGATCAGGATCCGCGGGACTGGGGTCCGCCTGCGCTGGCCTTTTCCAGCGGCTTTGCCGGACTTTCAGACGGAACCAGCGAATTCAATCGCAACCAGACGGATGCATTTTCAGTAAAGGTGACGAAAATGTTCCGCCGTCACAATTTTGATTTCGGCGGCGACTTCCACAAGGAAGATTTCAACGAGCTGACGCAAGCCAACCCGCGCGGAGCTTTTACCTTTACTGGCGCGGCCACCGCAGCCCCCGCCGGTTCAGCTTCGCCCACCGGTTCAGACCTCGCGGACTTTCTGTTAGCCGTTCCCGATGCCAGCGCATTGGCGTTCGGCAACGCCGACAAGTATTTTCGCCAGCCAGTCTACGACGCATTTTTCCGCGATGACTGGCGGCTCCGTCCCGAGCTGACCATCAACGCCGGAATCCGATGGGATTACGGCGCGCCCATGACAGAGATGTTCGGACGCCTGGTGAATCTCGATGTTGCTCAGGGATTCACTGCCGCGGCGCCTGTGGTCGCAAACGACCCGGTGGGACCACTGACAGGAACGAAATACCCGAGCTCATTAGTGCGGCCCGACTATCTTGGGATTGAGCCTCGGATAGGTATTGCCTGGCGCCCGATCCCCGCTTCCACGCTGGTGATTCACGGCGGCTATGGCATCTACGACGATACGTCGGTCTATCTTTCCGCGATGGAAAGTATGGCCCAGCAGGCGCCGCTCTCCACCAGTTTGAGCGTGTCAAACAGCCCCGCCTGTGCGCTCACGCTGGCCGATGGGTTCCGTAGCTGCGGGACCACAACGCCGGACACCTTCGCTGTCGATCCCAATCTTCGGGTCGGCTATGCACAGGACTGGCAGCTCTCGGTGCAACGCGATCTTCCCGGCGCAATGGTGATCACAGCAACCTACCTGGGCATTAAGGGAACTCACGGGATGCAGCAGTTTCTACCCAACACCTATCCGGTTGGCGCGGCAAATCCGTGTCCGTCCTGCCCAATTGGATTTGTCTACCGCACATCCAATGGCAATTCGACGCGGGAAGCAGGGCGCGTGCAGCTGCGCCGGCGTTTGCGCAGCGGCCTCGCTGGCTCGGTCGACTACACCTATGCCAAGGCCCTCGATGACGACGCGCAAGTCGGCGCGCAAGGCCACGAAGCAGCGAGTTCGTCGACCAGCCCGACCGGCGTGTTCGAGCCCTCTGCACCCACGCCCTCTCCGGTGGTTGCGCAGAATTGGCTAGATTTGCGAGCGGAAAGAGGCCTTTCGACCTTCGACCAGCGGCACTTGCTCAAGGCCCAGTTGCAATACACCACCGGCATGGGACTCGGCGGCGAGACCCTCTTGAGCGGATGGAGAGGCACGCTTTTCAAGGAATGGACCGGCTTGACGCAGATCTCATTCGGGAGCGGCTTACCGCAAACTCCCATCTATCTGGCCAACGTTCCCGGCACGGCCTTCACAAATACCATCCGCCCCGATTTGACGGGTGCATCCGTCACCCAGGCTCCGCACGGCTTCTTCTTGAACAATGCAGCCTATGCCGCCCCCGCTGCCGGACAGTGGGGCACAGCGCGGCGCAATTCGATTACCGGCCCGACCCAGTTCAGTCTGGATGCTTCCCTATCGCGCACGTTCCGCTTGCGTTCACGATTCAATCTCGACACCCGAGTTGATTCGACCAACCTGCTGAATCACGCTACTTACACGACGTGGAACGCCATTGTGAATAGCGCAACCTTTGGGTTGCCTTCTTCGGTGAATGCGATGCGCAGCCTGCAAATCACCGCTCGGTTGAGGTTCTGAATGAGGCATTGTTTCGCAGCCGCGCTTTCCAGCCTCATCCTTGCATCCGGTCTGCGCGCGCAGACGATAGGCGGCAACGCAAATGAGGGACAGCAAAACTTTACCCTGAAGCTCAACTCGCAGCTCGTCGTCGAGACCGTCGTTGTGAAAGACAAACAGGGGAACTTCGTTCCGGGTCTCGGTGCCAATAACTTCAAGGTCACCGAGGACGGAGTGCCGCAAACGGTTCGCATCTGCGAACATCAGCAGCTTGCAACCGCCGATCATCCACTGCCCGTGCGCCCCGCCGATGACGAGAACCTCACGATTTACCGCAAGCTCGACCGCACGCAGCTGACCCCGGAAACGAATTCCACCACCAAATATAAAGATCACCGGCTGCTGGCGCTCTACTTCGATATGTCGGCGATGCCTCCGGAAGACCAATTCCGCGCGCTTGCAGCCGCCGAAAAGTTCATCCGCACGCAGATGACGGCTTCAGATCTGGTTGCCCTCCTGCGCTTCGAGGGTGGATCAGTCGATATCTTGCAGGACTTCACCGACAATCGCGACCGCATTCTGAGCATCCTGCAGACCATGATCGTCGGCGAGGGCCAGGGCAACGTCGATTCGATCGATGACGCGAGCAGCGCCGACACAGGTGCCGCGTTTGGCCAGGATGACAGCGAATTCAACGTCTTCAATACCGACCGCCAGCTCTCCGCGCTTGAAACTGCGGCCAAAATGCTGGGCCAGATGAGCGAAAAGAAGTCGCTAATCTACTTTGCCAGCGGCCTTCGGCTCAACGGCGTCGATAACCAGGCGCAGCTCCATGCCACCATCGACGCGGCCATTCGCGCGGGCGTCTCGTTCTGGCCGATCGATGCGCGCGGTCTCGTGGCGAGCGCTCCGCTCGGCGACGCAACGCAGGCCTCGCCTGGCAACCAGGGGATGTACTCGGGTACAGCGGCAGAAGCAGTGACAGACCGGTTCCAGATTTCGCAGGACACGATGTACTCGCTGGCCGCCGACACAGGTGGTAAGGCTCTCTTCGATAATAACGACCTGACGCGCGGCATCGTGCAGGCACAACGGGCCGTCGAGGACTACTACATCGTCGGATACTACACCACAAACGAGGCCCAGAACGGGCACTTCCGGCGTGTGAAGATCGCTCTCGATCCGGCGCAGGATGCGAGCCTCGATTACCGGCAGGGCTACTACGCAAACAAGACCTTCGACCGCTTCAACACTGCGGACAAAGAGCGCCAGCTTGAAGACGCGCTCATGCTCGGCGATCCCATCACCGATCTCACAGTTGCCATGGAGATTGACTACTTCCAGCTCAATCGCGCCGAATATTACGTGCCGATGATCGTCAAGATTCCCGGACGCGAGCTTGCCCTGGCCAAGAAGTTCGGCGCCGAACACACGCTCATTGACTTCGTCTGCGAGATCAAGGATGAGATTGGAGGCATTACCGTCACCAACGTGCGCGACTACGTGGACGTGAAGCTGAGTGATGCCACGGCGCAGGAGCTGGCCAAGCGCCCGGTCGAATACGATACCGGCTTTACGCTCCTCCCGGGCAAATATTCCATCAAGTTCCTGGCACGCGACGACGAGACAGGCCGCATCGGGACCTACCAGACCGAATTTGTGATCCCGAATTTGAATAAAGAATTGACGAAGTTGCCCATCAGCTCCGTGGTGCTGAGCAGCCAAAAGGTGAATCTCAAGGACGCCATCTACAACACGACGAAAGGCAAGCAGGAAGCCAAAGATGTGGCGAGCAACCCATTGGTTGCTGATGGCGTAAAGCTGATTCCGAGCGTAACGCGGGTCTTTGATACGGGTCGAGATATGTACGTCTATCTTCAGGCCTACGAGGGGGGTCCCACCGCCGGGGACGCAGCAACCGCGAAAACTCCCACTCCGCTGGTTGCATACTTAACCCTGTATCACGCGCAAAAAAAAGTCTTCGAATCGAAGCCCGCAGCGGTAGCACCCGATCCAGGCAGCCGCCTCGGCGTCGCACCGCTCCATTTTGACGTCGGGCTGGCGAACCTGCCTGCGGGCGAATACCAGTGCCAGATCACCGTACTCGATCCATCAGGTCATCGCGCGGCATTCTGGGTCAATCCCATCAAGCTCGTGAAGTAGCGACCTCAAGAGAGCCGCGCCCGGCGCAACGCCATCTTGGCAGCGTGGTATCCGCACATTCCGTGAACGCCGCCGCCCGGCGGAGTGGACGCCGAGCAAAGATAAAGACCCGGACTGCCCGTTCCATAACTGCGCAGACTGGGACGCGCCAGGAACTGCCGCACCGTAAAGGCTCCGCCGCTGATATCTCCACCAACGAGATTCTCGTCCATCTTTTCAAGAGTCGCCGGCGATGAAACATGCTTCGCGAGAATGCAATCGCGGAAACCGGGAGCAAAGCGTTCGATCTGGGTTTCGATGTGTGCAGTCATGTCGACGGTGGACCCATTTGGCGCGTGGCAGTATGCCCACAGTATGTGCTTCCCCTCAGGCGCGCGCGTGGGGTCGAAAAGCGACGGCTGCGCGGCCAGAACAAAAGGACGATCGGAAACCTGGCCGCGTGCCACGGCTGCCTCCGATGCAGCAATCTCTTCGAGTGTGCCGCCCAGGTGCAGGCTGATCGCGCGATTGCACTCCGCCGCCCGCCATGGCACTGGAGCCGAGAGCGCAAAATCGACCTTGAACGTGCCGGGGCCCCGTTCGAATCGCCGCAGAGTGCGGCGATACCCGGATGAAAGGCGGTCGCTAGCCAACGCGAGCAACTGGATCGGTGAGATGTCGCAGAGCATGAGCGCATGCTCTGCGGCGAGATCGCGGAATGACTGCACGTCGACACGGCGCGACGTATGCAGCGTGCCTCCGAGCTTTTCAAAGTGCGCAATAAGGCTTTGCGAAATGGCCTGCGCGCCGCTTCGCGGAATCGGCCATCCGAGGGCGTGGGCTGCCGCTCCAAGCACGATGCCGAATGCGGAACTCAACGACTGGTCGAAGCCAAGAAAAGAGTGCGCCGCCAATCCGGCAAAGAGAGCCCGTGCGCGTGGGCCTGCGAAACGGCTCCTGGCAAGGCGGTTCGCGGGCTGCATCGCGCCCCACGCAAAATGCGCCATCAAAAATGGATGGTGCGGTACCCGCAGCGCCGGCCCCAGTCCGTCGTGCGCAAAAGCCTCCCAATGATCCGCGATAGGCTGCATCAGCTGTCGCCACGCTCGACCATCCCCTCCTAGAGCCTTTTCAGCATCCTCGATACGGCGCTCGAGGATCACGGCCGTTCCATCGTCCAGCGGATGTGCCAGAGGCGCATCGCCATGAATCCAATGCAGACCATAATCTCCGAGCGGCAGCGCGCGGAAAAGCGGCGATCCCGCGGCCATGGGATGAACTGCGGAGCCGAAGTCGTGAAGAAAACCCGGCAACGTGAGTGGAAGCGTTCGCGCTGCGCCTCCTGGCTCGTCCTGTGCTTCGAAGACTTCGACCCCAAAGCCCACCTCGGCCAGGACGATGGCTGCAGCCAGGCCGTTCGGGCCCGAGCCGATGACGCAAGCGCGCTTCATCGCATCACCCGATCAATCATGCTCTGGCAACTCCTCAGGCCACTGGACCACGGCAAACTTTCCTTCGGACGTGAGCGTGAGCTCGGGCGCGTACATGCCAAGCAGTTCGCGGCGCCACCAGTTGCCCGTGCGGCGTTTTTCATCCGCCGAAGTGAACCAGTATTGCCATAGTACGGCGCGCACAAAATGCGGCGGAGCATTCTTGAAAGGATTGCCTCGAAAGAGGCCGAGCACGTCTTTGTCGTTCGCCAGCAGGCGCTCCTCCGTGAGAGGTACGATATTGCTCTGGCGCCAGTCGCCGAGCGATGCAAACCAGAGGTTCCAGTCGAAGCGCGGCTGATAAGGTGCATAAATTCCGGGTGCCTCATTCAGTGCCTGCGGCTTGTAGCGGAACGGATAGGGAGTCCAGTTTTCGCCGTCGTTCGACCCCTGAAACTCAATTTCGTAGCGCCCCCGTGTCATCACCGCAAAAAGTCCGTACTGGTTGGCGATGCGGAAGGGCTCAAGGAGCGCAATCGGAGTCGTGGGCAGCGGAACGCTCCGGACGGGAAGCCGGATCATCTCGGCAGTCGTGTCATACGCGATCCATGTCAGCAGGATCGCTGCGAAAGCCAGGCGAATCGCACTCCAGTGCCCCCCGAGGCGATTTCGCAGAGATTTGCGCGATGCGATTTCCTCTTCGACTTCCTCTGGCTCCGGCACCGCGTCGCTGCTGGCCGGCGAAAGAATCGAAAGCCCCTCCTCAGCTCGCCGCGGAGCTTCGACGGAGTCTGGCTCGATCGGCGGCCGGAATCGCCCGGGCACGAGCCACAGCAGCGACCGGTCATCCAGCAGCAGAAGGCCGAGTGAAAGAACCAGGTAGTTAAGAAACGTGTAATTGGCGGTGAGAATGACGCCAATCTCCCATGGCGTAACGATGAAGAAGCAAATGATGCGCACGCGGCGAGGGAAAAAGAGCATGAGCACAATCACTAGCTCCATCACGAACGTGCCGGCGGCGCTGGCGACGTGGAACCAATGTGGCAGATGCTCCGCGTACCATCCGATCCAGGTGGGCAGCGGGCCGTTCTGGTAGTACTCGTCCATCGCGGTCAGGTTGCGCCATTCGGTATCGCCGCTTAGCAGTTTCACCATGCCGGATTCGAAGTAGATGCGGAACCACTCCCACTGCAGCAGGAAAAGGCTTGCACGTGAGGGAGGCGTTCCGACGCCCCAGCCGGGCAGCAGGCCGGAAGGAACGAAAAAGAGTGCGATGAAGCCGGCCTCGAGCAGCATCCCGTCCGACTGATACATCGAGAAATCGCCCGAAGCGGTGACAAAGGCAAGGAAGCAAGCCCAGCAAATGAAAAAGCACATCCGCGGCCAGACGTTGAAGAAAGCCACTATCGATGCAACAAGGCCGATCCACGTCACGATCATGACGGCATGCGAGGATGCCGAGATCCAGAACAGCGATGGCGCCAGCCAGTAGCGCTCAATTCCGTGCACAGAATGAGCAACAGCCGCGAGATACTGCTGCGCAGGCAGCACGCCATTCGGCCCGATGAGACCCTTGACTTGAAACAGCAGTGAGAAGAAGGCCGAGAAGTAAATCAGCGCGAGCGCGCGAACGAAGATCCAGCGCGACACCAGCCGACCGCGCGGCCCGTAGCGCGGGTCAAATACGCGGCGAAAAAGGCTGGCGGGGCTGCTCAGCGCCATGGGTGCATAATAGCCGCTGAACCGCCGGTCGTGGCGAATGCGCAAACTCAGACCTTAGCCATCAGGCCATTGCAGCTAAGGGCCTTTCACCTCGTACCGCGCCACCATTCCTGCCAGCATGTGGTCGCTGATATGGCAGTGATAGAGCCACACGCCAGGTGCATCCGGCACCATGTCCGCGGTGACCATCTGCGCGGCCACAACTGAAAGCACATCGGTCCGTTGCCCGCCGATGAGCACGGTATTCCCGTGCCAGTGCGGCGTGTGCGCATTGTTGAAGTCCCCAAGTGTTGCGATGTACCAGCGAACGTGATCGCCCTTCTTCATGGTCATCATCGGCATGTTGCCGTAGATGTATCCGTTGATGGACCATTTAACGTTGGTGAATCCAAAGCCCGCGTTGGCGATCGTTCCTCCGATTCCGGTGATCGTAAGGACGCCGAAATCATCCTTCTTCACGCCTTTGGGATCGGTGCAGTGGTCGCGGATGTTGTCGTCGAGATACCAGCTCTCGTTCTCATTGATGGCGACAAACATGGTGACGAATTCGTGATCGACGTCTTTGGGGCGCCCATCGGGCAGTGCCATACCGCGACGCGTGACCACAAAGCCTCCGATGAGGCCTGAGGCAACATCGCGCAACTCGTCGCAGTGGGAGTGATAGAGCCAGAAGAGCGAACTCGGATCGTTCGGCCCCGGACCGGCGCGCTCAGGAATCTGCCACGTGTAGGTGTGAGTGGCGCCGGGAGCCACGCAGCCATCTTCCTTGTCCTTCCCAGTGGTGCCGTCGTTGTAATCGGCGCCTTCCGAGTCCTTTTCATAGAGGACGCCGTGGGGATGCATGCTGAAGGGATGCGTCGCGTGGTTCCTGAAAACGACTTTGAGCGTGTCGCCCACCTCTCCGTGAAGAATCGGGCCCACTAGTCCCAGGTACTGGTCCTCGGGACTGCGCGGCTTGAGCGTGGAGAACGTGGCGTCGGTGTATTCGCGGTAGATGGCTTTCTTGTTCACTCGGCCGATCTGATGCGGGCCGGCCTCGGTAAACCCCTTCGCAACCGGATCGAAGTCCATGCCCATCGCCTCGTCTCGACCGGATGGAGCATAGTCCCAGTTCACCTCGTCGGCGGCAACATAGTAGGTTCGCGTCTTGCCCGCTTGCTCAGCATGGACCCAGTGGCTCTGCCAACTGAAAATCAGGCCGGCAACGCCCATCGCGGCCTTTGTGGCCCATCGAACACCGCACCGATTCATCGTTCCTCCGGAGAGATCGAGATGACCACGGAGACAAGGGGCCGGAGCCTGCAGAAAAAGAATCGGACCCTCACCATTCAGGCGGAAAATCCCCGCCCTGGACACGAATCTTCATCGGAGGCGCCGGTTGCACGTTTGGTCAGATGTAGGCGTTCTATCTGACGCAGCAATCGCTGTCAACGCAAAACAGAATCAGCGACCCGAATCATCTCCGAACCGGAGTGAATCGAACCGCTGATCGATGCCTGCGGACTTGCCGTTGCCATCTACTTTGCTGCCAGCTGCCGCAACACATACTGCAGAATGCCGCCGTGCTCGAAATACTCGATCTCCTGCGGCGTGTCGATGCGCACCCGCGCATAAAACTGCTTCTTCTTTCCATCTGGCGCCGTCGCTGAAACCTGCAAGATCCGTCCATTCGCGAACTTCGACTTCAACAGCGCCGTCAAACCGGCCAGATCGTAGATCTCTTCTCCGTTCAGCCCGAGCGATTCCACGTTCTGGCCGTCTTCAAACTGCAACGGCAGAATGCCCATGCCCACCAGGTTTGATCGGTGAATGCGCTCGAAGCTTTCTGCAATCACCACACGCACCCCGAGCAGGTTCGGTCCTTTGGCTGCCCAGTCGCGCGACGAACCCGAGCCATATTCTTTTCCGGCCAGGATGATTAGCGGCACCTTGCGCGCGGCGTACTTTACGCTTGCGTCGAAGATCGATATCTGTTCGCCTTCGGGAAGAAACCGTGTCACGCCGCCCTCGGTGCCCGGCGCGAGCTTGTTTCGCAGCCTTACATTGGCAAACGTCCCCCGCACCATCACTTCATGGTTGCCGCGCCGCGAGCCGTAGCTGTTGAAATCCGCCGGCTTCACACCATGCTCCGCCAGATACTTGCCCGCCGGACCGTTCGCCTTGATCGATCCTGCCGGCGAAATGTGGTCCGTCGTGACGGAATCGCCCAGCACTGCCAGCACTCGTGCACCCATGATGTCCGCCAATGGAGCCGGCTGCTTCCCCATCCCCTCGAAATAAGGCGCCTGGCGAATATACGTGGAATCGGGTTCCCAGTGATACACGTGGCCGGTCGGAAAATTCAGCCCCTGCCAGCTCGCGTCCCCCTTGCTCACCGTCGCGTATTCTCTCCGGAATCCCTCGCTGCTCAGTCCCTTCTCGATCGCGTCGGAGACTTCCTTCTGCGTCGGCCAGATGTCCTTGAGGTAAACCGGCTTGCCGGTCTGGTCGTTGCCCAGCGGATCGGTATCGAAATTGTGACCGATGCGACCGGCCAGAGCATACGCCACCACCAGCGGGGGAGACATAAGGTAATTCGCCCGCACATCCACATTCACGCGTCCCTCAAAGTTGCGGTTGCCGCTCAGCACGCTCACCGCAACCAGCCCATGCTCATCGATGCTCTTCGACACATCGGAGGGCAGCGGACCTGAGTTGCCAATACACGTCGTGCAGCCGTACCCCACCACGTTGAAGCGCAGCTTTTCCAGATACGGCAGCAGGCCTGACTTCTGGTAGTAGTCGGTCACCACCCGGGAGCCCGGCGCAAGCGATGTCTTCACCCATGGAGGAACCGTGAGCCCCTTCTCGACAGCCTTCTTGGCCAGCAACCCCGCAGCCACCATCACCGAGGGATTCGATGTGTTGGTGCAGCTCGTGATCGCCGCAATCACCACCGATCCGTGATCGAGATACTTGTCCGGATCGACGTTGAACCGCTCCTTCACCGTGGTTGTGACATGCAGCGGGTCCGCTGCCGCTGCCGAAGAAGTCGCTGGCCCCTCGTTGTTTTCGTCGGCCACGGCCACCGCCGTATCTTTGACACTGGTTGCACGCTCCCACGTCGCCGCCGTTCGCGTTCCCAGCGGCTTGGCAGTCGGCGCGAGCAGCGAAGGCAGCTGCTGTTCAAAGCTCTTCGCCGCGTCCTTCAGCAGCACGCGATCCTGCGGGCGCTTCGGTCCGGCCACGCTTGGCTCAACCGATCCCAGATCCAGATCCAGCGTCTGCGAATATTCGGCCTCAGCCGAGTCTCCGGTATGGAACAGCCCCTGCTCGTTGTAATAGGCCTCGACCAGCGCGATTTGCTCGTCGTTGCGCCCCGTCAGCTTCAGATAGCGCAGCGTCTCCGCGTCTACCGGGAAGATGCCGCAGGTCGCGCCGTATTCAGGTGCCATGTTGCTGATCGTCGCGCGATCCGCCAGCGGCAGCTCCGCAATCCCCGGCCCGTAAAACTCAACGAACTTGCCAACAACTCCAAGCTTGCGCAACGCCTGCGTCACGGTGAGAACAAGATCTGTGGCGGTCGCCCCCTCGCGCAATTTGCCGGTCAGCTTGTAGCCCACCACCTGCGGAATCAGCATCGACACCGCTTGCCCCAGCATCGCCGCCTCGGCTTCGATGCCGCCCACGCCCCAGCCCAGCACGCCGAGCCCGTTGATCATCGTGGTGTGCGAGTCGGTGCCCACCAGCGTGTCAGGATACGCAACCCACTCGCCATCAATTTGCGTCGTGAACACCACGCGCGCCAGGTATTCGAGGTTCACCTGGTGGCAGATGCCCATCCCCGGCGGCACGGCCGAGAAGTTCTTGAACGCTGTCTGCCCCCACTTCAGGAACGCGTACCGCTCGCGGTTTCTCTGGTATTCGAGCAAAATATTGGTCGCAAGCGCGCCCCCGGCGCCGAACTCATCCACCTGCACGGAGTGGTCGATCACCAGCTCGGCCGGCACCAGCGGATTCACGCGCTCCGGATCGCCCCCCAGCGTCTTGATGGCATCACGCATCGCCGCCAGGTCAACAACCGCGGGAACACCGGTGAAGTCCTGCATCAGCACGCGCGCCGGCATGTAGGCAATCTCGCGGCTCGGCTCTGCCTTGGCCTCCCACTTGGCCAGAAACTCGATGTCCGCCGCCGTTACATTCACGCCGTCTTCGCGGCGCAGCAGATTCTCGAGCAGGATCTTCAGGCTGAACGGGAGGCGGGCCAGATTGAAGCCCTTCGCCTCAAGCGCGGGCAGGCGATAGATGATGTAAGTCCTCGCCCCGGACTTGAGGCTGGCGCGGCTCTTGAAGCTATTCATGGCAAACCTTTCTATCCGCTCTCGTCGCGGATGGAAATGCGAGATCACTCCACGCGGGGGTGTCCAGGTTTCCCGGTTTCCGGAACCTGGGAATGAGGCGGAATTTCGTCGGTAATAGATTAATCAGCGCGCGGGCTCAGCGTCCACGGTCGTGGTGCCCGCGACGAAAGCGCTTGAGAAAATGGCATGCGGGAATGGAGATGGAAATTCTCATCAGATCCGGACATCATTCTAGCGCGTCGGCGTAAAAGCCCGAAAAACTGCGAAGCTAAAGACTTTGCCACTCGTCAACTAGCGATTAGTGCGAAAAGAGAGTACAAGTATGCCCACCAGATGATCGGATCCAAACGAAGCTCCCCTCAAAGTGGCAGCTTCGAGATCCATCACCGTTGGGATCGGAGGCATTGCCATGAGTGAGGTCGTGACGAAACCGTCTTCCGTCGATATTGAAGGCGCGGTCGCCGAGTTTGATCGAGAAAACAAGGTTATAGAAGGAGCACTTCAAACGCTCTTTGCTGCGTATCCAAGCAATACAAACCCTGTGCATGTTCTGTTGAAGGTCACCGCACTAAACACGTTGTACTCAACCCAAATCCCGCTATACAGCTCGAGAGTTCCAACAATATTGGACGTTGTGACACATATCGTAAGCCTCGGCATCGATTCAAGACTTAGCCGTGGCGATGATGGGGTCGTTCGCGATATCGCCGCAGTCGAAGTGGCGACCAAATCGCCCCGCTTTTACTACTCATTCGCTACAAAGTACTGCAGCTGGCAGAATCGGGATTCGTATCCGATCTTCGACTCGCGTGTTCTTCACTATCTGTGCTATCTCATGGTGCATAATTGCCTGGACCGGCTCCGCCAGGCTGAGTTTTGGGATTATACGAGGTTCAGGGGAGTTGTACAGGGCTTTCGAGCAAAATACGACCTTGAAAAGTTTAGACTGGTAGCCCAAAGGGCCTCCGCATGCGAAAATCTCGCGCTCGGCATCTGGGTTTCTTTCCTCTAGTTCTCGCGATGGCCGGAATGGCCCAAACCGTGTCTGGCGGGGGCTCGCAGCCCGCCGGCCACTGGCCCACCCAGGACGGCGCCATCACTCTTCCCAACTTCAAATTCGGCAGCGGCGAAACTCTGCCCGAACTTCGCCTGCATTACCTCACGCTTGGAACGCCTCATCGCAATGCGGCAGGCCACGTCGATAATGCGATTCTTCTCCTGCACGGCACCGGCGGCGACGCCCACTCGCTGCTGAATCCCATCTTCTCTGACGTGCTGTTTGTTCCCGGCGGCGTGCTCGACATCCAGAAGTACTTCATCATCCTGCCCGATGAGATCGGCCACGGCCAGAGTTCCAGGCCTTCCGACGGTCTGCGCATGCATTTCCCTGCCTACGACTACGACGACATGGTGCGCGCCGACCGCATGATGCTCGACCGGATGCACATCGATCATCTTCGCCTCATCCTGGGCACCTCAATGGGCTGCATGCAGAGCTTCGTCTGGGGCGAAACCTACCCCGACTTCATGGACGCGCTCGCACCCTTTGCCTGTCTGCCCGTGCAGATCGCCGGTCGCAACCGCATGATGCGCTACATGGCGATTCAGGATCTCAAGCTCGATCCCGCGTGGAACAACGGCAACTACACAACCGAACCGCAGGACGGCTTGCGCGGAGCCAACGAAATGCTCATGGTCATGGGTTCCGCGCCCCTGGTGATGCAAAAGGCAGCGCCTACACGCGAGAAAGCCGAAGAGTACGTTGACAGCTACCTGGCTCGCACCATGGCGCACACCGATGCGAACAACATGATTTATTACCTCAACGCAAGCCGCAATTACGATCCCAGCCCGCGCCTCGAATCCATCACCGCGCCGGTCTTGTGGATCAACTCCGCCGACGACTACATCAATCCGCCTGAGCTTGGCATCGCCGAAAAGATGGTCAAGCGCATGCCCCACGCGCGCTTCATCCTGGTCCCCACTTCCGACGCAACGCGCGGCCATGGCACCCACACCGACGCGGCGATTTGGAAGGACTATCTCGCTGAGCTGATGCGCAACACCGAGCCAGGGCCATAGATCGCAGATAATTCCGCCGTGTCCCAAGTGGGCCGGAATCCGGGACGCGGCGAATTGCGAACAGCTAGCTTCAGCAGCCCTTGAACGAAATGAATTCTCCGAGTGGTGACGGCAGCGTCGGTGTAAACGATTCGAACTCGAACGATTTCGAAGTATCGAACCCTGCAGCCCACGCCGCATTGACGTCTGCGAATGGAGTCAGAGCCCGAACGGCTTGCTCGATTTGAGTCCAGCACAGCGTTCTCTCGTACCCATTGTTGTTGGGCGGATCGACGCTTTCCGCGACCCCGTTGAATCCGGTGATGTTTTCGATCGGTCCGCCATCCGTGGCCGCAACGTCCGGCCCCAGCACGCGTGCGAGCGTCCTGTGATCGCTCTCGATGCCCATAATTCTCGCCGCGGTAACGCGCAGATCGGGGCTGCTGAACCGTCGCACTCCCACCAGGTACGCAGCAATGAATGCGTCCTCGAGCGTCACCAGAACATTCAACGTCGTTTGCGCGTCCGCGAACATGTTCGGCGGATAGAAGAACGATGTAAACGGTGAAGGCTTGCCGGTGACCGATTGCTCCAGCAGGTAATGCGACATCTCCTCTTCACGGGCGTTCCTCAGGTAGCCCTGGTCATCCGACTCCAGGTTCGTGAAAAACGGCGCCGAGTCGATGATGTTTGTGTACGTTGTGACAGCCAGCGCTTCCGCAATCTCGGCGGCAAGAAGAATCTCTTTGTCTTCCCGCGTCAGTCCCTCGCCATGCCGGTTGTCCTCCGGTGCTGCGGCGGCTGCCCTCAAGAGTCCGCCAAACGCGATGCTGCTCGCGCCGATGATCGAAGCGCGCTTGAGAAAGCCGCGCCTGTCCACGTTCGATTGCCTCTCCAGAACTTGAGCCGGAACGTCGATTTCATTGAATACGCTCACAAACTTCTCCTCGCTTTTCTTCGATCCTTCTTGGTTGGAAGTTCCAGCCGGGTGATGACCTCGTGAACTTCCCTTCTGCATTACGTGCGGAATTGCAAAGTGGATTTCCCGCATGCAGAAAATCTCGACACTGTTCGTCCCTTCCATTGACTTGTCAAATGGAACGCAGATCCCTGCCGCGGAAGCAACGATCTCGCTGTCACGAAGCTGCGTCAAACGTCTTCGCGCAAAAAAAGGGTGGCCTCGCTTCTTTCGCAAAGCCACCTGGCATGGAAGGTGAGCCCTATAACGTCCTCACTTCAAAATCAAAGGGATCGCTTAGCGCCACACAATCGACATCATAAGGCGCTTTCCGTCGCGATTTGACCGCGGTGACAATGGAATGACAGACAAATGACAAGTCGAAACCGATTTGCGGGGGCAACCCTCTTTGGTAAGCCGGCCTTCTCCCAACTCCCTTGCACCTATACTGAAAGTGGACACCGTTTTCTCTGAGGTCATTCAAAACATTGAAGCAATTGGAAGGACTCGTCGCTCTTTACAGCCGGTTTATGGCTTTGCTCATGCGCCGCATGCCGAACGAACGGCAACGGCTTCTCGCCTTTACCATCCTTGCAGGCGGATTGTGCGGACTCGCCGCCGTCGCCTTTCATATCAGCTGTGCGCTTCTGGCATCGATCCTGATCAACAAGGCGACCGCCGCGCCGGGCCACTCCTGGATCTGGCTTACGATTCTTACCCCCGCGCTAGGCGGGCTGCTTGCTGGCGTTGGCTTGTACTACTGGGTTCCGGCAGCAGCGGGCAGCGGCATTCCCCAGGTCAAAGTGGCCTTCGCAACCCGCTCGGGGTTCGTCTCCATCAAGGAGACTGTTGGCAAATTTGTTCTTTGTGCTATTCAACTCGGTACCGGCGCTTCGCTCGGCGTCGAAGGTCCAACCGTTCAGATTTGCGCCGGTGTGAGCAACATGCTCGCCCGCCTCGGCAAGTTCAGCCCCAACAATTGCCGCCGCATGACTTCCGTCGGCATGGCCGCTGGAATCGCCGCCGCATTCAATGCGCCGATCGCCGCGGTCACATTCACTCTCGAAGAGCTGATCGGTAGTCTCGATCAAACCATGCTCGCGGGCGTGATTGTTGCGGCAGCAATCGCCGCCGTCGTTGAGAACCGCGTTCTTGGTTCCAACCCGATCTTCGACGTACCCAAGCACTACCAGCTTGCAAATACTTCTTCGCTCGTCTGGTACGCGCTCCTGGGCCTGCTCTCATCTTTGGTCTCTGTCGCGTTTACCGACTCGTTGCTGTGGCTGCGCGCGTGGTTTAAGCGCCTCTCCGCCGTGCCCAAGTGGATCCATCCGGCTCTCGGCGCTGCGGCCACCGGCGCGTTTGCTGCGCTCGCGATCGCATTCTTCCATGTCAACGGAATTGCCGGCGATTCCTACAAGACACTGACGATGGCACTGATCAGCGCCCCGGCGTTGAGCGTCACGGCCATGGCCGGTCTCTGCCTCCTCAAGCTGGCCGCAACCGTCACCTCCTATTCAAGCGGAGGGGCCGGCGGCATCTTTGCACCATCCCTGTACATGGGCGGCATGCTCGGCGGCGCCGTTGGATACATTGACGTCACGGTCTTCCATCATTCCGCCGATTCCATTGGAGCTTTCGCCGTGGTCGGAATGGGAGCAGTTTTCGCCGGAATTGTCCGCGCTCCCATGACCTCCATCCTGATCATTTTCGAAATGACGGGAGGCTACGGCCTCGTCCTGCCTCTGATGATCGCCAATATGAGCGCCTTCGCCCTGGCGCGCTACTGGCGCAATACTCCTGTCTATGAGGCATTGCTCGAGCAGGATGGCATCTTCCTGCAGCCCCCAAAGCACTCTCAGGGACCGCCTGCCACAGGCATCATTTCCGAACAAACCCGTACTCCGCCGCGAAATCCGGAGATCAGCCAGGCGCCGTCGGTCTAAGGACGACGTGCGTGAGGTCTATTGCTCAGGCGGCCGCTCGTTGTAGAGGAAAACGGCCCGCAATTCCAGATAGGGGCCGTGGAACTCGCGCGGCAGCGGGGGATAATTCGATCCGGTCAGCGCGCCCCACGCGGCGCGATCCAGCCCCGTGTCTCCCGAACGGCCCTCAAGCACCATGCTGCCATCCATGATGCGTCCGTTCGGCAGCACCTTGAACCGGATCACGACAGCCCCTGACTTCAGGATGGGAGGGTTGACCTCATCAGGAATCAGCGGATCCCAGGTCCGTTCCGTCTCACGGTGCCAACGCTGCAGCCACGAGTTGAAATCCACGCCCTGCGTATCCGAAAGCACTTCCACGCCGCCGCTGCCCGCTCCCGGGTGCATCGACATTCCCGTTCCACCCGGCTGCTGGTTTCCCGCGTTATAGCCATGGTTGCGAGCCGCGTCGCGCATCGCCTGTTGCAGCTGGTCGGCGGGGTTCTGCGATCCGAGCGCAAAGTTGGGACGCGCAGGAACCGCCTGCGGCTTGGGCGTCTCCACCGGCGATTGCGATTGCTGGTTCGGCGGAATCACCGGCTTCGGCGGGGGCTGAACCGGGTTCTCAATCACCGGCTGCTTGGTCTCTGGAATCGGCGGAGGGGTCGGTTTATTCAGCGCTTCCAGCGTCTTCTTGTCAATCTGCGGCGGCTTTTGCGGAACCGGCTTGATCTTTACCTTGGGCTGGATTTGGCGCAGCGCATCAGGCGGCAAGTCAAGATAGCTCAGGTCCTTACGCTGTTTGATTGCATCGAACGGGTCGATGACCGGTGGAACTCGAAACACGTACCTCGGAATCCAGGTAATCGCCGACAGAACCAGTAGATGGAAGAGGATCGCGAGCCAGATCCCTTCGCGCAATCGTGCCCAGCGCCGCTCATCTTCGAGCTCGCTGATCGTCTGCAGCAGTTCGTGCGTGTCGTAGTCGACCCAGCGGGAGGTGGAAACCGTGGCGCGTGGACGTTCCCGATCTGATCCGCCGTTCTGCCCTTCGCCGGCCTGTTCGGACTCGGGTTCAGGTGGGCTTCCAGCAGCCTCGTCTGGCTGCTTCACGGTGGTTTGGGGTTCAAAAAGCGGCATGCGTCCGGCGAGAACATCTGGGGCGTGCCTGGCAGCCCCTTCGCGGTTCCTTCCTACCTATTCTCTCATCCTCTAGGAAACTGGCAACTACGGTCCCATCGGCCGAGGCACCGTACAATAATTCTTTTGAAATGGACGGATCGCAAGCCGGAAAGAGACCCGTTTGAAGCAGTTTTTCCTAAAACTGGCAGGCAAGTGGAAAGTGCTGGTCGTGCTCCTCGCCAAGCTGGGGTTCTGGGGGGCTGGGCTGGCCGCCCTCATCGATTCGTCCTCCCTGCCAGTGCCGATGGATCTGTTTATTGCCGGTTGGGTCTGGAACAACAAGAGCACGTTCTGGGTCTACTGCGTCATGGCGGCGGCTGGGTCCGCAGTTGGCGGACTGCTCCCCTACTGGATCGGCAGGGGCGGCGGTGAGCTCTTCCTGCTGAAACACGTGAATCGCATCCGCTTCGAGCAGTTGCGACTGAGATTCGAGCGCCAGGAATTCCTCGCTGTCATGATCCCGTCAATGCTGCCCCCGCCAGCCCCCTGGAAGCTCTTTGTCTTCGCTTCGGGAGTCTTTGAAATGAGGGTTTTGGCGTTTATGCTGGCCGTCTTCTGCGGCCGGCTGACTCGCTGGCTGCTGCTCTCCCTGCTGGTGCTCAAACTTGGGCCGGGTGCAGTCGAACTGGTCGCGCATCACGCGGTTCGGGTGGTGATTCTCGTTTGCCTGCTGGCGGTTGTTGGATTCGCCGCGTGGTCCATCAGGAAGCGGCGGTCCGGCGCTCTGCCCCCGATCCAATCCTGATCCCTGTTTCCTGTTTGCTGCCTTTAGTTCTTTCCCGCGAGTGCGGCTTGCGTAGGCCTCGCCTGCATCCGGCGAACCAGCACCGGAACTCCGAACGCCAGCCCGGCAACTACCGCTGTTGAGATCAGGTCATTGCGGTAGAACGGGATCGCTGCTACAAAACAGGTTCCAAGCCCTGCCAGGGTCCGCGGATACATGGAGCCGCCTGCCCATACTGCATAGTTCGATACCACGAAGAACATCGTCGGACCGAGTATCACGCCGCTTGCCACCCGCAAAAACGTCGCCCGCGAGCGTAGCAGCACCGAACCCAGCACCATCACCGCCGCATACCACGTCCACGTGGTCAAATAAGCTTCCCAGCGAAACGGATAATGGTAGCTGTATACCGTGAGGAAGTAGTCAGTCGCCACCAGCGCCGCCAGCGGAGCCAGCATCTCGCGCCAGTTGCGGCGCGCACCGAAGTAAAGCAACGCGCCGGTCAGGGCCGTGAAATTGAGCCAGCCAGGATGCGGCACGACCCGGCTCAGGATGGCAACAACCAGCAGCAGGTAAGCAGCCATGGACACCTCGAACTCATTGATTTCCCGCGGAAACTGCTTCGGGGGGCTAAAGAAGCACTGTATCCATTCTCGGCTGCGCGGGTCATGCGGTCAACCCATGAGTCATTCGCCCTATAAACAAATTTTTTCATTGATCGCGAAGAAGGCCCGTGAATCCTCCACAATTCCGGGATCGCGTCATTTCTGTTCGCGTCCGCCCATGGCTTCTCCCGCGCCTTCGTGTCCATCCACGATATAGACCCATCCGCTGAGCGGCGATGGTCCCGAGCTCCTGCCTTCTCCGCGAAACGCATACGCAAACCGCAAATCGCTGAACTCAATCGTCGTCCATGAGCGATTCGGCGCAAGCTGGGGCGGATCCATGCCATCCACCGGATCGTGCCCTAGATCGCGCACCATGGCCCATCGGCCCCAATCGAGATAAACGCGACCGAGAAACGTCCGCTTGGCGGCCTCGATTGCCGGTGTATCGGCAGGTTTATAGATCACATCGCGCTGCGAATCGCTGTTGATCGATCCCGCTCGCGTGTTGATGTCCGCCATCTGGTAGAAATGCTGCGTCTCGACAATCGCGTGCCAATGGAATGGATTCACGGGATACGGCTCAGCTGCGATCCGCTGAATCGGCTCCGAAGTGATCTGCGTGTTCTGGAGCATCGCGATGGCCTGCGCGTGCTCGGCCCAACGCAGGCACCAAAGCGCCACCATTCCGGCCAGCGCGAAAATCGCCCAGCCCCGTCCACGAAACGGCGTTCGCCTCGCGCCGATCTCCCGGTCCGTCAATCCCAGAATCCCCGGTACGATCAGCGCCAGTCCGAGCAGCAGCCACAACAACGGCTCCGCGATGAACACGATGCTGCCCTCATACCACCGCGGATTGAAGGGAAAGAACGGACGCAATCCGTAGTTGTTGGTCCAATCGAGCAGCAAATGACTGAGCGACGCGATCAGCGCCGTTAGATAAAGCCAGATCCAGTTGACCCGCTGAACTCGGCGCGCCGATGCGTCGGCATCCGGGGCTTTCCATCTCGAAGTCCGCCAGCGGCGAAAAAGCCAGATCACGCCAACCACCGCCGCAGCAACGACCGGTGCGCCGACGAACGTGTGCGTGATGCCCCGATGATGTTGCAGTTCCTTGACTGGCCCGGCAAATCCCCATGCAATATCGATGTCCGCTGCTTCGGCAGCCAGGGTTGCAGCCAGCGTGGCGTAGGCAGTCTTGCGATTGAAGCCGGCGCGGCCAATACACGCGCCCGTCAGGAAATGAGTGATGGGTTCCATGTCTCGCTTCCCAACATACTACCCGGACGTCGCGCACCCTATAATCCAGCCCATGGACGACCAGGCGAAGCAGGCGAAAGCGGTCCAGCGCATCGAAAAGCTGCGCGAAGAATTACGCCGCCACGAGCACCTCTATTACGTGATGGACGCACCCGAAATCAGCGATGCCGAGTACGACAAGCTGATGAATGAGCTCAAGAAGCTCGAGGCCGAGCATCCCGACCTGCTGACGCCCGACTCGCCCACCCAGCGCGTCGGAGGCAAGCCCGCAGAGGGATTCAGGAAAGTCCGGCATTCCCGGCCCATGCTGAGTCTTGACAACGCCTACAGCGAAGAAGAACTGGCCGACTGGGACCGCCGTGTGCACCAACTGGCCGGCAACTTGCCGGTGGAGTACACCACGGAATTGAAGCTCGACGGCCTGAGCGTCGCTCTGACCTATCAAGCGAGGGAGGCCGGCGGCGCACGCCTGGCCGCCGGAGTTACCCGCGGCGATGGGCAGGAAGGTGAGGAGGTCACCACCAACATCCGAACCATCCGCAGTGTGCCCATCGCGATCCCAGCGGCTGCGCTCAAGAAAGCCCGCATCCCACAAGGATTCGAAGTCCGCGGCGAGGTGGTGATGCCGGAAAAGGCGTTCGAACGCACCAACCAGGAGCGTGAGCGCGAGGGATTGCCTGCCTTCGTGAATCCACGCAATTCCGCTGCCGGAACGGTGCGCACCATGGATCCCGGCATCGTGGCAAGCCGGGGGCTGGTCTTCTTTGCCTACTTTCTTCTTGTTGATGGCGAGTACTTTGCCGCCGGACAAGAGGCGACACTCGACGCACTCACTGCGCTCGGATTCCGCGTTAACCCGCATCGCGGCAAGGTGCACAACGTTCCAGACATGATGAAGTTCATCAACGCAGCCGAAAAGCAGCGCGCCACTCTGGGTTATGACATTGACGGAGTCGTAATCAAGGTGGATTCGCATCCTGCGCAGCAGCGTCTCGGCTACACCGGGCGAGCGCCGCGCTGGGCCATCGCCTACAAGTTCTCCGCCGAACAGGCCATCACGCAGATGCATGACATCATGATCACCGTGGGGCGCAGCGGAAAGCTGACGCCGACCGCGATGCTCAATCCGGTCTTTGTCGGCGGCGTCACCATCAGCCGCGCCACCCTGCACAATGCCGACTGGATCGAGCGAATGGGCCTCCGCATCGGCGACTGGGTCAAAGTCGAGCGCGGTGGCGATGTCATTCCCAAGGTCGCCGAGATCGTCGAAGACAAGGACCATCCCCGCGGATCAAAGCGATTCCATTTCCCCACTCAATGTCCGGTCTGCGGCAATGCAGCCGTACGCGAAGAAGGAGAGGCCGATTACCGCTGCGTGAACGTCGACTGCCCGGCCCTGCTGCACGGCACCGTCGAACACTGGGCCAGCCGCGGAGTCATGAATATCGAAGGACTCGGCGAGGCATCCGTCTACGAACTGACGACCCAGCATGTCGTAAAGAGCGTTGCCGACCTGTACTCCCTGGACGAGGAAAAACTCTCTTCTCTGACCCAGGAAGTCGAGCGGAACGGTGTTAAAAAACTTCAACGCGTGTTCGGCCCCGTCGAGGTCAAGAAGCTGCTCAAGCAGATCGAGAACTCAAAACATGCCGGACTCGCGCGCGTGCTGATGGGCCTCAGTATCCGCTTTGTCGGCGAACGCACCGCGGAGCTGCTTGCCCAGGAGTTCGGGTCGATGGACGCAATCATCGAGGCCGGCCCCGAAGAGTTGGAGGCAGTGGAAGAAATTGGTCCGCGTCTTTCCCAATCCATCCGCGATTTCTTCGCCCGGCCCGCAAATCGCGAACTGATCGAGCATCTCCGCGCCGCAGGCGTCAAGATGACCGCCGAGAAGAAGCAGCGCACTACCCAACTCGCCGGGCTTACGCTCGTTCTGACCGGAACGTTGCCCACACTCACCCGCGATGAAGCCAAGTCAAAAATCGAGGCCGCAGGGGGTAAGGTTGCGGGCTCCGTGAGCAAGAAAACGAGCTATGTGATCGCCGGCGAAGACGCAGGCTCAAAACTCGACAAGGCAAACGAACTGAAAATTCCGGTCCTCGACGAATCCGGGCTGAGAAAGCTACTGGGCGAATAGCCGATCGCTCATGCCCTGGAGCGCGACTGGTCATCGTTCGCCGTCATCACGCAATCGACCGGCGAGGTACCCCGTGCCCCGCTGCCGCTTCCCGCTGTTCCCGCTCGCGCTCCCTCTGCCATGCCGCCGATCCCCATGCCCGCGTTGAAAGACCCGCATGATCGGGCGCCAGCTCGACGGACTTGTCCTCGCTTTGCTCCCGCGTCACCAGCCTTGTTTGAGGCCCAAATGCATGCTCGAAGGCGCGGCCATCATCCGCCTCGCCACTCGATACCAATCGCGCCGGCAGCGACGTCAGGCTCCCATCCACGCGGGACACCCTTGCGCCTTTCGGTCCTTCCTGCGCTGTCTCTTCCGCGGGAGGTTCCGCGGCTAGCGTTCGCGCCATGAATTGGTCCACCAGCTTGTGCAGGCACTTCTGCCCGCACAAATGCAATGCTCCCCCGTGCATGCGGCGCCGCGCGATCCAGCCACTCACGCGAAGTTCCGTTCCCTTATCAAACGCGACAAAGCATCGATGCGTATGCTGCATCTCCGCCCCGCAGATATCGCACGAAATGGCCTGACGAATCATCCCGCTGTGCTCCTCGCCGCACTGCCTCCACATTCATTTCAGCGCTCGACTGCGCCTTCGGGCCGTTTCCAGCGGAATGAAATCCATCGTCAGGACATAATCTGCACTGAAAATCCCGATTTCCTCAAACGGGAATCCGCTGCGCCGCACGCAAATAGAAGAGCCGGCGTCATGGCCGGCTCCTCTGGATCCAATGGGGTTCGTTTGTCAGTCGCGCGGGGCGAAGTAGCCTTTCTTGGCCCGCACCTGGTAGCGGCGGTCGTTGCAATACAGATAGATGGTGCGGAATGCGCCGTCGTCCTTGAAATCGGCGGGCGTGTAGTTCAGAGCGTACTGGCTGCGCAGCTCTTCCTCAATATTCTTGAAGCTGCTCGCCATCTCTTCCACCGAGGGCGGAAAGAAAGTCTGCCCGCCCGTGGCGTCGGTCATGTCTTGCAGCACTTTGTCGCCCTTGCCGCGGCTTGGAGTCCAATTGGTGCTGATGGCATAAATGATCGTCTCGGCGCGCTGGCATTCCCTGATCGCCTCGTCGGGATGAACCCGGCTCTGGTTATCGTCGCCATCCGAAATCAGAATCATGGCCTTCCGCACGGGCTCGGTTCCGCGCTCCGAAAGCAGTTTGTCACGGCAGGCCGAGTACACCGCGTCAAACAGCGCCGTACCGCCCCCCGGACGCAACCGGCCGATCCCCGTCTGCAGCGCATCCAGGTTGTCCGTCCAGTCCTGCTCCACCGTCGGCGTAACGTCAAAGCCCATCACAAACGCCTGGTCTTTGCTCGACTTCAGGGTCTCCAGCAGGAACTCGGAAGCGGACTGCTGCTCAAATTGGAAACGCGAACGAATCGACGTGCTGGCGTCAATCACAATGCCCACGCGCAATGGCAGGTTGATCTGCTGCCGAAATGAATTCACTCTCTCCGGCGCGCGCTGATCGTCGAGCAAGGCGAAATCGCTCAGCTTCAGGTTGGGTATATAGTGCCCATGCCTGTCGGTAACCGTGAAGATCAGGTTCACTTCGTTGACGCCAACTCGGATCGTGGGCGCGTTCGGGGCATTCGGGTCCGATGCTGGATCCGACTGCCCTGCTGCAGCGGGCTTCCCGGGATTTTGCGCCGCGGGCGCCGCCGCCGGTGGCGCCGCGGGTTTTTGCGCGGGCTGGGTGGCAGGCTGTTGAGCCTGCAAACTCAAGACACAGAAGGCCATCGCCAAAACGAGGCCCAGGGACTTTCGCTTCATATCACTCCCTATTTTATCAATCGGATCTTTATTTCCTAGTATTGGCGACGTTACCTTCGATCTGATCAAGAAATGTGTGTAACTCCTGTGGCAAGGGTGCTTCCAGGCGCAACATCCTGCCGCTGACCGGATGCGCAAACTCAAGTTCCGCCGCATGCAGGAAGTTGCGGCCCAGCCTGATCTTTTCCGGCTCCGGCATCTTCGGTTTTTTGCGCCGGGATTCCAGCTCCAGCTCCGCGCTGAGCTGCCCTGCGGCTCCGTACAGCGTGTCCCCCACCACCGGATGACCGATCGAAGCCATGTGCACGCGGATCTGGTGAGTGCGTCCGGTTTCGATCCGAACCCGTATCAGCGTAAATTTGCCAAAACGCGTGTCGAGACGGCGCACCACCTCATAGTGAGAGACGGCCGATCGGCCGTTTTGGGTAGCCCGGGTCGTCATGCGGGTGCGGCGAACCGGGTCGCGTCCGATCGCGGCGTTGATCGTCCCCTTTCGCTGCTCCACCCACCCCTGTACCAATGCAATGTACGTCTTATGGATGCTGCGCGCTGAAAACATCCGCCCGAGCGCCGCATGAGCCGCATCGTGCTTGGCCACGATAATCAGCCCGCTGGTGTTTTTGTCGAGCCGGTGCACAATGCCGGGCCGCAGCGCGCCACCCTTCGATGAAAGCGCGCGAAAGCGATGCAGCAGCGCGTTGACGAGCGTTCCACGGCTGCGCGCGTCTTCGTTCTGGCCCGATCCCGCATGCACCATCATCCCCGCCGGCTTGTTGATCACCGCCAGGTCTTCGTCCTCATATACAACATCCAGCGGGATGTCCTCCGCGATCGCCTTCAGCGGCACGGGATGCGGCTCTCCTGAGATCACGATACGTTCACCGCCGCGCAGCTTCAGCGATGCCTTCGGCCGCGCATCATCCACCAGCACATCGCCCTGCCCGAGCAATAACTGCACGCGCGAGCGGCTCACACCCTCGAGCTGCGCCGTAAGAAATTGATCGAGCCGCTGACCGGCTGCCTCTTTCGGGACCGCAATGTCTCGTACCGTATCGCTCATAGGCGATCCTCGCTGGCTTGTTCCTTGGGCGGCGCTTCCACTTCATGCGGATTCGGCCGAATGCGCGACGCATCCTGCCGGCGCAGCATCCATGCTCCGGCCAGCACCATGGCAATGGAGCCGATCTGCGGCCCGTCCAGGAAACCCCGCAGAATTGCCCCGCGTCCTTCCGGATCGCGCCAGAATTCGGTGAAGTAAATCGCCGCGCCAGCAGTCAACAGAAATGCGCCGGCAGCATCACCATGCTGCGAAAACCTCGGCATCCCTACGAACAGCACGACCGCAATCGTCAGAAATACCACGGCCGCATATGCCTGAACCGGATGCACCGGAACACCCAGCGGTGCGCCGCTCCAGCGTGCAGCCAGTGGATTCGTGAACACCACCGCCCATGGAACCGAGGTTGCGGTGCCGAATCCAGAGCCCGCCAGCAGTGCTCCTGCCTGCTCGAATGCAAGTCCCAGCGCAACCGGTGCAGCCAGCACGTCGGCTGTGGCGCGCAAAGGCATGCGTTTGCTGCGCGCATAGAACAACCCGGCCGCACCTGCAAAGGCAGCGGCTACCCCCGCCAGCAGCGGATGGTGGACCATCCCGAGTCCCAGCATCCATATGGGGTGGCTGCGCACCATGGTCCAGTTCACAACAATCAGAAGAATGCGTGAACCCACCAGCGCCGCGAACAGCCCAACGATGCAGAGATTCCAGATCAGGCTCGGACTCACCCCCGCCACACGCGCGGTTTGCAGGCCCAGTACCAGGGCACACAGAACGCCAAGCGCGGTCATCACGCCATACGACGGGATCAGCAAAGCTCCGATGTGAAAGAGTTGAGGGTGCACCTGCGAGAAGAATATCTTCTTCAGCGGGACACAGCAGGACCAGGGTCGATATATCCCGAAGCCAAGGCTTTAAGTCGACGCCAAAATCAGAATGCGGCGACCTTTCTCGTGCATCACCAAGCTACAGTAACCCTGATGCTGCTTTAGAAATCCGACCCACTGGGCCGTGGATGATGCGCTGGTGAACCCGTCCTAAGACGGTGGAGCTCCCCGCGGTTCTTTAGGCATTCCGGACTGGCGGACACGGCACACGGAACCGTAATGGACGAGTAGAGCTCCTGTTCAATGAATGTTGGTTCATCCAGCGTTGACCACCTCACCTGCTTTGCAGGCCGGTTTCTATTGCGGATAGTAGGGACACTTGCGAGGAATTGCAAGTCTTGTGCGGGAACACCGAAGTGTGATACCGTCATGCGCTTTCCCGAAAAGAAGCCCGTTCCGAATCGGGAGACGCACTGCCCCTCGTTCAGAATTCGCTACGATCCGGTTGCGCGCCGCTCGTCGAGCACTTCGTCCAGGAGTCCGTTGAGTGTGGCGGCCCTGGCACGGCCCAGCCGCGCGTCCCCGCCTCCCGAGGATTGCGACAACTCGTCGGCGAGGTTGAGCGCGGCAAGCACCGCAACGCGCAGCGAATCCACCGTGCGCCCCTGCGCCGACACGGCGCGCATCTTGGCGTCGACATACTCAGCGAGCTGACGAACGTGTGCCGGATCTTGCCCGCTCAGGTTGTACGTCTGGCCATAGATGCTCACTGTGGTGTAACCGGATTTGTCGAGACCCTCTTTCGGCATACCAACCTCACACTTCGAGCGCATCGAGCTGGGCCAGCAAACGTTCGACTCGCTGCCGCACGTGGTCCCGCTCGGCGCGCAACGACCGCACTTCCTGGTTCAGCTGCTCCACCAGCGATTCCTGCTCGGCCGCCCTTGCTTCTGCATGCGAAGCCCGGTCTTCAGCTGCGACCCGGCTCTGGCGCTCCCGCTTCACAACTTCAATCGTGCGCAGAATGCGCTCTTCCAGCGATGCGAAATCATTGGCGCTGAATACAAGCGCGGACGTGCCCGTTTCCTGCTGATCTAGCTGCGACTCTTCAATCTGGGATTTCAAAGATGATACCGACATGAATAATTCAACCTCCGCCTGCTTGGCTCGTGTCAGTATACCGCCGGTTGAGCGCGCGTTTTCCTAAGAACGCAGCCTCGCCCCTGCCCGGCCTACCGCCTCCACGATGCGCGACTGGAACTCCTGCAGTTCCTCTTCGCGCAGCGTACGGTCCGGAGCCTGGAAGGTAGCGCCGAGAAGCAGTGAAGACTCGCGCGCGCCCAGCCGGGCATCGCGGAACACTTCCCGTACGCGCCAGTCGATCAGCTCCGGAATCGCCAGCGAAGCCAGCGCGCTATCGATACGCGCCCATGTGGTCCCTTCGCTCACAATGAGCGAAAAATCCCGCCGGACCGTCTGAAATCGCGAAGTCTCCCGCGCAACGGGCTGGCGCAGCGGCTGTTTGTACAGCCGATCCAGGTAGATTTCTCCAATCAGCACCTGATCCTTAATCTTGCGCGCAGCGGCTTCGTTGGGATGCAATTGGCCAAACCAGCCCACCGTTAAACCCTCCGCAGCCACCCGCGCAGAGCGGTAAGGATGAAGCCAGGCAGGCGTCAGCGCCGCATCCCCCGGGAAGCGATCGAAGTAGATGGTGCGCATCTGAAAACGGGAAAGGACCTGTTCGACAACGCCTTTCAGATCATGGAACTCAATGGAACGCGCCGGATGAAAAGCGCTCTGTTCGGGAAGCATACCTGCCGCGCTGAAAGCAACTGAGGGGCGCTCTTCGACGCGCTCCGTGGTGCCGCTGAAAACCGTGCCCATTTCGAACAACCGCACGTCGCTCACATCACGATGCAGGTTGCCCGCAAGCATCGCCAGCATGCCGGGCACCAGCGACGGCCGCAGCACGCCCGCTTCCTCGTTCAAGGGATTGCCGAGCGGAACCACCAGCCCCGGCTGCGGCGCGGTCAGGCTGGCTTCAGCCGCGGAACAAAACGTGCTCCCAATGGCTTCATGGAACCCCGCGGCCAGCATGGTCCTCCGCACTGCCAATTCGCTCTCCGCCCAGGGCAGCGCCTTCACGCCTTCGCCGAAGGCCGGAAGCGTGTTCGCAAACCGGTTGTAACCGTAGACGCGCGCGACCTCTTCGATCAGGTCGATCTCGCGTTCCAGATCGAGCCGCCAACCGGGAAGTTTCACCTGCCAGACAGCGGGATTCTTTCCTGACTCCGCCAGCCCCGCTTGCTGCGCGAGTGCCGCTTTCAGTTCGCAACCGAGCCCCGTTAACACCGTTTCCACCGTCGCCGCCGTGATGCCTTGCTTGTCCTCCGTCTTGCCCAGGATGCGGTGCACCTCGCCCAGCGCCAGCGTGACCGGCCTGCGATGCGCGGTACGGGATTCCCACGCCGCAACGCGAGCATCCACCAGCTCTCCTTCGAGCGAGCCGCCGTTGGCCAGAAGGATTCGGCTCACCAGGGCCGACGCAACCGGTCCCGCATTGAAATCCGCTCCGCGTTCGAATCGGTGACTGGCATCCGTATGCAAGCCGTGACGACGCGCAGTGCGCCGCACCGCCATGGGCTCGAACCACGCCGCCTCGACGAGAACATTCCTGGTCTCGGCCGTAATCATCGAGTCCCATCCGCCCATCACGCCTGCCAGCCCAACCGGCTTCGCGTGATCCGCGACCACCAGATCCTCGGAGTCGAGGACGCGCTCGACCCCGTCCAGTGTCTTCAGTTTCTCTCCGTTGCGTGCGCGGCGCACAATGATACCGCCCTCGAGCTTGTCCAGATCGAACGCGTGGGTCGGCTGTCCCATCGCCAGCCACGCAAAGTTCGTGGCGTCGACGGCATTCGAAATCATCTTCTGCTCGAGCAGCTTGAAATAGGTCGCCACTTCGGCGCCGGCGAACCAGTCGCGCGATGTGCCGATGCTCACGCCCTTCAGCACCCGAGCAGTGAACCGGCCGCAGCCATCCTGCGCCTCGATCTGGACCGAAAAGGACTCGGCGCCTGGCGCATGCCGGGGCAGAGTGACATCCAGTGGCTTCAACTCCACGCCATAGATCGCCGCCGCCTCGCGCGCGATGCCGTAATGATTCATCGCGTCCACACGATTGGTCGTGATGTCCGTCTCGTAGAGCGAGCCATTGCCCGGTCCGAGATCGTAAATGCCCTCGACAGCGATGCCACGCAACGTCAGGTCCTCGGCAAGCTGCGTGTCAGAGACGGGCAACTCGGGAAGATATGTGCGAAGCCATTTCGTAAGAATCTTCATGATCGTTCCTTAACGAGCGAGACCGCCAGTCAGCGAGTCAGCATCATCGAAGGTTGCCGGTCGTCCATTGATCAGCCGCGCGACCTCTTCACATTGCTCCGTCCGGTTTGCGAACGCTGGCTGACCTACTGACTTGCTATGCAAACTGCCCCAAAAACCTCATATCTCCCGCAAACAGCTGCCCGATTTCGCTGATGCCGTACTTCATCATCGCGATCCGGTCCACGCCCATGCCGAACGCGAAACCGGAGATCTTCTTCGGGTCGTACGCCGGCTGCTTCTCCGCGGCAAACGCAAATACTGCCGGATCGACCATGCCGCAGCCCAGCAGCTCAATCCATCCCGACTGCTTGCATTTCCGGCATCCTTTTCCTCCACAAAAAATGCAGCTGATCTGCACATCGGCCGAGGGTTCAGTGAACGGAAAAAACGAGGGGAAGAACCTCGTCTTCACCGATGAGCCGAACAGCGCCTTCATCGCGTGGTCGAGCGTGCCCTTCAGATCGCCGAATGTGATGTTGGTGTCGACGCACAGGCCCTCCACCTGGTGGAAGATCGGCGAATGCGTCGCGTCGGCTTCGTCGTTGCGGTGCACCTTGCCGGGAATGACGATCCGCACCGGCGGCGGCTGCGATTCCATGGTCCGCATCTGCACCGGAGACGTATGGGTCCGCATCAGCAACCGGTCCCGCTGCGGGCGGCGTTCCTGGTTCGCAATCACCAGCGTGTCCTGCGTGTCGCGTGCCGGATGTCCCGGCGGAAAATTCATGCACTCGAAGTTGTAGAAGTCGGTTTCGACCTCCGGCCCCACTCCCACCGAATACCCCAACGCCGCAAACACCGACACGATCTCGTTCATGGTGCGCGTGATCGGGTGCTCCGCGCCGATAAGGCGCCGGGAACCGGGCAGCGTAATGTCGATCGCCTCGGCCTTCAGCGTTGCATCGGTAGGTCCCGCTCCCAGCGCGGCCTCATACAAGCCATCAACCAGGCCCTTGAATGCATTAAACCGGACGCCGAGCGCCTTTTTCGCTCCCGGACGCGCAGCCTTCAGCCACCGGCCCGACACCTCATTGAGACGGCCCTGCTTGCGCCCGAGCCATTCCAGGCGAAATGCCTCCGCGTCAGCCTCACCATGGATCTTTGCGGCAGAAGCGCGCGCCTGCGCCTCCAGCGCGGCGAATGCCTTGTCGAGCGCGGCCTCGTCATAGGCCGGCAGATTGGGTAGTTCGTCGTTGGTCATCTTGAATTTTCAGGATAAATCACGGCATTTGGGCTGCGCCCGGCGGCCCGTCTTACTTCCAGTCGTCGCGCGCGTTCGTGAGGCCTTCGTTCATCACCGCGTCAAACCCGGTGCTCTTCTTGATGAAGATCTCGCTGAACGCGCGGTCCTGCCGCAGCAAAATCGCCTGCAGGCGGACCAATTCCAGCAGCGCGAGGAACATCGCCACCAGCGCCCGCTCCGACTTGGTGTGACTCAGCAGCCGCCGTAATGCCACCGGCTTGTCTTCCATCGATAACCGCCGCCCCAGAAACTGGATCATTTGGCCCACCGTGATCGTGTCTTCCTGCACGTCGAACACCGGCCGCGTGCGGGCGCGCTCCATGATGTCACGGAAGATGCGCACCAGGTCCACCGTATCGGCCGCAATCTCGGGCTCGGCATTCACGTCATCCTTGAACTCGCGTGACCCGGGATTGGTCCAGCTTGCCGCTTCTAGCATTTGCTTCTGCTGCAGCATCTGCGCGGCGTTCTTGAATCGCTCGTGCTCGAGCAGCCGCTCGACCAGTTCCCGCCGCGGATCTTCTGCGGCATCTTCGGGTCCCGACGGCGCGCGCGGCAGCAGCATCTTGCTCTTGATGTGGATCAGCAATGACGCCGTGTAGATGAACTCCCCCGCAACGTCCACGTCGCTGGCTTTCAGCTGGTTCACATATGTCAGAAACTGCCCCGTGATCTTCGCAATCGGAATGTCATAGATGTCGATGTCCTGCTTGCGGATCAAATCCAGCAGCAGATCGAGTGGCCCATCGTATACCTGCCCCACGGTGACCGAGAACGGCGACTCCTCCACCGGCTCTTCCGGCTTCTTCGCTTTCGCCGAGGGTCTTGCCGACCTTTCGGGCGAGGTCAGCACCAGCGGCGGAAGTTCTTCGGTCTTTCTGGGAGGCTCACTGGGCTCGGGATCAGGCCGCGGCTCGGGATCAGGTTGCGGGTCTTTCCGCGGTGACTCGTTCGGTTCGGGTTCGCGCACCGGCCCGCGCTCGGGCTCAGGTTCCTTCACCGGATCGGAGGGCGTGTTTTTCGGATTAAGAGAGGAATCAGTCAATTCGGTTTCTGCTTTGGGGATCTTCCATGGTCTCACTGTGGCATCTGCATCGCCGCTCTCACTTCCACCATGGTCTGCTCGGCGCGTTTGCTTGCCCGCTTCGAGCCATCTTCGAGGATATCCCGGACCTCCCCATCTGTGTACCGTGCTCTCCGCTCCTGGATCGGATTCAGGATTTGCACCAGCGCATCCACCGCCCAGCCCTTGCACTCGATGCAGCCGATCCCCGCCGATCGGCAGCCGGCGTAGACCTTTTCCAAGGTCTCAGCCGTCGAAAACACCTTGTGCAGATCGCCCACCGGGCATTTGTCAGGATCGCCGGGATCACTTCGCCGCACCCGTGCCGGATCGGTCACCATCGTCTTCAGCTTCTGCCGCACCACCGGCTCCGGGTCCGACAGCAGGATCGTGTTGCCATAGCTCTTCGACATCTTGCGCCCATCGGTCCCGGGCAGCTTGGGAGACGGTGTCAGCAGGACATCGGGCTCGGGCAGCACTTCGCGCCCATTCAGTTGATAGAAATGGTTGAACCGCCGCGCAATCTCCCGCGTCAGCTCCACGTGCGCCTGCTGGTCCTGGCCCACCGGCACGTACTTCGGCTGGTACAGCAGAATGTCCGACGCCATCAGCACCGGGTAGCCGAGGAATCCGTAGGTCGTCAGGTCCCTGTGCGTCAGGTTCTCCTGCATCTCCTTGTAGCTCGGAACGCGCTCCAGCCATCCCAGTGGCGTGCTCATGCCCAGGTACATGGGCAGCTCAAAGTGCTGCGGCACGTGGCTTTGCACGAACAGCACCGTCTTCGCCGGGTCGAGCCCCGCGGCCAGATAGTCGAGAATCACTTCCTTTGTATTTGGCGCGATGTTCGAGGTATCGGCGTATTCGGTGGTCAGCGCGTGCACGTCGGCGATAAAGAAGTAACACTCGTACTGGCTCGAATCCTGCAGCTTGACCCAGTTGGCCAGCGCGCCCATGTAGTTGCCCAGGTGCAGCTTGCCGGTGGGACGCATCCCGCTTAAAACGCGCGGGCGTGAAGAGGATGTGGATGGGTCTAACATGAGGCTTATCGATTTCCGGATCAATTCAGAAGAATGCCTTGTGATGGGCTCGTTCCATTGTAGCGGCAGGCCGACTCGCTCTACACGTGAGTCAGCGCAAAGTAGATCATCCCCAGCGCCGGTCCGAGAAACATGCGGATGATCGTTCCGCCGACCAGGATCATCAACACCCAGCTCAGCCAGTAGGGAATCCGGTCGTAAGCCTGCATGGCGTTATAAGGCAGCAGGTTGCGCAGCAGATGGCTTCCATCGAGCGGCGGCACCGGCAGCAGGTTAAAGACGAACAACGACAGGTTGATCAGAATCAACAGCGTGCACACCAGCACCACCGGGTGCGGCATGCTCACCGCAGGCGAACCGAGCACCGCAAGGAATGATCCAATCACCACCGCGCGCCCGTTGGGAAGCGCCACCGCCATGAGGATCAGCGCAATGAAAGCAAAGACGACCAGAACCAGGTTCGAGACGGGACCGGCCAACGTCACCAGGTTCTCGTCGCGGCGGATTTTCTGGAAGTTGCGGCTGATGACCGGGGTCGGCTTGGCCCAGCCGATCAGCATGCCGCCGAAGAGGCCGAATCCAATCAACGGCCCGAAAATCGCGAGTGCCGGAAACAGCAGCGTCCCGATGGGATCGATGTGGTACATGGGGTTCAGCGTGATCCGGCCTTCGAGTCGCGCCGTCTGATCGCCCAGCAGCGACGCCGTCCATGCATGCGCGCATTCATGGAAGCTCAACGAGAAAATGAGCAGAACGAACTCGAACACACAGATCAGAAAGGCAGCGGATTGCAAACCAACGCTCCAGGTACAGCAAAACTTCAGGTTAGCACGCTGGAATTTCAGCAAAACGGCCCTGTGACAGCCTGTTCGGTCGACTACGTCCTGAACACCGGGTACGCGCCCACAACCTCGCCCGCGCCCACATTCTGGCCGCCCATGAGGATGGTATGGGTCCCGATCTTTGCGCCGTCTCCGATGTTCGTTGGGGTCAGCCGGACGTGTTCCATATCGTTTGCCTCGTAGGCGTGCGAAAAGATGCGCGAGTACGAGCCGATCACCACGTTCTTGCCGACCTTGATGCCGCCGCGGTCGTTCAACAGCACGCGCTGGCGGATCATGGCTCCGTCGCCGATCGAGAGGTTATAGCCGTAGGTCAGGTCGACGCCGTGATAGATCTTCACGCCCGATCCCATGTGGTCGAAGATGTGCCGCCCCAGCATGCAGCGAAAACGCAATCCCAGCCAGGTGTTCAGCCCGATGGGCGAGCGATCGAACATCTGCCAGAACCAGAGCAGCGGCTTGCGAGGTGCAAAGCGCTTGGGGTCAACGTCGGCGAAGTGCTCCGCCTCGAGCGTCACGTTCTCCGGGTCCATCGACATGCTCAGCACGTTGCCCGGCAATTCGCTGGTCAGCGTCAGGTTCAGCTTCCCGGCATGCGGACGCCCCAGGTAAAGCTGCCACAGCTGGTCGCGCACGATCTCTGCCCGTCGCTGCGGCGAGCTGTGCCGAATGAACTCATCGTCGAGAAACTTGATCCACCTGCGATAAATCTCTTCCGCTTCAGGAGCAGGATGCGGTGCGGCGTTCGAAGCGGAAGGCGCGGCATTTGCATTCGTTGCCATACGCAGGACGATAAACCAAACCGCCCGCGCCCTGCGAGTGCATCGCCCGCGGGTTCTCGCCAGCCAGTGTGATGTGAAGGGTACGAGCTTTAGCCCGTAACGGAAACCAGCCAAAGCAGAAAAGTGGCTTTGGCCGCTGAGCGCAGGACACTTCACGCGGACAGACGGCCTGAGCGTTATCCTGATAGGTCCGGCAAACCCAAAAAACTGGGTGCCCCGTCCTGGCATGTCAGGGTGGGTTTCCGTCAGAAATCGAGATCCGCATGTCCGAAGAAACCACCACCTCCGTCACCCCAACCGTTCCGCCAACGTCGGCCCCGCCGCAGGTGGCGACCATTGCGACCCTGGGCCAACACGAAGGCCAGTCCGTCGTCATCAAGGGCTGGCTCTACAACTCGCGCGAAAGCGGCAAGCTCCTGTTTCCCATCTTTCGAGACGGAACCGGCACCGTGCAAGGCGTGGCCCACGTCAAGAGCGTGCCCGCGGCCGTCTTCGAAGCCTTGAAGGGGCTCACGCAGGAGTCCAGCGTGATCGTCACCGGCAAGGTGCGTGCCGACAAGCGCGCTCCGGGCGGCTACGAGCTCGACATTGAAGATGTCCAGGTCGTGCAGCGCGTGCCCGAGTCCGATCCCTACCCGATCACGCCCAAGGAGCATGGCGTCGACTTCCTCATGGAGCGCCGGCACCTCTGGATCCGCTCGCCGCGCCAGTCCGCCATCCTGCGCATTCGCGCCGAAATCATGCGCGCCGCGGCGGAATATTTCGACAGCAACGGATTCATCCGCACCGATCCGCCGATCCTCACGCCGGCCGCCTGCGAGGGAACCTCAACGCTCTTTCCGGTCGACTACTTCGGCGACCCCGCGTTTCTCACGCAATCGGGCCAGCTCTATATCGAGTCGACTGCGCTCGCCCTCGGCAAGGTCTACAGCTTCGGCCCCACCTTCCGCGCCGAAAAATCGAAGACCCGGCGCCACCTCACCGAGTTCTGGATGATCGAGCCGGAGGTTGCGTATTGCGATCTCGACTGCCTGATGGAGTTGGCCGAAAACTTCATCTCGCACATCGTGCAAAGCGTGCTCAAGAACCGCGCCCCCGAGTTGCAGACCATCGGCCGCGACCCGGAGAAGCTCAAAAACATTCTTCCGCCGTTCCCGCGCCTGCGCTACGACGAAGCGGCAAAGATGCTGAACGACGCCCACAAGAAGGGCGAACTCGAGCAGCCCTTCGAATACGGCAACGACTTCGGCTCGCCGGATGAGACATGGCTGAGCGGGCAGTTCGACCGGCCCGTCATGGTGCACCGCTATCCAGCCGCCGTGAAGGCGTTCTACATGGAGCCCGACCCCAAGGACCCGAACTTCGCGCTCTGCGTCGACGTGCTCGCGCCCGAGGGATACGGCGAGGTGATCGGAGGCTCGCAGCGTCTGGCCGACTTCGAACTGCTCAAGTCGCGCATCGAGGCGCACAACCTTCCGCTGGAGTCGTTCCAGTGGTATCTCGACCTGCGCCGCTACGGCAGCGTTCCCCACTCCGGATTCGGAATGGGCATCGAGCGCGCCGTCGCCTGGATTTGCGGCCTCGACCACGTGCGCGAGACAATCCCGTTCGCGCGGACCCTGCACCGGATCTATCCGTAAAACGAGGAACTGAGGGCGCAGAGACCGAGGCCAGAGAAGCAGAGAAAACAGAGAAACAGTGAACCAATCGTGCGCGGAGGCGTTCACCGTTTCGCAGCTTCACGGCGCCCTGCCCGCGATGGATAATTCATTTTGATTTCAGACTTAACCTTTGAGCGGATTAGGATTCGATGTCCAACATGGCTTTTCATCGGGTCACTGATTGAGTCAGGGGAATAATCTTGTCTGGCGCGCTCTTTCAAAGCGCCTCCTCTCACTCCCAAGTCCGTTCTGACCCCTGGCCACCGCTTCTCTGCTTCTCTGCTTCTCTGCTTCTCTGCTTCTCTGTCTCTCTGCTTCTCTGTTTCTCTGCTTCTCTGTCTCTCTGCTTCTCTGTTTCTCTGCTTCTCTGTCTCTCTGCTTCTCTGTTTCTCTGCTTCTCTGCTTCTCTGTTCCTCACTGCCCTCAGTCCATCCCGTTCCCACCCAAGCACCTCTCGCTCTGATCTTTGGCGAGCTCCGCCGCCGGTAGAGTATGCTTGTCACCCAGAGACTTCCCCCGGTTGAGCTTGAATCTGCCGTCTCGTTTCACGGAGGCGACGAATGCCCTTGAAACCCGCGGGCCCTGCGCTGGGCAAGCCCCGCCTGTCTTGCTGCTTGCTCTCGCTTCTCTTGCTCGCGGGCCTCGCCGCCTGCGCGGCCGCGCAACAAGCCCCCAACACACCCAAAGATTCGAAAACCTCCGGCGATGCCCTGAACGCCGCCGGCGCCGCTGACGCCTTCAACGCCCGCATCGGCAATGCGGTGGTGGTGCTGACCGGCCCGTGGAAGTTTCATCCCGGCGACAACCTGGGCTGGGCCGAGCCCGGCTTCGACGACTCCGGCTGGACCACGCTGGACCTGACGCCGCCGGCAGGCTCCTACGATCCCGTCACCGGATCGAGCGGCTTCGTTCCCGGCTGGACCGCGCACGGCTATCCGCACCTGACCGGCTACGCCTGGTACCGCCTGCGCATCGACCTCGATCACCGCGGTTCGGAGTCGACGCCGCTGGCGCTCACCATGCCGATGAACTTCGACGACGCCTACCAGGTCTACATCGACGGGCAGGAGGTGGGGCAGTTCGGTCGCTTCGGCCGGAACGACGTCACGTTCTATAACTCGCAACCTGCGTCGTTTTCCGTGCCTGCCGGAATCCGCAACGGGCCGGTCACGATTGCGGTGCGTTTCTGGATGGACTTCGACACGCCGCTCCAGTCTCCGGATGCGGGGGGATTGCATGGGCCGCCGATCCTTGGCGAAGCCTCGGCGATTGACGCAATGCTGAAGCTTGAATGGGACGCGGTGGGCCGCACGCAGGTGGGCAACCTGCTATCCGGGACATTCCTTTTCCTCGCCGCAGTGCTCGGGCTGACCCTGTTCTGGTTTGACCGGCGCGAGCCCGCGTATCTGTGGCTGGGCCTCGCCTGCGCGCTGGGCGTGGTGGAACGCGCGGCGGTGATGACCGGGTACTACTCGCTGGCCATCGCGATGGTGCCGGAGAACTTTTTTATCGACGTGCTTTCGCGTCCCATCTCGCTGGCGCTGTGGGCGCTGTTCTGGGCCTACTGGTTCGATCTCGATGACCTGCGCCGCGTCAAGCGGGCGGCCCTGGTTCTGACTGCGGCGCTGGTTGTGGGAATGGCGATGCTTCGGCCGCCGCTGTTTGGGAGGGTCGTCCCGGTTCAGTTCGAGGATTTCCTGCTGCCCCTCACGCTGGTACTGAAGCTGCTGCTGGGCGCGCTGTTGTTGTGGATCACCTATCGCGGCATCCGCAAGCAGCAATCCGACGGCTGGCTCGCCCTGCCGCCAATCCTGCTGACCATCGTCTGGATGTACCAGGAGGAACTCGCCGTCATTCACGTTCCCACCATCTTGCGTCTCGGCGGGCTGACGATCACCGGCGGCGTGATTGCGACGCTGCTGATGCTGGCCATCGTCTCGGTGCTGCTGATGCGGCGCTTCGTGCGCGGCCAGCGCGAGCGCGAACTGTGGCGGCTTGAGATCGAGCAGGCGCGCCAGGTGCAGCAGGTTCTCATTCCGGAAGATCTGCCCACCATTCCCGGCTTCCGCCTGGCCAGCGAGTACCGCCCCGCGCAGCAGGTAGGCGGCGACTTCTTCCAGATCATGCAGACACGGGGCGGAGGCGTGCTGGCTGTCGTTGGCGACGTGAGCGGCAAGGGCATGCCGGCGGCCATGACGGTGAGCTTGCTGGTCGGAACGTTGCGCACGCTGGCTCACTTTACTGACAGCCCCGGAGAGATGATCGCCGCGATGAATATTCGCATGATGGCGCGCAGCCACGGCGGGTTCACGACGTGCATGGTAATGCGGGTTTCGCCCGACGGCGTCGTGACGATCGCGAATGCAGGCCATCTTTCGCCGTATCTCGAAGGCAAGGAGATGACCGTCGACAGCGGGTTGCCGCTGGGTCTCAGCGCCGATACGAAGTATGTCGAGTCGGTGTTCCGGCTGGCGGAGAATCAGCAGCTGACGCTCGTGTCGGATGGCGTGGTCGAGGCGCGCGGGAATGGCGGCGAGTTGTTCGGGTTCGAACGGACAGCGGCAATTGCATCCCAATCGGCGGAATCGATTGCAGCGGCAGCCCAGCAGTTTGGCCAGGCCGACGACATCACGGTTCTCACCCTGATGCGCGTTTCGGCGCGCGAGGAGTCGGCGACGAAGGTGGCAACGTCGGTCTTGTCGCTGGCGGAGTGAGGAGCGCGGGGTGGCGCCCGTCCATCCCGAGCTATTCCGAAACGGAGGCGAGATAATGCGCCGTTATCACCACATTGGAATTCCTACAACCCAACCGAGACCGGGAGAGCGCCACATCGAGCGTCTAAAGATCTTCCTTGTCGGACACGAAAACAGCGAGTATGGCGTGGAATGGATGCGGTTCGAAGCCGACGCACCGGTTCCCGAGCTGGTCCGGCAAGTGCCGCATGTTGCTTTTGAGGTGAGCGACCTTGCGTCCGAGCTGGCAGGCCGGGAAATTTTGATTCCGCCGAACAGCCCATCCGACGGAGTACGCGTCGCGTTCATCGTCGAAAACGGCGCACCCATTGAGTTGCTTGAGTTCACCGACCCCAACCATCCGGATCGGCGATAAGACACGACCTGGAGTTCAAGACGTTGCTGCCGATGCCGCGGCGCACCCTGAGGACACTCATCCGCTTACGCCAACCTCAACCAACTTTCCACGGACAGCAGTGACTTCCGGAATCCCCTGCGCCGGTTTTGCAATCAAAATGAACTGCAGCTTTCTTCTGGGAGCTAAATCATGTCCACAACGTTATCTATAAGTGAACTGAATGAGATGAAACACGCGCCTGCCGGCCTGTTGCCGGCCATTTCAAAACGTTGGAGCCCGCGCTCCTTCTCTGACCGTGATGTAAGCCCCGCCGACCTGGCCAAGGTGTTTGAGGCAGCCCGCTGGGCGCCGTCGTCGAGCAACGGCCAGCCATGGACCTACATTGTCGGCCTGCGTAACTCAGAGACACACAAGAAGATCGCTTCGACTCTTGTGGGATTCAACCAGGCATGGGCGCCTCTCGCCTCGGTCCTGATCCTCGGCCTGGCCAACACCAAGTTCGCCAAGGACGGCAAGCTGAATACCTATGCTTTCTTCGACTTGGGCGCTGCCACCGGGTTCCTCGTCCTGCAGGCCACTGCATTGGGAATCGCAACCCACCAGATGGCAGGTTACGATCATGACGCGATCCGGAAGATTCTGGAAATCCCTGAGGACTATGCGCTGGGATCGGTGATGGCACTCGGCTACCAGGACGAGCCTGCCAAACTGCCGAACCCAAAACTCATCGAAATGGAAACCTCGGCCCGTAACCGTAAGCCGCTCAGTGAGTTCGTCCTTTCGGCGTTCGGCCAGCCGCTCAACCTCGGCTGAGACCCATTACCTTCAGGACTCCCCTTCGGCACCTCCCTGCGGGCCAGCCCCGTTTCCCGCGCTAGAGTGGGATTCGGAGGCCCCCGTTGGTTATTGCTGACCCGCCTCGTCGAACCGCCCGCCGCCCACCCGTGCGCACCGCCCGGCGCCGGATCGCGACTGTCCGCCGCAAGGTCCGCAGTTCGGGCCGCCGGTGGCTTCTGATCAGTTCTGCCGTGGTCGCGGGCATTGGCCTCTGGGCAATCCTGGCGCGCCACTTCGCTCCCGTTTCCAATACCAATCAGACTCGCTTCGATGCCATCGTCGTGCTGGGCAGTCCAGCCGACTCCGACGGCAACCCGACTCCCGAGCAGCTCGCCCGCGTGACCGAAGGCGTTCGCGAATACGAGCGCGATGTGGCGCCACGCATCATCTTCGCGGGCGGTGCGGCCGGCAATCGCTTTGTTGAAGCGCAGGTGATGGCGCGCGCCGCGGAGGCGCAAGGCATTCCGTCATCGGCGGTCTTTCTTGAACCGCAATCGCGCAACACGATGCAGAACGCCTGCAATGTTCTGCATGTGATGAAGTCGCATGGCTGGGACTCCGCCGAGATCGTCACCACTGCGCAGCATCTGCCGCGTGCCAGCCTCATCTTCGATCGTTTGCCCATCCAGTGGAGAGCGCATGCCGCGCCCTCGATGGAAGCCGATCCGGGGGGATTCAGCCGCTCCGCGATGGAAACACTGAAGACAGCGCGCTACCTCGTGTATGCGAGCTGGGCCGATCGCTGCAAGCCCTGATTCATTTGACTCCATGGCCCGACTGCGCGATTTGTTCGCGTAGGATTGCGCGTCGCGTTGCCAACCGAACATGACGCCAACCGTCTACTCAGAAGCTTCGCCGCACTGAGGGCGCATGCGTTTTGTCCGTGCTTCGCGCGCTTCGATTTTCTGGAGAAACCTCGCCTCCGGGCGCGTTGTCCGCGGTTGGCCCGGTCTTGTAAGCTGAGTGATGATGCGTCTTAAAGTAAGCTTTTTTGCTGCCATTGCAGCCGCTGCAATTTTCATCCCGTGTGTGTCGCTCGCGCAGACGCAACAACCCGCGCCGCAAGCACCTCCGCCGCCCGCCGCGCAGACCCCTGCCGGGCCCAGCTCGAGTGTCCCCTATTCTCCCGGCAATCCCCTGTCAGGAGTGCGGTACGACAACCGTTTCGACCTCACCGTAGGTCTGGCTTACGACCATATGAAGGCCGGCCCGACACTGCTGCAGGGCTCAAATCTCGGCGGACTCGATGTTTCAGGCTCGTACTGGTTCGCGAAGCACTGGGGCGCGGAAGGATCGGGCCGCGCCTACGTGGGCACCAGCGGCACCGCGCCGAATCCCTACAACATCCAGGGCCCTTTCGTAGCCCAGTATTTCTTTGTCGGCGGCCCCGAGTGGCTGGGCCCCCACAATGAGCACGGTGACCTGACCGCTCATGCGCTGTTTGGCGGCGTCTACGGCAAGTTCGAACAGGATCTTCGCGGACAATCGCCCTCGGTGGTCGATTTCTATAACGATCAGCTCGCCCCCGCCGCCATCATCGGCGGCCACATCGACCTGAACCGCTCGCCCCGCTGGGTGTTCCGCATCACACCGGATGCTGTCATCACGCACTACAGCATCAACTACGCTCCCAGCACGACGCAGTGGGACGTGAACTTCGCCATTTCCGTCGGCGTCGAATACAAGTTCAAGCGATTGCGCTGAACCCTCCGTTCCATGCGGGCCCGATTGCGCCCGTGGGACGCGGCATCTGTTTCCCGTTCCGGTACTTCGGATGGCTCCGTTTTTCTTCGGAATCAAGCTCATAGGCTGCGAGTGTCACGCGCGTGTGATATTCTCCACCGTTCAGAGCGGTTCCGGAATTCAGCGCGGGGATCTCCCCGGATAGAGCAAATCAAAGCAGGGGCAATCGGATATGGCTCATTCGGACATGAGAGAAACATTGGGTGTGCTTCTGGCGGGCGGAGCGGGCGAACGCCTCTTTCCCTTGACCCGCGATCGCGCCAAGCCGGCAGTTCCCTTCGGCGGACACTACCGCATCATCGACATCACGCTTTCCAATTGCACCAATTCCGGGCTCCGCAAGGTCTACATTCTCACGCAGTACAAGGCCCTCTCGCTGAACCGCCATATCCGCGAAGGATGGACAGGCATCGTTGCCTCCGAACTGGGCGAGTTCTTCGAGCTGCTCTCGCCCATGCAGCGCACCGGCACCAACTGGTACATGGGCACCGCCGACGCGGTCTACCAGAACATCTACTCCATCGGCAGCGAGCAGCCGAAGTACATGCTGATTCTCAGCGGCGACCACATCTACAAGATGGACTACAGCCGCATGCTCGATTACCACAAAGAGACCAACGCCGAGGTCACGCTGGCCACTCTGCCCATCTCACCCGATGAGGTCTCCCGGTTCGGCGTGGTTGAGGTGGGAAACACCGGCGAGATCCAGGGATTCCAGGAAAAGCCGGCGACGACCTCCTACCGTTCCCCGATTCACCCCGAGTCGGTCGACGCTTCGATGGGCATCTACGTGTTCAATACCGAGTGCCTGCTCAAGGCGCTCATCGCCGATGCCGAGGATCCCAACTCGAAGCACGACTTCGGACACAACATCCTGCCCAACCTGCTGGGCAAGAAAAAGATGATGGCCTACAGCTTCGTCGACGAGAACAAGCAGAAGGCTCTCTACTGGCGTGATGTGGGAACGCTCGATGCGTATTACGAAGCCAACATGGATCTGTGCTCCGTGTCGCCGGTCTTCAATCTTTACGACAAGAACTGGCCCATGCGCACGCGCGTCCGGCAGTATCCGCCGGCAAAGTTCGTCTTCGGCGAGCCCGGCCGCACCGGCATGGCCGTTAACTCAATCATTACGGCCGGCGTCATCATCTCGGGCGCATCGGTTTCGAACTCCGTGCTGTCGCAGGATGTGCGCGTCAACTCCTACTCCGACGTGGATGCCAGCATCATCTTTTCGCACGTGAATATTGGACGCCACTGCCGCATCCGCCGCGCCATTATCGACCGCGACGTGCATATACCGGAAGGCACGGTCATCGGTTACGACCAGGTAGAAGACAAGCGGCGCTACTTTGTCACCCCGTCGGGGCTGACGATCGTGACGCGCGACGCATCGCTTTTCGAGACGCCTGTGGATCCGGACTTTGCGGACCGGTACTGAGCGTCTCCGCAAAGCGATCACTCCGCCTCACCGACCTCCCGATCGGCTTCGTTGTCCAATGCCGGTCAGCGCGAGAATCCTTCATCTTCTCTGACCAAAAGCCGCCGGTTTCTCCCTTTTCAGCCTGACAATCATATCTTGACAGTCAGGATGAGATTAGAGTAACGTCGTTTCTCATGAACGAGCCGAACACCGACGTAATCCAGGGAACCCTGGACATGCTCATCCTGAAAACGCTCAGCCTGGAGCCGATGCACGGCTTTGGAATCGCCCGCCGGGTGGAGCAGATCTCGCGAAGCGTTTTCAAGGTAAATGCCGGCTCCCTGCTCACCGCTCTGCAACGGCTGGAGCGCGCGGGTTGGCTTGACGCCGAATGGAAGCAAACCGAGAACTCACGGCGTGCGAAAATCTACTCTCTCACAAAAGCGGGCAGAAAACAGCTCGAACTCGAAACCGCTGACTGGAATCGGCGCGCAGGGGCTATTTCCCGCCTGTTGAAAGCGGAGATCTGACATGCTTCTCTGGCGCCAATTCACGCGAGGTGCGCGCAGCCTCTTTCGTCCGGCGCGCAGCAATGAGGATATCTCCGCGGAAGTCCGGCAGTATTTCGAAGATGCGATTGCAGCCGGAATGGAGCGCGGGCTGAGCCCCCAGGAAGCGCAACGCGAAGCCCGGGCAGAGATCGGCAATCTGTCCCCGATCCAGGAAGAGGTGCGTTCGTACGGATGGGAGAACGCGGTTCGCACAATCCTGTTCGATCTGCGCTATGCGGCGCGCCAGCTGCGCACGCATCGCGTCTTCACCATCGTCAGCCTCGTCACGCTTGCGCTTGGCATCGGCGCCAGCACGGCGATCTTCAGCGCCGTCAATCCCATTCTGCTTTCGCCGCTGCCCTATCCGCATCCAGACCGTCTCCTGATGATCTGGAATACATGGCGCGGCGCGCGCTTCGAGCTTTCCTACGGCACGTACTACGAACTCCTCCAACGAAACCGCTCGTTCGATTCCATGGCGATTTTCGAGCCATGGCAGCCGACCCTGACAGGCAATTCCATTCCCGAGCGTCTCGAAGGCCAGAGCGTCAGCGCAAGTTTTTTCCGCGTCCTCGGCATAGCGCCGGCGCTGGGTCGCGATTTCGTGCCCGCGGAGGAAGCTGTGCGCGGGCCCCACGTGGTCATCCTGAGCGATGGCCTCTGGGAGCGTCTATTCCATCGCGACCGCGGCATCATCGGCCGGCCTATCAAGCTCGATGACGACAACTACACCGTCATCGGCGTGATGCCCGCCGGTTTCGAAGATGTTGTTTCGCCGGCTGCCGCGCTGTGGACGACCGCGCAGTACGATCCCAGCCAGCTCGCGACCCATTTCAATAGCTGGGCGTGGGAGTGGGGCCAGCATCTGCGGCTCATCGCCCGCGTGAAACCCGGCGTGAGCAGGGACCGTGCGATTGCGGAGATCAGAGAAATTGCGCGCAACCCCTTGCCCGATTTTCCGCGCCCACGCTGGGCCTCGCTGCAACAGGGGGTCATCGTCGACCGGCTCCAGGACTCCGTGGCGCACACCGTCAAGCCTGCTCTGCTTGCCATCGCAGGTGCGGTGGTGCTGCTGCTCGTGATCGCCTCTGTCAACGTGCTAAACCTGCTGCTGGCGCGCGGTACGGAACGCCGAGGCGAATTTGCGGTACGCGCCGCGCTGGGCGCCTCGCGGCGCCGCGTTCTGCGCCAGCTGATCACCGAGACTCTCCTGCTCTCTCTACTGGGCGGCTCCTGTGGTGTGGTCGTTGCGTATGGAGGGGTGCACGCGCTCATCTCGCTCAGTCCGCCGGGACTGCCGCGCATCGACGCGATCGCACTGGACTCGACGGCCCTGTTTTTTGCTCTCGCCGTCACGATGGGCATCGGTTTGCTCACGGGCATGATCCCGGCTATTTATCTTTCTCGCGCCGGCCTTCACTCCAGGCTCGAACAGAGTTCGAGGCACAGCGCGGGACATCACAACATCACCCGCCGCGCGCTGGTAGTAACTGAAGTTGCGCTCGCGCTGGTTCTGCTCGTCGGCACCGGGCTGCTGTTACGCAGCATGCGCTGCCTGCTCCAGGTCGATCCCGGATTCGAACCGGATCATCTGCTGACCCTGCAGGTACAAACTTCTGGACATCAATTTGACGAACTTCCGACAGCGCCTGGCGCCGGAGAAGCAGCGCGCCGACGCTTCTTTGAGCAGGCGCTCGATGCGGTGCGGCGTGTGCCGGGAGTGAGGGATGCGGCATTCACCAGCGTCCTTCCGCTCAGCGACGATCCGCCCGCAATCAGCATGTATGGAGCACGCTTCGAAAACGATCCTCCCGATGGCGGCCGAACCGTGTTCCGCTACGCGGTCAGCCCGGAATACTGCCAGACTATGAAGATCCCTTTGCGCAGCGGCAGGTTCCTGGATGAACGCGACACAGACTCCGCACCGCAGTCCGCGTTGATAAGTGAAAGCCTGGCGCGCAGCCAGTTCCCGCACGAGAACGCGATCGGCAAGCGTCTGCACATTGGCCGCCCCGATCGGCCCTGGTATACCGTTGTGGGCGTCGTCGGCGACATCAAGCAGACGTCGCTGGCCATCAATGATCCCGCCGCCGTGTATCTTTCCACGCGACAGACGTGGTTTGCCGATCAGACGCTTTCATTCGTGATCCGATCGTCCGCCGACCCCGGCTCGCTTGCCGCGACGTTCAAGAACGCCATCTGGTCGGTCGACCGCAACCAGCCCGTCGTGCGCGTGGTCACCATGACGCGGCTCGTCGAAGTCTCGGAGGCCGAACGCCGCTTCGTGCTCATCCTTTTCGCTGCGTTCGGAATCGTCGCCCTGGTGCTGGCGGCCGTTGGAATCTATGGCGTATTGTCGGGCAGCGTCAGCGAACGCACGCGCGAGATTGGCATGCGGGTCGCGCTGGGCGCATCGCGGCGCAACATTCTCACCCTGGTTCTGCGCGATGGACTGCTGCTGACGGCGATCGGAATGGCGATCGGTATCACGGGCGCTTTAGGTGCAAGCCAGCTGCTGAAGTCGCTTCTCTTCGGGATTTCGCGGCTCGACCCGCTGACGTATGGGCTCGTTGTGGTGGTCCTGGCTCTGGTCGTGTTCATCGCATGCGCGCTACCCGCATGGCGTGCTTCGAGAATCGATCCGGCAATCACTCTGCGGGCTGAATAGCGCAGCCGTGCGCAGCGGAACTTCCTCCATGGCTGAACCGGTCGAGATCATGACCCGCCGAACCGGCGGCGTGTCATGCGCCTCCCTCAATCCCCTGCGCCACGAATAGGAATTTCCATGAGGTGTCGAGATACAGCCAGCGCTGCGTGCTGAACCAGCTTGTGGGCAGGGCGGGAACGTGGAGCATGGTGTGCCCGTCGGTACAGATCATTTCCGTGCCATTCCAGGCAAGAAAGGTTCTTGATGCCAGGCCCACGCTGGCAGGGTGCGTGACCCGCTTAAGACAAACAGGGCATCGCTGCCGCTGGTCCAGCATCACCCAGCGCATGCCGAACAAGCAGATTGTGAACGACGAGATCAACTGCATGTACTGCGATGCAGCCGAATAGAGCGGCATGTGCCAATAGGCGAGGTCCAAGGAAGAAAAATAGGCAATGGGAAAGAGCAAGGAGATCTTGACGCAGAGAAATGCCCACTGCCGAATTCTCTTTGACCAGGTTGGCCTGTGCGAGCTGAAGCTTGACTCGCTCATCGAAACGGAGGCGACTGCGGGGAGGCAGAGAAGAGCCAGCAGCATGGTGAACAGAAAGATGTCCCATGGTCCGCGGGTTCGCTCATCAATCGAGACACCCCAGAGATCGTCGGCAGCGTAGTCGCCCGTGTACTCGGTAATATGAATGCGCCGGCTCCAGACCTCCGATTGTCCCCGGCGGCTTAAATGGGCGAGGACATATCCAGGACCCCCCGAAGGAATTTCGGAATCCGGTTCCAGCAACCACAGGTCGATCTTCCCCGGCAGCCTCCAGGATCCGAACGGAACGATTCCGGCCACTCGAGCGGTGCGTCCGCCCAATTCGATCACGCTTCCGGCGATATGCGGATTTTCGCCGAATTGCGTCTTCCAAATACGATCGCTAAGGATCACCGCGCGCTCGCTCGCACCGGCCTTGACCCCGGGCTCTTCATATCGCACTGCCAGGCCAAGAAGTGCGAAGAGATTCGAGCTGGCATGAGCAACGTTCAACGTGGTCCGATCCCCGGTTGAAGTCGACGCCGCCTCTTCCGCGATCCGATAGAACGCGAGACCGTCGAAATATTCCTGCCTCCGCTCCCTCCAACCAAGAAATTGCCGGATGGGAATGGTTGCCACCGAGTCGTCTCTGGAGCGCGCATCTTGAATCAGGACCAGGCCTGGCTTGACCTGAAAGTTCGAAGGGCGGCTCTCGGCGCGAACGCCGGGCAACAAGAGCGAAATTCCGTATGCAATGGCCAGCGCCGCGCAGAGCAGAAGAAGGCACTGCTGGGGCGAGCCGCTCCACCGAGCAAAAGGTTTTTGATCGCGCCATGACATGGTTCTCAGGCAAAGTGCATCGTGGAACGCCCCCAGGCAGAATCGCGTGATCTCCTCTTGCGCCTTCCACGAACCATACCCCGCCGGGATTCGCGCTTGCACAACGTGCCACAGTTCCGACAGCCACTCCTTCTTCCACTCCTTGCGCTGCGGCGCCGGCGCCAGCCATGACGCGCAAGTCACGAGCTCACGATGGACCCAGGCAAACCCGGAATCGGAGAGTCTCATACGGACTTCACCTCCGGGGACGGAATGATGCGCTCCAGGAGCGGATAGCGCCTGCGGGATGCATCCAGAGTCGATTTTCCTTCCGATGTCAGCTTGTAGTACTTGCGGGGCGGGCGCTGCTCCGCGTCCGCGATGGACTGGCGCTCCCAATGAGAACGGATCATCCGGTCGCGTTCCAGGCGTCGCATGGCTGGATAGACCGTCCCGCTCGGCAAGCCGGTCATTTCCATGATGCTGAATCCATAGATGAATCCGGCATGGATTGCCTGAAGGATAATGGCCGTGGTGTGGGAGAGCTTCGCCTCTGAAGCCATGTCAAATTCTACCTATGTAGTGTTCTACTTGACAACCGGCTATACCGATTGCTACATAGGGTAAGGAGCGGATGATGCTGGAGCTCGAAAACCTTTCGAAAAGCTTCCGGCGAATCCCCGCCATATCGAATATCAGTTTCAGCGTCTCAGCAGGCGAAATCGTGGGGTTCCTGGGACCGAACGGCGCCGGCAAATCAACCACGGTGAAAGTCATTACCGGCATGATGCGCCCCGACGAAGGGCACGTGTTCTTCGAAGGCCAGGACATCCGCAAGGACCTGGTTTCGTTTCGCGCCGCGATCGGCTACGTGCCGGAAGAAGCGCATCTTTACACCTATCTCTCCGGGCTGGAGTACCTGCAGCTCGTGGGCAGGCTGCGCGGCCTCGGCGAGCGGCTCATCTTAACCAAGGCAGCGCGGCTGCTCCGCCTGTTGCAGCTCGAATCGTGGCAGCATTCGCCCATATCCATCTACTCCAAAGGCATGCGCCAACGGGTCCTGATCGCCGCCGCCTTGTTGCACGATCCCAAGCTGCTGATCTTCGATGAGCCTCTTTCCGGGCTTGACGTGGTTTCGGCACGGCTCTTCAAGGATTTGCTTGAATTACTGGCCGCGCAAGGCAAAGCGATCCTTTACATCTCGCATGTCCTCGAGGTGGTCGAGCAGTTGTGCAACCGCGTAATTGTGATTGCGAAAGGCAAGATTCTGGCCGACGCAAGGCCTTCTGAACTGACGCGGCTCATGAGCCTTCCCAATCTTGAAAGCGTCTTTGCCCAGTTGGTGCAGCAGCAGGACACGCGAGTCGTAGCCAGAGAAATCGTCGAGGTCATGCAGGCCGATCATGCCTGACTCATTTCAGCGCCTGCTCCTGTTTTCCGGCCCTGAAGCGCTGTCGCTGAATGACCAGGCCGCGCTTGCGGCGGAATGCCAGCCTGAACGGAGTCAGTTCTCGCATCTCGTGACTCATTTCCTCGAGCGATTCTTCAATCATGAAACCGCATCGCCTGACGGCGACGCCAAGGCTCGATTGATTCTCGCCGGGTTTACCGTGGGCCTTCCGGGATTCGTGATGGCGCTGTTTCTGTGGCCGATCTACCACGGCTTCATCCGCTACCCGCAGGACCACCCGACTTTCGCCGTTCCCCCTCCCTATTGGCTGCAAGTCAACTATCATTTCTTTTACTTGGTGTATTCCTTCGTTGCCATGGGGATCGTCACCGTCTTCGAGTGGGACCTCTTCTTCCCCGACCTGCTCGACATGTATGTGCTGCAAACGCTGCCTATCCCCGCCAAAACAGTCTTCATGGCTCGCGTGACCGCCATTGCAATCTTCATTGCGGGCTTTCTCTTCGATGCCAACGTTCTCGCGCCGTTTGTGCTTCCCGCGGCAATCGATCCTCCGAATCTCGCGCGATTCCTCGCCGGCCACATTCTGGCAGTCGGCCTCAGCGGGCTATTTGCCGCGGCATCCGTTCTCGCCTTGCAAGGATTGTTGGTTGCGATTTTCGGAGAGCGCTTGTTTCGCCGATTCTCTCTGTTGTTCCAGGGCCTGCTGATTACCGCCTTGCTGATGCTGCTCTTCCTGTTTCCGGCTCTCTCGGGAGCAGTTCCTGCCTTGCTTCAGTCACAGAGCTTGCTTGTATCCTGCTTCCCTCCTTTCTGGTATCTGGGGATCTACCAGCGCCTCATGGAGGGCCCTTCCGCACTGCCGGTCTATACGAACCTCGCTCAGACGGGCTGTGTGGCACTGCTGATTACCGCAGGACTAACCGTGCTGGGATACCCCGTCGCGTACCTGCGCCGCGTGCGCCAACTCATCGAAGGCTCTGGCGGGCGGCCTGCTCGCTTCCAGTTCGGACGCCCGCTCGATGGTCTGCTGCATGCCAGTCTCTTCAGAACTCCGGAGCGGCGAGCCGTGTTTCACTTCATCCGTCAGACGATTTTGCGCGTGCCGCGATACCGCATGTATCTGATCGTCTTTGGAAGCGTCGGTGTCTCCGCAGTGGCGTCCATTGCCTTTCGCCTGTCGATAACGGACGGCCGGTTCCGCATGGTCATGTCACTCGACGGCATTCTCGCGGCCATGGGATTCATTGCTTTCTGGACGATCGCGGGCCTTCGCATGGCCCTTCTTGCCCCCGGGAATCACCAGGGCAGATGGGTGTTTCGAGTCATCCAGGGTCGTCCACCGCGTCTTGCTTTCGCATCGGGGTATTCGCTGGCAAGCGAAATCTGGGTCTTCATGTGGGCGCTAGCCATCACATGCGGAACATGGGCGGCGCTCCGGTTCTCAGTTCCCACGGAACCGCCCACCGTGCGCGCGGCAGCAAGCCAATTGCTGATTGCAGCCGGTGTCTGTCTCCTGCTGACCGATCTTCTCTTCCTCCACGTCCTCTCGATTCCTTTCACGGGAGAACAGCAAGGAGAGCGATCCAATCTCGCGGTCACGGTCCTCAAGTACGTCGCTTTCGTGCCGATTGTGGCGTCGGTTCCGGTCCTATGCGAACCGTGGATCGAAGGGAGCGTGGGTCATCTCGCCATCGCTTCGGTTGCGGTCCTCTTCGCGCATACATGCTTGCGGCTGCGCCGCCGCAGCATTCTGCGCGCCTATTGCGATGGTCCGTGCCTCGAGGAGGATGAAGAAGAATTCCCGATGAAGCTTGGGCTTCGTTATTGAGGCGGATCGAAATCCGGACCGTCGCGTGTGCCTGTTCGCGGCTTGTGACGGAGCCTTCTCCCTTCACACCCGGACGGCTTTTCGCGCGCGCTTGTCCTCGTACATGACATGGTCGGCCCTGGTGACCAGGTCCTTCAGGGATTCGGTTGAGAAGTGCTCGACGGTCACATGGCCGATGCTGAAACTGAGAGGGAAGCGCGGATCGACCTGCTTGCTCAGCTCCTTGGCGACCGTCTTCAGCCGCAGCGCCGCGATCTCGATGCCCACCATGCTGAACTGACCGGCGACGACGAACTCATCTCCGCCAAAGCGTCCCTTCACATCCGAGTCGCGGAAATTCGTGGCAATCACCTCCCCGGTCTTGGCCAGGTATTTCGATCCAACATTGTGCCCCAGGGTGTCGTTGATCTTCTTCAATCCATCGAGGTCGAGGAACAACACCGAGAAGGGCATCTTGGAGCGCTGCGCAATTCGGAGAGTCTGCTCTGCGAGGAGATAAAAGCCCCGCATGTTGTAGAGGCCGGTCAATTCGTCGCGCAGGGTGAGGTCGTGGATCTCCTTCTCCATGCCGTTGATGCGCCACACAATAAACAACAGCAATCCCAGCGAACACGCGACGGCCAGCGACGTCAGCAGCGCGGTGGCAAAGTGAGCGGGAATGAGACTGGGAAACACGATTTGCGCTTCACCGATTTCGCGCAGGAAGGGCCACAACAGAAGGATGGGCGCAAAACCGCGCGCGATCCGGCTGCCGATGCCGTGCCCGAGAAAGATCGAGAAAACCCCGAACTGAGCCTGCCTGAGGGTGATCACCGCGGTCAGCAGAAGGATGCTCGAGAGAACCTGGGGCGAGATGAGATCGGCGGAGGTGAGGCCGAAAAGGCTCAGCGTTCCGAACAGATCCTGCGAGATCAGCGCGAGGGCGAGAAGGCAGAGTATCGAGACCAGGATGTCAGCCAGGCGACGCGCGAGAACGCTGTCGCTGCGCATAAGGAAGATGACCACGGAAAGATACAGGAATGCTCCGGCCGAGAGCGACGACATGTCCCCGAAGTCGGAAACCGCGCGCGCAAACTCCTGAACGGGACCGGGCAGGCCGCCAAGCGAGACGTACCTCAGCACAAGAATGGAAGCAGCGCCGAGCGCCGGCAACACCGCAAAATAGTGGCCGATCTGCCGCATGGCCCACGAACTTCCCGGGTCTGACATGATCAGGCTGAGAGCACAAAGAACCGCGATGATCGCGATCGAGAAACTGAAGTTGGTCGTGATCGGGCCGAGGTATGGGCCCACCTGGGGAAAGAGTTGCGCCGATACTGCGAGAAGCGGAATGAAGAAAACCAGCCCAAGGCAGATTCGCTGGACCACCACCAATCCTCGCACTAAGGCGGGATCCGGCTGGCCGGGTGGCAGAGATGGAGTCAGCAGTCGCATGAACCCAATGAGGCAGGTGGATTTCGATTTTCATTATGACGTAAGTGGGGCCGAAATCTCTGAAGATTCAGCAGTTGGTCACCTTACCATCGTGCGCAGCGAAGGCTTTGCCAAATTTTGGGCGGTCAGGCCGAGAGCATGTCGAGTGCGGCAGTGGCGCGACCGAATGCGATCTGATTCTCGTCCTCGGATTCGAGGAACAAGTTGAACAGGTTCTCATAGAGGCCGCTCTTGCCGGCGAGCTTCTTCTTCCGCTCGCGCAGAAACGCGAACCGGAATGGCGAGCGCGATTCTGCTTCGGCTAGAAATTCTGATGAGAAAGAATCGGGAGCATTCGCCACCGCTCCGATGATCAGGGATCGCCAGCTCATGCGCAGCAGGTTTTCGAGCATCGCGGAAGCGTGGGGCAGCCCTCGCATCTCGTCGCCCACGCGCTCACTCAGGTTCAGCAACTGGCAGACGAGTGGATCGAGGATCTCCCCGGTTGCCGCTGATTTCGAGAAGATGGTCGTCGATCCCCGCTTCAGGTCCTCATCCAGGTCCTGCAGATCGTCGCCCAGCTGAAGCAGCACGCCCCAGGCAAAGCCAAATTGGGCTTCTTCCCGCCGCAGCCATCCGCGCGCCAGGCAGGCATCGGCCAGAACCGACGTTCCGCCTTTGGCGCAGCTGATCCGGAGTACTTCATCCTGCTCCATGATCCGGGGGCGCATCTGGGCGAGGCTGGCCTCCTGTGCCTGGTGAATCGCCAGCAGACAATCGAAGACCTGGTCATACAGCGTCCGAGGGAATTGGCGTTCGATCAGCTCAACGAGCTTCCAAAGGGTCACTTCGTGGCTGTTCAGCGGCGCCATGCTTTCCCCCCGCAGCCGCTGGCGGAATCGCGCGCTGAATTTCAGCTTGGCGTCCGCACCGATCTCGCGGCGGTCGAGGTAGTTGTCGGTATACGGATACAGCAGGCTGTAACCGAGGATCGAGGTCGTCATCCCGATGGGTTCGCCAAGAATCGGCTGGAGGCCACAGGCGGTCCAGGCATTGCGGCAAGCCTGGACGATGTCGGCCATGCTCAGAGCGGGATCGAATCGCCGCGCCCACCGCGCGAGACAGGTTCCGGCGGGCAGAAACTCGTTTTCGATCAGGGCGATGGCGGCCGGCTCCAGATCGAGGGCATGGGCGGCGAACTGGGCGAAGACGGCGATCATCTTCTGTTGGGTCAGGGTTCGCCCGGCTTGTCCCCGCCCCGGCCTCTTGACGAGTGCCTCAACTTGATTGAGGGCGCGATCGTAGGCCGCTTCGCGCTGTGCATGTTCGGCGATCCCGTAGCGCGGCGAATCGGGCATCGGCTGGCCGGCGCATTCCGTCCACAGGCTCATGGTTCTTGCCACTTGCGATGCAACCCACGTGTCGTCGAAGCGAGGCTCCATGGTGGTTGGATACGGAATCCTGCCGCGCCGCGTTCCAATCTGCTGTGGTTTGCCGGCCAGTCGCAATCGTCGTGCAGTTGCGGGAACCAAACGAGATAAATGCGCGTAGTCACAGCTATGCAGTGCGTGGGTACATTAAGCTGGAGCGTGGTGGGATTGGCAGCGCCGCCCAAGCCGTCGCGGCGCTCGCACGAACCCCGCAGGGCGGACGGAGCGTTTCCGCCGGCCAGAGCTCATTCCGCTGGCGCTCCCGGAGGAGCAACCGGCGCTCGCGCCCTGCGCGCGGAGGTAAGACCGCTGGAGATCGACTGGTCCCAAATTGTCCGTCGTTGCATGGACGGGGATTCCGGCGCATGGGCTGAGTTGGTCCGCACGCACCACCGCCGTGTCTACGGCTTGTGCTACCGCTTCACCGGGAATGCCGCCGACGCCGAGGACCTTACCCAGGACGTCTTCTTAAAGATTTATTCGAATCTATCCAGTTTTGATATGGCTCGCGGCAGCCTGCAGGTGTGGATCACCACCATGACCCGCAACCTGCTGGTCGATAATTTCCGCCGCACCCGCAACCAGCGCGCCACCGGCTCTCTAGACGAGGGTTGGGACGAAAGCGACGAAATGCGGCCTTCCGACCGGCTGGTGGCCGAGGGACCGTCTCCCCACGAGGCGGCCGCCCAGAAAGAGCTGGCCAAGATGGTTCAGGGCGCACTGACCCAGGTTTCGCCGGAGCTTCGCGAAGCCGTGATTCTAAGAGATTTGCAGGATTTGGACTATAAAGAGATCGCCCAGGTGCTGGGCATACCCGAAGGTACCGTAAAGTCCCGCATCAGCAGGGGACGCGCGGAACTTGCGCGCCTGCTTGAACGTAGTAAACGGGAGGTGATGTAACATGGCAGACCGCCCCTTCATTCCGAATTCTCCTGCCTGCGGCCAGTGGGAAACGCTCCTGGCTGACGCGCTGGACGGGCTGCTGAAACCCGAGGACGAGGCGACTTTCTCCTCGCACATGGCGATTTGCCCCGCCTGCACGGCCCTGTTTGAAGAGGCCCGGCGCGGCCGCGAATGGCTGGAGTTCCTCTCGCCTGAGCCGGAAGTGCCGGAAGGGCTTTTGGACAAGATCCTCGCGGCCACCGGCCCTGGGCAGGTTGCCGGATACGGGCTCGTCACCTCAAGCGACGCCACCATGCCGGCTCTTCAGCCCTGGCAGCGGCCCGGATTCATGGCCCGGATTCGCCGCTTTGCCGAACCGCGTCTCATGATGACCGCCGCGATGGCCTTCTTCTCGATCGCGCTCACTCTCAATCTCGCCGGCGTTCGCCTTTCTGATCTGCGCCTCGCGAACCTCCGTCCGAGCGCGGTCAGGCTTTACATGGAACGCCAGTTGACGATGGCCTCGACGCCCATCATCCGCTACTACGATCACCTCAGGCTCGTTTACGAAGTGGAAGCGCGCGTACGTGAAATGCGCCGCGGCAGCCAGGGCGAAGGTCCTGGCACCGAGCAGAAACAGAACACCCAGCCGGTCACGCCGGGTGAATCGAAGCAGAACCCTCCTCGCAAAGACGGCGGTTCCCGGGTGGACCCTCCGCAACAGTCCGTTACACCGATAACGCACGGTACCAGTGATTATCTTGAAACATCCCTCACGCTTAGAGCACGGCCCGCGCATTCCGGCGGCTCCGCACGAGCAACACGGGGAAGGAGCACAGTATGGACTGCGTAAATCACAGTGGCGTCGCAGCCACAGCCTTTTGCCAGAATTGCGGCAAGGCGCTCTGCGGCAATTGCGTTCGCAACCCGGCCCCCGGTCAGGTGATGTGCGAGCCCTGTGCCATTGCATGGCAGGGATTGCAGCAGCCCTTCGTTCCGCCGCCGGTCGGAAGCCCTAACCCGGTTGCCGCCGCTGTCCTGGGACTCATTCCAGGCGTCGGCGCCATGTACAACGGCCAGTTCATCAAGGGCCTCATCCATGTGGTCATCTTCGCGGTGATCATCAGCATCACCACGCACTATGGCCTGTTCGGGCTTTTTATCCCGGCGTGGGTGATCTACCAGGCATTCGAGGCGTATCACACCGCGGTCGCGCGGCGCGACGGTCTGCCGCTGCCCGATCCTCTGGGATTGAACGAAGTCGGCAACTGGCTCAGCTTCAGCAGCCATTCGCACCAGGCACCACCACCTGCTGCTGGTCCCAATCCGGCTAATCCCGGAGCCCCCGGCCCGCCTCCCGGCGCGTATCAGGCACCGTATTCAGGGCAGTATCAGGCTCCGCCTTACACCCCGGTTGCGGGATTCGCGGATCCGAACATTCCAAACATGCCGGATCCACCCGTGCCGCCATTGCATTGGCGCCGCAGGGAACCGATTGGCGCCATCATCCTCGTCGGACTTGGTCTGATTCTACTGTTGAACGAGCTCGGGTACGTGGCTGAGCGATTCCTGCACTTCCTCTGGCCCCTGCTCTTTATCGCACTGGGCGTGTGGCTCATCATCCGCAGAATGGGCGATTCACGACCCCCTGGCCCAGGACCCTTCCAGGGAGGCCCCGCATCGAAAGGAGGCGCTTGATGAACCGCTATATCCTCATTCGCCGTCTCACCGGTCCGTTGGTTCTCTTGCTGCTTGGCGTGATCGCGCTTCTGCATCAGGCAGACCTGGTGCACTGGAGCCTGTTCTTTCCGCTGCTGCTGATCTTGATCGGCGTGCTCAAGCTGGCGCAACGCGCCGCGCTGGCCGCAGCCGGCGATGAGCCATATAACGGTGGCTATCCGGGCGCAGGTTATCCGGGCGCAACTTACCCGCCTGCCGGCGGCGTCAATCCCGGGCAGGCTCCGCAACAGGCACCCGGCCAGCAAGGCACTTCGATCGTTCCGGCTCCGCCGCAGAACTACGGCCAGGGCCCGCAAGGAGGAAAGTCATGAGCAGCGTTCCTCCGTACAACCCTCCCGGTGGCGGCGGCACACCGCCTTACGATCCGCGGTCGCAATGGCGTGTCTATCGCGAACAACAGCGCGCTGCGTGGCGGGCCCAACGTGATGCGTGGCGGGCGCAGCAGCACGCATGGAAAGCCACTTACGCGGGCGCTTACGGACCTCGCGTTCCTTCGGTAGTCGGCCCCATCATTCTCGTAGCGATCGGCGTTGTGGGTGTGCTGGTCTATAGCGGCCACATCGCTCCCTCAACGTTTTGGTCCTGGTACGGCCGCTGGTGGCCGCTTCTGCTCATCGCCGCCGGCCTCGCCATGCTGGGCGAGTGGGCGCTCGACCTCAAGCGCACGACGCCCGTTCGCCGCGGCGGCGGATTTGTGGGCATCCTCATTCTGTTGGCGATTCTCGGCTTGGCAGCTTCCGGCTGGAACGGCTTCTGGGGTCCGATGCGCGCGCAGTGGGGCGACCACGACGACAATTTCTTCAACTTCCTTGGCCTGCCGGAGCACGACTTTGACCAGCAAGTGTTGAATGTGCAGATTCCCACCAGTGCTCAGGTGCAGATTGAGAATCCTCGCGGTGACATCAGTGTGACGACCGGCGACGGCAACACGATCGAAGTCAAGGCGCATGAGGTGGCCTACGCCAACTCCGACGAAGACGCGAAGAAAATCTTCAATGCGGAACAGGCCCACGTCACCGTGAGTGGCAGCGCGGTCCTCCTGAAATCCGAGAGCAACGAGAACGGCCGTCTGAACCTCGCGATCACTGTACCCAAGTCGGCTCAAGTGACCGTCACCTCAGGCCGAGGCGATGTGACGGCGGCCGGACTGAACGGCGGACTCAATGTCACTGCCAGTCACGGCGATGTGCACTTGAGCACCATCCAGGGCTCCGTGCAGGTGCACTTCTCCAACGATCGCGGCGATTTTTCTGCGCACCAGGTTGATGGCGATGTCACAGCCGACGGCAACTGCAACGACCTGACCTTCTCGGAGATCAAGGGCAAGATCACCTTGAATGGAGAGATCTTTGGCGATGTGCACTTTGAGAACGTCGGCGGGCCCGTGCACCTGCACACATCCGTCACCGATCTCGATCTGGCACAACTCCCCGGCGACATGACGTTGAACTCCGACGATCTGCGCGTCACCGACGCGAGAGGCCAGGTCCGCGTTACGACCCATGCGAAAGACGTCGACCTCAGCCAGATCTACGGCGACATCTTCGTCGAGAATAGCCGTGGCGAGATTGCGGTCGAGCCTGCCGGGAACTACAACGTGGAAGCCAAGAACGGCAAGGGAGACGTGGAGATCACGCTTCCTCCCAATGCATCGGCAACCGTCGACGGCCGGACGCATAACGGCGATATCGTCAGCGATTATTCATCGCTGGCGGTAAATGGAGAAGAGAGCAAGACAGTCGGTGGCCGCGTCGGCGGCGGCCAGAGCAGAATCACGCTTTCCGCGGACGTGGGCGATCTGCGCATCAAGCAGGGATCAGGATTTGCGCCGGTCGCGCAGGAACCGCCCGCGCCTCCCAATGCGCCTCACCTGAGGGCCCCGAAAACCCCTCCGTCACAACCTGTCACGCAGTGATGAAAAGCCCGGCTGATAAAGCCGGGCTTCTTGTTTTCGGGATACACAGCGACTGAGTGAAGGTGCGGAGTTCCAATCTCGCCAGCGCGGCATGCAAAGCGGAACAGAGCCCGGACGGCTATTCGTAGCGCAACGCCACGATCGGATCGACGCGCATGGCGCGCCGAGCGGGGGCGTAACAAGCTGCGAGAACCACCCCTGCCATCAATATCACTGTGCCGGCGATCGTGGCCGGATCGGTCGGCGCAACTTCGAAAAGCAGACTCGACATGACGCGAGTGAACGCGAAGACGCCGACAATGCCGGCCCCAAGCCCGATTGCCGCGAGGCGAGCGCTCTGACCCATGATCAAACGCAGCACATCCCTGCGGTTTGCGCCTACTGCCATCCGAATGCCGATTTCCTGGGCCCTTTGGCTCACCGCGTAGGACATCACACTGTAAACCCCAACAGACGCCAGGATCAGCGCGAGTCCCGCAAAAAGCGCGAGCAATGTCGTGTTGAAGCGGCGATCCCGGAGCGACAACCCCAGCAGTGCGTCCATGCTCAGCACCTGATCAGCCGGAAGCCGGTCGTCGAGCGCCCAGATCTGGCGCTTGATCTCGGGAATCAAGTTTGCAGCATCGTTTGGAGTCCTCACGACGACCGACATCCAGCGCCTCCACGCTTCGTCCGACTGGGAAAACGGTGAAAACACAGCTGGGTACGGCGGCTCGGAAAGTGAGAACTGCCTGACGTTTCCCGCCACGCCGACGATGGTCATCCACCTGGGCGGCCCGGCATCGTGAGACCAACGAATGCGCCGCCCAATTGGATTCTGACCGGCGAAGAGCTGGCTGGCCATAGCCTGGTTGATCACGGCCACAAGCGGATGATTCTCGTTGTCCATCTCCGTCAGGTTCCGTCCCGCGACGATCGGAATCCGCATCACGCCAAAGTAGTCCCCCATCACACAAAACGTGTCTACCTCGGGTTCGTCCCCGGCAGCGGCGTCCCGCCCCTCAATGGCAACGCCGTGTGTCACTTCATTCCCGTTCAGCGGAACATCGCCGACCATCGCGGCCTCGACTCCAGAAAGAGAATCCAGTCGACTGAGAAGCTCACGGCGGAAAAGGGTCTGTTTCGAAATTTCGGCGTAGCGCGCTTCCGGAAGCTGAATGGGAATCGAAGTTACATGTTCCGGATCAAAACCCGGACTCACAGAATTCAGCCGCACGAAGCTCTTGATGAGCAGCCCAGCCCCGGTGAGCAAGATCATCGCAAGCGCCAGCTGACCGGCCACAAGAATCTTGCGGAAGCTAATTCCAGCGCTACCCGTTGTCGCGGTTCGCGTCTCATGTCGCAATGCGTCGGCAACGCCGGCGGCCGAGGCGCTCCAGGCTGGAGCCAGGCCAAAAACCACTCCCGTCAGAATGGATACCAGCACAGCGAAGAGAAGGACGTCGGAGTCCACTGAAATGCCGGTCGCATGCGTCAGTGCAGCGGGTTTGGCCGCAACGATCAGACGGGTCGCTAAAACCGCCAACACGATTCCGGCCGCGCCGCCCGACAGAGCGAGTATCACGCTCTCGGTGAGCGCCTGCCGAACCAGTCGGAACCGCTTGCCCCCGAGCGCTGCTCTCACCACCATTTCGCGCCGGCGGCTCACACCGCGAGCCGTTAGCAGGCCCGCGAAATTCGCGCAGGCGATCAGCAGCACAACGCAGACTGCCCCGAACAGGATTCGAAGGGCAGGCCTCACGTTTCCTGTTACAAATTCCTGCAGCGGGACGGGGACGGCATTCCGACCCTTTTCCTCCGCAGGGTAGTCCTGGCTAAGCCGTGCATCGATGGTTGTCATCGTTGCTCGCGCCTGCTCAAGAGTCACGCCCGGCTTGAGTCGCCAATATGACCGCATGAAATGGACGCCGCGATAGGCTGCTGCTTCCGGGTAGGCCACCCACAGCGAAACGAAGAGATCGAGGTTGAACTCAGGCACTCCGAAGCCCTTCGGCATGACCCCAATCACCGTGTAGCCTTGGCCGCTCAGTGTGATCGTCTTGCCAAGGATATTCAGGTCGCTTCCGAGATGGTCTCGCCAGAATGGGTAGGTGACAACAACGGCGCTCGGCCCTCCTTTGCGGTCTTCATCCTGAGAGAGTGTGCGACCCAGCATGGGCGGAACACCCAATACCTGAAACAGCCCCGCATCCACATATCCTGCGTGCACCGCAAGCGGCTCCTGCCCGCCGGTGTAGTCCATAGGTTCGGGGTTTACAGCTCCGCCTGCAGAGAAGACCTCCCTGCTCTGGGCGCGTATATCTTCAACATCCGGTAGCGATTCGTTGCCGCGCCACGTCACCAGCTCCTTCGGATTTGTGTAGGGCAGCGGGCGAAGAAGCACCGCATTCATCACCGTAAAGATTGCCGTATTGGCGCCGATTCCGAGCGCCAGCGTGATCACCACAATTGCTGTGAAGCCGGGATTCCTGACGAACTGGCGCAAACCGTAGGCTATATCGCGGCCGATATCCTCAAGCTGCACGTATCCCCAGCGCTCGCGGCTTCTCTCTGCGGCAAGGTTCGCATTGCCAAAGTCGAGCCGCGCCTGGCGTCGCGCCTCCTTCTGTGATGTCCCACGCGCGATGTGCTCCTGCACCTTGAGCTCGAGATGCAGTCGCATCTCCTCCTCAAGATCGCGAGCATTCGCATCGCGCCGCAGCCACGACCGCAGTCTATGCACAAACTCCATCGCTTCTCTCCGCCGGCTATGCCTCGATCACGCGCACGATCGCCCCGAACACCTTCTCAAACTCTACGCATTCGGCCCGCAACTGCTTCCTCCCGGCGGTGATGAGTTTGTAGAAGCGGGCGCGACGATTGTTCTCTGTCTGCTTCCATTCCCCCACAACCCATCCTTTGGCCAGCAGCTTTTGTAATGCCGGGTAAAGCGTGCCTTCCTCAATCTGAAAGACGTCACCCGAGATCTGGCGCAGCCGCTGGGCGATGCCATAGCCGTGCATGGGTTCCAGCGAAAGCGCCTTTAAGAGCAATAGGTCAAGGGTTCCGGGAAGCAGCGGTTTCGACGACTCCATACCTGGGTAATCTACCCTAGATGACCTATGGATGAAAGAAAATTGTGACGGAATTTCGAACGGCCCAGATTTGTCTGTACGGTCAGCGCCTCGCGGAAACAAAATCGAGCGTGAGAACAGTAATGTCGTCCCACTGACCGAAGGACTGGGCAGCATGCGCAATCTGCTCGGGCAGACTGCCGGGAAATTTCGCGTGTCCGGTCGAAGCCAAAAAGTTCGCCAGTGGCGCTGCGGGCTTCCGCCACACCGTCCGAGAGGAAGGTAAGCATGTCACCCGAAGCGACGTCTGTGCGGGTTTCGCTGTACGTCGCGTGCGGAGAGATCCCGAGGGGAAGGCCCGAGTCGAGGTCGATTTCTTCTCCGTTGCAATATGGATGAAGATGGCCGGCGTTCGCGATGATGACCTCACCCGCGGCGGTAATGCGAGCGCAGACAGCCGTGATGAAACCGCCCTGCTCTGCGGCGACAATCTGGAGGTTCAGCGCTGTGAGCAGGGCGGCAGGACTGAGCCCGCCTGCAGCCAAGGTGCGCAGCGCTCCGATAGCAAGGGCGCCGGTCATGGCTGCACGCAGCCCCTTGCCGCTCACATCGCCCACAACGATCAGGATCGAGCCATCCGGCTGCTCCAGCACCTGGTAGAAATCGCCACCGACCTCGTCGGCCGGCAGGTACGCTGTCTCGATGCGGCAGCCGCGCAGCTCTGGCAGAACGATCGGCACCAGCCGTTGCTGGATCTCCCGCGCTGCGTCGAGCTCGGCTGCGGCGCGCGCCTGCTCCTGGCTCACGCGCGTGAAACGCAGCGCCATGACCACACCAACGGCGAGCAGAAAGCTAAAGTTCGCCAGGTCTGCTTTGGCGACGGGAACAGAACCGATCCGAATGTCGGTGAAATCCCAGTGGAAGGCTGGCCCGATGTAAGGTATGTCGTTCAGGATGGCCGCAACAGCCGGCCCCAGACTGGGCAGGATCAGCCACCCCGCTTCGCGGTTGCCGCGCGCGAACCAGATGATGAGCAGAATGGGAAGAAAGATTGCGGTCGGCACGTTGAGCGCCGCTTCGAAGATCAGGTACGAGGCCGCTCCGATCAAACCGGAATGGATCAGCGGAACGGCCAAAATGCTGGCCACCGCGAAGACTTCGTACACGCGCATGACTCGCCCAACGCGGTGCCTTGCGAAGGCGTAGGTGAATTCGATCTGGAAAGCGATGACAGGATAGAAGAGCAGATCGCCAAAATAGTCGTTCAATACGAGAGGGACGAATCCATACCACGCGAAGTAGCTGGTGAGAGCGGTCACGCCGCCACATACGAGAAAGAGCCCGAGCCAAAGGTACTCCAGCTTGTCGCGCCGGGGAAGGAACAGCAGCAGGGCGCCGAGCCCTCCAAGTGTGAGCGCGGAATTGAAGGCGATACAAGGAACCAGCCTGAGGAGACGTTCGCGGTGCGCCAGCGTGCGTTCAGTCTCGATGGCCGCGGGGCCGCCGATGGCAACGCGGTCGAACGTCAACCCATAGAACTCCGTATCCACGCGAGGTGAGCGCAAGCGAATAGCAAGTTCGAGATCACCCGTCATTCCAGCAAGGGGCAGCGTGTTCTCTACCGTGCCGTAACCATGCGCGTGAGCGAGGATGGCAGCGCCCGGAAGGCGCAGGCCGTTGGCGTAGACCTCGTAATCGTTGCCTGGAGCGATGATCAGCAGCACCAGAGGCTGGCCTTGAACCGGGACTGAGATGCGCTTGCGATACCACCGCCAGCCGGCGCTGAGCGTCGCGCCGGTGTCCTCGACGGACCACGACTGGTCGTCGAAATCAGGCTGGGCCCAGGCCAGATCGTCACCAGCGTGAACACGCCAGCCGCTACTGATGTCCACAGCTCCGGGTGGAAGCTGCCCGGCCTGCGCGAGCAGCGGCCAAAGGTACACAAATGACGCAAGAACGCCCACATGCATTGCCAGACGACGGCTTCGCGCCAGAAGTGGAACGGAGGCAGGCATTCGCGTGCTCGATGGGGACGGACCGATTGTAGTCTCGCAGGGATCGCCAATGACGAGGCAGCGGTTTGGCGACTGGCCTATATTTCGGCAATTGTAGAGTGATCGCCAACTCCGCCGTTCAAATTCTCATCCACAACCTGTCCGAAGGCGCTCAGCCTCGTGCAATCGCCAGGTGCCGCTGATCGGCCGCTTTGAAGGTCAGAAGCCAGTACGCGGTGCTAGAAAACTCCCCGTTGCACTCGGAACCAGGCGGAATTTGGCCTCAAATTCGTTCATGAAGCTTTCCGCGTCCGTCGCGCACAGAACCTGCTTCAAGCCGGTACGTCGGCTCCAGAATCCCTGTCTCCGGAAACACCGCATCTCCCGTGTAACGAAATCCCAGCTTCAGCAGCACTTTCCGTGAAGCCGCATTCTCCGGATGATGTCCCGCAAAGATTGCACTCGCACCCAACCGCGCAAACCCAAATTCAATGGCCGCCTGGCCCGCTTCCACCGCGAGACCTTGTCCCCAGAATTCCGGCCTCAGGTGGTATCCCAGTTCCGGAACCCTTTCCTCAACGCGCCAGGGCCGCAGCCCGCAAACGCCCACATGCTGGCCGCCGGCAATCAAGAAAACCGGCCAGTACTGCATCCCGAACTCCCGCTGCATCGTCATCTCGCGTTCCAGCCGCGCTCTGACCTGCTCTCCCGTGTAGGGGCCGCCGAATAACCCAGTCACCCTCGCGTCCGTCCACAATGCCATTGCCAGCGGCAAATCCTCCTCGCGCCAGGCACGAAACCCAAGCCGTCGGGAAATGAGAAAGTATTCCGGATTCAACGCGCTCTCCGGCTTTGAGATTCTGCCCGCCACAGCTCATATCCGAGTGAGTTCTTCAGCTTTGCACGATGATAGTTCCCGCCGCTGCAAAGGATGCGAGATTTTCGCTTGAGGCTCGAGCCTGATCCTGTCTGTTCAAGGAGGATTTCTTTATGTGAAAACCATCGCTCCAACCCTAGGATCGAGACGTGGCCGCCGCGAGAACAGAGAGTGTGCCGGAGCTGGCGTTTCAATACGCCTTGAAGCCCTGCGCAATCGCTGTGGTGTTCGTCCTCGTGGCCCTGCTCTGGACTTTTCCCCTCCAGCATTGGATTGACTACCCGTTTGTCTTCCTGTTTTTTGGAGCCATCATGGGGAGCGCCTGGTTTGGTGGGCGCATCGCCGGCCTCGTCGCCGTCGTGCTTTCCTCGTTTCTGGTCACGTATTTCTTCATTCCTCCGCTGTATTCGATCAGCGTGGCCGCCGAATCCCAGAGCTTCCTTGCAGCATTCATTCTCTTCGCCATCACGATGAGCTTTGTGAGTTCCTCCCGCAAGCGGGCCGAGACGGAAGTGAGGCAGGCGCGCGATCTTCTCGAAACGCGGGTGAAAGAGCGCACAGCGGATTTGGAACTTTCAAACCGGGAGATCCAGCGAAGCGAGCGGGAACTCCGCTTGTTGACCGAAGCAATACCGCAACAGATCTGGAGAGCCGACTCGACCGGCTCGATTGAGTACGTCAACCAGAATCTTCGTCGATATCTGGGAGTACCGGAGGAGGCGTTGCTGGGCGATCGCCTTTTCAAGAGACTACACATTCAAGATGCCGAGCAGGTGCAGGACGCCTGGACGCAGGCCCTGGAAACGGGAACCGGGTTCGAAGTTCAAGCGCGCCTGCGGAACGCGAGCGAAGAATACCGCTGGTTTCTGATCCGTGCGTTCCCGCGACGTTCGGAGGACGGCAAGGTCGTTCGCTGGTATGGGCTGCACATCGATATAGAAGATCGGCAACGCGAACAACAATCGTTGATCGTGCGCCAGGAGCGTTTTTCGCGCTTATCGCGAGATCTGAGCATGTCGGAATTGGCGGTTTCAATAGCCCACGAGTTGAATCAACCCATGACGGCGCTGGTCACACACGCCTATGCCTGCCGCGAATGGGCTAGTTGCAACCCGCCCAACTTGGCAAGGGTCTCTGCGACTGCGGAGAAGATCGTCCAGGAAAGCACCAGGGCGAGCGCGGTCGTGAGGCGGGTGCGGTCCTTGTTTCACAATGAGGAACCCATCCGGGTCTCAAGCGATCTGAATCGCGTGATTGAAGATTCCGCCCGTCTGCTGCGTGACGAGGCCATCATGGAGAGCGTCAGAGTGGTCCTGGATCTTCAGCACGAACTCCAGCGAGTCGAGATCGATCCGGTGCAAATCCAGCAAGTCGTGCTGAACCTTGCGAAGAACGCCATCGAAGCCATGGCTCGTTCTCCCGTGGACCGCACACTTCAAATCTCCACACGGAAGGCGAACGAAGATGAGGTGCTGGTGACTGTCAACGATACCGGACCTGGAATTGCCAAGGAGTTTGTGGCCAATATCTTCGAACCATTCTTCTCGACCAAGAGGCATGGGACCGGGATTGGGTTGGCAATTTGCCGCAGCATCGTTGAAGCCCACGGCGGCCGGATTTCAGCGCGGAATGAGCCTACGCGAGGAGCTACTCTTCAATTCACCATCCGGGTGAAGGCATGACCAGCGAAGGGCAACAGCGCGTTCACGTCATTGATGATGATCCTTCGATATGCGATGGAGTTTCAAATCTGCTCGAGGCCGTGGGTATTCAAACCGAGTGCTATTCCTCTGCTGAACAATTTCGGAGTTCATCGGCGCGGGTCCTTGATGGTTGTATCCTGCTCGATGCCCGTCTGCCCGGCATCAGCGGGCCTGACTTTCAGGACGAGCTGCTTCGCTCCGAGTGCAGGATGCCGGTGATTTTCATGACGGCGCATGGAGACATGCCCATGGTGCGGAAGGTGCTCAAGGCCGGCGCGATCGAGTTCTTGATCAAGCCCTTTCAAAAGCAAGAGCTTCTCCACGCCGTGCAACAGGCGTTCTCACTGAACGCGGAACACCGCAAGGAGGGAGCGGCCCTCCTCAGCATCCGAACCAAAATCGAGCGCCTGACGGAACGAGAGAAGCAGGTGATGGCCATGGTTACGGCGGGTCTTCTGAACAAGCAGATCGCTGCCGAACTCGAAATCAGCGAAATCATGGTCAAGGTACACCGTCGCCGGGTGATGGAGGGAATGCAAGCCGAGTCGCTGGCCGAATTGGTGAAGATGTGCGAACGAGTGCGGTTCCCATCGTGGGTTGCGAATCACTAATCGCAGAGGCTGATTTGATCGAGCCTTCGAAGACAGCCATCATCCAGATCGAAACGGAGGCCGACAAGCTTCGCCCGCATGGCAAGCGAGTGAACGCTTCGGTGGGCATTTTCATCTCTGCGAACATTCCCCACGATGATGAGTTCACGAGAGCGATTGCAGCATTCCCTATAAACCCGGAATCGCGCCTTTCTCAGCTCCGGCAAACTCGCAAACAGCAGGGCCCGGATATCGATGGCGTCCTTGAGCGCCTGCAAAGAGGCGTGCCTCTTCCCAATATCGCGCGACAGGTCCGCGTCCCAGGGGTCCTGATTACGCGCGGTCCAGTCACATTCCGCCCCATCTTCTTTGATCAGCAATCTCGTCAGGCGGAGGGGTGAACGGGACAGACGTCCAAACCGCAATTGCATTGTGAGTTCGCGAACGAACCGACTCACGCCGCGCAATGGCTGCGCCAGGTTGAAACGAGCCTTCGACGAGGTGTCTTCTCCATCGGGGTCTAAGCGCGAAGTCGCAGATGCCAATGACATAGCAGGGTCCCGGCTGATGTCGCCCGGCTTCTCAGCTTGTGGCGGCCAGTTTTCTTCCAACGCGCCACAAGCCGATCGGGTCGAACGGCCATCCTTAGATTGCCGCTTGATCGCGTTCCTTGCTGCGTATGCGAACGGCGCCGCTCAAGCTATAGAGAAAGATCTTGCCATCGCCGATCTTGCCTGTATAGGCAGCGTTGGAGATAGCTTCAATGGCGGATTCCACTGTCTCGTCCGAGAGGACGAGCTCGACCTTGATCTTGGGAAGCAGATCAACGTCGTATTCCCGTCCTCGGAAGACCTCAGTGTGGCCCTTCTGGCGACCGTGACCGCGCACTTCCGATACGGTCATTCCTTCCACTCCCAACCCGATGAGGGCAGCTTTAACCGCCTCAAACTTGTTGGGTCGAACGATGGCTTCGATCTTAGTCATGATTCCTCGCAGGATTGTTGATCAGTCGCCTGTGGTGGAAGCAGCGCTGCGCAGAGGTGCCACATCGCGGGCCAGCGACGGGCCGGTAACATCTTTCGGCATGCCCGCGGGTGCAGCAAGTGAAGAGATGACGTACTCGGGGTAAGCGGAGATGCCATGCTCGTGAAGATCGAGGCCGTAGAGCTCCCCTTCTTCCGAGACGCGGAGCGTGCCGGTAAGATTCACTACGTACATGAGGACCATGGCGACGCCGAAGGTTGCCGTGGTGATGATCGCGCTGCCGATGAATTGCGCTTTCAGCAGGGTGAATCCGCCATGGTAGAAGAAGCCGGCCAGAGGAGCGGAGTTGTCAGGACCGGTGGGGCCGCTGGCGCCATACTTGCCGCAGGCAAACAGTCCCAACGAAAGGGTTCCCCAGATGCCGCACAATCCGTGCACCGGAACTGCGCCGATCGGATCATCGATGCGGAGCCACTCAAGAAGTTCAACACCAAGACAGACCACCACTCCGGCAATTCCACCCAGGATGATCGCGCCGGTAGGACTGACCCAGTAGCAGGGACAAGTAATCGCGACCAGGCCTGCGAGGAAGCCGTTCACGGTGAAACCAACATCCCATTTCTTGCTCAGGAAGTATGCGTAGATCATTGCCGTGAGGCCAGCGGCGCAGGCCGCCAGCGTGGTATTGGCGGAGACGCGGCCAATACCGGCAAAGTCCATTGCGGAGAGCGTCGAACCGGGATTGAATCCATACCAGCCAAACCAGAGAATCAGGCCTCCCGAAGCAGCGATGGTCAGATCGTGTGGCAGCATGGGAGCGCCGCCGTCGCGCTTGAACTTGCGGCCGAGGCGCGGGCCGAGAACGATGGAGCCGGCAAGCGCAATGAATCCGCCGATTGTGTGAACCACGGTTGAGCCGGCGAAGTCGTGAAAGCTCTGTCCGAGGTTCGGAAGAAAGTAGCCTGCCGATCCCATGGTGGCGAGGAAACCATCCGGACCCCATGCCCAATGCCCGACGATGGGATAGATGAATCCCGAAACACCGACGGAGTAGAGCAGGTCGCCGACGAAACCGGTGCGGCCGATCATTGCGCCGGACGTAATCGTCGAGCAGGTATCGGCAAAGGCAAACTGGAAGATCCAGACCGCAAGAAATGCAACGCCGGTGGATTCGTACGTTTCGGGCGCACCCTGGAGGAAGAACCAGTGATAGCCGATGAATCCATTGCCGTGACTGAACATGAAGGCGAACCCGATCGCGTAAAAGAGAATGCCGCAGAGGCAGGTATCGACGATGCACTCCATCAGGACGTTCACGGTTTCGCGCGATCGGCAGAATCCAGCCTCAAGCATGGTGAAGCCAACCTGCATGCCAAAGACGAGAAACGCGGCGATGAGCGTCCACGCAGTATTCACCGGATTCACCACATCCGCCGCCTTCACGGGCGTGTCGGCCGCGTAAACCTTGGCAAAAAACACACCGGTGACCCCCGCCATGATGAGCAGCGTGAGTCCGACACCCGCGAGCTTGCCCACAAGCATGGTGACGCCGTACCTCCGCCACTTGGGTTGGCGGAGGCGTTCCGCCAACCGCGTCAGCTTTTGCGAAAAAGATAGGGATCTTCCTCGCCGCACAATGGATTTCATCGTGTAGTCCTCCGTCTGATTTTTGAATGCTGCGAATTGCTCGCGGGATTCGAGCGCACTGAGCCCGTGAGCGGCTGCGGCCTCGCAACGCCGCGCGACCTGTTATTGCAGACTGGAACGAATGGCGACGGCCTGTTCAGTGCACAAATAGAACGGCGCGTACTCGCAATCTAAGCATCCCTGGCGGCGGATACAAGCTATACCTTTGTATAGCCAACCTGAAGAGGAAAACTCATACGGTCCTTATGCGCTTTGGATTCTAATGCTCTTCGTCATGGCTCATTCCTTCATGCACTTTGCGATGCGCACTGTCGAAATCATGTTCTTTACCGGCCTGGTGGGATGCGCGGGCGTCGTCGTCATCAGCTGGATTTCGATCTTCAAAGATGGGTTCTCTGACCTTCGAAACAAAGAGGGCGAATTTCAGTGGGATTCTCATTATCATGCGCAGGCACCGGCAAAATCGGCCTCGGCGTCCGCAACGCTGGTCTAAGATCCGCAACTCCTCGACGATTCCCAAATTGTCGCTGATTCAACACCAGGAGAGTTTTGCCCATCGCCGCCGGTCATTCGACCGCCCGGCGCTATCCTCACACGCCGCCATCGAGTTCAATGAACTGCGCAAAATTCAGTAGAGTTCTGAGGAGCTTGTGATCACTTCAGGAGGGCTGTCATTCGACACTCCACCGGTGATGAGCACCTCTCCATTGTTGAGCAGCGCAGCCGCATGAGAAAAGCGCCCGGTGGACATGGAGCCCGCCGGCACGAACATGTTGGCTGCAGGGTCAAAGACCTCGGCACTCGAGATGCTGCCCGGCGTGGCATAGGTGAAGCCCCCGGTCAGCAGCACGGTGCCGTCGCCGAGCAACGTGGCGGTGTGTTCAGCCCGCGATACATTCATCGTTCCAGTAGTCGAAAACGATCCTGATGCCGGGTCGAAGAGCTCCGCAGCCGCGATAGGTTGCCCGTTGAAACCTCCAGCCAGCAAAACCTCGCCATTCTGGAGCAGGGTGGCGGTGTGGTCGAACCGGGCCCCCGCCATGGAGTTCGCGGCAGTAAAGGTTTCAGTTGTGGGGTCAAATAGTTCGACCATCTCGAGCGGGAGGGCGTCCCACCAATTTTCATCGTCGCGGCCTCCTGCAATCAGCACCCTACCGTCGTTCAGCAGTGTTGCGGTGCATCCCCAGCGACCCCCTGTAATCAATTGGCCGGTTGTACTGGAGAAGGAATTGGTGGCGGGATCGAATAGTTCGGCCACGTTATCCGCAGTTCCGCCTGCCACGAGCACTTTGCCATTGGCGAGCAACGTCGCGGTGTGGTCTATCCGCACTTCGCTCATCGTTCCTGTGGGCGCGAAGGTTCCGGTATCGGGATCGAAGAGTTCCGCCGTCGCAAGATCGCCCTCCTCGCCTGCTCCGGACAGCCAGGCCAAACTGTTCGTACCACCTGTGATGAGCACTTTGCCGTTGCTCAGCAACGTGGCCGTGTGCTGAAAGCGGGGGGTATTCATCGCCCCGGTCGGGGTGAATGTGCCCGTAGCAGGGTCGAATAACTCTGCTGTTGCCAGAACCTCTGTGCCGTCGTATCCACCGGCGATGAGCACCTTCCCGTTCGCGAGCACGGTGGCGGTGTGCGCCGCGCGCTCTGATCCCATTTCCCCGCTTGGCTGAAATCCGTGCGTTGAAACCACGACAACCTGAATTGGACTGGAACTGCCCGTGATTCCGGCCGTGACGGAGTCGGTCGCGGTGACCGTCTGCTTGCCGGAACTCATCAACGATACGTCAAAGTTTGCCTTTCCCTCGATCAGAATGGAATGACCTGGAAGGCTGGCCTCGGGGTCCGTACTGGTAAAGAGCACGGTCCCGGAATAGCCGGTTACGACATTGCCCGAGCTGTCGAGTGCGCTAACGGAGATCGTGAAGGACCCACCAGCCGACACCACGGCAGGAGCCGTTACTGCGAAGTGAGTCGCGACCTGGGGTGCGCTGACACCTCCGTTCTTCGTGCCCCCTGGACCCGTGCTGCAGGCGCTGAGGAGACAGAGAGCACCGATTGAGGGTAGGGCCAGTAGATAGCGTTTCATCTTTCCGCCGCCTGTATGGACAATTGCTGATAAAAACCGGGCCGCGTATGACTGGTGACGGACATTCTGCGCTTTTCATTGGCACTGGTCAATCCTTATTAAGGACGACTCCGTGGATCACCCTATCCACGCCAAGGTGCGAGCTCGCGGGCGCCCCGAATTGCAGCGTGATATTTGAAGATGCGACCGATCCTGCCTCTCCTGTCACGCCGTGATGCAGACGGTCAGTTGCGATTGCGGCGGAGCGGGATTGAAGGGAACGGGTTGTCCCTTGCCGGTGAGCAAAGCAACCTTGGCCGGTGATCTGGCAGCCAAAGTCATTGTTCGTCGGAGCTGGATCGCTCTAGGTAACGCGACTTCTTCCGCATTCTCCAGACCCGCAGACGATTCCCGCGCATTCGTCGCTCGTTCGCCTCTGGCTCACTGTTCTCTCAATGCCTCCATCGGCTCGATGGAGGCGGCGCGACGTGCTGGAATGAAGCACGCCAGGGCAGCGCTCGCCGCGAGCGCGATAACCGCGGCCAGATACGCCAGCGGATTGTCATCCTTCACTCCGTACAGCAGTCCCGCGCTTAAATGACCGGCATAGAGCGCGGCGGGAATACCCAGCGCGATGCCAGCCAGGATCGGCCAGAAAGCACCGCGCATCACCATCGAAACGATACCGCTTCGCGACGCGCCCATCGCCATCCGAATTCCGATTTCGGTGGTCCGGCGGGTTACGAAGAACGAGATGACGCCATACAGGCCGACCGATGCCAGAGTCAGGGCAAGCACTCCGAACATGCTCGTCAGCCGTGCCACCAGGCGATCCTGATCGAAGTTCGCGGCAACCTGCGAATCGTAGGAGGAGAAGTAGAGGACGTTCAGGTTGGGATCGATCTCTGCCATGACATGGCGAAGCAGATTTTCGGCATCGCTCTGCGGTCGAGAAAACTCGACGATGATGGAGCGGACAAACATCGAGCTCTTCTCGGACGAAATCGCTTCCGGGTCTGTATAGCCGAGGTATTGCTGCGTGAGCGGGCGCAAAAACAGTGGACCGGCTTCGTGACGGGGATCGTTCATTTTGAAATCGGCAAAGACGCCGGCGATTTCGAACGATCCGGAGTTCTTCGGCGATACCACCCCGAAACGCTTGCCGACAGGGTCCTGGCTGGGGAAGAACGTCTTCGCGAAGGACTGATTCACAAGCACGACCGGGGGAGAGTTCTGCGTGTCCTGCGCAGAGAAGTCTCGCCCGCGCACAATCGGAACTCCAATGGTCTGGAGGAAGCGCCTGCTGACCCGCACCCATGAGGAAAAACAATTGTCTTCCGGACCGGGAGCGGAATGACCCTGCTGCACGATGCAGGTTCCCCAGGCGTTGCCGTCCAGAGGGGTGTATCGCGCCAGGCTCACACTCGTCGCGGAAGGCAATGCCGAAAAGCGATCTTCGATCTCGCGATAGAGCGCGGGAAGACGCTCGAGAGTGTAACCCGCGCCTTCGGGATCGAAGCGGAGAACGTAGCGATTGGCTGTAGCGATGCCGAAGTTCTGATGCTCGAGATTGGCGAGCGAACGGCCCATCAGAAAAGCTCCCGAGAGCAATACGACCGACAATGCCACCTGAACAACCACCAGGGCTCTCTGCGGAACCGAAGAACGGTCGCCGGTGCTGCGGTTGGCGGTGCGGAAAGCTTCCACTGCCTTGGCCTGCGAGGAAAACCAGGCAGGCACTGTGCCGAAGCCGACGCCGGTAAGTAGGGAAACGAGAAACGCGAAACCAAGCACGACGGGAGAAGGAGTGGCGTGGACCGGCATGTTGCGCGCATGCGGAAAGGCCAGCAGGAGAATCATCCGCGATAGAGCGTAGGCGACAGCCAGGCCCGCTGCTCCGCCGATCAGGCTGAGCAGCACGCTCTGGGTCAGAATCTGGCGCATGATCCTCGAACGCGCTGCACCTAGCGCCATGCGCACCGAGAGTTCCGCGCGCCTTGAAGTGCCGCGGGCGAGCAGAAGGTTAGCGAAGTTCGCGCATGCGATCAGCAGGACCACACTGGAGAGAAGCATCAGCATGCGTAGGGCCTGGCCGGTTTTCTGCTGCAAGCGTTGGATGCCCCCGCCTGCCGGCGCGAGAACGACATGCTGGCGCGGGATCGCCGCGGCGCCGCCGTGCGCGGTGAACTTCACATGCGCGAACATCCACTGGCGCAATGCGGCGGAGAGCTTTGACTGCAGGGCCGGAATGCTGGTCTGCGGACGAACCCTGCCCAGGATGTAGAGCCATGCCGTGTCGTCGTCACCCTCAGGCCAGAGGGATGTGCCTTCGCCATTGATCGCGGGCTCGTTGGAAAGCGGCATCCAGAAGTCGGGAGGCCGATCCGCGATGCGGTCTCCAAAGAGGCCGGGCGGCGCGATGCCGATGACCGTGAAGGGATGCGTTTCGACGTAGACCGAGGAGCCCACGACGGCTGGGTTGCCGGCAAACTCCGACTGCCACGCGGCATAGCTGAGGACGAGAACCGGCGCGGAGCTGGTCTTGTCATCGTTCTCAGTGAGCGGTCGTCCGGCATAGACGCCGACCCCGAGAGTGGCAAAGTAGTTTCCAGAGACGAATTCCGACCGCATCGGCCGGCTGAGGGACAAGCCCCAGCGAACGGATTGAGTAGACCCATCCGCCTCAACCGCGGCGAGCTGTTCAAACTCCGGCGAAGATCGCTTCAGATTGAGGTAGAGGTCATAGGGAAACAGATCGAAGTCGCCGTCATCCCTCTCAAAGCCCGCGCCGTAGTAGCAGCAGGTGCCCTGATCGCCAACGCGATAGAGACTGGACGGATCGGCCACCGGCAACGAGCGCTCCAGAATTCCGTGAACCAGCGTGAAAATTGCGGTCGTGGCGCCGATTCCGAGCGCCAATGTCGTGACCGCTGCCAGCGTAAATCCGGGCGCATTGCGGAGCTGGCGAAATCCGTAACGAACATCCTGCACCAATGATTCGATCCACAAGGTTCCACGGCTTTCGCGGCAGTCTTCCTTGATCTGATCGATGCCGCCGAATTCGTGACGGGTGAGCCGGCGGGCTTCGCTCTCGGGAATGCCGGAACGCATTTTCTCCGCCACCTGCGCCTCGAAATGAAAGCGCAACTCTTTATCCAGATCACGCTCCAATTGCGCGCGAGCCAGCAACCTCTGCAGCCAAGCCATAAAATCCGCTCCCGGGTGATACCTATCTCTTCTACCTATACCGTCGGGATATGTAGAAGGTCAAGGCATAATTCGAAGAGAATCGCTCCTTGCTCCGGGCATTTCCCTGAGTCTTGATCAAGAAGCCGCGCTCCCGGCGTCGTTTTACAGTTGGTGAACTCTTCAGCGGCATCATCGCACGGACCGGTGATGCAAATTCGCGTGGCAATTTCCCCAGGATCAGCCCCAAACCTGGTGGTTCAGAGTCGCGGGGCAGGTCCTCCACTCGGAAGGTCAGGCGCTCCGCCCGGATATTTCCAATTGAGGCAGACTGGGACGATCGGAATATGCTTAAACTGGTCACCTACTGACGGGGAAGCAATATGGCTCATCAGACAGCAGAATCGACGCCTCATTCCGTCCCAATTGCACTGCACGGTCGTTCGCTGGAACCCAACCGTCGGATCGCGCTCAACTTGGACTGGGTGGAAGAAGTGCGAGTGAATACCAGCGCGGTCGAGCGCCGCGCCGCCACGCATACGGCGCGCCGGACCGTGAAAAAGGACCATCAGGCGGCGTGGCTGTTGCGCGCCATCGCCTGCATGGACCTGACCACGCTCAGCGGAGACGACTCTGCCGAGCGCGTAAAACGGCTGTGCGCCAAGGCTCGCAATCCGTTGCAGCGCGAGCTGGTAAGGAGCCTTGGGGTCGAAGAACTGAACCTCACGGTCGGTGCAGTGTGCGTCTATCACACCTTTGTTGAGACGGCGGTCAGGGCGCTCGAAGGATCGGGCATTCCGGTTGCCGCGGTCTCCGCGGGCTTCCCGGCGGGCTTATCTCCGCTCGCGGAGCGGGTGCAGGAGATTCGCCGTTCCATCGAATCCGGCGCGTCGGAGATCGATATTGTGATCACGCGCGCGCACGTCTTCAATGGTGAATGGCAGGCCTTGTATGACGAGGTCGCCGCATTCAAGGAGACCTGCGGACCGGTCCACATGAAAGCGATCCTGGGGACCGGCGACCTGGTGACGCTGCGCAATGTGGCCCGCGCCAGTTGGGTCGCCATGATGGCGGGTGCCGACTTCATTAAGACATCCACCGGCAAGGAATCGGTGAACGCCACTCTGCCAGTCTCGATAACCATGGTACGCGCGATTCGCGAGTACGCCGAACGGACTGGGATGGCGGTGGGATTCAAGCCCGCGGGCGGCATCCGCACCGCGAAGCAGTCGCTCGACTGGCTTGCCATGATGAAAGACGAACTGGGACGTCCGTGGCTGGAGCCCTCTCTTTTTCGATTCGGCGCCAGTGGCATGCTGGCCGACATCGAGCGGCAACTGGAACATCACGCGACCGGCCGCTACTCGGCGGCCTATCGTCACCCCATTGCCTAGATAGATTCTCAGGTGCCAGAGGAGATGCGATGACCATAGCGGAAAAGTTCTACTCCATGGAATACGGAGCCGCGCCGGAAGATCCGAAACAAGCCGTGCAGTGGCTTGAGGGGCATCACCGCAAGTTCGACGCGTTCATCGACGGAGCCTGGGTGAAACCGGCGAGCGGCGAGCTCTTCGAAACCAGTGATCCCTCCAGCGGAGATGTCCTAGCCGAGGTCGCAGTGGCGAGTGCCGCCGATGTGGATGCAGCGGTGGCCGCAGCCCGCAAAGCCCTGCCGGCTTGGCAAGCCCTCACCGCACACCAGCGCGCCCGCTATCTCTATGCACTGGCCCGCCAGGTACAGAAACACGCGCGGCGACTCGCTGTTCTCGAAACCATGGATAACGGCAAGCCCATCCGCGAGAGCCGCGACATCGATATTCCTCTCGTGGCGCGCCATCTCTACCATCACGCTGGCTGGGCGCAGCTGCTCGAATCGGAGTTTCCGAACTATAGCGCTTGCGGCGTCGTTGGCCAGATCATTCCATGGAATTTTCCGCTGCTGATGTTCGCCTGGAAAGTGGCCCCGGCATTGGCCGCCGGCAACACCGTCGTGATCAAGCCTGCGGAGAACACGCCGCTGACGGCTCTGGCTCTTGCGGAGCTGGCGATGGAGGTCGAGCTGCCCGCGGGCGTGCTCAACGTTGTGAATGGCGGACCGGCTACCGGCCAGCTGATCGTCGAACACCCCGGAATCGACAAGATCGCCTTTACCGGTTCCACTGAAGTGGGTCGCATCATCCGCAAGGCCACCGCGAAGTCGCACAAGAAGCTCTCGCTGGAATTGGGGGGCAAGTCTCCCTTTGTTGTCTTCGACGATGCCGATCTCGACTCTGCGGTCGAGGGACTGGTCGATGCGATCTGGTTCAATCAGGGACAGGTGTGCTGCGCCGGTTCGCGGCTGCTGGTGCAGGAACGCGTCGCAGACACGCTCTACGCCAAGATCCGCGCCCGCATGGAGACGCTTCGCGTCGGCCATCCACTCGACAAAGCAGTCGACATCGGCGCGATTGTTTCGCCGGCACAGTTGGAAACGATCCGCCGCATGGTGGACGGAGGCATTGCCGAGGGCGCGCGCTGCTGGCAGCCCGACATTCCGCTTCCGCAAAAGGGCTCTTACTTCCCGCCCACGCTGCTGACCGATGTTCATCCGACGGCGAGCGTGGCGCAAATGGAAATCTTCGGTCCGGTCCTGGCTGCAATGACCTTCCGCACTCCGGCGGAAGCCGTCGAGTTGGCAAACAACACCGTCTATGGCTTGGCCGCCAGCATCTGGAGCGAGAACATCAATGTCGCGCTCGACCTGGCCGCTCAGGTGAAAGCCGGTGTGGTGTGGGTGAATTGCACAAACCAGTTCGATGCATCGTGCGGATTCGGCGGCTATCGCGAATCCGGCTACGGACGGGAGGGCGGCCGCGAGGGCATGCTTGAGTATCTGACACCGAAGTGGCTTCATACCCTGCCCCCGGCCAATGCCTCCTCGCCACGCAGCAACGCCGATGACGAACTCGATGAGGAAAAGGACGGTTTCACGCCGGCCTCCTCGATCGACCGCACCGTGAAGCAATACATCGGCGGCAAACAGGCGCGGCCCGATTCCGGCTACTCCTTCCCCGTTTATGGCAACGATGGCCAATTGCTCGGAGAAGCGCCGCTCGGCAATCGCAAGGATATTCGCAATGCGGTCGAAGCCGCCCAGGCCGCTTCAGGATGGGCGCGGACCACGGCTCACGCCCGCGCGCAGGTCATTTATTATCTCGCGGAAAATATGATTCAACGCCGCGACGAGATTGCGCATCGGCTCGCTCGTGTCACCGGAGAAGAACGCGCTGCGCTCGAGACCGGCCTCTCCATCGAGCGGATCTTCGCCTATGCCGCCTGGGCGGATAAATACGAAGGCGTCGTGCATCATCCGGCGGGCCGGAATATCACGATTGCCATGCCCGAGCCGGTAGGCGCGGTGGGCATTTTGGCTTCTGATGATGCACCGCTCCTTGGCCTGCTCTCGCTCGTCCTGCCGGCAATCTCGATGGGCAACTCTGTGGTTGCGGTTCCGTCGGAGAGCTACCCGCTGATCCAGGGGGATCTTTATCAGTTGCTCGATACCAGCGATGTGCCCGCGGGAGTCGTGAATCTGGTCGCGGGTCGGCCGGCTGAACTGGGCAAGACTCTCGCTGAGCATGACGGCATCGACGCGATCTGGTGCTTCCGCAACAACCAGGAGGCTGCGATGGTGCGGACCGCGTCGATCGGAAACATGAAGCAGGTTTGGACCAATGACGGTCATGAATACGACTGGTTCAGCCGCGCACAGGCCGAGGGACGCTGGTTCCTCCAGCACGCAACCCAGGTAAAAAATGTCTGGGTGCCGTACGGAGCATGACCAGGGAAAAGAATCGCGCGTTAAACCAGGTTGCGATGAGTCCCGGAGTCCGGTTCGATGGAGTCCTCTCTTTGGGATTCCCCTGAGTGCCGTTCTGACTCGATGGACACCTATGCGACCGACGACCTGGGTTGGAACTCTTCCTCATCCTGATCGCGGCCGGGCCGCTTGAACCGCGCAAGCTCATACGGATCGCAGATATGGCGCCGCTCGAAGTCTTCGAGCTCGGTCTCGAGATTCGCCCTCCCTACCGTGCGCAGGCAGGCGCGGCAGAAAGAGTCGAACGTCCGATCGCGGTTTTCGCGATGGACGAAGCCTTCGCGATCTGAAAAATCTGGAGACACGGTGCCACTCTAACAGGAGTTCATCTCGTGCGCTATGAAAGACACGATTGTGCGCGAAGGGTTGCTGTGGAAATCTTAGAATTCTCGGATCGGGTTGCGCTGCTGCAATATAGCCGGCCGCCAGCCCCGCTCACCTCGGCAGTTGCGTCACGTCCCAGCCGCCGCCCAGGGCGCGAATCAACTGGACGCTTGCCGCAAACCGCCGCGTCTGCAAGTCCGTGGCCGTTCGTCGATTCTGCAGTAGAGTCGTCTCGGCAATGAGCACCTCCAGGTAGCTCGTCGCTCCGCCTTTATAACGCTGGTTTGAGAGATCGAGCGAGTGCTGCGCCGCTGCAACCGCACGATCCTCCACGGTCGATTCCTGTTCCAGGATGCGCAGGTCCGAAAGCTTGTCTTCCACTTCATTGAAGGCGCCCAGCACCGTGGCTTTGTAGGTGGCTGCCTGCGACTCGTAGTTGTGACGCGCCTGGTCGGTGAGCGCGTGGCGCTGGCCCGCGTCAAACAGCAATTCCGTGGCCTGGGCGCCGAGGCTCCATAGGGCGCTGGGTCCCTGGATCCAGGTGCCGCCGTGCGTGCTCTCGAAGCCTCCCGTCCCGCCCAGCGTGATGTTGGGATAAAAGGCGCTGATATTGATGCCGATTTGTGCATTCGCTGCGGCCACGCGACGCTCGGCTGCGGCAATGTCCGGTCTCCGCTCAATCAGCTGTGAGGGCAAGCCAAGGGGCACATTGGGCAGGAGAACATCCAGCGGAGCTGGCTGCAGCGTGAGTTGACCGGCTTCGAGATTAGCCAGCGTCGCGATGGCATGCTCATATTCGGCCCGCGCCACATTCACGTCGATCAGCTGCGCGCGAACCGTCTCCACCTGCGTCTGCGCCTGTGCCAGCACAACTTCGGTGACCACGCCTCCTTGAAGAAGGCGCTGATTCAGCTGCACCTGGTTCTCATCGTCCTTGACCGTCGACTCGAGGAGGCGGCTCTGCGAGTCGAGGCCGCGCAGCTCGAAGTAGTCCTGCGCCAACTCGGCGTGCAGCAGCAGGTCGGTGTTGGCCGCATCGGCGGCGCTGGCTTGCGCATTGGCGCGTGAGGCTTCGACGGTCCGCCGCACCCGTCCCCAGAAATCCGGCTCCCAGCTGGCCTGCCCGGCAAGAACGAGATCGTTGTAATTGGTGTGCGATCCGGAAACGGCGAGCGGCCGATTGGCCGAAATCTTCTCGTGCGTGAACGATGGACCGGCATTCACACTGGGATAAAACGCGGATCGCGCCGCCGCAACCTGGTCCCGCGCCGCGAGGTAGGCTTCCATCGCGCTGCGCAGGTTCTGGTTGTCCACTGTCACCCTGTCCTCGAGCTGGTTCAGCTGCGGGTCGTTGTAGATTTCCCACCACTTGCCGCGCAACATGCCGTCGGAAGGCGAGGCTGCCTGCCACGATCCAGCAGTGGGATTCGGCGGCGGCGCAATGGCCGTCGCGGCTCCCGTTTCCTTGTAGGCGGGCGGCGCGCTGTACCCGGGACGCGAATAATTGGGCCCAACCGGCTTGCAGCCCGCGAGCAGCGCGACTGCCAGTAGCCCAAGCGCGCTACCTGCGCCAGGCATCGGCCAGTTTCTGGGCAGCAGGCGCATTATCTTCCCTCGGGCCGTGGGGCCGACGCGGGACTCTGTTCCGAAACCCTTTCGCCCTCGATCAGCGAATCCGGCGGGTCCTGGATCACCTTGTCGCTCGCAGCCAACCCCGAAACAATCTGCACCGTCGCGCCATCATCCTCACCAATCACCACCGGAATGAGGTGCGCCACGGTTCCCCTTGAGTTTTCCACCACCGTGCCCAGTTGCATCCCTTCGCGGCGAAAGATCAGCGCCGAGGTGGGCACGATGAAGGTCTGCGTCGTGACAGGCGCACGGAATTGCACCTGCGCGAGCGAGCCGGGAAAGAGCTTGCCGTCGCGGTTGTTTACGTCGAGTTCCACGAGCAACGTGCGGCTGACCGGGTCGATGGCCTTCGCCGTCCGCACCAGCGTGCCCTGGTAGGTTTTGCCCGGGTATTCGGGAAACGCGATATCGAACTTCGCCCCAATCTTCGCCGCAGAGGAATCCACTTCGGGAACATTGGTGTAGACGCGAAGCGTTTCCAGCGCCTGCATGTGAAAAAGCTCGGCTGATGAGCCTTCGGTGACCAGCTGGCCGGTATCGATGTTGCGGGCCGTCACCACTCCATCGAATGGCGCAATCACCTTTTCAAACGATTGCAGTTGTTGCAGCCGTTGCAGGTTTGCCTGCGCGGAGCGCACCGCCGCCGATGTGGAAGCCGCCTGATTGACGAACGTGTCCGTATCCTGTTGCGAAACCGCATTCGACTTCACCAGGTCGGAGTAGCGGTTCGCCTGGGTGTGAGCATTGTTCGCAGTCGCCTCGGCGGTCGCGAGATCGGCTTGCGCCTGCGCCACTTGCTGATCGAGCTCGGGGGTCGCGATGACGGCCAGCAAGGCGCCTTGCTTCACGTGCGAGCCGATGTCGTAGTACCAGTGGACGAGGTAACCGGAAGTTCGCGCGTAAATCGGCGAATCGGTAAAAGCTGTCACGTTCCCGGGAAGCACAAAGCTGTCGCTGGGTGCACCCGGCTTGGGGGGCAGCGCAATCACCGCCGGCGCGGCCGTCTCATCGGTGTGCTGCCTCAACGCCGCTTCAGCGGAGCGGCGGGGCAAAATCCCAACAATCGCGAGCACGGCGGCGATCACGAACACCAGCACCAAGCCGACCACTGCCTTCCGCGGCGAAATCTTCTCGTGCTCCGGCGCGGATTCATGGTGATTCTGCGGCGCGGCGCTTGCGTTGTGATCCGGTTTTGGCGGGTTCGTCATCGCATTGCTCCAAGACTATTCAAAATCATCGCCTGCTGCCATCAGTGCGGTCCGGCTTCCACTTTTGCGCTGCTCCAGCCAGCTGTGTACGACCGAGAAGAAGGCCGGCACAAAGAACAGTGTCGCCACCGTGGCAAGCAGTAGTCCACCAATCACGGCGCGGCCCAGCGGCGCATTCTGCTCGCCGCCTTCGCCCAGACCCAACGCCATCGGGCACATGCCGATGATCATCGCCAGCGCGGTCATCAGCACCGGCCGGAACCGAACAAAGCCGGCATTGAGCGCAGCCTTGCGCGCATCGCCCACCAGGATCTCCATCTGCTCGCGGGCAAAGCTGATCACCAGGATCGAGTTTGATGTCGCCACGCCCATGCACATGATGGCGCCCGTCAGCGCGGGCACGCTCAGGTGCGTTCCAGTCAGAAACAGAAACCATGTGATGCCCGCGAGCGCCGCCGGCAATGCCGCGATAATCAGGAACGGATCGAGCCACGACTGGAAGTTCACCACGATGAGCAGGTAAACCAGCAGGATCGAAAAGGCCAGGCCCGAAAGCAACCCAATGTACGACTTGTACATGGTCTCGCTTTGCCCGCGCAGTACCATGTGCGACCCGCGTGGCAGCTGCTTCTCATGTTCCTTGACGATCGCTTCCATGGCGTGGGTAACGGATCCGAGATCAGTTCCGGCCACATTGGTATAAATGTCCAAAACAGGTTGCACGTCATAGTGGCTCACTTCACCGAGTTCGGCGCCGGGCTGGATGGTCGCCACGTTGCTCAGCACCTGCACCGGGTTGGGAGCTCCTGGGGCGGCGGTCGGGGCCCTGCCGGTACCGGCTGTCTGCATGGCCGGCACGCTGCCCGGGGCAAGAGTCGATGCGGCGCCGGCTCCGCTTGTCGAGCTATAGAGCTCGGCCTGGGCTGCGCTGGTGACCGGAAGGCTGTTCAAGTCAGCCATTGAGTTCAGCCGATATTGCGGGGCCTGCACGGCGATGTTATAGCTGACGCCATTGCGTGGGTCGAGATAGAAGTTGGGCGTCGTCTGGAAGCTTCCGCTGAGTGCGACCAATATGCTCTGGGCCACATTCTGCTGCGTGATGCCGATCGCCGATGCTCTGGTTCGATCCACGTTAACCGTAAAATTCGGATAGTCGAACGGCTGCTGGATGCGAGCATCCGCGGCGCCCGGCACATAACGAACCTGGTCGAGCATCTTCTCGGCGAGGGCCCGATTGCCGTAAAGATTCGGTCCCACGATCTGGATATCGATCGGCGAGGAAAGCCCGAAGTTCAGGATCTGCGTCACAATGTCAACCGGAAGGACATAAAACGTCACTCCGGGGTAATCGCGCGCCAGCACATCGCGAAGATGGTCGACGTACTTTTCGGTCGGATGGTGATGCTCTGAAAGCTGCACCTGGATATCGGCATCCGCCGGGCCAATCGGGGCCGAGGTCGAATAGGAAAGATTCAAGCCCGAGTACGGCAGCCCGACGTTGTCCATGATGGTGACGACTTCGTTTTGGGGAATTTCCTGCCGGATGGTGGCATCGATGTGATCGCAGAGCGCGGCCGTTTCCTCGATGCGCGTGCCGGTTCGGGCGCGCACGTGGATCTTGAACTGACCAGCATCGACGGAAGGGAAAAAGTCCTCGCCCAGCCACGGCGCAAGCAATCCGATCGATCCAAGGGCAAAGACAAGAAATACGATCATGAACACGGCTGCGTGCTCGACGCACAACCCCAGCAGGCTCAGGTAGCCAAGCCGCATCTTTTCGAAACGGCGCTCGAAGGCCAGCTGAAATCGCACGAAGGGGTTTCGGCTCACCTGCTTCTTGTGCATCTCGGCATCATCGTGCTCGTGAAGCAGGTAGCGTGCCATGGTAGGCACCACGGTGCGCGACAGCAGGTAGCTTGCGAGCATCGCGAACACCACCGCTTCGGCCAGCGGAACAAACAGATAGCGCGCCACACCGCTGAGCAGAAACATGGGCACAAACACGATGCAGATCGAGAGCGTCGAAACCAGCGCCGGTGTTGCAATCTGCGCCGCGCCGTCGAGAATCGCCTGCTCGATTTCCTTCCCTTGTTCGAGGTTGCGATTGATGTTCTCAATCTCCACCGTGGCGTCATCGACCAGGATGCCCACCGCAAGCGCGAGACCGCCGAGGGTCATGATGTTGATGGTCTCGCCCAGCCACGAGAGCACCACCAGCGAACACAGAATAGACAGCGGAATCGAGACGGCGATGATGATGGTGGATCGAAAACTGCCCAGGAACACCAGGATCATCACGCCGGTCAGGCAGGCGGCAATGATCGCTTCGCGGACCACGCCGCTGATCGCGCCGCGCACGAAAATGCCCTGATCAGCCAGGAAGGAAATATCCAGCTGCGGGGGCAACTGGCCGCGGAGGCTGTCGATCTTGTTTTTGATTCCGGCAATGATGTCGAGGGTCGACGCAGAGCCAACCTTCATGATGCTCATCAGGATGGCGCGCTTGCCGTCCACCCGCACGATATTCGTCTGCGGAGGATTGCCGTCGCGAACATGCGCAACGTCGCGAACATAGATGACCGCGCCGTTCACCGTCTTGATAGGAAGGTTATTAAGTTCCTCTAAGAGGCTGGGCGCCGAGTTGGTCTCAATCTGGTACTCCCACCGGTCCACCTTCATCGTGCCCGCCGGTGCGATCAGGTTCTGCACGTTCACGGCGCTTACCACGTCTGCCGGGGAAAGGCCCTTGGCCTGCAGCGCCTGCGGATCAATGTCCACCTGGATCTGCCGCTGCTTTCCGCCATAGGGAAAAGGCGTCTGGGCGCCCTCAATCGTGGCCAGCTGGGTGCGAATGGTGTTGGTGGCCATGTCATTCAGCTGCTGCTCGTTCAGCCCCTCGCCGGAAAGGCCGACCTGGAGCACCGGCACGCTGGATGCGTTGTATTGAATGATGAACGGAGGTGTCGTTCCCGGCGGTAGCGAGCGAAGCTGTACCTGGCTGATCGAGGTGATCTGCGCAACCGCGCTGGCGATGTTCACATGCGGCTGGAAGAAGACCTTGATGATGGCGATGCCGTTGAGCGATTGCGACTCGATGTGCTCGATGTCGTTCACCGTCGTCGTCATGCCGCGCTCGCTGTTGAAGACGATGCGATCGGCCATCTGCTCGGCGGAGAGCCCGTTGAATCCCCAGACCACCGTGACGATGGGAATGTCGATGTTCGGAAAGATATCCGTCGGCATCGATTCGATGCTGTATGCGCCCAGGATCAGGATGAGCTGCGCAAAAACAACGAAGGTGTAAGGCCTGCGCAGCGCAAGCCGGACAATCCACATCATCGGGACGGTTCTCACTGCGGAGCCGCCCGGCCCGCCACCCTGATGCGGGTGGAGTGAGCGCTCGCCGCATCGGCGAGTTCACGGTTCAGACAAGCAGCAGCTCAGCTGGTTATTCGGCGAACAGCATGGGCGATCTCGTGGTTGCTGTTGGCACTCCAAGTTCCTGCAAGAAGCCCACCACCGGCGAATTACCCCGATGCTTAGGCTACTTGCTTTGCGCAGCGGTCCGATGCAGCCTGGCCCGCTGCCAATTCTTTGCTGAATCCCCAGAGATCAATGGTAGACGAACAGGCATCCCGGGCGCATGCGTCCTGCGCAAGCCACAGATGCGGAAACATATTGGTAGGACGTCCCGGCCGCTCCGCAGGATTCAGTTTTACGGAAATTCCATCTCACCATATGGGTGTCTTCGAGTCGATTCGAAGCCCGCCCGACCGGGCTCAAATCGCGAAAAAAGCCACCGCAGCCAACAGCACCCCCACCGCAAGGCTGGCGCGATCGCGCATCGCAAACACAACCGGATCGTCGTCCAGGTCGCCGCGCGAAGCCACCAGCCATACGCGGGTCAGCCAGTAAAGTAGCAGCGGAACTTCCAGCCACAATCGCCCCGGATGCCGGTACAGGACCGTCACATCCGGCCGTGCAATGTAGAGCATGAACACCACCACCGCGGCATAGGCGCTGGCGGTTCCAAAGCTCCGGATCTGCCCGATATCACCCACCAGGTAACCGCGTCCATGGGTGGCAGTTGCCCCTCGCTCGCGCAGATTCTCAAGTTCGCTGAACCGTTTCACCATGGCGAGGGAAAGAAACAGGAATGTCGAGAAGCCCGCGAGCCACGGAGAAATCTCCGTTCCCGTCGCCGCGCCACCGGCCAGCAGCCTGAGCGTGTACAACCCCGAGAGCAGCAGCACATCCACCACGGCAACGCGCTTCAGATAGACCGAGTAAGCCATCGTCGCCACGATGTAGACACCCAGCCAAAGCGCAAATCCCGCCGGCAGAACGGGCAGAAGCGCCACCGAAGCGGCAAACAACCCCACCGCCAGCGCCAACCCGGCAGCAACCGAAAAGTCCCCTGCGGCAAACGGCCGCAGCCGCTTGGACGGGTGCCGGCGATCGCTCTCGATGTCGAGCATGTCGTTGACGAGGTAGTTGGCCGAGGCCATGAAGCTGAAGCAGAAAAACGCTGCGGCAATCGCCGCCAGCGAGCCTCGCCCCATCTGGTGCGACAGCAGCAGAGGCAGCACAAGAAGGATGTTTTTGGCCCACTGGTGCACCCGAATCGCTTTCAGCACCGTCCGCAGGGCCGGCCGCCGGTCCTGAAATGTGCGCGCGATCCGAATGCCTCCCATGCGCAGTGACAACCGAAGTCCCTGGGTCGGGTTTGCCACCATGGCCTTCCGCGCTCCTGCCAGGAGCGCTAGATCCGCGCGCGAGTTGCCAATGTAGTCGAACTCTCCAAATCGAGACTTGAGCCGGTCGAGCTTCCGCGTCCTGGTCAGGTTCGTCTCGCTGTCAGTGGCCAGCACGCCGTCAAAAAACCTGAGATGCGCGGCGACTCGCTCTGCGAGGGCGGCTCCGGCTCCCGTGGCAAGATAGATCGGCCGGCCCTCCCGCCGTTGCGCCTGCAGATATCGCAGCAACTCGAGGTTATAAGGCAGGATCGGCGGATCGAGCGGGGCACGTTCGGCGACTTCCATTTTTAGTTTGGCTTTACCCGCGATCAGCCATGCCGGTACCAAAAGAAGCTGCCACGGGTGTGTCCGCGCCAGCAGGCAAAGACCATCCAGCAGCGTGTCCGACTTGACCAGCGTGCCATCGAGATCGATGCACAGGGGTCGAGCAGCTTCTGATGTCTCCGGCGGAGCGGCGATGGTGGTCAACGGTTCCTCAAACGCCGTCCGGATGCCCTCGCCATGCTCTGCGAGTTCGCTCTAACTCCACGACCCGCCCCCAGCCCAGCCCTCTTCAGCCGTAGACGCGCCGCCAGACGGTGCGTCCAAATTATAGGTGAATCAGGAATGACCCTTCGCTTGCCCGGTTGACGATTAAAATAACTGGGTCGGCGGTCGACGATCAGGACCATGGCTGGCACGCGACGGTGAGGCCGGCGCAACCGAAACATTTGATCTGAGGGAATCGTCCCTGAAAGAGGGGGGAATCGTTTCCAAGCCGCGCGGCTGGTCAGCAGACCACGCCCACCTTCTGGCCTTTTCAAAATTTTGACCACGGAAATTCATCATGGCACTTCAATACGAATCTCAGTCTGAATTGCGCTCCCTGAGCACGGAGCCATCCCAGCCGCCTCGCCGCAAGCGCACCTTGGTTCGCGTCGTGATTTATCTCGTCCTGCTGGCAATCGTTGCGGTCGTGGTTTGGCGGGTTTATCAGAACAAGCAGCAGGCAGCCGCCAATACGCTTCGCCAGGCCGCGATGCTGCAAAACCGGCCCGTGCCGGTGCAGGTCATGCCCGTCGAGCAGAAAGCGATGCCCATCTATCTCAGCGCGCTGGGCACCGTCACGCCCTATATGAGCGTCACGGTCAAGGCGCGCGTCAGCGGCGAGCTGCTCCCGGTCAAATTCGTGGAAGGCCAGGAAGTCCGGCAGGGCGAGACGATCCTTCAGATTGATCCCAAGCCATATATCGCCGCGCTCGATCAGGCCAAGGGCACCGAAGCGCACGACGAGGCGCTGCTCAAAAATGCCCAGGCGGAGTATGCGCGGTACAAGGCGCTCTACGACGCCGGCGTGACTTCCAAGGAAACCCTGGACGCCGATGCGGCCAGTCTCGGCCAGTATGAGGGCGCCATCGCATCCGATAAGGCTGCCATCGAAAATGCGCAACTCCAGCTGAACTGGTGCACCATCCAGCCGCCCATCAGCGGCAAGATCGGCCTGCGGCTGGTCGATCCCGGAAATCTGGTCGCCGCCAACACCACCAACCTGGTCATCATCAACCAGCTCAAGCCGATTGCCGTCTATTTCACGCTGCCTGAAAACCAGTTGCCCGAGGTGCTCAAGCGTCTGCGCTCCGACAGGCGCATGCCGGTCGATGCCTACGATCGCGGCGACGTGCAGAAACTGGCCCAGGGTGAACTGCTGACTGCCGACAACCAGATTGACACCACCACCGGTACCGATCGCATGAAGGCAGTCTTTGCCAACGAGAATGAAGTTCTGTTCCCGAATCAATTCGTGAACATTCACCTCGTGCTTGAAAACCGCCCCAACGCGATCATTGTGCCGTCGGCCGCGATCCAGACAGGAACCCAGGGCCCCTTTGTCTGGGCGGTCTCCAAAGACTCCAGCGGGGCCACGGTCGCCGACATCAAGCCCGTCAAGATCGCCCTCGCCGAAGGGCAGGTCACCATTCTCGATAGCGGTGTCGCGCGCGGCGATAATGTCGTGACCGATGGAGCCGACCGCCTTCGTCCCGGCCAACTGGTTACGGTAAGCCGCGCACCGGCCCAGACCACGTTGAACGACGAGGAGCCGGGACAGGCGTCTCAACCCAAGCCGCCCCTGACCGAATCGCACCCATCGGCCGCCGCGGCGGCTGCGCTGAATCAAAAGTCTGCCCATCAGAAGCAGGGGAAGCAGTGAGCCTGAGTCCCTCCCGGCCGTTCATTCTGCGCCCGGTAGCCACTTCGCTGCTGATGGCGGCAATCCTGCTTGCCGGCGGCCTCGGCTTCCAGCAACTGTCGGTATCAGCTCTGCCTGAGGTGGACTACCCCATCATCCAGGTGCTGACCTTTTATCCCGGCGCCGGGCCCGAGGTGATGGCTTCGTCGGTCACAGCGCCCCTCGAGCGCCAGTTCGGCGAAATGCCCGGCCTCAAGCAGATGACCTCCGTCAGTTCCGGCGGCGGATCCGTCATCACCCTCGAGTTCAATCTCGAGGAAAACATCGATGTCGCCGAACAGGAAGTGCAGGCCTCGATCAACGGGGCCACCAACTTTCTGCCGACCGATCTGCCCAACCCGCCCATCTACAGCAAGGTCAATCCAGCCGATGCGCCGATCCTGACGCTTGCGCTTACTTCCGACACGCTCCCGCTCGACAAGGTCGAGGACGCCGCGGACACCAACCTCGCGCAGAAGATCTCCCAGGTTCTCGGCGTCGGCATGGTCTCCATTGCCGGAGGCCAGAAGCCTTCGGTGCGCATCCAGGCCAACCCCGCCGAGATGGCAGCCTACAATCTCAGCCTCGAAGACCTCCGCACCGCGCTCGCCGCGGCCAACGTGGACCAGGCCAAGGGCACCCTCAACGGCCTCCGGCAGTCCTACACCATCGGCGCCAACGACCAGTTACTGTCGAGCGAGGATTATCGCCCCGTCATCGTTGCCTATCGCAACGGCGCGCCCGTTCGCGCCTCCGATGTGGCCAGCATCATCAACGCTCCCGAGAATTCGCAGCAGGCCGCGTGGATGAATCGCGATCCGGCAGTGATCGTGAATGTGCAGCGCCAGCCGGGCGCAAACATCATCTCGGTTGTCGACCGCATCAAGAAGCTTCTTCCGCAACTGCAGGCAGGACTGCCGGCCAGCGTTCAGGTTCACGTTCTGACGGACCGCACTCTGACCATCCGCGCATCGGTCAAGGACGTTGAATTCGAGCTGATGCTCACCGTCGCGCTGGTCGTGATGGTCATTTTCCTTTTCCTGCGCAACTTTGCCGCCACCATCATTCCCTCGGTCGCCGTGCCGCTCTCGATCGTGGGCACGTTCGGCGTGATGTACCTGCTGGGCTACTCGCTCAACAATCTCACCCTGATGGCGCTCACCATCTCCACCGGTTTCGTGGTCGACGACGCCATCGTGATGATCGAGAACATCTCGCGCTTCATCGAGGACGGCGACAGCCCCATGCGCGCCGCGCTCAAGGGCAGCGAGCAGATCGGCTTCACCATCATGTCGCTGACCGTCTCGCTGATCGCCGTCCTCATCCCGCTGCTGTTCATGAGCGACGTGGTCGGGCGGCTCTTCCGCGAATTCGCGATCACACTGGCTGTCACCATCCTCGTTTCTGCTGCTGTCTCGCTCTCGCTCACGCCCATGATGTGCTCGCGCATCCTGCGCGACAAGGCCACCGCAAAGCAATCGCGGTTTTATCACTGGTCAGAGGACATCTTCAACCGGATCATCGCCGCCTACGGACGCATCCTCAAGGTGGTCCTGCGCTTTCGCTTTGCCACGCTGATGGTCACAATCGGCACGCTGGTCGCGACAATCCTGCTCTTCATCGTGATCCCCAAGGGCTTCTTTCCGGTACAGGATACCGGCGTCATCCTCGGCATCAGCGAGGCGCCGCAGACGGTCAGCTTCCAGAACATGGCGGCGCGCCAGCAGCAGCTTGTCGATGCCGTTCTTCAGGATTCCGCCGTCGATAACGTCTCATCCTTCATCGGAGTCGATGGAACCAACACCACCCTCAACTCCGGCCGCATCCAGATCACGCTCAAGCCGCTCAACCAGCGCAACATGTCAGCCGAGGATGTCATTCGTCGCCTGCAATCACGCGTCGCGCATGTCGAAGGCATCCAGCTCTTCCTGCAGCCCCTTCAGGACCTGACCGTCGAAGACCGCGTCAGCCGCACCGAGTACCAGTTCGCGCTGGAAGATCCCGACCAGAACGAGCTCGCCGTCACCACCCGCAAAATGGTCGATGAGCTGAGCAAAGAAAAGGTCGTTACCGACGTGGCCAGCGACCTTCAGGACCAGGGCCTCGGCGCCGAGCTCGTCGTCGATCGCGATACCGCCGCGCGCCTTGGCGTCGCCATGGCCGACATCGACAACACGCTCTACGACGCCTACGGACAGCGCCAGGTCTCGACCATCTTTACCCAGCTCAACCAGTATCACGTCGTCATGGAAGTGAGTCCCAGCTTCCAGACCAACCCAACCACGCTGAATGATCTCTACGTAAAGTCCGCCAACGGCACGCAGGTCCCATCGAGCATGCTGGCGCATTGGCAGCAGACCCGCGCGCAGCTCGCCATCGGACACCAGGGCCAGTTCCCGTCCACCGTCATCAGTTTCAATCTCGCGCCGGGAAGATCATTGGGGACGCGGTGTCCGCCGTCAAGCGCGTCGAGCAGCGGATCCAGATGCCGGCAGCGGTCAATGCCAGCTTTGAAGGCACCGCCGCTGCCTTTCAGACCTCGCTGGCCAACGAGCCTCTGCTGATTCTTGCCGCGTTGATCACCGTGTACATCGTGCTCGGAGTTCTCTATGAGAGCTACATTCACCCCATCACGATCATCTCCACGCTGCCTTCGGCCGGTGTCGGCGCGCTGCTGGCGCTGCTCCTGACGCACACTGAGTTCAGTGTCATCGCGCTGATCGGCATCATCCTCCTCATCGGCATCGTGCAGAAAAACGCGATCATGATGATCGACTTCGCGCTCGATGCCGAACGCAACCAGGGCAAGCCGGCCGAGGAAGCCATCTTCCAGGCCTGCCTGCTGCGCTTCCGCCCCATCCTCATGACCACCATGGCAGCTCTGCTCGGAGGACTTCCGCTCGCGCTCGGCGGCGGTGTCGGCGCCGAACTGCGCATGCCGCTCGGCGTCTCGATCGTCGGCGGACTCATCTTCTCGCAGGCGCTCACGCTCTTCACCACCCCTGTCGTTTATCTCTACTTCGACAAGCTCGCGCAGCGCCTTGGCTCCCGCCTGCATGCGCCCGACACGCACGATCAGGTCACGGCGGACTGAGGCGAGCGATGCATCTCTCCGCACCCTTCATCAACCGCCCCGTCGGCACCTCGCTGCTGAGCCTGGCCCTGCTGCTCGCTGGATCGGTTGCATACTCGATTCTTCCCGTGGCGTCGTTGCCCGATGTCGACTACCCGGTCATCGGCATCAGCGCCGGCCTCCCCGGCGGCAGCCCCGAGACCATGGCCTCCGCGGTGGCCACGCCGCTCGAGCGCCAGTTCGGACGCATCGCCGGCGTGAACCAGATGACCTCGACCAGTTCGCTGGGCGCGGCTTCCGTGGTGCTTCAGTTCGACATGTCGCGCGACATTAACGACGCCGCCCGCGATGTGCAGGCCTCCATCAACGCGGCCCGCAACCAGCTGCCATCGTATCTGCCCGAGAATCCAGGCTATCGTCTGGCCAACCCGGCCGATTCTCCCATCCTGATTCTTACGCTCACCTCCGACGTCGTTCCCAAGCCGCAGATTTACGACATGGCCGACTCGATCCTCGCGCAGAAAATTTCGCAGATCAATGGTGTGGGCCAGGTCTTCGTCGGCGGTAGCGCCAGCCCGGCCGTGCGCGTTGAGCTCAATCCCATGCAGCTCAGCAACAACCGGATCGGCCTGGAAGCCGTGCGCACCGCGCTCGCCAATGCCAACGCCAACCGGCCCAAGGGTGGCTTTCAGGATCCCCTGCATCGCTGGGCCATCAGCGACAACGACCAGATCTTCAAAGCCAGCGACTACGCACCCATCATCGTCGGATACAACCAGACCACCGGCGCTCCGGTCCGAGTCGCCGACGTAGGCACGGTGGTCAACAGCATCGCCGACATCCACACGGCAGGCGTCTCGGGCATCAAGGATGAAAAGGGCTCACCGGCGAAACTGAAGAGCGCCGTCCTCGTCTTTATTTTTAAAATTCCGGGCGCCAACGTCATCTCGACTGTCGATAATGTCCTGGCCGAACTGCAGCATCTGCAGTCCGCCATTCCGCCCACCATCAAGCTCGATGTCGCCGTGGACCGCACCACCACGATTCGCGCCGGCGTGCGCGATGTCGAGATCTCGCTCCTGATCAGCGTCCTGCTCGTCATCCTCGTCGTGTTTCTCTTTCTGCGCGAAGTCTGGGCGACGATTATTCCGTCGATCGCCGTCCCGCTGTCACTGGTTGGCACCTTCGGCGTCATGTACCTTCTCGGCTACAGCGTCGACAACCTGTCGCTGATGGCGCTCACCATCTCCACAGGCTTTGTCGTCGACGACGCCATCGTCGTCATCGAAAACATCACGCGCTACCTCGAAATGGGCATGAAGCCTTTCGACGCCGCGATGAAGGGCTCGCGCGAAATCGGGTTCACCGTGCTCTCCATGAGCACCTCGCTGATCGCCGTCTTCATCCCTATCCTGCTCATGGGCGGCATCGTGGGCAAGCTGTTCCGGGAATTTGCGGTCACGCTATCAGTGGCGATCGCCGTCTCGCTGCTGGTTTCGCTCACCACCACGCCGATGCTCTGCGCAAAATTTTTGAAGTCGCACGACGCAAACGCGCACGGCCCGTTCTATCGCTTCAGCGAGCGCGTGTTCAACCGTCTGCATGGCGAATACGCGGGAGCGCTGCGCTGGGCTCTTCGACATCCGGTCCTGATCATCTTTGTGGCCATTGGCACAGCAGTTCTCAATGTCTACCTCTTCATCATCGTGCCTAAGGGCTTCTTCCCGCAGCAGGATACCGGCCGTCTCCAAGGCCAGACCATTGCCGCACAGGACATCAGCTTTCCGGCCATGCGCGACAAACAGCGCACCCTTGCCCAGATGGTCCTCGACGATCCGGCCGTGCGCACCGTGACTGCATTCGCAGGCGGCGGCCGCAACAGCAACAATGTCGGCTTCATGTTTGTCGACCTGAAGCCGCTCGATCAGCGGTCTGGCCGCGTAACCTGCGATGACGTCGTGAACCGTCTGCGCGCCAGGCTGAGCAGCGTCCCCGGCGCGATTCTGTTTCTTCAGTCCAGCCAGGACATCCAGATCGGCGGACGCGGCAGCGCGGCGCAGTACCAGTACACGCTCTCCGACGAAAATCTCGAAGAGCTCAACACGTGGGCTCCAAAACTGCTGGACCGCGCGCGAAAGATTCCGGAGCTCAAGGATGTTTCGACCGACCAGCAGAACCAGGGCCTTGCGGCCCAGATCGTGATCGACCGCGACACGGCTGCACGCCTTGGCATCAGCGCGTCGGCGATCGACCAGGTTCTCTATGACGCCTTCGGTCAGCGCGAAGTGTCGACGATGTACACCGGCCTCAACCAGTACTTCGTGGTGATGGAAGTCGACCCCAGGTACCAGATGAGTCCGGACGCGCTCAACAACATCTACATCAAGGCCGGCAACGTGGGTTCCGCGCCGGTCGCCGTGCCCAATACCGGGACAACGGCCACGGCAACATCTTCGGCATCCGCACCGACGGCGGCGGTCGCGTCGCCCACGACCGCGTCATCCTCCGGCGCGGGCGCACTTTTTCCCAGTTCCGGCGGAATCCTCACGACCAACGCCGGCACCAGCCCGATCGACGCGGCCATGGGCGGGACGCTCAGTGGCGTGAACGCGGCGAGTGCTTCATCCGGCGGGACGCCTTCGGGCGCCTCGCCGTCCGCCGGCTCCGCGCCCGCCACATCGACCGCGCTACCTTCGAACCCGGTCTTCAACGCCCCCTCCGATGGTGGAACCATCGCACCCGCTCCCGCAGCGGCCAGCGGCAATGCTGCGACCTCCACCGCGGCAACGACCGGCGCGATGGTGCCGCTCTCGACCATTGCGCACTTCGCATCGGAGCGCACCCCGCTGACCGTGAACCACCAGGGACAGTACCCGGCCATCACGCTGACGTTCAACCTCGCGCCGAACGTCTCGCTGGGCGACGCCGTCACCGCGCTCGAACAGGCTGAGCGCGACATGGGCATGCCCAGCGCCATCCACGCTTCGTTCCAGGGCACCGCGCAGGCCTTTCAGGAGTCGCTCCACAACGAGCCTTACCTCATCCTCGCCGCGCTGGTCGCGGTCTATATCGTTCTCGGCATCCTCTACGAGAGCCTGATCCATCCGCTCACCATTCTCTCCACGCTTCCACCGGCGGGCGCGGGCGCGATTCTCGCTCTTCTCATTACCGGCACTGATCTCAGCATCATCGCGCTCATCGGCATCCTGCTCTTGATCGGCATCGTGAAGAAAAACGCCATCCTCATGATCGACTTTGCCCTCCAGGCCGAACGCGATCAGGGACTGCCTCCGCGCGAAGCCATCTACCAGGCATGCCTGCTCCGTTTCCGCCCCATCATGATGACCACCATGGCCGCGATGTTCGGCGGCTTGCCGCTCGCCATCGGCATGGGCGTCGGTTCGGAGCTGCGCAAGCCGCTCGGCATCACCATCGTCGGCGGGCTGCTGGTTTCACAGCTGCTCACGCTTTTCACCACGCCCGTCGTCTACCTCATGTTCGATTGGATCCAGTGGCACGTGATGAAACTGCATCGCGTGGGCTCGGAACTCGAAGGTGAAGGCGCACAGGGCGACTAGTTGTCCCCTCCCGCGTAACTCTCCGCCGCAACCCATGAGACGCACCCCCATGGCGCTTCCATTCCCGCGCCTGGTGATACCATCAATCACACAGTTTCCGCTCAGCAACTGGGCGGTTTGTCTTCCTCAATCCAATACTTTGCTCGTCTCGCTTTCGGCCGCCGCGCCGTTGCATCACTGTATTCCTTTTCTTTGGGACAGTCGCCCGTGCGATCCGGCCTGGGAGGAACGCCTATCCAATGACCCAACTAAATGAAACCCGGGATGATCACCACGTCCTCACGATGGAGGAGATCACCAGCCTCACCCGCGATGGCGCGGGCCCCGCGGAAACGCTGATGAACGTGGTTGCCCTCATCGCATCCCGCTTCCGCACCGATGTTTGCTCGGCATATCTCCTTGAACCCGACCGCTCCAATCTCGTCCTTGCCGCAACCCTGGGCCTGCATCCAAAGTCCATCGGCACATTGCGCATGCCGCTCAACGAAGGTCTGGCCGGCCTCGTCGCCGAAGAGGTCAAGCCGGTGGCGGTCGACGATGCGCGATCCCATCCGCGATTCAAATATTTCAAAGAATCCGGCGAAGAGGAGTACCACTCCTTCCTCGGCGTGCCGCTTATCGATCGCGGCGCGCTGCAGGGTGTCCTCGTCGTTCAGACCAAGGAACCGCGCGTGTTTCGCGACGATGAGATTCGCCGCCTGAGCGAAGCCGCCCGCGAAGTCGCGCCCGTAGTCAGTGAGGCTCGCACCCTCGACCGTTTCGTGGGACCCGCGCAGGAACGGCTCTGGGCTTTGGCGCGCAACCTCTGGTGGTCCTGGGACCACGAATGCATCAGCCTTTTTCGCGATCTCAACCCGGCGCGCTGGCGCGAGCTCAATCAGAATCCCATTTCCCTTCTTAGCGAAATTCCCCTCGGCGAAATCGAGCGCCGCGCCGCGGAGCTCGTCCTGCATAGCCGCATCAACTACGTCTACCGCCGCCAGCAGGAATATCTGCAGGACGCCGACCGCACCTGGGGCGCCGTCAACGCCGGCGTACTGCGCCCCCGTCCCGTGGCCTATTTCTCCGCAGAATTCGGCCTTCACGAATCGCTGCCCGTTTATTCAGGCGGCCTCGGCGTCCTGGCCGGCGACCACATCAAGAGCGCATCGGACCTCGGCATTCCTCTCATCGGCATCGGCCTGTTCTATGCGCAGGGATACTTCCTCCAGCGGCTCGACAAATCCGGTTGGCAGCGGGAGGAGTACCTCGGAACCGACGTCAACCAGCTCCCCATGCAGCCCGCCATCGGCACCAACGGCGAGCCCATCGTCGTCGAGATTGAAACCCGCGGCGGCTCGATCCGTGCCAAGGTGTGGCGCGTCAAAGTCGGCCGCTGCGATCTGCTTCTGCTCGACTCCAACGTGGAGGGCAACGCGCCCGAAGATCGCGAGCTGACTTCACGTCTCTATGGCGGCGATGGCCGCACCCGCATTCGCCAGGAGCTGCTGCTCGGCATCGGCGGTCATCGCGCATTGAAAGCCATGGGCATCACTCCCGGAGTGCTGCACCTCAATGAGGGCCACAGCGCTTTCGCGATCTTTGAAGCCATTCGCAGCCGCATGCAGGATGAGGGAATCGACTTTAACACCGCGGCGCGGCAGATTCCCCGCGAGGTCGTCTTCACCACCCACACGCCTGTTCCCGCCGGCCACGATCGCTTCGGCGCCGACCTTATCGAAGAGCACCTCGGTCCCCTGCGCGAAAAGCTCGGCCTGTCTGAAGAGAACCTGATGGGGTTCGGCCGCGTACGCTCGACGGATTTTCAGGAAACCTTCTGCATGACGGTGCTCGGCCTCAAGCTCTCGCGCCATGCCAATGCGGTTTCATCGCTGCATGGTGAAGTGTCGCGCGCCATGTGGTGGGGCCTTTATCCCGGCAACCCTGAAGATTCAGTACCCATCGGCCACATCACCAACGGCGTGCACGTTCCTTCATGGCTCGCGCCGCAGATGTGCCGTCTCTACGATCGCCACCTTGGCATCGGCTGGCAGCGCCACAGCGCCGACAAGCATACATGGGAAGCGATCGAAGAAGTCGATGACGGTGAGTTGTGGGAAACGCATCTCAGCCTGAAGTCGCAGCTTCTGGCTTTTGCGCGCCGCCGTCTCCAGGAGCAGTCTGAACGCCGCGGTGAGTGGGATGAAGCGCTGCAAGGCGCGGCAAAAGCGCTCTCGCCCGACGCGCTCACCATCGGCTTCGCGCGCCGTTTCGCCACCTACAAGCGAGCCAACCTCGTGCTCAACGACATGGAGCGTTTGGCCTCGATGGTCAATGATCCCAAGCGGCCCGTGCAGTTTCTCTTCGCCGGCAAAGCGCACCCTCACGACGAGCCCGGCAAGCGCATCCTCCAGCAGGTCGCCGAGCTCATGCGTACCGAGCGATTCGCCGGCAGGTTCGTCTTCATTGAGGACTACGACATCAACGTCGGCCGCTATCTCGTGCAGGGCGTCGACGTGTGGCTCAACAATCCGCGCCGTCCCCTCGAAGCGTCAGGCACCAGCGGACAGAAGGTCGTTCTCAACGGAGGCTTGAATCTCTCCATTCTCGACGGCTGGTGGGCCGAAGCCTACGACGGGCTCAACGGCTTCGCCATCGGCACCGGCCGCACCCACTCCAGCATGGAGGTGCACGACGCGCGCGATGGAGAAGATCTGCACCGCGCTCTGCGCGACGAGCTCATTCCGCTCTACTACCAGCGCGATGTGGATGGATTGCCGCGCGGCTGGATCAAGCGCATGAAGCGCACCATCCGCACGCTCGGCTGGCGCTTCAATGCCGATCGCATGGTCATGGATTACACGCAGAAGTGCTACATCCCGGCCGCGGGAGGCACTTCCAGCGAGATTCGTTCGATTTGCTAACGGCTTGGGCTACCCCCCTGAAGCAGCGAATGCGGGTTCTTCCACCTTCGCGTTCTCGATCAGCTTCACGGGATAATAGGCATTGCGCGTGTACTGCTTCACCATTCGATTGGTGTTGAAGTACGAGCCATTAAAGGCCAGCGTGGTCTTCATCAGGCGCGCCCACTTTTCCGGCGTGTCGCGGAATAGCGGCATCACCGCCGACTCGAGCTTGTTGTAAAGCGACGTGGCTTCTTCGGCATCGTTGGCGCCGTCTTCCACGGCCCATCCGGTCACGCCTTCAATGCATCCTTCAATCCACCAGCCGTCCAGGATCGAAAGGCTGGGCACCCCGTTCAGCGCCGCCTTCATGCCGCTGGTGCCGCTTGCTTCGTAGGGACGACGAGGATTGTTCACCCACACATCCACGCCCGCCGTCAGCAACGCGCCCAGGTCCCACGCATAGTTCTCGAGGTAGACAATGCGCAGCAGGTCGTTCGACAGCTTCGCCGCCGTCTCAATCACGCTATGGATCAGCGCCTTTCCCGGCTGGTCCTGCGGATGCGCCTTCCCGGCGTACAGAATCTGCAATCCCCCGGCTTCGGTCGCGATCTTCAGCAATCGCTGAGGGTCGGTAAAAAGCAGGCTCGCGCGCTTGTAGGTCGCGGCGCGGCGCGCAAATCCGAGCGTCAGCACCTTCGGATCGAGCACCCGCCCGGTGCGCGTGGCCACCTCGGTCAGCAACGCTTCCTTGGCCCGCGCATGCGCTTTCAAAATCTCCGCATCCGGCAGATCGACCGCATTGCGCAGATACAAGTTGTCGCGGCGCCACGCGAGAATATGTTGATCGAGCACCTGCTGCATTGGCTCCGAAATCCAAGTCGGCGCGTGCACGCCATTGGTGATCGAGTCGATTGAAAACTCTGGAAACATGTCGCGCGAGACCTTGCCGTGCTGCAGCGCAACGCCGTTGGCATACCGCGAAAACCGCAGCGCGAGCAGTGTCATGTTCAGCAGGCCGTCGCGGAAGCACCCCAGCTTTTCGAGCTGGGCCGTGCGCTCGCTGCCGAGTATGCGATTCGCCTGTTCGGTCGAAAAGCGGTCATGTCCTGCCGGCACCGGCGTGTGCGTCGTGAACACGCACTTGTTCCTCACCTGCGCGAGGTCCGCATCGGTGGGCGCTCCCGGAGGGCCGCCGCCGAGTTCGCTCTCGAGCAATGCCTGGGTCAGCAAAGCCGCATGTCCTTCGTTCAGGTGAAACACGTTCACATGCAAACCGAGCGCCTTGGCCATGCGCACACCGCCCATGCCGAGCACGATCTCCTGCTCGAGCCGGTAATTGGTGTCGCCTCCGTAGAGATGATCCGTCAGCCCGCGATCCCACCCCGAATTGCCGTCGACATCCGTGTCGAGCAGGTAGATGGGAACAACGTGTCCCGACCGCCCCTCGAGGTCATACCGCCACGCGCGCACTGTCACCACGCGGCCTTCGACTGAAACCGTGATACGCGGCGCTTCCTCGGTGCAGAAGTCCGCGGGGTTCCATGGCTGAATGTCTTCGGTTTGATCGCCGGTATTGTTCAGATGTTGCTGGAAGTAGCCCTTCCTGTGGGCCAGCGTGAAAGCCACCAGCGGCACGCCCAGGTCGGCTGCGGAGCGCAGGGTATCGCCGGCCAGAACCCCCAGGCCGCCGGAATACGTCGGCATCGCGGGCTGGATGGCGATCTCCATCGAAAAGTAGGCGACTAAACCAGAGGTTGGAAATGTCTCGTAAGAGAAAGGTCTATTTGTGTTCTGGTGCATTCCCTTTGTCTCTCTGCGGCACTCGAAAGCGTTCAAGCGACGACATGAAAAAATGAAATCACGAGCGGAGCCGGTCTTGTCTGGCCCTCTCCCTATCGGTTTAGATGGGCGAAACCTTTAGAGATTCTAGCAAGGAAAGGAAGAAAACCTCCAAGCGGGTGGAATCGTTACGTTACTGCCGGAAAATCGATTTCACGAGACGGTAACCACCATCGTAACTTCAGCCTTGCCGGACAACCGATGCGCGTCTGCACCGGCTGCTGTTCAATCCACCTTGTGGGCCCCCACCGACGCGTGACACACCATGATCTGCGGAACGATGCCGGTTTCCGTCGTGTACCGCGCCGCCAAGGCCTCGGTGAATTCCTCGGCTTCGTCGCGCTCCACCAGATTGATGGTGCAGCCGCCAAATCCTCCGCCCGTCAGGCGCGCACCGATCAGTCCAGGCAGATCCTGCGCCAGCGCCACCATCGCATCGGCCTCCATGCAGCTCGCCTCAAAGTCCTTGCTGTAGCTGGCGTGCGCTTCCGCCATCAGGCGTCCCAGTTCAGGCAGATCGCCTCTCTGCAGCGCCTCGGCTGCCGCAACCGTCCTCGTATTCTCCGTGATGACATGCCGCGCGCGCTTCAATGCATTGGGGCTCATTTCCTTGCCCCACTTCTCCAGATCCTCGACCGTCGCATCCCGCAAAAAGCGAACTTCAGGCCGATGCCGCGCAATCACCGCGGCAGCTTCTTCTACTTCCGCGCGCCGGCTGGTGTATTCACCGCCCGCCACGGAATGCTGCACCATCGTGTTGGCGATCACCAGCGCCACGTGCGCCGGAATGGGCGCCAGCTTGTAACTCAAATCGCGGCAATCCAGCAGCAACGCGTGGTCTTCCTTTCCATTGGCCGAGATGAACTGGTCCATGATGCCGCTGCTGGCGCCAACGAACTCATTCTCGGCGCGCTGGCAAAGCCGCGCCAGCACGGGGCCCGGATACGTCACGCCAATCAGCGACGTCAATGCCAATGCGGTTGAAACCTCTACCGATGCAGAACTCGACAGCCCGGCAGCCACCGGAACATCACCCCATAGCGTCAGGCTGAATCCGGGAATGACATGTCCTTCTCCCGCCAGCATCGCCACCACGCCCATCGGATAGTCGCTCCAGTGCTTCGATCCCTTCGCCGGAATCTTCTTCGGATCGAACACGCATTCTTCGCCAAAGTTTTCCGAATAGAGGACAATCTTGCCGTCATCGCGCGGGGAAATTCCGGCCAGCGTGGCAAAATCGATTGCCGCAGGCATTACAAATCCCTCGGCGTAATCGGTATGCTCGCCAATCAGATTTACGCGGCCGGGCGCCGCAAACAACCTCGGCTCGGCGTGGAAGCGGGAACGATGCAGTGAACGCAATTCAGCGGGGTTATGCATACCCTCTCTACCTACAGCGATTCCAGATCAATTGTCATCGGCCACGAATAAGTTGCGCCCGCGGCCAGCGTGCGGGACCAGTTGCCGGTTTGCGCCAGCGAGTCTACCGGCGCAGTCGATGGCTCGGGCGCCACGCACATCTGCTTTGGACCCGCTCCATTCGGCCACCCGCCATAACAAATCCAAAGCCCCAGGTAGGGTGTCGCCTGGGAATCGAAACTGAACTTCACGCGCAAACCTGCGCTGGGCCTGAGCAGAATACACCAGTTCTCTTTGGCGGACAGCGGACCCGCAAAAAGCTTGTCTCCGACCCCCGAGGCGGCTGGCTGCACGACGCTCAGATCGGCGGTTCTTCCATTGGCAAGCGTCGCGAACGGCCACTTCGAACTGCTGCCCGCAACGCCCAACCTCCCGCGCGCCGATCCTTCCACTCTCATCGAATCGATCGAGGCCGGCAGCAGGATCTGATCGCCGTGCGTCACCGCGAACAGGGGATGCGCCGCCCAGGACCACGGCACCGGATGCCGCCCCGTGTTCTTGACCGTGTACTGCACGCTCAGGTGAGCGCCGTTCTCGTTCTCAGAAAGCGCGATTCTGCGTTCGAAAGAAAGAGGCAACGAAAAGCACTTTGCACTCAACGCCACCTGGGAATCCGAATCGATGTTCGAATTTCCCTCCCAGGACACACGCCACACGTCGCCATGATCCGGAATGCGGGCCGTACCCGACGTTGTTTCCACCTCGCACGCGGCCACCGAGGGCAGGCATTCATCCCAACCGCTCGCATCCGAAGCGTCAAACGACATCGTCGGGGTCCTCGGTGCCAGCGGCGCGAGCGGCACCTGCAGCAGTTCATGATCCTTGAATCGAATCGAAGAGATTTTTCCGCCAAAGTGAGGAAGAATTGTGATGGCGCACGACCGGGTCCGCATGAGAACGTTTTCTTTTCCCGCTACGGTAAAATCCGCCTTGGTCATCGCTACCTATTCTCCCACGATTTCGCGCCGGGCCAATGTCCAGATTTCCCAGATTTTATCCAGCCATTCCTCATGCTCCGGCTTCATGAGCACCGAGCGCAGGCACGTCACGGTGCCATTGCCGCTCGCGTCTTCCCTGCCGCCGGTTTCAAACCAGGAGCAAGGCAGCTGCACCAGTGCAAGGTGAAGATTCCGCTTCGCGCAGGCGTCGAACAGCTTTTGAGCAAACTCCGACGACGCGTCGGCGGAGTCGCCTTTGAGTTTCCAGACCACAATATCGAGTTCGGGCGGCCCCGCAGCCATCGGCATGGAGTGCCCATCCTGCCGCAGTCGCCTGTCCAGCTCGAGAGCCGCCCGCCGGCCTTTTTCCAGCCCCTGCGCAAACTCCCCGCCTGGCTCCAGTGGCAGCAGCTTCTGCGTGGCCCATAAGGCCACGGCTGCCGCACCGGCCCGCGAACACTCGAGGCTGATCTCGCCGAGGTGCAACTGCTTTGAAGTGAAATACGTGTAAGGCGAATCGTGCTTGTAGAACCGCCCCACCGCCGGATCGCGAAACAGCACGCAGCCACAACCGTACGGCTGCAATCCATGCTTGTGCGGATCGACCACGATGGAATCGGCCTGATCCAGCGCTGCGTAGGCTCTTCGCACTGGCTCGTCCAGCGCTTTCGAAATCAGGTTGAAATATCCGCCATACGCGCCGTCTACGTGGACCCGGAATCCGTATTTGTCCCGCAGCGCAAGAATCTCCTGCAGCGGATCAACGGCGCCAATCGCCGTAGTCCCCAGCGTCGCTACGACGGTTCCTACATCCCCCTTGCGCAACTCCTGTTCGAGCATGTTCATATCCATGCGGCCGCGCGTATCGGTCGGGATTGAATCGTACTGAAGCTGCAGAACCCCCGAGATCCGGTAATGCGTGTAGTGCGCCTGCTCCGACCCGACGATGCGCTTCCCGGGCGCCAACTGTCCCGCCACCCACAGCGCCTCCAGATTCGCCATCGTGCCGCTCGAGGTCAGATGTCCGAGGAACTCCGTCCATCCAAACATCCGGGCGATCTCAGCAACCGCCTCGATCTCCATCAGCGAACTGACCCGCCCCCCATCCCGCGCATGGTTGTTGGGATTAATCTTCATGGCGAGCGCGTAGGCTGCCCGAGCGACTGGATGCGGCGGCTTCAGCATCTGCCCGGCATAAAAAGGATGGAAATAGGGGTAATTGTCGCCCAGCCGGTGCGCCGTTTCCTCGAGTACCGCGGCTATCGCCTTCGAATCCATCGCCGGTTGGAACTCCGGCAAAGCAGCAAATTCGGCCTCCAGCGACTCGGTCGCGCGCGCAAGCAGGGCGGGTACAGGATCGGTGGGCATGGCGACTCTCCACCCTATCACAGGCCCCGGTAACCCTGTCGTAAGCGCATGAGCCGTTGTAGCTTGCAAGCCCCTTCTGGAACCGGCTCGAAGTGGCGCAGCAAATTTTGAGGGGGCATTTTGCCGGCAGGGATGGTACACTGTCGGCAGCGTTAGAACCGAACCGGGCGTGTGCAGTAGCTCGCCCAACCAAGCAAGATTCTGCCAGTGGTCGCTCCGATTCATCCAGCGCAATTCAAAAATCAGGAATTACGGACAAAATGGAACAAGGTACTGTGAAGTGGTTCAACGACGCGAAGGGCTTCGGCTTCATCTCGCGTCAGAACGGCGAAGATGTGTTTGTGCACTATTCAGCGATCAACTCCAGCGGCTTCAAGAGCCTGCAGGAAGGTCAAGCCGTTCAGTTCAACGTTGTGAAAGGGCCAAAAGGTTGGCAGGCTGCGGACGTTCAGCCGCTGTAAGCCGTTAGGCCGGATTCCGGCAGAATCTAGCAAAATCCACCAAGGGCTGGGATCACTCCCAGCCTTCGGTGCGTTTGGTGCGCGATCCGTTTCACTCCAGCACCTGACTCCGACGGATTGTGGTCGGCTCTGGTCGGTCGACGCGTCATTTTCTTAGCGAGAACTCTTCGGCGCGAGAATCTCGCTCAGATAATCGTGCGTCCCTGGAATCCGTTCCAGGTGCGGGTAGCGCAAGCCGTCGGCATATTGGACCTCGTAAGTCCGCACACTGTCGAAGGATTTCGCGATGATCGTGATCTTTCCTTTCTGCGGATGTGCGATGGCATCCCGCAGCACATCGAGAGAATACGCACGGCCGTTAACCGCCAGGATTGTGGCCTGCGGTCCAATCCCCGCCGCGTAAGCCGGAGAGCCGGGCACAACGTCGAGGATCATCCCGTCCTTTCCCATGACAACTCCAATCGAATTGTCCTCGTAGTCTTCCGGCGCGTCGGGAAAGACGGTGAACCAGAGCGGACCATTCGGCGTCGAGTTGTAGACCAGCCGCCAGCCCGCGGCCTCCAAACCTTCCGATGGAGGCTTCGCGTTCACCCTGTAGACATATGTCTCGAAGAAGCCATGCCAGTCATAAGGCCACACAACGTTAAGCGCCGACTCCACGTCGGCCCGTGTATACGGAGCCACAATCGGCCCGGTGTCCTGCTGACCCAGAAAACTTTTCAGGAAGTCATCGAGGGATGCGCGGCCGTGTGACTGCTCGCGGATTAAAACGTCGGCGTGCAGCCATATCAATGCTCCCTCGTCGTAGTAATCCTGACCCCGCCGAAGAGAACGCCAGCCGGGTTCGACATTCCGAATCACCCAATTCTCGGTGGCGGTGTCCACCAGCGGCGTTGTTGCGCGGCCAGGTTCATTCGCGTAACTTGCGACCGTCCACCCCAGAAAGTTACGCAGATAGTCTGCGTCGTTGAAACCCGATCGCGTGGCCAGCAGGAACCCGATGTACTCGTTCAAACCCTCATAGACCCAGAGCAGCGAGGTTCGCTCCGGACCTTGGTAGTCGGGTTTCGAATAGAGTTCCGCCGGTCTCCGGTATTTGCCGTCCCATGAGTGGGACTGCTCGTGCGCGAGCAGAACCATCCCGGTTCGCTGCAGCGCTTCCTTCTTCGACAATCCCGCATCTTCCAATTCGTTCCAAGGCGAGTCCTCATGCTCAAGGCCATCGAAGGAGTGCGCGGTCTGCGATACCAGAAAGTGCATCTTCTCCCAATGGCGGAAACCGAACATGGCCTTGTCTTCGTCTGCCAGCCTGGCAAAGAGGGTAAATGCGTGCGCGTCATCTGCCTTGTCGATCGCCGACCGGCTGTCGCCGGTTAAATCCAATTCCGCGGGCCACTGCGACGCGAGAGAAACGCTGCGGAAAAATTCGCCGGCGACCAAAGGAGAATCGATCAGGCGCTCGAGTGAAATGGCCGCGAAATTGAGTCGGGAGCCGGATTCGCTGGTCACGTGCAACGAACTGCCCTGCTTCCAACCTGACGGCAGTACGACAGAAGGTTCAATCATCAGTTCGCGCTTGTCGATTCCAAGCGGATAGAGCACGACCGTATTCCAAGCCAGCCGGAGCTGACGATCCGAGATGGTGTCCTCGTTCAGAACGTCGAAATCGACAGAGAGGGTCTGCGCAGCCTGCGGCACATCCACGTTGATCGTGTAAATATCGTCGGGGTCGCGCGTCCAATCGAGCACCTTCTCGCCGCTCTTCACCCGGATCGCGGCAAGATTTTGAATCGGCCCCGTTGGCCCGTGTTCGCCCGGAATCCATTTCGGATACGCGAGCGCAACCCGTCCCGGATGCACGTGAATCTCCTCGTGAACAAACGCAATCTGCCGCGGCGCTTGCGTCTCGTCCACGACCAGTGTCATGACCGGCGTCGAGCTGCCCTGTGCAAGCGCAGCAGTCGTCGCCGCAAGAATCGAAAGCGCAAACGGTAAAGTTTTTCGACCAGGAAACAGAATCATCGGTGCAATCTCCAATCGACGAAGCAACGGCACGGTTCGAGCACAATCCCCGGTCGCAGCGGCTTGCTGAGCCGCCACAAAACGGGAATGGATTCGCAGGGAGGTGAAAAGAATCCCGAGGAGGATAGCACGACGATTCCGTACTGCGATAGTGGGCTGATATCAGCAAGGCGAGACCGCCTTTTCCACAAACACCATCACGATTTCAACACGCGCTCATCTCCCCTCTACCGGCGACAATAGAGGTTTCGAGGACATGGCGGAGATCCCTGTGCTAGGCAAGCTCGAACTGATCGTTGGGCCCATGCGGAGCAACAAGACCGCCGAGCTGCTTCGCCGCGTCGAAATTCGCCGTCAGTACGCCAAGCAGCACGTCATGCTGCTCAAGCCAAGCGCCGACACAAAGGCCGCCGCAGGCGTCGTTGAAAGCCGCAATCAGAATGGCTGCGGCAAAATGGAAGCGGTCGAATTTCCTTCCGGCGATCCCTGGTCGGTCCTGCCAGTCCTCAAATCCAGCGAACAGAAAATCGGCAAGCGCATCGAGTGCGTCGCCATCGACGAAGGCCAGTTCGTCTCCGATCTCTTTCTCTTCACCAAGCGCCTGCTCGAATCCACATACGACGTAATGGTCTCCGGCCTCGAGCTCGATTTCCGCGGCATGCCCTTCGGAGAGATGCTCGACCTTTCGTGGCTGGTGCGCACCTATGCCGGCAACATTACCGAACTCGTGGCCTATTGCAGTTGCGGAGCGAAGGCCCTCTATCCGCAGCGGCTTATCGACGGCAAGCCCGCCCCCTATGACAGCCCCATCATCATGGCCGGCGATTTCTACGAGCCGCGTTGCGCCGAGCACTTTATCCTGCCCGGCCTGCCGCACTAATCACCCAAACTGACTTGTCATCCTTAGCGAGCTCTGGGCACCGCGTTTGACCAGCGAGGAACCACCTCAACCTTCACCCCGTGTTCCGCAGCCCCGCCGAGATACCGCTGATCGTTGCCGCAATGGCGCGATTCACTTCGGGCGTATTCTCGCCGCCGCGCTTGCGCCGCAGCATGTCCACCTGGATCAGGTGCATCGGGTCCACGTAAGGATTCCGCAGCTTGATCGATCGTGCCAGCACCTGGTTGTTCTCGAGCAGTTCGTTCTGCCGAGTGACCGCCAGCACCGTGCGCACGGTGCGGTGAAACTCTTCTTCGATCATCGCGTAGACGCGTTCGCGCAGCTTCGCATCGGGCACTAGCGTCGAATACATCCGCGCCGTGGCCAGGTCGGCTTTGCCCAGCGCCATCTCCACGTTGCGCAGCAGGTCGATGAACAGCGGAAACTCCCGCGCCATGGTCTGCAGCAGCTCCTGCGTGCCGGGCTTCTTCAGGAATTCCTCCAACGCAAAGCCCACCCCGAACCACGCCGGGACCAGCAGCCGCGACTGCGTCCATCCGAAAACCCACGGAATCGCCCGCAGATCTCCGATCCGGGGCGAATCGTTCCTCCGCGCCGGCCGCGAGCCGATCATGGCGTGCTCCAGCTCTCCCACCGGCGTCGACTGCTCGAAGTACGTCACCAGCTCGGCATTGTCCAGAATGTGCTTGCGATAAAACCCGAATGAAATCTCCGACAACTCGTCGAGAGCCGCTTCCCACTCCGGCTTCAGCACCCCGGTAAAATGCCCTTCCGGGTCGCGCGCATTCGGGCGCGCCAGTGCATCGAGCGACGCCGCGATCATTAGCTCCAAGTTCCGCTCCGCCAAAACCTCATCGGCATATTTGAAGTTCAGCACTTCGCCCTGCTCGGTGATGCGCAGCTGCCCCTCAAACGAATCCATGGGCTGCGCAAAGATGGCGCGATGCGTCGGACCGCCTCCGCGTCCTACGGTACCCCCGCGCCCGTGAAACAGCCGCAGCTTCACTCCGCACTCCCGCGCCACCGTGTGCAGGTCGCGATGCGCGCGGAAAATCTCCCACGTGCTCGTGATCATGCCGCCGTCCTTGTTTGAATCGGAGTAGCCCAGCATCACTTCCTGCCAGCTGCCCCAGCTCTCCAGCAGCTTGCGATAGTCCTCGCGGCTCCAAAGCTCGCGGCAAATCCCCGGCGCATTGCGCAAATCCTCAATCGACTCAAACAGCGGCACCGGCATGACGCCCGGATCCCGCTCATCTCCCTCGACGCGCACCCCGCCCAGCCGCGCCAGCCGCACCACGGCCAGCACGTCTTCCACACTCGACGCTCCGCTGATCACGTACTGCCGAATAGCCTCCGGCGAGCATCCGCGCTTCACCTCCGCCACAATCCGGAAAGTCTCCAACACGTTTGCCGTCTCGCTGGACAGACCTCCCGGCAGCGATGGCGCAATCGAGTCGGCAACCGTCTCCTTCAGCGCCGCAGCGTGCACCCGCGCGTGCTGGCGGATATCAAGGGTATGCAGATGCAATCCGAATGTCCGCACTTGCAGGATCAATGGATCGACCAGGGTGCGCGCAATCCGCAGACCACCATGCCCGGCGAGAGACACGCGAAGCAGCTCCAGATCATCCAAGTATTCATCCACCGAGCAGTAGGCGGGCAGCACCTGCGCCAGCTTCTCCTGTCCCTGCGACATCGACGCGAGCGTGTAGGGCATCACCGGCAACCCGGGCGCGGGATGCGCCGGCTGTTCCATCGATTGCAGCGTGCGCTGCAGCCGCGCCTTCAGGCAGATCACGAAGCGGCGATAATACTCAAACTCATATTGCACGCCGAACACCTGGGACTCCGGCGTGTGGACCTGCATCACATAGGCCTTCAGCCGCTCGCGCAATGCCTCGCTCACGGCCCGTTGCTGCGCGCTCGTCGTCAGAAGGTCCATAATGGCGTCCAGTTGCTGCTGGTAATAGAGCAGCAGGTGTCCGCATGCCAGCCGAATCGCCTCCTGCGTGACCTGCGGAGTCACATAAGGATTTCCATCGCGATCGCCGCCAATCCATGAACCGAAGCGCAACATCTGCGGCAATTCATGCGGCTCGATTTCAATGCCATACGCAGCGCGCAGCGCTTCGGCAACCTCGCGATACAAGGTCGGCAACGTGCCGAAAATCGACACGTCATAGTAGTCGAGACCCATCTTGATCTCGTCGTACACGGTGGGCCGGCGCGATCGCACTTCATCCGTTTGCCACAGCGTCGTGATCTCCGCGCGAATCGAGTCTTCCAGGCGCGCCAGGTCCTGCTCCGGTATCGGGATGCGATCGAGCGCCGCCAGAAACTCGCCGAGCCGGCGTCGCTTGATCATCACCGTGCGCCGGGCCGCTTCCGTCGGATGCGCCGTAAACACGGGCACGATCAGTACCCGACGCAGCCACTCCATTGCTTCGTCAGCACTGATGCCGACGCGCCGCATCTCGCACAACGTTCCGGTCAGGGATCCGCGTTGTCTGCCGGCCTCGCCGCTCAGTTGCAGCGCCAGGCGCCGCCGCTTGCGATGGTTCGTTTCCGCCAGGTTGATCAGCTCGAAGTAAAATGCGAATGCCCGCGTCAGCAGGATCGCCCGCTCCACAGGCAGGGAATGCACCAGCTCCAGAGCCTTCGCCGCATGCCGCGCCGCTTCCGTACCGTTGCCGCGCAATTCCGCATCGCGACGCCGGATGGTTCCCTGGCGCAACGCCTCCACATGCGCAAACAGGTCTTCGCCCTCCTGCTCCCGCAGCACCTCGCCCAGCAATATCCCCAGCGAGCGCACATCGCGCCTGAGGGGCGCTTCTTTCAAGTCGCCGGAGCGTGCCTCGAGCTCTGCCAGCCTCTGCGACCAGCTTTGCGGGTTCCACAACAGGGCCATGGTGTTTTGATTATGCACGATGGCCTGCGGCCACCGTCTCAGGCGAGGAGGAACGCTGAGACCGCGTACGCACTGCCCGCACACCAGGGTCAAGCGGAGCGAAGGAACTGCTTCTCCTGGTGCGGGTGCCCCGTCCTGGCCGGCGCCAGGGCGGGGTGATCTTTCATCAACCTGTGAATACGAACCAGCCCAGATCACTCGTTACCGCGGCGGCAGTTCCCGCATGGCCCTGTGATAGCCCTCGCTGAACCCCTGGCGATAATCCGAAAAAGCCGGGGGAGGCACGGGAGGATTGCGGAAACGCGGGTGCTGTTCGAGCCGCGGCGGCCGCCCATCGGCAATGTCACGACGAGCCGCTTCAAATCCGTCATGAAAACCGCGCTGCGCAATCTCGTTGAATGCGGCGGGCGGAGGCGGAGCCTGGTAGACCACCACCGTTCTATGCGCGCAACCGGCCAAAACAACCGGCGCCGAAAGAGCAAAAAGCAGAAGAAGTTTTTTCATCGCGGTCCTCGCTGTGGATTCTTGATTGCTTCGATCGCAACCTTTCCCTCACTGAACACGGCCTCCAGCAAAGTGTTGCTCGCTGGGATCGCGAAATCTTTTCCGCAGGTTACCTGAGTGATCCGGCAACACGGCGGCAATGTCGCGAAGATCCGCTACGCACGCGCCACGCCCGGATCTGCCTCATCGACCAGGCCTTCAGCGCCGGCCCGCCAACACTCCGGAATGTTTCTTCTGGTTCTTGGCGACGTACATCGCCGCGTCGGCGGAGCGCAGAATCGCATCGGGCGATGTCCCATCTTCGGGATAAAAGGCGACACCCGTGCTCATCGATCCGTGCAGCACGTATTTCTGCAAGCGAAATGGCTCGTCGAAACATCGCTCCAGCCGCTTCGCGATCTCTTCAACGTCTGAGTAGCTTTTGACGCGATGGATCAGTGCCGCAAACTCGTCGCCACCCAGGCGCGCCAGCAAATCTCCGGGCCGCAGCTCTCCCTTCATCCGTTTTGCTGCCTGCTGCAGATATGCGTCGCCGATCCCATGGCCGTATCGGTCATTCACGTGCTTGAATTCATCGAGATCGATATAGATGAGCCCGAACATCGCGCTTCGGTCGCGCGCTTCCCCCACCATCGCTTCAAGTCTCTTCTCAAACGAGAAGCGATTGTGCATTTCGGTTAACTGGTCAAACTCAGAGCGATGCACAAGGTCCGAATACATGCCGCGGGTCTCAATCGCGAGCGTCGCCACCCTCGCGCCCATAGTCAGCACATCCGCGGCGCGGTCATATTCCGGATTCTGCGGATCGATCGCAACAAAAAGCACCCCATGCGGCGGCCCAAGGCGCGAAGGAATCTCCTGCGAGATCACGTTCCGATTCTTCGCGTCCTCGAACACGCTGCCCAGCTGCGTCTCAGTCCCAAGGCTGCACCAGCACGATGTCCTGTCGAGGTGCAGCGAAACGAGGGCCGTGATCTCTTCCAGGATTTCGTTCAGCGGGCGCGTCCCACTGATGTCCTCGAGGATGCGGCTCCTGCGGCGTTCGAGATTTGCTTCTGACTTGTTTCGCTGTGCGATTGCCTTGCGCTGGCCACTCACTTTGCGCGCCAGCGTCCAGCCCCACACGCACGCCGCCGTCACTCCCGCCAGCAGCAGCACCACCATCACCACCAGGTTGCGCATGTTGATCGCCGGCGGAGGCGCGATGGCCACGATATCATCCGGTGACCGCAGCAGGATGGCAAACCCGTTCGCGCCTGTAAACAGGTCTCCGACCAGTGGCGAACTGATCCCGGTGACACGCACCTTGGAACCCGGCGCAATACTCGGAACCCTCGGAATCAGCCGCTCATCCTGAACCGCACGATGCGGAAAGACCGCCGAAAAGAGATGTCCGTCCGAAATCAGTACATATTCGTCCTGCTGCGCTTGCCGGACTGCCGTCACGAGCCGGCCCTCGGCCGAGACGAGATCGAAGGCATGCGAACCATCGAGCGACGACAAGGCGACAGGTTGCGGCGCGATTGGAACCGAAACGCCGGTGTCTCGAACCGAGCCGTGTACCAGGGCCAGGTAACCGCGGCTGCCGTCCGGGAAACCTGTTGCCTGCGCGAGATGGCCGATGCGAAGAGACTCGAGGGTCTGCACCCTGATGAAAAGGCTTGATGCCCCATTCTGGAGCACCACCATCCCTCCCGGCTCATAGAACGTAATGGTGCCCTCCACACGGATTCTCCTGGTCAAATCATGAATCAGGTAGCCGCCCAGGACGTCGCGAATCGGAGTGAGCGGCAGCGCGCCGGGCTCGCTCCGAGCCCGCCTGAGCACCTTCACGTCGCGCATTGAATTCACGTAGAGTGCTGTGCCTGTCAGCTCGTTCTTGCCATCGACCTGCGCTCGCACCACGCCCGTCACCTCCACTTCGGCGTCGAGCAGATCGTCGAGCGCGTTGGTGCTGCCGCCGAGCACCAACGCCTCCACATCGCCTTCCTTCATCATTAATTGCAAATCGGTAACCGGAGCGTGCGCGTTCTGATTCAGGTCCGCCGCTCGCACCATGGCGCGCACCGTCACCCGCAGGCAATCGCGCTCGCCGCGCATCATTCCCGCAAACGTAACCGGCCGTGGAGCAGGTGGCGCTCCAGTGTGCAACAGCACCACGTCGTCGCTCGTCACAATCGGACGGTAGCCGGCTGCCGTCCTGCCGCGCACCCGCACGCGATCCCCGGGCAGCAGTTCCTCATCGGTTTCGGTGATCACGTAGATCGCCTCGCCGCCATCCTGCACCCATAAACCCATCAGCGGGCGATCGTACAAGCTCACCGTGGCATCGAACGCCACGGGAAGCTGGCGCTCGGCCTCTCGATTGCTCAGGCTGTGAATCGCGCGCAAGCTTGTGATCGGTTGCGGCTGGGCCGCCCCGGCCTCCGCGGCGCACCCCAGAAACAGCCCGATCCATGCAGCCCGCTTGCTCATTCTTGACATCCGGACGGAACTCTCCGTTTCTGGGTTATCGGCAATCTCGCCAGAAAGTCGAGACCCGCTGACGCATTCCTCCTTCGAGGCGTCGCCCAAGCCGGAGCGTCCATTGGCTTTTGCGTGGTCCGTCCAGCAGAGAACTTGCCGCCGCCGGTTGGTGCGGGGTCAGTGGGAACTGACACTTTCGTCACGGCTATCTCCCCGCTCAGCGGGCGTTATCATAGACTGGTCGCCCAAACTCGGATTTCCGAATGGAACGGATTCCCGAACCCCCCGGGAGCATGCCTCGCATGGAAGATGAGAAGTTTATTCCGTCCATCCAGTCTGCGCTCAGTGCGCGTATCCAGGCGGATGAACTGAAGAGAAAAAAGGAAGTTCGGGAAAACGAGGTCCGCGAGTTTCAATCCCCCCGTGACTGGATGAGATTGAAGACGTGGCTCAAGCAGGCCGTTTCCAGCATCAACCAGGGCCTGCCATCGGAGGCTCTTTCCTACGAAGAGGACGCGAAGGACCGGATCTTCGTGCGCTGCGCCGTCGGGCAAAGGAAAAGAGAGCTCAAAGTTGAATTCGTGAGCCTTCTCGGCGGCTCTGTCACGGTCTCGGAAAAAGACCGTAGCGTTCTTCATCTCGAAAGCATTGTGCTCGAAAACAAGCTGCAGTGGGTCAATCCCTCAGAAGACGGCGCGCGTCGATATGACGCAGAAGGGATCGGCATGAAGATCGTCAGCCTGGTCGCTGAACCGTGAGGCAGCATAACCACTATTCTCTGATCCCGGTCCCTCGCCGGGAATCGCGGCGCTGTCAAGGCCCTGCTGCCGCAGAATTTTCTATCTCCTTGATTGCGCTCGACAAATTGTTGCGCGCTCCTTGCCTGTTCTCTCCGCGAAACGCGCATCATGGAGATATGCACACGCCAGGGGCATTCTCGCATTGTCGCGAAGAGTCCTCGGCGAAGAATGCAGAGGCGGCCGAGGTACCCCCCTCCCCCCCTTGTTTATTTGCGCTTTTCCACAAAAAATTGGCCTGAATTTCTGCCCATCAAGTCCGACTGATTCAGTCCGGTCGATCAGGCGCCTTCGAGCTGCAGCATCAGTTCTTCCCACTCGGATGTGAGCGCTGCAAGCTGCGCTCTCAGCTCCGCAGCCAGTTCAGTCAACCGGTGCGTTTCCGCCGCGGAGACATACACGCCCAGTTGCTCTTCCGTATGCGCGATGGCCGACTCGACTCGCGGCACTTCTTCCTCGAGAAAAGCGCACCGCTCTTCCATCTGCTTCTGCCGGATGGGATTCAGTCGCCGCGCCCGATCCTTCCCCGGCGCGGCCTTCACAGACCCGTTCGCGTCGTCGAATCCTCCCTCGATCACGAAGGTCGTGCCGATCGTCCCATGTTGTGCCTCGCGCACCATCGAACGGGACGCCCCAGGTCTCTCTGCGTCCAGGGAAAGGGCTCCGTCACTGTGTGCCCCGGGTCTCGTGTCTGAGACCTGGGAATGAGCTTCATTCGATGTCGAGGGCTCTTCCGCAGCCTCTTGCGCCGCCAGCTCTTCCTTCTTCCTTAAATAGTCCTCATAGCCGCCCTCGTAGGTGGTGATCACGCCGTTCTCCACTTCAAGAACGCGCGTGGCCAGCCGGTCGATGAAGTAGCGGTCGTGCGATACAAACACCACCGTACCGCTGAACGCCGCAATGGCATCGAGCAATACATCCTTGGCGCGCATGTCGAGGTGATTCGTGGGCTCGTCGAGCAGCAGGAAATTTGAAGGCGACACCAGGATTCGCGCCAGCGCGAAGCGGTTGCGCTCGCCGCCCGATAGCACCCCCAGCTTCTTGAAGACGTCATCGCCCGAAAACAGGAAGCACGCCAGGAGCGATCGCAGCTCGCTCTCGGGCACCTTCAGCGCTGCCCGGCTGATGTCGTCGAGCATGCGCGCGTCGGGATCGAGCACCTTGTACTGGTCCTGCGCGAAGTACTCACCCACCACGTTGTGGCCCAGCCGCACCGTACCTTCCGTCGGCGGCTCCTCCCCGGTAAGGAGCCGGATGAGCGTCGACTTGCCCGCTCCGTTCACGCCCACGAGCGCCACCCGGTCGCCGCGCTCAATCGAGAATCGCGCATTGCTGAAAACTCTTTTTTCGCCGTAGCTTTTTCCCAGTCCTTCCGCCTCCGCCACCATGCGTCCCGAAGGCGTTGGCTGGGGGAATTTGAAATGGATCACCGGCTCTTCCGGAGGGATCTCGATGCGTTCGATCTTTTCCAGTTCCTTGATCCGGCTCTGCACCTGCTTGGCCTTCGTGGCCTGGTACCGGAAGCGACTGATGAACGCTTCAAGATGCTCGATTTGCTCCTTCTGGTTGCGATAGGCAGCCTCGAGTTGTGCGCGACGCTCATCTTTTTGGGAGAGGTACTTTGTGTAGTTGCCCTGGTAAATCGTAAGCCGCTTGTTCCAGATCTCCACGGTGCGATCGATTGTCACGTCCAGGAAATAGCGGTCGTGGGAGATGAGGATATAGCCGAATGGATAATTCTTGAGATAGTCCTCAAGCCAGTTGCGCGTTTCGAGATCGAGGTGATTCGTCGGCTCATCGAGCAGCAGCAGGTTCGGCCGCGCCAGCAGCAGCTTGGCCAACGCGATCCGCATCTGCCAGCCTCCGCTGAACTCTTCCGTAAGCCGCGTCCAGTCCTCCTTGCCGAAGCCGAGACCCGTCAGCACCGATCCCACTTGCGCATCGAGCGCGTAGCCGTCGAGCGCATGAAACCGGTCCTGCAGCATCGAGAACCGCTCCGCGGCCGCATCGTATTCGGCGCTGGCATGATCCAGCTCTGCCAGTTGTCCGCCGAGTTCTTCGATCTCCCGCTCCATGTCGCGGATCTCGTCAAACACCGTCAGGCACTCTTCGAAAACCGTGCGCCCGGCAAGTTGCAAGCCCTCCTGCGGCAGGTAGCCGATGCTCATGCCGCGGGTCTGCTGCATCGAGCCGTAATCGAGCGACTCGAGCCCGGCCAGCACCTTCATCAAGGTCGATTTGCCGGTGCCGTTGGCGCCCACCAGCGCGGTCTTCTCCCGCGCGCGAATCAGCCAGCTGGCTTCGAGAAAAAGAACCCGCGCCCCAAACCGTTTACCGGCATTTTGCAATGAGAGCATCCAACTCTATTTTCGCAGAGCCTTAGCACCGCATGCGCTCACCGGGCATCCGCGAGAACTCGATTGGGCACCAAGCGATCTAAATCCGATTCGGCTCTGTCGGTCAGGGATTCGAGATGGTCGGCGGGTTTGGCGATGGATATCGATGGAACGTCTTCTTCCGCTTTTGCTTTGGCTTGGCTTCTGCGGCCGCGTGCACAACGGCCTCTTCTTCCTTGGTCACGAAAAAGCGCACGCCCTCCTGCTGGCGTTCGCCCATCACGTGGAGGCGCAGAAAATTCGTGGACCCGGAACGGGTGCGCGTGCCCGCCACGATGGCGATCACTTCCTGGTTCTTCACGTAGCCGTATTGCTCGAGCAGGCTCTCAGCCACATCCACCAGCGCTTCAGTCGAGTTGACCTTGGGACAGCGGATGGGAATGGTACCCCATAGCAAATTGATGCGATTGATGGTGACGTCAATCGGGCTGAGCGCGAAGATCGGCGAAGAGGGGTGGTATTTCGAGAGCTGCCGCGCCGTGGCGCCCGACTCGGTGAAGAGCGCAATTCCACGCAGATCCAGGTCGTCCGCCGCATGCGCGGTCGCTTCGCAAATGGTTTCCGCGATCGACAAGTGGCTTTGCCGAATGCGCGGCTCCGATTCCGTATCTTCCTTGATGTGCCGCTCGGCCTCCGACACGATCCGAGCCATCATGGCGACGGCTTCCACCGGGTAGCGCCCGACCGCCGACTCACCCGAGAGCATGACGGCATCGGTTCCGTCGTAGACCGCGTTGGCAACGTCCGAGACCTCGGCGCGCGTGGGCCGCGGATTTTCGATCATCGATTCCAGCATCTGCGTCGCGGTGATGACGGGCTTGCGAAACTCGGTGGCGCGGCGAATGATGTGCTTCTGAATTGCGGGAACCTGTTCCGGAGGAACTTCAACACCCAGATCGCCGCGCGCCACCATGATGCCGTCAGACGCCTGGAGAATGCTGTCGAGGTGTTCGATGGCTTGCGGTTTTTCGAGCTTGGCGATGATCCACGTTTCAGAACCGTAGGCTGAAACGCGGTTGCGAACCAGCCGCACATCCTCCGCGGTGCGAACGAACGAAACCGCAATCGCATCCACGCCATTCTTCAATGCAAATTCAAGGTCTTCGCTGTCCTTCTCAGTGAGCGACGGAACACGCACCAGAATCCCGGGAAGATTGATGCCCTTGTTTTCGCCCAGCAACCCGCCATTGATGACGTCACAGTCCACATCGCCGCCGCGAATTTCATGCACCCGCAACTCGACCAGGCCGTCGGAAAGCAGCACGCGCGACCCCTGTTCCACATTCTCGGCAAGCGTTTTGAAGGTGGTGCTGACGAGCGCCGCTGTGCCTGGTACATCGCGGGGCGTGATGGTGAGGCGCTGCCCGGCTTTGAGCAGGACCGGCTGATGATCCTTCAGTTTGGACGTGCGGATCTTCGGGCCCTGCAGGTCGCCCAGGATGCAAAGCGGTTTGCGCTCCTCGCGGCTGACCTTGCGAATCATCTGGATGAGGGCCAGCTTCTCCTGATAAGTGCCGTGCGAAAAATTCAGACGGACCACGTCAATCCCGGCGCGAATCAACTCCCGCAGTACCGCTTCCGTATTCGAGGCAGGTCCCAGGGTTGCAACAATCTTGGCACGGCGCTGCGTAGGGGAACCGGTAAGGCTCGTGTCAACCAACGACAACATGGATCGAACTCCGGGATGCGGTCAGGAAATGGGGAAATGGTTTGTGTGCAGTCGGCTTCATTGTACAAGAACGAAGCAAGCCGGAATTCGCCGCCGGCGGCGACAGAAGGGGGATGCCCCGCGCCACGAATCAGGCTTGCGCCGCGGTCCGTGCATCTTGGGCGACAGCATCTTCGCTGTCGCGCCGCGCGCGAAACAGAACGCCATTCAACTCGGCCCCGAGCAGAGCGCTGAACGCGGTAATGTAGAGCCAAACAAGCGTGGCGATTCCGGCGCTGAACGGGCCATAGTACATGCTGTAGTTGGCTTCGCGGGTCACATACCATCCGAATGCGAGCGTGGTCGGGAACCAAGCCAGCGTGGCGGCGATCGCGCCCGGCATGACGCGCACCCAGTGTTCGGTGCGTCGTGTGCCGAAGTGGTAGAGCGCTCCTAATACCGCAACTCCGGTCAGCAGGGTGACGGCCCAGCGCACCATCCGCCAGAAGAAGATCACGACCTGGCGCATCTCGTGATTGGCAAGCTCGATCATCCACTGCTCAATCGCACGGCCGAAGACAAGCACCAGCGAGGCGAATGCCAAGGGAACCACAACAATCAGCACGAGCAGCAGCGCTCTCACCTGTTGCTGCCACAGGCTGCCCCACTGACGCTGCGGCAGACGATAGGCCCGGCGGAATCCCTCCATGAGCGAATTCATGGTTCCCAAGCCGGCAAAGAAACTGAGGCTCGCCGCCGAAATCAGCAGGCGGGTCGGCTGCATGTGGTGCGGTGTTTGCGAGAGTCGCAGTAACGCGGCGGAGTCGCCGGGCAGAAGGTGCAGGAAGTTGCCGCGGAACTCGCCCATCATGCTCGCGCCTTCCGGCACCATGGCGAGAAGAGTGGTGACGACCAGCATGGTGGGGAAAAGCATCAGCATCCCGGAATACGCGGCTGCCTTCGCGGTGTTCCAGACGTCATGCTGGATCGCCAGCAGGATCGCTTTGCGCAACTTCGGGGCCAGATAGATCACGCGGCTCGAGAGCACGTGTTGAGCACTCCTTTGATGACCAGCGATACTCCTTGCTGATTATCCACGGCGAGCGACCGTGCGACAAACCAATGCGGCGTCTGGGTAACCCTCGCCGAGACAAAAGGACGCCGGGCCTCCGGATCAGCGAAGGCACGACCACCCCAGCAGGCCGATGAAGAGCAGTTGCATGGGCAGGCGCAGCGCAAGCGGGGTCGCGGGCTTGCCGCGCAGGGTGAGGTGCTGCCGCGCGGCATTGACATTGGCGGGGAAGAGCGCCACGAGCAACAGGATCAGGCAAACCGCTGCCGCAAATCGAAATCGGGGAAGCAGCAGGCCGAGGAAGCCCAGGAATTCGAGCACTCCGCTGATATAGACGAGCAGCATGGGTTTCGGAAAGATATCCGGCACCATGCGGGCGAGGTCGTGCCGGGTCGACGTGAAGTGGGCGATTGCCGTGAACAGGAACATGACCGCAAGCGCGTATGCTGCCGACGACTGCCAGGTCGCAAATACATGCACCCCGAATGCTCCGGCTGCGCGAAACGCGATCCATGAGACAAAGAGAACGACCAGCACTGCCATGAGACGCCTCTCCTCAACGGTAGTGGAAACGGCGGATGCGTGCGCAGAACGAAGGCTTAGCGCACTTCGAGCATGCGATCGAGAGCGACCCCAGCCCAATGCTTGACGCTGGATCGCACCTGGATGCGATTCACGACGCGGCCTTCCACAAGGTTTTCGAGGGCCCAGGCAAGGTGCTGCGGGCTGATGCGGTACATGGTGGTGCAAAGGCAGCCGGTATCGTCGAGCGTGATGATGCGTTTGTCCATCGACGCGAATCGCTTCGCGAGGCGATTGACGAGGTGAATTTCGGTTCCGATGGCGAACATGGATCCTGACGGCGCGTCTTCCACCTGCTTGATCAGTTGTTCGGTGGAACCGAGGTCGTCGGCTTTCTGGCAAACTTCCCAGCGGCACTCTGGATGCACGATGACCCGGATGCCGGGATACTTCGCTCGCACCTGGTCCACGTGGCTGGGCAAGAATCTCTGATGCACGGAGCAGTGCCCCTTCCAGAGAATCACGCGGCTGGTTTCGAAGCTTGCTTTGGTCTGGCCGCCCTGAAGTGCCCACGGATCCCACACGACCATCTCGTTCAGCGGGATGTCCATGGCATAGCCGGTATTGCGGCCGAGGTGCTGGTCCGGCAGGAAGAGCAGTCGCTTCGCCTTTGCGAATGCCCATCGAAACGCGGCCCCGGCGTTCGATGAGGTGCAGACCAGGCCGCCGCGCTCGCCGCAGAAGGCCTTGATCGCCGCGGTGGAATTCATGTAAGTGATGGGGATGGTGTCGGCGGCGAGGCCAAGGCGCTCGAGCGTTTCCCAGCAGTCTTCCACTTGCGAGATTTCGGCCATGTCGGCCATGGAACAGCCGGCATTGAGATCAGGCAGGATCACCTGTTGGCCAGCTCGGCCGAGCACATCCGCGCTTTCGGCCATGAAGTGCACGCCGCAAAAAACGATATACCGCGCATCGGTTTCAGCCGCAGCCTTGGAAAGCTTGTAGCTGTCGCCGGTGAAGTCGGCAAAGCGAACCACTTCATCTCGCTGATAGTGGTGGCCGAGGACGATGGTGGTGGCTCCGAGTTGCTTGCGCGCCGCGGCAATGCGCGCGTCCATGGAATGGTCGGGCAGCGCGAGATAGTTTTCGAGGCTGCAGGAATTGCTGGTCTCCGGCGAGACCGCCGTCTGTTCGTCAAGAACAAGGTTCACAATATTCCGCCTTCAGCCCGGCACAACCGTAGAGCAGCTGGCGCGAGCGGGGATGTTGAAAGCTGGGGATTTATTTTCCCCAAAGCTGCAGTGGATGCGCTGTTCCCGAAAGAGCCCCACCCACGGGGTTGTTGCAGCTTTCTTACACTTACCGATGCGGCGCCGGTCCTTTGGTCTCACAAATTCCAGCGAACCCGGCCCATCTTCCTGACCTGATTTTAACAAACGAGATAGCCGCCCAGAGGGGCGAATCCTGCCACTTTTGCGGTAAATCAAAGGAGCGGGAGGGGATAACTCCGCATCAGAGAATGAGATTGGAGACGTGAGATGGCGACCACGGAACTGGAACAGGTAATCATCGGAGACGGTGCAGCTGCCGAGCCGGCGGTCATCCTGGAAGGCGTCGATGAGCGGCTTGCGCACCTCAGGATCGAGGGCGCGCCGCGCACGATCTACGAAGAGTTATGGCACATCACCTTCTGGCAAAAGGTTTCGCTGGACTGGGTGGACGGGTTTGCCACGCCGTACCCTCTGCACGCGGCGGACGGGTTTCCGACCGAAGAGCAGGCGGCAAGGGAAGACTGGGCCGCACTACGGCAAAGGTTCTTTCATGGCGTGAGGCAGGCGGCTACGGTAGCGAGGGATGTGGATCGGCACGACCAGACGGTCGTATGCCCGTCGCGTCCTGGATTGCCCGATCGGACCATGACGGTGCGGGAGCAACTGGAGAATCTGGCCGCGCACAATGCGTACCACTTCGGCCGGATCGTGCTGTTGCGGCAGATTGCGGGCGAATGGCCCCCAACCTCGGGCGGATTCACCTGGTGATTTGATCCAGCGGGATCAGGTACTTGAGTTGCATTGTTCGGGCCGCTGGCGGACGGTTATCATTGGTTCCAATGGTCACGCCGCCGACAATCGAACTGGGCAGCATTTCCATGGCTGATTCGCTGATCCTCATGGTGCTGGCCCTGGTGGTCTTTGGCCCGCGCCGTCTTCCGCAGATCGGCAAGCAGATCGGGAAATTGATGTACGAGTTCCGCAAGGCCTCGAACGACTTCAAGTTCCAGATGGAAGAAGAGTTGCGCATCGCCGAGGACGCCGACCGAAGGAAGAAGGAAGAAGCGGAGCGGCAAAAAGCGCTGGCAGCGCAGACGTCGCAGGAATCCGTCTCGGCTCCGCCAGCAGCCACCGTGAATGCAATCGAGAATCCGTACGCAAGCCAGTCAGGCTCGCCGGACACAAACCAAACAGCGCCGATCGAACCACGCATCCTGCCGCCGTCCACTGGAGAACAAGTCGCAGCATCCCGGCCGGACAGGTCCTCAGAGCCTTCGAACGGGTCGGGAGCGACAGTCGGTACTGAGCCGGTCACAGAGTCAAATCAGGCGCCCGGCCACGCGGGCAATCAGGAATCGTCGACCACGGAAGCGGTAAGCCACAATGGTTGATCCTGAAGACCCGCTCAGCAAGGCGAGACATGCATTAAGTGAGCGCGCAGAGCTCCCGGGCATGAGCCTCATGGAGCACCTGGATGAGTTGCGGCGGCGCATCGTCTATTCCGCGATCTATCTCGGCTGCGGATTCGGCGTTGCATGGCTCTTTCGCGAAAAGCTTGTCGCGTTCCTGCAGAAGCCGCTCATCCACATCGGCAAGTCGCTGGTATTTACGCACCCCATGGATGCGCTGAATCTCTACCTGCAAGCCTCGCTGGTGGGCGGCGCGATCATTGCATCGCCGTTCATCCTGTACCAGGTATGGCTGTTCATTGCGCCGGGGCTTTACCAGAAGGAAAAGCGGTTCGTTGTGCCGTTCATGGGGGCCACCGTTGGCTTGTTCCTGACGGGAGCTGCTTTCGGCTATTTCTGGGTGTTGCCGGGCGCGATCAAGATCCTGGTGGTCGACTTCGGGCACAACTTCACGCCCATGGTCACGATCGAGGACTACACCAGCTTCTTTCTCTCGATCATTCTGGGTCTCGGCATCAGCTTCGAGTTGCCGATCCTGATTTTCTTTCTCGCCATGTTCGGGATCGTAAGCCCCAAGTTCCTGTGGAAGAACATCCGCTATGCGGTGCTAGCTGTCTTCCTGGTTGCGGCGATCATCACCCCAAGCCCGGATCCCTGGACGATGTGCATTTACGCGCTGCCTATGCTCGGGCTCTACATGGTCGGCATCGGGGTGGCGTGGTGGGTACATCCTTCGCGCCGCCGCAAGGCGAAAGAGGCGGTATCGTGAAGCTCCGTCTCCGAGCAAGCATCGCCGCGGGAATGATGCTGTCGGCTTGCATGGCGCAGGCGCAGGCACGATTCAACGGGGGCAAGGCTTACGATTATGCCCGCGATTTTGTGGCCATCGGTCCGCGCTGGCCGACCAGTCCGGGGCATGCGAAGGCTGAAGCGTTTCTCCGCACGCATTTCGAGCACGACGACCTGCTGCAGGACAAGTTCATCGCCGATACGCCCATCGGGCCGGTCAGCATGTGTAACTTCATCGTGCGCTTTCCCGGCAAAAAAGACGGCGTGATCGTGCTGGCGACGCACTACGAGACAAATTACTGGCTGCGTAACATCAACTTTGTCGGCGCAAACGATGGCGGCGCGACGACCGGATTGCTGATGGCGATCGCCGACGAACTGCGCGCCAGGACGGAGCGCGGAAAGAAGCTCGATGGCTACTCCGTGTGGCTGGTGTTCTTCGACGGAGAAGAAGCCATCAAGAGCTGGTCGCAGTCGGACTCAACCTATGGCAGCCGTCATCTCGCGTCCACCTGGGGACGAGACGGCACCCTGGGACATATCAAGGCCTTCATCCTCACCGACATGATCGGCGACAAGGACCTCGATATCCAGCGCGAGAGCGCGTCGACGGAGTGGCTGGTTGACCTGGTACGGCAGGCGGCAAAGAAATTTGGCGATCAGCGATACTTCTTTCAGACGGAGGAACCGGTGGAAGACGATCATCTTCCCTTCCTGCGGCGCGGAGTCCCGTCGATTGACATCATCGATCTTGATTACGGGCCGGGCAACAGCTATCACCACACGGCGCAGGACACGATGGACAAGATCAGCGCGCACAGCCTGGCGATTGACGGCGACGTGATCATGGAGACGATTCGGCTGATCGATCAGCGATGACCTGCCGACTCCTGCTTCTACCCGGGATGGACGGGACGGGAGACCTTTTCGCGGATTTTGCTGCTGCGATTCCAGAACCATATGACATTGTGACGGTCGGATATCCCACGGATCGTTGCCTTTCTTATGATGAGCTCGCGCCTCTGGTGGAAACGGCTGCGTCACGCGGCGGTCCCTTTGTATTGATTGCCGAATCGTTCTCAACCCCACTGGCCATCCGTTTCGCGGCAACGAATCCGGCAGGAATCAAGGGACTGGTCCTGTGCGCGGGGTTTGCACAGAGTCCGATGCGTGGCTTCATGCGATTATTGTCGCTCTTCGCGCCAATGCTGTTCCGTATGGGCATACCAGAAGGTGTGGCGAGACACTTTCTTGTTGGTCGAGATGCCTCCGGTGAGCTCCTGAGCCAAGTGCGTGCCGCGATTGGGCGTGTTGAACCTCGCGTCTTATCATTCAGGTTGCGCTCGGTCCTCAAATGTGACGTGCGCGATGATCTGATGCGCATCACGGTGCCGGTTCTTTATCTCAAGGCCGGCAAGGACCGGCTGGTTCCTGCATGGTGCGAAAACGAGATCCGCAAAATCCTCGTCCATGCGGAATGCGTTGAGATCAATGGACCGCACCTGCTTTTGCAGCGCGAGCCTCAAAAAGCAGCGTCGGTCATTACTCGATTCTTGCAACGATCCGATTGAGGCACAGCGCAAGGCCGCTCCTGTAGCATCCAGAAGAAAGGTGCTTCCGTGATGGGAAACCAAACAGAAATTGCTGCAACGTTTCTCAAGTTTTCTCGCAACAAGCTGCTGGAGCAGTACTGGCCGCGGTTGAAGAAATGTGTGGAACCGCTCAGCGAGGAGCAGGTGTGGTGGCGGCCCAACGAGGCGAGCAACAGCATCGGCAATCTTGTGCTGCATCTGAATGGCAACGTGCGGCAGTGGCTGGTCACGTCGTTCAACAAGCAGGAAGACCACCGCGACCGGCCAGCGGAGTTTGCTGCCAGGGAAGGCATGCCGGCGGCCGCGCTGCTGGATCGGCTGGGCGCGACGATGGAGGAAGCGGCCGCGGTGCTGAATCGAATGACGGAGGCCGAGCTGGCAGCACCCTACGAGATCCAGGGCTATCACGTGACCGGTCTCGATGCCGTCTACCAGGTGGTGGAGCACTTCGGCCTCCACTACGGCCAGATCGCATACATCACCAAGCTGCTGTCGGCGGCCGATCTCGGTTTCTACAAGGACCTGAGCAAGACGGGCCGCGCCCGCTGAACCTTGGCGCTTTCGATGAGAGCCCGCACGGCAACGCATTTCATGGAACATTGGGAGAGCAGGCTCAATGGATGGCCCTCGGTTAAGTCCAGGCACGGAACGCCGGATCGAGTTGCTTTTCTCCCCTGATGAGCGCGAACTCGTGCGCGAAATCCTGCTTCACGACTGTGGAAGCAACCTTCCCTCGCTCAAGAATCTTGATGAGTTCAAGCTTGAGAGATTCCGATTTGCCGTTCTCAAGCTGAGCAGAGGTGAAATCGGGAGATTGCGCGATGCGGTTAGACTGGCCAACCGGGATTGGCGCGATCTCCTTGTTGCAGCGGGTTTCGCCAGCGACATCCATGCCCACGAACTGTGGATGCCGGAAGGCCGCCAGTAAGCCTTTCTCAATCCGGGCTTTCTGAAAGAGATGTTTTAGCATCCATACATGATCGCCGGCGCATCGTGGGGATGGTGGATCGGGTTTCATCTCGCGGTTATCGCGCTGCTGGCGGCCGATGCGCTTCTGCATCGCAAACCGGAGCTTGCCGAGGCAAGTCCGGCCGCAACTCAGAAGCGTGCACAGATCCGAGCGTGGCTGTGGACGGTGGTGCTGGCCGTGGCGGCCGGCGTTTTTGCCGGATGGATCGCCGTCGCGCAAGGCCATCGACACGCGCTGGAATGGGTAGCCGGGTACACCATCGAGGTCTCCCTGAGCATCGACAACCTGTTCGTCTTCCTGGTGCTGTTTGAAGGGTTTCGCATCAGCCGAAAGCGGCAGCATCGCGCGTTGATGTGGGGACTGGCGGGAGCGGTCGTGCTGCGCGCACTGTTTATTGCAACCGGCGTAACTCTGATCGACCGCTTCGACTGGATCACATGGATTTTCGGATTGTTCCTGATCTACGCCGCGTGGCGCCTGTTGCGCGGTGGATCGGCGAGAGCGGCCATTCCCGAATGGATCCGGCGCCTGCAACCGGCCAAGGGATCGCTGTTACCGGTGATTCTGGCCGTCGAGGTAACCGACGTGCTGTTTGCGGTCGATTCGATTCCCGCGGTGCTGGCTGTCAGCCACGATCCGTTCGTGGTCTACACGTCCAACATTGCCGCGGTGCTGGGGCTGCGCTCTCTTTATTTTGCATTGGCCTCGCTGCTCGACCGGCTGCACTATCTGCATTACGGGCTCGGGGTGCTACTGCTGTTTACGGCATTGAAAATGTTGGCGGCGCGCTGGATCGAGGTGCCTATCACGCTATCGCTGGCCATCATCGGATTGATCCTGGCGGTTTGCGCGATCGTGTCATGGATGGGGAAAGAACCCCCAAAAAACGAGGGCCACGATACGACCGGTTAGTGACCACGGACAGGTGACCAGAGATTCAAAATGCGGCATCACAGGTCTTGGGTCGACCATCGATTCCGGCGTATTCTGAAGCCAAGGCACCCCGCGATGAGAACCTTCACCCTGGATGAGGCACAATCACTGCTGCCATTGTTGGAATCGCTGCTGAAGCGCGCTCTCGAGGCCAAGAGCGCGGCCGAAGAGGTTGAGGCAGAGCTGGCGAAGCTGGCGCAGCGGATTTATGTGGCCGGCGGAATTCGTGTGGATGTGGAGAAGGTATCGAAGCAGCGCGCCGAAGTGGACGCCCAAACACAGCGCGTTCGCGAGACCATTGCCGAGATTGATGCGATCGGCGTGCAGGTGAAGGACCTGGATTCGGGGCTGCTTGACTTTCCGTGCCGGCTCGACGACGAAGTGGTGCTGCTCTGCTGGCGGCGAGGTGAAACAGCGATCGAGCACTGGCACACCGTGGACGCGGGGTTCAAGGGTCGCCAGCCCGTGGACGAGCGCTTCCGGCGCCGTTCCAATTCCAATAACCGCCCCAACTGAGCACGGTTAGAACGGTTCGACGAGCGCACCGGCGCTGGGGTTCCTGCTGCAGGAACGCGGCAGTGTATTCTTCCTTGCACATGTACATCGGTGAAGAAGAAGTACGCGCATGTCTGACGTACAAGGCGCTCATCCCGGCGATCCGACGGGCTCTCATCGACTACACGGCTGGGCGCGTTGAGCAGCCGCCGCGGACCATTCTCCGGGCCGGCAATGCCGAAGGCGCGAACAATGGATGGTTCGCCATCATGCCCGTGATTGCAGGCGACGTCATGGGTGTAAAGACAGTGACGTTCTATCCGGGGAATGTCGCACTTGGCGTGCCGACACATCTGGCGATCATAGAGTTGCTGCGCCGCTCGACCGGCGAGCCGTTGGCGGTGATGGATGGGCGCCTGATCACAGAGATGCGAACCGCGGCCGTTTCGGCAGTAGCGTTCACGGCGCTGGCGGCGCTGCACTTCGAGATCCCACCCGCGAGCCTTGGAATTCTTGGGTCCGGCGTGCAGGCTCGCGCGCATCTCGAAGCATTCCGCGAAGTGTGGCCGGAGTTGAAGGAGATCCGCATCTGGAGCCCGACTGCGGCCCATGCCCAACACCTCGCCCATGAAGTGCATGCGCGCGCGGTGAGCCTTGAAGAAGCCGCTGCAGCACAAGTGGTGCTCACGGCAACCTCTGCGGTTGAACCCGTGCTGCAGGGCCGCTGGCTTGCGGACCGCGCGCTGGTTCTCGCGGTGGGCGCAACGGGAGCCACGGTCCGCGAACTCGATGACGAGGTGATGCAAACGAGCTTTGTGGTTGCGGAATCGCGCAGCTCGGTGGAGCGTGAATCGGGCGATGTGCGGTTCTCCGGCGCCAAAGTCGAAGCGGAGATCGGCGAGGTCTTGAGCGGCACACGGACCACGATTCCACGCGACCGTCGAGTTCTCTTCAAATCTGTCGGGATGGCCATTGAAGATCTTACGGCTGCCCGGTTGGTATGGGCGGCATGCGTCCGCAAATAAACGCAGCGCGCGGACCCTCTGAGCAACAGTTCCGCCGGATTGCGGCCGTCTTATGGCTGATAAAGACAGGCCCTGGAAAACCTCCCCGATCCCCGGCTCCTCTAATTGATAGACAGCCTCCAGTTCAGGGTTCGAGGAGGTGCGAACGTATCTCAAAACGGGGGTTTCTGGAAATGAGAATTGGAGTCACGCTAACTTACGCAGTTGCAGCCGTTTCACTTGTGCTGTGGTCGAATCCGGCGCAAGCCCAGAGCACGCAGACGACCCCGGAGGCAAATTCGCCGGGGATGAGCAGCAGCCCCGCTCCCGGTGCAGCGACAGAGGCACAGCAGATGGTTCCTGCCCGCGCATCCCTGACGCACACGTGGGATGCCAACAAGCTGAAGCCCGGCGAGCGAATCGAAGCCAAATTGGCGGGCAAAGTTGTGTTGAAGAATGGAACTGAATTACCGAATGGCAGCATGCTCACGGGCGTTGTCACCACCGACAATATGCACCCCGGAAATTCGAAGCTGGCGCTGCGCTTCACCGAAGCAAAAACGACGCATGGCCAGACCGTTCCAATCACCGCGACGATCGTAGGCGTATTCCCACCTCAGTCGACAACGGGCCAGGGATACAACAATGTTGCGGGAAACCAGGCACCCAATAACTGGACCAATTCCGAGTTGCAGGTCGATCAGTTGAACGCAATTGGGGGAGTGGATCTTCACAGCAGGATCGCCGGCGAAAATTCCGGCGTGTTCGTGACCAACAAAAAGGACGACGTGAAACTGGCGCAAGGGAGAGAGTTGACGCTCGCGATTTGCGCAGGTGGAAACGGCCAAAATGCAGGCGGCGGAAATGGCGGACTCTAACGGGATCCGAATGCCTTCCGCGTGACGCATTCACCGACGCGGGTCGATGATTCAACGCTGTGCAACAGCAGCATTCGCTGGGGTGCTGCTGTTTGCTTACTTCTCTAAGGCTCCCCTCGCATCCTCCGCTAAGCAATCCGCAAATTGCTTCCAGGACCAGTCTGCGAGGTAAGCGAAAACTCCTCCAAACGCGTCTTTAGCGACAGAGATCTGTGTAGAAAGCCGGGACGGGGCACGGCCCGAGGCGGTACCCTGTGCTCAACTCTGTTGCTGCATTTTGGAGGCGCTGATGATCCGGAAGTGGGCCCCGCTGATCATGATGTCAGTTCTGCTCATCGCGGGCTGCAAGGGGTTTTGGGATGCGCCGGCTGGTTCGAGCGGGGGCGGCGGCACCACGACCGCCTCCAGCGGAATCTTTTACGTTGCCAATGTCGCGGCCAGCCAGATCGTCGGCTACTCCATCGATAGCGGGGTTGTCACAGCATTGACCGGCAGTCCTTATGCTGTTCCGGCTGCGCCCGTGGCAATGACAGTTGCCCCTGACAACTCATTTCTGTATGCCAGTACCGTGACGGGAATTTATGTCTATACCATCGCATCCAACGGCGCATTGACGCTCGCTAACGGAGGTTCACCCATTTCTTCCGACCCGGCACAGAGCATGCAGGTAGATGCAACGGATTCCTGGCTCATCGAGGTGGTGTCAGGCTCACCCAACGTGTATGCGATCGCGTTGAATCCCTCGACGGGGGGTACGGCGTCGAGCACCGAACAGTTTGCAGCGCTGCCCAATTCGGCGGTGCAGCAAGTCGCCATCTCGCCTGACAACCTGCACGTCTTTGTGGCTATGGGCGCTGGTGGAACTGAGGTGCTGCCCTTTACAGCGACGAATAAGGATCCTCTTGGCGCAGTTGGCAACATTCCGGTTGTGAACGCGGCCGGGGCGGCGCTTTCAGTGGCGGTCGATCCCTCTTCCCGGCTGTTTTATATCGGCGAAACCGCAGCCACCGCCGGTTCGAATACCGGAGGGTTGCGCGTCTTTGATATGAGCACTTTCAAGGAGATTACGGGGTCTCCGTTTGCGAGCCAAGGACTGGCCCCTTACTCGATCCTGCCGATTTCCACGGGGGATTACGTGTACGCGGTGAACCGGCAAGTGAGCGGAAGCTCGACAGGCGTGATTGCCGGATATGCGATCACATCGACGAACAGCGTGTACTCGCTCACAGCGCTGGGAAGCACGTTCGCCGGGGGCACCAACCCGCAGGCAATCGTGGAGGACAACACCGGCACGTTTGTCCTGATCACGGATTTCGGGGGCAATCCCGATTTGAAAGGGTACACCTTCGATACGACCAATGCGGGATATCTCGATGCGGTGATTTCTTCCGCCACTGGGACGGATCCGGTACAAGCCAACGCCATCGCCGCGCTGCACTGACCAAACTTTTTCCTCCCGCCGATCTTGTTCATTGATATCCCCAGGGGGCGGGGTTCCCCTGGTAACCGGCGCCGCTTGGCGAGCGAGCATCGCCTGCTGGCACGGTGCTATTCTCGAAATATCCTACGTGGCTGGATTGACTAGATTCCGGATGCGAGACCTTCACCGCGCGAGGACTCTCCTGGACGGCGCGCCGCTGCTCCTGCTCCTTTGTTTTGTGGGATTTCTGGGCGGGTGTTCGCGGCTCCATCAGAAACCTCATCGTGAAACCGTCTACGTGTGGACGCAGAAGATGTACCTGCGCGACCGGGTCGCGGCTGTCTCGAACCGCGTGGGCGAAGTAGTGAATGGACAGGAGTTGGAAGTCCTGGAGCATGGACGCCGATTCTACCGCGTGAAGACCAGCAAGGATGAAATCGGCTGGATTCCCGAGCGGGCAGTCATCGATCGGAAGACATTCGACAGTTTCGTGCAACTGGCCAGTCAGCACAAAAACGACCCGGTCGTTGCGGTTGGAACGCTCCGCGACGACATTTATTTGCACGTGAGCCCGGGCAGAGACACGGACCGCTTCTATCTGCTTCCGGGAAACGCAAAAGTGCAGATGCTGGAACGAGCCTCGGTGCCGAAGTCTTCCGGACCGGCCCCTGCAGCAGCTCACGTTCCTCCTCCGTCTTATGGCGGAGTGAAGGCTCCCATGCCGTTGCACACCAGCGCGCCGACCATGCGGCGCTCGTCGATGACAGTGACCACCCCCAAGTTGATCCCAGCGGTTACGAATCCTCCTGAGGCCCAGCAAGTAGTGATGGAAGATTGGTGGCTGGTGCGCGATGACGAGGGAAGAACCGGCTGGATTCTCGGCAACCGCGTCGACGTCGATGCGCCAGACGATATCGCGCAGTACGCCGAAGGCCAGCGCATCGTGGGCGCCTATGTGATCGCAAAGGTCACCGATCCTGACGCACCGGGGAAAAACCACCAAATCGCGGAGTATGTGACCGCGCTTGGGCAGCCGAAATCGGGCCTTCCCTATGACTTCGACCAGATCCGCGTCTTCACCTGGAGCCTGAAGCACCACCGCTACGAGACCGCGTTCCGCATTCATCCGATTGCGGGATACCTGCCCGTGCGCATTTCGTCGCAGCCGTCCCCGGCAGGAACCGAGCCCGTTTTCAGCTTCCAGATCTCGAATTCAGCCGACGTAAGCATCGATCCGGACACGGGGATTGCTCGTCCCGTGTCGCCCCGCACCATTACCTATGCCATGCGCGACACCCAGGTGCGGCGTATTGGTCCGGACATGGCGCCGATTCCGTTGATGCACTCGGCCGACGAAAAGGGCAAGCCGGCAAAAAAGAAGAGATAAGCCACCACCCAACAAGCCAGGCCATTCCCACCAAGCCCGGATTGTGCGGCAGCCTGACCGCATTACGAGAAACGCGCCGAGGCCATCCCACGTTCCCGCAAGCGCTTGCATCCTACTCGCCAGGGAGTTGCAGGCTCCCGTTCCTCCAGGCAGCAGTGAAGCGCTGGCACCCGGCGGATTCGTCTCTCGAGGGTGCTCATGAAACGGCGACTTGCCCATGGCCTGCGCATTCTTCTCATCATCGGGCTGGGAATCGCAGCCGCGTTCCGGGTTCCGGTTTGCGCCGCGCAGGCGCCTCTGGATCCAGCGCTTCCCAGCGCTCCACTCGTCCATCATCGCGGCCTGTTTCTTTTTTCGGGATACGGCACGGTCTATGACCCGAATACTCCCGTACCCCCGATGCCGGCCAGGCAGAAGTTCGAACTTGCCTTCCGGCGCACGGTGAATTTCTCCACATTTTTTCGCGCAGGATTTGTCACCGGATTTGACGAGGCTGCCTCGATCGGTCCGAGTTATGGTGACGGTCCACATGCGTTCGGACAACTCTATGGGTACAACGTCGCGAGCCTCGCTTCGAACGCGTTCTTCACGGATGCACTGTTTCCCGCGCTTTTTCGCCAGGATCCGCGCTACTTCAGGAAAGGCTCGGGCTCGGTGAAATCACGCATTGTCTGGGCGCTGCGCAGCGAGGTGATCGGATACAACGACCGCGGAGTGGAAGTGCCGAACTACTCGCGCGCCCTGGGCTTCGGCATGTCGAGCGCGTTGAGCATGAGTTACCTGCCTCGTCAGAATGTCTCATTCGGAAACGTGGTGGAAGGTTGGGCCATCAAGGAAGCCATCGATGCGGGACTGCGCGAATTTCGCGAGTTCGGCGGCATCAGCATCCTGAAGCGGATCAGGCACAAGCGCTAGGCAGGTCAGGTGCTCTCGCCCGTCTCACCACTGGACGCCGGGGTACAAACTGGGAAGGCGATTCACCCGGAACTGGTCGGCATTCGGCGTCGCTCCCTGCCAGATGACCTGCGACGCGCTGGAATTCAACTCTTGAACAATGGCCCCGGCTGCCGCCGAACAGAAATCGACATGCATGTCCCCGTTTGGGAGCTGGCTGACGTTCCCGCCAAAAAAGCTGTAATAGCTGGGCGGAGGAACGTAGTGGTAGATCATGGTGGCGGTCATGTTGGCTTCATTGAGTTCGAGCAACGGAACCGACGAATAGCAACTGGCGCTCGGCTGCTTGTAGGGCAGACACATGACCTGGCCCGAGGGGAAGAGGCGATCATTGCCGTTATCCATCACGCCGACGCGAAAAACGCCAGTGGTATTGGGCGTGAAGTAGCTCAATCCGTGCTGGGCATAGAACCAGTCAGTGGGATCGGTCGCGCCCACCAGCTTGAAGTCTCCGCCTTCACCAAGACGCCAGAGAATCTTGCCGGAGCCGGCGCCGTCGAGAAACTCGATCTTGATGATCCAGTTCTGGTGACGCATCGAGAGCAGGAGGTTGTGATCGTCGCTCGAGTAGATGATTTCGTTGGAATGCGTCCAATCAGGGAAATTCATGGGATGGCGGTTGATGTCTAGGTTGTCGAAGGTATTCCAGACCCAGTCAGGATTGGAATTCTGGTCGATGTCCACAAGCGCATCGCCGATCACGGTCGTGGTGCCGGAATAGCCGGGCAGATTCGTGTAATTTTTCGTGTAGTCGGCAAGCAGAACCCAATGCCCGTTCGGCAGGGCGAGCACACTGTGATGAAAGCTGCGCAGCTGGTACGTATTTCCCCCGGCGTCGCGGAAATTCGACGCGGCAAGCTTGGTGTTGAGGTCATCCATGGTCACACTGCGAATCGTGTTGCCGGCGAGATCCACCTCTCGCACCTCATTCACCAGACCCGGCTGTGAGCCAACGGTGAGCGATGAGAGATACGAGATCACCATCAGAAAATCGCCATTGGGAAGCAATTGGATGCCCTGCAACAGATCGACACTCGCAGCGTGATACGTGTAGGTCCAGATGACGTTGCCGTTGAGATCGGTGGCGAACGCCTGCGCATCACCCTGCGGAAGAATCGTGTTCCACATTTCTATCCCGGGCTGCGGCGTGCCTGCGGTCGTGACCTTGACCGGCGATGTGACCGGCGGAGTGCCTGTCGTGCAGGTGGTGTCGGCATCGTTGAAGGTCGCGCCATTGTCGAGCACGACCTGCCCGCGCATGTGATAGAGACTCTTGCCCTCCATGCCGGCGACGTAGAGGCGGACCTGGCCTCCATTCGCCGAAGGTGTGGCGACTTGCCAGGTGTTCAGCCCATAGTCCGTTGTCTTGCCAAACTGAACCGAGACCTTGCCCGGAGCAGGCAGATAAACCGAATAGCTCGCGACCTGCGGATTTCCAGTGAACGGCGGACAGACCGTCATTCCTGGAACGATGAGAGCCACCACGGCGGTCGCATAGTTTTGCTGAGGCGCCGAGGTCAATGCCACCGTGACGGTGATGTTTTCGCTTTGCGAAATGGTGCCGGGCGCAGTGAAGTTGCCGTTCGTGTCCACGGTGCCCGTTGCTGCGGCGCCGCCCGATGCGCCGCCGACAGACCACTGGACGGCAGCTCCGTTAGCGCCTCCCACAGAGAACTGGAATTTTTGTCCCGGCGCGAGCGCAACGTACTGCGGCGTGATGGTGAGTTGCCCGGCCTGGCCCGAGTTCGGCGGAGGCCCTTTCGGCGGAGGTTTTTCGGGTCCGGCAGGATTCACCCAGAAGCCACACCCTTCGAGCAGCAGAGCGGATGCGAGGCAGAAAAGACCGGCAGTGCCGAGCGAAAAGGATTTCCGCGAGGGATGCACTGGCTTAGGCCGCTGCTCATTTTGCGAGCGGACCCAAGAGGAAGAGATCATCGGTCACTCTCGATGCTGCAAGGGGAAGATGTGAAGCCGGAGGATGTATCGAGGACCCTCTGATGACTTGGACGGGCAAATCCCGCGATCGGGTGCCTTCTCATTCGGATTTTCGAGTCGACCGTGCGCGGCAGAGTATCCGGCCGGAAAGGACTCAGGCCTGCCGGCGGAGTTCGTGGTCCGCGACGCGCATCATCTCGGATTCCGGAGCGGGCTTGCCGGTCCAGATTTCGAACTGGCGCGCTCCCTGCTGGACAAACATCTCAAGACCGCTAATTACTGGAACACCTTTGGATCGCGCCAGCGCGAGCAGCGGTGTTTCGAGCGGGTTGTAGACCATGTCGAACACGACGCCTGCATTGAATTCGTTGGGGGCGATAGGCAGCGTCTGCTTGTTGCCCTTCATGCCGCACGGCGTGGCGTTGATCAATACGTCAAAACGATTCTTGGTGAGCAACTCGTGCTTCAGAGACTTCGCCTTTGCCTGGCGAGCGAGTGCGACAGCCTTCTCGTGGGTTCGATTGACGATAAAAACTTCTGCGCCCTGCTCGACCAGAGCGAAAGCTGCGGCCCGCGCCGCGCCGCCGGCTCCCAGTATCGCCACGCGCGCGCCCTTCAATCGGATACGACGCTCCAGCGGTCTGACAATGCCGGCAACATCCGTATTGAACCCGTAGAGCTTGCCGTCGGCGCCGATGCGCAAGGTGTTGCAGGCGCCGATGCGCGATGTGAGCGGATCCATGTTGGCCAGGTGCGGCAGGACCTCAGTCTTCAGAGGCATAGTGACCGCCACGCCGGCCAGCGGAAGCTCATGGATCACGGTGAGAAGGTCAGACAAGGAACGAATCTTGAGCGGAAGCAGAATGGCATTGAGGTTTTCGCGCCGGAAGGCCGTGTTGTGCAGCAGAGGCGAGAGAGAGTGCGCGATTGGGTTTCCGGCGACGGCAAAGACGCGCGTCGCCTGATCGAGATGCTCGACGCGATAGAGGTCAAGCAGGGTGCGCGCCGCCAACTGCCCGGGCGCGGTGCCGGTGGAATCAGAAAATGCAGCGAAGGTGAATGCGCCGCCGGCGCGCGGGCCGAGTATCCGGCTGATCAAACCCTCCTCGCCCATCGCGATGCCGATGATGTGGGCCGAGATGGAGCGGTTTTCAATCAGGCGCAGCACGGCGAGATTGTCGGCAACGGAACGAGCCGTAGAGACGACCTTGACGTAGTCGGGCTCGAGCGCCTCGATGCGGTCGGCAGCCTGATCGAGACCGCGGGTCCGCGTGAAATCATGAAAGCTGATGATCAGAGCGGCGCCGGTGGAACGAAGCGCCGTCATTTGCGCAGACTTGGCGGCCTCGGCCGATTCCAGTTCAAGATCGATCAAGTGGCAGCCGGCCTGCACCGCCTTGGTGAGGATCTCGATCTCGTTGGCGAGCGATCCTGTAAATCCGCCGCCGTTCACTTTGCGCCGGCAGGTGGCAATCACCGTTGCATAGCGATGGCTGGAAAGGAATTCTTTGATCTTGGGCAATGCGGCTGCCGGTTTGGGAAGCATGTCGAGCCGGAACTCGAGGAAATGAGAATCGTTGAGGGCCGCTTCAGCCCGCTCCAGGAGTTCGGTGGCGGAGTTGCCCTGAAGCGCGATACACAGCTTGCCCAGCCGCAACGGAGAAGTGGCAGGAGGCAAGAGGGTGGTCGCGATGGCGGCTGCATGTGGCATTGATCACGCAATTGACGCATCTTACTGAGAATTCAGCCTCAAATGCAACACGCCAAAGTTATAATTACGAATTTTCACCCCTGAGCGCGGCGCAGCGACCTGTCAGGATGTGGCAATCTGGAGACTGGAGGTTCAAATCTAAAATGCCCGCTGAAGTAGCTGTTGCCGGTGCGGTGACCGACGAAATACATGCCTGGGAAGCTGGAGGAGCCGAGTCGGCCGAAGCGCTGACCAAGTGGGTGGATGCGCGGCTTGGGGCGCATGAGGCAGCTCTGGCCGCACTGCTCGCGGTCGAGGAAGCGCGCACCCCGAAGAATTCTTTGCGGCTGTATGATGCTGCGATTGAGCAACTTAGCCTAGCCGGGGCCCAGGCGGGAGTGCTAAATTCTGTCGCCCCTGACAAGGCAGTCCGAGACCAGGCGCAGATGGAGGCACAGCGCATTGCCATGGCGGGGGCGGCGCTGAGCCTGAACCGCGAAGTCTATGACGCGCTGTCGGCGATCAGCCTGGAAGATGCGGGTCCGGCAACGAGGCACTACGTCGAGCGAACACTGTTGAGCTACCGGCTCTCCGGCGTCGACAAGGACGAGGCCACCCGGGAACACCTGAAAGCTCTGCATCAGAAAGCCACCAAGCACTCGCTCGACTTCAGCCGCAATATCCAGGAAGGCGGGAAGACGATTGTTGCGACCCAGGACGAACTGGCCGGCCTGCCTCCCGACTATCTGGGGCGCCATCAGTCCGATGCCGCCGGGCAGATCACGTTGACCACGGATCAGCCCGACATGCAGCCGGTGATGACCTTTGCTTCGAGTGCCGCGCTTCGGGAACGGATGTTTTTGGCCTACAACACGCGCGCATATCCGGTGAACCAGCAGATTTTGCTGGACTTGCTGGGGACCCGCCAGGAAATCGCGACGGTATTGGGATTCCGCAGCTGGGCAGACCTGGCGACCGCCGATCAGATGATGGGTTCGGCAACCAATGTCAGGAAATTCCTGGCCAAGCTGGATGAGGCTAGCAAAGACGGGGCAGCCCGCGAGCACGAGATGGTGCTTGAGTTCGCGCGGAAGCGGGAGCCGGAGTTGAAGGAGATCGACATCACCGGCCGGGGTTACTGGTACGAGCAGTTTCGCCGTTCGGCTTTCGATTTCGATTCGCAATCGGTGCGGCCCTATTTTCCGTACAAAAAAGTCGAGGCCGGTGTGCTGGAAACAGCGGCGAAGCTGTTCAAGGTGAAATTCCGGCGGTCGAATGCCACAGGATGGGACCCCGCGGTATCGGTCTTCGAGGTGCTTGAGGACGGCAAGGTCGTCGGGCGGTTCTACCTCGACATGCACCCGCGCGAGGGTAAGGACAAGTGGTTTTCCGCGGCGCCTGTGGTGACCGGCGTTCGGGGGCGCTACCTGCCTGAAGCAGCGCTCATCTGCAACTTTCCCGGCGGCAGCCCGGAGGATCCGGGACTGATGCAGTACAGCGATGTGGTTACGTTCTTCCATGAATTTGGGCACCTGATGCATGCCATCCTCGGAGGTCAGACGGAGTGGGCGGGAGTCTCTGGGTTTGCAACCGAGGGCGACTTCATCGAGGTTCCGTCGCAAATGCTGGAGGAGTTCTTCCGCGACGAGAAGCTGCTGCAATCCTTCGCGCGGCACTATGAGACCGGCGACGTTCTTCCTTCCGAAACCATCAGGAAGATGAAACTGGCTGGCTCGTTCGGGCGGGCCGACTGGGTGCGATCGCAACTCTACTACACGACGCTTTCACTCGATCTGCACGACCAGGATCCCGCCGGCCTCGATCTCGACGCGAAAACCAAGCGCCTCTATCAAAGCCTGCAGCCGTGGACGTGGTGCGAGGGCAACCGGATGTACGCCAGCTTTGGCCACCTGACCGGCTATTCGTCGAACTACTACACCTACGCTTTCGACAAGGTGATTGCGCTCGACTTTTTCGCGCAATTCGATCCATCGGATCTGCTGGGATGCGAGACGGGAACACGTTATCGCAAGCAGGTGCTGGAACAGGGCGGATCGAAACCGGGTCGTGAGATGGTGCGGGACTTCCTCGGCCGCGACGAGGAATTCTCGGCATTCAGCCAATGGATGAACGAAGAGTTCGAGAGCGAAGTGATGGCGGCAGGCGCTTAGCATGAAGGCCGCGGATTTTCGACGGATTGCGCTCAGCCTCGAAGGCGCCGAAGAAGGTTCGCACATGGGTGCTGTCGATTTTCGCGTCGGCGGGCGCATCTTTGCCACTCTGGCAGCGGTAGGCCAGGGATACGGCAACCTTATGCTCACCCCCGAACAGCAGGAAATGTTTGTCGCTGAAGAGCCTAACGTGTTTCTGCCGATTCCCGGCGGATGGGGGCGCAACGGCGCGACCCATGTCACACTCGCAGCCGCCAATGAGGATCTTCTGGCTGGCGCCCTGCGCACCGCCTGGAAATTGCGCGTCGCAAAGAACGAGGCCGCCCCCAAGCCGCGCTCGAAAGCGGGAACGAAGACAAAGCCGGCAAAACGGAAGTGACTCGCTCGGTCCCAGCCTCAGGAAATTGGCCGGTCGAGGTGCGCGTTACTCATCCAGGCGGCATCAAAGCTTGATAACGGCGGGATTCGGTTTTGTAAGATCCCACAACTTGGGACGCACGCAAGGTGAACGGGCATTGTGATGCGAATGCGGGTTCCGCCCATCATCGTTTGTGAGAAATCGGATATTCGGCCCTGAGGTAGGTGCTCAATTGCCAGCAAATTACACAAATGAAAGAATATACATTCGGCTCACATGCTTGAAGAGGGACGGTTTCGGAAAAGCGATTCTGCCGGACGAAGCTACTGGCTTTAGTGTGATGGATGGCGGCATGGCGAAAAATACAGCACTCCGAGCCAACCAAAAAGTTTTCCACAGGCAACGGCAACCTTTTGGGCGAAGTTGCATCCTACTGAATAACAAGCAGAGGCTTCCCCGAATTATGACCCTTCCGATAAAGGTAACCAATCCTTTTGAAGGTCCGGCAACGGACCCCTTCTCTTGACCCCCTCAGGACCTCCCTCCATTTCGTGCCTCTCGAGCGGGCCTGCCGGAAGGCAGGCCCATTCGCTCTCCCAAAGCGATTGAGCTCGCCCGATCATTTCAATTCAAAATTGAATTCTGAGATCCGATGATGCAGCGACGCTGCGCTCGTCGCATTGTTGCGTCGATGTGGGAAGACACCAAAACAAAAGTGGGACCTGGTCGATGCTCGGAGTGGTTCAGCTACATGTTGGCCTGACCGGCTCGCATGGATTCATTGAACTGCGGCTTGATGAAGTTGAGAGCAGCTTCGAGCGCGGCCTGGAACTCGGCGGCCTTCGCCATGAGACCCGTCGTTGCCGAGGCAAACTCTCCATCGAGATGCATCAGCCCTTCGCCCGCTTCATCGCCAGCCATGCGCAGCAACTCCTTCTCAGTGGTGTTCAGGTATTGTGCGTCGCGCGGATCGGCGACCCACACCGGCTTGCCCTCACCCAAAACGCCCGACAACCAGTAAACCTTGCGCAGCAGATATTGCAGGCGTTCTTGGTCGTCAGTCTCAGTGAAAACGAACTTCTTTTGCCAGCGGCTGTAGAAGCGGGTCGTCACGGGGACAGGCTGGCGGTTGCCTGATTTCAGGAACTCGAGTTGGCCAAGGTCCACGGTCTTGCGAATCGCGTTATAGACGAAGCTTTCCGCATAAGGCTGCTCCATCGCGAGCACAATCTCGGCGAAGGTCACGGTGACCGACGCAGCCACCTTGGCATACAGATTCTGATTACGGCCGTCCGCCAGATACATCTCTCCGTGGACGATGTAGGTGTCGGCGCCAGAGGTGGAGCGATGGAAGGGCCACTCAAACTTGCCGAATGCGATGGGCAGGCCGCCAAGCGTAACGTAGCAGTCGGGCCGAGGATTGCGCAGGCGCTTCGCTTCGGCAGCAAGGTGCGCGGTCATTTCGGGAAGAAGTTCCGGCTTGTCGAAATCAAACGACTCGCTGAGTTCCAATTTCAGGGTTCTGCTGTCATCGCCGGGCAGGCCGAGTTGGAAGACGGCGGTTGGACTGCCGCTAAAATCGGCGCCGGTGCTCGTGGAGATCAGTCCAAGACCGGCATGCCGGGCAGCGGCATCAACTGAGGAAACGAGTGAAGAATTCGTTGAACTGGGCATGCGCGGAAAGTCCTGCTGTGAGTTTTTGTCACTCTCTATCTTAGTTCATGCGGAATGGTGTTTCGTTTCCCCGACGCGAGGTGCAACGCGGCGAAATCGACTCTCGGCTTTCCCGGCCCCTGCTACACTGGCGAGGCCCAAGGAGCAAGAACCATGAAGCGATTCGCCACCGCACTGCTGACGGCGTGTCTTTTCGCGTGCGCCGCGCTTGGACAAACGGCCATCACCGGCGCGACAAAAGCGGCACCGATTTTCGACCCCGCAGCCAATGCTGACGTGATTCACCTTGGCGGACAGCTGATGCTGGCCGGCAAAGCCTATGAATACGATCGAGTTCTTGCCGACCAGATAGGACCGCGACTGACTGGATCGAGCAACTATTTGAAAGCGGCTGAGTGGGCGGAGAGCGAATTCAAGCGGCTCGGGCTGAAAAATGCGCATCGCGAAGCATGGGAGATGGAAGCGCTTTGGGAGCCCGAAACCTACGCGACCGCGCGCATCATCGCTCCCCACGAGCAACGGATGCACATGGAAAGCGATGGATGGAGTCCGTCGACTCCGCCGGGCGGCGTGCGCGGAAGGGTCTACTATCTCCACTCGTTTAAGCCTGACGAGATCAAGAGCGATGCGGCACAGATCAAAGACGCTGTTGTCTTAATCGATCGCGGGACCTTTGCCGCAACCGAAGGGTTCCAGTTTGGCAACGCCATCGATGGCATGGACATGATGGTCAACGAAGGTGCGCAGGCGTTCCTGTACGGAATGGGCTACACGAATGACGTGGCCAGCATGCTCGGTATTGGCGCGGGGAACGGAAAGATAGCGCGCGCGCCGGTTGGCAATGTAGGCAACGAGGATACATCTCTTCTGCGGCGTCTCCTGGAACGCGGCCCGGTAGAAGTGGAGTTCAGCTTCAAGAACAAGGTGCGCGAGCATGCGAAGGTCGACAACGTGGTCGCGGAGATTCCCGGCACCGACGCGAATGGCGAGTACGTCGTCATCGGCGGCCATCTCGATTCCTGGCATCTGGGCACGGGCGCCGAAGACAACGGAACCGGCGCGGCGTCGGTGCTCGCTGTGGCGGAAGCAATTGAGGCCAGCGGCGTCAAGCCGAAGCGGACCATGCGATTCATCCTGTTCGGAGGCGAAGAGCAGGGCTTGATCGGCTCGATCGACTACGTGAAGCAGCACGTTGGCGAGATGGAAAAGTGCGAAGGCGTCTTTATTACCGACACTGGCTCGGAGCCGCCCGAGGGATGGTACACATTCGGCCGCGAAGACGAGGTGAAAGCGCTGGGCGATCTGAAATCAGAGCTGGCCGAGCTCGACGCAACCGGAACCACCGAGGGAGGCGGGATGACCTTCTCTACCGATCAGGGTGCCTTCCTTCTACACGGAGTTCCGGCGTTTGTTTTGTGGACACCGATGGAAAAGTACTCCCAGCTCCATCACAAGCCGGCGGATACTTTCGATAAAGTGGACCAACGCGATCTGAATCTCGGCGCAGCGGTCGTGGGTGTAACCGCGCTCGCGTTTGCGGATGCGACAACAGATTTGCCGCATCTTTCACAAGCCGATGTGGAGTCACAGCTCAAGAAGATCAAGGCCTTCGACGAGTACCAGGACATGCTGACTCACGGCATGTTGTAAGTCCGGGCTGAACTTCACGAGGCTCCAGGCGCGGAAGAATTACGCTGCAAAAGCGGCATTTACAATGGGAAATGTGCTGTCTGATTTAACGCCCATTATTGTTGCCGAAAACGTCACCAAGATCTACGCCTCGGGACAAATCGAGGTAGCTGCGGTTCGTGGCGTTTCCTTCAATGTGGCTGCCGGCGAATTTGTGGCGATTGTGGGACCGTCTGGCTCCGGCAAATCGACGCTGTTTTACCTTCTGGGCGGGCTGACTCGGGCCACGCACGGGCGCGTTGTGATCGACGGAGTCGATTTCGCCACCCTGAACGATGCGGAGCGGACCCGTCTGAGAAAACACCGCATCGGCTTTGTCTTTCAAAAATTCAACCTTCTTCCCACGCTGTCGGCCATGGGCAATATCGAGATTGCCTATCATGTGAGCGGGCGCAAGGAGCCGCTGGATCGAAAGTACCTGGATCACCTGACCGATCTGCTCTCCATTCGGGGCCGGCTGAAGCATCGACCTTCAGAGCTGAGCGGCGGCGAACAACAGCGGGTGGCGATCGCGCGCGCGCTCATCACCAGGCCTGCAATCGTGCTGGCGGATGAGCCCACCGGCAACCTGGATACGGCCAACTCGGATGCGGTGCTCGATATGCTGCAGCGCTCGAACCGGGAGCTCGGTCAAACCACCCTGATGATCACGCACAATCCCGAGGCTGCGGCAATCGCCGGGCGAATTCTGCATATGCGGGATGGCAAGATCACGCAGGAAGAAAGGGGATCGCGTTCGAACGGCAGCCTCCGTGATGGGGTCAAATCGAGCTGAAACGGCCCCATTGCCGTGGTTTGACCTGATTTCTGCCGCCCGGTATACTCAGGTTTGCAGTTAGCGGGAGTAGCTCAGTGGTAGAGCATCGCCTTGCCAAGGCGAGGGTCGCGAGTTCAAATCTCGTCTCCCGCTCCAAATCGCTCCGCCGGGCATCCGGAAGCAGCTGATCGGGAGCGACGAGGAAAGACACCCTGCCAAGGCGCGGTACCCAAGTGGTAAGGGAGAGGTCTGCAAAACCTTTATGCGCCGGTTCGATCCCGGCCCGCGCCTCCAAACTCCCTCCTTCCAAACTCGCCGAAATTGAAGGGCTGACGGGTCTCCGCTTGCCGGATGGTCCGCGTTCAGCGGACAGATCTGACGACCCGGTACCAGTCACGAAGATCGGACGCTGGCATTATTCGGGAAGAACCTCGAACGTGTGGGGCCCAGGTTTGCAGGCTTTGCGCTGCTGCTCGAGCAGGTTCCGATTCTTGGCTTCGATGGCCTTTGTTGCTGCAGGATCGGTTGCCGATTTCGGATCGTCAATGTTCAGGATGAAAACCGCCTCGTCCAATTGGGCGCGTTGGTTTTCCATTCCATCGACATCCTTTGCCTGGCCCTCCATCGGGGTTGCGTAGAGTGCGAGATTGATCCCCTTGGCGAACTGCTCGCGCGAAAAAGAGCCGATCGGTTTGCCATCGATCTTCAGTACATAGCGCGCTTGCGACAGGTTGGCAATTTGCAGAATCTGCTGGTCCATCGCGGCCAGATCCGAAATGTCGAGCACAAACTGCATCATCTCATTCTCAAGCGGTAGAGGTAGCGGAAGGGCATTGTCGGCTTGGGTCCAGCTCAGCCCATCTTGCTTCGATTCAAATGCCGTGACTCGAGTATTCTCCGCAGCCAGCACCACCGCTTTCGATGCATCCATCGAGACTCGGCTCACCACCGGAGACAATCCCCACGTCCGCGCAAGCCGGGCCGCCATGATCCAGTGGGCCTGTTCTGCCGGATGGATGCGATCAGGGATCAGCAGGGCCGAGAGCGAGCTGTTCTTCTTCGCGCCGGCATTCGCCAGGCTCTCGATGGCTTCGTAGAAGTCGCTCATCGGCAGATGAGACGAGGCCGCAAGTTCCCTTACGAATGCAGCGTGCCGGCTGATGACCTCGTTGTAATGCGCGAATTCGGTTCCGTGAGTCACTTCATCGTAGGGTGTCGGCGTGAGCAGCGTAATCCGCGGCGCCGGATCACTACTCTGCATCGCCGCGAGAAGGGCTCGATAGCCCTTCGTGAAAATGTCGAAGTACTTCTGTTCGAACGGAACGTAGTATCCGTCGTTCATTCCCAGCATGATGGTAATGACCGTCGCATGCTGCGGAAATACGTCACGCCTGAGGCGCGTTGCCTGATCGCCCGTGTAGCCACCCCAGACGGTGTCACCCGGCACTCCCGCATTCACGAAGGTCACCCGCATCTCTGGATATCGTGTCAGAACAAAGTCTTCGACAAACCGCGTATAGAACTGCTGCGCTGTAATGCTGTCTCCATAAAAGACGACCCGGTCCCCATCGTGCAGCGCGAGATTCTGGCAAGAGGAACAGAAGGGCTGACTCATGAAAAGCCCGAAGATCACAACAAGATACTTGTTTCGCGGCAAATCCATCTCCTTTGCGAGTGCCCGAACTCCACGTGGCTTGCTCGCGCATCGTCGCTTCCGCCACGCTCTAAAAGTCCACCCGGAACCGATCAGGGGCGCGTTCATTGACTGCTCTCTGAAGCCCTCGGATCGGTCATTTGACTGAACCGAGGCGTACCAAGGCGTGACCTCACGGCAAGTCCGAATGTCGCCGCGTTCTGGAAACCATGCCATTGCTCGATCGGACGGCCATCGTCTGTGAGCAGACGTATCGTGCCTGCCGCTTCGCAGGTTCCATCGAAGTGAAGATCGTCGGCGTCCAGATCGAGCAACGCATTAGCTCGTGCTGTCGCATTTACGCCAGTTTTCTGAGCGACGCACAAATGCACGCGCACGTCGAGCGCGGCCCGCCCGTATTGAGCTGCCAGGCTTTTCAGCACCATCAACTGCGCTCTCGGCTCTGGCGCAAGCAGTCCATCGTCATCGAGAGAGAACTTGACGGTCGCGTCCAGACGAAGGGCATGCTCGCGCGGAATGAGCAAGGGCTGCCTGCTCATGGTGGTTCCTTTTTCGAGGCCGTTGGCCTGCAGATCCGCGAGCGTGCGGGTCTGGCCGTTCATGATGAACTTCGCGTCGCCGGCTCCGGAATAGGTGTATTGATTCGCTGAAAACAACATTTGCGAGGTTGCGCGGTAGAACACGGGAGCGGAAGATTCGATGCGGTTGCCTGTGATCATAGCTGGATCGGGTCCAATGGTCGCCTCATTCACAATGGCGGCAGCGGATGACACGGGCGGATTCCAAATGATCGTGTTGTGTTCAATTCTCAGGTTGCGCATCACGCCATCATTCCAGGTGTGCAGGTACACCGCACCCTGCAGCGCCGCCAGCCGCGGGCTCAGGCCATTATCGATGCAGAGATTGTCGCGAACTACGCTATCGACCGTGACGTAGCCGGCAGCGAAAACAGCAAAGCAGTAGCCCTGTGTATCATGCGCGAAGTTGCGTTGCACGGTGTTCCGCGTATTGGCCCAGTCAATGTCGTAGGCCCCGCCGTCTACGCCGGGGCTGTCAGTCAGGAATGCCTCGTTGTCCTGGACCGTGCAATCCGTGCACGTCCAGGTCCAGATCGCATTTGGTGTTCCGGTAGTTTCGGTGGGCTGCATGCCGGTCTCCCAGGCCGTGCTGGTTTCAATCACGCTGTCCTGATCGCGAAAGAGAATGATGCCGTCGCCGTACACATCGTGCACGCTCGAGTTGCGCACGATGACATGCGTGTTGCGCGGCGCTTCGGGACCCGCGTAGAACCTGCCTCCGCCAATCAGGATGCCCGCCCATTGATTGGTATGTGCCGCTACGACGCCGTCGACCAGCACGTCATCAAAATATGCCTCGATTTTGCCGGGCGCCACGACCACCAGGCCGCTGTCCTTGTTCTTGAGCGGTCCGCCTTTCACATCGTGTACATCGAGATTCTTCAAATGAATTTGGCTCAGCTTTCCCTTGTCGCCGCTGACAAACACTCCGTATGTGTTGCCACCGGAGATATCGAGCGAGTCAACCTGCCAGAATTCCTGGTTGAACAACAGCAGCGCCTGCCGCGCTGTTTCCGGCGCAACGATGCGAGGACGCCGGCCCTTGCCATATGCCGTGAGGCGAATGCGATGTTGCGGATCGCCCGAGCCCTGCGGTGAAAAACTGCCACGACACACGGTCCCCCGCGCTAATTCGATCTCGTCTCCGGGCTGGAATAAGTACCCTTCGGCGGCTAAGAGGCTGTTCCAGGGATGCGCGCTCGATCCGTCGCCCGCGTCGGCAGCTGAGCAATCGATGAAGTATTCGCGCTGCGATGCGGAAGGGTTCTGCTGCGCGCGTCCGGGCAAGAACGACGAAAGAATAAGAACCAGCCCAGTGGCGAATCGCAAGCGGCTGAGCCGTCCGGCCGATGTTTCAGTCACCGGGCCAGACACGAGTTCAGGCATGGCAATGGGCTCCCCATCAGCTACAGATCGCAGGCCACAAATCGCCGGAGACAATGGCGTCACGATGAGCCACTGCTCCGGCTTAATCAAGTGCCAGTCCAGTTTAGAAAATGAACTTGGCTGCGAGTTGCACTCGCCGGTTCGAACCGCCAATCACGCTATTGATCTGCCCGAACGTGGCGGAATTGCCTGCGTCCGCCTGCGGGTTCGATAGATGCACGGTATTGCTCGTGTTGAATGCCTCCGCCCGCACCTGGAGCGTCCACTTCTCGATCGCAAAGTCCTTGGCCAGCGACGAGTCGAGGTTCACGTATGCAGGGCCGACCACGATATTGCGTCCCGCGTTGCCCGGAAGAGTTGAATTGCCGGCAATATCCGAAGGAATGCTGAACGCTGAGGTGTTGAACCATTCGAGATAGCTCCGCTTGCTGCGCGGCAGATTCGGATCGCCGGTCACATCGGGCCGCAATCCGGGAAGATTGGCATCCGGATTCGTGCCGCGAACGACGTTGACAGGGTTGCCGGTTTGCATTCTGAAAACAGGGCTGTAGCGCCATCCGCCCACAATGGCGTTGGCAACGGGGCCCCAATTGGAACCGATGGCCTGCCCTCTTCCGAAGGGCAGCGTGTAGGAGCCGCTCAGGACAAGATTGTGGCGCATATCGGAGTCGGCGCTGGCCCACTCGGTTCTCAGGTCATAGGGATTCTGCGGGCTGTCGTTATTTGAGTTCAGGTTGAAGGGGGCAGGCCCGTTATCAAGGTTGTGGCTATACGTGTAGCTCGCCAGAAACGCCAAGTCCTTCGCTTGCCGAGTCAGCTTTACCTGCAACGCGGTGTAATTGCTGTCGCCCGCGTCGGTCAGGTACTGAATTTTGCCAAGGTTGCTGTTGATGAGTCCGTCGTTCCCGCTATTGGTCGGGTCGCTATTAATGTCCCCGATTTCGTAGGAAAGATGGTGGCTCAGCGAACCGACTGCTGCCACATCGATGGACGTCGTGCGGCTCAGCTGCCGTTGCACTGAGAGGTTGTACGACCCGGTGGTTCCTGTCTTGATGGTTGGATTCACAGCATACGTCGTCTCGAGCGCTCCATTCGGAAGCGTGGAGGGATCGATGACGCCGGAGGAAGGAACGTTGATTGTCGTGCTGCGCGGCACACCGGTATCCAGCTGATACTCCCAGGGAGATGAGCCGGCTGCCGGCCCGTTATAAACCCAGTCTGTATAGGCGGCCTGTTGCGCCCACGGCGCGTTCTTGGTGAGGAAGTCTTCACGGCCATCGTTCTCGGGCGAAAAGAAGATCGCGAGGCCACCCCGAACGACCGTTTTGGGGTCGATGATAAAGGCGAAGCCGAAGCGCGGCGACAATTCATCCTTGCGCGGCTGGATAAGGCCGCCTGATGCGCCTGCGCGATCCGCCAGCAGAATGTTGCCGCTGGCAATGTCGTAGTTGGACATGAAATTGTTCGCTTCGGTCCAGGGATTCTGGTACTCGTAGCGCAGACCGTAGTTGAGTGTCAGGCGAGGAGTGATCTTGAACGCGTCCTGGGCATACCAATCGAGATTCCAGCTCTTGGTATGCGGCTTGGTGAGTTGCAGGCCGATGTAAACATCCGTCGGCAAACCGAGAACGAGGTCAGCGAGGTCGGATCCGCCGGCCCAGTTATACGCATTGTCAATATAGGTGTAATAGAAATTCGACGTCTCGGCGTAGCCAAAGCTCTCAAAGTAGTCAAAGCCGGTTGGGAACAGCGAGAAGTTCGGATGCGAGTTCAACAGCCGCAGATCAGCTCCAAATTTGAACTCGTGCCGCTGCATGCCGCTCCACGTGAACGAATTCGATATCTGATAGTTCTCATCGAGCACATGGTAGGGCTTGTAGGTCGATCCACCGGCCAGGTATCCATCGGCCATATAGATCTGTGGATACCCGATCGTGGCGGGATATCCCGGAATGGAGACATTGCCCACGCCAAACTTCGTGGAGTAGTCGGTCCCGTTCAGCAGGCTGTATTGGTCCTGGTAGTAGTTCGAATAACCGAACCGAACTTCATCGAGCGCGGTTGGGCTGAGGATGCGATCGTAGGTGACGGAGATCGATTGCGCGCCGTCATCCTGCTTGTTCGCCTGATCCGCATCGCCGCCTCCGGGCACCAGCGTGTTCGCATGGTACGGATCGGTCACGAGTTGGTTGTCACCCTGCCAGTGATAGATCGCGTAGAGGCGATCCTTGCTGCTGATGACCTGATCGAAGCGCGCGTCGACCTTATTCAGCGTTGAAGTGACCGGCGAATAAACCTCGTAGTTGCGGAACCAACCGTTGTCAATGCCGGTGAGGTTCGGCTTGGGATAGAAATTCTGCAGCGTGGCCAGGCCGGCAGGGCTTACGCGCGATGCAGGAATGACGTTGTTGGTGAACTGCTGTTCGAGGCCGCCATAGGATTCAACCGAAACAACCGGATCAAAGATAGGATCGATGGTACCGGCAGCCGGATAAGGGTTGTTGTCGCCTCCCACTCCTGGCAGCCCCGCATACGGATCCACGAGATTCGAAAAGTCGACCGAGCCGTCGCCCGGAAACCCGATCAGCCCAAAGGGGACCGTGGAGTCGACATAGGCATACGCGTCTTTGGTGCGGACACCTTCGTATGCGCCGAAGAGAAATGCTCGATCATGCTTGATGGGTCCGCCCAGGGTTCCGCCAAAATCGTTGACACGAAGCGCGGCGTGTGGCTGGGGAGTATCCACGCCCGGCAGCGTTGTTTTGGCGGTCAAAAACGGCGGCCGGAAGAACTCAAAAGCATCGCCATGAATATGGTTTGTGCCGGCCTTTGTTTGAATCATCACGACCCCGCCAGCTGCGTTGCCAAACTCGGCGTTGAACGACGAAGTGACCACCTTAAACTCCTCGACGGAGTCGACGTTAGGCTGGATCGTGATGTCCTGCGTCCGATTCGTCGTGGACTCGATGCCGTCTTCCATGATGGAGTTAGCAAACTCGCGCTGGCCGCTCACGGAGTAGTTAAAGGTATTCATGTTGCTGCCGACCGCCGTATCGACGCCTGGTACAAGCGTGGCAAGCGCAAAAAATTCGCGGCCGATAAGCGGCATATTGACAATCGCTTCGCTATTGACCACGGTGCCGACCTCAGCGCTCGAGCTTTGCAGTACAGGCGGAGCCTCGGTCACTTCCACTGATGCGGAGACATTGCCGACCTTGAGCCGAAAATTGATCACCATGTGCTGATCGATCGCCAACACGGCGTGCGTATACCGAGCCTCGGCAAAGCCCGGAGCCCCCGCAGTGACGGAGTAGGCCCCGGGAGGCATGCTGAGGACGATGAAGTTGCCCGATGCATCCGTCACACCGGAAAACGAGACGCCCTTCTCTTCGTCGATCGCGGTGACGGTAGCGCCGCTGATTGCGGCACCGGTCGGATCAACTACCTGGCCAAGAATCTGGCCCGTCGTAGCCTGGGCCGATGCCATGTTGCAAATCGCTGCAAACAGGATCAACACAAGCGCGGGCTTCAGGAAATCTATCCTCACTCTGTGCGTCATAATGCCTCCCACATTCCAAAATGGCCGCGGATCTCTGAATGCCGCCGCGTACCTTTTCTACTGCGATTCACGTCCTTGCATTGCCTCGAGAAACTTCTCTCCGGCCCATAACCCCTTCATCTTCCCTTTTCCGACGCAGCGTAATCAGCCTGCATCAGGCGAACATCGACGACGCCCACCGAACCTGGAGTCTGATTGACACCATAGGCATCGGCATGCGCTCCGCTCATCTTTTCGTTTGCTGTATAGAAGAGCGTGAACAGGCCGTTGCCCTCGTCCACCAAGCCAAGAGGTGTCCTGACCTCGGTCGCCCAGATGCCCTTTCCTTTTTGGACGATGAGGTGCTGACCTTGTCCCCAATGGACTCCATCGGAAGAAAACGAATATCCCACCTGATTTGGCTGATGGTTGTCATAGACGGCGACATATCGTCCATCCGGCAGCCGGCTCACGATCGGGTTTTCAATAAACCTCGGTTCCACCTTCAGGGGATTCAGCGCCGTACAGCGCTTCCAGGGACCACCAAGATCATTTGCCTTCGCCAGCCCCACTTGCCACAGCGAGATCGGCAAATGCTCCGTGCGCGCGCTTCCGTACAGGGCATACCATCCATCCCCGGCCCGATATGGGAAAAAGGAATCGGTACCCTGCAGCCCTTCCCATGTGTCAGAGTCCGCGCCACGCTGCATCACGATGCCCGCATCTTTGTAGGGTCCGTCGATCCCATTCATGCCCGGGGATTCCGAGACGGCGCGCCAGATCCGTCCCTCGTGGTTCGTGAGCCACTCGCGAGCCGTGTCGGGTGCCGCCTGATAGGCCACATAAAAAAGGTTCCAGCGATTCTCGCCGGGATCGAAGACCGGCATGGGAGACCAGAGTGCCGCGCGTTCATCTTTCCCGGTGAAGTCCCCACTGGACTCTCGCACGGTCGCCACGCGCTGCCAATGCAGGCGATCGCGGCTGGTCCAATGCGCCAGCCGCATCTTGACCCAGTGGGGATCTCCAACCATCTCGGATGTGAACAGGTGATAGACGCCGTTCAGCTTAACGACGCGCCCACCCTCGAAGCCGTACTTGTTCGGCCCGGCCCCTGATGTGCGCACAGTCAGAACCGGATGGTCCAGCTCATTGACGACCAGCAGTTGTGGCTCAGCCGCCCAGGTGGGCGCAATTGGGACCAACAACAACATCACAATGAGAAAGTTACGCTGGTTGCGCCAAGTCGGCATGAGCCTTACTGTCTCCAGGATCGCGCCGGCTCGACCATGGCTCTTCAGGGAAAGGGCAGCACAGAAGTTGAGCCGGCAGGTCGACTCTTTGTAGCTCTCTGCTCTGCCGCCATGGAAGGTAATCCCCGTTATGCGTCTGGTTAATCGGTCTGCGACCGGCCTCGCGAAGGCCGGAATGGAGGGTTCGCGACCTCCTTCCTCACGATACCTTCGGTTTCCACCAACCTGAGTGCATCCTCATCGAATGCCGAAGTCGGGTAGAACTCTCAGAATTCGGCTCGCAAGTGGATTTGGCGCCGGAAACGCTGGAACGAGAAGGGGATTGAGAGACGACAATAACGGCAATTAACGACGCAAATAACCGTTAACTAACCCCGGCCGTGGCGCGGATTGACAGTCAGGAGGCGCCAGAAGTACGGTGATTTCGGCATCCCCATTCAGAGCCTGGGAGCGCAAGTCGAGAGGCTGATGCCAAGTTTGCCTGGAGTGCAGAATTGTCTGCGAAACCCAATCCGGAAGATGAGTTCTCACTCTTTGAAAAGCGCGAAGAGCTTCACCGGGTTCTCGAGAGCAAGTATTTCGCGAGCTCGCCGAAAAAGGTTCGGTTCCTTGAGTTCGTTGCCGAGCAGACATTTAGAGGCAACCGGGACAGGTTGAATGAATACCTCATCGGCGCGGAAGTCTACGACCGGGGCGCCGATTTTGACCAGCAGAAGGACCCTATCGTCCGCGTTCAGGCGCATGAGATTCGTCGCCTCCTGAAGAAGTATTACGACACCGAAGGCAAAGGCAATCTCATTCGCGTCGACCTCCCTTCCGGACGCTACGTTCCGGTCTTCTCTCGGAACGCGACGCTGGACGCCGCCGACGCAATACCGGTGCTGAAGCCGCCGGTTACCTCAACTGCAACAACACGGATCAACCGTCCTCATCTTGCTTTGACCATCCTTCTTGCCGCGGTTTGTGTCGTGCTCGCGGTCTTCCTGACACTACGAACGCGGCAAGCCGCAACGCCTTCATCAGGCCGTGCGGCAGCTTTCACTCTGCCCGCGAATCTGGACTGGTTCTGGCGTCCGTTTCTGCCGCCCGCGGACGCGCCGCTGATCGTGATTCCGAATCATCCAATCCTCCGGGCAGCGCACGACGGAGACAGCGCGCAGACACTTGCAAGCGGCCACGAAATCCCCAAATCCAGCCTCCCCGAATTCCGGGACACGATTCATTTTCGAGAATTGAAGCGCTTTGTGTTTGTCCCGTCCCTTACCGACTTCACGGCCGTGGGCGAAACACTTGGAGTCGTCCGATTGTGTGAAATGTTCTTCAAAGCCGGCGACCAATGCAAGGTGCAGCCTTCACGCCTGGTCAACTTCGAAGAGATCAAGAACGGCAACGCGATTCTTCTCGGGGGAAGTCAGTCCTGGAGCGGCCGCGTCTTTCTTGACGAGGAAGGATTTCACCTGCAAAGCGGCATCATCCTGAATCGAAAGCCGCGGCAAGGCGAGAAGACCATGTACCGCCCGGAATTCGACCCGGTCACGAACCAACTGAGGCGGGATTACGCCCTGGTTCTCATGCTGCCCAACGAGCGTCAGGACCGCCGCGTGCTGCTGATCTACGGGATTTACACGCAGGGCTCCCAGGCCGCGATTGAATTCCTGACCAACCCGGAACGGATGGCGGAGCTTAGGCAAGCGCTGGTTGCTGATTCTCCCGATCACAAAACCGTCCCGGCTTATTTCCAGGTTCTGCTCTCCACCACAGTCGAAAACGCCGTGCCCGGGAACACAACCGTTGTTGCAGTTCGAACCGTCTCGCCATAACCCCAACCCTCCCAAATAGAACGGGCTCGCGCAGCACAAACGCAGGAGGTTGTGTCACCGGCTACCCCGGGAGAGGACCGCCAAAAAACAAAACACCTTGCATGTAAAATGGAGGCTGTACCCGACCCCGATCCGGCAGGAGTGAATGGCCACCCACACTACGACGAGTGAGGAGCGCGCGCCGATGGCAAAGCCGCCGGAGCGCAAGGCAACCGCTGACACCACGGGGCCCAGTGAGATTTCCCTTCTCGAAATTCTGACGGTGCTAGCCGAACGCAAGCAAATCATCTTTCGCATCACGGCTGCATTCGCGATCGTGGCGGCGGTTGTTGCGTTCGTACTGCCCAAATGGTACACGGCCACCGTGACCCTGCTTCCGCCACAACAGAATTCTTCTCTCGGCTCCGCTCTTGCTTCACAGCTTGGAAATCTGGGTGGTTTGGCCGCATTAGCGGGCGGCGGAGGGGGACTTTCTCTCAAGAATCCGAACGACATGTACATCGGCATGTTGAAGAGCCGGACAGTCGAAGATGCGATGGTGCAGAAATTCGGCCTGATGCAGGAGTACCACGAGCGATATCCGTCCGACGCGCGCAAAGTTTTCGAGCATCACGCAACCGTCGACGGAAACGCCAAAGACGGTCTCATTCATATCTCGGTTGAAGATCACGACGCCAATCGCGCCGCGGTATTGGCCAACGGGTACGTCGATCAGTTTCGTAATCTTTCCGAGCACCTCGCCATTTCGGAAGCGTCCCAGCGAAGGTTGTTCTTCGAGCAGCAACTGGAACAAGCCAAGGACAATCTGGCGAACGCCGAAGAAGCCCTGAAAGAGACAGAGCAGAAAACCGGCCTGATCCAGCTCGACAGCCAGGCACGCGCCTTGATTGAATCGGCTGCGCAACTTCGAGCCCAGATCGCCGCGAAAGAAGTTCAGATTGAATCGATGCGCACGTTTGCGACGGGAGAAAACGCTCAGTTCGTCCAGGCGCAGCAGGAACTCGATGGACTTCGTGCACAACTGGCAAAGTTAGGCGGCGCCAGTGAGAATGGCGATGGAGGACTCCTGGTGCCCAAGGGGCGCGTGCCCGAGGCTGGTCTTGAGTACCTGCGCAAGCTGCGCGACGTCAAGTACTACGAGACGATCTTCGATATCCTGGCCCGCCAATTCGAAGCCGCCAAGCTCGATGAAGCCAAGCAGGGCGCGGTGATCCAGGTCGTGGATGCGGCGGTTCCACCGGACAAGCGCAGTTCGCCGCCACGCACACGCATTGTCGTCGGAGCTACGGTGGCGGGCTTGCTTGCGGGAATTCTGCTCGCTCTCTTCCTTGCGGTGTTCAACGGGATGCGAAGGGAGCCAGACAGATCAGCACGGCTCCGCCGTCTTCGGGAAGCGCTGTGGAACCGAAACGCGTAGCATCCATTCGCGGATGGGCTGGGCCAAGGAATCGAGGCAATGGATCAGCTTTGCCGACCGGTATTCTTTTTTCCTGGCTTGACTTTGGGCGGTCTGCCACCGTTGTTAGCTGTTGGAAGCTGAAGTTTGGCGGCAAAGTGGAGGGTAGGAGATGACCGAAAGCATGCAAGCGCTCTCTGCGTCCCCGCTCAAAAATTTGCACGGCTGGGAACAGAATCTCGTCCCCGGGTTGGTCTCGATTGTGATGCCGACCTACAACTGCGAAAATTCTCTGTCCGCATCCATTCGTTCCGTCCAGGCGCAAACTTGCCGAGATTGGGAACTGGTCATCGTCGATGATGCATCGAGCGATGCAAGCCTCGAAATTGCACGTCGGTTTGCGATTGAGGACAAGCGAATACGGGTTTTGCCGCTTTCTCAGAACGGTGGTGCAGCAAGGGCCAGGAACGCGGCCATTAACGCTGCACGGGGACAGTATCTCGCTTTTCTTGATAGTGACGACTTGTGGCTTCCTCAAAAGCTTGCAGTGCAAGTTGAATTCCTCAAGAGCCACAATGCCGGGTTCTGTTTCGGCTCCTATTGCCGGTGGAACGGCGCCGATCAGATCAGCGCACCGGTGCCCGTTCCGCAAACTGTCCAGTACTCAAACCTGCTCTGCGGCAACGTGATTCCTTGCCTGACGGTGCTGCTGGACCGGGAACGCATTGCGAGCTTTCGCATGCCCCAAACCCCGCACGAAGACTACGCCGCCTGGCTCGCGATTCTGCGACAGGGCCACACTGCCTACGGAATGCAAATTGATCTCGCTCGCTACCGCGTATCGCCCCAATCCTTATCGGCGAACAAGTTCAAATGCGCGCTTTGGCATTGGCAGATTCTCCGTGCACAAGAAAAACTGCGCCTGCCACGCGCGATTTGGTGTTTTCTGCGTTATGCTCTGCGGGGAATTTTGATCCGTGGCACGAAAACTCCGCGCCTGGCCTCGGCGACCGGTTAGAGGACAAAGGCTGATGCGGAAGCTTGATGGAAAATCGCAGAAGCTGCCCGCATGAAGCGAATCGCGATCATTTCGATCCACGGCACCACAAAAGCGGGTGGGGTAGAGCATGTCGTCGCGCGTCACGCACGCCTGCTCAGCGAGGTTGCATCGGTTCGGGTCTTTGCGCTTCCGCAATCGGGTTGGACGCGATCCATTCGCCGGTCCAAGATTGGAAATTTGCTGGTTTGCTGCGCATTTTCTTGTACCGTATCCTTTCGCGCGAGGGCCTGGGCCGGCCGCAATGGAGTCGTCATTACCCACGCATATGGATCCATCGGGGCCTCTTGCGATGCGCTGTTTGCGCACGGATGCTGGGCAGGGTATATGGCGCATACCGGAATGCGGATGGGAGGGTTCGGGCGGTTCATCTACTCTGTCGAGTGGTTAGGAGCGCATCTGGCGCGAAAAGTTGTTGGGGTTTCGGAAAGCGTTATCGATCAGTGGGTGCGTTACTACGGCCTCGATCACGCCAAGTCGGACGTACAGCTTAACTCCGTCGACACGTCTGTGTTCTTCCCACGCCAAAGTGCATCGGATCCCTGTAGCGACAGCAGCATCCGAGTCCTGTTCGTGGGCCGTTTCGAGCCTGGGAAGGGCACAGCTTATCTCTCGCACCTTCATGATGAGATTGCATCCTCGGGCTCTCTCGTTCAGGTCCTGATCTGCTCACCGGCAGACGTGACCCAAGACGTAAGAAACCGGCATCCTCTGTTTCGGTTCACGACCGGGTTGCAGCCAGAGGAAGTGGCTGCTGAATGCAACAAAGCCGATTTGTTTCTTCTGCCCTCGTTATACGAGGGATTTGAGCTTTCCTCGATCGAAGCCCTGGCCTGCGGCACACCTGTCATGTTGAACGACACAGGTTCGCGTCCCACGCTGCAGAAGCTTTCCTGCCCGGGACTATTTGCTCTTCAAAACAAGCAGTCGCCACTCGATGCTGTGAAACTGGCCCACGCCGCCTTCCGGGGATTGTGCAGGACCGATCTTGCTCGCTGGGCTCATGCTCATTTCGATGGCCGCACAACACGCGCAAGCCTATTGGCTCTGTGCGGCCTCTCCGCGGATTCCCAATGAAGATACTTGCCGTGCTCTGCCAGAATCCGTTTTCCTACTCGGACGGCGGCACCTTCGGGATGCGCGCCTCTCTCCGCAGGCTGGTGCGGAAGGGAGAACTCTGGGTTACCGGCTGGGGCATGGACTTCGAGCAGGCGCACGTCGGACCCTACCGATCGGCGGGCGCGCTCGGCATTGCACAAAACTCACAGGCAGCTTTCCTCTTGTCGCTTGCCGCCGGCCGGTCCTATTCGATCGATAAGTATGCGCATCGTCGGGCAAAACGCGCGTTTCGCCGGATCATGGAACACGGCAACTTCGATGTGATCTGGTATGAGAAGCTGCAGGCGGCGGGTGTGGGTTTGCGATCCGGGCTGTTGGGCAAAAGACCGGGGCCGATCCATGTCTTGCGGAGCCACAATATCGAATATTCCATGTTTGCGGAGCGTTTTGAGATGTCCGGCCAACTCAGCCGATGGCTGCTCGGGCGGGAAGAACAAGCCCTCAAGGTCGACGAACTAGAAGTGGTTTCCCGGATCGACATGGTTCTAAACGTCACACCAGAAGATATGGAACAATATCGCAGCGAACGGCCCGTGGCAGCGGGAAAACTGCTTGTGGTACCCATGTTTCCCGAAGAGGAAGGACCCTATGTCTACAAACAGGTATCTGGTCGAAAATTTGCGTTGTTTGTGGGTGATTGTCGATGGCGCCCAAATCTGCTTGCAGCCGAATGGATCGTGAATCAACTTGCCCCGGAGTTATTGCGCGTTTGCCCTCCGGCGGTGATACGTCTGGCAGGGCGCGGGACGGAAGCATTCAAGCACCGGGCATCAAATGTTGAGGCCATGGGTTTTGTTGACGACATTGGGGCGGAATACGACCAGGCCGTCTGTACCGTCGCGCCGATATGGCATGGAGGAGGAGTGAACATCAAAGTGATTGCCTCCCTCGCCCAGGGCGTACCGGTCGTCGGTTCGCAGTTTGCGCGTCGCGGCACGTTGACTGACTCATATCTCGAGGCCGAAACACCCACGCAATTTGCTTCCCACGTCGATCAATTATTCAAGAATCCGCAAAAGGCGCAGGCCTTGGGCAGATCGGCACAAGAGAGCATGGAAGAATTGGAAAAGCAGTTTCATGAATTCTGGCATCGACATTTCGACTGAGAGCGGATCACGCGCTTTGGCAAAACTCTGGAAGCAGGGCCTCTCTGCGATCCGATCACGCGACCTTTCGGTCGTGACATTCGGCGTGTTCCTGCGTACGGTAGCGGCATTTGCTTTTGCAAAACTGACTGCCGCATTTCTGGGTCCGGTCGCATATGCCACCTACGGCCATTTCTATATGGTCGCAACCTACCTGGTAACCGCATCGAGCCTCGGGCTGGCAAACGCGTTCACGGTTTATATTGCGCGGGACAACAAAATTGAAGAAGAGGCTGATTCGCGCGCGCGCGCGGTCACTGCCCTCGGAGCCGCGGGGGGAGGACTGACCGGAGTCGCTCTTCTGGGTTTGTTCTTCGTCGATCGTCATGGGGCTCTGCTGCCGTATATAAGAGGCTGGAGTCTGAGCTGGTGGTTCGTTTTCTGCATGATCGTTGCCGTGGGAAGCGCCATTCAGTCAGTGCTGCTGGGCAAACAACAACATGCCCGATATCAAATGGTTATGGCGTTGAACCCGCTGGTTTCATGTGTGGCCCTGGTTGTCGCCGTCGCATTCGGCCCAATCAGTCCGACGATCGCCATCCTGACCTACATGCTCGGATTCGCGGTCCCACTCGTGGCATTTCCGTCCATGATTGCAAGCGTCGCTTCGGTTCAGCGGGGGGCGATGGCCTCCGTGATCCGATTCTCAATCCCCTACCTTGTTCCCAGCCTTTTGATCCCAACCGTGGCCACCTTCTCGATCCTGTCCGTGCGCTACGTCATTGCCAGTCACGTGAGCACCTACAATCTAGGGCTATGGCAGGCATTATGGAGAATCTCCGAAGGCTACATGGGAGCGCTGATTTCGGTGGGAACCGCGCTCTTTCTTCCCAGATTCTCCCGGGTTGCCACGCAATCCGAAGCATGGAAGAGCCTGGCGCAGAGCGCCATCATGCTGACCGGCCTTTATCTGCCGCTGGCGATCTGCTTTATTGCCTTTCCCCGCTTCGTGCTGACCCTGCTTCTCTCCGCCCAGTTTTCGCCGCTCGCTTCACTCATGCCCGTTCAAATCTGCGGGGATGTCCTTAAGATTCTCTGCTTCCTGCTCGAGCTTTTTTTCACGTCGATCCTAGCGCCCAAAACCGCTCTCCTCGGTGAATTCGTCTTTTCCGGCGCATTCCTGGCGCTGAGTTTGATGATTGTCTCCAACCTGCACAGTCCGCTGGGTGCGGTGTGGTCTTATACGCTCAGCTATGCGCTCGTGGTCTGCATGCTTCTGCCACTGGCGTGGAGGCACATCCGCACGCTTCCTCTGGTCCGTCCCGCTGACGGAAACGCGCTATGACAGAGATGGCACCGACGTACAATCTACTTAAAAGGCGTCCTCCCAACTTCACCCTTCTGGAGCCGTGAATATGCCGGCAGTCTCGGTTATCATGCCTATCTTTAACGCCCAGGGGATGGTTGTGCCCGCCATCGAATCGGTGCTCAGGCAGACCTTCACTGATTTCGAGATCATCGCGGTTGACGATTGTTCCAGTGACCAATCCTGGAACCAGGTACAGGCCCTGCAAGACAGTCGAATAAGGTCATTCCAAGCTGCACGCAACTCCGGTGCGTCAGCGGCTCGGAATCTGGGAATCAGACAGGCGCGCGGCGAATGGCTTGCGTTCCTGGACGCCGACGATCAGTGGAGCCCGCATCACCTCGAGGTCATGCTGGGTTGCGCGAATGGGCATGTCTTCGTTGCGCCATCCAAGCTGGGCTGTGTTCCTGATGCGCATGGATGGTTGCGACCGCTGGAAGAGCCCGCGGAGGTGGAATCGAACAACATCAGACCCCTGGATCATTCCAGCTTTGCAGCAGCGTTGGGGCGCGAATATGTTTTCACCAAAAGCGCCTTCGTGAAAGAACACCGCATCGGATTTCTCGAAACCGGTGGCCGTGCAGACTGCGGTGGCGACTGGATGTACTACGTGTCAGAGCTTTTACTCAAGGGTGCTCATGGATGTGTGGCGCTGAAGCCAACTTATCTGTACAGAGTTACTGGCTACCATAACAGTTCTTCGTACGAAGCGATGGCGCAGGAGTTCTCCACCATCGACCGTCTCAGCAAAGACAGAGGAGTGCCGCTCGAGGTCCGAGACTCACTGGCTCGCAGTCTCCCGGATATCAGGCGCCGCTTGAACGCGGCCGCTTTAAGATCGCGACAGTGGAAGCAGTTTTTCCGTCTTCTGGCCGCCAACCCTTCCAACATCTTCTATGTTGCCGGCGCCTCGGTGAGTTTCCTCTTTCGAAAACTTCAACATTCGATGAAGCAACGAGGACTCCGCTCCACCTGACAAACCCAGGGGCCGCGCGATGATGCCCTGTTGAGCGCCCTGCTGCTACAAGCGTCAGTAGCACCTCGTGTTAAACTGCTGAAATATGAAATCCTGGCTCTCTGGCAGCCAGAGCGGAGTCCTTGCCACCGGCTCCGATGGCAGCATGTGTGTGTTGCGCGTCCGCATGGTCAAATCCTCTCTTCTTTTTCTGGCTCTACTCTCCTCCGGCGCCGTTCTGCTCGCGCAGCAGAATCCCGGCAGTCAGCCTGACGGTGCTCAGAGCCCCGTCGATTGCTCCGACCCTCTTCAGGCGGAGTCGAGCCAGTGCGCAAATCAGAGTCCGAGTCAGAACGGCCAGAATCTTGAATTTCCACTTCCGACGACTCAGCCAGGCAACCCAAACCTTGGGCTCGGCCCAGACCAGTCGCGGGGACTCACTCGGACCTATTCCGACGCGGAATCGCAGCTCCGGCGAAACCTCAATCAGCAGCGCTCGGTTCAAACGCAGCCCCCGCTCCCCCCGGAGCCTCTTACTGAATTCCAAAAATTCACCGCATCCACAACCGGCCAGATCCTGCCGATCTTCGGGGCAAGTCTTTTCCGAAATGTTCCCTCAACGTTCGCGCCACTCGACCTGGCGCCCGTGCCGCCCGACTACATCATCGGACCGGGAGACGAACTGCGCATCCGCGTTTGGGGGCAAGTCAATTTTCAGGCCAATGTGCAGGTTGACCGGGCGGGCGAAATCTACATACCCATACCCCAGATCGGCCCGGTCCACGTGGCTGGCATATCGTACTCCGACCTCAACCAGCACGTGCGCGAAGCCATTGCGCGCGTCTATCGCAACTTCGACCTCATCGCTGATATCGGCCAGATTCGCGCCGTTCAGGTGTATGTCACCGGAGAAGCCCGGCGCCCCGGCGTTTATACCGTGAGTTCGCTGAGCACCCTGATCGACGCCCTATTTGCCAGCGGCGGCCCATCAGTACAGGGCTCTCTGCGCCATATACAAGTGAAGAGAGGTGCAGAAACCGTCACCGACTTCGACCTCTACTCTTTCCTGATTCATGGCGACAAATCGAAGGACGTGAAGCTGTCGGCAGGCGACGTAATCTTCATCCCGCCCGCGGGTCAGCAGGTTGCCATCACGGGCAGCGTGCGGAACCCGGCGATCTATGAGTTACTTGCCAACGATTCGGTGGCAAACGTCATCGCGGATGCGGGCGGGGTTTCTGCAACCGCTGCACAGACACGCCTTTCCATCGAGAGAATCGAAGATCACAACCAGAGACATGCGATGGAAGTTGCCTACGACTCAGCCGGACTCGCGACCCCGCTGGCAGGCGGCGATCTGGTCCGTGTCTTCTCCATCGTTCCGAAGTACACCGAAACGGTCACTTTGCGTGGAAACATTGCGAATCCAGGCCGCTTCGCCTGGCATCCTGGCATGCGCATCAGCGACCTGATTCCCGATAAGGACTCGCTCATCACCCGCAATTACTGGTGGAGAAGAGCGCAGCTTGGACTTCCCGCTCCCGAGTTTGAACCGACCCCCGGATTCGACCGGCTGAGGCAACCAAGGGAAGATCAGCCAATCACCTTGCCGCGGATCGAGGAAAATCCCGCGCAGCGGGAGTTGATGCGGGAGGAAAACAATCAGTCATCGCCGCAGATGCAGGAGGCTTCGCCGCAGTACGATCAAGACGGACAGTCGGGACGGTTCGAATCTCCGCGGGACCAGAATGGATTGCAGCAGCCAGGGTTAACCGCGCAGCAGCGCTCCTCAGCGAGTTCTCTCGCGGCGCAGGAAAGCCAGCGCGGCTACTCCCGGACGCCTGCCGGCGCACAGCGCACCGATGTTTATTTGCCCGCACCGGAGATCGATTGGGACTACGCGGACATCCTCAGAATGGATCCCGCCACTTTGAAAACGACGGTGATCCCGTTCGACCTCGGCAAGCTGGTTCTGGAACATGATCAAGCCCAGAACCTCGAGCTGCAGGCCGGCGATGTCATATCCATCTTCTCGGAGGCCGACATCCATCTTCCGATTGCGCATCAGACGAAATTCGTCAGGCTTGAAGGAGAATTTGCGCATGCCGGCCTCTATACGGTCCGGCCGGGCGAGACCCTCAGGGACCTTGTGGAGCGCGCAGGCGGCCTCACGCCCAATGCATATCTCTACGGAGCAGAGTTTACGCGTGAATCGACGCGCCTCCTGCAACAGGCAAGAATCGATGAGTATGTTCAGAGTCTCGATCTGAGGATTCAGCGCGCAAGCCTGGCCCTATCCTCATCTCCGGTTAGTTCGGCGCAGGATATTGCAAGCGCAAATTCCGCTCAGGCCAGCGAGCGCGAACTGCTCGGGCGCCTGCACCAGATGCGCGCTTCGGGGCGGATCGTTCTCGAATTCACTCCCGCCAGCGCTGCCCTGAATGACATTCCAACCCTCGCCTTGGAAGACGGCGACAAATTTGCAGTTCCTTCTCTGCCCGCCACGGTAAACGTAGTGGGCGCCGTCAATGATCAGAACTCCTTCCTCTATTCGCGGGACAGGCGCCTCGGAACCTATCTGAAGAAGGCCGGCGGCGAGACCAAGGATGCCGATCGGAAGCGCTCATTTGTAATCCGTGCCGATGGCGAGGTAGTCGGCTATGACTCGACCCGGAATGCATGGGGAAGCGGCTTCGAGAATCTCAGGATCAATCCCGGCGACACGATTGTGATACCTGAGAAGACCTTTCGCCCGTCGGCGCTGCGAGGCGTGCTCGATTGGTCGCAAGTATTCTCGCAATTCGCGCTCGGCGCAGCCGCAATCAGCGTGATTCAATAGCGAAATTTCTTCTCCAAGTCGCTCGCGCTCCGGGATGACTTGCTGACCAAAAAACTTCGGCGGGAGTCAAAATGATCAGCGAGCCCGCGGATTTTTGAAACATGGTTTTCATCAAGCCTTCATCAAGCTGTTAGAAGGTCATGCTAGATGCGTCTCTATCAGAGATAAATCTAGCTTTATTTACCTTCTAATAACGTGTCGAACAGATTACTTTCGAGGAAAATTGTTCGGTTACTGTCGGCATTCTTTGTTATTCTCATAGCAGCAACAGCTTCAACCAAAACTGGCTTTTTCTTCGGTCAAACCCGACTCGAGTTGAGCCAATTCATGCAATTCAGAGGTCACCTGTGCTGTGCACGAAGAATGCGCGGGGATGTGTGAAGTCACCGCTGGTGCAAGTTGGCTGCTAACCAGGCAAACAGGTACGGCGAGACTTTAAGGCTAACTCGCGGCATCGTCCGCAGAATTTGATGCGTGCTGTACAGGGATTGCATTGGTTCACCATTCCAGGTTCTTTCGCCTCAGCGGGAAGCTAGGCGCGCTTACACCCTCGGAAAGAAAATGGCAATCCCGGGCGGCTGCATCCGCTCCGCGGCTCGGACTGTGGATTGCAACCAACAGGTCTCAGGCAGATGCCAGAAGGCATGCGTAGGGTTCGTGTCGCGGGTATCGCAGTTGCTCGAAATGCTGCATTTCGGATGTCAGACTTAGTCCTTGATTTTGGTGATTGGAATGATTAGTCAAAATGTTAGTGGAAGTCGCACCGTTCCGCGACATGCGGAATTAGAGAGGTCTCATTCGGCGAGTCGATTCCGCCCTGTCCTGGCGCGCCGGATTCCTAAGTCGAATGGCGTGGGTTCATGCTGGAGCCTTTCGCGATCGAAACGGATCCTGGATCTCGTGGTCGCCGCCTTGGTGCTTTCAGTCTTTGCGGTTCCGATGATTCTGATCGCCGTTCTCATTCGTATTACATCCAAAGGACCAGCGTTGTTTGTCCAGCGCCGCGTTGGACAACACGGTCGCGTGTTCTCCATCTATAAATTCCGCAGCATGATGGTAAGCGAAGGAAAGAGCTCGGCGCCGAACCTCACACAGCACGGTGACCATCGCATTACGGAGTTAGGCCGCTGGCTTCGTCAGTTCAAGCTCGACGAGCTGCCGCAGTTTTATAACGTGCTCCGTGGAGACATGAGCCTGGTTGGTCCGAGACCCAAGCTTTCGCAGTACACCGATCGATTGAACCTTCGCTTTCGGCCGGGCATCACCGGTGCTGCAAGCATTGCGTTCCGCTCTGAAGAGGAAATCCTGAAGCAGGTGCATCCACGCGCCCTGGAAAGGTTCTATTTAAGCCGGATCAAGCCTCTCAAAGAACGCATCGATTTTGCCTACATGCGCAAGGCGACTCTGTGGAGCGATCTTGGCCTGATCGTGAAGACTTTTCGGGTGGCCTTTGTGCCCGCGCGCATTCCTTTGGGCTTCAGAAACCTGAAGAACTGGGGTGTCGCCCTGCCTGCCGTGATGAAGAGAACCGGCACTGATGGAGGCATCGTCGAATCCAGACACGAAGTGTTCGCTCAACCCGATCCCGAACTCGCCATCGCAGATTAATCGTCTCGAATGAGGCGCGCCGGCAATTTTGCCGGAGCGCCTTCCCGCAAATCAGGATCCTTCGATCACGCCAGGTCGGCCGATGCCTCGTTCCATGACGCGATTGAACTCATCCTGATTCCGCTCCTATGTTTCCTGCCGCAGTGCCTTCAGGGGATCCAGCCTGCCCGCCTTCCTTGCGGGAAGCCAGGCAGAGATCATCGCGACGCTTGTCAGCAGGAGCAGTACTGCCGCCAGCGAAGCAGCATCGAATTTCGCGGCGCCAAACACGTTGAAGCGTACGATTTTTTCCAGCGCGATACTTCCGGAAAGACCGATGAGAACTCCGGCGCCCGCTAGCTTTGCGGCTGCCCGTAGCACCCACCTCAGGATATCGGAGCGCGATGCTCCCAGGGCCATGCGTACACCGATCTCGTGCATTCGCTGGGTTACGTTATAGGAGATAACGCAGTAGATGCCAATGGCTGCCAGGGCGAGGCCCAATGCTGCGAATCCGCCGAAAAGCGCCATGTTGAAGCGCGGCTGCTCAATCTCCTGACCAAGAATCTCGTTGATCGTGAGGGGCCGGCTTACCGCGACTCCCTTATCCATATCGTGGATCTTTTGCCGCACCGCGTTCAAAATGCCCGCGGGCTCGCCAAATGTCCTGACTGCCAACTTCCGATCGGGCGGCGCAATCAGCGTGTAAGGCACGTAGACCGCCGGCAAAGTGGGATCCTGCATTCCGTCGTTTTTTGTATCGCCAATCATGCCGACGATCGTCACGCCCGGAGCGATTCCCGGAGCAACGAGGATCGGTGGTTTGAGGGGCTGCCCCAGGGCGTCAATTTGCATGGTTTTGTTTGTGGGATCCGTGCCCGCCGGCCAAAGCCTGGCAGCACTCTCGTTGATCAGCGCCACGTGCATGCCGTTCTCCACCTCGGCGGGAGTGAAGTCGCGCCCGCGCTTCAAAGGGATGCCGAGCGTGCGCAGATAATTGCTGCTGATCAAGGAGATGACAACCTTCCTGCCTTGCACCTGCGGTTGCCCTTCGAGCGTATACGAGGACTCCCATCCACTGTAGGGCATGCCGCCGTTGCCGAGCGCGGCGGCTTGAACGCCGGGCAGGCTCGAGATGTTCTGGAGCAGGTTCTGGTCGAAGGAGTTGCGCTGTTCCAGTGTGGGATACCTGTCGGGCTGCAGCTCCAGGTCCACGGTCAGGGTCCTTTCGGGTTGAAAGCCCGGATCCGTGCGCAACTGGTCGATGAAGCTGCGAGTCGCGAGACTCGCCCCCGTCAACAGAATCACCGACAACGTAATTTCGAGCACAACCAGGGCGCTGCGCGTGGCTTGCCCCCGCGCGCTTCCGCCTGCGCCGGTACCTCCATCCTTCAACACATCGGCCAGATCGGGGCGAGACGAGCGAAGCGCCGGCACAAGGCCGAAAAGAATGCCCGTCAACATAGAGACTGCAAGCGAGAAGAGCAACACATATCCGTTGATCGTGATGCGCGCTTCGTTCGGCACATTATCGGGAGGAATGAGAGCAACAATGGCGCGAACGACAGCGAAGGAGAATAACACCCCCAGCACACCGCCAAGGACCGACAGCAACATGCTCTCGGTGAGCAACTGCCGCACCAGCCGCCCACGGCCGGCCCCGATTGCCATTCGCATCGCGATCTCGCGGGATCTCGCGCTCATGCGGGCCAGCTGCAGGTTGGCTACATTGACACAGGCGATAAGAAGCAAGAGGCCGACCGCAGCCAGAAGCAGGTGAAGGCTTGATTGCATCGGGCCATTGGCCTGCGTGATGTCCATGTAATTGTTGAGAACGGCGTGCATCTGGCCCTTTGGAAAATCTTGCGGATTCAATTGGGCCAGGCGCGAGTTCAATTCGGTGAGTTGCTGTTCGGCCACTCCCTTTGTAATGCCCGGCCTCAGACGCATGATCACGTGGATGGGAGTCTCATCTGAGAGATCATCCATCGGCATGGGGAGCCAAAAGGCCTCGCTGGTCCACCAGCCGAATCGAGGCGGCATGACGCCGATGATGGTGTGGGGAACGCCATCCAAAACGAGCGTCTTGCCGATTACGTTGCGGTCGCCGTCGAACATCCGGCGCCACAAACCATACGTGAGCACCACCACGTCGGACGGTCTGCCTCCAGCGCGAATATCAAACGGTTGAATCGTCCGGCCGATCAGCGGCTTGACTCCGATAAAGTTGAAGGCTCCGCCGGTGAGGAACACTCCATAAAAACTCTCCGTGCTGTGATCGCCGGTCATCAGGACGGAATGCACATCGGTGGCCATCACATCGGAGAATGCAGGAAGCTTTTGAATCTCCTGAAATTCGCGGCGCGTATAGCGATGCCACGCATGCGTCGGATAATTCGGAGCAACGATAGTGGGAGCCCATATTTCGTCGGGCTTGGCGTAGGGATAGGGCGCAATCAGCACGCCATACACCGCGCTGAACAACGCAACACTGGCGCCGATGCCCAGCATCAGCGAAAGCAGAGCTACGGTTGCGAAACCGGGATTTCTTCTGAACCCGCGCAGGGCATAACGAATGTCCTGCCAAAGCCGCTCTGCCCACAACCATCCCCAGACTTCGCGCGACCTTTCGCGGGCCACCAGAATGTTGCCGAATTTCGCCACCGCGGCTCGACGCGCTTCATCAGGCTCCATCCCGTCTTCGATGTTCTGCTGGGTTTCGAAATCGATATGAGACTGCATTTCATCTTTCAGCCGCTCGCCGCGCTTTTGCCACAACGTCATCGAAGCACCCTTTCCACGTCGCCGCGTTACTTGCCTTCTTCTCTGAGCGGCGTGAGCACGTGCCCGATCGCTTCAGAAAAACGATGCCACCGCGAAGTCTCAGCGAATAGCCTTCGATGGCCCTTCGCGGTAAGCCGATAGAACCTGGCCTTGCGATTGTTTTCCGATGTCCCGTCCTCGGCGGCGATGAGGCCGTCTTTGAGAAGCCGCTGCAGTGCCGGATAGAGAGAGCCGTGCCCCACTTGCAACACTTCCCGCGAGCGGTTCTCAATCGAGCGGGCAATGGCATGCCCGTGGACGGGACCAAGGGCTACCGTCTGCAAAATCAGAAGGTCCAGAGTGCCCTGGAGAAGCCCGGACTGGTTGTTGGGGTTTCTAGTCGACATTCGACTGGAGTCTATGGTCGTTCAGGTCGAATGTCAAGGGGAGGGTGCAAAATTCTGATGGCGAACCCCACCCATTTCGGCTCAACCTCTTGGAAAGAGCCCCGAAATTTCATGGACCTTTCGTCACAATTCGGATTGACGTGTAAGCAAAGACCTATTTAGTCTAGGCATGTAGAGACAATGCCTTATGGAAAATCGCAACGAATTCCGCGACCTCTTTCCCGGCGCACTCGAGATGATGATTCTCGAATCCTTGCGCCGGCAGCCCGCTCATGGCTACGCGCTGGTCCAGCACATTCAACAGCGATCGAACAACTTGCTTCAGGTTGAGGAGGGTTCTCTCTATCCCGCCCTGCAAAGGCTCTTGAAAGCGAAGCTTGTAAGAGCGGAATGGACAATCTCGCCGTCGACGAATCGCCGCGTCCGCGTCTACGAGATCACAAAAGCGGGGCTGCACCATCTGGAGCGCGAGATATCGAGCTTCGACCGTATGCTCGAAGGCATCCAGATGGTGCTCGGGCCCGGCGCGCGGACCGCAAATTCATAGGAGGCGATCGACGATGAGTTGGCTGGGACGAATCTTCCGGCGCCGGCATTTCTACGGCGAATTAGCCGAAGAAATGCGCGAGCACATTGAAGAGAAGACCGAGCAGTTGATCCGCCTCGAGAATCTTTCCCGGGCGGAGGCGCGGCAGGCTGCTCTGCGCGCGTTCGGGAATCCGACGCTGGTGGAGATGCAAAGTCGCGAGGTCTGGCAGTGGTCGAGGGTCGAAGCCATTGGGATGGACCTGAGGCTCGCGCTGCGCCGCCTTATCAAGTCGCCGGGATTTGCAGCCACAGTGCTTCTCACACTCGCCATCGGCATCGGAGCCAACACCGCGGTCTTCAGCGTTGTGAACAGCGTGCTCCTCCGGCCCCTGCCCTATCCGGAACCGGAACAATTGGTGGCGGTGTGGCTGCACGCGCCTGGAGCAGCGGGGCTGGCTAACTTTGCCGAGGGATTGCGCCTCTCTCCCTCGATGTATCTGACCTTTGCCGAACACAATCGCACCTTCCAGTCCATAGGCGTGTGGATTTCGGAAACGGCCAATGTGACGGGCGACGCGCAGCCGGACGAGGTACATACAACGTACATCAGCGACGGGGTGCTTCAAGCACTGAATGTGCCGCCGGCGGCCGGACGATGGATTCTGCCGGCCGACCAGGTCCCGCACACCCGCGAAGTCACGATGCTGAGCTACGGCTACTGGCAGAGGCGCTTTGGGGGCGACCCATCGGTGGTTGGACGCAACATCGAAGTCGATTCCAGGACACGGGAGATTGTCGGCGTGATGCCGCGCGGGTTCGAAGTGATGAATCAGGACTTCGACCTGCTGATCCCATTGGCTTTCGATCCGCGGCACCAGATCCTGGCCGGCTTCGGCTTCAACGGAATTGCCCGGCTCAAACCGGGTGTGACGATTGGCGAAGCGAACGCCGACATCGCGCGCATGCTGAATATCTGGATGGATTCGTGGACCAACGGTGACGGCGGCGATCCGCATTTTTATCGAACCTGGAAGATCTCCGGCGCCATTCGACCCATGAAGCAGGAAGTGATCGGAAACGTCGACAGCGTGCTGTGGGCGGTGATGGGCACCATCGGCGTTGTCCTGCTGATTGCCTGCGCAAACGTGGCGAATCTTCTGCTGGTGCGCGCCGAGGGACGCCAGCAGGAACTGGCAATACGCTCTGCATTGGGTGCGGGCCGGGTGCGCATCGCGTGCGAGGTGCTGAGCGAGTGCGTGCTGCTCGCGCTGATCGGGGGTGTAGCTGGGATTGGGATTGCTGAGGCTGGCTTGCGGCTCCTGGCCGACACCGGTCCCGTAAATCTTCCCCGTCTGCATGAGATATCTCTTGACGGTCGCTCGATTGCATTCACGCTGGGGCTTTCGCTGTTTTCAGCGCTGCTCTTCGGATCGATCGCGGTACTCAAGTCGACACCGCCGGCTGGATCGCTGGCACGCGCCTCCGCAGGGCGGACAACGAGCGCGAGCCGCGAACGGCAGCGCGGGCGCAATCTGCTGGTGATTGCGCAAGTGGCCATGGCCATGGTGCTGCTGATCTGCGCCGCGCTGATGGTCCGCACCCTGGCGGCGCTTCGACGCGTCGACCCGGGATTTGCCGACGCGAAGCATGTGCAGACCCTCCGTATCGCGATTCCGCAGCAACTGATTCCCGATGCGCAGACCGCCATGCGCGTCGAGAACAACATTGCTGATAGGCTGGCCGCGATTCCCGGCGTCAGTTCAGTGGGGTTCGCGCAGAACGTGCCCATGGACGGGATGGAACCTGCCTGGAACAACATCTTCGTCGAAGGCAAAAACGAGCGGGCGGGGAGCGCGCCGATGCGCCTGTTCAACTACGTCTCGCCCGGATACTTTCAGAGCGAGGGAACGCGCCTGGTGGCCGGCCGGGATTACACCTGGGATGACATCTATGGCCTGCGTCCCGTAGGCATCGTTTCAGAAAACCTGGCGCGTGAGTCGTGGGGTTCGGCGCAGGCGGCGATCGGCAAGCATCTCAGAATTATGCCTACCCAGCCGTGGATCGAAGTTGTGGGTGTAGCCCAGGATGTGCGCCAGAACGGCGTGAGCGAAGACTCTCCGGCGACCGTTTACTGGCCAGTCATGTGGAAAATGCCCTGGGCAAGCAACGCAATCGACACTGTGCGCGGGGTGACCTTTGTTGTGCATAGCGGTCGCGCCGGAACCCAGGGGCTGGTCAGCGAGATTCAGCGAGCAGTGTGGCAGGTGAATGGCAACCTTCCGGTGGCCGGGATGCTGACAATGGACGACTTCTACAGCCGCTCGATGGCGCGCTCTTCCTTCACCCTCGTCATGCTGGGAATCGCAGCCGCAATGGCGCTCGCGCTTGGAATCCTCGGCATTTACGGCGTGATTTCCTATGCCGTATCCCAGCGTACGCGCGAAATCGGCATCCGCCTCGCGCTCGGCGCCCAGAAGCGAGAGCTCCATTGGATGTTCGTGCGGTCGGCTTTGGCTCTGACCGGAACCGGAGTCGTCGTCGGCCTGGTGTTTTCCGCCGTCGTCGCACGTGTGCTCAGGTCGCTGCTCTTTGGCGTCAGCCCTCTTGATCCGCTGAGCTTCGTCACCGTGCCTCTGGTCCTGGCGGCAGCAGCCGCGATGGCAAGCTATTTGCCTGCTTCTCGTGCTGCCCGGATCAATCCAGCCGATACATTGAGAGCCGAGTAGCGGAAAGTGCCGCGCGCATCAGCGACGTGGGCAAACCGAGGCTCGGCCCTCCAGTGAAGGCCTGATCGACGCGAGGCGAATGTCAGAATCGTGATCACGATCGCTTTCGTTCTTGCCCGAGGTGTCCTCATCTACCGGATGGAAAGCGCAGGCAATGGCGAGACAGATTACGCACATTGGCGTTGCCGGGTCCGGGCCGATCCCTGAAAATGATTGGGAATGACCCAACGGTCTCCCGAATGGAACGATATGGACAATCGGCTGAACGCGATGCTCTCTCTCTACGATGAAACCAAGGCTCTCAAGGATGCGCACACGATACCGGCGCCCTGGTACCTGGATAAAGAGATCGAGCAGTTGGAACGGAAGCGCGTTTTTGGTGAAAACTGGCAGGCCATCGCGCGAACGGATGAGCTCACGCAGCCGGGTGATTACGTCACAGCCGAGCTTGGCGGCGAGCCCATCCTGGTGGTTCGCGGAGCGGATCTGAAACTTCGATCCTTCTTCAATGTGTGCCGCCATCATGCTGCTGCGGTTGCCACGGCCCCCTGCGGACATGCGCAATCGTTTCGTTGTCCCTATCATGGATGGAATTACGGATTGGACGGTAGCCTCAAAGGTATGCCCGAGTTCGCGGGCGTCTGCAACTTCGACCAGTCATCGAATGGATTGGTTCCGGTCGCGATCGACACCTGGGAAAACTTCATCTTTGTGAACCTGGCCGTTGAGCCCGAGCCGCTCAAGCAGCACCTCGGCGACGACCTTCTCGCCCGAGTCGCTCCGCTACATCTCGACACGCTCCACTTTCACTCGCGCAAAGACTACACCCTCAATTGCAACTGGAAAGTTTATGTCGATAACTATCTCGATGGCGGATACCACGTTCCCCATCTGCACAAGGGGCTCAACAGCGTGCTCGACTACACCCACTACACCATTGAGAATGGCCGGCGTTATTGCCTTCAATCCAGCCCCATGGTTGCGTCGGATCAGAATGCGGAGGTTTCCGCCACGCGCAAGGGCGATCGCGCCTGGTACTTCTGGATCTACCCCAATTTCATGATCAATATCTACGAAGGTGTCATGGACACGAACCTGGTCCTGCCGCTTGGGCCGGACATGTGCCGCGTTCTCTTCGATTTTTACTTCTCCGATGTATCTCCGGCGCGAGACGACTACAACAACGCCAGTGTCGCAACCAGCGACAAAGTACAGCACGAGGATGTCGCCATTTGCGAGTCCGTGCAAAAGGGCCTCGCATCGCGTGCCTACAGGGCTGGCCGGCTCTCGGTAAAGCGTGAAGCTGGAGAACACCTTTTCCATCGGCTATTGGCGCACGATCTGAAGTCTCCTGATCGAGCATGAAATTCCCTGCCCGGAGCGCTGCAATCGCCCAATCACTTCGCGCTTTCGATTTGGGCTTTCTTTCGACGCTCTCGGAGCATCAGGTGGATCAATAAGAGGCTCACTCATTCTTGCATCGGAGCACATTTACTAACTAATTAGCGGTAACCTCGACCTTCAGTTTTCACATGAAATTGTTTGACAAAGGGCGAGACAGTCGGCATTCTTTCTGGCGTTGAATCGATTCCCTCTCATTCTCCAACCAGTCCTTCTTTGGATATGCCGCCGGGAACTGGCGTATCGGTCCGGCGCACCTGCACTCAATTTGCGAGGTACGTATGCGAGATTCCGCAAAAACCACACAAGCAAAGCCGCGAATCCTGAGCGCAGCTGCTCAACTGGGCGGAAAAATGTCCGCGAAGACCATTCGTATGCCCATCACCAACATCATCATGGACGGCGACTACACCGGAGAGATCCAGGTGGGAAGTCAAAAGACGCCATGCAACGTAATCCTCGATACCGGCAGCAGCACGCTGGCCATCGACGGCACGCATTACGACGTCTCGAAGGACAAATCGTCAAAGGTAACGGACATCGCTCAAGAAGTCGGTTATGCCGACGGCAGCAGCTGGGTCGGCGGAGTGATCACGACCGACGTCGTGGCTGGAACCGGTTCGAATTCCGCATCCCTTCCGCAGGTACACGTGGCGATTGCATATCACGAAACCAAGACCATGTTCGGCAACACCGATGGCATCTTGGGACTCGCATACACCAAGCTGAACAATGGATTCACGATGCCGGGACCCACGATACCTCCCAAGTACACCTACAACGAGATTCAGGCGGGCAAGGTAGCGTATGTCGATCCGTACTTTTCACAGCTTGAGGCTGCCGGTCTCGTGGCAAACAAGTTTGCCTTCTACACCAGGCGGTCAATGGTCAATCTGGCGACAGCGAATCCCAAGACAGATCCGATGAACAAGGGATTTCTGATTCTGGGTGGAGGAGAGGAGAACACCGACCTGTACTCGGGACCGTTTCAGGTAGCTCGCGTGGTAGACGACCTCTATTACAACACCAACCTCAAGTCGGTGATCGTGGGCAAGAGTGCGCCGATAGCTGTCTCTCCCCCAACCAAGGCGAGCGGCAACCAGTCGAACTCGATTGTCGATAGCGGAACAAATTGCCTGGTGCTCGTACAAAGCCTGTTTGATCAGATTGCCCAGAACCTGTCGGCGGCCGGAGACCCTTCACTGACCGATGCGATCCGGGCAGGCTATATTCCGATGAGCCAGCTGAATCTTTCCAAGTGGCCACCGATCACTTTTGTACTGGAAGGCGCGCTCGGCACCGATGTGAAGCTGGCGGTCAGTCCAAGTACATACTGGCAAACCAACTCACCAAAAGCCGGCTTCGCCCAGGCTGTGCTCTACGGCGATAGCGGTCAGGGCGGCGGAGTATCCATTTTGGGCCTTCCGCTCTTGAACAACTATTTCACGGTGTTCGATCGATCTGTCGACAAGGGACTGGGGGTCGTAAGTTTCGCCAGAATCAAGTGAGTCCCGGCTCGCAGTGAAATGACGCAGAGCGGGGCGCCGACCAGGTACGACGGCATTCAGGCCCTGCCGGCAGTTCTCCCAGTGCTTCGCCTCGAACCCTGGGAAAAGGGGTGCAATGTCTTCGCGCTTGCCACGGATCACCCTCATCGGTGCCTACTTTGGCGCATTCCCCTTTTACTTTTCCCTGTTTATCAAGAGCGCGGGCGCGAATCCTGAGATCCAGTTCCTGATTGTCACGGATCAGCGCCGCCCACCAGTTCTCCCGGCGAATATCTACTTCCTCAACATGGACAAAGGACTATTTGAGCGGTTGGCCTCGGAAAGAATCGGCCACAAGATGCGGCTCGCGCGCGTCCGCAAACTGTGCGACTACAAGCCCGCATATGGGCAGATATTCTGCGAATTCATTCGAGGAGCAGACTACTGGGGGCATATCGACTTCGATATAGTCTGGGGAAACATTGCAAAGTTCCTCATTGAGCCACTTGACACCGGGTACGACGTGATCAGCGCGGATGGTGCCCGGCTGAGCGGGCCGTTCACAATCTACCGGAACAACAAGGAGCTCCGCTCAATGTTCAGAGAAATCCCGGATATCGTGGCAAAGCTGAACTCAGACGAATCGCTCGACCTCGATGAGCAGGAGTTTGACCTGTTGGTGAAGCAGTCCGGTGTTGCTCTCATGAGAGGACGGTTCTCCACGCGAAACGATGTTTCGCTCGAAGAGCTTCGCGGTTTTCTTGCCAATGAAGAGACCTATCGACTGGTGTCCGCTGGCCTGAACGTGTCAGCCACCACTGGACGCAGACTCCCTGCGGCGTGGCGCAACGGAGAATTGTGGAACTGCCTGCCGAAACGCGACTCAATCAAGATTCGGCTCTTGAACTCAATGTTCGTCCATCTGACGACGGCGCGGGTCCGCTTCACTGTGGATTTTCGCCGTGACCTGATCCTGCCCTCGATTGCAAAACAGGTGACATTGTGAGGCTCGTCTATTATTCCCTCGTTCGATTGGAACATTCCGAACACGAGCGCCAATGGATGGAAAGCGTTCGGAGTCTTCGCGCGCACAACCCGCGAATTCCGGTTACGCTATTTGTCTTCAATGGGGTGTCGGATGAGATTCGACGAGCGGCAGACCATTGCCGCGTGATGGTCTTGCCACTCGGAAGCTATCGAGATTGGCTCCAACAGTATCACCCGCATGGACATGCGTTATCTCTGTACCCTACGCTGCATAAATTTCTCGTGTTAAGTGAAGCTGACACCTCGGGCCTTTCCCAGGCTCTGTACGTCGATTGCGATACGTTCTTTTTCCATGATCCCGAAGTGCTCTTCGAATCGGGAGACTTCCATTGGAGTGCCCGTGAGGCGCCTACTTCGCGTCTGTGTCCGCATCAGTACGACCCGGCAAACATCAATGAGGAGATGATCGAGCGCATCGTTGCAGCCGAAGGTCTCAGGTGGGTGCATCCTTTCAACGCGGGCGTCTGTCTCCTCAACAATGGAATCTGGGAGACCTTCCGGCAATTGCGAGAGACCTTCTTTGATACCGTATGGCGACTGCTCGTCGGCCGTCATTGCTGGACGCTTGCTGAACAGCAGGACTATCAGATCAGGAATGCGGTCTTGGGCTTGGCAAGCCGTCGCGATATTCAACGGGCCCTACCCTACCCGTCGCAGAATTTCTGGATCCTCGAAGAAATCGCATTGTGGTTGACGCTCGGTCACGTCCAAAACCTCGCTCAAGGATTTCTGGATCGAAGAAAAGTGGCTCAAGGGTACGAATGCGTGAACGCGGTGCGAACCGGCCTGGTTCCAGTGCTCGCCCACTACTTCACCAGTTTCCAGCGCGACTTCTTCCGCAGTTTGTCATTCATGTGAGTGGAACCGACCGTACTCGGCGCGTCATCGAGCCATTCCACTCGCGAACCGTTGGCCAGTTATGTAGTTACCATTTACTTCCGAGTAAACTAATTGTCGCAACTACAATTTACAGACCTGCTCACTTCCGCCCTGTCCTCGAAAAAATTTCCTTTACGGTTATAAATTGTGTTGCTATACTCGGCTCGTTTTTCATCTTCCCCTTAGCCGCACACAACGGCGCGCGGAGAAAAATCTCAACTTCGAAAATTTCGGGCCTGCGTTCGCATGCGAGCGCGTTACTCCCCTCATCTGCAAGTGCCCGCTCCTGTTTGATTCGCGAAGACGGATTCTCAGGGTCGCAAGGAGGGCTGCAAGGATGCCTCTCGATCGTATTGCGCAGCTGGTGCGCATGGCAGTCGCGGATTCAGATGTTCTGTCAACCTTGCGAACGCATCCTGCAAAGTTGAAGGCTCCCCTCGGCCTTAGCGACGCCCAAATTCTTGCACTCAAAGGTGGAACTCCTGACGGTTTGCAAGCTGCGCGATCCAGCACAGCCCCATCACCGCAGGGCAAGTCACATGCGCAACGTCGCGTTGCAGATCAAACCGTTGCCGGTGCGCTTGCGATCAAACCTCAAGCCAAAGCCGCAGTAGCCACTGCATCGACCGAGGATCCACTGCTACCGCCCGAAGGCTCCGGCCAGCCGCCGAATCCGGTGATCGTTGCGACTCCGTCGCCCATGCCCGGTCCAGGAACAACGCCGGCGCCGTCTCCGGCATCTCCCGGATCAACGCAACCCGCTCCAGCGAGTCCGACTTCTTCGCCGGCGCCCGTCATAGCGACACCTTCACCCATGCAAGCTCCCACTCCTCTGGGGCCGATGCCGTGGCAACCGTCGCCCGCGCCATTTGGAACCGGTCCGACGCTCAGCCCCATTCCAGTTTTCCGCCAGCCTGCGCCGGTTCCGGCGACGATGATCGAACCAACCAAAACTCAATCCGCACCATGCACCCAGGCGCCGAATGCGATGTCCGGGCCTATTTTGCCCGCAGAGATCGGTTCGGAAGGATGCGATTGTTGCCTGCAGATCACGGCGCTCGTGGGCACCGTGACGACCACATCTCAAACCGCAATCACAGCCATCACGGCAATTGCACAACAGCGCTGTTAGTCGCAGATCGCATTTTTTCAATTCGTCTTCGCTTTGCGCCATTCGGACTTAACGAATAGCAAAGCCGATGCAATCCCAATCGCGGGAAGTTCGTGGCTCCGCACCACAACAGAGTGGAGGGCAGTTATGGCACTTAAACCAACTCAACCGGCGCAGGGTCAGCCCCGGAACCCCGCAGTACGCATTGCACAGCCACGCACCGGAAGCAGCTTCTACACGCAGCCGAAGTTTCAGCGAGCCATGTACAGCTTTGCCGAGGCCGCGGCAACGTCCGGCCAACCTGGGAGCGGGCCTTCGCAAGGCCCGAGCACGCCTGGCCCAGGGAAGACTCCCAGCGGTCCGTCCCCATCGCCCGGCAAAACGCCGAGTGGTCCCTCGCCATCTGCCAGTCCAGGCAAAACGCCCAGCGGTCCATCGCCGTCGGCCGGCCCAGGCAAAACGCCAAGTGGTCCCTCTCCAAGTGGTCCCTCTCCAAGTGGTCCCTCGCCCAGCGGACCTTCGACAACACCGGGCACCACGCCATCGTCCTCGCCGGGTACAACGCCGGTTCCAGGCCCGAGTTATCCAGGAGCTCCCCAAGGCGGCGGCCCAACGACTGGACCTGGAGTTCCGACGCCGGGAAGCTATCCCGGATCTCCGTACGCTCCGTCAGGCCCCGCGCCGGGAGTCATGGCGCCTGTCTTCTACCCGGGCACCCAAGGCCCTTCCGGCACTGTCCAGCCTGGAGGACAGCAGGGAGGAGGAGTGCAGCCGGGAGGCCAGAACGGACAAGGAACGGGAGGACCAAGCGGCATCGCTGCGATGGCTGGCGGCGGTTGCTGCTGCGCGACTTCAATCGTCGGCATTGTGTCTCTCGTGTCAACCACAGCAACCACGGCCATCACGGCAATTACCGCAATTGCATCCCTTGGCGCGCGGCGGGAGTAGGTCCAGTGCGACCTGAAATCAGTGTCGTGATTCCGGCGCACAACGAGCAATCGCGTCTCGCGCCGACCATTCAGAGCATTTCACGTGCGCGAACAAGCGGCACGCGCCTTGAATTTGTAATCGTCGACGACGCGTCGACAGACGGCACCATCGCCAATTTAGTATCCGCGTTGCCTAGATTGCTTGAAGAGCCGAACATACACATTCGCGTTGAAAGCCTTGAGGAGCGCGCGGGCAACTACGTTGCCCGCAACCGCGGCGCCGAAGTCGCATCGGCCGACGTTCTTTTCATGACAGACGCGCATGTGGAGTTCTCAAAAGGGTGGGATGACCTTGTCCTGCGGCGCATTCGGCCCGACAGAATCCTCGCCGCGACGACTGTGCAGGAAGGGACGGGGTTCAAGAGCTATGGTTGCAAACTCGCCGTGCCGCGGATGGGCACCAAATGGAATAGCGAAAACGGAGTTCCCGGCGAGGGACGAAAAACGAGAGCGGTACAGGTTGCTACCTGTCACGGAACCGCGCTCACTCGTGATCTCTTCAAGCGATTAGGGGGATACGACACGGGCATGATTCTTTACGGCGGGGGCGAGCCGGAATTCAGCGTGCGGGCATGGCTGCACGGCGCCGAAATCCACTCGCTGAGCGAAGTGGAAGTACAGCACAGGTTCAAAAGCCGAGACCAGTTTGCGGTGTTTCTGGATTCAATCCGGCATTACTGGGTGCATAACTGCATTCGCTTTGCGTTGCTCTACCGCAGTGAGATTGGCTGCTTGCAGGTGGTGCAGCATTACGCCGGTTTGTTCCCCGATGAGACGCACGAGGCATTGAAGATGGTCAATCAAAGCGACGTTTGGGATCGGAGAGCCTTTCTCGAACAGAATCAGATTCGGTCGTTTGACTGGTTCGCGGGATATTTCGCGGTCGAGGATGAATCGGGCCGCGAAATTCTCTGAAGAGTCGCCGGAGGGAGGCCTTGTCGATGCGAGCGAAGAAAACGCGTGCAAAGAAATCCAAACCGGGTTCGACGCCGCGAGCCAAGGTCCGTCACGCACATTCATCGGGCGCAATAGAAGCCACACTGGCCGTGCAAAGCGAAGCGCCTCAGCGACAGAAGATCGTTGCGGCGGAAGTCTCACTGCGAAATGCCGGAGCCGCCGGCCCTGCGACTCAGGATGCCCAGCCCCACGCAACGAGCCCAAAGACGAAATCATCGAATGCTCCGCCCGCACGGCCAGGAACCGAAACCTCGGTCGGGAGCGCCACGCCCGGACAGGCCGAGCCGAAAGTTCCGCGTGAGCAGACATTCCCTAAGAATGATCAACCAAGCGAGAAACGCAAGCCTGCGCCGATCGTTGTGAAAGCAGGCGCCGCCGCTCCGGGAGCAAATGCAAAAGCATCCGCGAGCCGAGTCATACCGCAGGCCCCCGCGGCAAAAGTGTCAGGAGCGCAATCTGCGGGCGAAGAAAGGACCGCAGCAAGCGTGCCACCGAAGACGGGGACGATCCCGCCGGCGAGGAGCGCGCCCACGGTCAAGCCGGCTACTCCCATCAAGCCGCCTCCCCTCAAGATCCCGGTGATTCTCGGTCTCAACCCTCTAGAGGTGCTACGGCCCGATGACCTGGTGTCTTTCTATGTGGATTTCGTAAACCTCAAACTCGACACCTCCAACAGCAAGTCGCCGAAGCTGATCATTAGTGACACTTCAAATCCCGCGTATCTTGTGGTGTGGTTCGCGCCGCAGGCATTGCTCGAAGAGGCGTATTTCGAGGTCGCAGCAAAGATCACTTCCAATCCGGGCTTCGAATCCGCGTCGATTCCCCCGCTGCAAACAACCACCGATCCCATCGCAGCTCCCGGATCGGTGCCGGCTTACATGGCGGGCCGCAGTCGGCTTGTCTTTCAATTACCACCAAGCGTGAAAGAGATCCCTTACTCGATTGAAGGATTGCTCGACTGGTCGAATCTCCAGCTCGTGGTTTCGCCTGTGGCCCTCGGCACTCCAGCGCCGCCGCCGATCGTGGAGCCGGCCTATCTTGAAACTGCCATTGAACTGCCATGGCGCATCGTGCTTTCGCCCGGAAAGGGCGCCGGCTGGACGCACTCTTCCCAGCCCGAGACGTATGCGGGCCGCACAGCGTTGTGGCATACGCGACTCGGTCAGTTGAAGAACATCAAGTCGGGGACCACCACGGAGCAGGTCCTGGTGGAGGCAAGCCAGAGTGCCATGATTCCCTTGCGAGCCATCTGGTCCGACGATTTCGTGGACCACGGGGCCATTCCGCCGCTGGGTCAGGAGATCCCATTCCGCTCTTCGCTCGATCCGCACGACCGAATGCAGATTGTCATTCTCACTTCGGGCACGCTGGGCTATTCCATCCCCAGCAGCCTCGGGCCGGGGGGTGAATGGACTCCAACCCCGATTCAGGCGAGCAGGCTCTTCCTTTCGCCCCTTGGTGGATCTTTATCCTCAAAGGGCAGCTGGCAATTGCTGCCCGTGTACACCGACACGCAAGGCCAGACCCAGGAACTCGACCTGATCGAGTGGGACCATCAGGCGACGCTGGGACGAGACCAGTATGTGCGGGTGGTGTACACGGGGTTCTTGTATCCCTTCGGACATGCGGCGTCGCTCATCAAGGTGACCGAGCGCAAAGTGGTGCCGCCCGATGGAGCCACTGTTACGCAGGCAACCGCATATCTGCGCCAGCACATGTATATCGTGGTTCGCGAACCGGAAATGACCTATGGCGGCGAACCCTACAAGTATGCCGGCCGTGAAATGCCTTTCTGGCAGCGAGTAAGAATCAAAACCACTGTCACTCCTGACATCGATATACCGGTCATGCTCACGGGGGATGGGAATCCTCACAACTCATTCTGGGTAACAGTTGGAGGACAGTATTTCCAGTTCCACGTGGAAGCGACAGACCTTGCCGGCAGCAACATCAGCTTCCTTGCGCCGCTGGTATTTATGAGCGACAGCGAGGACTACCCCACGGGCGTGCAATCCATCTATGCCGGAAATGATGCCGTAAGAGTATGCACCGTGAAAGGACAGAAGATTGCCTATGCGGATCCTAAGACCGGCGATACGATTCTCAGGACCACGCAGCTCTTCTTTACGACCGAGTTTCAACTTACGGGCCCGCCGTACACCATCGTTCCATTCATTCCCACTCTCGACAAAGCCAGCGTCACCGTTCCTGCGGTAGAGCAGATTCTTGGAACTGCGTCGCCGGTGACTGTGCAGCTGTATTCGGGTTACTTGCAGAACGGAATGGACAGCAACGCAGGCGTGTATGCCGAAGTGACGAATCCGCAGCCAACCATATCGTTCAATGCGGGCCAATCCGGCGGATTTTCAACTCCCGTCCTGGTCATGACGGCCCTTTCCGCACGGAAGGGACTGGTTGCCGGAAACGCCGATCATGCTGCCCAAGGCACGATGGACCCGTCCGAGTTTTTTGATCTTACCGCTCAGCTGTTTGGGACGGTCCCGCTACAGAAACTGATACCGGTTGATTCTTCTAATCTCGCCCCGGCGGCTCAGAACGCGCCGGAAATCCGCACGGTGTTGAAGCCGAATTCGAAAGCTCCCACGACATCTGTCACCACAGTGCAGTGGAGTCCTCAGCTGCAAAATTACGAAAACGATCCGGTCAAGGTTGAATTCAACCAGAACGGCCTCTCATCCGCACTCAACCTCAAGGCGCAGCTTACTCGCAACCTGGCGGGTGGACCACCCTCATCGCAGATAACAGGTCAACTCACAAATTTCCGGCTCAACCTGCTTGGGGTGATCGCGCTGACGATCAACTCGCTAAAATTCACCTCAAACAACGGCCAGAAGCTGATCGTGGTGGCGAAGCTGCCCGGTAGTTCTCCGATTCAGTTCATCGGGCCTCTTTCATTCATTCAGACGCTTGCCAATATTCTTCCTCCAGGAATCTTCGGCGGAAAAGGTCCATCCATCGACCTCGAGCCCTCGCAGATCGTGGTCAGCTACACACTCGGGCTTCCACCCATCACGGTCGGCGTTTTCTCGCTCGAGCACATCGCCATTACCACAGGGCTCGCGCTGCCTTACTTGGACGGCCAGCCGGGATTCAACTTCGCCTTCGCGAGCCGGGGTTCGCCGTTTCTGATCACCGTGGAGTGTCTTGGAGGAGGCGGCTTCGTTCATCTCCTCGTGACGGCCAGCGGAGTGCAGATGGTCGAAGGCGCCCTCGAATTCGGAGGGAATTTCTCAATCGACCTGGGTGTTGCTTCGGGCAGCGTACATGCAATGGCAGGCATTTACTTCAAGCTTGCCGGAACTAACTCGGACCTGACTGGCTTTGTAGACATCGGCGGCCAGGTCTCTGTTCTTGGAATTATCTCCATCTCGCTCGACCTGAATCTGTCACTGAGCTATCAGACCTCGAACGGAAAGAGTTATGTGCAGGGCCGCGCCACCCTGACGATCGGCATTCATATCCTGTTTTTCAGCCTCTCGGTCAGTGTCTCTGTCGAGCGGAGCTTTGCCGCTAACGCTGGGGATCCGCGCATATCGAACGTGCTCACTGCGGCTGACTGGCAGCAGCGCGCAGCGGCGTTTGCGACGTAAGGAGAAGAAACGAGATGGCAAGCCAGACGCTGGTCTTCATCGTATTGCCGAACGGGATCACTGCCCGGAACACGCTCGGACTGTCGCTCTACCTTACTCCGCGTCTGGAAAACGGCGCGACTCTCTCGCAGTTTCCCGATTTTCTGAACTGGCCGGGACTCATTCAGAAAAGCGGACTGAGCTTCACCCTCACCTGTGGATCGAAAACCACCACGGTGACGGCCGATGCAACGCTTTTACGGCCGGACATATGGCAAAGCATCTTCACGCCTCAGACTTACGTGGCTCCTTACACCACTTCCGGTTTTCAAAACCGGTTAGTCGTCTCTTACCCCGTTGCGGACTGCCTTAGTTACCTGAAGTTTCTCTATCAATCGATCGGTGCGGGACGGGCTAACACCGAACGCGGTTTGCTCGAGTTGATGCAGCCTTTGGTGTTTCGCGACGGCTCGAAGTCGACTCTGCACGAGGCAAGATCGAACATGCGCGTCACGATGTGGAAGCAACAGCACCCCGCCCCTGGGACGGTTGCCGTTGCGCCGCAAAACGCTGCCGTGAGCGGCTCCTTGCCGCCGGATGGAACGCCCACCACGCTGACCATGCCGGCCAACACAAACACAGCAGCGACTCAGTTCGCGTTGTTTCACCACATTGCGCCGGCTCCGAACCGGGCTCCCCTTCCAAGCACGCCGGAGGACTTTAGCAAGACCTTGGATTTCCACTCGGCTTTGACTTCGCTCAATTCGTATCCGGCCTTGATGCGCTCGCTGGGTCTGATCTTCGACGTTGAAGTGCCGTTGTCGTTTTGTGCGTCGTCTCCTGCCTCCGGTGCCTACGGAACGATCGCAGTTAAGTCGGTTCAGGCTGGATTTACGTGGTCTCTGAAACCGGCGTATGGACTACCGGCAACGAGTTACCAACGCAGCACGACAGCGTTCTCTGCAGCGCCGGCTTCCACTCCGGCGCAGGTTGCCGCGGGCCAATTCGTGGCCGGCGATGTCTCCGACGGTTTCCTGAATCTGTCACCCGATAACTTCCGGCTTGCACAAGTGGATGTGGACGGGGCGATGATGCAGGCGCTGACGCTTGCCGACAACGTCTCTTTGAACCGCGATAATCCGGCGGCGGTTGGCAATGCATTGAATGCCCTCAGAAGCGGGGGCGTTGGGTTGATCGCCTCCGGAAGGGGTAGCCAGATCCTTCAGTCGATTGCCGACAATAATGCGTTCAACCAGGCGTTGACGGGCAACACATCGTTCCCGCGCCCGTTGAATGCGATTGACCTGACGCGCGGATATCGACTCGACATCTTTACCACGCGTACGGGCAAATGGCACTCTCTGCACCGCCGCAATGGCAGCTACTCATTTGGGGCGAGCGGATCGATCACGGTTCAGACATCAGATGAAGAGGGTTTCCTCCAACCGACCGCGGCTTCGCCGGCCGAGGATACGACGCGCAAGCCAAACCAGATCGCCACGTCGGCCGGAATTCCGCAACCCTCCACGGACCTGTTCGTGCATGAGCGCGTAGCGCGCTGGGATGGATGGAGCCTGGGAGCGCCGCGGCCGGGTGCGGCGCTCAATCGAAGTCCCGATCCGGGGCAGGCGACCACTCCTGACCCCACGCTCAATCAACCAGTCACTCCATTCAAGATGGTCGCCAATTATGCAGCCATGCCCGGATCGCTGCCAGAGCTACGGTTTGGCGATCAATACCGGCTGCGCGCCAGGGCGGTCGATCTTTCTGGCAATAGTCTCGAGTTGTCCGCGACCACTCCCGTCCAGAATGCCCTTCCGGCGAACGGTGTGCTTCTGCCATATCTCCGCTTCGAACCCGTTTTGCCGCCCTTGGTTGTTCTTCAGAATCCTCCTAAGGCAGGAGGTTCGCTCGAGCGCCTTGTCATTCGCTCTTACAACTCCGATCCTTCGCTCGATGACGCGCCGACCACCGACTATGACTCGCGGCACATTGCCCCGCCCCGCACCTCAGAGAAAATGGCCGAAGAGCACGGCATGTTCGACAATGTGCACGGCCACTTGAGGGGAGACGCAAGTATCTTCAATATGATTGTTGCTCGCGATAGCTATGAAGTGCCGACCAGCGGCGGCGTGCAGCTTGTAACTCAGAACGAGATGCAGGTGCTCTATCTTCCCGATCCCCTCTCGCGCGGAGCGGCCATGCGGGCTCTGCCCAATGCACCGATCAATACTTACGGCAACGAGGAGGGCGGTGTGTTGTCCTATACTCCTCTTCCCGATGTGCAGCCCAACCTGGACTCGGTAACGTTTATTGACTTCGGCGACCAGTGGCCTGAGCGCAAAGCTTTCCTGTTGACTCTTCAGGAAGGCTCGGCTCCGGCTGAATGGGATGCGACCAATCGCCTGTTGCATACGGGTCTCGCGAAGGCATCGGTCGCGGTCGTTGAATTAAGCAGCTATCTGACTCCAAGTGATCTGAGCATCATGGCCGTTTGGGGCTGGATTCGCGAAGTATTTGAAGTCGATGAGAACTTCCTGATGACAACATCGAGCGCCGATACGCTCGTTCCCTACACCAGCGATCTACTCGCGCTTCTTACTCGTCTCGTGACGGAGGGTGGGCACGACATGATTACCCCATCGCGAACGCTCACGATGGTGCACGCGGTGCAACAGCCGATCGGACTTCCCACGTTCCTGCAACTGCCGGTTGTTCACCAGCCGAGCAACCCAATCTTCGCTTCGGCGCTGAGGAACTACTTCACCCCAATCACGGCATGGAGAAGCCAGGGCTCCCATGCGGTTGTTTTGTTAGGCGGCATGCAGATCCATGCCAACAGCACCTCGCGCATCGACATCCAGGGTGCATGGGAAGAAGTGGTGGATGACCTAAGTCAGCCAGGTCCTGGCAGTTCGGTGCAGAGCGATCATGTCGAGACGATCCCGCTTGCTCAGCCCGAGGCCGGACTCATCTATGCACCATCGTCCACCACGCGCGCGGTCGCTATCTATGTGCCGCAGGTCGACAATCTGTGGTTCGCGGCGCCGTTCGACGAGCTGGAAGGTGTGAATAATCCGGGAGTCGTTGCAGCACCTCTTCATAACTTCAACGACACAAAGCACCGGTGGGTTACTTACACCCCCACCGCGACGTCCTCCTTCCAGGAATACTTCCCCGCCGGGTTGGACTTCACGCGAACCGGGGTACCCTTGGTCGTCGATGTACCCAGCTCCGCCCGTCCCTCACCGCCTGACGTGGTGTATGTGATTCCGACGTTTGGATGGGAGCAACAAGAAACCACCAACATGAAATCTTCAATCCGGTATGGAAACAGCGTTCGCGTTTACATGAATCGGCCCTGGTATTCGTCAGGTGACAATGAGCAGCTCGCGGCGGTGCTATGGCCGGGAGCCGTCACGGCGCCGGACTACGCCACTCGCGAGACCTACAAGCCCTATTTCACCCAGTGGGGCAGCGATCCGATCTGGCAGACGGGCGCGGTCGACCTGGTCCCGACCATCTACGATTTTCCGCTTTCGGCCTCCACTGCATCTGGCCTTGTTCTCGAGGAAACCTCGCAAATCTTTGACATCGCAGCGCACAACGTCCAATACGACCCGGTCAGGCAGTTATGGTTCTGCGATATTGGATTCAATAACTCATCCTCTTATATGCCCTTTGTCCGGCTGGCGCTGGCAAGGTATCAGAGCCACTCCATCCAGGGAGTGGAGCTTTCCCGGGTCGTTCTGGCCGACTTTGTGCAACTCAGTCCCGACCGTTCCGCGGTACTGAGCATCAATCCGACCAACCCCACTCAGGCTCGTGTCTATGTCGGAGGGCTAGCTCCGCAGGGTCCGGAAACTCCTCTTCTCACGGTCACCGTGGAACAGCGAATACCGAATATCCAGACCAACATGGGATGGGAGGCGGCGCCCGCGACCGTTGTGACGGTAACCGAAGACTCTCCGGCCCCGAACCAGCCAGACAGTGTCCTGTGGTCGGGAAACATCGCCTTCAAGTCGCCGCCCGATCAGCAGGAATTCAGGGTCGTAGTGCGGGAGTTCGAAAGGATCCGGATCTATCAGAGCGGCGGCGGCGCCAGGGGTGGCAACGAATATGGTCAGCGCCTCGTCTATGCCGCGATTATCCCCTACAACTATCCCCAAATTGAAAAGGATTAGCACGCATGATGACACAAGCCGAGATTCAGATTCCTCTCGTGATCTTTGACGAATTCCTCGCTGCGGAGGAATGGCAGAAACTGATGCGCTACACCTACCTGCGAGGAAATGAGTTCAACGCCACGCGAGTGGTCGGTTCCGATGGAGCGCATCACGTCGATACAAGTTACCGCAGATCGCGCGTGCTCTTCGAACTCGGCGAGTTTCGCGAGTTGTTTGCGGAGCGAATCTTCGCGTTTCTTCCGCGAGTGCTCGAAGGACTCGATTATCCATCGTTCCCGATCTCGAATTTTGAGATCCAGCTCACGGCAACCAACAACGGAGAGTTTTTTCGCCGTCATAACGACAACGGCACGAACTCCCTGAACAGCCGGCTGATCACATTTGTCTACTTCTTCTACCGTGAACCAAAACCGTTTACGGGGGGCGAACTATTCCTGTTTGATACCGATCTGGATGATGGCGAATACAAAGCGCCCGGCCCATATTTTGCCATTACTCCGGAACAGAACCGGATTCTGTTCTTCGTGAGCGAGTATCTGCACGAGGTGCGTCCCGTGCAGTGCATCTCAAACGATTTCATGGACAGCCGCTTTACCGTGAATGGATGGTTGCACCGATGAGCACACCCTTTGGTTTTCCCTCGCACCTTTATCACTGCCTGCTCGATGAGCAGCCATACTACCTCATTCCCTCGAGGCTCCTGCATGAATACGAACCTGGCGCGGCCTTGATTGTGAATCCGCGATGCTGGTTTTCGTGGCATGGCGCGCTACCCCCTGACAAGGCTGCGCGGGTTGCGTTCACTGAATACTTTTGCCCCAGCGACTGGGTTGTGTGGGTCGACGACCCAACCACCGGGATCATATGGCCGTTCTGGGCAGGCTATGAGTACATCGAATACCTCGGCGAGATGGTTCCCGGATATCCGGCGCCAAGACAATATCCCGACAACATTGAGTGGGTTCTGCGCGAGGCGAACATTCTGATTCCGGCGAATTACGAAGGATACCGGCGAAGCCACTGGCTCCAATCCGTAAAACAGAACTCCACCCAGTTTCAGCGCGGATACACCATGCTCACTGAGCTGATCCATCCCTTCCATCTCGGTGCGCTGCGACGCTATTTTCGATACCAGACCCGCACTGGTTCGTTTTCCTTTGGAGACGTGCAGGTTGAGCGGCGCTGCGCGGCCTACAACGAAGCCGTTACTCGCTTCTATCATTACCAGCTGGCTCAAGCGGTCAGCGACGTGGCATCGTGCCCTGTGAAACCCTCGTATGCATATTTCGTCGCCTATCAAAGTGATGCGGAACTGCCGAGTCACCGTGATCGAGAACAATGCGAATACAGCATCTCGATTTGCGTTGACGCGTCGCCCGAACCGCAGGGACAGAATCCATGGCCGCTCGAGCTCCAGACAACGGAGGGGATGCTGCGGATATGGCAGCATCTTGGAGACGGCCTGCTCTACCGCGGACGCTACTTGCCGCACTCGCGAGAACGACTGCCGCATGGGTATACCTCATCTTCGATGTTGCTGCACTATGTAGAGCAGAGCTACCAGGGATCTCTCGCATAGGAAGAATTCAGGCCGTCGGTCGTGATTTCGTGGTGCTATCGATGCGGGGAATGGGAAAAGAAAGATGACATCCTGGGACCAAGGGGCAACTGAGTGCGGCGTTCTCTATCTGGCGCTGGGCGAATCCTGCGCCGAGTTGGCGATGCTGAGCATGGAGTTCCTGCGTGACACGGGCTACAACGGGCCCATCCGCGTGATCACCGATCTGGATCTGCGAAACGAAGAAGGCCTGCATTGTGAAGTGGTCCATGTCGCGCCGGCCGAGGGGCAGTTCGGCTCACGGTTCTACAAGACCCAGCTCAATCAATTCGCCTACCCGATCACCCTCTACCTCGACTCAGACACCTTGCCTATTGCGCCAACTCACTCGCTTTGGAATGAATTGCGCTGGGGCGATATCTGTTTCGCCCACGACCTGCAGTCAGATGTCGGGGCGTTTGTCGATGCAAGCTGGGAGAAGCCTGAGGTTTCGCGAAGCGAACTTGCTTGGATGAACGCGGATGAGCTCCGCAAAGAACCCTACTACAACAGCGGAGTCATTCTATGGCGCCAATGCCCGGCAATCGATCGCATGTTCGAGACATGGCACAGGGAATGGCAAGCCTTCCGCAACCTTGATCAACTCGCGCTGACGCGTGCCATCACGCAGACGCGGCCTTCTGTTCACATCTTGTCGCCCATATGGAACTGTGCGGCTGGCAAGTTCAAATCGATTGCCGCTGCGCAAGCGGCGGGAGTGAAGATTCTTCACTTCCTGTCTCGGCAAAGGCATCTGTTGACCCGGTTCGTTGACGACTACACGACCTCGGATGATAGACCCAGCTTCAACCAATCCGGCGATGGACAGCATTACCTGGCGACGACCCCAGAGCGATCAGACATGCGGGTTCTGTGGATCACGGGCAGCTTTTATCCGCGCATTGGAGGTCTCGAGTTGCTCATCGAGGAAACGGTGGACGCGTTGTCAGAGTTTTGCGACGTGGGCCTGGTTACCAAGGGCGGTCAATGGTATCCCGGAAATAAACCGATCACGCATTTTGCTCTTCAAAAACCCAGGGCGGCGAATGAAACGGAGGCGTGGAGGCAGATGGCCGAATCCCTTCAACGCGTCATCGACCGCTTCGCACCCGACGTCGTTCATTTTGGGAGCGCGCAGAGCGCCTCATGCCGGTCCATCATCCCGAAAGGCATTGCCACGGTTGCCACGGTGCATGGAAACGACCTGACAAATCTGCGGCCCTCGAGACTCGAAGAGGACCCGACCGGATTTATCGTTGAATCGCTGAACGCGTGCGATCGGATCATTGCTGTCAGCAATCACACCTCGTCGCTGGTGCGTGAGTGGGGAGTCACTGCCCCGGTGTCGGTTTTCAGCCCGGGATGTGACCTTGGCTTTTATCGACCGCGTCCGGAGTTAGGAAAGGAAGCTCGCCTCGCATTAGGAATCCCGGCTGACATGCCGATGTTGCTCACGGTGGCCCGGCTGGCGCCGCGCAAGGGACACATGAATGTGCTCGATGCCATCGGGCGCTTGACGTTTCCTGTGCATTGGGTCGTGGCGGGTGACGGTCCCTGCGCTGAAGATCTGGCGGACGAGATTGCCGCTCGTGGAGCGGAGGACATGGTTTCGATGGTAGGCGGCATCAGCAACGACGATCTGCTGGCCCTCTACAATGCATGCGACGTTTTTGTCTTGACGCCGGAAGAGAGGCGCATTGAAACATGGCTCGATTCGGAGGGCTTTGGGCTCGTTCTGCACGAAGCGGGCGCATGTGGCAAGCCAGTGATCGCATCTGCACTCGCCGGTTGCCAGGATGCGGTGGTTGACGGAGGCACGGGGATACTGGTTCCGCCTGGAGATCCGGTTCAATTGAGCCAGGCCCTCGAACTCATTCTGAGTCGCCCATCACTAGCAAAGAACCTTGGAGAAGGTGGACTGTCTCTTGTTCGAATTTCGGGAGGCTGGACTCGATTTGCGCGGCAGATTCTCGAGCTTTACCAGGACATTCTCGGTGAGTTGGCCGCCATCGATCCCATGGGATCCGCGGCGCGCGGCTCTGCCAAATCGAGAATTTGAGACTCCGCGAAAAACCAGACTGGCCGAAACCAGGTCAAGCGCCGACGTTTCGGATTCCAGAGCTTCCGTGGGCTGGCAAGCTGGTTAAAAACCAGACGTGAAGACGGCAAACGATGCTGCGCTACCGACGTTTCCACGACTACTGGACTGTTCGCACATCTGGTCGCGCCGATGATGGCGGCCAGGACTCGGTCATGCGGGCCATTCAGTCCAGAGCACCAGGTTCAATGAGGGAAGTGAAAAGGCCGGAAAAGGAAGCGATCGACGTCGGTCAACGTTTTTGCAGACGAGACAGGCGCGGTTTGGAGAATTGATCGGCTCACCGACTCGGTTTTCCACCAGGGAGCAGCCAAAAGACGGCAATACCCTCCACCTGCGGGAATATCTACCCCCAAATGTATCCCTGCCGGCCGACGATACGCCGCTGGACACAAAAAGATAAAGAGCCGCTGATTTTTCAGCGGCTTGGCACGATCTTCTGGGCTATATCGGATGTCCCCTTTGTAGGTTATTGATTTTATTGTGGAAATGGTAGGCACGACTGGATTCGAACCAGCGACCTCTTCCGTGTCAAGGAAGCGCTCTAACCAACTGAGCTACGCGCCTGCGTGCGAGCACTCGATCATGTCGTGCACCGCGATCCTGCTACAAGTTTACCAGCATCGCCGCTACCGGAAAAGCTCTACCAAGGCACCCCTCACGCTTCGATGAAACGCCGACCAGCATTCCATGAGTCTGCTACTTGAGATTGCTCTCTGCCGGCAACATGCGCCTAATCAAAATCCGCCCTTCATCCGACTTCCAGAATCGCCGCAAAGGCTAGACTGGCCCGGGCGCGCTAAGGCGGTTCGCAGCCGGCCGCGCTGCGCGGGAAGTGGCTGCAGCGCAATTCAGACCCGACAAGGCAGGCGCACAAGTGATTCTCGCGCCGCTTTAAGACCACGACGTCAACCGCGCTGATCGCATTCGAGAAACAGCGAATTGAAACGTGAACGGATCCAAGGGATCGCGAGGCATGTTGTTGTCGCTTCGGCCGCGACCTCGAAAGCGTCCCGGCGGCGCCGACGGTTTCCTGTCACGCGCTTTCCATCATGCTGTACCATCGTTGTCGAACGGAGCCGCATCGCCCCACGGTTGCCCGGCTCCGGAGCATGCATCATCATGGCAGAGGTTGTGAACTCCAAACTGAACCCGCTCCGATCGGCTCCTAACCTGCTCTCTCTGTTTCGAATCTGCCTTGCGCCTTTCCTGGTGGGCGCCATCATCGAACACCGGTTCCAGTTGGGATTTGTTCTGTTTATTGTCGCCGGCGTGACCGATGCGCTTGATGGTCTGCTGGCTCGCGCCCTCAAGCAGCGGACGGTGGTCGGGCAGTACCTCGATCCAGTCGCAGACAAGCTGCTGCTGAGCACGCTGTTTCTCGTACTTCTTTACCAAGGCCTGATGCCGTTGCGCGTCACCATTCTGGTCTTCAGCCGCGACGTTGGCATCCTTCTGGTTGCTGCGATTCTTTATGCCGCCGCGGGGCGAAGAGAATTTGCACCCAGTCTCGTGGGCAAGGCAAACACCCTGGCCCAGGTGACCCTGGTTGCCGTGGTGCTGCTGCACCAGCTCACCCGCGCTCCATGGGTTGTGGCATTACGTGCGATCGCACTTTGGGCCACCATGATCCTGACCGTCGCATCCGGGCTGCATTATGCCTGGCACGTTGCTCATCGGCCAGGAACGCTGCCACCCGGGCAAAACGCCAGATAGGGCGCAAGTGATCGGCCAACTTGCTTGACTTCCTGCGCGGACAGAATCTTTTCGGGAGCTTGTATCGATTCAGCCTTTACCTGTCGTCTTCGATCTCTTCCTCGTCAGCGGTTTCTTCAATCGCCATGTCGTTGAACTCGTCTGAGTCAAATACTTCGCCACACTCAAGGCACTCAACGAATTCGGTGTCTTCATGCCGCGAGACAATTCGTACCCTTGGATGTTTGCAGGCGGTCGCCATCGGATCGGTGTCAGTCGAATTTAGATGCTCATTCCGCCAGATTGTAGCGGTGTTTCCCACAATTTCAAACGTGTTTTTGTTGAATCTTTGTGCGGTTCGGAGCGTTTCGGCTCAGTCGCCCTCTCGCGAATAGGGCGAATCGGCCGGTGTAGCCCCCACAATTCTCGTAACCCGCTCATTTCTGAACCCCATCCGCACGCGATTTACGCCGCTCAAGCGAACCACACCGCGCCATAAACGCGCCCTGTTGCCATGCACTAAAGTTAGGAGCTTTCTGTCCGGCTGAAGCACGATCGCGTCACGGCCCAGGCGGGCCTGATCACACCGGGTTCGGGTTTCTTTCGGCGAATTGCCTCTGATGCCAGTAGGGATAAACCGGTGTGACTTGGCTGGCTTTGTCAAGTCGACCAATCTGTTCGGCCGTCAGATTCCAGCCCATTGCGCCCAGGTTTTGCCGAAGCTGCTCTTCATTCCGCGCCCCCAAAATGAGCGAGCAAACGGTCGGCCGTTGCAGCAGCCAGTTGAGCGCAATCTGCGGAACAGTCTTGCCAGTTTCGGCTGCGACAACATCCAGTGCATCCACCACCGAGTAGAGATACTCGTCGGCGACAGGCGGCCCCGAATCCGCCGTCTTGTGCAGCCGGCTCACTTCGGGCAATGGCTTGCCGCGGCGGATCTTGCCCGTCAAGCGGCCCCAACCCAGGGGGCTCCATACCAGCGCTCCGACGTTCTGATCGAGGCCGAGCGGCATCAGTTCCCATTCGTATTCGCGCCCCACCAGCGAGTAGTACACCTGGTGCGCGACAAACCGCGGCCACCCGTAGCGATCGGCAACCGCAAGTGACTTCATCAGGTGCCAGCCTGAGAAATTCGACGCGGCAATGTAACGCACTTTGCCTTCGCGCACAAACGTTTGCAGCGTGTCCTGCGCTTCCTCAATTGGAGTGAGCGCGTCGAACCCATGCAAGTGGTAGATGTCCACGTAGTCGGTGCCGAGCCGTTTCAGGCTCCCTTCCAGCTGCCGCCGCATGTGGAAGCGGGACGAGCCCAAATCGTTGGGCCCGTCCGCAAAGCGAAACGTGGTCTTGGTCGAGATCAGCAATTTATCGCGTTTGCCCGCGATCGCTTTGCCCAGGACCTCCTCAGACCGTCCGTTCGAATACACATCCGCCGTGTCGAACAGGTTCACCCCGGCTTCGAGACAGATCCCGACCATGCGCTGCGCCGCGGCCACATCGCCGGTTGCACCCCATGCGTCGAAGAACTCGTTCCCGCCGCCGAATGTGCCGGCGCCAAAACTCAGAACCGGAATCTTGAGGCCTGAGCCTCCCAGAAGTCGATATTCCATGGCTGCTAGGATGCTCGACGCCTCGGCAGGATGCAAACACTCGCCGGCACTTAGCCTGGATTCACGCGCTAGATCCCGGTTTCGGCCAGGCGACCCGGCACCTTCATCCTTACCGCCGTCCGTCGGTCGTTGCTTTCCCGTGGAGCATCCGATGATTGATGTCGGGCCAGAATTCCTTGGCAACATAAGATGCCGCATCGATCGCAATATCCAGACCCCACTCCGTTCCTGTATTGGCCACGCTGCGCTCGCGCGTTGGATAGTAGAGGTTCGACAGGCCGGCCGACGCACCCGCACCCACCACTTCGCTGAAATTGAAGGTTGCGTGCGCTGAGTCGGTTCGGGTCACAACCGCGCGGCTGAGCGCGTAGCCGGTCCGCTTGAAGAATCCGCCGTGACCCAGCGTGTAATATCGCGTGTCTTCACGGGTCATCGCCGGCACGATGAACTCCACCATGTAATTCTCGCTGGTCTGGTCAACTGCCGCATGCCAGAAATAACGGCCATAGCCCACTGCTCCCGTGCCAAACTCGGGCGTCGCCCCCGTTTGCTCGGAGTAGACAGCAAGCAATGCGGGAATGAAGATCGCCGAATAGTCAAACGAATCATCCGTGGCTGTCAGGAATTTCTCTTTTACCGTTTGCGCCGGCAAAATCTCGCTTGTGCTCACCGAGCGAAAATTGGGAATGATGCCCAATATCCGCTTTGTCTGAGCAGGCTGACCGCTCGGCACAGGATTCTGCGGCTCTGGCTTTTTCAGCGTTTCTTTGTTGTCGGATTGGGCTTGGGACGCTCCCCCACCGTCATCCCCGCTAGCCATCGTATGCGTATTCCGATCCGGAGCATCCGGAAGCGTCTGCGCCGCAGTGCCAGGGGAGGGATCCTTCAACACCGTCTGGGCTGATCCGAGGACCGGCACGAACAGCAAGGCTGCAAATGCAATGAAGAGTCGAAGAAGGCTGGGCGCGCCTCGGCCCAAGGGTCGATGCAACCCGACACTCGAAGGGATACGGAGTTCCCTGGAGGACCCTACATTTTGTCTCATGCGCTATTTGATCGTGATTTCGGCGCAAATGGAGCAGAAATCTGAAAACAATGATCAAATCCTCATCCGCTTCAACCATGACTCCTGGATAAACGGCCGCAAAGACACTTTCTTTGCATTTAGTTGCCGTGCTAAACTCACCTCACTTCCTGGGTCCTGATCACCTCGCTTGCCCCACAGCGAGTTCGAGGTTTGTTCAAATGGCATCCGTATCGCAAGGCGCCGTTGCGCGCCCCCTGAGTCCGTTGACTGGCCGGAACGGCCTGATCGATCGCTACTTCTACTTCGCGATGTCCGTGCTGATCGCGACCATCGTTGTGATCGGCTTCAGCCGCACGGTCAACGAACACCTGTTTCACGCCGCTCCGCCGCGGCCCGTTCTCCTTTGGATTCACGGAGCAGCGTTTTCGAGTTGGGTGCTGTTCTATATCTTCCAGTCCGCGCTGGTCCGGACCCACAATGTGAAGATTCATCGCTCGCTCGGCTGGTTCGGCGTCGGACTTGCGGCGTTCATGGTGCCGCTCGGCCTCACAGTCTCGGTCCTGATGACTCGCTTCGACATGCGTGTCCTCCACGCGACCGGGATCGAGACCTTCCTCAGCATCCCTTTCTTCGACATGATCGCCTTTGGAACGCTGGTTTCTTTCGCGATTGCATGGCGCAAGAAGCCCGAGCTACACCGGCGACTGCTCTTCATCGCCACCTGCTGCCTGCTCGATGCCGCCTTTGGCCGATTCGATTTCATCTTCAACCACAATCTCTACTTCCCCTGCCTCGACGGGATCATTCTGCTGGGCGTGGCGCGCGACCTCCTCGTGAACGGGAGCATCCACAAGGTCTACCGGGTGGTTCTTCCGCCGCTTTGGGTGGCCCAGGCCTTGACCGTCTATCTTTATGCCGGCAGCCCCGCCTGGTGGCTCCATTTCACCCGGTCGATTCTCGGCGCCTGATCGCCATGGGCGGGCCTGCACGCTGGGCTCGCCTCGCGTCTGCGGCACAATCGCGCCATTTAAACTGGAAAGGTTATGGCAACATTGAAAGCCGTTCGCGGCACGCGCGATCTGCTGCCGCCCGAGACGGCTCTGTGGAACCGCATCGAGGCCACCGTGCGCCAGGTCTTCGCCCGATACAACTTCGGCGAGATCCGCACTCCCATCTTCGAAGACACCGGCCTCTTTGCCCGCGGCGTCGGCGAAGACACCGACATCGTTTCCAAGGAAATGTATACGTGGGAGGATCGCGCTCGCGCGCAATCCGAAAAGCCCCAGTCCCTCACCCTCCGCCCCGAGAACACCGCCGGCGTGGTCCGCGCCTACATCGAGCACAAGCTCGGCGAAACCGGGCAGCTTCAGAAGCTCTACTACATCGGTCCCCAGTTCCGCCGCGAGCGGCCTCAAAAGGGCCGTTACCGCCAGTTTTCGCAGATCGGCGCAGAAGTCATCGGTCCGCCCTCGGCCGGCAGCGAATCCCCGCTGCGTGATGCCGAAATCCTTGAAATGCTCGCGACCCTTCTCGACGAGCTGGGCATCGCCGGCTGGAAGCTCGAGATCAACTCCGTCGGTTCCTCTGCGGATCGCGCCCGCTACAACGAGGTGCTCCGGGAGGCTCTCCTTCCGGTAGCTTCCCGGATGTGTGAGGACTGCCAGCGCCGCGCCGTCACCAATCCTCTGCGTGTCCTCGACTGCAAGGTGCCTGAGGATCAGCCCATCATCGACGCGCTGCCCAAAATCGCCGATTCGCTCGACGAAGCCTCGAAGACTCACTTCGCCGCCGTGCTTGCTGCGCTCGATGCGGCAGGCGTGCCCTATTCGCGCAATCACCGCCTCGTCCGCGGTCTCGACTACTACACCCGCACCACCTTCGAGTTCACCCACGGGGGCCTTGGCGCACAGAACGCCCTCCTCGGCGGAGGGCGGTATGACGGCCTGAGCGAGGCCATCGGCGGACCCAAGGCGCCCGGCATCGGCTTCGCCATGGGGGAAGATCGCCTCGTGTTGACACTGCAGGCCCAGGAAAACACCGCCGCAACGAAAGTGGACGCGTATATTGCTCCCCTCGGCGAAGCGCTTAACCCGGCTGCCCTCACATTGGCCCGCGAACTGCGCCGCGCCGGCCTCAGTATCGATTTGGGAGACGGCAGTTTCCGTCTCAAAAAGAGCTTCGAAGCCGCCGATAAGGCGGCCCGCCGCATCGTCATCCTGGGCGAAGACGAGCTCCAATCCGGTATCCTGACAGTGAAGGACTTCGCATCAGGCACACAGACCAAGGTTCCGCGCGCGGAGCTGGCGGCTTTCCTGGCGAATTGAGAGCCCCGGGTTCCTGCCGATCCCGGTGGGTGACATGCTTGAAGGGGCACTGACCTTTAGTCGTGCCGAAACGGCAGGAAACCAAAATTTGGGCTTTAGTCCCGCTGAGAGGCCCGTAAGAGCTTCCCTCCGCGGCTCAAGCCACGCACATTTTTTCCACGCACGCGGCACGACTGAAGTCGTGCCCTCTCAAAGCAACGAAGGACTGATATCGTGCTCGACTTTTTAGGCAATCTGGAACGCACGCACATGTGCGGCACGCTGCGTGCCGCCGACGCAGGCAAAGACGTTGTTCTCATGGGTTGGGTCAACCGCCGCCGCGATCACGGCAACCTGATCTTTCTCGACCTGCGCGACCGCAGCGGCATTGCGCAGGTGGTTCTCGACAAGGAATTGACCCCGGAAGGCCACGCCAAGGGAGAGCAGGTGCGGCCCGAGTATGTCGTTGCAGCCGTCGGTAAAGTCACCCTGCGCGACCAGGACGCTATCAATCCCAAAATGCCGACCGGCGAAATCGAGATTGAAGCCACCGAGATCCTCATCTTGAACGACACCCGGCTCGCCCCGTTCTCGCCCGCCGAGGAGGCCATCCAGAACGAGGAAGTGCGCCTGAAGTATCGCTACATCGACCTGCGCCGCGCCGAGATGCAGCGCAACTTCTGGCTGCGCCACGAGATCACCCGTGCCATTCGCGAGAGCCTCTCGCAGCAGGGATTTCTCGAGATCGAGACCCCCGTCCTGAACAAGAGCACGCCCGAAGGAGCGCGCGACTTTCTCGTTCCCAGCCGCGTGCATCCGGGCGAATTCTTCGCCCTGCCGCAGTCGCCGCAGATCTTCAAGCAGATCCTCATGATCTCGGGCTTCGACCGCTACTTCCAGATCGCGCGCTGTTTCCGCGACGAGGACCAGCGAGCCGACCGCCAGCTTGAATTCACGCAGGTCGACCTCGAGATGAGCTTCCCGCGTCGCGAAAATGTGTTCGACGTGGTCGAGAAGTTCTGCGCCGCAGGATGGGCCGCGGCCGGTATCGAGCTGCCCACCCCCTTCCCGCGCATCACGTACGACGAATCGATGCGGCAGCACGGCAGCGATAAGCCCGACCTGCGCCTGCCCGGACTGACCGATGTCCGTTCCGTCTTCAGCACCGAAGCTCTCGCCAAGCTGCAGATCGATCCTGCTTTGCCCATCGTCGCATTGCGTATCCCCAACGTCGGCGAGCTGAGTCGCAAGGAGCGCGAAGAGAATCATCCCCTCTTCGACAAGAAGAAAGGCGCCAAGTTCATCGATGACTTCAAGCGCCTCTCCCGGGATTTCGCGCCGGAAGCGTCCAGGGTTCGCGAGCTTGCCGGAGCCGCGGAGGCGGACTTCGTCATCATTGTCGCGGGAGATCCCGCGCATCCGGTCAAGGCCAGCGACACGAAGTTCCCGGGCCGCCTCAGCGAGCGCGAAATCAACGTGTATGCCGCTGCGGGAAACTTCCGCACCGAGCTGGCGAAGAAATATGCCGACCGGCACGCCGCATTTCGCCTGACAGACGAAGTGGTCGCTGCTGCTGACCCGAACAGCGGCAAGCTGGTCGACGGCGCAGCGGCTTTCCATCCCATCTGGATCATCGACTTCCCGATGTTCGAGTACGACCTCGCATCGGGTCACTGGATGCCGGCGCACCATCCATTCACCGCGCCTTACGAGGCCGACATGGCCAACCTCGTCAGCGATCCGGCTTCGGTTCGCGCTGACTGCTACGACCTCGCGATGAATGGACTCGAACTCGGATCGGGCTCCATCCGCATTCATCGCAAGGATGTGCAGCAGCAGATCTTCGCCTCGCTTGGCATCAGCGAGGAGGAAGCACGCAAGCGCTTTGGCTTCTTCCTCGATGCGCTCGAATACGGAACGCCGCCCCACGGCGGCATCGCGCTGGGGCTCGATCGCATCGTGATGCTGCTGGCCGGAGCGCCCAGCCTGCGCGAAGTGATCGCGTTCCCAAAGACGGCCAAGGCCATGGATCTGATGGCCGAGGCGCCTACCACGGTTCCCGAACAGCAGCTCAGGGAATTGCACGTTCGAATAGTGCAACGCAGCTGACCGGACCGTAGTGCTTTAAAGGGGGCACGATTCATCCGTGCCTTGAACGATCTGACCCCTTCTGCCCCAAAGGAAACCTGATCGGATCAGTCTCAGTCCGCCGCGACCTCGGCGGGCTCCTGCGACCTGATTGCCTCTGTGTCGATCGACAGGCATTCGCCCAGCGCGTTGAAATCTTTATCCCACTGCGGCCGATCCATGTCAGACAGCGCGCTGAGCGCATAGCTCGAAGTGCGGAAGATGTCGTACCAGATGTTTTGCGCCTGCCACAGATTCAGCTCGAACGGCAGCTCCTCGAGCGTGCGCGCCAGCGTCAGAGCGCGGTCCAGCATTTCGAGCGATCCCGCCGACATCTGCAACTCGACCATGGCCCGCTTCATGCGCTGGTCGGCCAGGTAGCTCAGCGTTGTGTTATCGAGGGGGACCTGGTCGGCTTTTGCCAGTTGCAAAAACGAGCGCATCAGCGCCTGGTCCACCGGTTCGGAATCCAGCGCGCGCCTGACACCCGCATTCAGCGCAAACCCCGCGGCAAGCGTAAGTGCCGGAGGTTTGGGTAAACCTGCCTGCGACAAGAAGTGCAGCAGGCTCGCGTGTTCCTCATAGATGGTCGTCAGCGAATTCTCAATATCCCACAGCGTCGAATTCAGAATGATCTGGATGATGCGGCGCTGCTCGTCTGTGAAGAGTGAGGTCAGCGAGTAATCGACGTGGCCGTAATAGCGGTCGATCATACGGATCACTTCGGGGAAATCTGCTTTCTGCACCTGCTCGGCGGCGCGCGCGCAGAAAGCCTCGAAGTCGGCGGCGTCCCGGTCGGTGTAAGGCTTGACTGCGGCCGTGATGTTCTGGTCGCCAAAATGAAGCACGGAATACGAGTAACTCCGCTGCTCGCCAGTAATCGCGCTCGCGATATGCGCGCGTCCCAATGCGAGCTTTCCGCGACCTGAAGCATAAATGTCGTAAGAGATGCGCCTGACGCGGTAGCAGAAAAGTTCCGTTTCGTCGGCAAAGGAGGAGAATACGCTGCTGATGGCGTAATGCGCTCCGACCTGTTCGAGGCTGAGCTGCAACGGAAGAATCTTCTCCTTGTAGATTCGCGCGCCATCTCCAGCACCGGGAACATTCGACTTCGCCTCGGCCAGCCGCGCCAGGAAAGCCGGCTCCAGCGATGCAGCCCGCTCCCCGAAAACGCGTTTTGCCAATTGCAGGGCGCGCGCAGCGTAGGCGATCACCTGCACGGTTTCAATTCCTGAAATATCGTCGAAGAACCAGCCGCAACTGGTGTACATCAATTGAGCGTGGCGCTGCATTTCCATGATCTCGAGCGCGCGCACGCGCTCCTCTTCACTAAGCTCATGATGCTGGTGCTCCCGGAAAAACTGTTCGGTCCGGTCTTCAGCACGGTCGAGAATGACCTGGATGTAGCCATCCCGGGCCGCCCACACATCTTTAAAGAGCCGGTTCCCTTCCTGCCCGGTCAACGGCTCAATGGCATCGCGCAACTGGTCAAGCCCCTCGCGGAGCGGCGTGCGCCACATCTGGTTCCATCCAGGCTTCCCGCTGCTGCATCCGCAATTGGATCGCCAGCGTTCCACGCCATGGGCGCAACTCCACGACGTATCATCGACAATCTCGCACTCGTACTCCGGGGGAAATTGCGCGAGATAGCTTCCATAGTTCGCAAGCTTGACTGACCTGTCCCGCTCCAGCAGGCGCAGCGCATACGCAAGCGCCATCTCCCCGTGCTTGTGATGATGCCCGTAGGACTCGCCGTCCGTGGCTACGTGCACCATCTGCGCCTCGGTCGAATCCTTGAATCCAGCCTTCAGGCGTCCGGCGAAATTCTCGCCGGAATTCAGCAGCCCCTCGAATGCAATTGCGCGCGAAGCCGGTCCGTTGTAAAAGAACACCGCAATCGATTGTCCCGACGGAAACCGCATCAGGTACGGACGCGTTGTGTCGACGGAGGCATTCGGCGTATCGTTCCAGCCGTTTTCGTGTTCCTCGCCGTCCTTGGGGAGCGGCCGGACCCGCTTGCATTGGTGCGGCGCGAGCACCGTGAACTTGATGCCGTGCTCCGCCAGCAACTGCAGCGAGTCGGTGTCGGCGGCCGTTTCCGGCAACCACATGCCCTCCGGCTCCACGCCGTAGTGATGCGTGTAATCGGCGATCCCCCAGCGGATCTGGGTAACTCGATCCCGCGTGCTCGCCAGGGGCATAATGATGTGGTTGTAAATCTGGGCCATCGCCGAACTGTGGCCGCCGAAGTTTCTGCGGCTGCGGCGCTCCCCATCCAGGATCATCCGGTAGGTGCGCGGAGCATTCTCTTTCAGCCAGCTCAGCAGCGTCGGCCCGAAGTTGAAACTGATTCGGGCATAGTTGTTCACGATTCGGGTGATCTGGTTTTTGCCGTTCTGGATGCGGGCTGCGCCATTTGGCGCGTAACATTCGGCGCAAACGCGTTCGTTCCAGTCATGGTAGGGAGCGGCGCTATCCTGCGTCTCAACGGTCTCCAGCCAGGGGTTCTCGCGCGGAGGCTGGTAAAAATGCCCGTGGATGCAGATGAATCGTTTACTCGGTGCCATGAATTTATCCAATCGCTCAAAAACGAAAACCAGCTAAACAGCTATTCTAGGCCGAGTCGCTCGACCGGCGCGCTCTTGGCCAGGTCGCAGGCCCGCCACAAATACCAGCTGGCCACTGATCGAAACGGCGACCATCGCCGCCCTCGCCTTTCCACAACATCCGGCTTGGGTAGATCGACGGCTTCGATCGGCCGTGACTTGGGCGCCTTCATGAAGGTCAAGGCATAGCCCTTGCGGACACCGTAGTCAGTCACCGGCAGCACATCAGGCCTTCCCAGGCGAAAAATCAGCAACATCTCAACCGTCCAGGGTCCGATGCCGCGCACTTCGGTCAGGCGCTCCACAATATCAGCGTCCGACATCTTAAGAATCGCGGCGTGCGTCGGTACGATACCCTCCAACGTTTTGGCCGCCAGGTCACGCAGAGCTTTGATCTTGTTGCCAGAAACCCCCGCGGCACGCAATGGCTCATCGGGCACATCGACCAGCTGTTTCGGAGTGGGATCTCCTCCAAAGAATTCCTTCACGCGGCGATGGATCGTCGCCGCCGCTTTGCCGTGCAGTTGTTGAAACAGAATCGACTCCAGGAGAGTTTCGAATGGCGATGGAGAAGCATCGAGCCGCATCGTAAATTCCCCGACGCGGTCAATCAGACCCCCCAGTTTCGGGTCACTGCTCTTTAGATGCGCAATCGCCTCGTCCGGGTTGAAGGGCAACTTTCGGCGGGTCCGGCTTTCATGAAACATAGAGAAACAGTGTATCGTCCGGCACGGATCAGCCGGGGCGCGGTCCGCGCCTGTAACATGACAAGCGGGATCATTGAGAGGAGCACTTGCCATCATGAAAATGCGCCCTGGATCGCCGACCGGCTTTCTGCTGTGCGGCAAGGAATGGAATGAGGGCGAAGCACTCGAGGTGCGCTCTCCATGGGACCAAAGCCTTGTGGGCACCGTGACAGTCCCGTCGCGCGCCGATGCCCGGCAGGCGGTCCAGCATGCCGTTGCCAGCCTGCGGCGCACGCGCGGCCTACCTCGCTGGAAGCGGCGCGATATCCTCGAAAACGTCGCGGCAGCCCTCATCGAACAACACGAACGATTCGCGCAGTTGATCGTCGCTGAGGCCGGCAAACCCATCCGGCTGGCCCGGGCCGAAGTCGACCGCGCGATCCTCACCTTCAAGACTGCGGCAGAAGAAGCGGTCCGGCTTGGCGGTGAGTCCATTCCCCTCGATCTCACTGAGGGCAACGAGAACCGTTGGGGCCTGGTGCAGCGTTTTCCCGTCGGCCCCGTGCTCGCCATTACGCCCTTCAATTTTCCGCTGAATCTCGTCGCCCACAAGGCCGCACCGGCGATGGCTGCCGGCTGCCCGGTCATCATCAAGCCGGCGCCGCAAACTCCATTTACTGCGCTCGCCCTCGGTGAAGTAATTCTGAAGGCCGGATGGCCCGAGGAGGCGCTTGCCGTCTTGCCCCTTTCCAACGCCGACGCGAGCTGGCTGGTCGAAAAGGAAGATCGCATCAAGCTCCTCAGCTTCACAGGCTCAGCCAGGGTCGGCTGGGAATTGAAGGTCAACTCAGGCCGAAAGCGCGTACTGCTCGAGCTCGGCGGCAACGCAGCCCTCATCGTCCACAATGATTGGCCCGACCTGGATGCAGCCGCAGCTAAGACCGCGCATGCTGCCTTCGGTTTTGCCGGACAATCCTGCATTAGCGTGCAGCGCGTCTTCGTCGAGCGGCGCGTCTTCCAGTCCTTCCTCTGGAAAGTCGTGGACGTCGCGGCCAAAATGCCGTCCGGCAATCCGGCCGACGAATCGACCGAAATCGGACCGATGATTCGCCTGAGCGAAGCCGAGCGCGTCGAGTCGTGGGTCAAAGAAGCGCTCGAATCAGGCGCCAAGCTCGTCACCGGAGGCAAGCGCCACGGCTCGGTTGTCGAGCCAACCATCCTGAGCGGCACCCAGTCCGGCATGAAGGTCCGTGACGAGGAGGTCTTCGGACCTGTGCTCATCATTGAAGCTTTCGATGATTTCGAGCAGGCGCTGGCCGACGTCAACCACTCCAAATATGGCCTGCAGGCCGGGCTGCTCACGCGCGATGCCGGCCGTATCCTCACCGCGTACCGCGAGCTTGAGGTCGGCGCCCTCATTGTGGGAGACACGCCCAGTTGGCGGCTCGACCCTATGCCCTATGGCGGCGTGAAAGAATCTGGCCTTGGCCGGGAAGGCATTCGCTCCGCCATCCAGGAAATGACGGAACCTCGTATGCTCGTCATGGCCGGACTAAGCTAGAGGATCGAAAGGGAGTTCATCAATGGATCTTGGTCTGAAAGACAAACTGATCTTGGTCACCGGTGGCGGCGCGGGTATTGGCGCCGGTATCACCCGTGCCTGCCTCGATGAAGGCGCGCGCGTCATTGTGCTCGGCCGCCGCTCGCAAAACGTGCAGAATTTCATGGCCGAAATGCAAGCCGCGAAATATCGATGTGAGCTGGTTGAAGCGCATTTAGAAGACCTCGGCCGCTGCAAGTCCGCCATCTCCGAAATTGAGTCGCGCCACGGCGACATCTACGGTCTCGTCAACAATGCCGGGGTCAACGACGGCGCCGGCCTCGAGAAGGGCAGCGTCGAACGCTTTATCGAGAGCCTGAACAAGAATCTTATCCACTATTACGCGCTTGCCCATTACGCCCTGCCTTCACTGAAGCGAACCCAGGGCGCCATCGTGAACATCAGTTCCAAAGTCGCGCTCACCGGCCAGGGAAACACCTCAGGCTACGCCGCCAGCAAGGGCGCGCAGCTTGCGCTCACGCGCGAATGGGCTGCCGAATTGCTGCCTCACAACATCCGCGTGAACGCAGTGTTGCCGGCGGAGGTGATGACTCCCCTCTATCGGCGCTGGCTCGATACTCTGGGCGATCCGGCCGCCGAGCTCAAACGGATCACCGACAAGATTCCACTTGGGCATCGCATGACTCTCTCCTCTGAAATTGCTGCCATGACGGTATTCCTGCTGTCGCCCACGCAGTCGGCCCACACCACGGGACAACTTCTCATCGTCGATGGCGGCTATGTCCATCTCGATCGCGCATTGACCTAGCGCTGCCTCTCATCGGAATTACGCTAGGATGTTAGGGCACGAAGAGGAAGCCGGAATGCCAGGATCGAAATCCGAACACGCAAGCAGCCTGACGAAGCTGTGGCCAACGGCCCACTCCGCGCTCGACGGCCTGGTGCGCGACGGAATGCTGCTGGCGATCGGCGGCTTTGGCCTGTGCGGCGTTCCTGAGGCTTTGATTCTGGCTCTGCGTGACACCGGGGCGCGTAACCTGACTATCGCCAGCAACAATGCGGGAGTCGACGGCTGGGCCCTCGGGCTGCTGCTTCAAACCCACCAGATCAAGAAAATGATTTCCAGTTATGTGGGCGAGAACGCCGAATTCGAGCGCCAGTTCCTCGCCGGTGAACTCGAATTGGAATTTTGTCCGCAGGGGACGCTCGCCGAGCGGATGCGTGCCGGAGGCGCCGGCATTCCTGGCTTTTACACGCGAACCGGCATTGGCACGGTCGTCGCGGAAGGCAAGGAGCACAAGGACTTCGATGGCATGACGTACATCCTGGAGCGCGGCATTCAGGCTGACCTGGCCCTGGTGAAAGCATGGAAGGCCGATCTGCACGGCAATCTGATTTACCGCCGCACTGCCCGCAACTTCAATCCCAACGCCGCCACGTGCGGCAAAATCACCGTGGCCGAGGCCGAGATCGTGGTCGAGCCGGGCGAGTTGGATCCCGACGAAATCCATACGCCCGGCATCTTCGTCCATCGTCTCGTGCACAATCCGAACCCGGAAAAACGCATCGAGAAACGCACCGTACGCGAGGAGTGATGAGCACGGTTCATCTCGACAACAACGGATCGGGAGCAAAGACCAAAATGAATTGTCGATCTTCACAACCGAAGCTGAACGCTAAAGGCTGAGACCCGCTCTTATGCCCTGGACCCGTCATCAAATGGCCGCGCGCGCCGCCCGTGAATTGCAGAACGGCTTTTATGTCAACCTGGGCATCGGCATCCCCACTTTGGTCGCCAATTACATTCCTTCGGGCATGACCGTCACCCTCCAATCCGAAAACGGCCTCCTCGGCACCGGCCCATTCCCGCGGCCTTCCGAAATCGATCCGGACCTCATCAACGCCGGCAAAGAAACGGTGACCTTTGTCCCTGGCGCATCCACGTTTTCAAGCGCCGATTCGTTTGCCATGATTCGCGGCGGCCACATCGATCTCGCGATTCTCGGAGCCATGCAAGTCTCCGAACACGGCGACCTCGCCAATTGGATGATTCCCGGCAAGCGCGTCAAAGGAATGGGCGGAGCAATGGATCTGGTCTCGGGGGTTCGCCGCGTGATCGTGATCATGGAGCACACGGCCACGGACGGCAGCCCCAAACTCCTGCGCACATGCACGCTGCCCCTCACCGGAACCCAGGTCGTGCATCGCATCATCACAGATCTTTGCGTGCTCGACGTGACGCAGGACGGCTTTGAATTGATTGAGCTGGCCGACGCCGTGACGCGCGAACAGGTCGAGCAGAAAACAGAAGCGGCGGTGCGATTCCGTCTGTCCGGCGACTGACTTCAGATCACTTTTTCCATTGCGGCTTTCGCTTCTCGAGGAATGCCGCTATTCCCTCGCGAAAATCCTCGGTCTCGCGTGCCGCGGCATTGGCCTCGAGCGCGTGGGCAACCGCAGCATCCAGCCTCTCTTTGCTCTCGGCGCTCAACAGCCGCTTGGTCGCGCTCATCGACTGCGGACTGTTTGCAATCAGCACCTGAGCCAATTCCTTGGTCCGCTGCATCAGTTCATCCGCCGGCACGACTTGATTCACCAGGCCGAGGCCGTGCCCCTCCTCCGCATCGAAAATGCGACCCGTGAGCAGCAGGTCCCGGCACTTCTTCTCCCCGATTTGAGGAGCAATAAATGCTGATACCAGCGCCGGAACAAAACCGATGCGCACCTCAGTGAATCCAAACTTCGCTGCCGGAACAGCCAGAGTGAAGTCGCACAAGAATGCCAACCCTGCGCCGCCCGCGATGGCAGCTCCATTCACCGCCGCGATCGTAGGTACCGGCAGTTCGTAAAGCGTGCGAAAGAGGCGGGCGATGCGTTCTGCATCCGCACGGTTCCCGGCAGCGCCCTGATCCTGCATTCCGCGCAGCGCAGACAAGTCAAGGCCCGCACAAAACGCTTCGCCCGCACCGGTGAAAACGAGCACGCGGGAGCTGCTCGCCGCCGTGTCTTGAAGCGCGGCGAGCAGCTCCGACTGCATTTCCGGCGTCATCGCATTGCGCCGCTCCGGACGATGCAGCGCAATCATCCGCAGCGGACCATCGTCCTCAACAACAATCGTGGTGAATTGCACGTGACCTTACCTGAACATCAGTATGAAGCAGAACAGACGGATCAACCATGAGCGATTTCGTCGTTCAATTGGATCACCTCGGTCAGCGACCCCAGTGTCGGCATTTCCGCGCCCAACTCGGTGAGGGTCGAAATCAGCACCTCGGTAGGAATATTGCCCACCAAGTCGTCTTGCGCGAATGGGCAGCCGCCCAAGCCGCCCACGGCCGCATCGAATCGTCTGCAACCAGCCTCATACGCTGCGCGAATTCGCGCCGGCGCATCTTCCCTCCGCGCATGCAGATGGACTCCCACCTCGATGCCGAGCTGCATCGCGAGCACATGGCTCACAATGCGAGCGATCCACTCTGGTGTAGCCATCCCCACCGTATCTGCAAGCGAAATCTGCTGCACGCCCGCATCGATGATCCGGCGATATGCCTCCTCGAGTCCCTTTGCGCTCCAGCTCTCGTTGTAAGGATTTCCGAAAGCCATCGAAATGTATGCGACTGTGTTCAGGCCCGCCTCGTGAGCTTGCGCGGCGATCGCCTCAAGCACCGCGAGCGCTTCTTCCCGCGTTTGGTGCTGATTGCGGCGCAGAAACTCACCCGAAATCGAGTATGGAAATCCCAGGGTCTGCACTGCTCCGGTCGCAATGGCCCGCTGCGCACCCTTCTCATTGACCACGATTCCGATGATCTCCACGTCCGGCGTTGCATTGACAAGCTTCAGCACCTCTTCTGAATCGGCCATCTGCGGAACCGCCGCCGGCGAAACGAAGCTCACTGCATCGATGTGCCGGAACCCCGCCGCAATCAGGCTGCGCAGGTATTCGGCCTTCCGGCCCGCCGGAATCTGTTCCAGCAGACCCTGCCAGGCATCCCGAGGACACTCGATAATTTTGACTTCTTCGTTCATCCGAACTTAGCGTTCCGGTCAGCTCGTTCAGCCGCGTGAGGGGTGCACTTTCAGGATCTCGCGCGCGATCACCATGCGCTGAATCTCGCTGGTGCCCTCGCCGATCGTGCACAACTTCACATCGCGATAGTATTTCTCGGCCGGATAGTCCTTGATAAAGCCGTAGCCGCCGAACAGCTGCACCGCTTCATCACAGATGTGCACCGCGACTTCGCTGGCAAACAGCTTCGCCATCGACGATTCACGCGTCACCTTGCGCCCGGAATCCTTCAGCACCGCCGCTCGCTGCGTCAGCAGCCGCGCCGCATCCAGCTCCGTCGCCATATCCGCCAGCTTCCACTGGATCCCCTGAAACTCCGCGATAGCCTTGCCAAACTGCCGCCGCTCCTTCACGTATTTGAGTGCTGCGTCCAGCGCGCCGCGCCCAATTCCCAGCGCAAGAGCTGCGATTGAAATGCGGCCTCCGTCAAGCACCCGCATTGCATCGATAAATCCCTCGCCCTCGGCACCCAGCAGATTCTCAGCTGGAATCTGGCAGTCCTCGAAGATCAACTCGCTGGTATCGCTCGCCCGCAAGCCAAGCTTGTTTTCTTTCTTGCCAGGCCGGAAACCCGGCGTCCCTTTCTCCACCACGAACGCAGAGAGCCCGTGCGTACCCTTTTCCTTGTCGGTCACGGCGATCACCACGGCAACATCGGCCTGGCGTCCGTTGGTGATAAACGTCTTGTTTCCGTTGAGGACGTACGAATCGCCCTTCTTCACAGCCATCGTGCGGGCATCGCTGGCATCCGATCCGGAACCCGGCTCTGTCAGACCCCATGCCGCCAGCCACTCGCCGCCGGCAAGCTTCGGCACGTACTTACGCTTCTGCCGCTCATTTCCGGCAAGGAAAATATGATTCGTGCCGAGCGAATTGTGCGCTGCTACGGTAATGCCAATCGAGCCGTCCACCGCCGACAATTCCTCGATGGCCAGCACGTAGTCCACGTAGCCGAGCCCAGCGCCGCCATATTCGGGCGGGAAGATGACTCCGAGCAGACCCATCGCCCCGAGTTTCTTTACGGCTTCGGCCGGAAACTCGCACGACTCATCCCACGTCATCACGTTCGGAGCAATCTCGCGCGCCGCAAACTCGCGAATCTCGCGCCTCAGATGTTCCTGCTCTTCCGTCAGCACAAACGGATAGAGACTTTCCACGGTTTCCAGGGCTGCTTCCATGTTCTCGCTCCTTCGAGCCATCCTGCTTCCAGTTCATCTGCCAGATAAGATGCCTTTATCCTGCTCTAACGCGATAGATCACCAAAGGTTGTTCACGTCTGTAGCACTCCCGGATTGAATTTCGGGACATCGGGATTTAACGAACACGCTTCGAGTGCGGTGATCAGCACCTCCCGCGTCTTCGCGGGATCGATAATCGCGTCGATCCAGAGCCGCGCCGCGCCGTACCGCGGATCCGCCTGCGCATCGTAGGTCGCCTTGATCTCCTGCACCAGATCGGTTTTCTCTGCGTCGGAGAGCTTGGCCCCGCCCCGTTCCATCTGCCGCGTGCGAACTTCCGCCAATGTATTCGCCGCCGAAGCCCCGCTCATCACGGCATAGCGAGCCGTGGGCCATGCGAACAAGAATCTCGGATCATAAGCCTTCCCGCACATCGCATAATGGCCCGCACCGAAGCTGCCCCCGATAATCACCGCAATCTTCGGCACGACGCTGGTGCTCACCGCCGTCACCATTTTCGCGCCCGCGCGAATGATGCCCGACCACTCGGCGTCCTTGCCCACCATGAACCCGTTCACGTCGTGCAGAAACACGAGCGGCACCAGGTTCTGGTTGCAATCCATGATGAATCGCGCCGCTTTCTGCGCTCCTTCGGTGTAGATGACGCCGCCCACTTCGATCCGCTTTGCTCCCGCAGCCGGACCCATTGCGACCACCTGGTTCTGGTTCGTTTTCTGGTTGGCAACAATTCCCACCGCGTGGCCGCCGATACGCGCGTAGCCGCACAGCACGGTGCGCCCAAACTCCGCCTTGTATTCGTCAAATTCGCTGCGATCGGCGATGCGCGCAATCGCCTCGCGCATGTCGTAGACGTTGCTCGCGCCCGGCTCGGGATTCAGCAACCCGTATACATCCTCCGCCGCAAACTTTGGCGCGTCCCGCTCCGCGTCGAACTCCACGCGATCGAATGGTTCCGGCGCTTTCGCTCCCTGACGGTGGCCCATCTTGTCCACCAGTGACCGCATGCGGGCAATGCAGAGATGATCGTTGGGCTCCTTGAAATCCACGGTCCCCGAAATCTCGGCATGCATCGCAGCTCCGCCCAGTTCCTCGGCATCGGTCTTCTGCCCGATCGCCGCCTGCACCAGAGAAGGCCCTGCCAGAAACAACCCTGATCCTTCGGTCATCAACACCGTATCCGTCATGACCGGCAGGTACGCGCCCCCGGCAACGCACATCCCCATGATGGCGGTGATCTGCGGGATCCCCAGCGAGCTCATCACCGCATTGTTGCGAAACACGCGGCCAAAGTCGTCCGTATCGGGAAACACATCTTCCTGCAACGGCAGAAACACGCCGGCCGAATCGACCAGATACAGCGTGGGAATGTGATTTTCAAGAGCGATGGTCTGCGCACGAAGCACCTTCTTCGCTGTCATCGGGAAGAAGGCGCCGGCCTTCACTGTGGCGTCGTTGGCGATGATCATGCACAGCCGTCCGCAGACCCGGCCCAGCCCCGTCACGACCCCGGCGCCCGGCGCTCCGCCATACTCGGCGTACATCTCATAGGCAGCCCAAAGGCCAAGCTCCAGCAACTGGGTCTCCGGATCGAGCAGCAGCGCGAGCCGCTCTCGCACCGTAAGCCGGCCCTTGTCATGCTGCGCCTTGGCCGCCTGCGCCCCGCCGCCTTGCCGAATCGTATCCTCCTGCTCCTGGAGCCTGGCCAGCAAAGCCGTGACCGCTTGCCGATTTGTCTTTACCCGTGGCGAATCCGAATCCAGTGCCGAATGCAGTTTGTTTTCCGGTATCAGTTGCTTGGCCATTCCACCGTCCAGTACGGCTCGGAAATCAGCAAAACCCGAAACGGCGCAATCGGTTTCAAGGATTCCCGCTGCGCTGGACACAGTATCTCCGGTCTTGCCGCAAAGCATTCCATGTATTTCGATGCAAACTGCTCAACACGACACTGCTTGTGCGCGCTGGACGAACGCGCTCCCCGTCACCCGCAACCTATCGATGATTACGGGATCCCAGGTTCAATCATCCAGGCGCGAACCCTGCCGGATCCGCGCTTCCAGCGTGTGCATGGCTTCGTAGATCTGGTCAAAGCTCTCGATGGCAAACAGCAGGTGGTGCATCTCGTCCACCTTCACCGGAGTGCGCAGCACTTCTTCGAGCACGAAAGGCCGTACCTCGCAGCCCGAGTGCAGCACGTTTGAGCACTCGCCATTCGAACTGATCAACCCGCTTCCATACACCTTCACGCGGCCGTCTTGCCGGATCAGCCCGAACTCGACCGTGTACCAGAAAACGCGGCCGATCCGCTCCAGGATCCCTTCGTCGGTCAGTTGCGAGCAGACCTGTCCATAGTGCGCCAGAAAATCAGCAAAGACCGGATGCGCGTGCATCGGCACATGGCCGAAGACGTCATGGAAAATGTCCGGCTCGGGCGTATACTCCATCGAATCGCGCCCGCGCAGCCACGTGGTGGTCGGGAACCGCCGTGCGGCCAGCATCTCGAAAAACGCGGGCGCCGGCATGAATCCGCTCACCGGCGTTGCATTCCATCCCGTCCGCGGTTGCAGCTTGGCCGAGATCGCCCGCAGGCGGGGTAGTCGGTCATACGGCAGACACAGCGTCTCAAAGCCGTCCAGATACTCTTGCGCGGCGTGCTGTTCGAGTTGCGGCATGCGGCGCCGTACCAACTCTGCCCAGACCGCATGCTGCTCGGTCGTATAGGCCGTGTAATCCTGCTTGATCAGAAACGGAGCAGCTTTGTGCAGTTCAACCGCGGTAGCCATCAGAGATTCCCCCTCAGCGCCTGCTCGCGCTCGATCGCTTCAAACAACGCCTTGAAGTTGCCCTTCCCGAAACTGCGGCTGCCCTTGCGCTGGATGATCTCGTAGAAAAGCGTCGGCCGGTCTTCAACGGGCCGGGTGAAGATCTGCAGCATGTATCCCTCGTCATCCCGATCTGCCAGGATTCCAAGGCGCTCCAGGTCTTCAATCGGCTCGTCGATTTTTCCCACCCTCCCGGCTAATTCCGTGTAATAGGTATGCGGCACCGTGAGGAACTGCACTCCCTGCGCTTGCAACTTTGAAACCGTCCCCAGAATGTCATCGGTCGCCATGGCAATGTGCTGCACGCCCGGTCCCTGGTAGAACTCGAGATACTCCTCGATCTGCGATTTCCTGCGGCCCTCCGCGGGCTCGTTGATCGGGAACTTCACATACCCGTTGCCGTTCGACATCACCTTCGACATGAGCGCCGAGTACTCGGTCGAAATGTCCTTATCATCAAAATGCTGGTAAAGCTGGAACCCCATCACGTTGGCGTAGAACTGGACCCATTCATCCATCGCGTGCCAGCCCACATTGCCGACCATGTGATCGATGTATTTGAGACCCGTCGGCCGCGAGAGATGGTCTTCCGGCTCCGACCGGAATCCCGGCAGGAACGGACCGTTATAGTGCCCGCGCTCGACAAACGTGTGAATCGTGTCCCCATAGGTCGCAATCGAAGCGGTGGTCACGCGGCCGTAATCGTCTCCGGATTCGACCGGCCCCGACACGCTGCGCGCACCACGCGTGGTCGTCTCTTTCCAGGCTGCCCGGGCATCGTCCACTTCGAGCGCGATCACGTGAACGCCATCGCCATGCCGCGCCACATGCTCCGCAATCGCGGACCCGGGACGCAGCGACGTCGTAAACACGAACCGGATCTTGCCCTGTTGGACCATGTACGACGCGCGATCCCGCTGGCCAGTTTCCGGACCGGCATAAGCAACCAGGCTCATTCCAAACGCGGTGCGGTAGTAGTGCGCCGCCTGGCGTGCGTTGCCCACGTAAAACTCGACGTGGTCAGTGCCTTTCAGGGGCAGAAAGTCTTTGGATTGCGCGACTGCGCTCGGCGCGATCGAAGCCATTCGGGGACCTCCAGGTTGTCTGAGTCTGCGCCCCCTCAAATAGGGGTGGGTTCGCAGCCTGTCGCCAAGAGAATAGGCCCGCCAAATCATGAATTTGAATAGCGGTTTGAAGAAAGATAGGCTTGACTACCTAATAAATTATGGGTCAACCTGGCAAATGTCTTCATCTTTGAAAGAGCTCATAAGGCCTTGAGGACAACTCCCCGGCACTCGCCAAGCGATACCCGCGGAAACCCTTCCCGCCGGCAGAAGCCGCGCAGCGTCAGCTCGTCGCCATCCTCAAGAAACGAGCGGCTTTCCCCATTGGGCAGCTTCACAGGATTTTTGCCGCCGGTCGTCAACTCGAGCAGGCACCCAGCCGATTCGTCAGCCGGTCCGGAAACCGTCCCCGTGGCCAGAAGATCACCGGGCAGCAGGTTGCAGCCATTGCTGGTGTGGTGGGCAACAAGCTGCGCCGGAGTCCAGTAGAGGTCTCGCATATTCGCCTGGCTCAGCCGAGTTGCTTGCTCTCCGGCCCTTCGCATCGCCGGTGTCAGCAGCCACGCCTCCAGCACCATGTCAATCGCACCGACGCCTTGATCTTCCTCGTTCTTCAGATAAGGAAGCGGCTCCGGATCACCCTGGGCACGCTCCGCCGCCGGAACGCGAAACGGTGCCAGCGCTTCCATCGGTACAACCCACGGCGACACGCTGGTTGCAAAGCTCTTTGCCAGGAATGGTCCGAGCGGCTGGTATTCCCAGGGCTGAA